>Ga0157369_10000036_pt1 | contig 190875 bp, 163 predicted proteins | sample C25metaG_FD_113461 | JGI IMG/M metagenome (GOLD analysis project Ga0157369, IMG submission 113461) | Corn rhizosphere microbial communities from Kellogg Biological Station, Michigan, USA - C2-5 metaG | ecosystem: Host-associated > Plants > Roots > Rhizosphere > Soil | place: USA: Michigan... | reverse complement strand
CGATCGCCGCAACGGCTATCGCGCGCCGCGGCGCTGCCCCGTCTGTTTTTCGCACGAGGTCTGGAACTTCGATCAGATCCCCGGCAACGTCGTCCGCGCCTGCAGCCGCTGCAAGTGCCGCTACCTCGGGCGCTTCGAAGTCGATGACGACCGCCGGCCGGTGCGCCGCGTTCTGCGCGGCCAACACGCCCAGGTGGAGATCGGCGAGGAAACGCTGCATCGCGGCGTGGCGCGCGAGAAGACCAGTCAGCGCCGCCTCGCCGCGCTGCGGCGCCATCTCAATTCGCGCGCGCGCGTGCTCGAGATCGGCGTGCGCGACGGCAGTTTCGGCGACGCCACCGCTGCCGAATTCGAATACGTCGGCATCGATCGCGCTGCGCCGGCCGCGCGCGCTGCCCGTTCGCGCGGACTCGAGGTCTACTGTTCGACGGTTCCAAACTTCATCAACACCGGCCCCGCCTTCGACGCCATCGTCCTCTTTCACGTTTTCGAGAACATGGCCGATCCGCACGACGCCCTGGCGCGGATGAAGGATCTGCTCAAGCCTGGCGGCGTGCTGCTGCTGTCGACGTTCGACACCGAGGGGCTGGTGTACCTCATCACCGAGCGGAGGTGGATGACGCAGAACTTCCGCACCCACCTCATCCTCTATTCGCGTTCGGCGCTCATCGAACTGCTCGAGCATTCCGGATTCGAGATCGTCAGCATCGGCGCGGAGCTCGCGTACCGCGACCATCGTTTTCTGCGGCACTCGGTGGCCACGCGCTGGCCGGCGCTGACGCCGCTCGTGCGCGTGCTGCTGAAGATGTTGCCCGATCCGCTGCTGCTTTTTTCCGGATCGATCCGCATCGTGGCCAAGCGCCGCGCCGGCGCGCCGGTGAATTTCAGCGCCATCCGTTCGGTCGAGCCGACGCATGCCCGTTGACCCCCGCTTCACGGTGCGCGCCTTTCTTGCTGGCGACGAAGAACAGATCCTGCAGCTTTTTCATCGCGCGTTTCCGCATGCTTCGCGTGGTGTCGAGCATTTTCGGTGGGAGTACCAGCGCAATCCGTACGGCAATGAGCGGATCGCGCTGACGTTCGATGAGAGCGGCAATCTCGTCGCGCAGTACGCCGGCTATCCGGTGGCGATGATCGATGATGGCCGTGAGCTCATCGCCAATCAGATCGGCGACATCATGACCGATCGCTCCGTGCGCCAGGTCGGCCGCGGTCCGACCAGCATCCTCGCGCGCACGGCGCAGCATTTCTACGATGCCTTTTGCCGCGGCGAGGTGGCTTTCAATTACGGTTTCACCACCGATTCGCATCGCCAGCTCTCCGTCCGTTTCCTCGGCAGTGACGCGGTCGAGCCGGCGCCGTATCGCCTGCGCGACCTCGCGCGAAACCCGATCGAACCGATCACGCGCCGCGCACGGTTGTCGCGCGGGTGGCAACTCGAGTTGGTGAAGGACGCTGGCCGCGAGTTCGACGACTTCTTCACGCGCGTCGCTCCCGCGTATCGATTCCTGGTCCGCCGCGATGCCCGCTATCTCCGCTGGCGGTATCTCGAGTGTCCCGACGTTTCGTACTTCATCGTCGCGATCCGCAAGTGGCGCCGCCTCGTCGGGTGGAGCGTGTTCGGCGTTCGCCATTCGCGGCTGTCATGGGGCGATGCGCTGTTCGATCCGCGCTATCCGAATGCTGTCGAAGTGCTTTTGCGGCACGTCGTTCCCAACTATCCGGTCGATCGCGTCGACGGCTGGTTTCCGGCGCGTCCGGAGTGGTTCGATCGCGTTTTGCGCGTGCTGCAATTCGAGTCGAAACCCGATCCGCAGGATCTTTCGCTGATGTGCGTGCCGTTCGATCTACCCGACGCGAGCGCGCGAATCGTGGCACGCCTTTACTACACGTACGGCGACAGCGATCTTTTCTGAGTGGCCTTCGTTCTGCATGTCGGTCTCAGCAGTCGCTAGAATGGAAGGCGCGGGCGCGGCATGAATCAGGTTCAGAACCAGAGCAACAGCGGCACCAAACGGATCGCCGACGTCGACCGGAAACGCATCCTGGTCATCGACGACGACCTGCCGTTGCGCGGCATGCTCGCCGCAGCGTTGCGCCAGGCCGGATTTCAGGTGCTTCTCGCGGGTGACGGCGATGAAGGCCATCGCGCGCTGACGATCCATCGTCCAGACGTCATCCTCCTCGATCTGGCCATGCCCGGCATGAACGGCTGGGACTTTCTCCAGCGCCTCAAAGAGACCGGCTTCCTCGGCACCCTCCCGATCATCGTCCTCTCCGCGCACCTGCACGTCGAGCCGCAGGCCATCCTGCAACTCGGCGCTTCGGCGATCCTGCCGAAGCCGTTCAATCTCACGGAGCTGATCGACCTGATCGAGCATCTTTCGCCGTGACGACGGACGATGTAGCGAGCCGCATCGCCGCGCGGTATCCGTCCGGATTTCTGCGGGCGTACGTCCGCGCGAAAGTGCGCATCGATCCGGTGTACGCCGCCGTCTTCGACCGTATCGCCGGCAGCGCCGATCCGCTGCTCGACGTCGGCTGCGGCGTGGGCGTGCTCGCGGCCTATCTTCGCGCGCGCGGATTCGCCGCGCCAATTCGCGGCATCGATCACGACGAGCGGAAGGTGGCGGTGGCCGGAGCCATCGTGCGCGACGCAACGTTCGAAGTAGCCGACGCGCGGTCGACGATTGCAACGGGCGGCACGGTCGTCCTGCTCGATCTGCTGCATTACTTTCGTGATGCCGATCAGGCAGCAATCCTTGCGGCCGCGGCCGCGAACGCGAAGATGGTCATCATCCGCGACGCCGTGCGCGACGGAAGCTGGCGCTATCGGCTCACGTACGCGCAGGAAACGTTTTCGCGGGCGGTGCGATGGTTGCGCGCGGAGCGGCTGCATTTCCTGACGCGCGAGGAGATCGTGCGACCGTTCGCGGGATTCGATGCCGAGGTCGTGCCGCTGTATGGGAAAACGCCGTTCAACAACTACCTGTTCGTTTTCAGGCGCTCGAACGCCGGGATCACGAACGAATAACCGCGCGCTTGAAGCTCGTCTACGACGCGGCTGACGCAGCCGACGGAGAACGACCGGCCCTGGTGCATGACGATGATCGATCCGTTGCCGGCGCGCGGAACGATGCGCCGCGCAACCCGTTCCACGTCGTCGCCGAATGAGTCGAAGCCGCGCATGCTCCAACCGACGAGCGTCATGTTGCGCTTCGCGAGGGTCGGATAGACGAACGGATTCTTCATTCCGACCGGCGCGCGAAAGAGGCTTGGCGTTTCGCCGGTGATCGTAGTCAGCGCCGCGTTGCATTCGTCGATCTGGCGGGCGATCGCATTCGGCGGGAGGCACCAGAATGCGCCGGACGGATGCGTTTGCGAATGATTCGCGACTTGGTGTCCGCGCTCCACCATCATCCGCACGAGCTCCGGATGTTCCGCGCAGAGCGAGCCTTTCACAAAGAAGGTCGCCTTCACGTTGCGCGTGTCGAGTGCATCGAGGAGTGCCTGCGTGTCGTCGGTAGGGCCATCATCGATCGTCAGCCACACTTCCTTCGATGACGATTCGAACTTCGTGATGACCGGCCCGAGCCACTGCGAGTTCGGACGAAGCGTTGGCCAGAGCACGAGCGCGTGCGACAGCGCCATGATGCCGATGGCGATCGGCCACCACGGAGGGAAGACGATCAGCAGCACGATCGGAATCAGCAGCGTCGCAAAAAACGCGAACCAGAGAATCAGCGCGCGCATCGCTCTTCCGCCGCGCGAATCGGTTCACGTAAAAGCCAGACGATGACGGCCGAGACGCCGTTGACGATCAGTACCGCGAAGAAAAACCACGCCACATACTTCGCCCACGAGTGCGAGGCGGCAACGTACGACGACGCAATCACCAGCAGCGACATCGCGATCACGGAAATGATCTTGATGTGATTTCCATCGCCGATCAGCATTCGCACGATCGGGCCGATGATGACGGTTGGAAACTGAAGCACGATCGCCGCAATCGGAATCGCGACGATGATCGCCGCCGGCCAGATCAGCGGCAGTGCCGCCGCGATGTAGCAGATGGTGGTGACGAACACCCAGATCGCCACGCCGTTCATCTCCGCCGCGGTCTGATCGCGATCGATGGGGAAGATCAGGTGCTCCGCGCCGTTCACGCTCGGAGTCGCGCCGCGCAACTTCGCGAAGGCGATGAGTTTCGCCAACGCAAAGCGACGCCGCGACGGCAGCCAGCGCGCTTCCGGATGATCGGCAACGACGTTCATGCCGCGGTCTCCGGCCACGCCGGCTCGAACGTGAACCACTGATACCAGTAGCCGCGCACGACCGTCTCCAACTCCGTCATCCATTGCGCGACGGCGCGCGCGAAATCGTCATCTCGATTGCGGCTGCGCGTGATCTCGATTGGCCGCGACGTCACCAGCCGGTAGCGTCGTCGCCCGGCGCGCACCACGAAAACGGGATAGATCGGTACGCGCGCCGCCATCGCCAGTGCAAACGGGCCGGCTGGAACATTCGAGGGTCTGCCAAAGAACGTCGCCGGTAACGCGCTGATCGGGCCGACTACGCGATCGCCCTGAATGGCAACGATCGCCCCTTCGCGAACCGTTTCGAGCAGATCGAGGGCGAGCTCCGTCGCGCGCGTGTTGAACTCGATGCGCAGTCCTTCCGCGCCGTGATGCTCCTCGAACTGGCGCGTCTCCGGATCCTCCTCGGGCGCGCGCACCATCACGATGCGGCGCGTCGAGGTCTCCGAGAAAAGGTGCGCGCCGAGGTCGTAGCTGCCCATGTGAGCGGTGAGGAGAATCGCGCCGTTGCTGGCCTGCATCGATTGAAAATGATTCCAGCCGACGAACTCCCAATCGGGAATCGTGCGCAACTCTTTGAAGCGGACGTTGTCGGCAATCGTCCAGGCGTAGTTCCAGAAGACGCGGTAACAGCGAAAGAAATTTGCGAGCGACGTCGAGCCGGGCTTGATCACTTTCAGATTCCGCATCACGCCGCGGCGGCCGGGTCCCCACAATAGAAAGAAGGCAGCCCAGAAGGCCATGATGATCGGCTCGATCCACGGCGGCACGTTCAGGATGGCGAAGCGCAGCAGTTGCCGCCAGAACACGCCGCGCACGAGAAAACGACGCCACCAGGCCGACCGCGTCACGTTCGCATGATATCGGACAGCGTCCGATCGATTGACGGCAGCGAGGTTCGCAGCAGATTGAAGAGCGCGCCGCGCATGAGCGCTTCGTCGCCGGGATAGGTCGGCACGATCTGCAGCGGAAAGCGTTCGAAGATTTCGCGATCGCTGCGGCGGCGTAGTTTCTGGACGGCAGCGCGCTTCGCGGCGATGCGTTCGCCATGTGCGGCGATCCATTCGTACGCGCGAAATTGCATCGTGGTGAGCGGATCGTCGATCGTCGCCAGCGGCTTGCTGCCGAACAGTTTTCGGCGGATGCGGCCAGCCAGACTGCGCGACGACTTCGAAGACTTCGAGAACGGCTCGCGCGTCAGCTCGCCCGCGTTCGCGTTGCGCGTCGTGGCGTAGTGATGGAGTCTCGCGAAGAACGTGAAGAGCGCCGCGGAGGCATCCTGCATCGATTCGAAGTTTTTCAGCGCCGTCTGCAGCGCGTTGCGCTCGAAGAGGACGCCGCGCTCGAAGTCGCCGAGGCGTTGGCTGGTGGCGCTCGACTTGTGGCGGACGACGGCGCGCGGCTCGTAGACCGCGCGATAGCCGGCCATCCACGTGCGCCAGCCGAAGTCGACGTCCTCAAGATAGGCGAAATAGTCGTCGTCGAATCCGCCCAGCGCCAGGAGCGGCTCGCGCCGCGAAATCATGTTGCCGCCGCAGGCGAAGAGCAGATCCGAACCGGCCGCCGGCTCGTCGCGCGACGCCAGCGGATAGCGAAATCCGTTCTGAAACGCGTGGCCATCGAACGTGAGTGCGCCGCCGATGAAATCGATCAACTCGCCGGTCGGATCGACGATCTTCCCGCCGGCGGAGATCACGTCGTCCGGCGCACTCTCGATCGCGTCGACGAGTGCGGCCAGCCAGCCATCCGCCGGCACGGCGTCGTTGTTCAGAAAAATTACGTTTCGGGCCGGCGAACGCGCCAGCGCCGCGGCGATGCCGCCGGTGAAACCATGATTCTCGCCGAGCGGCAGCAGGCGTACGGTCGGATAGCGTCCGGCGATCGCGCCGATGCTTCCGTCCGTCGAGCCGTTGTCGGCGACGGTGATCATCGCGTCGCCGGTGAGCTGGCGCGACACGGCATCGAGGCAGGCCAGCGTGTCTTCGCGGCTGTTCCAGTTGACGATGATGATGTCGACGACCGGCGTGCTCAGGACGAGCCTCCGATGCGGCGCTTGATGCGATCGAAAAACGAGCGCGGATGCTCCGGCACGTGCAGCGTGGCCGCGAAGGCGTCCTTCTGCGGATCGATGCGCGGCGCGCGAACGAAATCGACCAGCGGCTGCAGTGTGCGCTGCCACTGATGATCGTCGACGAATTGTCGAGCGCCATCGCGCATGTGTGCGTCGCGCATCGCATGCACGAGCGCTTCCGCGAAATCGTTTGCGGACGTCGAGCGCACGACTACGCCGGAGCCATACTTTGTCAGCAGCTCGTCAGTGCCCGGCGCGCTGCTGGTCACGATCGGAAGCCCGCCCCAGAGGTAGTCGTAGAGGCGCGTGCGCATCGACAGGTCGGTCTCGATCGATTGCGGAAACGTCAGCAGCGCCGCACCGAAGCGGCTGTAAAACGCGGCGCGTTCTTCGTACGCGATCCACGGTTCGAAGCGGACGAAGTCATATTTCTTTTCGTTGACGTACGCGATCGCCTCCGCGAGTTTTCCCTGCGGCGTCAGCGACGGATTGGGATGCGTGGTGAACGTCAGCGTGATTTCCGGCAGCGATGCGCGCGCGATGGCGACGGCGTCGATCGCGAGCAACGGGTCGTACCAATCGTAGATGCCGCCGAAGAGGACATCGGCGCGCGAATCGGCAGCGGACGAGACGTCCGTGCTCCCGGGAACGCCGAATGGCGCAATGCGAATCAACACATCGAGATGCGGATCGTTTTCGAATGCGATCGGATTCACACGGCCGACGGCCAGAAGCGCGCCGAGGTAGAAGAGGCGTTGTGCGGAGGAAGCGCAGAGGAAAAGATCGCCGCGCAGCAGCGACTGCATCAGCGTCGCGTGATCGTGCGTGAACACCTCGGCGCCGCGCGATTCGTAGTAATGCAGGTTTTCGATGATGAACGGATCGTACAGATCGACGACCGTCGGAATCGCGCTTCCGTGGGCGAAGAGATCGTTCGCGACATGGCCCTGGACCACCGCCACGTCTGCATCAGCGGTGTAACGCTGCAGAGTCTCGGGAGTGATCGCGTCGACGCGGCAGCCTTCGACGGCTCCGGCATCGCGCGACAGCAGCGTCACCTCGTGGCCATCTGCGAGCAGCACCTTCGCCATCTCCAGAAATCGAATGCCGATGCCGGCGGGCTGGCGATGGCCAAGCGGCTCCGGGCAGACGAGCAGCGCACGCGTCATCCGCGCCCTTTCACGCGTTCGACGATCGTGTGCAGCTTCCACGTGCGCGACTTGAAGATCGCGTCGAGCAGGTTTTGCATTCTCGCCACCTCGGCGTGCAGCGCGCCGTTCGTGCGCTGCGCTTCGATCAGCGCGGACTGGCTGTCATCGAACGCAGTTTCGAACTCGGCCATGCGCGCGAGCGCGGCGTAGCGTTCGCGATTGGCTCCATCGAGCGCGCCGCGAATCTCCGCGTTCGCTCCTTCGAGGTGGCTGATGCGCATCATCGTTTCGTTGATCCGTTCGCCCAGCGTGCCGATCTGCGTGATGAGCGATTGCTTGTCGCGTTCGAGCCGCGCCACTTCCTGTTCGATGCGTCCGCGCGCACCGCGCGCCTCGACGAGATCGCCTTCCAGCGCAACCGTGCGACGCTTCTCACGCTCGAATACGTTCGCGAAGACGTTCTCGCCCATGAGCGCGGCGTGTTTTTTCCAGACTTGCAGCCGCGCATCGCGAAACTTCGGCGATCCCTCGGGATTTTGCAGAAGGATCGAATCGCCGCCCTGGATGTGGCGAATCTCGCAGGTGATGTGCGGTACGTGAATGAACTCGCCGCGCTGCGACAGCCGGATTAGAAAGTCCCAATCTTCGAAGAGATCGAAAGCCGCATCGAACCCGCCGAGGTCGAGAAAATCGGCGCGGCGGAAGAGCAGGGTAGGGAGCGGGATGTAGTTGTCGACGAGTAAAAGTTCGCGATCGAAATCGCGCGCGTAGATGCGCATCGGCTGGCGGCTCGCGCCGTCGATGAACGCAGAGACGGCATCGCTGTACCAACCGGCGGCGCTCGATCCGCGCGCCGCATTCGCAAGCGTCGACAAATGCTCGGGATAGTAGAGATCGTCGTCGTCGAGGAAGGCGATGTACTCATTCTTCGCCGCCTTCACGCCGGCATTCGCAGCCGCGGAACGGCCGTGCGAGGTTTCGTGCTCGACAAGCGTCACGCCATCAACGTCCGGATGCGCGCTACCGTCATTGACCACGACGATCTCCGCCGGATATCCGGTCGCGCGAATCGATGCAATCGCCTCGGCCAGAAGCGCCGGCCGATCCTTCGTCCGCACGATCACGCTGATCGGCAGCGGCTCGTCTACGACGTCGATTCGTATCGGACCCATCGCCTCGCGCAATGCGCTGAACGGCGTCGTGCGCAGCAAAGGCAGCGGAATCGTCCAATACGCCTCGGCGAACTTCACGTGCGGAGGCAGCGTCATCGTCCGCCAGACATTGAGCCCGCGTGCGTACGACGTGTAATCGCGAAGGGTTGCTTGCGACGCATGCGCGTTGATGGCCGCGTACTTCGCGTCGGCAACCGACGTGATGTCGACGAGCGCATTCGGTCGCAGCAGCGCGCTGACTTCGTAAAACGCAATGCGCGCCGCGGCCAGATCGGCGAAGAGCGACGGGTCGCGCGCGATCAGATCGCAGAAGGCGCGGGACAGCGCGATGTGATCGGGATGGATTTCCAGCGGACTGGGAACGGCGATCAGATCGGGCTTCCATTCACGAAGAATCGCCGCGATCCGATCGTCTAATTCACGCTCGCCGGATAGCTTGCGATCCGGAAAACGGAGAAATTCGATGCTGACATCGCCAAGAAGCGCCAGCGCGGCGCGCGACTCCGATTCGCGCTGCGCGGCGTCGCCGGCCTCCGCGCCGTCGGTGGCCACGACGACGTGCACCTTGCGGCCCTCGCGCAGATGCAGCGCCACCAGGCCGCCGCAACCGATCACTTCATCGTCCGGATGCGGGGCCAGAACGAGGAGGCGCTCGCCGCGTAAGTCCTGCGGCTCGAATGGAATCGCCTCCGCCTCGGGCATGGTCATGGCGTCGGATTATAGGTGCTCCGTATAATTCAGCCATCCGTGAGACGTGATGAGCAGCAACCGATCGCCGGGGTTCTGTCGCTGATCCGCGAGCTCACCGGCCCCGCGACGCGCGCCGGCAACATCGCCGACCTCTTCGTGTCGTCGTTCCGCGCGCTCGACCACGCCATCGATTTCGATCTCGCCGCCGCGGTGATGCTCGAGCAGAACCTCGATCTTTACGTCGTCACGCGCGAAGGCGCAGGCTCGCTCATCGCGCCGCCGCTGATCGAGAGTCTGCGCCGCACGCTGGAGACGATGATCCCCGTTTCGTTCGCGGCCGCGGATGTGATCGTGAAAGCGGAACGCAGCGATCTTCCGCAGCGTAGCGACGGTAGGGGAACCGGCAACAGCATCGAGCACTCCACGCACGCCGTCATCACCGTCGAGAATCGCAGCAGCGGCGTGCTGCTCGTCTATCGCGGCGAGCCATTCGACGAGCAGGAGCGGCAGATCGTCGAGATCTTCGCCGCCCAAGTGTCGCTGCTGATCGGCCAGCTCAGCGCGCGCGAACAGATCCAGGGACTGGCCGACACCGACGACCTCACCGGCATCGCCAACAAGCGCTACTTCCGCCGCCAGCTTCCGCAGGAAATGGAGCGCGCGCGCGTCTACTCGTTACCTTTGAGCCTCCTGATGTTCGACATCGACGATTTCAAAGCGATCAACGACAACTTCGGCCACACCGTCGGCGACGTCGTGCTGTCGGAGCTCTGCGGCGCGGTGCGCGAGACGCTGCGTCCTCCCGACCTCTTCGCGCGATTCGGCGGCGACGAGTTCGCGATCATCCTGCCGCACACGGACCTCGGCGGCGCCTGCGCCGTGGCCGACCGCATCCTGCAGAAAGTACGCATGTTGACCATTCCCGCCGACGACGAAGGCTCGATCCGCTGCTCGATCTCCCTCGGCATCGCCGACTACCAGCGCACCGACACCACCGCCGCGGACGTGATCCGTCGCGCGGACGAACGGCTGTACGAAGCGAAGCGCGCAGGCAAGAACTGCTATTCGCTGTCGGCGTAGGCGATAAACTCCACGCCCGATGCCCAACCGCTACCTCATCGCCAACTGGAAGATGAACGTTCCGCCGGAAGGCGTCGCGCCGTTTCTCGACACGGTCAAAGACGCGGATGCCGTCATCGCGCCGCCATTCGTTTATCTGAAAGACGTTGCCGCAAAATTCGCGAACACCGGCGCGCAGAACTGCGCGGATCAAAAGTCGGGCGCGTTCACCGGCGAAATCTCCGCTGACATGCTGCGCGATTGCGGCGCCCGTTTCGTCATCGTCGGTCATTCCGAGCGGCGCACGATTTACGGCGAAGACGACGCACTCATCGCCCGCAAGCTGGCGATGGCCATCGACGCCGGTCTCACGCCCGTCCTCTGCATCGGCGAGAACGAGCAGCAACGCGAACGCGGACACGCCGTCCCCTTCTGTTCCGACCAGATTCGCGCCGCCGCTGTGCCGCAGCTCGCGAGTGCGAAGGAAGTCATCGTCGCGTACGAGCCGATCTGGGCGATCGGCACCGGACGCAACGCAACCGGCGCGATGGTGGCCGAGATCGTCGAGGCCATTCGCGGCGCGCTGGAACGCTTCTGGCCCGCCGAACTCGCGGCACGCACGCCGATTCTCTACGGCGGCAGCGTGACGCCGGACAACGTTGATGACCTGATCGAGCATGGCCGCATCGATGGCTTTCTCGTCGGCGGCGCGAGCCTCGATTCGAAGAAGTTTCTGGCGCTGGCCGAGGCGATGAAGAGGCTTCCGCGGCAGCCTTGACACTCAGTGCCTTTCCGGGAAGAATTCGCCCCCTTGTCCCGTTAGCAGCTTCGCTTCGGAGAATCCATGATCGTACTTCTTGTCATTTTGCACATCGTCATCAGCCTGTTCCTGATCCTCGTCGTCCTTCTGCAGCAGGGGAAGGGGGCGGATCTCGCGGGCGCGTTCGGCGGTGGCGGCTCGCAGACCGCATTCGGCGCGCGCGGCGCGACCACGCTTCTGCACAAGCTGACGACCGGCTTCTTCGTCCTCTTTGTCATCACCTCGCTCACGCTGGCGATCATTCAGGCTCGCCCGCGCTCCTCGGTCATGAGCGGCGCACCCTCGGCGCCGGCAGCTCCAGCCAAGAAGTAGCAGCGTTCTTTAAAGCCCAAGTGGCGGAATTGGTAGACGCGCACGTTTGAGGGGCGTGTGGAGAAATCCGTGCCGGTTCGAGTCCGGCCTTGGGCACCAATCTGAATTCAACCGAAAACCATAAGAGCCGGAAGCCATCATCAATCGATGGTTTCCGGCTCTTTGTTTATCCCGCGAAGGCCGCGTCGCTGCGTCTGGCCACATCGGCGCGATTACGCGACGATCGCGATCGTCACTGCACGCGATTCGGCGAGGTGCCGCGCGTCGTTGCCGACCATGATCTCGATCTCGTACGTTCCCGGGGGAAGCTGCGGCGGGATCTCGACGGTGAAAGTGCTGTTCCACATGCCGGCGGCTTCGGCGACCGGCAGCGGATCGGGAGGAACGGACTTCACGCCGGCGTACTTCTGCTCCGGCGGCAGGTTGCCGGGGATGGCAATTCCGGCGAAGCGGCTAACGGTCAGCTTCTCCGACTGATCGGGGCCGATGACGAAGAACGTGGCCCTCACCTTAACCTGCTCACCCTGTCTGGCGCTGCCCGGACATGCCACCTGCATGACCCCCGCGCGGTATCCCTGCGAGGGGTCGTAATTGACCGAGCGCATGACCGCTGCGCGGTCAGCGATTCTTCTGTCCTCGCTGCGGCCGATCAGAAATCCGGCCAGGCCGCCGATGGCGGCGCCGGCGAGCGCTCCCTTCAGTGGATCTTCGCCACGACTCCTGGCGGCGATGGCACCGAGTACACCGCCGGAGATCGCGCCCCACGCCACTTTTTTCTTAGAATTGGAATGTTGATTCAGCCACTGCTTCATGGGGTGAACGGGAGGCGTATCGTCGGCGTGAAGCGGCTGCACAGCATTGATGGACAGCAACATCACGAGCACGATGGCGATATATGGTTTCATGGCTTTTCCTTCGTTTTGATGGACTGCGTTTTTTCTGAATGAACAGTGGTCGTGGCCAGAATTGCGCTCAGTCGCGCGGTGGCCGCATCACGCACGGAGCGCGCGCGGGCACTCACGGCGGCCGGAACACCCTCCTCCGTTTCCAGCCGCTGCGCCAAGGTGTGCGCTTCGGGCAATTTGTTTTCCGCTAGAAGCGCCTCGACTTCCGCGGCGCGCTTTTCCCAGTAGGCCTGGCGCGCGCGCTCGCCGTCCCGCTCGGCCGCGCGCAGCCGCTCTTCGACTCTCATCTCCCGAGCGTGGCTCGAGATCAACGCCAACTGTTCCCGCTCCGATGCCAGCGCCATCCGCTTCGTGTCCGTTGTATCGATCGCGCGGGCGACGACCTGCTCGGCGCGATCGTAGTCGCCTGCATCGAGAGCGCCGGACGCTTCGACCTGCGCGCGTGCGAGAACTTGTCGCAGCTCTGCAAGCTGTCTGGCCTCGGCCTCGGCGGCCGTATCGATTGCAGGCGGCATCGAGACGCTGATGTCAGGCGTCGCAGTTGGCAAGTCCGGGTGTGCAGCGGTTGTGGTGATCTCGCCGGTGGCCGGAAGAACGCCGGTGTTACTTGCGCCGCCCGAAGAGACAGGAGCAGGCCGCTCCTCTGCTGGCGGCGCATGGTGCATGGTGAGCACAGCACCCACACCGATCGCGATCACGACGAGGACGGCGGCGAATCGGTGCGGAAGACGCGCCGGCCGGTGCAGCGTGACGGCGGGAGCAGGCACCGTAGCCGGCATCGTGGACGCGCCCATGTTGGGCGATGCCGGGAGCGCTTCACCGGAGGTGCATTCGGCCGTTGTGCAGAGGCCAAGCGTCAATGCCCAACTTTCCACCGCCCAGAGTGCCACGTCAGGGCTCATGCCGCGGTTCAGGCAGAGCTTTCGTTGCGCTGCCGACACCGCGGCCACGCTGGGCAGGGTGCCGCGCGAGGCGAGTAGGCCGGCGGGAATGCTCTCCTCGACCGCGGTGCACAAGGCGGTCACTTCGCGGCGATGTTCATCACGGCAGAAGTCGGATAGAAACGCCCTGCAGCGCGCCGCGTCGCTCGCGACGCCGGCGCCGGCACGATCGAGAGCGAGGCGAAGCGCGGCCCGAGGCCGCGAGGCCGCCTCGGTCACGACAAGCCCTCGAGATCCGGGGCCTCTGTGGCATCCGATATCGGTGCGGGGCGGTGGCGCGGCGGCAGGTCGGTGCGGCAGATCAGCGCGACGGTGATGTCGTCGCCGCTGCCAGCCTCGGTGGCATTCGCCAGCCATTTTTGCAGATTGTTCTGGATCGCGTTCACGCCTTCGTCGCGCACGATGTCGGCGATGTCGGTGGCCACCTTCTCGAAGGCGGCGGCGCTGACAAAGGAGTTTGCGTAACCGTCCGTGGACAGCATTACCAACGCCGGCGGATCGCCACGCAGCCTCAGAAAGGACGTTCGGAAGTCGCGCCACGCCTCGGGCGACGACAATGACGTCGTTTCATTGCCGATCAGTCGAACGTCCTCAGCCATCGGGCGGTGCACCGTTCCATCGGTGTCGACCACGAGAATGTCTCCGTCGCCGTTCTGAACGAATGCCATGAACTGATCGGTGATCAGGGCCACGAGCAGCGTCGTGCCGTAGGCGGAGACCGGATACGCCTTCGTCGCTCCCGAAGACGTCGCGCTGCCGGCCGCGGCGACCTTTGCCGCTTCGTCGGAGGTGAACGGAACGCTGCGCGCCTCACCCTCGACTGCCTCGAGCCAGTTTTTGACCAGCTCGCGCGGGAATCTGTCGACGAGCGCCATCCGCACGTCATCGGCCTTTCGCTTCCCTTCGAGAAGCGGATAGGCCACGTCGAGAGCCACTCGCACGGCGAGCCAGGCTCCCTTGTCGCTGCGAAACGCGCGCGCGGACCCGTGGCCGTCAGCGACGGCAACGATGATCGGCACGCCGCCGGCGCCTTTGTCGCACGTCCAGGCATCCTGATTGGGCATGCCGTTGCGGCGATGCGAAGCACCCCTTTCTGAAGCGCCGATGACTTCCCACTTCGCCATGGCCGGAACCTCGCTACCAGACGTCGTTCGGTGAAGAACCGGCATTGAGGTTCGGAGGAACGACGACCGGTACGTTCGGCATCGTGCCTCCGGCGGGCTGGCTGGCCGGCGACGAAGCTGCTTTGAGCACGGCGGTCGAGACCCAGCGGATGCTTCGGACGAGCGCCTCGGGATTGTTGGCCTCGATCGGCGGGATCTCGGAGTGACCGATGAACTTTTGCAGCGTGTCGAGGTTCGTGTCATGGCCGACGGAGATCGCCACGCGAACCGCTTTCTGCCCCCAGCGCTCGCTCATCAACGCGCGCAGCCCGGCCGCAAAGTCGTCGGTCGGCTGGCCGTCGGTGATGAGCGCCAGCACCGGCGGAAGCGCGCGCTCGGACATCGGCGGAATCTTCATCTGGTCGGCGACGAGCTTCATCGCTTTTCCCATGTCGGTCTGGCCGCCGGCAGCGAGGTCGGTCCATTGAAACGAAGCCACGGGCGTCGGCTGCGAGACAACCCATCGTGCGCCGTCGGAAAACGTGACGACGCGGACCTGCACATCGGCATTGGGATTCTCGAGCGCGACGTGTTGCATTTGCTCGATTGCCTCGCGAACGCCCGTGTTGAGGGTCTCGATCTTCTGCCCGGCCATGGAGCCGGAGGTGTCACAGATCCAGATGAAGTGCAGGGGGCGGGTGGCCATCTGTCCGCCTGGGGAATTGCTCATGACTAGTGCTCCTCTCTTCTTTTCATGAATTTGTTCAGACGCGGATTTCCGCTTCGGAGGATCCGAGGTTGATGCGCACGCCGAGCGACAGCGGAAAGCTGCGCCCAGGCTCGACGTCGGTCATCTTCCCGTTAGGGCTGGTGGTGACCCACTTTTCGCTGCTGAGATTCTTCAGACCCCAGATCGACGGGTCCCTGGGATTGCGAGTGACGGCGGCAACGGGCTGGCTAAAGTCGTAGAGACGCCGGTCATCGACGTGATGCGGATAGAGCTGGGTGTTGTGGTTGAGCATCACGATCTTGTCGCCGGCGATGCGGATGCGCGGTGGCATTTGTACGATCGCCTTGCATGACCAGCATTGGCGCGGCGCCGGGTTTCGCATGGCGTCGACGTCATAGAAGTTCTCTTTCCCGCACTGCTGGCAGTAGACGATCCAGTCGCGTAATCGGGCGAGCTCGCGTCGCCACGTCGTATCGCCGACGCGTCCGTTTCGGGAATCGGTCAGCCCGGCCGTGAAGGACTGGATGAAGAGCTGCTGGAAGAACTTCGGATAGATCGGCCAGTAGCTCAGCACGGATGCGTGCACGACCTGGTGTGGCCGATTGGAGTCGTCCTTCGGATCGAAGACGAATACCGGCTGTTCGCCGTAGAGGCGGCGCATCGCCGTCGCGTCGAAGCAATGGATCTCCGCCTCGCGCTTGCCGTCGAGCGGATGGCCGCGCGTGAACATCGAGAAGAGGAGGATGGCCAGTGAATAGAGATCCGTATCGCGGCTCGGATTCTGCTGGCCGCGCACGATCTCCGGGGCCATGAAGCGAGGGGTGCCCAGGACGAGCGATTCGGCCTTGTTGACGGTGACGTTGTCGTTGTCGCAGATGAGGATGTCGCCGTTGGCCGGATCGAAGTGAATGTTGCCCCAGGAGATGTCGGCATACTGCAGCCCACGCCCGTGCAGCGCGGAAAAGGCGGCCGACAGTTCCATGCCGCAGCGGGCGAGGGTACGAAATGTCGGATCGAGGCGTCCGGCCACGAGATCGACCACACTGCGGAAACGGCGATCGCGCAAGGGCATCAGATATCCGTACGTGTCCTGGCCGGGGTGATCGACGACGTCGATCGGCCAGAGAAAGTGTTCGTCGGGACGTCCGGCCTCGATGAGGCGCATTAGCGCCTGAACGCTGGGTCGCGCGCCGCTCTCCGGGAAGTACCACTTCAAGGCGAGCGATTGCCCGCCGATCTCCGCCTCGTGAACTTCGCCCTGCGCGCCTTCGCCGAGGAAGCGGCCGACGAGGCAAGTCTGGCCGGACAACCGCGTCTGGAGACGTTCGCCTTCTCGCAGCAAGTGGTCCATGACAGCTCCTTCAGTCCTCTGCAGACGGCAGCAACGTCGAGTTTTTCGCAAAAAAAACGTCGACGTACGTCCGTCAGTCCTCGCTGACGATGTCCGGCAATTCACAGATTCAGCGCGAGGCACTAGGGCGCCTGGCGGCGCGCTTCCATTCCGTGATGACACAGAACGGCGACGAGGTCGTGCATGTGCAGACGCTCGCCGCGATTCTCGGTGAGTTGCGTGGCATGCCGCGCGACGAGACGAGCGCGTCCGCCGCCAGCGCCGCGATCATCAGTAGTCCGATCGCCGCGCTTCGATTCGGCGCATTTCCGGTCGACCTCGATCCGCGCATTTCCGAGATCTGCGCACCGTACGCGGTCGATCTCGCGTCCGAAGACAACGTCGAAAAACTCGAAGGCGAGCTGCAGCGCGCCGCCGCCCCCATCGCGGCCGCGGAACAGGCCAGGGCCGCGACGGCTAATCAAACCGAAGACGAGGAGGCGCGCGTCGCCGCGCTCGGACGCTATCTCGACGTACTCAACGCGTTCGTCGCCGTTTCAACGGACAGCGCTCAGGAGGATGTCAACAAATGAGCTATCACTTTCGAGGCAGATCCACCCATGACGCAGCCGAGTACCGGAGGTGGAGGGCGGAAGCGGAAGCGCAGGATGTGATTGCCGCGGCAAACGCCTCGCGCGCCGAAGCGTCGTCGCTGCGCCAGCGCCTGCAGGACCTCAACCGGCAGTACGACAACGACGTGCGCGGATTGGCGCGACGCCAGGCGCGCACGGAACAGCAGCAACAGCAGCAACGTCACCTTCTCGACCAGGTCTCGCAGCGCCAGGAGGAATTCGAGCGGCTCACCGAGAGACGGCAGGAGGAACTCGCCAGCGAGCTGCACGAAGCGATCGACGAGAGCGAAACCCGTCTCCAGGAAGAGATCAACGAGGCGCGCGCCGAGGCGACAAGGCAGGTTGCAGCCGTGCGCCAGGAAGTCCAGGTCGTACGGCAAGAGATGCAAGACGGCTTCGAGACCGTCGACATGCGCATTACCACGGTACGCGACGAACTCCAGAAAAAGACGACGGCCCTCAAAGCAGAGATCGATCAGGAGCGCAAGGCGCGGCTGGCCAAAGAAGCGGATCGCATCGCCGAGGCGACCGCGCTCATCGACTGGCTGGACGATCGGCTCGGCGACCTGCGCGACAGCGATTCTCTCGACTTGAACATCGAAGTGGTGCGCATTCAGGAGGGGGTGCGCAATGCCCGCCAGAAGCTCGCCGACAAAGATAAAGAGCGCGCGCTGCCGATCGTCGACAACGCCTTCAGCGACTATCAGACCGCGTACGTCGAAAGCGAACGGCGCAAGGGTGTCATCGACGGTGTGACCGATCACGTGCTGGAGTCGACGGCGCGGCTGCGCGAGCTGATCGGCGAGGGCGCCTTTGCCACCGTCTTTGCCGAGGAAGGGGAGCGTCTCCTCGCCGCTGCCGAGCTCCTGGACAAACGGGCCGACAGCTGGCACGCCTCGTACAACTGGCACATCTTCAAGAACGAGCGGAATCAAACTGTTGCCGCCGCGAACGCCCTCGTGGCCGCTGCGGTCGAGCTGCAATCCGCCGTGCCGAATCTCACCCGACGCATTCAGGAGCGCGACGCGAAGATCGAAGACATCGCCAACGCGGTGACCGACCTGATGGGCGCAGCCGACGGCTTCGAGGCTACCTTCGCCAATCCTAAGGATCCGAAGTCGCCGCGTCTGTTGCGCACTCGCATCGGACACGCCACCGTCGACGCGTATCTGCACCTCGACGGCGGTTTCGACGTCGAAGCTTACGGCTTTCAATCCGCCGGAGATTGTCAACGGATGCAGGAGCGCATGCAGCGGAAACTGCAGCACGTGTGGCACGTCGATGCCGCCGAAACGAGCCACGACAATCCGCAATCGGCCACGATCAGCCTCCCTCACTCGGCCGAGCGCTGGCAGGCCGTGTCCAGCGAAATCGGCAGCATCGCGTCCGTTCTGAGTTGACGATGTCACCACATTCTTCTTCATGGCTCGGACATCTGCTCGACGTGGCCGCCGGCAGCGGCGGCGGACGGATGGTCATCATCGGCGACGCCGCACGGCCAGGGCGCGGCGGCGCGCCGACGGCATATTGGGCTGGCGCCCGCTTCGATGCCGTAGAGTCTCTCTTCGAAGCGGTTCTCCGGCCGTTGCTGGCTGCGCCGTACGAGCGAATTGTCGCCTTCACCGGTCAAGGTCTGGATCATCTTCCCAAGTCGTGGAAGCTCGGCTCGACGTATCACCTCGGCGACGACGCGTTCATCTGGGTGGCCAGGGGACAGGCGCCGCCGCCGCGCACGCAGGCTAAAGAAGAAACCCCGTTCGGCTACGACGTCCGGAAACTGCGGACGGTGGCCCAGATCAACCGGCTGCTGTGGCGCGCTTCGGGTCTCGCGTATTGGGATCGCGTCGAGGAGCTGATCGCGCGCCGCGACAGCGAGATCGAAGGCTCGCGAGCCAAGGGACAGCGCACGGCGCTGATCATCGACGATCGTTTTCTGCGCCCGACGCCGTTCGAATGGCAGGTCTTGTCGCAAAACCTCGGGCTCGAGCAACGGCGCGCCGTCTCGATCACGCGCACTTTCCCGCTGCCTGCGGATCTCGGCAGCACCGACGTCTTCGTCCTGGCCGAGGACGGTCTGGTTACGGAGATGCTCGACGCCGGCGGCAACTACATCGCCGCCGTGCTCATGACCATCAGTGGAAAGGAGTGGGAACACCATCGCAGCGCGATCGAGCCGATCGTCCCAAAGCTGTCGCTCGGCGGCGGTGTCACATCGACCAAGGCCCAGCGCCGCGAGCTGCCGTATCGCGCGACGCAGCTCACGTATGCAGCGGCCACGGCGCCGAGCGGCGCGCGCGCGTACGACGTTCTGCGGGGCGCGCGTCTCGAAGCGCGGTCCTCGACGCCGGAGCTGCCCGCTGAGCCGCAGTTGGTGGCGCTCGACTTCTGGGCCAACCTCGATCTGACACCGCTGGCCCGCGCGTTCTCTGAGGAGATCATCGGACAGGAGGAGACGACGCGCGGCATCCTGTCGCTGCTCGACAAATACCGTGATCGTTGCCGCCGACTGCTGGCCATGGATGCCAACGCCACGCGCACGAGCGCGGATGTTGAGCTGCGCCCACCGGTCATCAACCTCTTCGGCGCGGCAGGGATGGGGAAGACGACCATCTGCGAGATCATGGGCCGTGAGCTGTTCGGAGACGAGCGGTTCAGCACGCGCATCAATCTCAGCGATCGACGCCTGGCAACGCTCACCATCGGCGTCAATGCGCCGTACGTCGGATGGGATCAGGAGACGATGCTCATCCAGTTTGCTCGCGAGACGCGCGGTCTAGGCCTGCTCTGCTTCGACGAGCTCGCGCGCGTTGAGGTCGATCAGGGGAAACCGCTCGCGGAGGCGCTCAGTCCTCTGCTGGAGATCCTCGAGTCGCGCTCCTTCTTGCCTACCAATCCGATCTTCCGTCCGCCGGAGAAGCGTTACTACATGAGCAACACGATCTTCGTATTCGCCGGAAATATCATCAGCCAAGCGGATCAGCTCCGTCGCGGCTACGTTCGCATCGAGGATCTGGGAGAGCCGCTGCGGCGGAGACTATCCAGGGACCACAGCCCTTTCATCTTCGAGACCCTCAAACCGACGCAGTACCGTGAAGCTTTTCGGCGCGCCGTCCTCAACGCGGCTCGCTCGTACGCGCGCGTCATGGCCCGCAAGCACGAGCATCTCGTAACCGATGCCCTGGTGGAGGAGAGTCTACTTGACACGCTGGTCGCCTCGTTCGAAAGCCAACTGAGCGCGAGCGGCGAGACACCGTCGCTGGCCTTGCTCGCCGCTGCTGCGGAGCGCCTTCAACTGCACGAGACCTTCCAGCGCGCGATTCGCAGCAACGCACCGCACCTTGTCATCGGTCTGGAAACGCTCGAGGACGCGGAGGTGCGGTCGTGAGCCCGGTACTCAGGCTCGCCGCGCCGCCCGAGCGCATTGCCGTGGCGCATCACAGCGGTCCGGGACTGCGCGGCATCCTGTGGGTTCAGGGATGCTCGCTGCTCTGCACGCGCGTTTGCCTCAACCCGCACCTGCTCGACCCAACGAAAGGATTTGCCGTCGATGCCGACGCCGCCGCCCGAAGCGTCCTCCGCATCCTGGCCCAGTATGCAGAAGCGGAAGGCGTGACCATCCTCGGCGGCGAGCCGTTCGATCAGGCCGCGGCACTGGCTGCGATGCTCGAACCGATCCGGGCCGCCGGCTATTCGACCATGGTCTACAGCGGCCACACTCACGAGGATCTGCTCCGCCGCGACGATGCCGCAGCTCTTCTGGCGGTCAGCGACATCCTGGTCGACGGCCCCTTCATCGAAGCGCTGTACGACCCGGCGCTGATCTGGCGGGGATCGTCCAACCAGCGAGTCATACCGCTCACGGCCCGCTACACCGCGGAGGGCATCGAAGCGGCGCAGATCGCCCAGGGTCGCAGCCAATTCGTGGCTCGCGGCCCATCAGGTGACCTGCTGGTCACGGGACTACAAAGCCGCGCAGCAGGGGCGGAGGCGCGGCATGCAGCGCTCGGAGGAACGCGTGTCGTCGACGTTTGAGCCGGTGCCGCCGCAGATGCCGCTCGTCGGAATCGCCGACGACAACGACCGGCGCGCGGATCGTCGCTGGCAGCCGCCGCCGGCCACCGCGGCCGGTACCAGTGCGGATCCGGAACGGCAGCCAGCGCGCGACGGCTGCCTGATCATCGGCCCATCCAACGCCGGCAAGACCAGTCTGCTGCTCGCCCTGCAGCGCGCGTGCGGTCTCCCCGAGGCCGGCGATCCCGACATACGTTTCGTGCCGACGCCGAATACGGCCGACCTCGTGCGGCGCGCGGTCAGGATTATGACCGACTACAACTCCACGCCCGTCGCCACCGGAGCGGCAACCGATTACGAATTCGACATCGTGCTGCAGGAAAACGGCCGCAGCCAAACGATTCCGATGATGCTGTGTGACGGTCCGGGCGGGGCGTTCTTTCCGAGCGAGCTGAAGACGCCGTTCACAGTCGAGGATCGCAACCGGTGGGAAGAACATCTCCTGGAGCGGGCGCGTCTCGCGCGGGCGCTGGTGTTGTGCGTCGATTCGACCAATCCGGCGTCGGACAAATGGGAAGAGCGGCTGCCGAAGCTCCTGGCGATGGCTTCGAGCGGGCGCCGTCTGAGCGCGCAGCGCATCCTGGTGCTGCTCACGAAAATCGACACGCTGTGCCACCGGGCAAAGCGCACGATCGACCGCTTGACAACGACGGAAGACTCGCGGGCGACCGTGGCGCATTCGCTCAATGCCCTGACCGTGGAAGCGATGGCCCATGCGATCGATCCCCTGGAGCAGGTCCGCGCATTGCTCGGCGTCTATGTTCTCAACGAGCTACGCTCCGCCGCGCCGGACGATGCTCGCATCGCCGTCGGCCTTTGCAGCGCCGGAGGATTCCTTCGCCCGGGAGGCACGCGCTACTGGCTCGACAACGGAAAGCCAGCCATCGGATTTACGGGATCGCGCGCGACTGTGCTGCGTGGGTGGACGCCGTGGGGGATCCGCGAAGCGCTCTACTTCCTCGTCCGCGGCGAGGCGCGCCGCCCGGTCCACCTTCTGCGCCGCGACGACATGCTCAACGACGTCACGCCCAACGTGCAGCTTCTTCATGTCGGCGGCGTACAAGCGCCAGTAGGAGAGGCTGCATGAGCGCAGATTTCGAGCCGCAGGCTTCGCAGATCTTCATGGCCGGCGAACGCGCCACACCGTTTCGTGGCGTGGTCGGCCCGCTGGTTCGGATCTTCGGCCTCGACGTGTACGACAACTGGCTGCTGACGCCGCGGGCTCAGAAGGAACTACGGAGTGTAGCGCTGCTGATGACGGTGATTTTCGCCTTCGATTTTGGCACGTGGACGCTTTTGTTCAATTCGCTCTTTCACGCCAGCGGAAACATCTTCCAGATCTCGTGGGCCACTGCAGGCGCCGTGATCGGCGCCTTTCTGGTGGCACTGGCGGTCATCATTTTCGAGCGCGGCTTCTTTTGCCACGACACGAGCGGCCATCCGTTTCGCACGATCCTGGCTCTCGTGATGCGCATTGCGGTGATCGCCGCTGCCGCGCTGATCACTGCGCAGCCGGTTGAGCTCATGGCCTTTCGCGGCCCGATCCGCACACGGCGACACGAAGAGCAGCTTCGCCAGGAGATCGTCGAAAAGGAGACGCTGATCGGCGAGGCGGAAACCGAGGGCAAGGTGATTGCCAGCAAGATCGTTCAGTTGCCTCAGGACATCGAGAACCTGCCGATCAACGATCAGCGCAAGGCCGCGAAGCTGCGTCTCGCGCGGGCCGACGACACACTGCGCGACGCCACCAGCGCGGCGCAACAGGCACAAAACGATCAGCGCGCGGCAAAACATGCCATCGAGTCGTCGAACCGCGAGCTGGAAAAGCAGCAGGCAGACCTCCGAAGCAGGATTGCCTCGGGCACCGATGCGAGCGATCCGAAGCTCAAGGCGGCGCAGCAACGGGTCGAGGATCTGAAGGATGCCGTGCGCCGCGCGCAGACGAGCACCGACACTGCAGATCAACGCGCTGCCGCGGCTGCGTCGGCAATCATTTCGGCACACCAGGAGGTCGCGGCGGCAAGCGAGGCCGCGCGGCAAGCAGGTCTGGACGTCACGCAAGCCTTGAATCAGATGACGCAGCATTTCGAGGAGCAAAAAGATCTCTCGACAAGACGTCGCGACGACCTGCGCAAGTACATCGGCGCGGTTCGCAAGCACGGCATGGAAGACGACGGTGTGCGCTGGCCGGCCTTCGACAAAAACTCGCCGCCGTACTTCTACAAGCTCAATCTCGGAAACGTTTACGAGCAATTGCAGGTCATCAACGACCTGCGCGCGGAGCGGGCCGCGCAATGGCCGGCGGTCAGCGATAAAGAAAAGAAAGACTTCGTGAAGACTTACGGCCTCGAAGACGATGACTCGGCCGCGGCAAAGGCTCGTCGCGCGGATCTGGCCCACATCGTAAAGCAGGGTTACTGGGCGGCCCTCGCGATCGCCCTCGTCATCCCGACGCTGGTTCTGGCAACGAAGCTCCTGCTGATCGAAGACCTGAAGGCGTACTACTCCACCGCGCGCCAGGCGGCCGCCGGCAATCCGCACGCGATTGCCGTCATGCCGCAACCGGGGCAGTCGTGGATCTCGCGATTGGGCGCGTCGCTGCGCGAGTTCTGGATCTTGCTCCGCAGCCGATCCAGCCAGGTGCAACCATGACCACGATCGTCGACCCGCCGCCGGCCGCGGCACCGCGGCCGGTGCGGCCGTATCTGCAGCTCGAAAGACTCGAGTACGGCAAGTACTGCTTGAGCCGCGATGGCGCCATCGAGCCGGGTATCGATCACCTGGAGCTTGCCCGAACGGAAGGCTTTCCCGCCGACGTCGCCTCGCAATGCGATCCGGAAATTATCGGCGTCGCGCACAGCACGGATGAAGATCCCTACGCTCCGGCGCCGTATGGCACTGTGATCCGCCCGGTGCGGATGGGCAACCGTCTCCTTTCTGTGATGGGTCGCGTGCGGATGCGTCCGGAAGACGGCGAAAACGGGAGCGGACGCCGCTACATGATCGCGCGCTATCTCGTTTCGCCCGACGACGGACCGACGCCGGAACAGATGCTGTGGGCCATGAACCGGCAACCGCTGATCGCGTTGACGCGCGCCGATGTCACGGCCAGCGTGACGCCTGTTCGCATCGCGCAACCGGGAATCGATGTTCCGCGAAACGGCGCCGATCCATCCATGGAGGCATTCCTGCGCACCGCGGCCGACTACGCGCTGTCTGCCGTTCCGGTCACCATCACCGGCGAGGTCGACGAAGAGACATTCTTTCGGTGGGTGACGAGCTTGTGGCACCTCGCTCCGGCATCAATCCGGCCACTCTTCAGCGCGGGCTGGAACGTTGCGCCGTCGCTATCGGGCGAATTGCTCATCACGCGCAGCCCCGCGGCGGCGTCGAGCGCCGCAAGCTATTCGACGACTACCCAACGCTGGACGCCGCCGGCGCGGGTCGAGATCCGCCGCACCACGACGCGCGTTGACACAATGGCATTCACCGAAGAGCGCCTTGTGCCGGGCCGCTCGTTAGCCTTCCTGCACGGCGTCGGGTCGGGTCAGGACAAATGGTTCTCCGCGCCGCCGCTCTTCGACTTTCCTCCCATTCCCGACCTGCGCGATGCGACGACCATTCGCGCGCTTCGCTGGCCGGGCCTCCGCCTGGCCGACGACTTCCGGCGGCTGCGCGTTGCGCAATGGTTCCGGGGCGCCGCGGCGATCGATCTCGAGCAGGAGCGCGCGGCGGGCGATTTCATCTATGCCGACACCCAGTCACGCGCGCTGGCGGACCTTCTCGCTGCGCTGGCCGGGCCGCGGCCAGTCCGCGACCACGCCGACGAGTATGTGTGGCGACTGACCGAAGCTTCGAGTGGTGGATGGCTGCGCGAGACGCTCCAGGGCGCGATTGGTCCCGGCGCCGCGCGAGGACGCCTACTTTTGATGCTGCGAGGGCCGGCCACGGATGCCGAGGCCATGAATGCACTGGCCGAAGCGACGTTGGCGGACGAAGCTCAGGGCCTGCCCGACAGCGCGGTTGCGGCGGTCAGGGCGGTCCTCGATCGGCACGTACGCGTGCTGGACGAAACCGGGACGGGGATTCATCGCCGCTTGATTCTTTCGGACCATGCGCCCGCCGAATATCGCGCCTGGGTCAGGGAGAACGAGATCACGCTCGCGCTGACCATCACCAAATGGCCGGCCGACGATCGTATGGCTGCGCTGGAAGCTTTGCTGCGCGACGGCTCGCCGGCGCTGCAGCCGTTCGGCCGGTGGCTGCGCGGGCAGCCTCCCGCGCCGGGCGACGCGCAGGTCATCGCCACCTTACCGGCCGAGGTTCGCGAGCTGTTCGCGCGCTCCCTCGCGTCGGCCTGGTGTCATGCCGTCGACCGGATCGTCGCGCGCCGGGCACAGGTTCTGGCGTGGATGGCGGTGGAAGCGCCGAATCCTCCGGAGAGCGCGCTCCTCCGCTTCGCCCTCGGGCAGGACATCTCTTCGGCCGCCGATGTCGCCGAGATCGTCGCCGACGTTGAACGCGGCTACGTCCCTGACCTGTTGAACGAGCGTCTGGCCGTATTCGCCGTCGCACGGTGGGCCGGTGTGGCGACGTCGCTCCGTTCGCACGTTACCGCCTGGAGTGGAATCGTCGATTGGTGGCCTCGCCCGGCGCGGCGACTATTGCTCGATATCGATCGGGAAAGTCAGGCGAATACCCCTAGACCGGTGCTCGATGCGCTCGATCAGATGCAACTTCCCGCCGACGAGGTGGAAGCGATGATCGAGCGTTGGAGCGGATGGCCAGAGCGGGCGAACGACGCGCCGCTCGGCGCGCAGTTGTGGCATTTCGCCGCAACGGCGCGCGTGGCCACCCGCCCGCGCCTGCGGTCGGTGGAGATCGTTCACGAGCTCGTGTCGCACCATCTCTCGGGATTGGCGCCGGTGCACGCGGCGGCAGTGGCGCGCGTCCTCGATCTCGTCGCCGCCGCACGAGTGGCCACGCTCGATGCCGCGGTGCTCTGGCCACAGGCGACGCTCTCTTGGCAGATTCTCTTGCTGCTGCGGATCTTTCCGAATGCCGCGTTGCGGCCGAGCGTGCGGCAGCTCGAAGCGCTGGCTCGCGACCGCGAGGAATTCGACCGCTATCGTCCGGAGATCACTTCGCAGGAGCGATTCGCCTTGTTGGAGATCCTTACTCTCGGCTTTCACTCCATCGACTTCCGGAGGCCGGCGACTACTGTCTGGCGCGACGACTATCGCGATTCGTTTCTTTGGGCCGTTTTTAGCGGCGTACCCCTCGATCAGCAAGGGAGTCTGCGCGACTCGCTCGACTTTTACACTCACGACGCACGCGCCCGTGTGGACGCTATCCGCACCTATCTCCAGGCGGCGGCGCCGCGCGATCGCGACGAGGCGGCATATCGCGCCCTGCGCGACGGCGTCTTCCCGCTGCTCGCTCGCCAGATTCCGGTGCGCGTCATCGTCGACGCGCTGCGCCTGCTCAATGAGCGGCGCAGTCCACCCGTCGGACTGATCGAGCGCTGGCGCATCCGCTTCGACGACGTGCGGCGCTGGATCACGCGACGGCCCGTACTGAGTGCCAACCCGGCGCCGACGGCGGCGGTCATCCGCCGCGGCCGCCGCATCATCGTCGCCGATTGGCTCTACGAGCTTCTCCGAACAGAACTCGCCGTCCCGAACGCAGTCATCGAACGCGCAGGGCATGACTATGGTGAGTGATTCGTTCATCGAGACCTCCGCGCACGGCCGGATGCTTCAGTGGAAGCGGCATCCGTTCACGACACTTGCTGCGCAAGTCTCCTTCGGCGATCTCGAGCCGCGTTTCGTCGACTACGCAGAATCCAGGGAGCGGCATGCACTAGCTGTCGAGAACGAACCGGCTCGCTTCGGCTGGAGCTGGGGCACGTGGACGCACGTCGAGGCGAGGTCTTCTCGCGGAAAGCTGGATCATTGGTCGAATCCTTCGGAGCGCAGTAAGAACACGATCTATCTGCCGTGGAGTGACTTCGGCAACGAGGTTCAGCTTACGGCGAGCGGCGACGCGACGTCGGCCGCAGCGCTTCTGATTCGCCCTGATCCGCCGAATCCGAAGATCGAGGTGACGCACGTCGGCACGCAGTTCGAGATCGTCGCCCGCCGAGCAGCCGGAGCCGAGTTTGCGGCAACAGCGTTTCACGTCGCATCGCCGCTGGGAGCGACGTTCGCCGTCTCGAACACGCCGCAGCCCCATCACGAAACGAAAGATGCGCGGCACTGGAAACTGACGGCGGCCGACTCGGCCTTCGTTCTCATCGTCCGCCCCATTGCCGGCGGAGAGGTTCGCGTTCTCGCCTGTGGCTACTTTCGCGACGGAAATCTCGTTTGGGGCAGCGACACGAGAAGCGATCAGTCGCTCAAGGCATTGGCCATTGCCGCGCAACGAGAGTTGAGCCGCGGTGCGCAGCGGCGGCCATGGACCGCCTTCTGGCCGAAACGCAGCAATGAACGCCTGGCGCACGTGATGCGGTCGCTAAGCTCCAGCTTCGGCACGGTGATCGTCGGCGATGGTTCGGAAGCGTGGGTCTGCGAGCGGATCACCGGACTGTTTCGCCTTTATCTACTGAGCGGACTGCACGCCGATATCTCCGATGCGGTCAAGGCTCTCGACGCGCTGAACGTGCTCGATTGGATCGATGCACTGCAGCGCGCGTTCCCGGCGGCGAAGGAGTTCGTCGCGCATCATTCCGATGCGGACGAATTGCTGTTCGCCGCGCGCAACCACCGGCACCCAGAGTTCCAATGGGTGGCCGGCGCGCCGGCGCACTCGCCGGTGAAAGCGCTGGATCGCGAACTTCAGGTGGCCGCACGGCTGAAACGCGCCAGGACGGTCCTCGATCGCCTGCGTCCCGACGTTCCAGAGGTCGCCGCCGTCGCGCGGATCATCGACAGTCTTCGGAAGTACATCAATGGTGCGGAGCTGACGCCGGCATGGTTTGTCGACCTGTCTCAGATTGAAGGCCGCATCACCGCCGAAGAGAGCCTTCCGCCAGTTCACCCCGACGAGAATCCGCCCATGACGAAAGCGCGTCATGCCGCGTGGCTCGAGCGGCAGCGTTTGCGCGCCGATTGGCGCCGGAAACTCAGTGCCGTTCTGACGTTCTGCGAGACCGGGAAGGAAGAGACGCGCAGCGTCGACGAGCAGACGCTTCGCTCGATGCTCGAAGCACTCGCTGTTCCCGAGGTGAGGAATCCCGACCCCGGCGGCGGGACGAAGTTGCGCGCCGCCGCCGAGGAGCTGCTGGCGACCATCGGTGATGAGACGAACAAGGATCTGCTCGACGTGGCGCAGAAGTACCTGCCGGCAAAACTTCGCGACGTGGCAGACCGATGGACCAACGCACACGCTGTCCTCGCGCGCGCGACCGCTCTTCGCCCGCAGTATCCCTGGCTCTCGGCGCAGATTCACTGGACCACCGGCGATCTCGCGGCTCGCTGCCGCGAGGCCACGCGCTTCCTGACGCTCGCCGCCGCAGTCGATGATCGCGTCCGCCTGCGCGCGGCGGACATCCCGCCGCAATGGCTCGATACTCCAAATGCCGAAGGCAGCGAGGTGATATGGCAACAGTGCGCGACGCTGGCTGAAGAGTTGTGCGGGGTCACATGCGTAGCTCCTCTCGCTGCCCCTCCGAAGCGGCGCCTCTACGACGACATGGAAGTCGACGAGGGCTTGCATAGCTGGTGGGAAGATCTCGCGGTGGCCGCGGCGACGCGCGAACAACTGCGTGCGGCGCGTGCGGCGGCACTGGCCGCGCTCGAGCCGTTTCTCATGCGGCTGAGGGAGCCGGCGATCGTCGCCATGCGCACATCCGGCGACCCGTCTCCGCGTCAGTACCTCGATCTCTTCGTCAGCCTCGCCGCCCGTCCCAGAGGTTTCATCCCATGAGCGAAACCGAAAAAACACGCGAGATCGTGATGTGGGGTGAGACGCGCGTCGGCAAGACGACGGCGCTAGCCGCCGCCCTCTGCCGCCGCCCGCCGCGGTGGCTGGACGCCTCGAAGCGCGAAAGCATCGACTCCATTTCCGAGCTCACCCCGATCTGGACTGCACTGGAGAGGAACCGCGTTCCGCCCGGAACGCCGCATGCCACGACCTATGCCATTCGCCACCAGGACGGCCGCCTGCTGCGTTTTCGCGATATGCGCGGCGGCAATGCGGGCACGCTCGCCGGCGACGATCTCGCCGCCATCGAGTCCGCGGCTGCGCTGATGATCTTCATCAGTTGGCCTGGCGCTGGCTACGTCAAGGAGCTCGCCGCCGCGATGAATCCGTTGCGCATTTATCGCAATCGCCCGACTGCTCTGGTAATCACAAAGATCGACTGTTTCCTCACGATCGAAGAGGCCGCGGTGCTGACGCTCTCGCCCGACCCGGAACGGCTGCGGAGCCTGCGTCTTTCACGCGCCGCGCGCGGCGAAGCGAGGGTGCCTGCCGCTTTCACCGAATTCGTTTCTCTCTTTCAGCCGCGGGCGACGTTCCCGGTCAGCGTCTACGGGTACCGCGACGGCTCCTATCCTGCGCACTACCCCAACGAGTTCGGCCGGCTCGTGCCGTGGGAGATCGCGCCGCTCAACGTCGAGAGGCCGTTCGACTACATCGTCTCGGAGCTTCCATGACTGCAGCGATGGAAGGAGACGTGGCCATCACGTTGTCGGCGGTTGCCACTTACACCAAGCCGACAGCACAAGCCGACTACGCCTGGCGTGGCAATGAAGCCGCGCTTCCTCCGGCCATTCGCGCGCTCGCGGACGAGTTGACCCGAGTGCCCACCGCCGCAGCCATCTGCCTCGAAGAGGCGGGTGGCTCCTGGCTGCTCGTGGCTCGGGCCATGAGCAAGGACGCAGCGGGACGACCGTTTCTAGTCGTCGACGTCTGCCGCCTGTCGAGCCCTTCGCCGCCCTTGCCCGTGCTTCGTCTTCTCATCGCCGGCCAGGCGCCGCTGTGGCCGCAGACGCTCGATGCAGCGCCGCAGACAATTCCTATCCGTCCCGCGCCCGACGCGCCACCGGCAGTGACCTCGGATGACCTTCTGCGCGCCCGCCTCGGGGTACCGATATCGACTTCGGCAGCCGTGGCCATCGCCATCTCCCGGCGAGAGCCGTTCCGTTACGCCGGCATCTGCTACATGAGCAAGCCGCTCGACGGCGGCCGGGTGGCGTGGCGGCCGTCACATCGAGGCCTGCTCTGCGTTAACTGCGCAGAGCCGGCGGCAGACCATGAGCTCATGGCGGATCTTCAATACGTGATCCAGAGCCCCTTGAGCGAAGAGCAGTGGGCGGTTCTCGATCGCATGGATGCTGCAGCGGCCACCGCGGCCATCCGATGGCTGCGCACGAACTACACGGAGGCCTTGCCCGCCGGAGCCGCTCCCGAATTACAGCAATTCGCCGTGGTCACGCTGGCGAGGTGGTCGAAGCCCGGGCCGGCTCTCATTGACGAATTGGTCCGGCGTCTTGGCGGCGATCTGTCGCGCGACGCACTAGCCACGGCTACCGGACCGCTCTCGCCGCCGGCGCTCGCGCTGTTGGAACGGATGCTCGCTGGCGGCGGCGCCGAGGGCCTGAGCGACGAACTGATCGAGCTCGCCGCGCGGGGGTTCCTCCAAGGTGTCGAAAGCCTGTTGACACACAAGTGGCTGACCGAATCCACGGCTCGCGATCCCGACATTATCGAGGCCGCGATGACGCGGATGCAAAAAAACGGCATCGCTTTTCCCGTCGCGCGCTTCCTGCTCGACGTCGAGACAGGTCCGCCAGGCAGCCTCTCGGCAGCGGAGATGGCGGCGGCGATGGCGCGGATCGATTTGCCATCGTTGCCGCCTCCGCGAAGACGATTCCGCGAGCTACTCGAGCGTGCCGGGACGCCGGAGGACATCCGGCTGCTCGATGTGATCGGCCGCCGATTCGGCGCCGATCTCGCGGCAATGGTCGACATCGCGCGCGACGCGCTGCCGGTCAGCGCCGATCTCGCAGCGGACGACATCGTCGTTGCGCTGCGCGCTCACGCCCGCGTTCATCCTCACTCCCGAGCGATGCTGCACTATGTCGGCGGTCTTCTCGGCGCTGGCCGCGGCGACGAAGCGCTCCAGCTTCTGGAGGTTACGCGAGGAACGGCGCTTCAGCTCACGACGGAGCACGAGACGGTGGTGCGAAGCCGGTTGAGCGTCGGGCCGCCTCTGTCCGTCGCGGTCATCAGCGCAGTGCAGGACGTGATCGAGGAAGGGATTGTGTGGCCCGAGGACTTCGTCCCGGAAACGTCAGACACCCTGCGCGAGCTGGCGCGCCAATGGCCGACGACTGCGTGGATTGCCGACATGCTCGACGGGCGTGCCTTAACGCAGCCGCCGGCGACGGGCGTCCCCGCCGTCTGGCGGCCAATTTTGCGATCTCTGGTTACAGGGCGGCGGGCGGCGCAGTGGATGGAGCAGGCGTCGGAGAGAGAGCGCGAATGGCTTCGCCGCTGGATCGCGGAGCTGCACGGCGTCGATGCCGGCGCGTGGTGTGCGTTCCTCGACGGCGCCGCCGCGCCCAACATCGATGCCGCCTTTCTCGCCGAGTTCCTCGTGCCGCTGGCCATCGACCGCGACCGCGCGATGCGCCTGCGCATTCTGCAGTCACTGGCGCAGTCTCGCATGCTGTTGCACGAAGAGGATTTGGCGCGAAGCTGCGCGGGCCTGGCGGGAGACGGCGTCGCTCAGCTCGACTTCGTCGCGTATCTGCTGTGCGGCGTCGGGCCGATGCCGCTGCTGGCTGGAGTGCCGTCGGACCTTCTGCTCATCGCGCTTCCCATCGTGCCGGTCGAGCAGCTCATCACGCGCCTCATGCTCCTCGATGAATTTTCCTACGATGCCTCGCCCGAGTTGCCCCGGCGCATCGCCTTGCGAGTGCGGGAAACCGCTGCCCGTCTCCCGCATCGTTTCTCACGCCTGCAGATCGGGCGTCATCTGCCGCTGGCCGTGGCGTTGAGCTCCGAGCCGGGATGGAGCTCGCTGGCCGTCGACCGCGCGACGCGAGAGACGATGGTTCGCCTCTACCGCCGACAGCTGGGGCTGGACGAAGTCGAGGCGACCTTGGAGGGAGAGATCCATGTTGAGCCGGCATGAACTACTTCGAAAGCACGACGCGCTGCATGTGATCGACCATCGCGTTCGCCAGCTCCTGGAGCAGCGGCGCGGATGGATCGCCGCCGACCCGCTGACCGGCACGATGACCATCGTGCACGTGCGGCCATACCTCGCCGTACAAGGATTGCCACCGACCATGCGCATCGAGACCGCCGATCTCCCCGCAGCGGGCGAGCTCGCCACCCTCGTGCGAGGCTCGGCCTACGCGGTCGTTTTTCTCCGCGGGTCGAGGAATCTCGTCCCGGAACACGCGCCGTACATGCAGGAGTTGCAGGCGTGCGGGATCCCCTGGCTGGCCGTGTGGAAAGAGCGAAAGATTTTCTGGAGTGCGGATGCCGAGGGAAGCGTCACGCGTTTGCACGACGGAGTCGCGCCGCGCATCGCCGCGCTGGAGCTGAGTGGCAATGGCGAGGAGGGAACGACTCTGGCGGCGCAGGTCCCCTTTCACCTGCGCATCCGCGCCGACAACGACAAAGCGTTCTTCTCGCTCGCCGTCCGCAATCCCGCGGGGTTTTTCGACGAGGAGCCGGTCCATTATTCCTGCTCGACCGCGGACGGCACGGCGATCGCGACGTCGGCCCAGGTGGACGTCGCGCTCCGCGTCGATCGCCCTGACGCACTCGTGCTCCACTCCGACTCGCGCTTCCAGTTGCGGCCGGCCCCGTCGACGCCGGTGGTGCAACGAGACGCCGCACGGCCCGTGGTTCTGCACATCGTCTACGACCGCACCATGCTCGACGCGGCATCATGGCAGGATGCGGTCACCCTTGCCGACGGGGTGGCGCTGCAGGGTGAGAAGGAGGTCGGGGGGCAGCAGCGGCCGGACACGCGCTCCTGGAACCGCCTCACGCGCGTCGCGCTGGCGGATGCGCTCACGAAACTGACCGCGGCGCATCCGGCGGCGACGATCGACCTATGGTGGTTCGCCGACATTGAGCGCGGTGCCATCGCCGCGGTGCAGGGATTAGAAGTTCCTCCCTCTCCGATCGGACGCATCGGCGAATGCATCCCGGAGCGGCTGAGCGATACGCTCGGCGGTCCGGCCTTCCATTACGCCTCGGGCCTCGACATTTTCGATGCGGTCGACGAGGCGCTGCTCGATCTGAGCGCGCGCATTCCGTCCAGCGACGAGAAACGCCACGTGGTCGTCGTTGCCGGCGACTCGCCGCCGCCGCCAGAGGGTCCGGCCGACGTGATCTGGGAGCGCATTCTCACCGCCGAATTTGCCAGCAACGGCCGGACGTCGCTCGATTTCCGGAAAGCCCTCGCGGCGCTGAAGGCAAAGAAGGTTCCGGTCGGCTGGCTCTTCGTCAACCCTACCGATGCGCCCGACCTGCCGAATGTCGCCGGGCTCGGCTCGGCATTCGTGACGATGCAGAGCATTCGGCAACGTGCGCTCGAGGCGCTGCATGGAGTCGACGGCCTCACCGTCGTCTCCTGCCCCACTCTGGGCGAGTTGGAGGCCCGTCTCGGCGCGCTGTTCGATCGCCTCCGCGACCGTCACGCGCCAGCGCTTGCCCGGCTGTCGCTGAGGGAGTCAGCATGAGCGCGGAACTGCTGTGGCGCCTGATCGCCGAAACCGCCGCGGATCCGAAGCAGCTCGCCGCGCGCGTCGTCGAGTCGTTCGGCGAAAGTTCCTCGGAAGAGATCGCCGTGGCCTTCGACGTTGCGCTACGCGCCGGAGCTCTCGATCGCAACGCCGCCACTCGTCTCCTGACACACCTCGCACAGCTTCGGCCGGAAGCCTCCGCCTCCGACCTGATCGCGCTTGAGGTCACGACCGAGCGGCTGCGCAACGAATTGGCGGACGCGTCGAAGCGCCACGGCGTCGAAAACGTCACTGCGGCGGATGAGGCCAAACGACGGCTGGACCGCGCTCGGGACGATCTGGCCGATATCGAGAAAGCAGTGCGCGATATGACTGCCCAGCTCGAAACTGTGCACCGCCTGGCGAGCGAGGTGAGACCGTGACCGATGGGAAGATGTTTGCCGAAATGATCGCCGCGGTCCGAGCGGCGCGCGATGAGCAGGTCGCTGAGCGACGCGAGCAGCTCTCCGCCGAAGCGCACGCGCTGCGGGAGCGTCTCGATCTCCTCAATCGCGGCAGTAGTCTCGACGCCACGGTCGAATCGCTGCGGCGCGAGTTGGCGAGCGCGGAACAAGACCTCCGCGCGGCGACGGAACATCGCGACCTGCTCCGCAAATCACTCGACAAAGATTCGGCTGCGCTACGAGACCAGCTCGTACGGGCAATCGAAAAGGAGCTCGCCGATCGCGAGACCGCGGTGGTCGCCGCCGACGTCCACGCGGCGCGCCGGGCCTTCGCGTCCGAGCTTCAAGAGCACGGAGTGGGAGAGCAGCCTTCCGCCGCGCAATTGGCGAAAGGGTTTCATGAGCTCGCGTCGATTGCTGCGGAGCGGCGCCGGCGCGCGCATGCCGCCGCCATTGCGACCTCGAAGCGTCTCAAACAGACGCCGATGACATCGGGCGCCGAAGCCCTTCGGCAGCAGCTCGACCGGCGCGACGAGATCCTGGCGCAACTCGTCCGCCACGGCGCGCTTTCCGGACAGCTCCCTCCGCTGGCGAGCGGCATCTCGGAGTGCGATATCCGGGTGGTCCAGGCCTTTCGCTCGTTCACATTGGAGCCGTTATTCGCTGACCTCTCGGTCGAGAGCCGGCATGGACTGATCGGTCAAGATCCGCTGTCCGGGTTACGCGCGGAGCTGTCGAGCTCCCGTTAAATACGAGGCTAGTAGAGATGATGCTGCAGTACGCCGGGAACGAGATACTTCAATGAATCGACAGGTTCCCTGTCACCTCTACCACTAGCGGCACGCCGTCGATATCGGCCGGAAGAGGACTCGCCATACGCTTCCGTAAATTGACCTTCACACCAAATCCCCCGTCGAGAACCGCGATACCGGTCGCCACGAGCTCGGGAGATCCCTTGAGCATCTCCGCGACCTTCGCTTTCGCAGAGAGTGCCTCTTCGATCGTCGCGGGAATCACACGAGAAGGGTAACGCCCAGCGCGTCCAACACCGGACGAATCGGGTTGGCGTAAGCCAGGCCATGGTTCTTGTATCCGCCCGCCGCCGAGGCCGCGCAGACGAGCCCTACCGGGTGCCCGAGTCGCGTGACCACCAGGGACCCGCTGTCGCCGCCGACCGCGAAGGAAGAAGCCGCGGTGCTGTCGATCTCGATCTGCTGCCGCAAGCAGATTGTCTTATTGTGCGAGTAGACGATTTCGGTATCGAGATCGAATGCCGTGATGTGTCCGGTGGTCAGCCCCGTCGTCCTGCCGAACTTGAACACCTCGCGCTCCGCGAACGGAGGCACGTCGGTGGCGACGATAGCGTACTCGGGGTCGGGCGAGCTGACGTCGTACGGCGTCCCGCTCACCAGACGGGCGAATGCGCAGTCGACGACTGGATCCGTTCGATCCAGGAGTGGATAGCCTTTGACGAGATGGCCGATCACTGAGCGGTCGCCGTGGTCCATCGGCGCGGGATGCAGAATCTCGTCACCATCCTGACCGCGATCTTCAGCGGCGATGACGTGGTTACAGGAAACGAAGCCGATCGCCCCGTCGGACTCTCGTCGCGCGAAAAATCCCAAGGTTCCGGCTGAGTTGCAGAGATAGTGCGCAATCGACGCGCCCACCGACACGCAGCGATTCGCCGACAGGGCAGGCGCGCCGATGGCGCGCACCGATCCGACAACTCTCACGTCGGCTTCGCCCGCCGTCATTTGTTCGACCAGCCGGCGCGCCTCGTCTGGGAAATCCTCTTCCGACGGAGCCCGTACGGCGACGCGATAATCGGCGGCGGCGGTCGGAGCGGCGACGCCAAAGGCGAGCTTGCCGTATGTCACGCCACGCACGCGGATCGCAAAAATCGATTGTAGCTCGCGTTTGAGATTGGTCGCTGATTCCAGATCCACGGTGCACTCTCCTCGAGTCGTCGCTTTTTCGCTGTAGACGTCCGTTGCGCGCTGTTTTTGCCGATCGACGTCAAGAGTGGCCGGACACGTCCGTCAGAAGGGAGATGCCTCTCGTCAGCCACTTGGGAACGTGGCTCAAACGCAGTGTGGGCCGAGTGTTGCTGCGCGGAGCGGAAGAGTATCTACCCGCGGAGCCGGCTCGGGCGCGCGACTACGCGTTGCGCGCGTTTCTGCTGCTGCGAATGGCAAACGATAAAGAATCGATTGCTACCGCCGCGGATGTGGCTGCGCAGGCTCTCTATCTCACCGGCGACTACTCGAAATCGCGCCGCTTCGCCGGCGCCGCGTATCGCATCTACCGACGTTGCCACAATCGCAAAGCGAGCTGCATGATCCTGGCGATTCTCGCCGGCACGGCGCTGCGCCTCGGCCGTCTCGGGGCAGCACTTATGTACTCCCAGCGAAGTTACGCAATGGCGCAGGAAATCGGCGAGCCGGTGCTCCTGACCGTCGCGCTCGGCAATCTCAGCCAGGCGCTCACAGCGTGGGGACGATACGAAGAAGCCGTGGAACGCATTAAGGCATCGATCGGCCTCATGGAACAACAGCATTTGACCCGGAACCGCAACTACGTCACCGCGCTCAATACGCTCGCGTTGCTTTATCTGCACCTCAATCAAGATGCGGAGGCAGAGAAACTTCTTCGCCGCGGGCTCGCTTTGGCCGATGAAGCCGGCGATGCGCACATGCAGTCGATGTTGAAATCGAACCTCGGCCTGATGCGCTGGCGCTACCGCAAGTGGGAGGAAGGTCTGCCTTTGCTCCAGGAGGCATTGGAAATCGCCCATCGCAATGGTGACGCGTCCACGGAGGGTGAGATCTCACTCAACATCGCACGTGGGCTCATTGAGCTGGGGCAACTCGACGACGCGCTGACCGTGCTTTTGCGAGCGCTCATGCTCGCACGTCTCAGCCAGAACCGCGAGCTGGAATGGCTCACCGTAACAGCCGAGTCGCGTCTCCTCGAAAAGCAGAACCGGCTCGACGAGGCGGCACGATCGGCCGAACGGGCACTGTCGATAGCCACCGAATTCGGCAGCGAGGCGCAACTGATGCCCGCCATGCACACACTCGCGCGCTCCTACATCCTGTTTGGGGACTATGAGCACGCCGTGGAACTGCTCGAACAAGTCGTCAGGATGGAAGAGACCATCAGCCAGGCGCTGCGCACAGATGCCCTGCTGACCTCCGTGTTCGATGTCCAGGTCAGCGCGCATGAGGACCTGCAGTGGGTGCAGGTGAAACTCGGTCGACTCAATGACGCCCTCGTTTCCGCCGAGCGTGGCCGGGCGCGGGTACTTGGGCGCTGGATCGCCGAGCGCGATGCGGAGAAGGACAGCCCGCCTGACTACGACGAAATACGGTCCATCGCCTCGAAGCTGAACACGACGTTTCTTGTCTTGTCGCTGGTGCGCGATCCGGCGTACCTGTTCGATCGCGAGCCCGAGGCCAATGCCTTCATCTGGGTTGTCCCTCCGGATCCGGCGGCTCCAGTGACGTTTCATTGCTGGCCGTCGCTGCGGGAGTGGGCGACTCGGATGGGGACGAAGTTCCCATCCTTCAATGAAGTAATGACCGGCGTTTCGGACTCGGACCTGCAGTGGATGCACGACTGGTTCATCGCGCCGGTTGCGCATGCTCTGCCGCAAGATCCCTCCGCGGTCGTGACAGTCGTCCCCATCGGGCCGCTGGCGGTGATGCCGCTGGCCGCAGCGCGCGATGCCACCGGCGTCTCGCTGATCGAGCGGCATCCGATTGCGATGACGCCCTCGATTCAAACGTTGCGCCTCTCCATGAATCGCGACAGCGATGGTGAAGGCGCGCTCGTCATCGGCGACCCGGGGGCGGATCTTGATTTCGCAAAAGCCGAGGCGAAGGCAATCGCCCGGGGCGTAGAGAAACGAATGCCCACCTCCGCTCTGATCGGCCGCGACGCGACACGCGACGCCGTCGCACGGTTGATGCCGGGCAAACGGCTGGTGCACTTCGCCTCACACGCCGTCTATGACAGCGGAGACGAGGCGAGTTATTACGGCGCGCTCATCCTGGGTGATGGGCGCTTGACTGCGGAGGAGATTCGGGCCATGCCGCTTCATTCCGAGCTCGTCGTGCTCAGCGCCTGCGACACGGGGCAGGGTCGGATCGCAGCCGACGGCGTTCTCGGCCTATCACGGTCGTTCATTCTGGCCGGCGCGCGTAGCGTCGTCGCTACGCTGTGGAAAATACCCGATGCAGCCACGCGGCTGTTGATCGAGCATTTCTACGAGCGGATCGACGCGCACGGTCACAAAGCCCGCGCATTACAAGAAGCCATGCTGTATGTGAAGAAGATGCCCGAATTCGCGAGGCCCTACTATTGGGCTGGATTCGTGCTCATCGGAGACCCATCGTTCTTTACCGATCGATCATTCGCCTCGCATGGTGATTCAGGTCCTGCTGAGTCGTGATGTTGACTGGGCCGAAGCGCAATTTCTTTTTGTCTTGTGCTGAAAACCGCGGCTCCTCCGTCCGTCAGCAGGATCGTTCCCCATGAGTATCGTCTCGCTACAGGTCGTGGCGAATTTGCGCGATGAGCTGCGATCGGTCATCGATCGGACGCTGGTTGTTGCGTCGTTCGCCAGATTTCGCCGCATAAACGGTGTGGCGACACTGGAGCCCACGCCCCAGCAATCGATTGAGGCGGCCGGTCTCAATGAATGTTTGCAGCGCTGGGGCGGCATCGTGACGTCGCTGTTGAGGCGTTATGCGCTGCCGTCGCCGGTCAACGTCGATCACGAGGTGAAAAAAGCCGCCACGTATCTCCTTCTCCAGCGCCGTTGTCGATCGAGGATCATTGAAGGGCGTTGGCGCCGAGCCTTCCAAGATGAGCTCACGCGGATTCGTCTGCAGCTCGAGGGGGTGCTCGATGTTTGTGCGAAGGCGATCCCGGCGGCGCCCTCGGCCAGCTATGAGCCGATCGACATCTCGATCGAGTTGCTCGACGAGGCAAACTGTCGCGTCACGATCCGCTCGGCGGTGGCCGAGGCGATAGCGGAGATGCCACTTCCCGTCGGCAAGGCGGAAGTGCAATCGATGATTGAAGCGTACCGGCGTCCTCGCAGTGAAAGTGCCGCCGCGCTCATGCCGGCACTCGAACGATATGGCCGGCAATTATTCTCATTCATTGGCGATAGCGTGTTGGCAGAGGCCTATGCCGCCTCCTGTCGGGAGATCGACAGCCGCGGTGCTAGGCGCTGGATTCGTCTTCATCTCGCCAAGGCGGGCTTCCTGGCTCGCGCGCCGTGGGAGATGTTGCACGACGGGAGCGGATGGCTCGCCGTGGGGGCCTCCACGGTCATTTCGCGCGCTGCTCTGCGCACGCGGCCCGCGCGTTCGGCCGCTGAGCGCCCATTGCGCATTGTCGTTACGGTCAGCTCGCCATGTGATTGTGTCGCCCTCGGTGGGAAACATGAGGCACAAGTTCTCCAGGACGCCTTGGGTGGCCTGCGGCTCATTGAGCGCGCCGAGGTCGACGTCGCGCCCGACGGTACGCTCGATACGCTACTGCGCATGCTACGCAGCGCAGAGCAGGCCGGCCGGCGCTACGACGCCTGGCACTTCATTGGGCACGGAGGGTTCAACGCGCAAAGTGGCGCGAGCGAACTGGCGATGGTGGGGCGCGACGGGAAGGCGCAATGGATTGGCGCGCGCGAGCTGCGCGTCCTGTTCGATCGTTGCCCGCTGCGCTTTGCCATGCTCAACGCATGTGAGTCCGGTACCGGCGACTTTGATGCGCCGGCGGCGAACATCGCCGGCGCGCTGATCGAGTGCGGCGCCGCGGCGGTCGTAGCCATGCAATTCAAGATTTCCGACGAGGCGGCCATCGTCGTGGCTGACGAAATGTACGGCGCATTCGCGACTGGCACCGATCTCCTGGGCGCGATGACGGAGGTGCGGCGCACCATTTTCTGTCGTCCGCGCGGTGCCGAATGGATAACGCCCGTCCTCATTCTGGCCTCGGAGTGGAGTCCCAACGTGTCGCCATGAGGGCTCTCGTCGTGGGTGTCGATTTCCTGTTATCCGGAGGGCTGCCGATATGGTGAATCTAGTGTATGCTCGCCCGCGATCCATAGAAGAGAAATCCTCGTTGTCCGCGGCGCCCCGCCCGGCGATAGTTGACGACTGGCAGATGTCCGAATTCTCCGATCTCCTCATTAAAGAGTTGCCGCTCATCGAACGGATCACCGGCGTGATCTGCCGTCGAAGCGGTATGAATGCCGACGCCATCGAAGAGTTCACTGCCGAGGTTCGTCTGCGCTTCGTTCGGGATGACTACGCGATCCTGCGCGAATTCCGCGGACGCAGCCGCTTCAGTACGTACGTCGCTGCGGTCGTGCGCAGGATGCTCATTGATTACCAGCGTCATCACCTGGGGAAATGGCACGATTCGGCGGAAGCACAGCGTCTTGGTCCGATCGGCATTGCTGTGGAGCGTGCACTCGTGCGCGACGGCCGGATGCCGCAGGAAGCGCTCGCACTTCTTCAGGCGAAGCATCCAGGACTCACGCTCGAAGAGGTCGAGCGCATCGCAGAGTTGTTGCCCGTGAAGATCCGCCGCCGGCGCGTCGACATCGAGGAAGCCGAACTGGTCGCCAACAGTGGCGACGCGGACCGTGTGATCCGCATGGACATGGCCGCGCGGATCTCCGCCGTGGTCTGCAGCTTCATCGACGGCTTGTCGGGGGACGATCAACTGATCTTGCGGCTGCGCTTCGATTGTGCAATGACCGTCGCACAGATCGCACGCTCGTTGAACCGTGACCAGCAAGTGCTCTACCGTCTCATGTACAAGCATTTCGATGCGCTGCGGGCCGAGCTGACGAAGGTCGGCGTCGATGCGCAGTCCGTCGAAGACCTGATCGGATCCGACTCGACTCTGTTGGACTTTCGGTTGAAAAATCGAAGTGTGCGTCCGTCCGAAAGACCCGAGAGCGAGGTGGCGGACCGGCAGGAGGACAAGTCGTCATGACCGACTCGAGCCGCTGCCCCGCGCCGGAGCAGATTGCCGCATTCGTGGCGGGCAGCCTGTCGGGCGACGAGTTGACGATGATCGCGGAGCACATACGGACCTGTGACGATTGCCGTCTGATCGTGGCTGCCACCGCCGCCGTCGATCGAGATCCCGAGTTCGCCGCGGCTCCGGCACTGCCGCAACCGCAGCCGCCGGCAAGAGTTTGGTCTTGGTGGCTCGCAGCCGCCGCCGGTGTTTTGATCGGCGTCATCTACGTCTCGACCAAGTCGATGCAGCTCGGCGGGAAGGACAAGGCCATTCGGCAACTGGTTGCCGCGGTGCCGCGCGATGGCCGTTATCTGGAGCCTCGACTCAGCGGAGGTTTTCCGTGGGCTCCGGTCCTTCCCGTTCGCCGCGAGGCCACTCAGCCTCCCGACCCGCGCGAGATGAAGCTCATCGGCGCCGCGGGCGACGTGATCGAGAAGACAGCCAATGATCCTTCGCCGCAGGCACAGCACGCGACGGCTCTGGCGCGCCTGCTGGCGGGACGTCCGGTCGAAGCAGCCGCGATCCTCGACAAATTGGCGCCGTCGTCAAACGACGCCGCCATCTGGAGCGATCTGGCCGCGGCCAAATACGCCGCCGCCGTTCAACTCAATCAGCCGAAGCAGTTTGCGCAGGCACTCGTCGCTCTCGACACTGCAATTCGTCTCGATCCGAAGTTGCCCGAAGCGCTCTTCAATCGTGCGCTAACTGTAGAGCGCCTCGGCTTGCGCGACCGAGCTCGGCGTGCGTGGCAGCAATATCTGGTCGTCGACGGCAAGAGTCCCTGGGCCGAGGAAGCGCGCAAGCATCTGCAGAGGATCGCTCCGGACAGCACGTTCCGGCAAAAGCTCGATCGCGATTACGATCGTTTACACACGGACGCGGTTTTCGCGGCATCGTTCGCGGACCAATATCCGCAAGAAGCGCGCACCTGGGGCGAGACCGAGATCCTCGGCCGCTGGGCGGAGGCATTCCAAAAAGGGCGCGAGCACGAAGCGGCCGGACATCTGGCGGTGGCGCGAGCGTTCGGTCAGGCGCTGGCTGCGCATGGCGGAGACCGCATGCTGCACGACCTCGTCGCGGCAATCGACGATGCCTCGCCGGAACAGCGACGCGACCTCGCCGAAGCACACCTCGAATTCCGTGAGGCGCAGCAGCGATTCAGGAGCAGCCAGCCGGTCGAAGCGGAACGTTTGTTCGAACAGGCGGCGGCGGGATTCGTGCGTGGCAAGAGTCCGGCCGTGCTCCTGGCGCGCTACTTCGCGGCGAATACCCTGTTCAGCCGCAACGATCTCGTGCAGTCACGCAAACGCATCGAACAACTCCTCGCCTGGGCACCTCCGTATTACCTGGCAAATCGCGCGCAGCTTGAATGGCAGGTTGGGTTGCAGGAAGGGACAGCGGCGCGATGGGGCGCGGCCATTGAAGCACTCGAAGACAGCGTTCGCATTTTCGACCGGCTAGGCGAGAAGCGCTATTCGGCCTTTGTCCGCCAGATTCTGTCCGAGGTTTACGACCGCATCGGTGATCCGAACTCGGCATGGACGCACCGGTTGACGGCGTTGCAGGAGCTGGGGAGTACGGAAGATCTGCGCCTGCAAAGCGCCCTGCACACTACGGCGCGCGCGGCATCGTTGGAAGGCGATTGGCCGGCCAGCCTCGCGTTCCTGGATCTGGCGCTCGACATGTCGCCACGGGACGGCACCGACACGATGCGTTTCGAGGCGTTCCTTTTTCGCGCTCGCGTACAGGAACGGCTTTCACGGAATGAAGCCGCCGCCGCCGATCTGAATCGCGCGGCCGATGTCTGGCGGAAGATTGCCGATCGCGACACTCGCGAGCGTGCTGAAGCCGATTGGCTTGCGGTTGCGGGACTGATCGCTCCTTCGCCGGTCGCCGCCATCCCGAACCTCACCCGCGCCATTGCGTTCAACAGCCGCAAGGGCCGTCGCATGTATCTGCCAGAGTTGTATCTCGAGCGCGGACGAGCCCATCGCAGCCTGCGTGATGAGAACGCCGCAGCAGCCGACTTTGAAGCAGGGATTCATGAGCTCGAAACACAGCGCTTGTCAGTGCACACGCGAGAGGAACGTTGGGGGATGTTCTCTTCGTTCGGCGAGTTGTTCGACGAAGCCATGTCTCTCGCGCTGGCGCGGAGGAACTTCCCTCGCGCATTCCAGTATTCGGAGCGTGCCCGCGCGCGCGAACTGCTCGACTCGATGGGGTCGACGTCGATCGCGGCTGTGACGCCGGTGCTGCAGCCGCCAGCGGGAACCGCTGTATTGATCGAGTACGCGACGTTGCCAAGGTCGCTCGTTGCGTTCGTCGTCACTCACCATGATCTCCATGTCATCCAGACCTCGCTGCCGCGCGCTGCGTTGATGCGCGAGGCCGACCATCTGGTCGATAGCGCCATGAGCGGCGACGCTGCGCACTTTCGTGCCGCGGCATCGGTACTCTATGGTCGGCTTCTGCAACCGCTCGCTGATTCGCTGCCTGAAGGGCAACGATTGGTGATCGTGCCAGATGCGGCGCTGAGCACCGTCCCGTTTGCCGCGCTGATCGATCCGGCTGGAAAGTACCTGATCGAGCGATATTCGGTCGTCATTGCTCCGAGTGCGGCGGTTTTAACTGCGCTTTCATCTCGTCTGCAGCCTACTCCCCACGATCCTCATCTGCTCTTGATCGCCGGACCCGCCGGACAGGAGGGAGACGTCCGCCAACTGACCAACGCGCAACGTGAAGCGGACGCAGTCACCGCCGTCTACCACCACGATCCGGACGTGGTATCAGACGACAGCAACGCGGAGACATTCGAGAAGCGTGCGGCGAAGGCCGACATTATTCATTTCGTCGGTCATGCGGATCTGCCTGGTGCCGGTGACGTTGGAGCGTTGGTGACCGCGCGCGGTGGCCGGTTAGATGTGCGCAGCATCGCCGCGCTCCGCCTTCGCCGTACACGCACGGTGATCCTTGCGGCGTGCGGCACAGCGCGCGGGCAGCACGGCGCCGGTGAGGAGTCGATCAGCATTGCCCGGGCATTCCTGGCCGCCGGTGCGCAGAGTGTCATCGCAACGCTGTGGGCGATCGACGACGATCCCGCGGCCGAGTTTTTTCCTCGGCTGCACCGTTACATAGCTGACGGCCTTTCTCCCGCGGATGCCGTGCGCGCGACGCAGTTGGAATGGATACGAAGACGCGACGCGCCGCCCGGTCTATGGGCGGCCGTCCAAATCATCGGTAGCTAACTCAAAACAATCAGGAGGTCTCATGCCCTATACGGTGCAATTCGTAGGATTGGTGTGTTTTTATCGCGAGCCGGGCGGACGACAGGCGCTCCTGCCGGACGGCCGAAACCCCGATGACGGGATCGAGCCGCACTTCGCGTCGATCGAGGTCGACCCGAAAGACGTGATCGAGGCAATCGGCTGGGAGAGAAATGGAGACGCTACACACGGCCGCTATTTGCTTCCTCCCTGCTCGATTGAGATGGACGGGACGGAACTGGAACAGCCAGGCCGGGGAGCGCTCGACACGTCGCGGCACGATGCCTTCGTTCCGCAGTTGAGCGCGATCGACTCGAGGTTCGAGATCGATCCGGACCGTGCCCAGACGATCGCACGCATGCGTCTGCGGCGCGGCGTGCTGGCGGCGTACAGCATTCCGGGCGGCACTGCCACGATCTCCCAGCTCGACCTGCCGCACGATAGCGAGATCAACGTGACGGTGATCCCCCGCGACGGCTCGCCCGAACGCCGCCTTCGGTTGAAGCCGGGCACGGAAGTACTGATCGCCAACATGGGGCAGCGCGGTTACCTGACGAAGACGCACGACAGCCATTTCAAGATTTACGCGAAGTTGAGCACGAATCCGGTCGAGCTGCACGAGCCGCAGGCTCTCCCGGCCGTCCCCCCTTCGCAGTCGCAGCACGCGATGTTCATGCGTCGCTCGCCGATTTCTCTGACGACCGACTGCACGAATACAGGCTGCTGCGCGCCCTAGACGAGAGAGCAGTCCGCGCCGCCTCGCGACGCGGACTGCTCACAGAGGTATGAGCTCGTCGACCGTCTCCACGACGACGGGAACACCGTTGACATCCGCAGGTATCGTGAACCCTACGGGAAGTTTGTGCAGGAGCACTTTCACGGCGCACCCTTCGTCGAGAAACGCAACGCCGATGCCTCGCAACTCGGGAAGGCCGAGGAGCCGCAGGCGGAGGATGGCCTTCGCGGCTCGCGCTTCCTCGAGCGTCGCTCCTTTCATGAAGCGAACGTTATATCGAGCGACCGCAACACGTTGGCGATCGGATGGGCGTAGCCGCGGCCGCAATTGAAGGCGCCGCCGGCGCGCGTACCGAGAAAGAGGAGTGCGAGCGGTTCGCAATCACGAGTGAAGACGAGCGCGCCGCTGTCGCCCGTGCGGTAGAACGGCGACTCCGATACCGCCTCGATCTCAATCTGATCGAAAAACGGCACATAGCCAAACGAGTACTGCACGTCGAAGAAATCGAGGTCGATTGCCGTGATCCGCCCGGCAGTCCGCCCTGTCGTGCGCCCGATTTTCTCGACTTGCAGGTACTTTTCGGCGATGGCGATTGTGTTTCGGAGCCGTTCCTTCGTGCTTAGAGTCATGGCGTCGCAATCCGTTCCGTGTGCCAATCGCGCGAATGCGCAATCGACCGTCTGATCCTGAAGCCGCGGGTAGTCGCCGGCGAGATAGGCGACGATGTCGTTCGGGCTGCTGCCGCGATCGGCCGGTGCGGGGTGAAGAATCTCATCATTCTCCTGCCCGCAATCCTGAGCCGCGATGACGTGATTGTTCGAGACCAGACCCAGGGCGCCGTCAGTGTTGCGGCGGGCGAAGAACCCAATGGTTCCCGCGGAGGAGGTGTAATGGCCGATCGAAGCACCGATCTCCATGCGCTTTCAAGGTACGGCGCCCTCGGCCCGCTCGATTATCAGGGGACCGGTGTATCGGAGATCGACTTCTTCCTTCGCCTCGGCTTTGATTCGATCGAGAAGCTTTTGGTCGACGGAGCTGGGATCAACTGCGCGGACGGCGATGCGGTAGTCGTCTGGCTTCTCTCCGATCGCTACGCCGATGGCCATGTGAGTCTGACCCTCGCTACGGGACCGAATCCATTGAGAATCCATGGCTATCCTGGCTTTGACCTCGCGTGCTGAACTCAATCGCACAATGCGCCTCGCGTGTTTTTTAGCGCCCTTAGCAGTGCCTGCACGGCTTCGCGATGAACTGGCTTGCCGGCGGCCGCGCCTTCCCATTGCTTCAATTGCGCTTCAAAGCTTTCCTGCAATTCCCGCTGTAGCCTGGCCGGCAATGCGTCGGGACGAAGGATGCTTTGGTAGATGCCGGCGAGGAACGCGCTGAATTTTTCGACCGCGTGAGCACCTGTCGCCAGCGATTGAACGATCGGACTAATTTGCTTTCCGCCGGGGCGTGAGTTCAGCTCCTCGGCGATGCCCCCGTGCAGAAAGAGAAGGACGACAAGCGTTCCCGCAGGCTTCCCGCCCTTTTCGATCCATTCGTGCATGGCGCAGAGGACCTGGATGCAGTCGTTGGTTAGACAGAGGTAGACGACCGCTTGCTTGAGAGCGAGCAGCGTCGTGGCGTGCTGCTCGCCGAGCCGATCAGCCAGACGGCCGAGGCGAAGACGATGAGCAAGCAGATCGTCGGCGTGCTGCGGCGAATCCGTTTTGGAAATTCGTTCATCGAATTCGTCCGTCAGGCGTTCGATCTGATGGCGGCTGGCGATGGCCGGCGCGAGCCTCTGCGTCGCGATCGAACCGAGTCTTTCCATTGCCATGGCGAGTTCCTGCTCGCCGAGCAACGCATAGCAGGAGATCGCGGTCAGGAGCCGGTCGCGGTTCCGGGCGCTTTCTCCGGGGCGCTCTACCGTCAACGAATCGACGGTGTTGAGCGCCGCCCGGCGATACGTTTCGTTGCAGCTGCTGCGCATTCCCTGCACCAGCCGTCCGACGAGCGGCCGCTGCGTAAGGTCATTCGCGCCGACCCATTGGCGTTGTACGAGTGGAATGGAGATCGAGAACGGATCGAGCTCGCCAATGCGGCCGATCATCTGCGCGGCGAGGCTTCTGACGCCGTAACTACCTGCTCCTCGCTCTTTTTCCGCGATGTTGCGCAGCACCGGCAAAAGCGCCGCGAGTACGCGGCGATGATGCGCGGCGAGAGTCTCCCAGATGATCGCCGCGTAGGAGTTGTCGATGAAACGGACGCCATCGCCGAGCCTCGATGTGTCCTTCACGAACTCGGCGCGGCCGCGGAGCAGAATGGCGTCATCCGATAACGACCGGCCCGACATTTCGGTCCGCCGATGAGAAAACTCTGCATCACTCTTGATTCGTTCCGCAATGGCGCAGCGAATCCGTTCGAACTCATACCATGAGATGTCGGAAGCTGGACGCGCCGCATGCGCGAGAGCCAGCGTCAGTACGAAGCACCATGCGTCGATGTCGTTGGCGAGATCCGTCGAGAACCAGAACGGGACGTCGTTGAATCGCAGTAGCGCCGCTTCGAAATCAGCAGATCCTTGGACGAACTGGTCGATAAATCGCGCGACCCGCGGAAGAGTCTTGAGAACGGTGATCAGCCTTTCACGATTGTGCTTGAGTTCGCGGATGTGCTCCAGGCACATCTGCCGCTTTTCCAGCCAGCTCACCCGCTTGTCGAGGCCGAGTCCGACCAATCTGGACGTGAGACGCGGCACTTCATGACAAACGATGTCGTTCCCGTTCTGCCTGCGATATTTGAATACCGCGTCGGGTTCAGTCGTGAAAATCAAATACGCATCTTTCGCCTGCAACGCCGTTGTGAGCTGCTCCCACCTCATGGTGTCGTTGCGCGCGAAGAGGCCGGACAGATCGTGGTTGTGGCGACCGAGGACGTCCGTGAAGATCGTGACGCGCCCGGCGAGACGCTCCTCTTCGGCAACGAGGTTACCGATATCGATGCGGACGTTCCGATCGAGAGGAGCGACGGTGAGCGTGTTTCGCAAGCGGGCGCGTTCTGCGACGCGGTTGGCGAGATGGATCGCCAACGTCGAAGTACCGCTACCACGCTCTCCGGCCAGGAGCAGAATGTGGTGCTTGGTCAGGCCCGCGAGAGCGTCTTCGATCAGTTGCTCGTCGCCGACGAAGAGCTCATTCGTCGCGGCTGCGCGCTCCTGCGTCACCTCGGCCGCACAGTCGGCTGAGAACGTCACCGGGCCTGACGGAGAGGGGAAGTACGAAGCGATGCTGCCGATAACGACGAGCGTCTTGGCCTCCGCATGACCTATCTCAACTTGTGTTGAAGAAATTGATTCACTCATCGCGCAGCCTCGCCTGACGCTCGAGTGGCGCGCTCTGCAGGGAAATCGCCGTCTGACAATCGTGATCAACCGCGCCATCCCAGGAGCGCTCTTTTACCTGGAGGCGCAACGCCTGCACCATCGCTTCATCCATCGTCCGCAAGAAGTGATGACGGAATCGACGTCGCGCTGCCAGCGCGACTTCCAGTTCGCCTAGCAGGCGCATCACCAGCGCGGTGTACTCACCGTTCAACAGGCGACGGAGCTCGTCGAGGGAGCCATCCGCGGCCGGATCGCAGTCCTCATCGTTCGCGAACGGACGCGTAGCCTCGCAAAGGTCCTGCAGCGCCGCGAGCCGGACTTCGGCGTTCGACTGCTCGTCGACACTTGCTGCATGTCGTGCGGTGAGAGCCGCGACGATGTTGTCGCAAAACGCGGCCAAGTCTGATGCCTGTCCGTGGCGTCCATTGAACATGCAAACGGCCATGGAGTCGGACAGTTGGGTCAGCGATGCGATGGCGGGCATTCGCCTCAGACTCGTTCCGGCAACGAGGTGGTGAACGGCATCGGCCGCTGCGCGAGCCCGATCAATGCGTTGGTTCGCCTCGACCGCGCTGCCGATCGCGGCCAGCGCCTCGTCTGCTTTGCGGAGATGGCGCAGCACTTCCTGGTATCGCCTCGAATCCAGGGCGACGGCTGCCGCGCGCAATGCGTCATCACGCATGACCAGCAATTCCTGCCCGCTCCAACGCTGAGCGGAGAACGGATTTCCTTGCGTCGTTCGTGCGTCGAATAGTTTGCGCAGCGTGTCGCGGAATTCGGCCTCCAGTTGTGACGCGGGCAGCCGGCCGTATTCGTATCGCCATAGGAGGTGCTCAAGCTGCTCACTCATGTGCGGTTTACGACCTGTTTCCGCGCCGCTTGCCCAAATCCGTACCAGTGATGGAGAGATGCTCGTCGATCGTGAAGGTCTCGACTTTCAGCGTGGTGCTGACGTCTCCGGAAATATCATCCGCGACCACGCCTTTCACCCTCGCATTCTTGGCTTCCACGGCGCCGATCTCGGTCTTCGATATGAGTTTGCCGCCGCCCTTCCGAGGAGCAAGCAGCCGCTGGATCTCCGCATCATTCGCAGCGGCCTCGGCGAGCTCGCTCGTCATCGGTGCCGCGATGACGAACAAGGCCGCCTTTGAAATCGCCTCCTCAAGCCCCGCTGCTTCCGCACTTTGGAAGTCAATGACGTTCAGTTGTGCGGCCTCGAGCGCTTTCTTGAGCGGCTCGATCAAATCAGCATCGTCGGGACGATACGAAAGAAAAACCGTTCGATCGGACATAGCCTTCTCCTTCAGTGCTACCAGGCTCTGAGAAACGGAGGCTGTTGGCCATGAGCGAGAAGCCACCACCGTCTCAGGAAGTGATAGATGCCGCCGCCCAGGACGGCGTACATCAACGCGAACAGACTGAACGCCCATCCGAGAGCGATGGCACGCAGACACCCCGCCGACGTCCAGCTCCAACCAAGGCTCGGCAGCCCACGCTGGCGTGCCAAACGCGAGCACGCCGCCAGTCCGAAATAAAGTGCCCAGAACATATAGCCGGCGGACAGAAAACCAGCTGCGGCTCCGGCGACGGTAAACGGGTGCGTCGGCGACTGCGGGAGGCCGAGAACCGACATCGTGCCGGTGCTGATCGCCACGATCCACGAAACCACGATGCACCGGTCTGAGACGAGGTACAGAAACGGTGAGGGCGGGGTGGACGCGCGAACTGTCGGCGTCGAACCGGACATGTGATTCCCTCCGCGCGCTGAAGACGGACGCGCAACGAGCGATTTCGGCTGGCGTGCGACAAAGGAGTAGCACCGGTCCGTCTACTCCCTCCGAATGCAGTCGTGGGCGACGCGAAGCTGCCGTGCCGGCGTCTGTGAGAGGAATGATGGAAGAACGAACTGTGGCCGCTGCCGTCCTGGGGGAGTTGATCCCGGAGCTCGAATACGCCGCGCCGCGTCTCCTCGACCGGCTGGAAAGAGGCGTGCCGCTGGTCGATCGCAAATCGCCTGTGGACATCGGCTTCGAGGTCGGGACCATCGACTCGCAACTTCTCGATCTGTTCCGCGTCCTCGCGCCGTACGTCAGTGCGATGCTCAGCTACGGGATTCTGGGATTGGTGCAGTCGCGCGGAAAGAAATCGCAAGAGGAATTGCGCGCCGAAGTGAGCGCTCTTCGGATCAAGTGCGTGGAGATCCAGCAGGCGATGGATTCGATGAAGCGCACACTGAATCAATCCGGCGATCCTGTCTCAGAATCTGAGCTCGAAGAGGCGATCGCCGCGGCATTTGCGCGGCTGGATCAAGAGGAGCGGTGAAGTCCGCCCTCGGCCAGTCCCTCGTCATCGCGGCAGCGCTGGCGAGCTTCGTAGCCGTCATCGCCGACCGTCCTGAGAAGCGACCCGGCAACCTGGCGCCGATCCAGATGATCACGGCTCTCGGAGCCTGTTCGCTGCTCGTCGTCAATAGCGTCATCGCGGCGCTGGCGTGCGTCACGGGCCTGATTGCACTCGCAGTGGCGCCAGTGGCGACCGTCGTTTCTGCGGCCGTCGTTTTCGCGCGCAGCTCGTCGGGTGAACGTTCGACGCGTTCGCTGCCGGAGCAGGTCGTTGCCGTGATCGCCGAAATCCGTGATCTCCTCGGCGGCGCACGCAGGCTCGGTCTCGATCAGATCGACGCCGTTCTGGTCTCCAGCAATGGTCCCCGAATCGGCGTTGCCGTACCAGCGCGCGGCCGGGTGGTCGTGCGCGTTCACGAGTCGGTGGCTGCATGGATCGACCGCCATCACCGGCAACGCGGCGCGAGCGCGATCAGTAGCTTTATTCGCTTCGCGGTGCTGCATGAGCTTGGGCACATCCTCAACGGCGACCACCGCACGTACCGTTTCGCCCGCGCCGTGCTCGTTGCGCATCTCTGGTGGGGCGTCTCGCTACTCGCCGCCGCGCTATCGTGGGCGGGCGGAAGGGCCGCGGATGCTCGTGTGATCCTGATTGCGGCAGCGTTTGTCGCTCTCCTGGTCGCCGGACAATCGCTGATCTCCCGGCGCTTCATCGCCGAGCGGGAACGGTTGGCCGACTGGCGCGCCATGCAGTCGTTGTCGATGCCGGACGCGGCGCGTCTTCTGCGGCGCAAAGGTGTCCGGCGAGGCGGACGAGACGCACCGACCGAGATCGAGAAATTGCTGATCGATCTGAAATCGGAGCCGGCTCCGTCAGGACAACGCTCGTTCCTCAACCCCCTCATCTGTCTGATCTGGCCAGAGGGTGACAGCGTCCATCACCGCGCCGAATCCCTTGCGGCGGAGCGATCCGGCGCCGCTCCACGGCCGGTGCGGTGGGCAATGTTGGCCGGACTGCAATGTGGAGTGCTGGCCACGTCGCTGGCCATCGGTGTCCTTCTTACGGTGGGACCGCTGCAAGTCGAGATGCAGTTGTGGGTGGTGATCATCGTCATGTCGTGGATCGCCGGCCCGGCGAGCACGTATTGCGCGATGAGGACCGACCCGGCCCGGATGAGTGTCCGGGGCCATGACCATCGACGTGGACAGAGAATCGAAACCGGCATCGTCTTCTTCGCCACGTTCGTGGCTCCCGTTTTGATCATTGACCGGCTGGCGCGCTGGTTGGGCACGAAGGGATGGGTTCCCGGTGTTTTTCTCGCCACCACGATCGTCATGATCGCGATCGTCATCGGCGGCTGCGTCTGGATCGCAGGGATCGCCGGGAGTGACGGAGGAGGGGAGCTGCGAGTTGCGCCGCGCGAGCAATGGGTCAATGTGGCGCCGCTTCTTATCGCGATGGCCGTCGTCCTCGTTCCGATTAACGTCATGATCACCTCGTGGCTCGGATGGGGCGGTCTCCAGCAGGGGTGGTGGGTGGCGATCATGCTCTGCTCGTTCGCTGCGTACGTTCTGAGCACGGCCATGGCTAGAAGCACCAACATGATGCTTCGCGCGCTGGCACCGATGGCCGTGCTGGATACGCCCGTCCCGGTGTTTGGCCTCAGGCTCTTTTGGCGGGAGATGTTCGTCGATCTCGCGCGGTGTTCGCTATGGCGTGCCGGCGCCGTCATCCTGACCACCCAGACCGCCGCCCTGCTCTTCTTCGTTCTTGTGATCACTCTGGCCATGCACCGCGTCGAGCAGTTCGCCGATTTGAAATCCGCATTCACGGTGGTAGTCTTCGCTGCATTCGCCTTGTTCGCGTTGGTCCTTCTCGTGCCGGATCGCTACTCCCGGATGCGAGGCAGGACTCTGCGCCTGGTGGACCGCAGCCGCCTCGAGTTGTTCCTGGCGTTGCTGAAAAGCGTGCGGCGCGCCGGCGCGGCCGCGGCCGAACGCCTCGAAAACGCGCTGGTACGCTGGATGTCCGACGAGCGCTTGGTACTCGTGCTTCTCCCTGATCGCCGGACGCTTTGGCCGTTGTCTCCGCTGTTGACCTTCGTGCGACTCGCCCGCACTGCCGGTGCAACCGGCGTCCTCGATCGCACGCGCGGGCGGATCGAGGAAGCATTACGCGCCGTCATCGACAACGACGCCGTCGCTCTCGCTCCCGACGAGCCGCCATCACTGTTTTATTCAACGTTGGCTGCGACGATCATCGAGGAGATGGATCTCATCGACTGCTTTCCCTACGCCCGAATGCTCGATCGCATCGAAGCCATGCTTCGCGAACGGATGGCGGGCAGAAGCGTGAATCTATTTGCCGATGTCGTCGCCGCCGCGCGCCTGCTCCAAGCGCACGGCCGGGTTATCCCCTCGGCGGTGACCATTGGCCGCGTTGTGCGGCGATCGACGCTCCTGTCGAAGCCGAAGCACCGTCAATCGCTCGTCGAATTATGCGAGCTGGCGGGGCTCCTCGGTGACGCGAACGAACGGGAACGACTCGCGCCGGTCGTGCGATCGCGCATGTGGGAGATCCTGCAACTCAACCCACGGAAAGAAGTGCTGGCTCTTCTCGACTGTTACCTCGCCGCCGCTCATCTGGGTGAAGGCGACTCGCCGCTGGCCAGCGCCGCCGCCGCGACGATCGCCGAGATCGCGAACCGCACGGCGAATGAGCTGACTACGGTCGAGCAGCGTCTGACGCAGGAGGAGGGGTGAGCTACGTTCTCCGATACGGCCTTGCGGCCGCAATCGGCATGGCGAGCATCATCGCCGTCGTCGCGGAACGGCCGGACAAGAGGCCCGGCAACCTCGCGCCGATTCAGTTGATCACCGCGTTCGGCGCGTGGTCGTTGATCGTTGTTGACAGCGTTATCGTCGCGCTGGCGTGCAGGACCGGCGTTCCAGCGCTGGCGATTGCGCCGGTAGCGACCATCCTCTGTGCGGCAATTGCCTTCGCGCGCAGCTCGGCCAGCGAGCGTTCAGCGCGTTCGCTGCCCGAGCCATTCACCGCCGTCATTACAGAAATCCGCGATCTCCTCGGCGGCGCGCGCCGGCTCGGTCTCGATCAAATCGACGCCGTGCTCGGCTCCAGTGGTGGCCCGTGGATCGGTGTGTCGGCGCCGGCGCGCGGTCGCGTGGTGGTGCGCGTGCACGAGTCGGTCGCGGCGTGGATCGATCGCCATCTCCGGCGAGGCGGTGCGGGCGCCGCGACGATCGGCAGCTTCATTCGCTTTGCGGTGCTGCACGAGCTCGGACACATTCTCAACGGAGATCATCGGACGTATCGCTTTGCGCGTGCGGTGGTCGTCGCGCACATCTGGTGGTGCACCTCGTTCATCGTAGCGGCGCTGTCGTGGACCAGCGGACATGCGGCAGATGCGCGCGTGATCCTGACCGCGGCGGCCTTCGTTGGGCTGCTGCTCGCCGTGCAGTCACTCATCGCCCGGCGCTTCATCGCCGAGCGGGAACGGCTGGCCGATTGGCGCGCGATGCAGTCGCTTTCGAGCGCCGACGCGGAGCGCCTCCTGCGGCGCAGCGGGATCCGCCGCGGCGGACGAGATGGGCCTGCGGAGATCGAGAAGCTAATGATCGATCTGAAAGCACAGCCTGGCGCGGCGGGTATCAGATCATTCGTCAGTCGCGCTGTCTGCATGATCTGGCCGGAGGGAGACAGTGTGCATCGTCGCGCGGAGGCGCTCGCGGGAGAGCGGGCGGGTGCTCCACCACGTCCAGTTCAATGGGCCATACTGACAGGCCTGCAGTGCGGAGTGCTGGCCACGGCCGTGGCGACCGGGATCCTCCTCGTCATCGGGACTCGAATTGCGACGACAGTGTATGTGTACATGATCGCGATCTCATGGATCGCGGGGCCTGGCGGCGTCTATGCTGCAATCAGAGCCGATTCGGCTCGGATGAGCGTCGGTGGCGGTACTCCTGCGCGGAAGAGGCTCGGCATCGGCTGTGTGTTCTTTCTGACATTGCTATTTGCGGCCTTCGCCACCGATCGGCTGGCGTATTCGATCAGTGTCGCGGCGTTTGTTCCGGGCCCCGTACTGCTGGTTGCTCTCATGCCGACAGCCGTCGTGATCATCTACTCGGCGGTCGCCGGCGAGTTGATTCGCGATAACGGAGGAGGCGAACTGCGCATCGCCCCTCGTGCCCGGCGCACGGCCGTGGCGTCGTTGCTCGCTGCAATCGCGGTCGTGTGTGTCCCGTTGAACATGGCGTTCGCGTTCTGGCTTGGACTGGGGAATCCGCTGCAGGGAGCGTGGGTCGCGATCATGGTCTGCGCGTTTGGCGCATATCTGTTGAGCACCGTTTCGGCCAGAAGTCCGCACCCCATTTTTCGCGCCGCCGCCCCTCTGGCATTTCTAGTACCGATACCGCCGGTGTACACGATCCGTTTTCTGTGGCGCAATTTCTGTCTCGACGTCGCCAGACATTCGATGGCGCGGGCTCGCGCCTTGATCATCGCCTCTCAGGCGGCCTCTCTTCTGCTTTTCGTCGTCCCCGTCGCCCTGGCCATGCGCATCGTCGTTCACTTCCTCGATTACCAGACGACCTTCACCCGTTTCTTCTGGTCCGGAGTCGGTCTCTTCGTAGTGGCTGCACTTGTTCCCGATCACTCCACGAGATTCGGGCTCCGCCTCATGCGGCTCGTCGAAAGCGACCAGTTGAAGCTTTTCCTGGCGTTACTGGACAGCGCGCGGCACGCCGACGCGGCCGCGGCAAGGCGTCTCGAGAGCGCGCTGGTACGCTGGATGTCTGACGATCGCCTGGTGCTGGCGGTTCTTCCCGATCGCTGGACGCTCTGGCCGCTGCTGCCGTTGTCAACGCTGGTTCGACTCGCTCGGTCTGCCGGTGCCGACAGCTTGCTCGATCACATGCGCGGACACATCGAGCAAGCGTTACGCCTTATCATTAATGACGATGCGGTCTCTGGCGCCCCGGGCGAGCCGCCGTCGTTGTTTTATTCGACGATGGCCGCCACGATCGTGGACGAAGCAGGGCTCATCGATCGCTTTCCCCTGGATCGTATGCTCGATCGCATCGAGGCCATGCTCCGCGACCAGATGGCCGGTCGGGGCGTTGACCTCGTCACCGATATCATCGCCGCTGCGCGCCTGTTGCAGGCGCACGGCCGGACACCCCCCTCGATATCGAAGCTCGATGCTTTCGAGCGGCGATGGACGCTCATCTCGAAGCCGGTGCGCCATCAATCGCTCGTTGAGTTGTGCGAGCTTGCGGATCTCCTCGAAGATGCCAGTGCGACGGAACGACTCGTGCCGATCGTGCGCTCACGCATGTGGGAGATCCTGCAACTCAACGCGAGGAAAGAGGTGCTGGCTCTCCTCGACTGTTATCTCGCCGCTGTCCATTTGGGTGAAGGTGACTCGTCGCTGGCCAGCGCCGCCGCGGTGACGATTGCCGAGATTGCGAACCGCACGACGAATGAACTGACCACGATATGAGTAATGAACGAGGTGTTTGATGAAAGGTCGTGATTTTCGCGAGCGTGCGATGGCTGTCCAATCCCCGATCTCCGGTGTCATTCCGACCGCAGGCCGCCGCCCCGGAAATACCAGCGTGCCGCGTCCGTCTGTCTACTGTGAGAACGATGTTCCGGTCGTGGGTGCAACGAATACGTCGATGGTACGCTCCCCGCTGCCTGGAAGCGGCCGTGTTGCGGTCTCTGCAAGGGGGAGATCCGGCCGTCGCGCTGGCGTGTGCAGAGGAGGCATTCAGGCAGTACTGGTGGCTCCACGACGACGAAGCGATCGTCCAAGCGGCGGTGATCGCCGGCCAGGCGGCATTAGCTCTTCAGAGACCCCGCCGCGCCCTGCGGTATGCGCGGATCGCGCTGCGGTTCAGCCGGCGGAACGGCAACGTTAACAGCAGCGCAGCACTCAACCTGCTGGGGAACGTGCGCGTACGCCAGAGCAACTACGAGCGCGCCTTGATCGCACACCGTAAAGCGGTGGATCTGGCCGAGCAACAAGGCGACCGCGATGACATCGCTCTATCGCATGCCATCATGGGCCAGACGCTCGCGGCGGCGGGCAAATACGCGCAGGCCGTCGACCACGTGGAGCGGGCGCTGAAGCTTCTTCCCGAGCGGAGTCCCCACAACGACTTGTTTTTCGTACGTGCGCAGAATCTGCTTGGCAGTGTCTATCGCTTCCTGGGAGAAAACGAGCGAAGCAAACAGGCGTTCGATCTGGCGCGCGAACGCGCGGCGGACACCGACGACACGCTGGGCGAGTGGATTTCGTCGGTGAACCTTGGAACCGCGCAAATCATCCAAGGGCACGTTTCCGAGGCGACGGATGCGCTCCAGAAGATCGAAGGCTTCGGAAATCCCTTCCGCGATCCTCGCGCCGAATACGTCGCCCTGCTGAATCAGGTTCGCTCGCTCATGCTTCGTGGCGAGGGTGCCGAATCTCTGTCCCTCCTAGAGCAAGCGCTCGTACTTGCGCGACGGATGCGATTCCGGTACGCCGAATTCGAAGCACTCGTCGGGCTGGGGTGTGTACACCGAGCCATGGACGACCTCGGCGCTGCCGAACGCCGGTTCGAGGAGGCAATCCGCGTGGCGCACGAGATCGGCAGTCACGCGGAGGCAGCGGAGGCGGAAGGCTGGCGCGCGCGCATCTCGATCGCCGCGGGCGACCTTCCGACTGCGATTGTGCGCCTGGAAGAGGCCATCCGCGGGACGGAATCTGTCCGCAACGACCTGCGACCGTCCCAGGACTTCGAGATCTCGATCTTCGAGCGGCATACGGAGGCATACCACGATTTGCAGTGGGTGCTGGCCAGCCGCGGAGAGACCGATCGTGCACTCGAGATCGCCGAGCGAGGCCGGGCGCGCGCACTTCAAGGAGTGCTCGAAGCGCGGCTCGAGGATGCCGGCGACGAACCGATGGATCTGGCCAACATTCGCGCCACAGCGACCGGGCAGCAGACGACGTTCGTTGTCTACTCGCTCATCGCCGATCCTCGCGACCACGGCGCCTTCGAGCCGTCCGAGTTGTTCATCTGGGTCGTACCCGCCGATCCGTCAGCCTCGATCGCCTTCCACCGCGGTGAGGTGCCGGCGCAACTGACCGGCGATGCCACAGGCAGCCTTCCCGCGTTCGTGAAACGTGAGCGGCGCGCCATGTACGAGGCCCTTATCGCGCCCATCGCCGACCGACTCCCGCGGGATGAGAACGCCCTCGTGACGTTCGTGCCCGAGGGACCCCTGCTCGTCATTCCGTTTGCCGCGCTGGAGGACGAGGCCGGACAACGCGTGATCGAGCGCCACACGATCTCGCTCTCTCCTTCCATCCAGACACGCATCCTGGCGGCTCGGGAGCGGCAACGACTGGAAGGGAGCGAACGCTCAGGCGAACTGGTGGTCGGCAATCCCGATGGAACACTGCCGTTTGCCGGCCGCGAAGCGACGACGATCGCAGAGAAGTTCAATGTCGAACCGCTGCTCGGCAGCTTGCGCAACGAAGGCTGCCGTCGTGAAGCTCATGCCACATCGGCGGCTGCTTCACTTCGCGACACATGGCCGTTTCGACAGAAAGAGCGAGCGACTCCCAGGCGTTCTGAAACTCGCTCCCTCATCCAGCGACGACGGCCTCCTGCATGCAGAAGAGATTGCGGCGATGAATCTGCGCGCGGACCTGGTCGTCCTCAGCGCATGCAGCACGGGTCAGGGCCGCGTGGCCGCCGAAGGCCTGCTCGGCCTCTCCCGCGCGTTCTTGCTCGGCGGCGCCCGGACGGTCATTGCGGCCCTTTGGGATGTCCCCGACGACTCGACTGCCGACCTGATGATGCGCTTCTACGAAGCAGCCGGGCTGGATCTCAGCGCTCCCGCGCGCGCATTGCGCGAGGCGATGCTGACGACGATGCGCAGCGGCTATCCGCACTCTGTCCAGTGGGGGGCATTCGTGCTTATCGGAAGCGCGTGACAGGCCCGGATCGCATACTTTTCCGCCCTGCTCTGTACTAATGTCCGAGACCCATGAGCCCCCTCCCCAACCCACTCCATCAGCAGCGAATGGAACCCCGCTGCACGTCGTCGCGCAGCTTCACCGCCTCGAGCTCGCGATCGAGTTGCGCGATCTCACCACGATCCTCGACACGAAGGCTTGTCGCTTTTTCGCCACTGATGCTCTCTCGAAAACCTGGTAAAGGAAGGCTCTACGGCGATTCTGAGCGAATCGCCGTACCATCATCACGAGCGATCGTCGCGGTAATCGAAAGGGCCGAAGCGGCTGTCGTCCTTGGGCTGAAAATCCGATCTGAATGACGTGACTGTCGAATCAACTTGGGATAGCTTCGGGGGAATGATGTTAGTGCTGAAAAGTTAAGATACTCGTGTTATTACGCTTACAGTCATAGTTCGGTATCGGCCTTGGGCACCAAAGAAAATCGTGAGGCATCGCGCATGACAACCGCTGAAGCGCGCACAAAGCTGCACGACCTCATCGAATCGCTACCCAGCGAAGACGTTCCTACCGCGCTGCGCGTTCTCGAAGCGCTGAACTCCACCTCGGATTCCCTCACCCTCGCGTTGCGCGACATCGATGACGAGCCGGAAAACGACGAGGAACGGGTGGCCGTCGCTGAAGCACGTCGCGAGATCGAAGAAGGGAAGGGAATCCCCCACGATGAGGCCATGCGGCGTCTCGGGCTGGCATGAGCTGGCAAGGGATCTGGGCTCCCCAAGCTCTGAAAGAGCTGGCCCGTCTCGACCGCGTGGAACAGCATAGGGTCCGGCACGCCGTGGAAGCTTTTGCAAGCGAGTCCAAAGGCGACGTGCTGCGGCTGCAGAACGTCACACCGCCCGAATACCGGCTCCGCGTCGGAAAGTGGCGCGTGAGGTTCCGTCTCGATTACGAGCGCGGCATCATGCACATCCGCATGTACTTCGCCGCGATGAGGCTTACTGACGCCTACTTCTCGGCGATCCGCTTCGCGTAGTCTGCGGCGCGATCGAGGAATCCTTCGATCGAACGTCCGAGGGCGAGCTTCTCGTTGAGCTCGACGGCTTTCTCGAAATCGAGGCGCAGGCGCTCGGCCTCGGCGAGGTAGTAGTCGCGCAGGCCGGTCTCGATCTGGAACTCCGGATACTTCTCGGCCAGCGTGCGCATCCACTCTTCGACCTGGCGGCGGCGATCCTTGTCGCCGGATCCGTTCTTCAGATCGTCGAGCAGCGTTTTGACGACGCCGGAAAGGATTTGCGTGCGCTGGTCGTGTAACGGTTCCTCTGCCATGGGCGCGGATGTTAGCAGCGATTACAATGCGCCGCGATGAAAGTCCTGGTCGCGAATCGCGGCGAGATCGCGGTCCGCGTCATGCGCGCCTGCCGCGAGGTCGGCTACCCGACGGTGGCTGTTTACTCCGAGCCTGACCGCGCCGCGCTGCACGTCCTTCACGCCGACGAGGCGATGCCGATCGGGCCGGCGCCGTCGCGCGAGAGTTACCTGCGCATCGACCGCATCCTCGACGCCGCGAAGAAGACCGGCGCGGAGGCGATCCATCCCGGCTACGGCTTCCTCGCGGAGAACGCGAACTTCGCGCGCGCATGCCGCGATGCCGGCATCATTTTCATCGGACCGTCGCCGGATTCCATCGACGCAATGGGTTCGAAGACCGAGTCGCGGCAGCGCATGCAGGCCGCCGGCGTGCCTGTCGTTCCGGGGCTGACGGAAGCGGTCAAGTCGTTCGACGAGATCGAAGCCTTCGCGCGCGAGGCCGGCTTCCCGATCATGATCAAAGCCTCGGCCGGCGGCGGCGGAAAAGGAATGCGCCTCGTTGAACGCGCGGAAGACCTGCGGCCTTCGTTCGATCGCGTCACCAGCGAAGCGCAATCGTTCTTCGGCGATGCCGCGGTTTACGCGGAGAAATTCGTCGCCTCGCCGCGGCACATCGAAGTGCAGGTTCTCGGCGACCAGCACGGCAACATCGTTCACGTCGGCGAGCGCGAATGCACCCTGCAGCGGCGGCATCAGAAGGTCGTCGAGGAGAGTCCGTCGCCCGTCGTCGACGCCGAATTGCGCGCGCGCCTCGGCGCGATGGCGGTGAAAGCCGCGGCGGCCGTCAACTACTACTCCGCCGGCACGATCGAGTGCCTGATGGGGCCGGACAAGCAGTTCTACTTTCTCGAAATGAACACGCGGTTGCAGGTCGAGCATCCGGTCACGGAGATGGTGTGGGGCATCGACCTGGTCAAAGCGCAGTTGCGCGTCGCGCGCGGCGAAAAACTGGGAATCTCGCAGAGCGATCTGGCGCCGAACGGACACGCCATCGAGTGCCGCGTGTATGCCGAGGATCCGGCCAGGAAATTCGCGCCATCGCCGGGGTTGATTCGCCATCTCGATCTGCCGCAAGGACCGGGCGTCCGCAACGACAACGGCGTTTATGCGGGCTACACGGTCCCGGTCTACTACGACCCGATGCTTTCGAAGCTCATCGCACACGCCGGCTCGCGCGGCGAGGCGATCGACCGCATGCTGCGCGCGCTCGGCGAGTACCGCGTCGACGGCATTCGGACCACGATCCCGTTTTTCACGTTCCTCATGCAGCATCCCGACTTCCGCACCGCGAATTTCGATACCGGCTTCATCGACCGCGTGCTGCCCGAGCTCGATCTCGAACATCGTCCGGCCGATGACGCCACGCGCGACGCCGCGCTCGTCGCCGCGGCGATCGTCGCGTTCGAGGATGCGCAGAACGTGCGCCTGCCGGAAGAAACCGTGTCGCGATGGCGGCAGGCGGCGCGTATCGAAGCAACGCGGGGGCGCGATTGATTTTCACCGCCCGCTATCGCGATGAAGAGATTCCGCTCGAAGTGGAGCGGCACGGCAGCACGTACCGCGTGAAGCTCGGCGAGCGCTGGATCGCGGCGGACATGATCACCGCCGGCGGGCTGCGATCGCTGCGGCTCGAAGACGGAACACAGTTTCTGCTCGCGCATCATCGCGAAGGGTCGACGCACCAGATCACGATCGGCGCGTCGCGGCTGGATATCGAGATCGTCGATCCGCTCGCTCTTCGCCGCAAGCGCGGCGACGACCACCTCGGCGACAGCGGCATCATCAAGGCGCTCATGCCGGGCCGCATCGCGCGCGTGTTGGTTGAGAAAGGCTCCGAAGTCCGCCGCGGCGCTGGCCTGCTCGTGCTCGAAGCGATGAAGATGGAGAACGAGATTCCCGCGCCCGCGGACGGCGTCGTCGACGACATTTTCGTGAAGGCCGGCGAGACGGTGGAAGGCGGCGCGGACCTGCTGCATCTTCGCGCAATATAATTCGCGCACATGTCCTCGATTGATCCGTTCGTCGCAGGCGGGACGATTCTGTCGTTCCGGCTTCTCGAGCGTGTGGGCGCCTCGGTGTGGCGCGCCGAAGACACGCGCAACGGCAAGACTGTCGCGCTGAAGGTTCTGACGAAACAACTGCCGCGCGACCCGGCGCGCCGCGAGGCCGTCATCCGCGAGATCCGGCAGGGCGCGGCGCTGTATCACTCCTCGCTCGTCACCATCCTCGAAATCTGTCCGGCCGATGACGCGCTGGTGATGATCATGGAGTGGTTCGGCGGCCTTCCGTCTTCTACCGCATACCGAGGCCGCGCCGCCGATCGCACCGAATTCTTTCGCGTCATTTATCAGCTCGCCGACGCGGTGAAGCTGATGCAGGCCAAAAACGTGCTGCACCTCAACATCGCCGGCGATTCAGTGCTCGTCGACGCAAACGGCCAGGTGAAAGTGGCCGGTCTCAACGCGCTGACGTTTCTGCCGCGCCGCGAAGGACAAGGCTCGTCATTTTCGCAAAAGGGAAGCGATCCGAACGCGGTCAGCTACATGGCGCCGGAGCAGATCACGAACCAGATGTTGTCGGCACAGACGGACGTCTTCTCGATCGGCGTGATCATGTATGAGCTGGCGACGGGACGCCGCCCGTTTCTCGCGCCGACCGCCGCGGAGATCGCGCACAAGATCGTCAACGAGCAGCCGCCGTCGCCGAAGGCGGTCAATCCGAAAATCGACAACGCCGTTCTCAACATCACCGGCAAATGCTTTTTCCGCGATGCGTTTCAGCGATACAAAAATGCCAAGGCGATCATCGACGACATCCTCAAAGTCGACGGCACGGTCGTGGAGTGGTCGAACGAGATGGCGCGCGCTTCGCTCAACGCCGTGGCGACCGCGCGTCACGCCGTGCAGGCGCGGCAGTCGATCATCCTGGCCGCCGACATCGCCAATCACGATGCCGTGAATGCGGTCGATCCAGCCGCCGCCGCCAGGTCCGCGGCGCGCATGCAGCAGATCCTCGGCGAGGCGGTCTACCTTTTCGACGGGCAGGTCGCCGATCCTTTCGGACCGCGCTTCGTCGGCGAGCTTCCGTCGTTGGAGAACGCGCTCGAGGCAGGACGAAAAGGGGCGTTCGACTTTTCGCCCGAGCAGCAGGATGGCGAACCGATTCCGGTGCGTCTGCTGCTGCACTACGGCGAAGTCGAGACGCATGACGGCGCCGCGGCCGGACCGGCGGTCGAAAAAGCGTACGAGATTCTCCAGCAGCTCGACGCGGCGAAGTTGTACATCACCGAAGCGTTCGTGAAGAAGGGACGTGTGGGACCGCGCCTGCGCGACGCGGGCGCACGCGCGGGCGTGAAGCTGTTCACGATCGCGCCCGAGGGCGAGGCGGCGGAGGCGGCCGAACGCGCTGCCGCGGAAGCGGAAGAGGCCGCGCGCGTCGCTGCCGCGGCCGAAGCCGAGGCCAACGCTCGCTTGAAGCGAACGAAAAAGCGGAAGCTGTTCGCGTCGATTGCAGCGGCCGCAATCATCGTGCTTGGCGGCGCATTGGGCTTTCGCTGGTGGCGAAGCCGGAATCACGATGAGGCTCCGGTCGTGGTGAAAAAGTCCGGTCCCGCTCCAGCAACGGCAGCGACGCCTCGCAAGATCGTGATCGAGCCCTTCCGCGTCGATCCGGCCGATCCGCTGTTGCAGCAGCGAGGAGATGCAATCCGGCTCGCGGCGATGGAGATTCTGCGCTCCTTCCCAGAAGTGCGCGTCGTCGACTCGAAGGGAGTGGACATCGCCGCATACACGGCGAAGCTGACCGGCGGCGCCGCGGCGCCGCAGATTGTGCCGGTCACCGATTCGAAGAAACCGGCCGAGGGGCAGGCCGCGCCGTTGATCGACGCATCGAGCGGGATTCAGTCGCTCGTCTCCTGGATTGCCGGCGATCTGAAGATTCCGGACCGCCGGGCGGCGAGCGCCGATGCCTACAACGCGTTCGCGGAGGCAGTCGTCGCGAACGCGGCGAACGATGATGCGAAAACGGACGCTGCGCTGCGAAACGCGATCAAGGCAGATCCTCGATTACTTCCTGCGCAACTCTTGGCGTTCCGCTTCTTCGATGCGAAAGGGAAGGATGCGGATGCCGTCGCCGCCGCGAAGCAGATCATCGCGCTCGATCCAACGAATCTCGACGCGTCGCGCCGGGTTGCGCGCGCGAGCCTGGCCACGGGCGACCTTCCATCGGCATTCACCTCCTACGCGGCGGTGCTGCAACACGATCGTTCCGACGCCGATGCACTCAACACGATCGGACATTACGCTCTCTCCGCCGGCGACAACGATCGTTTCACCGCCGCGCTGAAACGCCTCGGCAGTTCCGATGCCGGCGCCGTGCATGCGCCCGACGCGCTCGTCGCTTCGGGCCGCATCGACACTGCTGCCGACAAGTATTACGAGGAGGAGCAGCGTATGCCGCGCAATTCGTCGCTCGCGCTGAAGATCGGCCGCGTCGCCGTTCTGCGGCACTCGACGGAGATCGCCGACGTGGAGCTGAAGAAACTGGAACAGTCGGACCCGAATTACGGCGCGCACCTTCTGAAGGCGTATATCGCCGCGCAATCCGGCAACAAGGCGGCCGCCGCGTCGGAATTGAAAGCCGCGGAGCCGGCCTCGAGGCCGGGCGACGATTACTGGACGAGCGTGGCCGACATCGCCGCCATGAACGGCGACGCCCGCGGCGTGAACGACGCGCTCGACCGCGCCGTGGCGCGCAAGGAGCCGACGGCGAGTTACGTCCTCGCCAATCCGCTTTTCGGATTCCTGCAGAGCGACGCGCGATTCCTCAAGATTCGGCAGAAGCTTGCCGAGCAGCAGAGCGAGATCCGTGCGGCGCTGGCCGGCGTGACGTTGTAGATTTCACTCATGATCATCACCGCCCGACTCACGTTCTCGGCCGCGCACCGGCTGAACAATCCGAAGTACGACGCGGAGTGGAATCGCCGCGTCTACGGCAAGTGCGACAACCCGCGCGGCCACGGCCACAACTACGTGATCCACGTTAGCGTGAAGGGAAAGATCGATCCCGAGACGGGCATGGTGATCGATCTCAAAGTCCTGAAGGACGTCGTCCGGCGACGCATCATCGATCGCGTCGATCACACGAACCTGAACGAGGACGTCGATTTTCTGCAGGGCGTGATTCCGACGGCGGAGAATCTTGCGCGCGCGTTCTGGCAACAGCTCGCGCCGGCGATCACCGAGGGAACGCTGCACGAAATCCTGCTGCAGGAGACGGAGAAAAACTCCGTGGTTTATCGGGGAGAAGACGAATGAATTACGACCTGGCCATGATGGCGCTGGACGGCCTGATGCGAACGCCGCTGACCGTGCGCGCCGACGCCGCGGGCGTGACGTTCACCGGCGAGCCCGCCGCGTTCAAGGAACTAGCCCGCCTCTGCCTCCTCCTCGGCGGCGCCAGCGACACGGATGATTCCTTCGAATTGCAGCCGAATGTGCACGTGACGCAAGGTTCGCCGATGGTGAATCTGCGGCTGTCGTCCGCGGATAATCTCTAGGTCTCGTAATCGGGCGAGTACGTCACCAACTCGCGCAGGAACGTTGCTTTTGCGCGATTGGCGTCGTCGTCGACTTTGAGCAGGTCGCGGATGGAGATCATTCCGACGAGGTTGCCGCCTTGCACGACGGGAAGATGGCGGCAATTGCATTCGTGCATTTTCTGCAGCGCGTCGTTGATGTCGTCGGCGGGCGCGGCGACGATGATGTCTTTCGTCATCACGCTCTCGACGCGCGTGTCGTCGGGATTGCGTCCCTCGGCGACGATGCGCGTGAGGACGTCGCGCTCGGAGAAGATGCCGACCAGTTTGCCGGAGTCGAGCACCGCGATCGCGCCGATGTTGCGTTCGCTCATCGTGCGCGCCACGTCGCGAACGCTGGCAGTTGATGGAACGTGAAAGAGGGGATGCCCTTCGATGATCTCGCCGATCTGCCTCATATCAGCTCCTGCTCGACGGTCCGTTTGCGATTGATCATGCCGAGGCCGTCGTAGGCCGCGTATTTGTACGCCTCGCTCACGGTCGGGAAATTGAAAACGCAGTCGATGAACGCGTTGATCGTTCCGCTGAACTGCATGACCATCATGCCGATGTGCAGCAGCTCGGACGCGCCCTCGCCGATGATGTGCACGCCGAGGAGTTTGCGCGATTCCGGATCGAAGACGAGTTTGATCAGCCCTTTTACGTCGCCGATGATCTCGCCGCGCGCGTTGTCGCGATAGAACGCCCGGCCGACGGCGCACGCGATGTTCTTCTTGCGGCAGTCCTCTTCGTTCAATCCGACCGTCGCCACTTCCGGGATCGTGTAGATCGCGTACGGCAGAATCGGCGCGACCTTCGTTTTGTACTTGAGATCGAACGCGTGAACCATGGCCACGCGGGCCTGTTCCATCGACGTCGATGCGAGCGCCGGAAAGCCGATCACATCGCCGGCGGCGTAGATGTTCGGCACCGAGGTCTGGTAGTCGTCGTTGACGGTGATCAGTCCGCGCGCCGCGGTCTTCACACCGGCGCCGTCGAGGTTGAGATCCTCGACGTTGCTCGATCGGCCAGCCGCGTAGAGGACGTTGTCCATGACCATGCACTGGCCGTCTTTCAACGTCAGCGAGGCCTGGTCGCCGCAGCGTTCGATCGAGGCGACGTCCATGCCGAGGTGCATGGTGATGCCGAGGCGGTTCTGAAACTCGCCGAGGAGGATGCGCACGATCTCGCGGTCGATGTTCGGAAGCAACGACGTGCGGCCGTCGATGAGATGCACCTCGACACCGAGCGCCGCGAACATGGCCGCGTACTCGACGCCGATGATGCCGGCGCCGACGACGGCCATGCGCGCGGGAATGCGGTCGATGCCGAGGATGGTGTCGCTGTCGCAGATCACATCGCCGTCGAACGGGACGTGATCGGGACGGTGCGGCGACGAGCCGGTGGCGATGAGCACGACGCTGCCGTCGATGGTCTGTTCGCCGATGGCGTTGGTGATGGCCACGCGCGTGGGCGAGACGAAGCGCGCCGTACCTTGGTAGCGATCGACTTTGTGGCGCCGCAGGTTGTCGTCGATCCGCTTCCACTCGTGCGCGACGACGTGGTCTTTGCGGTACATGAAATCGGCGACGGTGATGCAGTTGATGTTGATGTCGATCGCGCCTTCGCGAAATCCGCGCTGCCGGAATCCGGAAAGCGCCAGCGCCGACTCGCGCAGCGTCTTCGACGGAATGGTGCCGGTGTTGACGCACGCGCCGCCGAGGACGGGCTCGCGCTCGATGAGAGCGACACTCTTCCCAAAGTACGCCGCCTGCGCAGCGCCCTTCTCGCCGGCCGGTCCGGAGCCGATGACGATGAGGTCGTACATTAGTGTTGGCGTGTGGGGAGTAGGGAGTGGGGTGTAGGAGTTTTTTCCTACCACTCCCCACACCCCACTCCCCAAACCCTAATACTGAATCAACGCGTGAACCGGAACTCCATCGAGCCGCGCGCGGCCGTCTAGGAACTTCAATTCGATGACGAATCCGGCAGCGACTACGGTGGCGCCGCATTCGCGCGCGAGCGTTGCCGCGCAGGCGGCGGTGCCGCCGGTGGCGAGCAGGTCGTCGATGAGAAGCACGCGGTCGTCGGCGGTGAGCGCATCGTCGTGGATCTCGAGGATGCCGCTGCCGTATTCGAGCGTGTATTCGCTGCGCTTCGTTTTCCACGGCAGTTTGCCGGGCTTGCGGATCGGGACGAAGCCGCAGCCGAGTACGCGCGCGACGCCGCTGCCGAAGATGAAGCCGCGAGATTCGATCGCCGCGACGCTCGTCACGCCGGAGTTTTTGAACGGCTCGGCCAGCGCGTGCGAAATGTAGTCGAGCGCTTCGTGCGAACGGAGCAGCGGCGTGATGTCTTTGAAGACGATGCCGGGCTTGGGAAAATCGGGAACGTCGCGGATGAACGGTCGCAGATCCATCAGAACTTCACGTCGAAGTCACCGAGCCGTCCGGTGTAATCCTTCGTCTCCTGCTCGATGTTCGTGACCTCGGCGTACCTCGGCCCTTCCTTCAACTCTTCGATCCATTCGTCGATGACGCCCTTCTCGCCTTCGACGATCGCTTCGACGTAACCGTCGCGGATGTTTTCGATGGTGCCTTTGAGGCCGAGGCGGCGCGCCACGCGCGTGGCAAAAAAGCGATAGCCGACGCCCTGGACTTTGCCGTGAATCTTGATGATGCGCAGTTCCTTCGCCATGTTCGCGGGATTGTATTCAATTAGCGGCGCCGTTTGCGGCGTGAGTGATGGACGGCCGTTTTCTTCGCTGGAGCCGGCGCCTGCACCGTGACCGGTTGCGGTGGAGGCGCCGCGGCGAGCGTATCGACGCGCGCCGTGAGGTCGGCAATCTGCTTCTGTTGTGCTTCCGAGGTCTTGCGAAGGTTTTCGATCGACGCTCCGAGTGTGTGCCGTTCGCTGTCGGCGATTGTGGCCAGCGCGACCGTCGCCGCCGCAGCAGCGTCGGTCCGCGGATACTGCTGAATGATGCGCGAGAGCTCCTGGCGCGCTTTGTCGTTGTGTCCAGCGGCGACGTCTTTTCGCGCGGCTCTCAACATCGCGCCGGCCTGGAGATCATTCGGGACGGTGAGGACGAGCCACGCCACGACCGCGCCGAGAAGCGAGGAGACGATGGCGGTGATGATGAGCAGGCTGCGCGCGCGCACGGACGGGGACGTTCAAGAGCGGCGCCAAGCATGGGGAGTCCGACGGATTCAACTTCAGACGTCCCGAGCCTCACCAGCACAGACAAGAGTGTCTGTGCCACATTAATCCTGCCGTATTGCCCAACTGCTGGTGCGTGGGAGAGCCAGTGTGGCACAGACACTCTTGTCTGTGCTTTGGCAAAGTTCAGGGCCGCCCGTTGAGGGAACCTACTCTTTCCAGCCGAACTTTCCCACCAGCGGCACGAACTCCGCGGTGCCGCAGTCTTCGATCTGGACGCGCGTTCCGACGCGCATCACGCGCGCCAGGCGTTGATTGCCGGCCTCTCCGATCGGGATGACCAGCTTGCCGGTGCGCGAGAGTTGTTCGAGCAGCGGCTTCGGCACCTCGGGCGCAGCAGCAGCGACGATGATGCGATCGAATGGGGCCTGATCCGACCAGCCGTAGGTCCCGTCGAAGACTTTGACCGAGGCGTTGTAGATCTTCAGAGTGCGAATCAGCTCCGCGGCGCGCAGCGCGAGCTCGTTGATGCGCTCGATGGAGAAGACTTTCGCACAGAGTTTGGAGAGGACGACGGCCTGGTAGCCGGTTCCGGTGCCGATCTCGAGGACTTTTTCCTTGCCGGTGAGATCGAGCAGCTCGATCATCCGCGCCACGATGTACGGCTGCGAGATGGTCTGCTTCGCGCCGATCGGCAGCGCGCCGGAGCCGTAGGCCTTCGCGGCCACGAGCGTCGGCACGAAGAGATGCCGCGGCACGTCGCGCATGGCCTGCAGAATTCGCTCGTCCTTGATCCCGCGGCCGGCGACGTAATCCTGCACCATGCGGGCGCGCAAGTGCGCGAAGTCCGGCTGCGGCGGACTATCCCTTCGCTGTATGGCCAAGGAGATCCTCGAGCGATTTGAGCCGCGGAATCGATTCGTGATGGGTGAGGTCGAGGTGCAGCGGCGTGATGGCGATGCAGCCTTCTTCGACTGCTTCGAAGTCGGTGTCCTCGCCGGGACGCCACGTCGGCTTGCCGCCTCCGATCCAGTAGTAAGTCCGTCCGCGCGGATCGGCGCGCTCAAGGATGTCGCCGGCATAGATGCGGTTGCCGAGCCGCGCGACGCGAACGCCGCTGAACTCGACGGGGAAGTTGACGTTAAGGATGATGTGCGGATCGCGATGGTGTTCGAGCGCCCATCGGATCAGCTTCTCCGCAAATTCGGCGCAGCGTTCGAACGAAAAACCTTCGCCGACCAGCGTGGAAAACGCGATGGAGGGCACGTCGAGCAGCGCTCCTTCGAACGCGGCGGAGATGGTGCCGGAGTAGGTGACGTCGTCGCCGAGGTTGGGGCCGAAGTTGATGCCGGAGACAACGAGTGTGGGGCGGTCATCGCGCATCAGCTTGAGCACGGCCAGGTTGACGCAATCGGCGGGCGTGCCGTCGACGATGTATTCATTCTCGCGGAGCTTGAGCATCCGCAACGGACGGTTCAGCGTGAGCGCATGCGAGGCCGCGCTCTGCTCGCGGTCCGGCGCGACAATGACGACTTCGACGCCGTCGATGCGCAGACAGGCATCCGCCAGTTTCCGGAGCCCTTCGCTGTAGATGCCGTCGTCGTTGGTGACGAGGATGCGGACCATGCGCCGCGCATGGTAGCGCATTGCATGCGGAGGCGTAGGTCCGCTGTTGGTGCATCATGGTGCAAAGCGGTGTAAGATGAACCATGGCCCAGCCGCAGAAGAGTGTTCGGCAGAGCGTTACCCTTCCCTCGAGCGTTGCGCGGCGCGTGCACGCGCTGGCGAAGCGCACCCGCGCTAGTACCAATCGTGTAATCGTCGATCTGATCGAAAGCGGGTTGGAGGCGAAAGAGCGGGAGAAAGCCGCTTTCTTCGAACTCGCGGATCGGCTGGCCCAGACATCCGATAGCACCGAGCAGAAACGCCTCAAGGAAGAATTGGCGCGGATGACGTTCGGCGAACCATAGACACTTTAGTTATCGCAATCGTGCCGAGCCTCACAAGCACAGACAAGAGTGTCTGTGCCACATTGATCCTGCCGGACGCGCCGATGTTGCGGTAGGGAGAGCCAGTGTGGCACAGACACTCTTGTCTGTGCTTTGGCAAGATGCAGTGGCTGATGTTGCGAGCCCCTACTGCACGTTCGCGTTCGCTCTTATGAACTCGTCCACATCCTTCTTCAATCGCGCTTGCGCTTTGCGGTCGATGTAGACCATGTGGCCGGTCTCGAAGTAGTCCATCGAGATGTTTTTGCGCAGGTCGGGATCGAGTTGCATGCGGGCGAAGGTGTAGCGGGTGGCGGCGAAGGGCGTGGCAAGGTCGTAGTAGCCGTTGGCGACGAAGACCTTCATGAACGGGTTCTGGGCGATGGCGCCGCGGAGCGTTTCGGCGACGTCGACGTAGCGGTTCTGGGCGCGGTCGTAGTTCCAGGGACGGACCTTGCCGGTCAGGATTTCGTACGGCAGGTCGGTGTCGAACTTCAGCTCGCGGCGGACGTAATCGTTGATCACGGCCGTGTACTCGCCGAAGATGGCCGAGTAGGAGGGATCGGCTTCGTCGTTCTCGCCGGCGGCGTCTTTGTCGATGCCGATGAAGCGTCCGTCGAGGCGGCCCACCGTGCGACGCTGCGAGCGCAACAGCTCCTTGTCGAAGCGGCCGATGTTCACGCGCAGGTTGGTCTGCTCGATGTACGTCGGCGTGAGGCCGGTCAGGCGCGCCAGTTTCGCGATGACGTCGCGTCGCTCCTGATCGCTGATGCGGTCGCCCTGCATCAGCGCGTGCGTGTAATCGCCGAGGGCGAATTGTTCGGACTCGGAGATCGCGTGTTCGAGAGTGCCGGACTGCAGGTCGGACGGCAAGCGCTTGTGGTACCAGGCGATGGCCGTGTACGTCGGGAGGAAGAGCTCGTAGGCGAGATCGTTCGCGCTGTCGAACGATGCCGTCTCGAAATTCAGGATCGACGAGATGAGCACGATGCCGTTGAGGTAGAAGCCCTGCTGCGCAAGCCAGCCGGAAAGGCCGGCCGCGCGCGTGGTGCCGTAGCTCTCGCCGGCCAGGAACTTCGGCGATGCCCAGCGGCTGTAGCGCGTCGTCCAGAGGCGGATGAATTCGCCGACGGACTGGATGTCGGAATCGACGCCGTGGAACTTGCTCGCATCACTGAACGGAATCGCTCGGCTGTAACCGGTCGTGACCGGATCGATGAAGACCAGATCGGTGACGTCGAGGATGCTTCCTTCGTTGTCGACCGTGCGATACGGCGGCTTCGCGGCGTGGCCTTCGTCGTCGGCATAGACCACTCGTTTCGGACCAAACGCGCCCATGTGCAGCCAGACCGACGACGAGCCCGGGCCGCCGTTGAAGGTGTAGGTCACGGGGCGGCGCGCGGGATCGGCGCCGTCTTTCGTGTAGGAGGTGAAGAAGAAGCTGGCGCGCGGCTTTCCGTCCTCGTCGCGCATGATCATGAATCCGGAACGTGCGGTGTAGTTGATGGTCTGGCCGCCGATGGTGACGGAGTGCTGCGTCGTCGAGATTTTGTCTTTGGCGTCGGCGGGCGGTCGCGCGTTGCGCGGCTCTTCGCGTGGTGCGTCGGCGCGGTCTTCGTTGTCCGCGGATGGTGGCGTTTCGCGGCGCGCGCCGGCGGGCGCGGGCTGGCGGCTGGGAGCAGATTCGGGCGATTGTGCGAAGAGCGAGAAGACGGAGAGCGTCAGCAGCGCGGCGAACATCGCGTTTTTCATTTGCGGCGCATTGTAAGGCAATGGCCGGGCACGCTATCGTGCGCGAATGATCAAGAAAATCACGCCCGTGCTGATCGTCGATCGCATCGAGCCGCTGCTGCCGTTGTGGGACGCGCTCGGCTTCGCGCGCGCGGCCGAAGTGCCGCACGGCGACGCGCTCGGATTCGTCATGCTGACGCGCGACGGCATCGAGGTGATGTACCAGACCTTCGACAGCGTCCGCGGCGATGAGGCGAAGGCGCTGGAAGGAGCGCGCGCGATCGGTGCGTCGGCGGTGTTCTTCGAGGTCGACGATCTCGATGCGTTGAAAATGCAGATTCCGGACGGAACGGAGGTCATCGCGGAGAGCCGCAAGACGTTCTACGGGTCGACGGAGACGATCATCCGCGATGCCGCCGGCAACGTGATTACGTTCGCGCAGTTCGCCGCGTCGTGAGTCCTCGCTTCTTCGCCGCCGCGGCCCTCATCCTCGGGATCGCGTACGTTTTCGTCACGCCGCCGTTTGCGGTGCCCGACGAGAGCAATCACTTCTGGCGCGCGCTGGCGGTGGGCCGCGGCCATCTGCTGGCCACGCGCGGCCTCGACGCGATGCCGATGCCGCAGACGGTGGAAGACTTCACCTGGATCATCGAGCGAACGTCGCCCCCGCAGACGCTTTCTGAAAAATTGAAGACCGCTGCCGCGCTGCGGCACGACGGAAGGATGGGCCGACCGATCCGCTTCGCGGCGTGGTATTCGCCGTTTCCGTACGTGGCGACCGGGCTGGTCGCGGCGTTGCCGCTGCGGCCGGTGATCGTGTTTTATGGCGGCCGGATCGCGAACCTTTTGGTTGCGGTGTTGCTGATCGCACTGGCGATCCGCGCCGCGCCGCAGTACGGAGCGATCTTCGCGGCCACGGCGCTGCTGCCGATGTCGCTTTACGAGCTGGCGTCGTTGTCGGCAGACGCGCCGACGATCGTGCTGGCCTGGCTCTTCACCGCGCTGCTGTTCTCGCCGCCGCGGCGCACATGGCTCATCGCGCTGGCAGGATTCGCGTCGGGCCTGTGCAAGCCGGCGTACTTTTTAATCGCGTTGCTGGCGCTTGTCGCGCCGCTTCGCTGGCGGCAACGCCTTGCCATCCTCGGCGCAACGGCATTCGGAACGCTGCTGGCGATCGCGTCGGCGCAGCGCGGCGCCTACAACCCGCGCCGCGGATTGCCGGTCGACGCGGGCGCGCAGATTCGCTGCATCGCCTCCGATCCGATCCACTTCGCGGAGGTGATGCTGCACGACGCTGTAACCAACGGCCGCTTCTACATCGAAGAGATGATCGGCCGCTTCGGCGCGAACGAGCTGAAGCTCTCGCCAATCGTCATCACGCTCGAAATCATCCTGCTCCTCGGCGTCGCGCTCACAGGCGGCGCGGCGTCGCGAGCGCGTGCCCGCATCACCGCGCTGGCGATCGTGGTCATGACCATCGGCGGAATCCTGCTCTCGCAATACCTGATCTGGTCGGTGGTCTGCGGCGATGCCATCGAAGGCGTTCAGGGACGCTACTTCCTCGAGATCCTGCCGCTGTTCCTGGCCGCCATCGCGCTTCCACGAATCCGTCTGCGGACAAGTCCGTGGGTCGTGATCGCGATCTCGGTCCTCTGCAACGCGATGGCGCTTCTGACGCTTGTTCACCGCTACTGGTGAGCGGATAATCGCGCCACTATGGCAAAAAATATCGCGGCGTTTCTCGACGGCACGTGGGACACGTACAAGGAAGGCGTCAGCAACAACAGCAACGTCGGCACGATGTACGGCGCCGCGGTCAACGACGGGAAGCGGCAGGTCACGCACTACACGAAAGGCGTCGGCACCGACTGGTACGACAAGATCAAGGGCGGCGCGTTCGGCGTCGGCCTGAACGACCGCATCCGCGATGCGTACCAATTCATCACCGACAACTACGACGACGGCGACGCCATTTTCATCTTCGGCTTCAGCCGCGGCGCCTACGAGGCCCGCAGCCTCGGCGGAATGATCGACCGCGTCGGCCTTCTCGACCGCAAACGCTTTGCCGAGACCAATCGCCGCGACATGTTCGACATCGTGTTCAACAACTACACTCGGCCGAAAGACGACGCGAACAACAAGCTCGTGGCGAATTTCAAAGCGACGAACGCCGTCGATGCGCCGATTAAAATGATCGGCGTATGGGACACGGTCGGCGCGCTCGGCGTTCCTGTTTTCGCCACCACGACCACACTGTTCGTTCCCGGCTTCCACGATCTCAGCCTCGGCCCGCGCATCGAGAACGCGTATCACGCGATGGCTCTGGACGAGCAGCGCTTCGACTTCAAGCCGACCTACTGGGATCCGGCAACCGTTCGCCCGGGACAACACCTCGAGCAGGTCTACTTCGCCGGCGTGCACTCCGACATCGGCGGCGGCTACGACGACGATCATCGCCTTGCCGACATCACGCTCTGCTGGATGGCCTCGCGCGCGCGAAAGCACGGCCTGCTCTTCAAGGACGACAAGTTCGGCACGCAGTGCGCGGACGACGCGCCGTACGGCACCCTGCACGATTCCTTCAGCGCGCTCTACGAAAGCCGCGGCCGTTTCCATCGCGTCGTCGATCCGGGCATGACGATCCACACCTCGGTTCAATCGCGCTTGGGCGATACCGAGAATCGATCGAAACCCGGCAAGTACGAACCGGTGAATCTGACGCAAGGCACGACATACGACTTCGTTGAATAACGTCAGGGCTGGCGGCGTAGCCGTCAGGAGAACCGTAGCCCCCAGCTTTCAGCTGGGGGAATTCAGATCGCGCAATCTCGTGAGCCTGCTTCAGCGGGCGAAAGAAAGCTTTCTATCGCGCGCCAAGGCGCGCTGACAAAACTACGCCTCCCCGCTGACCCACGCGTGAACGCGTGGGCTACGGTGCTCACGCCGGCTTCGCCGACGAAAGACCCAAAACGAAAACGGGCGAGCCTTGCGGCTCGCCCGTTGCGCTTCGTTATGAATTGAAACTTAGTACATGCCGCCCATGCCGCCGCCCATACCGCCGGCGCCGCCGCCGGGCTGGGGCTTCTCGTCTTCCTTGATCTCGGAGATGAGGGCCTCGGTGGTCAGCATCAGGCCGGCGATCGAGCTGGCGTTCTGGAGGGCCTGCTTCGTGACCTTGGCCGGATCGATGATGCCGGCGTTGATCATGTCGACGACTTCGTCGTTGCGGGCGTCGTAGCCCCAGTTGCCGCCCTTCTGCTTGATCTCGTTGAGCAGCACCGACGCTTCTTTCCCGGCGTTGAAAACGATCTGGCGGAACGGCTCCTCGAGCGCGCGGCGGATGACGTTGACGCCAACCTTCACGTCGCCCTCGGCCTTCACGGCCTCGACGGCCGGGATGGCGCGCAGCAGCGCGACGCCGCCGCCCGGGACGATGCCCTCTTCGACGGCAGCCTTCGTGGCGTGCATCGCATCTTCGACGCGCGCCTTCTTTTCCTTCATCTCGGTCTCGGTCGCGGCGCCGACCTTGATGACGGCAACGCCGCCGACGAGCTTGGCCAGGCGCTCCTGGAGCTTCTCGCGGTCATAGTCCGAGGTCGTGTCGTCGATGAGTCCGCGAATCTGCTTCACGCGGCCAGCGATCGCTTCCTTGCGGGTCTTGTCGTCGGTGTCCGTAACGAGCGTGGTGTTGTCCTTATCGATCGTGACGCGCTTCGCATCGCCGAGGTCTTCCCACTTCACGTTCTCGAGCTTCACGCCGATGTCCTCGGAGATCAGCTTGCCGCCGGTGAGGATGGCGATGTCTTCGAGCATGGCCTTGCGGCGGTCGCCGAAGCCCGGCGCTTTGACGGCAGCGACGTTGAGCGTGCCGCGCAGCTTGTTGACGACGAGCGTGGCCAGAGCCTCGCCCTCGACGTCTTCCGCGATGATGAGGAGCGGCTTGCCCTGACGAGCGGTCTGCTCGAGGATCGGCAGCAGGTCCTTCATCGAAGAAACCTTCTTCTCGTAGATGAGGATCTTGGCGTTCTCGAGGACCGACTCCATGCGATCGGGATCGGTGACGAAGTACGGCGAGAGGTAGCCGCGGTCGAACTGCATGCCTTCGACGACTTCGAGGACGGTGTCGAGGCCGCGCGCTTCTTCGACGGTGATGACGCCGTCTTTGCCGACCTTCTCCATCGCCTGGGCGATGATGGTGCCGATCTCGTCATCGCTGTTCGCGGAGATCGTGCCGATGTGGGCGATGTCCTTCCCCTCGACCGGCTTGGCCAGCTTGTCGATCGACTCGACGGCGGCCTTGACGGCCATTTCGATGCCGCGCTTGACGTCCATCGGATTCGCGCCGGCGGTCACGTTCTTGATGCCTTCGCGGTAGATGGCCTGGGCCAGAACCGTGGCGGTGGTGGTGCCGTCGCCGGCGGTGTCGGAAGTCTTCGAGGCCACTTCGCGAACCATCTGCGCGCCGGCGTTCTCGATCTCATCCTTCAGTTCGATCTCCTTGGCGACGGTGACGCCGTCCTTGGTGATCGTGGGGGAGCCGAACTTCTTCTCGATGACGACGTTGCGGCCGCGGGGGCCGAGGGTCACCTTGACCGCGTCGGCGAGCTTGTTGACGCCGCGAAGAATGGCCTGACGGGCATCTTCACTGTACGTAATACGCTTTGCCATTGGTTTTTCTCCTTAGTTGATGTTGCTTACTCGACTACCGCGAGGACTTCGTCTTCGCGGAGGATGGTGTACTCGACGTCATCGATCTTGATGTCGGTGCCGGAGTACTTGCCGATGAGGACCGTGTCGCCGGCCTTGACGTCGAGCTTCATGCGCTTGCCGTCTTCGGCGAACTTACCCTCGCCGACCGCGATCACCTGCGCCTGCTGGGGCTTCTCCTTGGCCGTGTCCGGAATGATGATGCCGCCGCGCACCTGCTCTCCTGTTTCCTTGCGCGTGACAACGATGCGGTCATACAACGGACGAAGTTTCATAGCCATCTGTGTCTCCTTTCACCCATTTCTTCGGATTTGCTTCACGGCAGAACGCCGCGAGTTTGATTGCTGTCGAGAAGCTGAGTGTTAGCACTCAAGCGTCACGAGTGCTAACAATATGGCGAGGCCATTATTCTGTCAAGGGTAGTGCGAGCGTCCCGCCTGCATCCGCTGGGCGTCTCGCCCGGCGGTGGTTTCTGTGCAAATCGGAGCGCCTTCGAATTCTTGATGTTCCGAGCACGTACAGAAACCCCCGTCGGGCGAGACGCCACGCCGGATGCAGGCGAGACGCCCGCACTACGCGGGTCGCTAGTGCTTCACGGAACGGTGGCGGGGCGGGACCTGGGCGTCGTCGTTGAGGATTGTGCCGGTCGCGGGCGTGGATGAGAAGGTGGCGTTGTCGGCGCCGGTGATGACGATGTTGAATGTCTCGTCCGGCTCGAAAACGGTGTCGCCGAGGATGACGACCGTGAAAGTCTTCACCGTTTCGCCGGGGAAGAACGTGATCTCGCCGCTCGCGGGGAGGTAGTCGGAGCCGGAAGTGGCGGTGCCGTCCAGCGTCTGGAAGCGAACTCGGGTCACGCTCGCCGAGGCGATGCTCAGGCGCAGCGTGAACGAGGCCAGGTTCAGGCCGCTGTTGCCTTCTAGGACGCTGACGTTGCCGATGCTGGCAAATGGAATGGCCGGACCGCCGTGATCGTCGTCGGCGATCGTGCCGGTGCCGGTGCCGCGCTCGATGGCGGCATTGACGGCGTTCGAGAGCTGCACGGTAAAGAGCTCGTCGCCTTCATCGAACGTGTCGCCGATGATCGGAACGGAGATGGTCTTCACCGTCTCGCCGGCCTGAAAGGTCAACGTGCCTTGTGTGGTGACGTAATCGAGGCCGGGGTTCGCGGAGATGCCGTTGGTCTGGTAGTCGACCGTGGCTGTGACGGTGGCGTTTGCTGGCTGCAGGCGGACGGTGAAGATGGCTGACGTCGTGCCGAAGTTTCCTTCGCTGACGCGGACGTCGTCGATGGTCAATTTCGCCGAGGCGGGGAAGGTCGAGGTGTTGTTGTCGGACCGCGGATCGGCGGTCGTGCTGGTAACGGTGGCGGTGTTCGTCGGCTGGCCCGACGTATTGAGCGCGAGCTCAAACGTAGCGCTGATGCTCCTGCTGGCCACGCCCGGGAAGATCCCGATCGTGCAGGAGATGGTGCCGATGCCGCCCGCCGAGGGAGTGGTGCAATCGAAGTGCGGGCCAGAGGTCTGCGTCCATGACGCGAACGTGCTGCCGGATGGGACGGCGTCGGTGAGCGTGACGCCGGCGGCGTCGTTGGGGCCGGCATTGAAGACGGTGACAACAAAGGTGTCGCCGCCGCCGGACGTGGCCACAGAGAGGTCGGCCGATGCCGGTTGCGAGGTGACGTTCGTCGAGCGGCTTGCGCTGTTGTTGCCTGAGTTCGGATCGGATTCATCGCCGGAGATGGAGGCCGTATTGGTCAGCAGCGTTCCCGCGCTGACGCCGTCGTTGATGCGGAACGTGAAGAGGAACGTGGGCTGATCGCTTGCGGAGCGGATGTCCAGCGTCAAGGCCGAGCAGGTGATGGTGCCGTTCGTCCCGACGGCCGGTGTGGCGCAGGTGAAGGCGCCGAGCGGATCGGAAACGGTAGCGGAAACGAAGGTGGCGTTCGCGGGAACGGCGTCGGTGAGCTGCACGTGATGCGCGGTCGACGGACCTTTGTTCGACGCTACGATCTGGAAGCTGAACGTCGAGCCGGCGGCGGCGCTGGTCGAGCCCAGGATGGAATCGATGGAGAGGTCGGCGGACGCGGTTGATGCCGCGTCGATGCCGGTCAAGGCGGTGCTGGAGTTGTCGGACGTGTTCGGGTCGGGCGTCGCCGAAGTAATGGTGGCGGTGTTGCTGATCTGGCCGGAAGACGCGTTCGGCGAGGTTTTCACGGAAATCGTGAAACTGGTTTCGGACTCGACGTCGAAGGCCGAGGCGGTGCAGGTGATCGTGCCGCCGGCGCCTACAGCGGGAGTCGTGCACGAAAAGAGGCTCGTCGATGCGTTCAGCGAAAGGAAGGTCGTGCCGGCCGGCAGCGTGTCGGTGACGGTCACGTTGTTCGCGATCGAGGGGCCGGGGTTGGAGACGAAGACTGAGTAATCAATCGTATCGCCCGCGGTGACCGCCTCGGGTGCGCTCTTCGAAATGAGCAGGTCGGCCGTCTGCGCGTTCGCGCGCACCGCAAAAAAAGCCGCTGCGAACAGGAAGAGGATGCTGTTGCAGCGGCGCATGAGCGTCATGACTATGTAGCCGGTTCCGGCTTGGCCGTGCTGAACATCACACCGGCCGGCTGTTCCTCGGCCACCGGCTGCAGCGCCGCGAATTCATCTTCGATGGCATCGGTGTCCGGACCCGAGGCGTGCGGCTTCTTGCGCAGCTTGTCCATGTAGACGTAGAAGACCGGCGTCACGAAGAGCGTCAGCGTCTGCGAGAAGAGCAGGCCGCCGACGACCGCGAGGCCGAGCGGACGGCGCGACTCGGCGCCTGCCCCGAAGCCGAGGGCGATGGGGATCGTGCCCATGAGTGCGGCCATGGTGGTCATCATGATCGGACGGAAGCGAACGACGCATGCTTCGTAAATCGCTTCGGTGGCGTCCTTGCCGCCTTTCTGCGCTTCGAGCGCGAAGTCGACCATCATGATGCCGTTCTTCTTGACCAGTCCGACCAGCATGATGATGCCGACGAATGCGTAGATCGACAGATCGACGTGGAAGACGAGCAGCGTGAGCAGCGCGCCGAATCCCGCGAACGGCAGCGCCGAGAGAATTGTCAGCGGATGGATGAAGCTCTCGTAGAGGATGCCGAGCACCATGTAGATGACGCCGATGGCGACGAGAAGCAGAAGTCCGAGGCCTTGCAGCGACGACTGGAACGCCTGCGCGGTACCCTGGAACGAGGTGGAGACGCTCGCCGGCAGCGTCGACTTCGCGGCGTCGTTGATCTCGGCCACGGCCGCGCCGAGCGAAGTGCCCGGCTTGAGGTTGAACGAGAGCGTGACCGACGGCGCCTGGCCGGAGTGGTTCACAGCGAGCGGACCGACGGTCGGAATCATTTTGGCGACGGCGTCGAGCGGCACGAGATCACCGGATGACGAACGCACATACAGCATCGACAGCGCCGCCGGATTTTTCATGAACTCGGGATCGAGCTCCATGATCACCTGATAGGTGTTGTTCGGCGCGTAGATCTGCGAGACCTGGCGCGTCGCGTACGACGAGTAGAGCGCGTCCTCGACCTGGTTCGGCGTGAGGCCGAGCGTGGCGGCGCGGTCGCGGTTGATCTCGACGTTGACGGTCGGGTTGCGGAGGAAGAGGTCCGTGTTCACGTCGACGAAGCCTGGCAGCGTGCGCATCTTCTCCATCATCTTCTGCGACGCGTCGTAGAGCGTTGCCGTGTCGGCCGATTGCAGCGTGTACTGATACTGCGAGTTCGACTGGCGTCCGCCGAGGCGGATCGGCGGCGGATTCTGGAGCGAGACGCGGTATCCGGGAATCGCGTTCAGCTTCGGGCGGAGATCGTTCATGACGTCGTCGATCGACGCCTTGCGCTGACCTTTCGGCACGAGGCGCAGGGAGATGACGCTGCTGTTGCCGCCGCGCACGAACGAGAAGTACGTGGCCACGCGCGGGTCCCTGGAGACGATGTCCATGGCCATCTTCTGATGGCGCACGATTTCGGGGAATGACGTTCCCTGCGCAGCCTCGAGGGTGATGCGCACTTCGTTCTGGTCTTCGTTCGGGATGAAGCCTTTCGGCACGGCCATGAAGAGCCACACCGTTGCGGCGAGGATGATGATCGAGAAGATCAGCGTGAGCGCGCGCTGGTTGAGGGCGATGCGCAATCCGCGTTCGTACAGCGCCAGCATGCCGTCGAAGATTTTCTCGGTGGCTTGATAGAGCTTGCCGTGTTTCTCGCCCTTGTGCGGACGGAGGAACTTCGCGCTGAGGAGCGGCGTGAGCGTGAGCGAGACGAAGCCCGACACGAGAATGGCGGCGCCGATCGTGACAGCGAATTCGTGGAAGAGCCGGCCGAGGATGCCGCCCATGAAGAGGATGGGGATGAAGACGGCCGTCAGCGAGATCGTCATGGAGATGATCGTGAAGCTGATCTCCTTCGAGCCGTTCAGCGCCGCCTCCATCGGCTTCTCGCCCATCTCCATGTGCCGGACGATGTTCTCCAGCATGACGATGGCGTCGTCCACGACGAAACCGACCGACAGCGTGAGCGCCATCAGCGAGAGGTTGTCGAGCGAGTAGTCGAACAGGTACATCACTGCGAAGGTGCCGACGATCGACAGCGGCAGCGCCAGGCTGGGGATGATCGTGGCGGAGACGTTTCGCAGGAAGAGGAAGATGACCAGGATGACCAGGAAGAGCGTGAGCAGCAGCGTGAATTTGACGTCGTCGACCGAGGCGCGGATCGAGTCGGCGCGGTCGCGGTGCACCTGCAGATCGACCGACGCCGGCAATTCGCTGCGGAACGTCGGCAGCAGCGCGCGCACGCGGTCGGAGACTTCGACGGCATTCGTTCCCGGCTGCTTCTGCACGGCGAGGATGAAGCCCGGCTTGCCGCGGAACCAGGCCATGGTCTGGTTGTTCTCGACGTCGTCCATGACTTTGCCGAGGTCGCCGAGTCGAACGGGATGTCCGTTGCGATAGGCGACGATGACCTTCGCGTAGTCGGCCGCTTTGAAGAGCTGCCCGTTCGCCTGCACCGTGTAATTCGTGTACGGGCCGGTGAGGACGCCGGCGGGAAGATTGACGTTGTTCGCGCGAATGGCGCTGGCGACTTCGTCGATGCCGACGCCGCGCGTGGCAAGCTGGCGCGGATCGAGCTGCGTGCGCACGGCGTACTTCTGCGCGCCGTAGACCTGCACCTGCGCGACGCCTTCGATCGCCGAGATGCGCAGCGCCATCATCGTCTCGGCATACTCGTCGAGCTGGTACAGCGGCATGTCGTCCGAGGTGATGGCGAGGTAGAGAACGGGCGTGTCGGCGGGATTGACCTTGTTGTACGACGGCGGCGCCGGCATGTTGGGCGGCAACTGCCGTCCGGCCGCGGCGATGGCAGCCTGCACGTCCTGCGCGGCGTTGTCGAGGTTGCGGTTGAGATTGAACTGCAGCGTGATGCTGGTCGATCCGATCGACGACGACGACACCATCGAGTCGAGGCCGGCGATGGTCGAGAACTGCCGCTCGAGCGGGGTGGCCACGGCCGAAGCCATCGTCTCCGGGCTCGCGCCGGGCAGCGAGGCGTTCACGTTGATCGTCGGAAAGTCGACGTTCGGAAGATCGCTCACGGCCAGCTGGCGGTAGGCCATGATTCCGAACAGCACGATGGCCAGCATGACCAGCGTGGTCATGACGGGGCGGCGGATGAAGAGGGCGGCGATGTTCATAGTGGGTTGCTCGGCCGGTTGCTGCAGCGTTTACAGCGACTTCTTCACGTCCACTTTGCTCTTCGGTGTCAATCGGATCTGGCCGTCGGTGACCACGGTGTCGCCGGGGTTGACGCCGTGGCCGATGACGGCTTGCGTTTCGAGTTGCTGCACGACGGTTACGGGATGCATCTGCACGCCGTTGTCACTCGTCACCACGTAAACGTACTGCCCCTTCTGCCCATTTTGCACCGCCTGGAGCGGAACGATGGTGGCATTCGGACGATTCGACAGCGTCATGGCCACGTTCACGAACTCGCCCGGCCAGAGTGCGCGGCCTTCGTTCGCGAACGTTGCTTTCAGCGTGATCGTGCCGGTCGTCGGATCGACGGCGTTGTCGACGAACGTTAGCTTGCCGCCCTGCACTGGCGTTCCGCCCTGCTGCGGCGTGGCGGTCACCGGCACATTGCCAAGACCGCGTGCGCGGACGTCGCCGAGCTGCGACTCAGGAACGGAGAAGTTGACGTAGATCGGCGTGATCTGGTTGATGGTGATCAGCGGAGTGGTGTCGTTCGCTTTGACGAGATTGCCTGCCTGGACCTGCAGCGTTCCGGTGCGGCCATCCATCGGCGAACGGATCTCGCAGTAGGCGAGCTGCAGTTGCGCGTTCTGCACGGCGGCGCGGTCTGCCGCGACGACGGCGCGCGCGGCCTCGGCGCCCGACTTGAATTTGTCGTACTCCTCGCGCGTGACGTAGTCCTTCTTGACCAGCTCTGCATAGCGCGTCGCTTCGGACTCTGCATTCCGCGCCTGCGCTTCATCGCGGGAGAGATTCGCTTCCGCCTGCGCCAGCGTGGCCTGGTACGGACGCGGATCGATCGTGAAAAGCATCTGACCTTTGCGGACGTCTTCGCCCTCGCGGAACCAGACGCGCTGCAGTTGTCCGGCGACGAGCGCGCGAACGGCCACCGTCGAAATCGGCTGGACGCTGCCGATCGCTTTCACCTGCACCGGTACGTCGCGCTGCTCGGCGACGGCAACGGTGACCGGGACGCGCTCCTCGCGCACTTTTTCCTTTTTTTCGGCGCAGCCGAGGATGGTGGCGGCGATCGCGGCGCAGATTGCGGCGCGAAGGCCGGTCGACTTCATTCGAATCATCGTGATCACTTTCCTTGCGATGCGGCCGCGCGCGTCAGCGTGCCGGTGTCGTGTGCGAGTTGTGCAACTGAGAGGAACCAGTCGGTGCGTGCCTGAACTTCCTCGGCACGCGCATTTTCGAGCGCGGCCTGAGCGGTGAGCAGATCGAGGATGTTGCCGATGCCGGCCTTGTAACGGCCGCTGGCCACGTCAACCGATTCGCGCGCATCGCGAAGCAGATCGCGGCTCGTGGCCACGCGCTGCATCGCCGTCTGGAGCGCGTAGTAACTGGTCCACACCTGAAGGCCGACCTGCTGCTCGACGTTGCGCGCGTTCTCCGCGGCAAGCTGCGTCTCGATCTGCGCCGCGCGGATGTCGTACGTGTTGCGGAATCCGGTGAAGAGCGGCACGCGCAGCGAGATGCCGGCGGAGTACGGCGTGGAGCGATGATTCAGCCCGTCCGTGAAGACGTTGCCGACGCTGGCGCCGAGTCCGACGGACGGTAACCCCTCGGAACGAACAACCTGCATGCGCTGCCGTGCACGCTCGACCTCGGCGCGTGCAGCAGCGAGATCGGGCCGCTCGGTGACGGCGCGCGCCATCAGCGATTCGACGGCGTCGCTGACCTGCTGCGTTGGAACATCCGCCGGCAAGTCGCCGACGACGAACGGTGTCGATGCCGGTACACCCATCAGCGTGGCGATCGTTCCCTGCAACCGGCGAAGGTTGCCCTCGATCGTTTCGTACGTCAGCTTCGCCTGCGACAGCGCGGTGCGCGCCTGCAGCACGTCGGCGATCGTGGCCACGCCGGCGCGGTGTCGAGCGTCGGCGGAGTCGAGACTGGTCTGGCGTTCTTTGATCGTCGCTTCCTGCGCGGTCAGCAAAGCCTCCGCGTCGAGGTAGTCGTAGTACGCCTGCTCGACGCTAAGGATGACGTCCTGGATGGTCTGGTTGTGCGTGAATCCCGACGCGATCAGCGTCTGCCGCGCGGCCTCGGCGGAAGCATTCCGTCCGCCGAAATCGAAGAGCAGGTAGTCGAGCGACAGGTTCGGACCGCTGAGCGTCGTCGCGGTGCCCGTGCTCGTGCGCGCGTGCGCGAGCGAGGCGTCGAGGTCGACCGTCGGCAGGTACGCCGAGCGAACGCTGCCGAGGTTCGCCTCGGCCAGGCGCGCTTCGAGCCAGCTCGTGCGCGTGGCCGGATTGTTCGAAAGCGCCAGATCGACGATCTGCGCCAGCTCGAGCGGAACGCCGGTTGGCGGAAGAACGAGGTCGGCCGGCGGCGGAACCTTCGGCGGAGTCGCATTCGCGGGCGGCGTCCACGCCGCGGATGGCGACGGCGGAGTGCCCGCGCCATGCGAAACGGGATCGACGACGTTGCCGATGTTGTGGATGCTCGCGCACGAGGCGCCGAGAAAAAGAAGGATCAGTGCTGGAAAGGGCTGCGTGCGCATTGCGTAGAAGCTCGTACGATCAATTGCATAAATTGCGGAAATGGTTGAGTTACAAAGCTGTGGCGTTCGTTGGCCGATGGAAAAACGGCGCCACCTCGCTGGTGGCGCCGCTCGACGGAAGCGATGGGGATGCCGGCGTACTTACTGTCTCTGCACGAACGCGCCGGCGATGGCGAGGGCGATACAGAGAAGCAGAAGGGACAGCGGCGAAATCATCGGGATGTTCCCCGCGGGAATGACCGTAATCGTCGACGTGGCGGTGTTGTTCCCGGGATTCGGATCGGGATTGGTGGCGGCAGCGCTGACGACCGCTGTGTTCGTGATCGAGCCCGGCGTCGTCGGCAGCAGGATCGTCAGCGTAAACGTTGCGGTCGCGCCGTTGGCGAGCGTGCCAGCGTTGCACGTCACAACGGTCGTGCCGCTGCACGCGCCGGCCGGCGTCGACGACTGCAGCGTCGTGCCGGGCGGAAGCGTGTCGGTTACCGTCACCGACGACGCGGCGTTCGGACCATTGTTCGTTACGACGAGCGTGTAGGTGAGCGGCAGGCCGGTGCCATACGGACCGGGCGCCGCCGTCTTGGTAATCGACAGATCGGCGGTCGCCAGCGCGATGGTGGTGATGGCCGTGGAGCTGTTGTTGCCGGGCGTTGGATCGGGCGTCGACGCCGTCACCGTCGCGGTGTTGCTGCTCGGTCCGACCGGTGCGGCCGGAGCGACCTGCACGACGATCGCGAACGTGGCCGATGTGCCGGCGGTGAGCGTCGCGATGGAGCAGGAGACGGCGCCGCCGCTTCCCACCGGCGGATTGGTGCAGATGAAGGCCGGACCGGTCGGTTGCGACTCGGAGACGAACGTCGTGTTCGGCGGAAGCGTGTCCGACATCGTGACGGACGCGGCGTCCGACGGGCCGTTATTCGTGACGTTGATGTTGTAGGTCAGGTTCGAGCCGGCCACTGCCGCGGCGGCAGCAGTCTTGACGATCGAAACGTCGGCGCTGTTCGAAACGGTCGTTACGACTGTGGAGTGGTCGTTGGCTGGATTCGTATCGGGCACGTCGGGGGAGGACATCGCATTCGCGGTGTTGCTCAGCGGCCCTGCAGGGGCTGAAGGATTGATTCTCAGGACCAGCGTGAACGCCGCCGTGGTGCCAGGCAACATGCTGCCGCTGCAGTTGAGTACTGGATCAGTTATGCAGTTGAGCGTAGGGCCGCTGTTTTGAGCAAATGAGACAAAACTGGTGTTCGGTGGGTAGCCGTCGGCGAAACCGCCGCCGCCGGAAGCGGACGGCCCGTTGTTCGTGAGGCTGATCGTGTAGGTGATGTTCGTTCCGGCGGTTGCCGTTGACGGTCCGCTCTTGACGACCGAAAGGTCCGCGCTGGCAGTGACGACCGTCATCGCGGTGGCGCTGTTGTTGTTCGGATTCGTATCGGCGTTCGTCCCGAACACGGTGTCGGTGTTGCTCAACGTTCCCAGGAAAGAAGGATTGATGAGCGCCGTGAGTGTGAACTGGGCGCTTACCCCCGAGCCGAGGGAAAAGATCGAGCACTCCACACTCCCCGCATTTCCGGCGCCGGGGTTGCTGCAGGTAGCGACCGGCCCGGTGTTCTGCACGAGAGAGACGAACGTCGTTCCCGCCGGCAACGTATCGCTGATCGTTGCCGCGCTCTGCGCGTCCGGACCGTTGTTGGTCATGGTCAGAGTCCACGAGATCGTGTTCCCCGCAAACGCGGTGGCCGGGCCACTCTTCCCAGCCTGGAGATCGCTGGTAATGACGACGAGCTCGGTCAGACTGCTGTTGTTATCGGGATTGGGATCGTCGGTCGTGGTCGATACTTGAGCGACATTGGTGTAGGTCGTTCCCGATGCTGTCCCCGCGGGAATGTGTCCGGTCAGCGTGAAGGTCGCGGTCGTGCCGGCGGGCATGCTGAGGATCGAGCAGGTCGTCGTGCTTCCTCCGCTGCAAGTGAACGCCGGTCCGCTGTTCTGGATGATCGAGACGAAGGTCATCGTGCCGGGCAGCGTATCGGTGAGCGAGACGCTGTCGGCCGCGTCCGGTCCGGGATTGGCGACCGTAATCGAGTAGGAGACATCGGTGTTTGGCGCGGCGGTGTCGGGGCCGACTTTCTGCACGCTGAGGTCGGCCTGCGGAATCGGAACGGTCACCGAGGTTGAAGCGCTGTTGTTCTCGCTATTCGGATCGAAGCCGTTTCCGGAAACGGTGGCCGTGTTCGTGAAGGTCGTGCCTTGTGCCGTACCGGGCGGAATGTGCGCGACCAGTGAAAACGTGGCGCTCTCTCCCGACGCGAGCGTGGCCGAGCAATCGATCGTGCCGCCCGAGCCGGGTGTCGGCTGCGTCGGGCAGGGGAAGCTCGGACCGCTCGTCTGCGTGATGGAGACAAAGGTCATCGTTCCGGGCAGCGTATCGGTGAGCGAGATCGGTCCGGTGTCAGGTCCCTCGTTTCCGGCCGTGATGGTGAACGTGACGTCGGTGTCGGCGCCTGAGGTACTCGGGCCGGTCTTGGACACGAACAAATCGGTTTCCGATGTGACCGTGACCGTTGCCGTTCCGGAGTTGTTGCTTGTGTCGGAATCCGCCGGCGAACTGGAGGCCGTGGCGGTGTTGCTGAACACGGTGCCCGGCGCCGTTCCGGCGGGGATGTTCACGATGAGCGTGAAGTCCGCGCTCGTTCCGTTGTTGAGCGTGGCGATGGTGCAGGTGATGGTTCCGTTGGTCCCGCCGGCAGGCGTCGAGCAACTGAATGCCGGACCGTTGTTCTGCGTCAGCGCGGCGAAGGTCATCCCGGCAGGCAGCGGATCGGTCAACTGCACCGTCGTCGCGGCGGCCGTTCCGATGTTGGCGATGTTGACGTCGAACGAAATCTGATTGCCGGCGCTCGCGGTGGCTGGACCATTTTTCACGACGCTCAGGTCCGGCTGCGCGAACGCGGCCGGAGCGAGAGCCATCGCGAAAATAGCGGCGGAAAGAAGAGCAAAGAAACGCGTTTTCACCGCCGCAGATTACAGCAACTTATCGAGGGCTGTGTACTCGCGTCCCTGCGAATCGGCCACAGCTTTATACGTTATTTTCCCGTCATAAACATTGACGCCCTCGGCCAAGCCGGGATCGGAAATGGCTTTCTTAAATCCTTCCGACGCCAGCTTTCGCGTGTACGGCAGCGTGGCATTCGTCAGCGCGATGGTCGACGTGCGCGGCACCGCGCCGGGCATGTTCGCCACGCAGTAGTGGATGACGCCGTCGACTTCGTAGACGGGATCGGAATGCGTCGTCGCGTGCGCCGTCTCGACGCAGCCGCCCTGGTCGATGGCCACGTCGACGATGACCGAGCCCTTCTTCATGCTGCGCACCATTTCGCGCGTCACGAGCTTCGGCGCCGAAGCGCCGGGGATCAGCACGCCGCCGATGAGCAGGTCGGCGCGTTTGCAGGCTTCGGCCAGATGCGCGCCGCTGGACGCCCACGTCTGAACGGTGCCGCGGAAAATGTCGTCGAGCTGGCGAAGGCGATCGAGATTGTTGTCGAGGATCGTCACGCGCGCGCCGAGGCCGACCGCCATCTTCGCGGCGTTCGTGCCGACCACGCCGCCGCCGATGATCACGACGTCGCTGGGCAGCGTTCCCGGCACACCGCCGAGCAGCACGCCGCGTCCGTTGTTCGGCTTGTGCAGGTAATACGCGCCGACGTGCACCGACATGCGTCCTGCCACTTCCGACATCGGCGTGAGCAACGGGAGCGTCCGTTTGCGCTCGTCGGTGATGGTCTCGTAGGCGATGCCGGTGATTTTCTTTTTCAGCAGCGACGCGGTCAGATCGGGCACCGGCGCGAGATGGAGGTAGGTGAAGAGAAGCTGCCCGTCTTTGAGTCGCGCCAGATCGGCGTCGATCGGCTCTTTGACCTTCACGATCATGTCCGACTGCTCGAAGACGTCGTCGGCGGTAGCGAGGATTTTCGCGCCCGCGGCTGCGTACTCCGCATCCGCGAAGCCGCTGCCGTCGCCCGCGCCCGACTGGATGTAGACGGTGTGCCCGTCGGAGGTGAGGTCCTGCGCGCCCGAGGGCGTCATCCCCACGCGGTATTCATTGTTCTTGATCTCAGCCGGTACACCGATCCGCATCGCTTCGTTCTCCGTCAAAAAGTGATTCGCACGCGCGTCCGCGCGGCGGGCGCATTCTAGCCCCTGCACGACTGATGCGCGACTGATGCGAAAGCACAGGCCAGAGTGCGATGTGTCTCGTCGGCGAAGCCGGCGTAAGGACCGTAGCCCACGCTTTCAAGCGTGGGTACCGCGATGCGTCCGATTTGTGAGCCCGCCTTGGCGGGCGAGAGAAAGCTTTCTTTCGACCGTTAAAACGGGCTCCCACATGCCACACACTCGATTTCCCACGGGTAAACCCGTGGGCTACGGTCCTTACGCAGGCTTCGCCAGCGACGAGTTTTGCGGGGACCTAAAACAACGCCATCTGCGTGTTGATGGCCGGCAGCCGCGGACGCGCGGGACGGCGGCGGGCGATTTCGTAGACGCCGGTGGCTTCGAACTGCTTCGCGATCGAGAGCTCGAGCTGATTCGTGGCGCCGAGGCGGGAGAGTAGGCGCGAGGCCATGTCGCGCACGATCGACTCGTGATTGTTTTTCTGCGAGAGGTGGATCATGCAGAGGTTTTTCAGGTCCGCGCCGATCATCCGCTGCACGGCGGTCATCGAGTCGTCGTTCGAGAGGTGGCCGAAGCGCGACATGATCCGGCGCTTGAGCGACCACGGATAGCTCCCCATCCGCAGCATGTCCAGATCGTGATTGGCCTCGAAGAAAAGTCCGTCGCAGTCGGAGAGGTGGCGGATCACCGGCGCGTCAGCGTGCCCGAAGTCGCTGGCCACTCCGACGCGCGTACCGTCGCGCGACTCGATCACGAAGCAGGCCGGATCGGCGGCGTCGTGCAGCGTGCGGCGCGCATGAATATTCAGCTCGCCGATCGTGAACGTCGAATCGTTCGGAAAAACGATCGTGCGGATTGCGTCGCGGTCGATGTTGCTCGCGTCCAGCGTCCCCTGCGTCAGGTAGATCGGGATGTGGTACTTGCGTCCGATCGATCCGGCGCCGCGGATGTGGTCGTAGTGCTCGTGCGTGATCACGATCGCCTGCACCTGCTCGATCGTTTTCCCGACCTGCTCCAGCCGCTTCTTCGTTTCGCGCGGCCCGAGGCCGGCGTCGACGAGGATGGAAGTGCCGTCGCTCTCGAAGTAGTACGAATTACCCGCACTGCCGGAGGAAAGAGGGGCGACGATCATTGGCGATCATGGTAGCAGGGGTCGCGGATACAATCCGCGCCGCATGATGGAACGTTTCATCGTCGAAGGCGGCCGGCGACTCGAGGGCCGCATCAAGCCGGGCGGCAACAAGAACGCGGCGCTGCCGATCCTGGCTGCCTGTCTGCTCACCGACGAACCGATCGTCCTGCGCAATCTGCCGGATATTCAGGACGTCCGCGTCATGCTTCAGATCATGGAAGGCCTCGGGGCCTCGGTCGAAAAGATCGAGACGAACGTAGTCCGCATTCACACGAAGGGTGAGTGCTCCTCGCAACCCGATCCCGATCTCTCGCGAAAAATCCGCGCGTCGATCCTGCTGGCCGGTCCACTGCTGGCGCGCTGCGGCGCCGCGAGTATCGCCAAGCCGGGCGGCGACGCCATCGGACGCCGGCGCGTCGATACGCACCTCCTCGCGCTCGAAGCCCTCGGCGCGCAGATCGAAGTCTCCGCGCAGGAGTACCGCATGTCGGTGCGCGAGCTGCGCGGCGCGAACATGTTCCTCGACGAAGCGTCGGTGACGGCGACCGAGAACGCGATCATGGCCGCCGTCCTCGCCGACGGCGAGACGCTGATCTACAACGCGGCCGCCGAGCCACATGTACAGGATCTCTGTACGTTTCTCAATCTGCTCGGCGCGCAGATCGAAGGCATCGCCACGAACTCGCTGCGCATCCGCGGCGTCGAGTCGCTGCACGGCGGCGAGTTCCACATCCCCAGCGATCACATCGAAGTCGGCTCGTACATCGGCCTGGCCGCGGTCACGCGCAGCGAGCTGGTGATCGAGGACGCGGTGCCGAATCACATGTACGCGGTCCGCTACATGCTCGAGAAAGTCGGCATCGACATCCAGGTCGAAGGGAAGGACATCCGCGTCCCGAAGGACCAGGCGCTGCGCGTCCGCTACGATATCGGCGCGGCGGTGCCGAAGATCGACGACGGGCCCTGGCCGCTGTTCCCGGCCGACCTGCTGTCGATCATGATCGTCATCGCCACCCAGGCCGAGGGGACGGTGATGATCTTCGAGAAGATGTTCGAGTCACGGCTCTTCTTCACCGACAAACTGATCCAGATGGGCGCGCGCATCATTCTTTGCGACCCGCACCGCGCCATCATCGTCGGCGGCAACCGGCTCACGGGTGCGGAGATCTCCAGCCCCGACATCCGCGCCGGCATGGCGCTGCTGCTGGCCGCGCTCTGCGCGAAAGGCGAGAGCGTGATCCACAACATTCACCAGATCGATCGCGGATACGAGAGGATCGAGGAACGACTGAATCCGCTGGGAGCGCGAATTCGGAGAGAGCGAGATTCGTAGCACTCAAAGAGAGACGAAATGTTGAATGTTGAATGTTCAATGTTGAATGTTGAATGAAAGGCCAGGGTCCCGTGGTCCATTCAACATTCAACATTCAACATTCAACATTCAACATTGAGCAGTTAAAAACGCCCGCTGTCATGGGCATCCTCAACGTCACGCCCGACTCCTTCTCCGACGGCGGCGTTCACTTCGACCAGTCGAAAGCCGTCCACGCCGCACTGCAGATGGAGGAGGACGGCGCGGCCATCATCGACGTCGGCGGCGAGTCGACGCGGCCCGGTGCGGAGCCGTTAGCCGCGCAAGTCGAGATCGATCGCGTAGTCCCGGTGATCGAGCAGATTCGCCGGCGCAGCAGCATTGCCATCTCGATCGACACGCGCAAAGCGGCTGTTGCCGAGGAAGCGATCGCCGCCGGCGCGAACATCGTCAACGACGTCAGCGCGCTTCGCTACTCGGCGGGGATGCCAGCCGTCGTGGCGAAGAGCGGCGTGCCGGTGATCCTGATGCACATGCGCGGCGAGCCGGCCACGATGCAGCAGTTCACCGATTACGACGACGTGGTGAAGGACGTCGCCCGCGAGTTGTCGGCGATGATCGACGACGCCGTCGCCGCCGGCGTCGATCGCGAGAAGATCCTCATCGATCCCGGCATCGGCTTCGCTAAAACGTTCGACCAGAACCTCGAACTGCTGGCGCGCGCGAACGAACTGACGGCGCTCGGTCCACTCGTGATCGGCGCGTCGCGCAAGGCGTTCATCGGCCACATCACCGGACGCGCTTCCGGACCCGACCGCGCCCTCGGATCGCTCGCTGCCGTCGCCGCCGCGCAACGCGCGGGCGCCTCGGTCGTACGAGTCCATGACGTGCGCGCAACGGTCGATTTTCTGAAAGTGTGGATGGCGATCGAAGGACGGCGGCAACCATGAGTTGGTACGACCGCATCCTCTCGCTTCAATTCACGTGGCGCGACGCCCTCGACGTCCTCATCGTCGCCTTCGTCATCTACAACATCCTGGCGCTGATCCGCGGAACGCGCGCGATGCAGGTCTCGATCGGGCTGGTCGTCCTCGGCAGTTCCTTCTTCGTCGCGCGCGCCTTCGACCTTCCCGCGCTCGAAGCGATCTCGCGGCAGATTCTGTTTTACCTGCCGTTCGCGGTGATCGTTCTCTTCCAGGCCGAGATCCGCCGCGCGCTGGCGAGGATGGCCTCGAATCCATTGCTATCGCTCGTGGCCGGTGCCGCGACGCCGGTGCCGTTCGACGAAATCGTCAAAGCGGCCATGGTCCTTTCGGCGCAGCGCATCGGCGCGCTGATCGCCATCGAGCGCGCGCAGAGCCTGCGCATGTATGCCGAGGCGGCGAAGAGTGTCGATGCGGTCGTGTCGGCGGAGTTGCTGATCAGCATCTTCGTCCCCGGCGGTCCGCTCCATGACGGCGCGGCCATCATTCGCGGCAACCGCATCGTCGCGGCGGGCGCGTTTCTGCCGCTGACGACGTCCGCCGATCCGAAGCTCGCGCACGGCACGCGGCATCGCGCGGCGATTGGTTTGTCCGAGGACAGCGATGCGCTGATCCTGATCATCTCGGAGGAGAACGGTTCCATCGCTGCCGCCACCGAAGGGACGCTGCACGAACATCTCGACCGCGATCAACTCATGCAGTTGATGAACGAGAGGCTGAGGGCGATTCGCAAATGACCGCCAACCTCCCGCTCAAGCTCCTCTCGCTCTTCCTGGCGTTCGTGGTGTGGTTCGCCGTCTCCGCGCCGCGGCGCGAGCCGGTGTCGGAGCGCGCGTTCGCGGCGCCGGTGTCGATCGTGCGCATGCCGCGCGACCTGACCATCACCACGCCGCTGCCGGACACGGTCAGCGTCCGCTTGCGCGGCCGCGTCTCCGATCTCCGTTCGCTGTCGTCGCAGAACCTCGAGGTGACGCTGGACGTGAGTTGGGTCACGCCGGGCGACGCGGTGATCACGCTCAGCCCCCAGGCCATGAGCGTGCCGCCGCAGATCGACGTGGTGGCGATGGAGCCGACCAAACTTCGCTTCCACGTCGAGGCGCTGCGGCAGAAAGTCGTCCCCATACGGCCGTTCCTGATCGGCGAGCCGCCGCCCGGATACAACGCCGGCGATCCGACGCTCATCCCCGATCACGCGCTCATCTCCGGCCCCGCCTCGCAGATTCGAAACGTCACGGAAGTGGCTACCGAACGGATTATCATGACCGGCCGCACCGAGACGTTCCTGCAGAACGTGACGGTCGTTTCCGACTCTTCGCTCATCCGCATCATCGAGCCGCTGACGACGCAGGCAACGGTGCCGGTGAATCCGGAGATCGGCCCGGTCGCGCCGGTCACCGGCACGACCGAGACGGCAGCGGAGACGGAAACGTCGCCGCCGGCAAAAAAACCAAGATCCAAAGGGGACCAATGAGGACGCTCTTCGGCACCGACGGCATCCGCGGCAAAGCGCACCAGTATCCGTTCGATGGCCCGACGATGTTCGCGCTCGGCGAGGCGCTGGCGCACCGGTTGAAGCAGGGACGAGGGACCAGGGACGAGGGAAAATCGGACGCGGGCCTTCCTCCCTCGTCCCTCGTCCCTCGTCCCTCGATTCTGATCGGCATGGACACTCGCGAATCGGGCCCCGAAATCGCGCGCGCGCTCACCGCCGGCATCGAGCATGGCGGTGGTCAGGCCGTCTTCATCGGCATCGTTCCCACGCCCGCCGTCGCCTACCTCTGCCGCACCTCGGACGCCGCGGCCGGCATCTCGATTTCCGCGTCGCACAATCCGTTCGAAGACAACGGCGTGAAGATTTTCGGGCATGACGGGATGAAGATTCCCGACGCGGTCGAAGAGCAGATCGAAGACGAGCTGCGCGCGATTCGCCGGGAGAGCGTCACGATTCCGGCGATCGCCACCGAGGACAACGCGGAGCTGATCGAACGCTACGAACGCTTCCTCGACGACGGCGTCGCGCCCGACGCGCTGCGTGGACGCAAAGTCGTCCTCGACACCGGCAACGGCGCCGCGTTTCGCATCGCGCCGGAGGTGTTTCGCCGTGCGGGCGCCGAGGTCGTCGTGATCAATGACCGCCCGGACGGACGCAATATCAATGATGGATGCGGGGCGATGCATCCCGAGGGATTGGCGAAGGTCGTGGTCGAAGAGAAGGCGGATTTCGGAGTGGCGTTCGACGGCGACGCCGACCGCGCCATCTTCGCCGACGACGCGGGGAAAATCCGCGACGGCGACGAGATCATCTACCTCTGGGCGCAACGTTTGAAACGCAACGGCGCGCTGAAAGGCGGCTGCGTCGTAACGACCGTCATGTCGAATTTCGGTTTCGAGCAGCAGCTTCGCGACGACGGCATCGAGCTGTGCCGCGCCAACGTCGGCGACAAGTACGTGCTGGAGATGATGCTCGAACGCGGCGCCAGCATCGGCGGCGAACAATCCGGCCACATCATCGACCTGACCGTGCACACTACCGGCGACGGCATCCACACCGCGCTCGTCTTCGGCGAACTGCTGGCGCAAGGCGGCACGCCGTTCTCGCAACTGCAGACATTCACGCCGATGCCGCAGCTCCTGCTCAATCAGCAGGTGGCATCGAAGCCGCCGCTGGAGTCGCTGCCGAAATACCAGGCCGCACTCACGGACGCGCAATCGCAACTCGCCGGGAAGGGACGGATCCTGGTCCGCTACTCCGGCACGGAGAACAAGGTGCGCGTCATGGTCGAAGGACCCGACCAGGCGCTGATCACGCGGATCGCCGAAACTCTTCGCGACGTGCTGAAGGACGAAATCTCCTGACCGAACCGCTTCTCCACGACACCGTGATCGCGCTGGCTGCACTCGCCGCCGGCGCGATCAATTCGATCGCCGGCGGAGGAACGCTGATCTCGTTTCCCGCGCTGGTCTGGATCGGCGTGAACCCGGTCATGGCCAACGCGACGAATAGTTTCGCGCTCTGGCCAGGCTCGTTCGCGGCGATGGTCGGCTTCCGCCGCGAGCTGGCCAAGATCCGCCGCTGGCTGCTGCTGCTGACGATTCCCGCTCTCGCCGGCGGCGGCGCCGGCGCGATGCTGCTGATGCACACGTCGACGAAGACGTTCACCCGCCTCGTTCCCTTTCTGATCCTCGGCGCGACGCTCCTGCTCGCGGCTCAGGAGGTCATCACGCGCCGCCTCGGCACCGTTGCGCGCGCGCACGAAAATCCAAGCGCGGGCTGGGTGACCTTCGTGTTCATTTTTCAGTTCCTGGTCGGCGTCTACGGCGGCTATTTCGGCGGCGGCATCGGCATCCTGATGCTGGCCGCGCTCGGCCTGATCGGCCTGACCGACCTGCACGAAATGAACGGCCTCAAGAACCTGCTGGCCATCTGCATCAACGGCATCGCCGCGCTCTACTTCGCCTTCGGCGGCGCCGTCCTCTGGCGCGACGGCGCGATCATGGCCGCCGCCGCCATCGTCGGCGGCTACCTCGGCGCCCGCATCGCCCACCGCCTCGGCCGCACGTTCGTGCGAAGGGCGGTGGTGGTGATCGGTCTGGCGATGGGAGTGGCGATGTTTTTCAAGCGGTGAAGCGGGAGAAGCGTTAGACAGCCACGCGGGGGTTCTGGGTCAGCCAGTCTTCCAATTGAGCGACATAGTCATTGAACGTCAATTCGTCCATGCGCAAACTGTAGCTCTCGCACATTACGGGAAGCTCCCGACGAAAAATCCTGTACCGCGCGGCGATTGCCTCGCCACCAGGGAGCCGAATCGATGTTGCCATTGCGTTGCTGAGCCAATCCCGGACACGCGAAATTGCGCTCTCGACCTTGCCGCCGTGCGCAGCGATGTCCTGACCTGCGATGTCGGAGAGAAACTTCTGATACCGGTATGGCTCAACGTCCAGAATGAGACATGATTTCTGTTTTTGCTCGGTGCGGCCGAAGCGTTTCGCACCCAGAAAGACGCCTAACTCGAAGGGCATGTTGAAGCGGGGTAACCCGGTCGCGACGTCGGGATCGGTTCTAGAAATGTCGTGAAGTCCAAACTTGCAATCCCCGATGATTCTCGTCACCTTCTCGATTCGGACTTCGCTGCCGTCATCGACTTCGAGCGCACATCGCGCGACGTAGCCACAGTTGTGAACGGCGAATACAATCGCTTCGAAAAGGTGTCGGTACTCTTTGTCAAAGGGACAGTTTACGAAGACCCTTCGGCCGTAGTCCGCCTCAGGCATCGTCACTTACGAGCGGTTTCCGGGAGTTCTTCCTTCGGGCTCGCCAGTCCGCGCACGATGCGGTCAGTTTCGGGGTCGCGAGCGGCAGTAACTGCTTTCGCGGCCGCTCGCATTGCCTTGCGCGGCACGCTCGTGTGACGGTTGGTGGTGATGATCGTTCTCAGTTTCGGCTTCATGGTGGAAAAGTGTACCTCGGAGAACAGTAAATGTCCGGTGGATCACTCCCGCTGTCTCTCTTCTTGCAAGGATGTCGCTCGATGAAACGTATCGCTGTTGCTCTTTCGCTTTTGCTTTTCGCCGCTTGCGCGTCCACGCCGACGCCCCAACCGCCCGCGACCACGACCGTCGCGCCGCCTCCTGCGCCAGTACATTCGGCCAATGCGCTGACGACTGTTGCTTCCGTCACGAAGACCATTACCGAGCCGCGCATTCGCGTCGGGTTGGTGAATGATCAGACGACCGTCACCTTTCCGCGGCTCGCCGGCGGCTACTACGTCGTCACCGATACGACGTCCGCCACGATTCGCCGCGGCTTCACGCTGACTGCGCCAGTCAGCGACGCCGTGTTGCACTACGCGGTGCAGGTCAGCACCGTCTCCGATCTCGCTAGCGCGAATACGCTTGCCGAAAAACTTCGCACGGATTCGCAGCAGCGTGTCGATGTTCTGCCCGACACCGCGGGCACCGCATACCGCGTCATCGCCGGCGACTTCGCCACCTCCAACGCCGCGCAGCCGCTGCGCGATCAACTCACGCAGAGCGGCTACGGCACGAACCTGCTGATTGTGAAGCGGCCGACGGATCAGCCGTTTAAAAAAGAACACCAACTCGTCGATGACGAAGGAGAGCGGACCACGCTCGATGGCGAGTCGGTGCTCATCATCCCCGTCAATGCGGACACGCTGACGATCGCGGACAAGCCGTATCGCACCGCGGCGCGCGTCTTCATCAATCCGCGCGGAACGTACAACGTCATCAATGAACTGAACATGGAGGACTACCTGCGCGGCGTCGTTCCCGCGGAGATGGGTCCGAAGATTTACGACGAGGTCGAAGCGCTGAAAGCGCAGGCCATCGCTGCGCGCACCTACGCCGTCCGCAACCTCGGCCAGTTCAAGCGCGAGGGCTACGACATCTGCGCCGGCCCAGCGTGCCAGGCCTATGACGGCTTCTCGGGCGAGGCTCCGCTCACCGACCGCGCCGTGCGCGAGACGGCGGGACTCGTGGCCACGTACAACGGCCAGCCGATCGACGCGCTGTACACCGCCACGTGCGGCGGCGAGACGTCCGACGTCGGCACGATGTTTCCCGGCCGCAACGAGCCGTACTTGAAACGTGTCCGTTGCGTGGAAGACGAGGTGCTGACCATCGCCGGCCGCGCCGATAGTGGGTTGCTTACCGAACCGCAGGTCAACGCGCGCCTCTTCTCCGCCATCGCCGGCCTGCCCGACAGCGGCACGTCGTGGAGCGCGCGCGAAGTCGAAACTGCTGTGACGGCGGCGATGCAGAAGCTGCGCTTCACGCCGCTCGCAGCCGCATCGCCGGCGTCGTCGCGGCGCGGCGACGTGCTGACCTATCTCGCCTCGGTGCTCGGATTCGACCGCTATTCGACCGTCGTCACGATGCCCGAGGATCGCAAGTACTACTTCCCGCAAACGGCGGCGAAGGAATCGGTGGCGTATCGCGCCGCGGCGTTCCTCATCAAGTTCGCGTTCCTGCCGGCCGAAGGGATCGATCGCATCGACATGAACGCTGCGATGCCGCGCGAGGAGCTTTACGGACTCCTCGGATCGTGGATTCGCAAACACAACGTGATCAGCGACGCCACTGGCAAGATCCTGACGGTCGCCGGTCGCGATGTAACGCTGAAGATCGACGGCAAGCCGACGCGCTTCACGCTGCCGGCGAATCTCCCGGTCTTCCGCAAGATCGGCGATCGCTATCAAGAGTACAGCAGCGCGCCGGTGACCATCGGCGACCGCGCCACGATCACCTCGGACGTCGGCAAGACTCCCGTGGCGCTGGTGATCAACGCGTACCTCGACGGCGCGTCGTTCGACCGTAGTTCCAACTTCGCGAGCTGGACGCGCAGTTTCCGCGCGGACGAGCTGGTGACGTCGATCAACAAACGCAATCCGATCCATCAGCTTCAGGGGATTCGTCCGCTCACCGTCGACGCGTCGCAGCGCATCGCCGAGATGGAAGTGACCGCCGAGAACGGGCGCACATTCATCCTGCGCGGACTTCCGATCCGCTGGTCGCTCAACGTGCCCGACAACCTCTTTGTCTACGAGAAAACGCAGGACGCCGACGGGATGGATCGCTACACGTTCTACGGCAAGGGATGGGGACACGGCATTGGCTTCTGCCAGGTCGGCGCGTACGGCATGGCCACGGCCGGCTGGACCGCGCAGCAGATCCTCACGCACTACTACACGGGAATCGAGATCGTTCCGATGAAGACCTCGCCGTAGCCAGCGCTACGATTGCCTACGGCTCTGAGCCCAGCACCAGTACCGCCAACGCAACCGCTGCGCGGCGATCCAGTGTCGTGGCCGGATTCAACTCCAGCAAATCCGCGTGCCGGTCTGCACCCGGCCGGCGGATGATCCATCCAGCTTCCTCGCCGTTCCAGGTGATGCGGATGTTCGACTGATACGACGGCGCGAACTTGCCGAAGAGTTTGCGGACGAGCGCGCGGCCGAGGGATTCTTCGATGGCCTCGCCGCGCGCGAGGAAATCGTTCGCGTCGAGGATCTCCCATCGATTGCGGCCGAAGCGGGAGAAGAACGACTTCGTGATGCGCGCCACCGGCTTGCCGTCTCCGGTTCCGACGGCGTAGGTCACGGTGGGAAAGTTCACGCTCGACTGCTGCGCGATCGTGATCGCAGGCGTTGCGCCTTCGAAGATCGTCACGTGCGTGGCGGGGATGAGGATGATGATCATTGCCGAGAACGCTGCGCTCAGCACCAGCGCGGCGATGGCCGGCAGCGGACGCCCTTCGAGCAGCAGAAAAATCACGCCGGCAGCTCCCGCCACGAGCACCACCGACGACATCAACGCCGCGATGACGCCGACGATGCTGGCGAAGCTGCGATACGACAGCAGCGCGTTGCCGTCGTCGCCGCGGATGTATGCCGTTTCGCCGGCCGCGATGCCTGTCATGAACTGGAAGCGCGAGCGGGCGAGCGCGCCGGTCAGCTTCGGCGGAGGAGGAGGTGGTGGGGGCGCCGGTACCGATGCAGGCAAGGGCGGCAAGTCCGGCATCGGCTCAGTGGGCGGATCGAGGACCGCCACCGTGCCGCCGTCGTCATCCGCTACTCCGCTTTTTTTTTTAGCTCAGCGGGCGACATCTGTTCGTGCGGCTGCGTGGAGAGATTGAATCGCTCGATGGTCGACGTCGGCATCGCTTCCATCTGCGCGAACACGTCCGGCTCCGGCGGCGCGGGGACTGGCAGCGGCTGCTCGAACGGCTCCGCTGCCGCATCATTCTCCGTCGGCAACTCCTCGGAAAATCGTCCGTACGTGTTCCCCATGCGCACTTTGGCCGAATGCGTCAGTGGCGCGACGCGAATGCGCTTGCCGTTGATGTACGTGCCGTTGGCGCTGGTCAGGTCGTGCACGACGAAGAAGCCGCGCTCGAAGACGATCTCGGCGTGATGCCGCGAAACTTTCGGATCGCGCAGGATGATGTCGTTGCCGGGATCGCGTCCGACCGTGAACGGCCGGTGCGTCTGCAAGCGGTAGCTCTTCTCCGTACCGTCGAGCCCGACGAAAAAGAGTTTGGCCATGGATGCGTGGGATTGTAGCTGATTGACGGAGTGAGCTGTTTTGGGGGTCAGTCGATTGGCGAATCGACTAATGCACTGCATCGCTGAATCTCGGTTACCAGATCGTCGATCGATACTGGCTTCGTCATCCAGCAGCGAATGCGCGGATCGAGCTCGTCGGGCGCGGGCTGGCCGCTGATGACAATCACCGGCACGTTGCGACTGCCGTTCTCGCTGAGTTTGCTGAGGACTTCGCCGCCGTCCATCAGCGGCATGAGCCAGTCGAGCAGTACGATGTCCGGCTTCTCCGACGAGATCCTCTCCACGGCCTCGGCGCCATTTGCGGCCAGTTTGACCTCGTATCCGCGCTGATTCAAACCGATCGCATACAACCTCCGGACGTCAGAGTTGTCTTCGACGATCAACACCTTCGCCCTGGAGGACACGCTTCGCATTGGTGCAGGTTTCATGCGCGGGTGAAGCAGGGACGAGGGACGAGGGAGATGAGACAGGGACGAGGGAGATGAAGTGGGCGCAGGGGAAGTGTTGTCCCTCGTCCCTCATCCCTCATCCCTCGTCCCTCATCCCTCATCCCTCATCCCTCGTCCCTCGTCCCTGCTTTACAATCGCGCGATGCGTGCCGGCTGGAACGAATACTTCATGGGAATCGCGCAGCAGGCGGCCACGCGTTCGACCTGCATGCGCAAACACGTCGGAGCGGTGATCGTGCGCGATCGCACCGTTCTTTCGACCGGCTACAACGGTTCGTTGCGCGGACTGCCGCATTGCGAGGATGCCGGTTGCGTGATGGAGGATGGCCACTGCGTCACGACTGTGCATGCCGAGGCCAATGCCATTCTGCAGGCGGCAAAGAATGGGATCGCCATCGATGGCGGAGAGCTTTACACCACGGCCTCGCCGTGCTGGAACTGCTTCAAGCTGATCGCGAACGCGGGCATCCGCCGCATTTACTTCGGCGAGTTTTATCGCGACGAGCGTTCGCGCGAAGTGGCGAAAGAGATCGGCATGGAGCTGGTCGACATCGGCATGCCGGCCGCTGCCGCGTCGTGATCCCGGATGCTGATCCTCGCCGCTGATACTTCGCTTCCCATCCTTTTCGTCGCGTTGGTTCTCGATGACGCGCTGCTCGGCGCGGTTGCATTGGAAGGACGATCGTCGCGGAACGAAAAACTCCTTCCGGCGATCGATTGGCTTTTGACTGAGGCGGCGATCGAGCGGACGTCGATCGACCTCTTCGCCGTCACGCGCGGACCTGGCTCCTTCACCGGCGTCCGCATCGGGCTCGCCACGATGCAAGGCCTCGCGCTCGCCCTCGGCAAACCTGTTTGCGCGATGTCGACGCACGAAGCGATCGCGCCGTCGAATGGACGCGCGTCGATCGTCGACGATGCCGGCCGCGGCGAGTTTTACGTGTCGGCATTCGAGGACGCTCGCGAAGTCGTCGCGCCGCATCTGGCAAAGCGAGACGAGGTCGAGGCGCTCGATCACGTCATTCGCGTCGCCGATTTCATGCAGCGCGACAATGTGGCCCTGGCCTGCGCACGCCGCGCGCGCGACATCGAACTGCGCGGCGACGGCGAACGGTATCGCGACATCACACCGATCTACGTCCGGCTCGCGGAAGCCGAGGTCAAACTCCAGCAGAAATGATCGACGGGCTGACCATCGAGCGGGCCGTTTCGGCGGACCTCCGCGAAGTGCATTCGCTCGAAGTGCGCTGCTTTCCCTCGCCGTGGCGGCGCGAGTTTTTCGAAAGCGAGATCACCAACGACAGCCGCTACAACCTCGTTGCCCGCGTCGACGGCGCGGTGGCCGGCTATCTCTTCGCGATGTGGTTCGCGGACGAGATGCACATCAACAAGATCGCCGTCGACGCCAGCTTGCGCCGGCAGGGCATCGCGCTGGCGATGATGCAACGCTGCCTCGCCTTCGCCGCCGAACGCGCGGTGACGTCGATCTGGCTGGAAGTGCGCAGCTCCAACGACGAGGCCCAGCAGTTCTACGCGTTCCTCGGCTTCGAGCCGGAGTACATCCGCAACGGCTACTACCCGGATGGAGAAGCAGCGGTGGTCATGATGCGCGAGGTGTGAACGCTGTCATCCTGAGTCGCCGGAGCCGTGGAGCGCGAAGCGCGGAAGCGGCGCAGGACGGCGAAGGATCTCAAGATGCGCAACTCGTGCTGAAACCACTCGGATTCAACGCAGCTTGGGAAGCTTGAGATCCTTTGGCGTCCTACGGCGTCTCCGCCTTCGGCTCCGCGCCTACGGCAGCCTCAGGATGACACTCTTTTTACGATCCATCGAACGCGATACCGCGGCGCGGGACGCAGCTTCTGGACGATGGCGTCGCTGACTTCGATGGCGCCGACAACGGCGGATGTCCTTCGCGGCATCGCGGCGATGAGGGCGGCTTCGCTGGCGGGATCGTTGCCCGCGTCGGGCCGCGTGGCGAAGGCGAGCGGATCGGGCGTGACCCATCGGCCTTCGAGCGACGCGATCGCTTCGAGCAGCGACGGCGGTTCGGCGATGAGCTCGTGATCTTTGCCGATCGCGAAACCCTCCACGGCGAGCGGCTCGCCGGGGACACGGACCACGATACGCGCGGGCAGCGGGTTGTAGACGAGATCCGCTTCCGCTTCGAGCTGCTCGGTGTCGTCATCTTCCGTCAGTTCGTTCAGCGCGTGGCGCACGTTGGTGACGAGGTCGTGCTCATCGGCGCTGATCAGCGACGGTTGCGTATCGTCTTCATCGCGAAACAGCGCTGCGAAAATCTCTTTCGCGCGCGGCGGATTCTCGTTCATGTAGTCGTACATCGTGCGGATGGCAGCGAAGTAGCGGATGGCGCGTTCGGAATAGGCGCGCAGTTTTTTCTCCGCATCGTCGCGCTGCGGACGAGTGGCGCGCGTCGATGTGCCGGGATAAATCGCCAGCTCCGCCCAGCCGTCGCCGCGTGTCACGACAGCCGAGACCGAGACGTCGAAGAAGATCTTCTGCAGATCGGCGGCATCGATCCGTGCGCTTCGCTCGGCGTGAATCAGTTCGCCGCGCGCGCGGTCGAGTACGACGCGATACGACTCCGGATTCGCGTTCGCAAAGCGCAGGCTCCATTCGTCGCGGCCGGCCAGGATGTCTTCGCGAAGATGATCGTCGCGTGCGCGATCCTTCGAATCCTTCGTCGTCGGAATCGACGTCGCCGCGGCGACTGTGACGCGTTCGCCGCTGTCGTCGAAGGTCAGCGTCAGATCGTGATGCACGATCGTTCCGCAGGAAGCGGCAAACGCGAAAACAGCGGCGGCGAGAAAAATCCGTTTCATGCTTCCTCGCGGATTGCGGCGATCGGATCGAGCTGCGACGCCATCCGCGCCGGATACCACGTCGCGATCACCGACAGGATGATGGCCACGATGTTCACGCCGAGGACGTCGCTCGGATCGATCGTCAGCGGCAAGTAGGCGAGCGGATAGATGCCGACGGGCAGCGGCACGAGGTGGTAGTGGTTAACTGCCCACGAAATGGTCAGTCCGAAAACGTTGCCGAGGATCGTGCCGGAGAGGCCGATGAGCAGGCCGACTTCGAGAAAGATCACCAGGATCGTTCGCTCCGTCGCGCCGAGCGTGCGGAGGACGCCGACCGAGGGCCGTTTTTCGAGGATGAGCATGGAGAGGGAGGAGATCAGATTCAGCGCGGCCACGAAGATGATCAGCGAGATCGTCACGAACATCACAATTTTTTCGAGCCGCAGTGCGAGGAACAGCGGACGATTGATCTCCTTCCACGTCTTGACCTGCACGCCCGGAAACTGTTTCGCCAGCTGCGCCTGAATCTCCTCGGCGCGATCTTCGGAGCCGTACATTTCGATCGAGGTTGGTTTGCCGCCGGTGCCGAACAGGCTCTCGGTTTCGCGAAGGTTCAGGTACGCGTCCACAGGCTGCTCGTCGTTGCTGGCGGGCGACATGCTGTCGATCCGGTACTTGCGCCAGACCGGCATCGGACCGAACGGCGTGAGGCGCGTGCGCGGCGCGACGACCGTGACGGTGTCGCCGACGTTGAGCGAAAGCGCGGCCGCGAAATCGCGCGTGACGAGGATGTCGCTGTCGGATCGCATTTGACCGGCCGCGGAGCGCAGCCGCATCGGACGCCCGCGCCGCACCTTGTCATTCGCGCCCCAGCCGATGCCGGTGACGAGCGGAATCGGATTCATGCCGAGCCGCTTGCTCTCGGCGACGATCGCGTCGGCATCGACGATGGTCGGCGATCCTGCCGGCTCGATCAGCAGTTGCGGACTCGATGCGATCAGCCGCCGCTTGATCTGCCCTTGAAGTCCGGCCATCAGCGCGAGCGAGATCAGAAGCGTGGCTACGCCGACCGCGAGACCGAGCATCGAAATCGACGAAAGAAACGCCGTATGCCGCCGCTTGCGGGCGGACCATAAATAACGTCTAGCGATGCGCGTTTCGATCATGTTGAAGAGTGAAGTGTGAAGAGTGAAGAGTGAAAGAAAACCGGGCGCCGTTTTTCACTCTTCACTCTTCACCCTTCACTCTTTGATCGGTCTCATCAGCGGAAACAAAATCACGTCTCGAATCGACGGCGAGTCGGTCAGGATCATTGTCAGGCGGTCGATGCCGATGCCTTCGCCGGCGGTCGGCGGCATGCCGTATTCGAGCGCGCGGACGTAGTCCTCATCCATCTGCATCGCTTCGTCATCGCCGCGTTCGCGTTCGCCGAGTTGCTGGCGGAAACGGCGGTCCTGCTCGTCGGCATCGTTGAGCTCGGAGAAGGCGTTGGCCACTTCCATCCCGCCGACGTACAACTCGAAGCGCTCCACGTAATCGGGATCGTCGCGGCGCTGCTTCGACAGCGGCGAAACCTCGGTGGGGAAATCGGTGATGAAGGTCGGATTGATCAGCGCATGCTCGGCGACCGCTTCGAATAGTTCGGCGATCAGCTTGCCGGTGTTCATCGAGGCGAGCTTCTGCTGCGGCGTGTCCGAGGGGCCATGCGTCCCGTCCGCCTTCGGATGGAAGTTCTTCGAGCGCGCGATGACGAGGCTCTCCAGTTTGCCGCGGTCGTCGAGCTCGCCGATGTCGATCCCGCCGAACTCCGCGATGGCCTGTTTCATCGTGAAGCGCTTGAACGGCCGCGCGAAGCTGATCTCGTTGCCTCGGAACCGGACCGTGTCCGTCCCCAGCACCTCGTGCGCCAGTCCGCTGAACAGCTCCTCGGTGCGTTCGATGAGATCGTTGTAGTCGGCGTACGCTTCGTAGAACTCGAGCATCGTGAACTCGGGATTGTGCTGCGTCGATATCCCCTCGTTGCGGAAGTTGCGGTTGATCTCGTAGACGCGCGACAGGCCGCCGACGATGAGCCGCTTGAGGTAAAGCTCCGGCGCGATGCGCATGAAGAGGTCGAGATCGAGCGCGTTGTGATGCGTGCGGAACGGCCGCGCCGCGGCGCCGCTGGCGATCGGCTGCATCATCGGCGTCTCGACCTCGATGAAGCCGTGTCCGTCGAAATAGTTGCGGATGTAGCGGACGATCTTCGCGCGCGTTTCGAACGTCGCCTTCACGCTGTCGTTGACGATGAGATCGACGTAGCGTTGGCGATAGCGCTGCTCGACGTCGGTCAGCCCATGCCACTTGCTCGGCAGCGGCCGCAGCGCCTTGACCAGAAACCCAAGGTGCGAAGCCTTGACGGAAAGCTCGTTGGTCTTGGTGCGGAAAACTGTGCCCGCCACTTCGACCCAATCGCCAGCATCGAGACTCTGGTACAGCGACCACTCCCGCTCGGGGAGCGAGTCCATGCGGCAGTAGACCTGAATCCGCGCCGTTTTCTCCGACAGCACAAGGAAGGCAGCCTTGCCGAAGGCGCGGATACCCATCACGCGCCCGGCGATCTTCACGACCGCTTTCGCCGCTTCCAGCTCCTCCGCCGATTTCGGCTCGTACGCCGCGACGACCTCAGCGATCGTCGTATCGACGTCCGCCTTCGTCGGAAACGCATCAAAACCCAGCGCCGCGATGCGATCGAGCTTCTCGCGCCGCACGCGGATCAGTTCAGACTCGGAAACCTCGGGTTGCTGTGACTCTTCGGACATGCGGGCGACATCATAGCCATATCGATCTGCGCCTCATCCGCGCATCTGCGGATAGAAACTCTCTGGCGAGTGGATTTTTGTGGACAAAGGTGGCTACCAGTGGTAGAAACAGCCTTCGAATCACGAAAGTTCTGCGGAAATGGTCGAACCAGTCCTCATGGGGCATGCCCCGGCCAAGGTCGACGACAAAGGTCGTCTGAAGATCCCGGCCAACTTCCGCAAGGTCATTGAAGAGAAGTTCGGCTCCGATTGCTTCATCACTTCCAAGGACGGCGAGCGGGCTCTCATCTACCCGATGCCTGTCTGGATGGACTTTCAGGGGCGCCTTGCGAAGGTTCCTTCCACCTCCATGGCCAAGGCCAAGCTGGAGGAGAAGGTCAACTACTTCGGCCAGATCGGGACGATCGATACGCAGGGACGGGTGCTCATTCCGGCCATCCTGCGCACCGTCGCCGGGATTGCCGAGGATGTGGTGGTCATCGGCAACACGGACCATTTGATCGTTTGGAACGGCGAAAAGATCCAGCAGCGGATGGCGGAGACGCCTCTGACCAACGATGACTGGAAAGAGTTGGAGTTGCATGGTGTCTGAGCGGTCATGCACCAGTCGGTTCTTTTAAGCGAAATCGTCGAATACCTCCGTCCCGCGCGCGATGACGGAACGCTCGTCGATGCCACGATCGGATTGGGTGGACACGCGGAGGCCTTACTCGACCGCTATCCCTCGGCACGACTCCTCGGCATCGATCGCGATCCGCAGGCGCTGGCCGCATCGGCAGCGAGGCTGGAGAGATTCGGAAATCGCGTGACGTTCGCACAGGGACGGCACGAGACGCTCATTGACATCCTGAAGAAGCAGAACATCGAATCGGTTAGCGGCCTGCTCGCAGACCTCGGCGTATCGTCCATGCAGCTCGACGACGCATCGCGCGGATTTTCGTTCCGCTACGACGCGCCGCTCGACATGCGCATGGGGCCGGAGTCGAAGACGGCCGCGGATCTCGTCAACTCGCTCGGCGAACACGAGCTCGCAACGATCCTGCGCGACTACGGCGAAGAGCCGATGGCGCGACGGATCGCCAAAGCGATCGTCACCGCGCGTGCCGAGGAGGTGATCGAGACGACGGCGAGACTGGCGGAGATCGTCAGGAGCGTGAAGTGGTCGAAGCCGGGACAGATCGATCCGGCAACGCTCACGTTTCAAGCGCTTCGCATCGCGGCGAACGAAGAGTTGGTCGGACTCGACAAGTTTGTCGACGACGCGGTCGAAGTGCTCGAGCCGAGGGCGCGCATCGCGATCATCTCGTTCCATTCGCTCGAAGACCGCATCGTCAAACGGGCGCTGCGGCGATTGGAAGGGGAGTGCACCTGTCCGCCGAATTTGCCGGTGTGCGGCTGCGGCGCGAAGGAAGTCGTCGAGATTCTGACCAGCCGTCCGGTCACTGCTTCGGAGGAAGAAGTTCAACGAAATCCGCGATCGCGAAGTGCGAAGTTGCGAGTTGCGGAGAAGGTGGCTGTCGGCTCTCAGCCGTCGGCTGTCGGGTAGTCGTAGTTCTTTGTCGTATCAGCTTTCGTTTGCCGCTGGATGCTCTCAACCCGAGGGCCGACAGCCGACAGCCGAGAGCCGTGTTACCGGAGCCCGGAAACAAGGGTGAAGGTTGGGGAAGGGTGGGCGTGTGTACGCCGCGGGAGCTCGGGAGGGGTGGTCGGGGGAGCGTGGGTGGGTGTGGATGGTTCTCGGGACGTACGTGTAGGCAGATCTTCACCCTTGTTCCCAGGCTCCGTGCAGTCCCCGAGGCCGTCCCCGCATGTACGCGCAGAAGAAGCCCATCGAGAATACCCACATCGTTCGCGAACGCGACCGCCGGCGCTCCCGTGAGCTGTGGGCGGTCCTCGCGCTCGGCATTCCGATCGGCGCGTTCCTGCTCTTCTTCACCTGGCAGAACCTCGAAGTCATCCGCCTCGGCCACGAAGCGACGGGCCTGCAGAAGCAGAAGCAGGAGATCGAGAACGCGAACAAAGCGCTGCAACTCGAGCTCGATCGACGGACGTCGTTAGCCGCCGTCGAGCAGCGCGCCGTCACCCTCGGATTTCAACGCACCGACCCGCGCGCCGTGGTGATGGTGCAAAAATCGAGTGAGCCGGCTCCCACTCCCCACACCCAACTCCCCACACCCGGAGCCCGCTGATGCCGATCTCGCAAAAGCGCCTCCTGCAGCTCTTCGCCGTCCTCGCCGCGTGGGCGGTGATCGTCATCGCCCGCCTGGTGCAGATCCAGCTCGTGCGCCACGGCGAATATGTCGTCAAAGCGGCGCGGCAGCAGGAGCGGACGCTTGCACTGCAACCGGTGCGCGGCTCGATCACCGACAGCCGCGGACGCATCCTCGCGGAGAGCGTGGCCGCCGAATCGATCTACGCCGATCCGCAAGCCATCGGCGATCGCATGCAGACTGCGAAGGCGCTGGCCAGCGTGGCCTCACTGCAGATGGACGCGCGCGATCTCGCAGCGAAACTCTCCACGAACGCCGGCTTCGTCTGGATCGCGCGCCAGCTTCCGCTCGAAACCAGCGCGGCCGTGAAGGCGCTCAAGCTGCCCGGCATCTACTTCTTGGAAGAGCATCGCCGCTCGTATCCGCGGGCGATGCTGGCCGCGAACGTCGTCGGCTACGTCGGCCTCGACGGCGAAGGGCTCGGCGGCATCGAGCATTCGTTCGACTCGCAAGTGCGCGGCCGCGCCGGACGCGTGACGTTGTTGCGCGACGCGAGGCGCGGCATGTACCTCGTCGGCGGCGAGGGCGCCAACCGGCCCATCGACGGCAACGGCGTCGTCCTGACCATCGACTCGGTGGTGCAGTTCATCGCCGAGCGCGCGCTGGCCAAGGCGGTCGATGAGTACCGCGCCGCGGACGGCGTGGCCATCGTCATGGATCCGCGCGACGGCCGCATTCTGGCGATGGCCTCGAATCCGTCGTTCGATCCGAACCGCATCCGCGATTTCACTCCGGACGATCGCCGCAACCGCGCCGTACAGGATCAGTACGAGCCGGGATCGACCTTCAAGATCGTCACCGCCTCGGCCGGACTGGAAGAAGGCGTGGTCACGCCGTCGCAGGTGATCGATTGCGGCGACGGCTACATCCAGATCGGCAGCACGCAGATTCACGAGCACGGTCACAACCGCTACGGCCTCATCACCTTCGAAGATGTGATGGTGCACTCGTCGAACGTCGGCGCGATCCGCGTCGGCCTCGCGCTCGGGCAGGACCGCTTCTACAACTACATCCGCCGCTTCGGATTCGGCGAGCGCACCGGCATCGCCCTTCCCGGCGAGGCGCAGGGGCGCGTGCGCCGCACGCAGCAGTGGTCGCAGCTTTCGAATGCATCGATGTCGATCGGCCAGGAAATCGGCACGACGCCGCTGCAGGTCCTCACCGCCATCGCCGCGGTCGCGAATGGCGGCGTGCGCGTGCAGCCGCGCATCGTCGAGAAAGTCGTCGACGCCAAAGGCAACACGATTTACGTTCCGCCGCAGGCCGCGCCGGTACGCGTGATCTCCGAAAAAACCGCGGCCGTGTTGAACGAGATCCTCAAAGCCGTCGTCGCGCGCGGAACCGGCGCGCACGCCGCGCTTGCCGAGCACATCGTGGCCGGGAAGACCGGGACCGGGCAGAAAGCCGGCCGCGGCGGCTACGGCGACAAGGTGATCGCCTCGTTCGGCGGCTACGTTCCCGCCGACCGTCCGCGGCTGGCGATTCTCGTCGTCGTCGACGAGCCGAAAACCGCCGAGTACGGCGGCACCGTGGCCGCGCCCGCCTTCAAGGAGATCGCCGAATCGACGCTTCGCTACCTGAACGTCGCGCCGTCCGTCCCCGCGCGGACGATCGACCTCGGCGCGCCGATGCTGGCGACGTTTTCGCAGAAGGGCGTGCAGACCGCGGGATCGGAAGTTCCTGACCTGCGAGGCCTCGACGCGCGTGCGGCGGTGGCGCTCGCCACCAAGTCCGGCTTCCGCGTCCGCGCCTCGGGGAGTGGCGTGGTCCAAACACAGCAACCGTTACCGGGCGAAGCCCTGCCGAACGATCACCAGGTCGTGCTGACCCTCGCGGAGGGGGCGCGATGAAACTGCGTCAACTGCTGAAGGACGTGCACGTGCGCGCGCGCAGCGTCGACCTCGATGCGGAGGTCACGAACGTGACTGCCGATTCGCGGCTCGTCGTTCCCGGCGCGCTCTTCGTGGCCATCCCCGGATTCAAAACGGACGGCGCGAACTTCATCGACGCCGCGATCCGCAAAGGCGCGTCCGCGATCGTTGGCGAATCGAGCGCTGCGTCCGTGCAGGTCGACGACGCCCGCGCCGCGCTGTCGCTCATCGCCGCGAATTTCTACGGCCGTCCCGCCAGCAAACTTTCCCTCGTTGGCGTTACCGGCACCTCGGGGAAGACCACCACGACCAAGATGATCGAGTCGATCTTCGACTCCGCCGGTGCGCCGGTTGGACTCATCGGCACGATCGAATATCGCGCCGGCGACGAGCGGCTCATGGCCGACCGCACCACGCCCGACGCCGTCGTGCTGCAGCAGTGGTTTGCGAAGATGGTCGACGCCGGCGTGCGCAATGCGGTGATGGAAGTGTCGTCGCACGCGCTGGCGCTGAAGCGGACGTACGGCATCCATTTCGCGGCGGCCGTCTTCACGAACCTGTCGCAGGACCACTTCGACTTTCACAAAGATTTCGAGGACTACTTCGCCGCCAAACGGATTCTCTTCGACCAGATCGATCGAACGCGCAAGACGGCCATCGTCAACATCGACGACGAATACGGACGGCGGCTGGCGAACGAGCTTGGCGACTGCGTCGTCTCGTTCGGCCGCGGCGCGAATGCCGACATTCATCCTCTCGACGGTTTCGAGATTTCCGTCCGAGGATTGAATGGCCGCGTCGTCACGCCGTCGGGCGAGGTGCGCATCGAGTCGCGCCTCCTCGGCGCGCCGAATCTCTACAACTGGCTCGGCGCGATCGGTGCGGCGCAGGCGGTGGGCATCGACGTCGCCACGATCGAAGCCGGCATCCGCAATCTCGCTGCCGTGCGTGGCCGGTTCGAGTACGTCGAGTCGGACGGCGGACCGACGGTCATCGTCGACTACGCGCATAAGCCGGACGCGCTCGAGAAATTGCTGCAGGCCGTGCGCGATCTGGCCAAGGGGCGGCGCGTCGTCCTCATCGTCGGCTGCGGCGGCGACCGCGACAAAGACAAGCGTCCGAAGATGGGGGCGATCGCGGCGCGGCTGGCCGACTACACCATCCTCACCAGCGACAACCCGCGCGGCGAAAAGCCGGAAGCGATTCTCGACGACATCGAAGCCGGCATGCGCGGCGCGGCGAACTACACGCGCATCGCCGACCGGCGCGAAGCGATCCGCCGCACGATCGCCGAGGCGTCGGATGAGGACGTGGTGGTCATCGCGGGGAAAGGGCACGAGCCGTATCAGGTCATCGGCGACCAGGTCATCCACTTCGACGACCGGGAAGAGGCCGAGCGCGAATTAAAAACAAGACAAGAAAACAAAACATAAAAATCATGTTGAAATCAGTGATCAAATTGACTTATCATTATCAGCGTTCGGATACGTGTTCTGTTCCGGCTCCGTCGATTGCTTTCCGTGCGGGTGGATGGTTGGCGATCGCCGGGCAGCTTCGGGGGAAGGGCCGCGATCGGGTCAGCGCGGCGGAGCCGGAAGAGAACATCGTCATGGGGAGGTCGACATGCATCTGACCTTCCGCCAGATCGCCGAGATGACCGGCGGCGAGATCGTGCAGGGCGGCGACGTCACCGCCGACTCGGTCGTCATCGACAGCCGCGAGGTGAAGCCCGACTCCGCGTTTTTTGCGATCAAGGGCGATCGCCTCGACGGCCATCAATTCGTGGCGCAGGCTCTGAACACCGGGCGCGGTGCCGTCGTCTCGCAGGTTCCAGACGACGTTCCCGCGTACAAAGGGATCGTGCGCGTCGCCGACACGACCGTCGCGCTGCAGAACCTCGCGCGCTCGATTCGCGAACGTTATCCCTTCACGCTCATCGGCATCACCGGCTCCGCAGGCAAGACCACTACGAAAGAGATGATCGCCACGCTGGTCGCTTCCGAGAAGCGCACGTTCAAGTCGTGGGGCAATTTCAACAACCTGATCGGCTGCCCGCTCTGCATCGACAACACGCCCGACGATGCCGAAGTCGTCGTCAGCGAGATGGGGATGAATCACAAGGGCGAGATCGCCACGCTCGCCGGACTCACCCATCCCGACGTCGGCGTCTACACGAACATCGGACCGGTACACATCGAGTTCTTCGGCACGATCGAAAAGATCGCGGAAGCGAAACGCGAGCTGCTGGAGAACGTGAAGCCGGGCGGGACGATCGTCATCAACGTCGACAACAAATACGTGGTGGACATCAGCCGCAACTTCGAAGGGCGCAAGGTGACGTACGGCATCGAGCACGACGCCGAATTCCGCGCCACGAACATTCGCGAGCGCGGCCTCCTCGGCACTTCGTTCGAAGTTCACGGACACACGTTCGAGCTCTCGCTGCCCGGCCGCCACAATCTCGAGAATCTCCTCGCCGCCATTGCCACGGCCCGCTCCATCGGCATTTCGTGGGAAGGGATCGCGCGCGGTGTTGCGAACCTGAAGCCGGCGTATCACCGCGGCATCATTCTCGACGCCGGCGGCGCCACGATTTACGACGATACCTACAACTCCAACCCCTACGCCCTCGGCCGCGCGCTGACGCTGATGTCCGAGGCCGATGTGAACGGGCGGAGGATCGCGGTGATCGGAGACATGCTGGAGCTGGGCGACAAAGAGCTCGACTACCACCGCGACTCCGGCCGCGCGATTCCGACGACCGTCGACACCGTCATCGGCGTCGGCAAGCGCTCGCGCGCGTTGCTCGACGGCGCGCGCGAAGCGGGATTCGGCGACGACAAACTGCACCACTTCGACGACGCGCAGAGCGCCGGTGAGTTCCTGAAAACGTTCATCCGCCCCGGAGACCTCGTCCTGATCAAGGCCAGCCGCGGCATCGGCCTCGATCGGGTCGTCAACATCTTGACCAACGGACCCGCGGAGGGCGCGCACTGATGCTGTATTACCTCCTCTATCCGCTCCGGAACATGATTTCCGGCTTCAACGTCTTCCGGTACATCACCTTCCGGTCGGCGTGGGCAGCGCTCACCGCGCTCGTCATCTCGTTCATCTTCGGACCGTGGCTGATCGAGCGAATGCGCCGCATCAAAGCGGGCCAGTACATCCGCGAGGAAGGGCCGAAGTCGCATCAGCAGAAGGCCGGTACGCCGACGATGGGCGGCATCCTCATCAACGTCGCCATCGTCATCCCGACGATTCTGTGGGCCGACATCTCCAACCCGTACATCTGGATCGTGCTCTTCGTCACCGTTGCGTACGGCGCGATCGGCTTCGTCGACGACTATCGCAAGCTGACCAAGAAGCAGAACGAAGGTTTGACGGCGAGAGAGAAATTCTCGATGCAGATCGGCGTCGCGCTGGCCGCCGGCCTGGCCATCGCGTACCTGCCGGCCATCCACAACAACTACTCGACCGTCCTGACCTTTCCCTTTTTCAAGGCGCTGCACCTCAACCTCGGATTTCTCTACATCCCGTTCATCATCATCGTGCTCGTCGGCGCATCGAACGGCGTGAATCTGACGGATGGACTCGATGGTCTCGCGATCGGATCGACGCTGATCGTCGCCGTCACCTACACGATCCTGACGTACGCCGCCGGCAACTTCCGCGTGGCCGATTACCTGCGCATTGCCTGGGTTCCTCAGGCCGGCGAGCTGGCCGTCTTCTGCGGCGCGATGGTCGGCGCGTCGCTCGGATTTTTATGGTTCAACGCCCATCCCGCGGAGATTTTCATGGGCGACGTCGGGTCTCTGGCTCTCGGAGGAGCGATCGGGTGCCTCGCGGTGATGATCAAACAGGAAATCCTGCTCGGCCTCGTCGGCGGCCTCTTCGTCATGGAAGGGATGTCGGTGGTCCTGCAGGTGGCCTCGTTCAAATTGACCGGGCGCCGGATTTTCAAAATGTCGCCGCTGCACCATCACTTCGAGTTGTCGGGCTGGCGTGAAACGAAAGTCGTGGTGCGCTTCTGGATCATCGCCATCATCTTCGCGATGGTGGCGCTGTCGACGCTGAAATTGCGATGAAGACGCTGGTCATCGGAGCGGGCAAGTCCGGCGTGGCCGCGGCGAATTTTCTCGCCGCCCGCGGCGGCGAAGTTTTGCTCACCGACTCGAACGCGAATCCGAACCTGCCGTATCCGCTGCACGAAAACGTCGCGCGCGCATTCGGCGCGCAGGACGCGTCGCTGCTCGAAGGCGTCGGCACCATCGTCCTCAGCCCCGGCGTTCCTCGCACGATTCCGCTGCTGCAGCAGGCCAGCCTTCTGCCGATCCCGGTGATCGCCGAGGTCGAGCTGGCCTACCGGCACATCCCGCAGGGCAGCACGATCATCGCGGTGACCGGATCGAACGGGAAGTCGACGACGACGGCGCTCATCGGCGAAATCCTGAAGATCGACGGCCGGCAGCCGATCGTGGCCGGCAACATCGGCGAGCCGCTGATCGCCGCGCTCGATCTCGACCGGCCGCGGACCTATGTCCTCGAGCTGTCGTCGTTCCAGCTCGAAACGGTCGACACCTTCGGCGCCAACGTCGCGCTGTTGCTGAACATCACGCCCGACCACATGGACCGTTACGATTCGTTCGACGCGTACGCGGCGGCCAAGTACCGAATCTTCCGCAATCAGCAGCCGCACGACGTGGCCATCGTCGGCGCCTCCGATCGGCGCGGAACGCCGCGCGACGCGAAGGCGCGCGTGTGGCGTTTTTCGAGCACGAAGACGATCGACGAAGGCGCGTACCTCGACGGCGACGATCTCGTGCTCTGTCTTGTCGGAACGGAGCGCCGCATCCCGCGCTCGTCGCTGAAGCTCGAAGGAACTGCGAACGTCGAGAACGCGCTGGCCGCCTGGCTGGCCGCGCGCGCCGTCGGCGTCGACGACGTCAGCGTGCAGATCGCCTTCGGTTCTTTCGCCGGCCTTCCGCATCGCATGGTTCTCGTCCGTGAGCTCGACGGCGTCCGCTGGATCAACGACTCGAAAGGAACGAACGTCGACGCCACGCTGAAGTCGCTCGAATCGTTCCCGCCGTCGAGCGTCTGGCTAATCCTCGGCGGCAAAGACAAAGCTGGCGAGTTCGAACGGATGCGCGATCTCGTCCACGACAAAACGCGCGCCGTACTCACCATCGGAAGCGCCGCTTCACGCGTGGCCGAAGCACTCACCAATTCGACGACCATCATTGACGCCGGCGACATGCAACACGCCGCCGCCTACGCACGCGAGCACGCGAAGTCGGGCGAAGTGGTCCTTCTTTCGCCGGCCTGCGCCAGTTTCGACCAGTACCGCAACTTCGAACATCGCGGCGAGCACTTCGAGGAGTTAGTGAGGGATCTGCGATGAGCGCCGTAACCGTAGCGCCGGCGGCTCGCCGGCTGGACCGCCGCCGGCTCGGCGGCAATTCGCGACGAAAGGCGCCAGCGAGCCGCTGGCGGTCCCGCCGGCGAGCCGCCGGCGCTACGACACCAAAATCATGAGCCGCAAACTCACCTACGACACCTACCTCTTCGGCGCGGCGATGCTCATCGTCGTTGTCGGCATGGTCATGATCTATTCGGCCTCGGCCATCATCACCATGCAGAAGGTCGGGTCGGACAACCCGTACTACTTCATCGCCAAGCAGTTCGTGTTTCTCATCGCCGGTAGCGCGGTGATGGTCACGCTGATGCGCCTCAACGTCGTGCGGCTGCGCGACCGCCGCATCATCTACGCCGGCGTCGCGGCGGTGCTGGTCGCGCTGGTCATCGCGCTCTTCCAGGCGCCGATCAACGGCACGCATCGCTGGATCGTGCTGTCGCATTTCCAGCTGCAGCCAAGCGAATTCGCCAAGCCCGCGCTGATCCTTTTCCTCGCGTCGTACCTCGCGCGCAAAGAAGAGCGCATCAACGAACTGACGTCGACGCTGTTGCCGCTTGCATTCGTCGTCGCGATTTTCGCAGGACTGATTCTTCTCGAGCCCGACTTCGGCACCGCCACGACGCTCGTCCTCGTCGCCGCCGGGATGATTTTCGCCGCGGGCGTTTCGTGGATGCGCGTGGTCACCTTCGCGCTGATGATCATCCCCGCCGGAATCCTGCTCATCTTCAGCGCCGCGTACCGGCGCGACCGGCTTTTCACGTTCATGAATCCCGAGGCCGATCCGCTGGGCAAAGGATTCCAAGCCATGCAGTCGCTGATCGCCCTCGGCACGGGCGGACTGCGCGGACTCGGCATCGGCAACGGGCGGCAGAAACTCTTCTTCCTCCCCGAGCCGCATACCGACTTCATCTTCTCAATCATCGGCGAAGAGCTCGGCTTCATCGGCGCATTCGCGCTGATCGCGCTCATCGCATTTCTGGTGTGGCGCGGCTTCCGCGTCACGCGATTTAGCCAGAATCGTTTCGACTTCTACGCCGCTCTCGGTTTCACGCTGCTGATCGGCATCCAGTCGCTGATCAACGTCAGCGTCGCGCTCTGTCTTTTGCCGACGAAAGGTCTGCCGCTGCCGCTCGTCAGCTACGGCGGCTCGTCGCTGATCACCAGTCTCATCGCAGTCGGGATCCTGTTGAATTTATCGCAGCAATCAGGTTGAGGAATCAGACCCATGGATGTGCGGGGCGTGAAGGGGATTGGGGAGATGTTGATGATCGCCGGGGGCGGGACGGGGGGACACATCTACCCGGCCATCGCCATCGCGCAGGAGTGGATGGCGCGCGATGCCACGCGCCGCGTCGTCTTCGTCGGCACCGAGCGCGGGCTCGAAAAGACGATCGTTCCGAAGGCCGGCTTTCCGCTCGAGTTCATCTCCGTCGGCGGCCTGAAAGGCAAAGGCCTCGGCGACACCATCAAGGGCTTGTTCCGGTTGCCTGCCGGTTTCGCGCAGGCATTCAAACTCGTCGGCCGCCATCATCCGAACGTCGTCCTCGGCGTCGGCGGTTACTCCTCGGGGCCGGTGCTCCTCGCGGCGAAACTGCGCGGCGTTCCGACGCTGATTCATGATTCCAATGCGTTCCCCGGACTGACGAATCGGATCCTGGCGCGCTTCGTCACCGCCGCCGCAATCGCGTTCGAAGCAGCCGGCCCTCGGCTGAAACGTTCCGACGCGGTGCTGACCGGCAATCCGATCCGCAAGGAGTTCTTCGACGCCGTCAGCAACCGGCCGGCCGGCGACGACCGCAAGCGCCTGCTCATCTTCGGCGGCTCGCAAGGATCGCGAGTCATCAACGACGCCATGACCGCCGCGCTGCTGTTCATGGCGCCGCTGCGCGATCGGCTCCTCATCGTTCATCAGACGGGGCCGAAGGAGCTGGAGCGCGTGCAGCAGTCGTATCGCGATTCCGCGTTTGCCGACGCGCGCGTCGTGCCGTATCTCGATCCGATCGTCGATGAAATCGCGGCCGCCGACGTCGTCGTCTGCCGCGCCGGCGCGATGACGGTGGGCGAACTTGCGGCGGTCGGACGGGCCGCGATTCTCATCCCGTTCGCTGCCGCCACGGACAACCACCAGGAGCTGAACGCGCGCGCCGTGGAGCAGGCCGGCGGCGCGATCGTCATCACCGAAAGCGAGCTGACGCCGGAGCGGCTGGCCTTTGCCATCACCCAAATCGCCAACGATCCGGGACGGACGGCGGCGATGGGAACGGCTGCAAAGTCGCTGGCATCGCCCGACGCCACAAAAAAGATCGTTGATTTACTCGAAAAAATTGAACGAAGCGAATAAAATCCTTTATTAGTAACCCACAATCCGAATGAATTTAGACAAGATTAAGAACATTCATTTCGTCGGCATCGGCGGAATCGGAATGAGTGGGATTGCAGAGATCCTGAAGGGACGGGGCAAAACTGTCTCCGGATGCGATCTCAAACGCTCCGAGGCCATGTCCCTTCTGGCCAGCCGTGGAGTCGACGTTCGCATCGGACACGACGCCGCGCATCTCGCGGGAGTCGACGCCGTCGTCGTCACCGCCGCCGTCAAAGGCGCGAACGCCGAAGTCGATGCGGGACGCGATCAGGGCATCGAGATCATCCGGCGCAAAGACCTGCTGGCCGCGATCGTCAACGAGAAACGCGGCGTCGGCGTCTCCGGCACGCACGGCAAGACCACGACCTCCGCCATGATCGCGACGGTTCTCGAAGACGCAGGCCTCGATCCGACCATCATCATCGGCGGCATCCTGCAGAACATCGCCTCGAACGCGAAGGACGGGAAGGGCGACGTCGTCGTCGTCGAAGCGGACGAGTACGATCGCACCTTCCACGAACTGCGGCCCGAGATCGCCGTCATCACCAACATCGAGGCCGATCACCTCGAGTACTACGGCAGCTTCGAGAACATCGTCGAAGCGTTCCGCATCTTCACCGCGAACGTGCGTCCCGGCGGCGCGATCATCGGCTGCGTCGACGATCCTGCGGTCGCGGCGCTGCTCGACCGCCGAGGGCGCGGCAACGATCCGAAAATCATCCGCTACGGACTCGGCGCCGGCACCGACATTACCGTGCGCGATCTGAAGTTTCACGATCGCGGCTCGTCGTTCGAAGTCGAAGGCATCGGATTTTTCAAACTCTTCGTGCCGGGTGAGCACAACGTGCGCAACGCGCTGGCCGCGATTGCGGTCGCGCGCGAGCTCGGCGTCCGTTCCGACGCCATCGCCGCCGGCATCGCCAAGTTCCTCGGCGTCGACCGGCGCTTCCAGATTCTCGGCGACTACAACGGCGCGCTGGTCGTCGACGACTACGCGCATCATCCGACCGAGGTCAAAGCGACGCTGGATGCCGCGCGCGGCGGCTATCCGGATCGCCGCATCGTCGCGCTCTTTCAGCCGCATCTCTTTTCGCGGACGCGCGATTTTGCGCCGGAGTTCGCCGAATCGCTGCGCGGCGCGGACGTCGCATTCGTTGCGCCGATTTACGCGGCGCGCGAAAAACCGGTCGAAGGGATTTCGTCGCGCATGATCTCCGAGCGTTCCGAGGCGATCGAGTTTCTCGACCGCAGCCACAACGAGATCATCAACGAGCTGCGCCGCCGGCTGCAGCCGAACGACGTCTTCATCGCCATGGGCGCGGGCGACGTCCACGAAATCGCCGAGGCGCTCGTGCGCGGCGCGGACGAGGGGAGGGGCTGATGTCGGCCGGTTACGACAGCACCTCGCCGCGCTTCTTCCGTCCGGCAGACGTTGCGCGCCTTCGCCGCAATCAGCGCCGCATTCAACTGCAGCGCTTCGCTTCGATCGCGGGCAAGGTCGCCGTCGCCGGCGGCATCCTGATCGGATTGTTGCTGGCCTATCGCCGCACGCAGGACGACGCGCGCTTCGGCGTGAAGGCGATCGAGATCATCGGCGCCACGCACACGTCGCGCGCGGCCATCAACGCGATCACGAATCAGTACATCGGCGCGAACTTGTTTCGAATGGACATCGCCAGGCTGCAGGCCGATTTGCGCCGCCTCGGCTGGGTCAAACGCATCGAGGCGGAGAAGAAGCTGCCCGACACGCTGCGCATCCGCATCGTCGAGCGCGAGGCCATTGCGCTGGCATCGACGGGCGATCGCATGACGTATGTCGACGAAGACGGCGTCGCGTTCGCGGAGTTGTCGCCGTCGGTCGGCGACACCGATCTCCCACTCATCACCAACGCCTCGGGTCCCGAGCTCGCGCGCTGCGTCGCACTCGTTCGCGAACTGCGCACGCGCGACCCGCAGATTTACTCGCGCATCTCCGAGGTCAAGCCGGTCGCGCCGAACGGCTTCGCGCTGTTCGATCGCGAGCTCGGCGCGTTCGTCTATGCCGAGGAGGGCGACCTCTCCGCGAAATGGCGCGACCTTTACGCCGTCGCGCGCGCGGAGCACCTCGGCATGCACGACGTCGAGTATGCCGACCTCCGTTTCGCCGGACGCATCGTCGTCAAACCGGTCCACGCCGCCTCCCTCGCGCCCGTGGCACCGCAGCAACCGATTGCAACGCAGATCACGAATTAGTCAGGAGACAGCAATGCCGAAGACCGAAGAAAAATACATCGTCGCGCTCGACATCGGAACTTCAAAAGTGTGCGTGCTGGTGGGCGAAGTGACCGATCGCGGTCAGATCGAAATCATCGGCAAAGGCACGTCGCCGATGAAGGGAACGCGGCGCGGGAACATCATCAACCTCGATCAGGCCATCGACGCGGTGAAGAAGGCCGTCGATGAAGCCGAGGTGATGGCGGGGCTGCAGATCGAATCGGTCTACGTCGGCGTGGCGGGCGATCACATTCGCTCCGTCAACTCGCGCGGCGTGGTCTCGGTCACGGGCAAGCACCGCGAGATTTCGCGCGAAGACATCGACCGCGTCATCGAAGCCTCGAAGTCGATCAACGTTCCGGCGGAGCTGGAGCTGCTGCATGTGATTCCGCGCGAATTCGTCGTCGATGGTCAGGATGGCATTCACGATCCACTCGGGATGACCGCGGGACGCCTCGAAGCGAACGTGCACATCGTCACCGGCGCGCGCACGCACAACCAGAACGTGCTGACCGCGGTGAACAAAGCAGGCATCGCGGTGCAGGAGCTCGTGCTGGAACAGCTCGCCGCCGCCGAGGCCGTGCTGACGCAGGACGAGCGCGAGATGGGAGTACTGCTGATGGACATCGGCGCCGGCACCACCGACTACGCCGTTTTCCTCGAAGGCAACGTCGTGCATACGAACGTGCTGCCGGTCGGCGCCGGACATTTCACCAGCGACATTTCGGTCGTGCTGCGGACGCCGATGGAAGACGCGGAGCGGATCAAGAAGCGCTACGGCTGCGCACTCGGATCGCTGGTTACGGAAGACGATCCGATCGAAGTGCCGACGGTTGGCGGACGCGCACCAAAGATTCTTTCGAAGCACGAGCTGACGAACATCCTGGAGCCGCGCGCCGCGGAGATCGCGAAGCTGGTCTATCGCGACATTGAGAAGGTCGGGCTGGACAAGGAAATCCGCAGCGGCGTGGTCGTCGTCGGCGGCGGCGCGGAGATGGACGGGATGGTGGAGATGGTGGAGCAGGTGTTCGATCAGCAGGCGCGCAAAGGCGTGCCGCGCGGATTGAGCGGGCTGTCCGACACCGTGGCCGGACCGGAGTGGGCGGCGGCGGCGGGGCTGCTTCTTTGGGGCTTCCGCGACCGGACGAAAGTGCGCAAGCGTCCGCGGCGGGGCTTCGCCCGCATCGCCGATTCGTTCAAGTCGCTTTTCACGCAGACGTAGAAACTACAAATTTTGTTTGAATACATCACAAATAATGGTTACTCTTCCTGGAGACGGTAAATGATCACATTTGACGAAAAACCTGGTGACGGCAGGCTGGCCGTGATGCTCGATGAGGAGCAGCTCGGCGCACGAATCAAAGTCATCGGCGTGGGTGGTGGCGGGGGCAATGCGGTCAACCGGATGATCCAGGCCGGGATCAAGGGCATCGAGTTCATGGTCGCGAACACGGATGTCCAGGCCATGCGCACGTCGCTGGCGCCGGTGAAACTGCAGATCGGCGGCAAGCTCACCAAAGGCCTTGGCGCCGGCGCGAATCCCGAGATCGGCAAGCAGGCCGCGCTCGAAGACACCGATCGCATTCTCGAAGCGCTCTCCGGCGCAGATATGATCTTCATCACCACCGGCATGGGCGGCGGCACCGGCACCGGAGCCGCGCCGATCATCGCCTCGCTGGCCGCGGAGCTCGGCGCGCTGACGGTGGCGGTGGTCACCAAGCCGTTCGGATTCGAAGGAAAGCGCCGCCGCATTCAGGCGGAGCAGGGCATCCGTTCGCTGCGCGAGACGGTCGATACGCTCATCACCATTCCGAACGAGCGTCTGCTGAATTTCGTCGAGCGCGCAACGTCGCTCAACGAAGCGTTCACGATCGCCGACGACATCCTGCGCCAGGCGGTGCAGGGCATCTCCGATCTCATCACCGTTCCCGGCGAGATCAACCTCGACTTCGCCGACGTGAAGACGATCATGCACGGCATGGGCATGGCGCTGATGGGAACCGGTGTGAGCTCGGGCGAGCATCGCGCGGTCGAGGCAGCGCAGCGCGCCATCTCGTCGCCGCTGCTCGAAGAAGCGTCGATCGAAGGGGCGAAGGGCGTCCTGATCAACATCACCGGTGGCTCCGACATGACGCTGTTCGAAGTGCACGAAGCGGCGTCGATCATTCAGGAAGCGGCCGACGAGGAAGCGAACATCATCTTCGGCACGGTCATCGACCCTAGGATGGGCGACGAGGTCAAGGTCACCGTCATCGCGACAGGCTTCGACTCGGCGACGAAGGGATTCCTGAACACGCGCGGCGAGCAGCTTTCGTCTGGCAACGCGCATGCGCGAGCGGCATCGAGTTCAGGGTCGAGCTCGGGATCGATTCCGTATCGCCCGTTCGCGCCGAAGGAGATCGCCGCGCAGCACGAGGTTGCGCCGGAAACGCCGGCGCCGCCGCAGGTGGGATCGGAGGGAGAGATCTACGATCCGCCCTTTTTTCGCAAAGGATTCAGCCGCTCCGACGGCTCCGGCGGTTTCGGGCCGATGGCGTCGAGCGATTTCGGCAATGACCTCGATATTCCGACGGTGATCCGCAACTTGAGCGACTGACATTTCCCGAAACGGCGCGCCCCTCCTGCGCGCCGTCCGCGATCCAGGGGAGAGGGACCCGGGATCAACTGCTCTGACGGGGCGCGGTTCTTCCACCGCGCCCCGTCCTTTTTTTTCGCAAAAAGAAAACGGCCGCCGGTTGCCCGGCGGCCGTTCGCGTTGCGTGGAATCGGATTAGTTCTTCGGCAGGTCGTTGGCGCGTTCGACGGCGAAGTCGAGGTAGCCCTTGCGGACGCCCTGGACGAAGTAGTCAAACTCGCCGTCGGTGGAGCCTTTGGCGACTTTGATGACAAGGTGCTCGGGCGTCTTTTCAAAGACATAAAGCTGGTTCGGGGCGCCGACCGGCGTGATCTGCACGGTCATGCGCTCTTTCTCGGTGACGCGCGCGAAATAGCCGGGCAGCTCGATCACGGCCTCGCCGTTCACCGTCTTCGCGGTGCCGCGGAAGTACGTGCCGGCCTCGGGGCCTTCCAGCGATGCGTAGTAGATCGCTCTCTTCACGTCCTGCGGATCGGGAACGGCGAAGTTCTTCACGCCGGTGACGGTGAAGTTGCCGGAAACGGTGACGGCGCCGGTGCTGCCGTCGATCTGCAGCCGGTTGGTGTTGTTGGTTCCGAGGATCAGAGGTACGGCGGTCGTCGTTCCGACGGAGAGACCGTTGCCGCTGACCTGAATCAGCTCGTTCCAGCCGGCGGCGGACTGGCCGAAGCGGGTCACCGCGCGGGTGGATGACTGCGCGTTCAGCTGGACGTTCGCCGTGTCGGATTTGGCGCGCACGATCGCGGCGGCGCTCGTGCCGGCGCTGGCGTTTTCAACCATCGACACGGTCTGGCCGTCCTGGGTCAAAAGCGTGTGAAGCTGCTCGCTCGGGCTGGCCGTGCCGACGCCAACCTTGCCGCTGGCGCTGATGTCGATGGAGCTCGTCGGAGCGCCGGGGCGGATGCGGAACGGGAGGCGCGAGCCACCGGTCACGTCGCGGACGAAGAAGTTCGCTTCGTTGCCGGCCACGTCCCAAGTCTGGGCCGTAAAACCGCCGCTGTTGTTCTGCTCGAGGCGCATGGCCGGCGTGTTGCTGGTGGCCACGTGAAGGTCGAGCACGGGAGTGGAGGTGCGGAAACCGACTCGGCCGGTGCTGTCGACGAATACCGAGTTCGTGGGCGCGGAGCCAGTGATCGTCACCGGAACCGTTGCCGCGGTGATGTCTTCCACCGAGAACTTGTTCGCACCGCCGCTGGCGGAGTCGTTCGCCGTCAGCTGCCAGTCGTGGTTCGGGAATCCGGTCGAGGTCGACGTGTCGTCGAACTTGATGCGGTCGTTGTTTTCTTTGAGACGGATCGTGTCGAAGCCGAACGACTCGTTGGCGACGCAGTCGAGGCCGACGCAGAGGCTGCCCTGAATGATCTCGTCGTCAGCGGTGACGACGTCGAGAGCCTTGACCGGAGCGTTATGGAGCTGGGCCGAAGCGGTGCCGTCGTCGGTGGTGACGTCTCTTTTCGTCGCCGACGTTGCCGACTTCGTTGCCGCGGCGTTTGCACCCGGCTCAACGGCGTCGGACGACACGAACGATCCGTTCAGGATCGAGAACGTGCCGGACTGCGCCAGCGTCGATGTAATGCCGTTCGCGGCCATGATCTGGGCGGCGGCGGCATCGTCGTTCGCGGCGCGGGCAGCGGCCAGCTGCGCTTTCACGCTCGACGAAATCCGCGGAGTGACGCGCATTTCGTACATGTACTGGCCGTCGGCGGGGTTCGCGCCGAGGTCGCGCGATTTGATGTTGACCGAATGCGCGTTCGGAAACTCGTGCGTGTAAAGGAAGTTATTGGGACCGGTGATCGTCAGCGTGACGGCATCGTTGTCGGGGCCGACCTGCCACGATACGCCAGCCGCATTTGCCGTCATGTGGCCGACCGTTTCGTGACGGTTTTCGCTTGCCGCGAATGCCGTCACTGACGAGAGAATGAGAAGGGCTGCCGACAGAGAGAGTAAAACCCTGGACCGGACGTGGGTACGCATGAATCTCCTCCTGTGTTTGCGCGACGAACGTCTACACCGGGATGGTTTCTGTCGCCCGCCGCGCGTTACCGAAAATGGACTAGGGGAACAAAATAGTCTTTCCGCGGCCGATCGGCAACATCCTGAAGGAGAGATTTCGAAATCTCCTCAGCGTCCGAGAGGAAGTCCGTTCTGACGGGCCTCTTTTTCTACCGCTCGTAGGACTGGCGGTTTACTCCCACTCGATCGTGCTCGGCGGCTTCGAGGAGATGTCGTAGACCACGCGGTTGATGCCGCGCACTTCGTTCACGATGCGGCGGCTGATGTGGTCCAGCAGGTCGTGCGGCATGCGGTACCAGTCGGCGGTCATGAAGTCGGTGGTGGAGACGGCGCGGATGGCAACCACGTTTTCGTAGGTCCGTTCGTCACCCATGACGCCGACGCTGCGCACGGGCAGCAGCACCGCAAAGGCCTGAGCGATCTCGCGATAGAGGCCGGCGCGGCGGATCTCGTCGATCACGATTTCGTCGGCGTTCTGCAGGATGGCCACGCGTTCGGCGTTGACTTCCCCGAGGATGCGCACGGCCAGGCCGGGGCCGGGGAAGGGATGGCGCCAGACGAACTCCTCTTCCAATCCGAGCTCGATGCCGAGCTCGCGGACTTCATCCTTAAATAGTTCGCGGACCGGTTCGATCAGTTTGAGTCCCATCTTTTCCGGCAGGCCGCCGACGTTGTGATGCGTCTTGATGACCGCGGACGGGCCCTTGATCGAAACCGATTCGATGACGTCGGGGTAGAGCGTGCCCTGCACGAGAAACTCGGCGCCGGCGATCCGCTTCGCTTCCTCTTCGAAGATGGCGATGAATTCGTTGCCGATCATCTTCCGCTTGGTCTCGGGATCTTCGACGCCGGCCAGTTTGTCGTAGAAGCGCTGGCGTCCGTCGACGGCGATGATGTACATGCCGAGGCCTTCGGAGAGCCGCGACATGACCTGCGTCGCTTCGTTCTTCCGCAGCACTCCGTTGTCGACAAAGATTGCCGTGAGTTGATCGCCGATCGCCTCGGCCACGAGCAGCGCGGCCACCGAGGAGTCGACGCCGCCGCTGACTGCCGCGATGACGTTGCGGTCGCCGACCGTGGCGCGGATCTCGTCGACTTTCCGCTTGCGGTAATCGCCGAGGTCCCACGACGGTGTGCAGTGCGCGATGTCGAAGAGGAAGTTGCGCAGGATCGCCGTCCCCGCCTCGGTATGCGTCACCTCGGGATGAAACTGAATGCAGTAGCACTGCAGTTTCGCGTTTTCGAAAGCGGCGAGCGGCGCGTTGGCCGATGACGCCGTGATCCGGAAGCCGTCTGGAGCGCGCACGATTTTGTCGCCGTGACTGGCCCAGACACGCTGGTGCGCGGGCGTGCCGGCGAACAGGGGAGAGTCGTTCGCGGTGACGTCGATTTCGGCTCGGCCGTACTCGCGTTCCGACGAGGCTTCGACCTTGCCGTCGAGCAGATACGCGGTGAGCTGCATCCCGTAGCAGATGCCGAGGATCGGGACGCCGAGGTCGAACACTTCCCTCGAACAGATCGGCGCGGCCTCGGCATACACCGACTGCGGCCCGCCGGAAAAGATGATCGCCTTCGGCGCGAGCGCGCGGAGTTTTTCGACCGAGGTATCGAAGGGAAGGACGACGGAGTAGACGCGTTGTTCGCGGACGCGGCGGGCGATGAGCTGCGTGTACTGGGAGCCAAAATCGAGGACGAGAACAGTCTCGGACACTACAGAAGGTTCCGCAGTTCTTTGCCAGGTTTGAAACGGATGGTGTTGCCGGGCGGGATCTTTACTTCGACGCCGGTCTTGGGGTTGCGTCCGATCCCTTTCTTGCGCTGCTTGACCTGGAAAACGCCGAAGCCGCGGAGCTCAATGCGCTGTCCGCGGGCGAGCGCGTTGCGCAGTCCTTCGATCACGGTGTCGACCGCCTGGGCCGCCTTGACGCGCGAAATTTCGGATGTTTCCGCGACCTTGTTGACGATGTCCGCTTTGATCATGGCGGCGGATTATAACCTCTTCCGAATGAGCGACTCGCAGCGACATCGCATCGACAACTGGCTCAAGCACGTCTGCCTCTTCAAGCACCGCACCGAGGCCACGGAGGCGTGCCGCGGCGGCCGCGTGAAGGTGAACGGGCAGCGCGTGAAACCTGCCGCGCCCGTGCGCGAGGAGGACGTGATCGAGTTCTACTCCGGCGAAACGTTCCGGCGCGTGATCGTGAAGGGCGTTCCCGATGGTCAACAGGCGAAAGAAGTCGCGCGGACGATGTACGCGGACGAGACGCCGGTGCAGCCGAAGTTCGACACGGGCGGCGCGGTCTATCGCGAGCGTGGCGCGGGACGTCCGACGAAACGCGAACGCCGCGAAGCGGATCGGTTCAAGAACGTGCCGCGATGATGCGGGCGATTCCTTCGGCGAAGATCTCCGGCTCCGTCAGCAGCGACACGACGATGTAGCCGTCCGCATCGAAATCGAAAAAGTATCCGGGATGAACGACGACGCCGTGATCCTCGATGAGGCGCAGTGCGAGCGCTTCGTCCGATTCGATGCGCGGGACGCGGATGATCGCAGACCAGCCACCTTCGACTGGCAGCACCGTTGCGGCGGGGTCATTCGCGATCGCCGTCCGCAACGCTGCAAGATTTGCTGACGTTCGTTTCCGGATCGCGTCGCGAATGCGCGGCGCGAGGGTCAGCAACTCCGGCAGAGCGATTTGAACCGGCGTCGCGACGGAGAGGAAGTTGTCGGCGATCAACTCGAGCGCTTCGATCGCGTCACGTTTTCCCCGACCACTGACGCGAATCCATCCGAGTTTGTAGTGGGGCAGGCCGGCCGATTTGGAAAGACCGCCGAGCGTGAAGGTGAGGACGTCATCGCGAACGAAGGACGGCGATGCATCGCCGAACGCGAAGGGATGAAAGACTTCGTCGGAAACGATGGGCAGACCGAAGCTTGCGATCGCATCCTGTTCGGCGGCAGTTATGTACGACCCAGTTGGATTGTTCGGATTGACGACCAGAATCGCGCGCGTGCGCTCGGTCAGCGCGTCGCGGATTCGCCCCTCGACGACCTCCCACCGCTTGTGAAGTTCGAGCGGAAAATAGTGAAGGTCGATTAACTCCAGCGCGGCAAGATGTTCCAGCAGCGGATACGAAGGCTTCGCCGTGAGCACCGCATCGCCGGGATCACACAGCAGTTTGAAGAGAAACGAATACGCCTCGCTGGTCGACGCGGTGATGACGACGTCGTCCGCGTCGCAGTCCAGCTCTCGCGCGACCGCCTCACGCGCCGACGGAATGCCAAGCGGCTGCGGATCGTACGGCGCCCGCGCAGCGCGGGACATGACCTCCGCAAGCTCATCGAGCGGATAGTCGATGCCCGCCGTCGTCGGATTCGATTTTGTCAAATCGAGCAGCGTGCCGCGATACGCGTTTCGCGCAAGCGTGAGCCGGTTGACGGCAGCGTTCCATTGCGCGCGTTTGGAGAACATGCGATCAGAAGTTACCGCATGTCTGCGGTCGAAAACGCAGCCGCGTGTGGCACAGACACTCTTGTCTGTGCTGGGGAGGCTTGGCAGAACTGAAAATCAACTCAGGTCTTTTGCCCCAGATCTCCCAAGCCTCGCAAGCACAGACAAGAGTGTCTGTGCCACACCGGCCTACGACCTACAGCTCGTCTGCGCTTCGGACATCGCTTTTTCGAGGTCGGTGCGAGCCGACGCGTGCGTTTGCGGAACGGCGTCGATGGCGGCGCGGAAGGTGGTCATTGCTTCGCTGCACGAACCCTTCGCGGCCAGGACGCGAGCGAGCGTGTCGAGGACCATGTACGAATCGGGCCCGTGCTGCGCGACCGCTTTTCTCGCCAGGGACTCGGCTTCGTCGTAGCGCTTCGATTGATAAAGCAACCAGGCCAGGTTGTTGAGCGCGTCGCGCGACGTTCCATCAACCGCCAGCGCCTTCCGGAACGCCTCCTCGGCCGCGGCGCGGTTGCCGAGTTGCGTTTCGGCGTTGCCGAGGTTCGTCCAGGCGAGGAGCGATTCGGGATGTTGCGCGAGGATGGTGCGGTAGGCAGCGGCGGCGTCCGCGTACTTGCCGGCGTCTTCGAGCGCCACGGCGGCGCGAAGCGCGTCGGAGGTGTTGCCGGGATGAATCAGGATTGCCGTGTGGCTTCCGCCGGACCACGCTTTTTCGAGGCGGTCGAAACTCGTCCAGCGCCCTTTGCCGTCGCCGAATTGCGTGCGGATCAGTCCCGAGGCAGGATCGAATCCGTCGGCGACGATGTAGTGGAAAAAGTCGTAATGCTTGCCGGGAGAGTCGACGACCTGCAGCATCAGAATGACCGGACGTCCCTGCTGCAGCTCGTTCGTGATGATGGCCGGCGTGCCGGTGACGAGCTGCGCGTCGAAGCCCGCCTTGCGTGCCGCGAGGAGCATGTCGATGGTCAGGACGCCGCCGTGCGTCTTCGGCAGCGTCGCATCCCACGACTGCATTGACGTCGTGTTGCCGTAGTGCTGAAGAACGGTGGAGAGCGAGCCGGCGCCGCACGACTCGATTCCCCAATGCTGTTCGGGGACGTTGGGAATGACCGTCGCGGTGGGACTGGCGTGTTGGGTCTTTGGGGTGACGGTGATGCAGCCGGTGAGGATCACCAGAAGAAGCAATGTTGAATGTTGAATGTTGAATGTTGAATGTTGAATGGATCGACGCCGTGGTTTTTTACATTCAACATTCAACATTGAACATTCAACATTCAACATTCGCTTCTCCTTGAAAACACGAGGCGAGCGGCCCGAAGACCGCTCGCCCCCGAAGTTACGTCGAAAAAATCAGCCGAGTGCGATGACGAGGATCAACGCAGCCAGTGCGCCGATACCGATCCAGATCCATTCCTGGCGCGTCAGGCCGGCAGCCTGCACCTGGTCGATATTCTGCGCGAGCTGATGGAGGTCCTGCGGCGAGAGCTGGGCCAGACGCTGATTGACCTGCTCCTTGGTGAAGCCGCGGTCCGTCAGCACCTTGGCCACCTGGTCGTTCGCAGCGACGTCGCGCACGACCGCCAGATCGGCGGCGCGCTGGTCGATGCTCTGATCGGCCGCGGTCTTCGACGGGACCGGACCGGCGAACGCGGGAATGGCCGCAAACGCGAGGACAAGGAAAAACACTACAAATTGAGACGAACGCTTGGACACGACAAGTACCTCCATGTTGTGTGATGCGATGTTGTTCACCGCCTCACGTTTCCGTTAATCACCGGCAGGTTCATGGCCCCACGCCACTGCAACCGGTTTCCGGGAGCGGACGGAGCAAGACGGGTGCCTAGCTGTTGGGGGTGGGGAGTAGGGTGTGAGGTGTGGGGTGTGGGGTGTCGGCGGTCGTAGCTCTTAGCTGTTAGCTCTTAGCTCTTAGGAAAAGCTGGCCGCGAGCTGGAGCGATAAATTTCTACTACGCTCCCCGACAGCCGACACCCGACACCCGACAGCCGACACCCGACGCACACCCCTAAGAGCCAAGAGCTAACAGCTAAGAGCTAAGACCCTGCTACGATCACCAATCCATGCTCCGCTTCGAAGACATCCTCGACAAGGTCGAGAGTTATAAGCCGGACTTCGATGAGGAACTGCTCGACCGCGCCTTCGTTTTTTCCGCGCGCGAGCATCGCGGACAGGTGCGCAGCTCGGGCGAGCCGTACCTCGTGCATCCGCTCAACGTCGCCTACATCCTGGCCGAGATGCGGCTCGACGAAACGTCCATCGCCGTCGGCCTGCTGCACGACGTCCTCGAAGACACGCTGACCACCAAGGAGACGCTGCAGGAAATCTTCGGTGACGACGTTGCCGATTTGGTCGATGGCGTCACCAAAATCTCGCGCTATGCGTACGTGTCGAAGGAAGAGCAGCAGGCCGAGACGTTCCGCAAGATGCTGCTGGCGATGGTCAGCGACCTTCGCGTCGTCCTGGTCAAACTGGCCGACCGTCTCCACAACATGCGCACGCTCGAGTTTCTCCCGGTCGAGCGGCGCGTGGCCATCGCGAAGGAAACGATGGAGATCTACGCTCCCATCGCCAACCGCCTCGGCATGGGACGCATCAAGAACGAGCTGGAAGACCTCGCGTTCCGCCACATGCACCCGCGCGAGTTCGACGACCTCCAGCGCGCCGTGAACGAGAAGCTGGCAGTGTCCGGCGACATCGTCGAGCGCATCAAGAGCACGCTCACCGCCAAGCTCCGCGAGAACGACATCAACGGCGACGTCTTCGGGCGCGTGAAGTCGATGTACTCGATCTGGACGAAGCTGCGGCGCCAGGAGATCGACGTCGGCCAGGTCTACGACTACCTCGCCTTCCGCATCGTCACGCCAAGCCTCAAGGACACCTACGCAACCCTCGGCATCATCCATCAGATGTGGCGTCCGGTCCCGGGCCGGATCAAGGACTACATCGCCATGCCCAAGCCGAACTTCTACCAGTCGCTGCACACGACGGTGGTGGCGGAGAAAGGGCAACCGTTCGAGGTGCAGATCCGGACGCGCGAGATGGACCTGATCGCCGAGCAGGGCATCGCCGCGCACTGGAAGTACAAGGAAGGACGCATCGGCGCGCAGGCGGACGATACGAACTTCCTCTGGCTGCGGCAGCTCGTGGAGTGGCAGCACGAGATCACCGATCCACGCGACTTCATGCACTCGCTGAAGATCGATCTCTATCCCGACGAGGTCTACACCTTCACGCCGAAAGGCGACGTCTTCGCCTTCCCGCGCGGCGCCACGCCGCTCGACTTCGCCTACCGCATTCACACCGACGTCGGCGACCACTGCTCCGGCGCGCGCGTGAACGGCAAGCTCGTGCCGCTGCGCACGATGCTCAAGAACGGCGACATCATCGAAGTGCTCACGAATCCGACGCAGACGCCGTCGCGCGAGTGGCTGAACACGGTGGTGACCTCGCGGGCTCGCCACAAGATCCGGCACTGGCTGAACACGGAGCAGAAGCACCGCTCCATCGAGCTGGGACGGAAGCTGATCGACAAAGAAGCCAAGCGCTACAAAGTGCAGTGGCGGAAGCTCGTGGCCGAGAACGCGCTCGACGCTGTCCTGGCCGAATACGCGCTGCCGAGGCTTGACGATTTGTATGCGGACGTCGGGTACGGGAAAGTGTCGGCGCGTTCGATCGTCGAGCGCTTCGCCAAAGAGGATCAGCCGCCGGTCGATGAAGGCGTCATCAGCCGCGCCGTCCGGAAGATCTTTCCATTCACCGGCACCTCGCCCGCGATCAAGGTGCGCGGCTTCGACGACCTGATGACGTATCTGGCCGGCTGCTGCAAGCCGCTGCCCGGCGAGCCGATCCTCGGCTACATCACGCGCGGCAAAGGCGTGGCCGTGCACAGCGCGAATTGTCCGAACGTTCGCAATCTCATGTTCAATGCCGACCGCCAGATCGCCGTCGAGTGGGCCGACCAGCGTCAGGCGCAGTTCCAGGTCGAGCTGGAGATCGTGATGGAGGACCGGCAGGGCATCCTGGCGCGCGTGGTCAGTACGGTGGCGAATATGAAGACGAACATCCGCCAGATGGACAGCCGCGTCAATGAAGGCAAGGCCACGGCTGAACTGACGCTGGAGATCGCCGATCTCAAACATCTGGAGCGCGTGATCCGTTCGATCGGCGATATCGAAGGGGTCATCCACGTCGAGCGAAAGTTCAACGTGCGCCACGCCACCGCATGAAAACGCGCGCACTCATGGCCGCGAGCGCGGTCTTCCTGGCCATCCTCGGCATCTCCGCACTTTTCGCGCCGGACGAAATTCTGCGAGCTGCGAACGTTTCGTCGTCGCCGCTGCTGCCGCCGCTAGTGCAGCTCTGCGCCTCGCTGCTCCTCGGCTTCGCGATGACGAACTGGATGGTGAAAGGCAGCCGCGTCGGCGGGATCTACAACCGCCCGATCGCGATCGGCAACCTGCTGCATTTCGCCGTCGGCGCGATCACGCTCGATCGCTTCGCGCTGCACGGGCACGAAGCGTGGCCGGTCATCGCGCTCGCTGCGATCTACACGCTGTTCGCGGTCGGATTCGGGCTGGTCGTGTTCGGACCCGGCGAGGCCTGAGCGGGCGTGATCGCGGGCAAGTGCCGGGCGATCCGCTCGCGGTTCCACGCGGCCTGCCTGACGAATGGATCGCCGGCTGCCGCCGGCGGGCCTTCGATCACGCGATAGTGACCGTAGCGATCGCGGCCTTGCGCAAGCACGACTTCATGATGATCGCGCTCCTGCCTGACCTCGGGTGCGACATAGCGCACCGCGAATCCGATGCGAGGCCGCGACGAACGGTTCGCGTGCGATCCGTGAACGATCAGAACGTGATGAAGCGACATCTGGCCGGCGCCGAGGACGACGTCCTGCGCCTCGCGTTCATCGACAGTCACCGCGATTTCGAGTCCGCTGGCGAGCATGTCGTTCGCGCGCATGGGCGCCGAGCGATGTTCCATCCGCCGCGCGTGCGAGCCGGGCACCACGCGCAGGCAGCCGTTGTCGGGAGCACTGTCGGTGAGCGCGATCCACGCCGACACCAACCGCGGCTCGTCGAGATTCCAGTAGTACCCATCCTGATGCCACGAAACAAAGTCCGCGGTGTTCGGCCGTTTAAGAAAGAGAGACGTTGAGTGAACAAGGATGTCGTCGCCGACGATCATCGCGACGGCATCGAGAACGCGCGGATGGAGAGCGAGGTCGTATGCCCAGCGATGGAAGAGGTGCGCCTGGCCGAAGATCGCGGCCTTCTCTCCTTCGAATCGATCCGCCAACTCCTCCGCACCACGCCGGAAGCGCGTTACCTCGCTGTCATCGAGCGCCGGCAGCGGATGCAGTACGCCATCGCGCGCGTAGTCGTCGAGTTGCGCGGGCGTCATCGCGGAACGACCTCGGACAAATAATTGCGCAATCGCGGACGCGTGGTGGTGTCGTCATCGAAGAGCGGATAGCCGTGCTTCGTCCGGTACCACTCGACGAACTGCGCCGCGCGCAGCTTCTCGCTTGCTCCGAACGCATCGCACCAATCAGCCGCATCGTCGATCGTGTCCGGCGTCGCGGCGAAGGTCACGCGTTTGTAATCGCAGTCCCCAAACGTTGCCGCCGGCTTTCCATGCAGAAGCGCCTCGAAGCCGGTGCTCGAGTTGATGACGAAAACGCCTCGCGCCGCCGCAATCAGTGAATGAATGTTGCCGCGCGTTTCGACGACATACCTGCTTCCGCGCGTCCGCCGTTCGACCGCTTCCACGAGGTCGGTGATCTTCAAGCTGCACGGATGAAGCTTCACCGCCACGCGCTGCCGTCGCACCTCGGCCCACGTGGTGACAGCGTCGATCAACTCCATCATCGAGATCGGCGAATGATCGACGATCACCGAATCGGCCGGCATCTGCAACGCCAGCAGGATGTAGCCGGCCTCGGGAACATCGCCCGCAACCGGCTGCGGCTGCCGCGAGAGATTTCCGGTCACCATCCGCTCGCGCAGCGCCGCCACGCGCGGGAGCGCGTCGTCGGCGTCGATGCACTCGAAGTCGATCCCTCGCTGCAATGCCGAATGCTCGACGCCCCATCCATCGACGTCGACCGTGAAGAGTCCGGGCAGATGCATCTCCTTGAAAAAGAGATGCGCATCCGGACGCTCGCGCCGCGACGCATGCGGCAGGATCGTGAATCCCGAATCGCCGCGCCGGTCGGCGTCCGGATCCCACTCCCGCTCCACCACCTCGTGCCCGAGATCGACGAGCGAATCGCGCAGCAGCATCTCCATCCGCCGCCATCGCGGAGCGGCAACTACCGTCGGGTTATAGCGGCCGAGGTATGTCCTCACGGGGAGCGCGAATTATCGCACCGGCGAGGGTATTGGGTTACGCCTGCTTGGTGCCGCTCCACGTCGCATCAGCTTCGCACTGGTCGTGCTGCATCGAAGCTGATATCAAGATTAGCTTGCGGTGTCATACTGCCATCGTTTTAGCCGGATCTCCGCGACGCAACCACGTTGCGACGCATGTACAGAGGACACTTGACGCCCGAAGACCTCCGCGCGCTCGCGAAAGAACATCTCGTCCCCTTCTTTTCTGGTGCGGCTCTGCAGCCGGACGTCAACCTTTCGAATGCATGGGCAAAGACGGTTGCTTTCACCGACCCGTGCACGATCGAATTCAAGTTGAATCGCGCCGATCCTTACCGACTCACCGTCCGCCGTAGCCAGCCGTTCGCGAAGGACAGCAGTAGCAGCGTTACTGAAAAACAGCTTGTCACGGCATTTACCGATGTCGTGCGAGAGATGGAGCCTGGCCTGTCTGCTCCCTATCGGGCTGACCTACTCGCGACGCTCGATCGTCGAGTGGTTGCGAAAGCGGTCTCAGTAGGGTTTGACGAGAACGTGATTCTTGATGCGCTTGATCAGCTTCTCTTTTGGGCGGGACGGCTCTATGAAGGAAGACCTATCTCAGCGGCGATTGGTTTCGACGCTAACCTCACCCCGTCGGTCTCTCCCGTTTCTCTGAAAGACGTTTGGCGGGCTGATTTCTGTTCGGTACTCACGAATGGGTTCGACACGATGCTCGTCTGTGACCGCGGAGGCTCGATAACGGCCCACCAGTCACTCGAGCAAAATGCGGCCGCCGTGACGTTCTCGCCATTTCGTTACGCGCCGATCGCTGCGTGGGCGGTTGCAGGGCGACTCGCTTTTGTCCTCAACCGTCTGGGAGAAATTCTGGTTTTCAAGGATGAAAAATTGCTCTTTGCGCGTCGCGCGGGCGTGTGGCACTTCATCACGCATTCGTCGGTGCTTACCCAGCTCGGAGTGCCGAACAATCAACAGGTACGACGCGCTGTATATGAGAGTTGTCTCGATGCCTCCTTCGCGCGGACGGGTGCTTGCGTCGGGATCGTGAACAGCACCAACGCCGCTAGCTGGCAGACCCTCGCAACGTCGCGAGCGGATCACCTGGCAGCGGATTCTCCAAAAGCACTTGCGCTTGCCGCGATGATCAAGCAACGGAAGTGGTACGAGCTTGATCGCCGCCTACGTCAGGAACTCCTCGCTATTGACGGCGCGACGTTGCTCGATCACAACGGTGATCTACTCGCGGTTGGCGCGATACTGCGTGTGCCCGGCGGCAGTACAGGTGGCGGACGTCTGGCTGCGGCGAAAGAGTTGTCGGCTCTCGGTTTGGGCGTCAAAGTCTCTCAGGACGGCGGCATACGCGCGTTCCGATCGAAGACCGAAGTGCTCACGATCATGTAGCTTGGTTCGCAGGTTCTCTGATTTGCCGACCCTCCCTACAACGATTCGTCGGCAGGTGGGCGACGGTTAGGCCTGCTTGTTGCCGCTCCACGTTTTCGAGAGGCGGTTCTTGGGCACCTGCGGAACGTCGATGCAGTAGTGCGACGTGTCGTTGAAGAGCGTCAGGCGCGGCGAGGTGACGTCTTTGAAGTCGAGGATGTTCAGCGCGCAGGGGCTTTGGTCGAGGCGGTCGCGGTACTTGCGCGGATCGAATCCGATGAGTGAGCTGAGAAGCAGCCGGATCGTGGCTTTGTGCGAGACGATGAGGATGCGCTGGTCGCGATGCTCCTCAACGATCTTCAACAGCGCCGGCAACGCCCGCGCCGTTACCTGCAGTCCGCTCTCGCCGCCGGTCGGCGCGAAGGAGTACGGATCGGTCTCGTATCGCGCGTACTCCTCGGGGAACTCCTGCTCGACCTCGGCACGCGTCTTCCGCTCCCAACGGCCGTGAGCGATTTCGCGCAGGCCGTCGATCGGCGTCACTTCCAAACCGTGCGGCTCCGCGATGAGGCTGGCGGTATCCATCGTCCTCGTCATCGGACTGGCGAAGGCGACGTTGAGTGGATCGGCCGCGAGACGTTTGCCGAGCAACCGCGCCTGCTCGCGGCCTTCGTCGGAGAGCTTCACATCAATAGCGCCGGCGAATCGATCCTCGGAAGACAGCTCCGTCGCGCCGTGGCGGACGAGGTAGACGCGCGTGCTCATCGGTGGGTGGAATCGTAGCAGAGGGCGAAAAAATTAAAGGCTCGCGATCCCTGATCTCGCGAGCCCGTTCTCGATCCGTTAACAGCCACCAGGGGGCATTCGAACCGACGTTGGTTCCGGCGTCCTTTGCCCGTCGCAACCGTTTGCCGCGCGTTGACAGCTGCAAAGAAGCATCCGCGTGGCAGCCCCGAAACCCATCGCGCTTCGGAACCACCCGACTCGCCGTTGACATCTGCGATGAAGCATCCGGCGCGTCAGGGAGCCTCAATCTAGGTCCACGTTTTGCCGCGTGCAAGGGGGTCGCGAAAATATTTTTTCAGCGCTCGCGAACGTCTGAAAACGAAGTCCGAAAACGTGCTGAACGGCCGAGGAAGAATCTTTGATAACGCATCGTTGACTGAGCCTCGGGCAATCAACACGCAAGGCGTCCCGGCTTCGAGTAAGATACGCTGCCCAACCGATCTCGCCGTCCAGAGATCCATCCCACTGAAAGGCTTTACGATCCATGACCCAGAGAGAAGCCGCCGAAGCAACGTTTGCCGAGGCATTTGAAGCGAGCTTGAATTTCAAGACCCCCGAGCAGGGCGAGTTGCTCAAAGGACAGATCGTATCCATCTCCGGCGATGACGCTTTCGTCTCGTACGGCGGCCCCTCGGAAGCGGTCATGGCCGCCAACGAGCTCGACGGACTCGACGTGGGCGACACCGTCGAAGGAACCGTCGTCAAAACCTCTCCCGAGATCCGCATCTCGCGCAAGCTCGCCAAAGGGAAGGCCTCTCTCGATCTGCTCCGGCAGATGTACGAGAACCGCCTGCCGGTGGAAGGCAAAGTGGCCGCACGGAACAAAGGCGGCTTCGACGTCAACGTCGGCGGCCTGCGCGCGTTCTGCCCGCTGTCGCAGATCGCTCTCGGCAAGATCGACAATCCCGATCAGTTCATCGGCCAGTCGTACGAGTTCCGGGTCACGGAGCTTTCCGACGACGGCCGCCGCATCGTCGTCTCGCGCGCCGCGCTTCTCAAGGAAGCGAACGCGTCGAAGGCCGAAGAGACGCGCCGCAACATCGTCCCCGGCGCGGAACTGACCGGCACGATCAAGACCATCACCCCGTTCGGCGCCTTCGTCGACCTCGGCGGGATCGATGGACTGCTCCACGTTTCGGAAATGAGCCGCCGCCGCGTCACCGATCCGAACGAAGTCGTCGCCGTCGGACAGGAAGTGCGCGTCAAGGTCATCAAAGTCGAAAACGACGGCAAGCGCATCTCGCTCTCGATGAAGGATCAGGAGCCCGATCCCTGGAGCGACGTCGGCGAGCGGTATCCGGCCGGCACGCAGTTCAGCGGCCGCATCGTCCGCACCACCGACTTCGGCCTCTTCGTCGAGGTCGAGCCGGGCATCGACGGACTCGTTCATTACTCGCAGCTGCCGTTCGGCGTGAAGCAGGGCGATGCCGACATCGCCATCGGCACACCGGTCACCGGTTGGATTCGCGAAGTGGACGCATCGAAGAAGCGTCTTTCGCTGTCGCTCCGCGAGGTCGCGACGCGCGATCCGTGGGACGGCGCCGCGCAGCGCTATCCGGCCGGCAAGGTCGTCGAAGGCACCGTCGATCACGGGGGCGCGCCCGGCATCTTCGTCCAGCTCGAGCCTGGCCTGACCGGCTTGATTCCGAACTCCGAAATCTCCGTCGCGCCGGGCGCCGATCCGTCGCGCGCACACGAGGCGGGCGAGAAGCTGGCCGTGCGCATCATGAGCATCGACCCGCAGCGCAAGCGCATCTCGCTGTCGCACGAAGCCGCGAAAGCAGCGGCCGAGCGCGATGAATACGTGAAGTTTGCCGAAGAGCGCGGCGACAACGAGTCGGGCGAAAGCGCGATGGCGCTCGCGTTCAAGCGCGCCATGGAGAAGAAGAAGTAATGCGGATCTTCATGACCGGCGCGACCGGCTACATCGGCGGCGCCGTCGCGCCAGCCCTTCGCGAGCGCGGTCACGACGTTGCCGCTCTCGTGCGTCCGGAAACCGATTCGAAAGCGCTCCGCGATCTCGGCGTGGTCATCGTGGCCGGCGATCTGGCGTCGCTTCCGACGCTCGCCGATTCCCTCGGCAGCTACGATGCGTTCCTGCACATCGCGCAGTCGCATTCGGCCGACGCGCCTGCGCTGAATCAGATCGCGCTCGACGTTTTCACCGCGCAGCAAGGCTTCCTCGTCTACACCTCGGGCGTCTGGGTCTGCGGCAACACCGGATTCGATGTCGCCGATGAATCGACGCCTCCCGATCCGCTGCCGATCGTCGCCTGGCGTCCTGCACAGGAGCAGGCCGCGCTGGCCACCGGACGCAGCGCCGTCATCCGACCGGGATGCGTGTACGGCGGCAAACAGAGTCTCTGCGCCGGATGGTTCGAATCAGCCGAGCAGAAGAAGCCGGTCTACCTCGTCGGCGACGGCAACAATCAGTGGGCGATGGTGAACCTGCACGACCTCGCCGATTGCTACGTCCGTATCACTGAACAGCGCGCCACCGGCATCTTCCACGCCGTCGACGACACGAATGAAACGCTCCTCGGCTGCGCCCTCGCGGTGGCCGCCGGATGCGTCATCGAAACCGTTCCGATCGAAACCGCCCGCGAGCAATACGGCCCCTTCGCCGACGCCCTGGCCATCGACCAGCGCGTCTCCAGCAAAGCGACCCGCCAGAAACTCGGCTGGAATCCCAAGCGCGATTTCACCGGCTCGCTGGACGAGCAATGGGCGGAGTGGAAACGCAGTCGATCAGTAGACTCGTAATCCACATCCGCTAACTACCTCTCGCGAACCGGATCATCAATTCATTCACCCTCGCCGGCGCGTCGGTCTGGACGAAGTGGCCGGCGTCCGCGATGTGCTCGATGCCGATGTCGGGGACGTATTCGGCGAAATCGCGGAGCGTTTCGCGGGTGAAGAAGGGATCGCGGTCGCCCCAGATCATGAGGGTGGGGACGTCGATGCGGCGCATGAGGCCGCGCATCGTTTTGCGTTGGCGCATGGCGCGGTAGTAATTCGTCATTCCGGTCAGCGCGCCGGGCTTCGACCACGCGTCGACGTAGCGTTCGATTTCGGCGCTCGTAAATCCGCCGAGGCGCGACAGGGAACGGCGGAGGATCGCGTAGCGAAAGCGGCGCATCAGGAACTCCGGCAACCACGGCGGCTGAAAAAAGAGCTGGTACTTGGCGCGCCACTTCTGCCGCGCGGAGCGGCGCATCTCGCGCAGGTAGGCGACGGGATGCGGCGAGTTGAGGATGATCAGCCGGCTGACCAGTTCGGGATAGAGCATCGCCGTCAGCCAAGCCACGGCGCCGCCCCAATCGTGGCCGGCCACGATGCACGGCGCTTCTCCGCTTTGCGCAATCACGCCGGCGACGTCTTTGGCCAGATCCGGCAGCCGGTACGACGCGACGTCCGGCGGTTTCGACGACTCGTTGTAGCCGCGCAGATCGACCGCGATCACGTGAAAGCCTGCCGCGGCCAACGCCGGGATCTGATGTCGCCACGAATACCAGAACTCCGGAAACCCGTGCAGCAGAACGATGAGCGGACCCTCTCCGGCTTCGACGTAATGAATGGTGATGCCGCCGACGTCGCAGGTGCGATCGATGACATTCAGCTCCGGAACGAGCGGCATCGCGACATTCTATGAGCGCCGGCGAGAGGGCGCCGGCGCTCAATCGAACTAATCGCGATTCATGGCGCTGATCAGAAGACCGGCGCCGACTGCAAGGACCGCCACGCCCGCGGCCACTTTGCCGGGGTTTTCCTTCGCATAGGTCGTAGCCTTTTCGGTGCCGCCCTTCAGATAGTCGCGGGCCGTGTTGAGGTACTCCTCGACGTCGACGTTCTGCATCGACGACTTGAGGTTGCTGACCATCTCTTCGCTGATGCCGAGTTTGCCGAGGAACTGTTCCAGACCGCTGTTGGCGGACGTGTTCTTCGACTGGCCGCAGGTCGGGCAGACGCCGCTCGACGTCGATGCCATCGTTCCTGTGCCGCCGGTCGACGTCGGCGTTGTGCCGGCGTCGAAACCGCTGTTGCTGCCGAATCCTGAGTTGCCCATCGGTGTATCCATCGTTCTATCTCCTCCTGGTGTCGGCTTCGCCCGGCTCGTAACTGCGGCCGTGCGTGCCGATGCGGGCGTCGCCCGATCTGTTGGTGAAGTGATCCTCGTCCTGCCAGCGGTCGGCTCCTCCGATCGGCATCTCCTGATCGAGATGCTGATCGCTGCCGTCGCTGCGGAACGATGCTTTGAGGCTCGTCTGCTTCGGCGAATAGGTATTCGCGATCAGATCGAGCGCAACGTCGGTGCGTGGTTGCTTCGCGCGCGCGGTCGCGGTCTGCGGTTTGGCGGCGATTTTCTTTTTGGCCGCCTCAGCCGTCTTCGCGGCGGAGCGCTTGCGCGGATTCAGTTTCGCGGTCAGTTTCCGGGCCGTTCGGGCGATGGCGCCTCCGGCCTTGCGGACTGCCGATTTCCCATTTCGTGGCATCTGCTTTTCCTTTCGTAATTCGCAGTAGCTTCACGAATCAGTAGTGCAAGACAGAAGCCGTGATCCCGATCCGGCGACGCTATTTTTTGTAGGTCACGCGCCAGATTTTTTCGCCGCCGTCGTCCGAGATCAGAAGCGATCCATCGCCGAGCACGAGCAGGCCGACAGGACGTCCCCAGACGGCGCGCTGCGTCTCGGACGGCATCCATCCGGCCACGAAATCGTCGTAGCCGCCGGTGGGCTTTCCATTGGTCATGGGAATGCTGATGACCTTGTAGCCGGTGCGGTGCGCGCGGTTCCACGATCCGTGCAGCGCGACGAAAGCGCGGCCGCGGTATGCCGGCGGAAACATCGTCCCCTGGTAAAAGGCGATGCCGAGCGGCGCCGAATGCGACTGGATCGGGACGGAGGGAGGGATGGTTTTCCGGACCAGGTCGGGCTGTTCGCCGGCGCGGCGCGGATCCTCGTGCGGGCCGAGGTAGGCGTACGGCCAGCCGTAGAACGCGCCGGGTTGGATGGCGGTGGCGTAGTCGGGCACCAACTCGTCGCCGAGTCCGTCGCGTTCGTTGACGACGGTCCAGAGCGCGCCGGTGGCCGGGTCCCAGGCCATTCCGACGGGATTGCGAAGGCCGCTGGCGAAGATCCGTTTGCCGGTGCCGTCGGGATTGAACTCGACGATCGCCGCGCGCTCGGGCGGTTCGCCGGAGCTGACGTTCGATCGCGATCCGATCGAGACGTACATCTTCGTGCCGGCCTTGTTGAACAGCACGCCGCGCGTCGAATGGCCGCCCGGCGGCAGCGAGGCCAGTTGCTCCGGCTTCGCGTTTGCGGCAGTCTGCCCGGCCGCGTACGGGAAGCGGACAACGGAGCTTTCATTGCCGACGTACAGCCACTTGTCGTGAAACGCTAGGCCGTACGGATTATCGAGACCGCTGGCGAAGATGAAGCGCTGCTCGGCCACCCCGTCGTGATTGGCGTCGCGCAAAATCGTGATCTTCCCTTCGCCCGGCTCGGAAAGGATCACGTCGCCGTTCGGCGCCAGGAGCATGGCCCGCGGATCGCCGAGCTTGTCGGCGAACAGCGAGATGTGGAACCCCGGCGGCGCGTGCAGCGTCGCATTGGCGGGCGGTGCGCTGACCGAGGGAGGATTGCCGGAGGATGGCGTGGCGAACGGCTTCGGCAATTGATCGATACGGATCTCATGATGCTGCAGCAGCGGATCATTCGCGGCGTTGACCGTTGCCGGCATCTGGCCCGAAGCGCGCGAACAGGCGAAGGCGATTGCAGAGACGATGACGAAGCGGCGGTTCATGCAAGAAGTGTAGGCAGATGCAAGTCCGGAATCCCATGCCCGCGCCCGACATTCACATGCCCGTGACGAAACAGAGTTGGCAGTTCGACGGCGTGGTCCGCCTCACGCGGATCGGCACGACGTTCGTCATTTTCACCGTCGTCATCGGCTTCGCGGCCATCAACACCGGCAACAACGCGCTCTACATCGGCCTGTCGCTGTTGCTCGGCTGCCTGCTGCTCTCCGGCATCGCCTCGAAAGGCGGGCTCAAACATCTCGTCGTCACATTTGATGGAGTCGACGAAGCGTGGGCGATGCGCCCGGCGCACGGACGCCTTCGCATCCGCAACCGCTCCCGCATCTGGAACGTGCGCGACGTGATCGTGACCTCGGAGGAGTTGGCCGCGCCGCTCGTCATTCCGATCATCGCGCGCGGCGAGGAGATCGTCGCGCACGCGATGTTCTCGTTCCGTCGCCGCGGTCTGACGCAACTCACGCGCATCGATCTCTACACGCGTTATCCGTTCGGATTTTTTCTGAAGAAACGCCGCCCGAGCCTCACCGGCGACGTCATCGTCTTCCCGCGCCTCCTCGGCGACGACGTTCCGCGCGACCGCTTCCGCCCCAACCAGGGCGAACTGCAGTCGGCCAACCGGATCGGCGGCGGTACTGACATCCATTCGTTTCGCGACTACGTCCGCGGCGATTCGCTCCGCCGCGTGCACTGGAAAAAGTCCGCATCCCTCGGCCGCTGGATCATCAAGCAGACCGAAGTCGAGACGGGCCGCTCGGTACACATCGTCGTCGATCCGCATCGGCCGCGGCACGTCAGCGAGGAGTCGTTCGAGGAAATGATCAGCGAGGCCGCGACCTTCCTCGACGACGCGCTGAAAAGCGGACTGGAAGTGGCGTTCTCGATTCCGCAGATGACGCTGCACTCCGGCCGCGACGGCGCCGCATCCATGTTCCGGGCGCTGGCATTGCTCGACGCGACGCGCGAGCCTGTGTCGCAGACGGTCGATCGCGACAGTGTGATCTTCAGCGTGGCGCCGGGTGTCGGGATTCGGGAGTCGGGGGTCGGAGCATGACCGCCGCGATACCAATCTCCGACACCCGACTCCCGAATCCCGACACCCGGAGATACGAGTTCGAGCTGCTGTTCCTCGCGATCTTCGCGGCGATTCCGCTGTACGCGACGCAGGCCATCTCCGCGGCGCCGCTGCTCGTCTTTCACGCGGTCATGATCGTCGTCACCGCACGCGTGGCGTTCGGGAAATCGCCGGAAGTGATTCCGGCCGCCGTGATGCGCGCGCTGGCCATCGCCTACGTCCCGTTCTACATCATCGACGCCGCGCTGATCTCGCGTAGCGCCATCGCCGCGTCGACGCACCTCATCCTCTTCATCGCCGCGTATCAGCCGATCGAATCGGAGAAGACGCGCAACACCCCGCAGCGGCTGCTGACCGCTTCTCTGATCTTCACGGCCGGCGTGGCCACGTCGACGCACATCGCCATCCTGCCGTTCATCGTCATCTTCGGTTTCCTCCTGCTGCGGCAGCTCATGCACCTCAGCCACGAAGAAACCATAGCCATGACCGGGACTTCGATCGCCGAGCCGCCGTCAGGCCGCGCGGCATCGTTCTACGTCTTCGGCGCGCTGGCCATCGGCACGTGTCTTTTTCCATTCATGCCGCGCATCCGCAATCCGCTGCTGCCGGGCATGACTGGTCCGCTGACCAACGCCACGACGGGACTGAGCGACTCGATCAATCTCAACGAAACCCGCTCGATCAGCAGCGACGCCTCGGTGGTCAGCCGCGTCTGGATGGGGCAGGAGACGATTCCCTTTTTCACGCCGCTGCGGCTGAAGGGGACGATCTACGAACGCTTCTTCAACAACACGTGGATTCAGGGGCGGCGCGATTTCGTCCCGCTCGATGGCAGCGACGGAACGACGCACGTCGCGCGTCCCGAGGGCTTCACGCGCAAGGCCAGCGTGCAGCAGCGTTTCCTGATCGGCAGCCGGCTGTTCCTGCCGGTCGGAACGTACGACGTCACCGGCGCCGGAAATCTTGCCGAGGGACCGACGCGCGACATTTTCACCGTGTGGAGCTCGCATCGCGACGTGATCGCGTACGACGTCGCGCTCGCGCGCGGGACCGCGCCACGCCTTCCGCAACGGGTCACCATCTCGAACTATCCCGTCACGCCGGCCGTGCGCGCCATGGCGCAACAGATCGCCGGCACGGAGACCGATCCGATGCGGCAGGCCGCCGCGATTGAGACGTACCTTTCGAAACGCTTCACGTACCTCGCCGATCCGTCGAAGATCGGACGCACCATGACCGTCGATCAGTTCCTGCTGAAGGAGCATCGCGGTCACTGCGAGTACTTCGCTGCGGGCATGGTGGCGCTCATGACGTCGCTGAACGTGCCGGCGCGCATCGTCGGCGGTTTCTACGGCGGCAAGCTCAATCCGCTTACCGGCTACTTCGTCGTTCGCCGCGAAGACGCACACGCCTGGGTGGAAGTGTGGGACGGAAAGTCGTGGCAGACCTTCGATCCGACGCCGGCCTCGCTTCGCCCCGGCAATGCGCGCGAAGGGCTGCTGCGCGTCTACGCCGCGGCGCTGACCGATTCGATCAACTATTTCTGGGATCGCCACATCCTGACCTACGGCCTCGGCGATCAGATCGCGCTGGCGGTCACGTTCATCGAGCGCATTCGCATCGCGGCGTCGTCGATGACCGCAGCGCTTCACGCCGCGGCGTTCCGGACGTACCTGTCATTCCTGACGGTGCTGGTGATCGCCGGCTTCGCCGTCGTGATGCTGTCGCGCCGCCGCCGCTCGCTCTTCGATCTCCTCGCCGCCCACCTCCACCGCCTCGGCATCGACGTCGGTCCGTCGATGACAATGTCCGAGGCGCTGAACCGGCTGCGGATCACGAATCCCACCGCCGCCGCGGAGCTGGCGCCACTGATCGCGTTTTACGAGGCGGAACGATTTTCGGGGAAGGAAGAGCAAGGGAGAATTGCGCGGATTCGGCGACGGCTAGCCGAGATCTCGGAAAGCTAAATGTTGAATGTTCAATGGTGAATGTTGAATGTTTGAATGAATGGAGGCGGAGCGAAGCCCATTCAACATTCAACATTCAACATTGAACATTCGCTTTTCTATCTCCGCGGCGCCGCCATTAACGAGATCATCTCCCGCACCGCGCGATCGAGTCCGACCAGCGCCGCACGCGCGACGATCGAGTGTCCGATGTTCAGCTCCTCGATGTCGGTCAGCGCCGCGATACCGTCGATGTTGCGGTAATCGAGTCCATGGCCGGCCAATACGGCCAGTCCCATCTTCCGCGCCGCCTTCGCAGCGGTGGCGACCTTCTCCAGCTCGGCGGACCATCCACTCCCGCGCTTCCACGCCTCGGCGTACTTGCCGGTATTGATCTCGACGCGCGGCGCGCGCAGTTTCTGGCACTGCCGCAACTGCTCCAGATCGGGATCGACGAAGATCGAAACGTCGATGCTCGCGTCCAGCAGTTGACGAATGGTCTTGTCGATGTTGCTCGAGTGCAGGACGACGTCCAGCCCTCCCTCGGTGGTCAGCTCGTCGCGCCGCTCCGGCACCAGCGTAACCTGATGCGGCTTCACGGTCTGCGCGATCCGGATCATCTCCGGCGACGCCGCCATCTCCACGTTTAGATGCGTCGACACGGTCCGCTTCAGAACCTCCACGTCGCGATCCTGCATGTGCCGCCGGTCGCCGCGCAGATGCACCGTAATCCCCTGCGCCCCCGCCAGCTCGCAGATGACCGCAGCCGCAATCGGATCCGGCTCGTCGCTCTTCCGAGCTTCACGGATGGTGGCGATGTGATCGATGTTGACGGCGAGACGCATATGGGAAGGGTAGCAGAGAGACGTTTTCCAATGCCGCGCGGTACTACTAACCCATCGATTCTGCGCGCGCCGCGATTTTCTTTGATGGTTCTCGCGCGTTCGTTACATCGAGAGCCCTTCTCCTCCGCGGTTTTTTTGCGGGGGAGAAGGTGCCGAAGGCGGATGAGGGGGCGGCGCTTGGTACGATCGAGCTTCGTAAAACGCCCCTCACCCGCACTTCGTGTCTCCCTCTCCCCGCAAGAAGACGCGGGGAGAGGGGCTCTCGATGGGAAAGATGTTGGTTGCGGTTACGCCGCGCGGTACCTCTCTGCTGATCCGCCTCCTACTCCGCGGCCGCGATCTGGTATTGCTCGATCTTGCCGTCCGGCATGATGAACGTCGTCAGCGCCAGCGTCTTTGTCGGGAACTTGATGCGGTAGCGGCGCAACGTCATTCCTCCGCGCAGCGACTGGGCGGATTGGACGAACTCCTGCGGCGTGCCGAGCGGCGCGAGGCTCGCGGCGAAATCCTTGACGGCCTGCTCGTCGAAATAGGCACTCGCGTTCGAGGTGAACTGCGAGCGGTCGATGCGGCCCTTCTGCAGCTCGTCGAAAATCTTGCGCATCTGCTCGGTCGTTTTGGGAGTGGCCGGATCGGTCTGGGCGAAGATCGTTTTCGAAATGCTGGTGGCGATCTGTGCGGGAGTGCCGGTCGCGTCCATGTTCGTCAGGACGACGATGGCCACGCGATCGTCGGGATAGACCTCGTTGCGGGCAGTGAAGCCGGAGACTTCGCCGCCGTGCGAAATCACGCGGCGGCCGTCGGCGGTACCGATGCCGACGCCGAGTCCGTAACGCGAGCCGACGCCGTTGTTCAGCTCCACCTCGGTCTCCATCGCGCGATACGACGGCGGCTTGAGGATGGTCTGATCGATCATCGAAATGTCCCACAGCGCCAGGTCGTGCGCCGTCATGGCCAGCTCGCCGGCGGCGAACATCCAACCGGCGCCTTCCTTCGGCGCGGGGCGCACCGGTCCGAGCGCGTAGCGGAGGTAGCGCATCGGATCGCCGGCGCCGAGGGGCGCGGCATCGGTGTTGGAGACGGTAGTCATGTGCAGCGGATCGAAGATGTGTTTCGATAAGAAAACGCCCAGCGGCATGCCGGCCACTTTTTCCGCGATCATCCCCGCGATGACGTAGTTCGTATTGCTGTACTGCCACTTCGCGCCCGGCTCGAAATCGAGCGGGATCTTCGCCCAGCGGCTGGCGATCTCCGGCGCCGTCACCGGCTGCATCATCATCGGCATCACGTAGTCCTGCGGCCAGAAATCCTGGTAGCCGGAGGTCATCGAAAGCAGCTGGCGGATGGTGACGTCGCCGGCGCGCGTGAGGTCGGGCAGCCAGCGGATCACCTTATCGTCGAGCGAGAGTTTGCCTTCCTCGGCCAGCATCAGCAGCGCGGCAGCCGTGAACTGCTTGCTGATCGAGCCGATCGAGTAGCGCATCTGCGGCGTGGCCGGCAGCTTCGTCTCGACGTTCGCCAGTCCGTACGCGTGCTCGTAAACGATCTTGCCGTCGCGCACGACCGCGATCGACGCGCTCGGTGCGCCCGTTTTGGCGAGGATCTCCGCGGCAGATTTATCGATGCTGGCCCGCATCTCGGCGGGCAGTTCCTGAGCGTGGAGACTGACGGTGAGGACGGCGATGGCGGCGAATGCGATGACGGTCTTGCGCATGGCCGCGCATTGTAGCGAGAAGATGAAGGGTGAAGAGTGAAGGGTGAAAGAGGTTCCGAGTGTTTTCACTCTTCACTCTTCACCCTTCACTCTTTTTTCTACTTGCCCGGTTCTTCTTTCAGTCCGCGCTCGAGCAGCAGCGGCTCGACGATCGGATCACGGCCGCGGAAGGCGCGGTAGAGCGCCGCCTCGTCCATCGTGCCGCCGCGCGAGAGGATCATGTCGCGGAAGCGCTGGCCGTTCGCGCGCGTCATCCCGCCGTTCTCCTTGAACCAGTAATACGCGTCGTCGTCGATCAGTTCCGACCAGAGATACGCGTAGTAGCCAGCCGCATAACCGCCGCCCCAGATGTGCGAGAAATACGTCGTGTGGTAGCGCGGCGGGACTTCGGTCATGGCGATGTTGAAGCCCTTCAGCGCCTCCGGCTCGAAGACGTTGACGTCGCGCTGGTCGGTGCCCGGCGCCTGCGTGTGCCAGGCCATGTCCAGCAGCGCGGCGGCCAGGTACTCGGTGGTCGCGTAGCCCTGGTTGAACGTGCGCGACTTCTTGATGCGCTCGACGAGATCCTGCGGCATCGGCGCGCCGGTCTTGTAGTGCTTCGCGTAGTTCGCGAACACCGTCGGCTCCAGCGACCAATGCTCGTTGAACTGCGACGGGAACTCGACGAAATCGCGCGGCACGTTGGTGCCGGCCAGCGTCGGGTACTTCACGTTCGACATCATCCCGTGCAGCGCGTGTCCGAACTCGTGGAAGATCGTGGTGACGTTGTCGAACGTCAGCAGCGCCGGCTGTCCGGGCGCGGGCTTCGTGAAGTTGGTGACGTTGAAGACGACCGGCTTCGTGCCGATGAGGCCCGACTGGTCGACGAAGCTGTCCATCCACGCGCCGCCGCTCTTGTTCGGACGCGAGAAATAGTCGCCGTAGTAGAGCGCGAGCGATTTTCCGTCCTTGTCGAAGACTTCGAACACGCGCACGTCCGGCTGGTAGACCGGGATGTCGTGGCGCTCCTTGAACGTGAGGCCGTAGAGCTGATTGGCGGCGTAGAAAACGCCTTTCTGCAACACGGTGTCGAGCTCGAAGTACGGCCGCACCTGCGCTTCGTCGAGATCGTACTCAGCCTTGCGGACCTTCTCCGAATAGAGCTGCCAATCCCACGGCGCGAGCTTGAATCCGCCGTTTTCCTTGTCGATGATGGCCTGCATCTTCGCCACCTCGGAACGCGCTTTCGCCGTCGACGCGGGAACGAGCCCGGTCAGCAGCTTGATCGCGTTCTCCGGCGTCGAAGCCATCTGATCGTCGAGAGAAAACGCGGCGTAGGTCGGGTATCCGAGGAGCTTGGCCTTCTCGGCGCGGAGCTGCGCGAGGCGGGTGACGATCGCTTTCGTGTCGTTCGGCCCGCCATGATTGCCGCGCTGCACCGAGGCATCGAACAGCTTCTCGCGCAGGGCGCGGTTCTGCAGATAGGTGAGGGCCGGCTGTTGGGTCGTGTTCTGCAGCGTGAGCAGATACTTGCCGGTCAGCTTCTTGTCTTTGGCCGCGTCGGCAGCGGCAGCGATGTCGGAGTCCGGTAATCCCGCCAGCTCCTCTTTCGTGTCGACGACGATGGCCGCGGCGGCCGTGTCGGCGAGCACGTGCTCGCGGAACTTCGTCGTCAGCGTCGACTCTTCCTTGTTCAGCGCGCGCAACGTTTTCTGATCGGCATCGCTGAGCTGCGCGCCGGCGCGTACGAAGAACTTGTAGTAGCGCTCGATAAGGTACTGCGACTCGGCGTCGAGCCCCATCTTGGTCCGCTTGTCGTACAGCGTTTTCACGCGCGCGTACAACTTCGGATTCATGAAGATGGCATCGTTGTGCGCCGCCAGTTTCGGCGACTCCTCGGCTTCGATCTTCTGGAACGTGTCGTTGGTATTCGATCCGGTCAGGGCGAAGAAGATCTTGGACGCGCGCGTCAGCAGCGCTCCCGATTTCTCCATCGCCTCGATGGTGTTGGCGAAGGTCGGCGCGGCCTTCTGATCGGCGATGGCCTTGACCTCGGCGAGCTGCTGCTTCATCCCCGCTTCGATGGCCGGCTTGTAGTCGCCGGTCTTGATCTTGTCGAAGGGCGGCGCGTGAAACGGCAGCGGGCTGGCCTTGAGCAGCGGATTCTGCCGGGCCGCGGTGGTGGTCTTAGCCTGCATTGCAAACGCGGTCAGCACGATCGCTGCCGCAAAAAGGGACGTGTGCGTCGTTTTCATGACGGTGCGCAACACGCGAGGCAGGCGCCGTCATCCCGGAAAGCGTAGTGCAGGCGTCTCGCCTGTCGGGGGTTTCTGGGATTCAATCGCAAGTTGGGCAATGACTCACCACCTCCCGTCGGGCGAGACGCCCAACGGATGCAGGCGGGACGCCCGCACTACGCCAACGATTCGAGCGCCGCGCGGATCACCGCCGCGACCTCGTCATCGACATTCTCATCGCGTACTTTTTTCGGCGATGACCATGTCCCCGTCACGCGCCAGTTCATCGTCCGCAGCGTCTCGACGAGCGAGTCGCGCGCGAACTCTCCGCCGACCGGTGACGCGTTGATCACCGCCACCGGCTTGTCGACCAGCGCGCCGTCCGACACCAGCCAGACGAGCGCGTTCTTCAGCGATCCCGGAACGCCATGCGCGTACTCGGGCGAGGAGATGAGGATGCCGTCCGCATTCGCGAGCTTCATGCGAAGTTCTGCGACTGCAGGCGGTGGCGTCGTACCTTCGGCGTCATCATCGGGATTGAAGTGGGGGAGCGTTGCCAATCCCTCGTAAATCTCCACCTCGGCCGCGATCGTCGCCGCCGCGCGCAGCAGCGCGAGATTCGAAGACTGCGAGCGCAAACTGCCGCAGATGGCGATGATTTTCATTCAGCGCGAAGTCCGAAAGTGTCTGTGCCACACTGGCTTTTCCGAGCACCAGCATTCGTCAAATACGGCAGGATCGGTGTGGCACAGACACTCCTGTCTGTGCCTGGGAAATGACCCGTTACTTCCCCGTAAGCCCTCTCTCCTCCAGCAGCGGTTCCACTTTCGGATCGCGTCCTCGGAACGCGCGATACATCGCCGCGGGATCTTCCGTTCCGCCGCGCGAGAGGATCATCTTGCGGAACTTGTCGCCGTTCGCGCGAGTCATGCCGCCGTTTTCCTTGAACCAGTAGTAGGCGTCGTCGTCGAGCACTTCGCTCCACAAGTACGCGTAGTAGCCGGCCGCGTAACCACCGCCCCAGATGTGCGAAAAATACGTCGACTTGTAGCGTGGCGGGACTTGCTCGAGATAGACGTCGTACTGCTTGAGCGACTCCGGCTCGAACTGGTTCACATCGAGCAGCGGCGCGTCGGCGGGAATCGTGTGCCAGGCCATGTCCAGCAACGCCGCGCCGAGGTATTCGTGCGTGACGAAGCCCTGATTGAACTTGCTGGCCTTCTTCAGCTTCTCGACGAGCTCCTTCGGCATCGGAGCTCCCGTCTTGTAATCCTTCGCGTAGTTCGCGAAGACGGTCGGCTCCATCGCCCAGTGCTCGTTGAACTGCGACGGGAACTCGACGAAATCGCGCGGCACCGCGGAGCCGCCGAACGACGGGTACTTCACGTTCGAAAACATTCCGTGCAACGCGTGGCCGAACTCGTGGAACATCGTCGTCACTTCGGTGAAGGTCAGCAGCGCCGGCTGGCCTGCGGCCGGCTTGGTGAAATTCTCGTTGTTCGTCACCACCGGCTTCGTTCCGAGGAGTTTGCTCTGGCCGACGAAGCTGCTGGTCCACGCGCCGCCGGCCTTGTTCGAACGTGAAAACGGATCGAGGTAGAAAAGCGCCAGCGGCTTGCCGTCGGAGTCGATGACGTCGAACACGCGCACGTCCTGCTGATAAACGGGGATGTCGTGGCGCTCCTTGAACGTGATGCCGTAGAGCTTCGTGGCCGCGAAAAAGACGCCATTCCTCAGGACGTTGTCGATTTCAAAGTACGGACGGACCTGACCCTCGTCGAGATCGAATTCGTTCTTGCGGACTTGTTCCGCGTAGAACTGCCAGTCGTACGGCTGGAGCGTGAATCCGCCCTTCTGCGCGTCGATCAGCTGTTGCATCTTCGCGGCCTCGGCGCGTGCTTTCGCGGACGCGGCGGGGACCATGTTCGTCATCAGCTTGATCGCGTTTTCCGGCGTCTTCGACATCTCGTCGTCGAGGTTGTACGCGGCGTAGGTCGAATAGCCGAGGAGCTTGGCGCGCTGGGCGCGAAGCTGCGCGAGGCGGGTGATGATGGCCTTCGTGTCGTTGTCGCCGCCGTGATTGCCGCGCGCGATCGATGCCTCGTAAAGCCGCTTGCGAAGGTCGCGATTTTTCAGGTACGTCTGCGGCGGCTGCTGCGTCGTGTTCTGCAGCGTGAGCAGCCACTTCCCTTCCATGCCGCGCCCCTTCGCGCGTTCGGCGGCAGCGGCGATGTCCGACTCCGGCAGACCGTCGAGCAGCGACTTGTCGTCGATGACGATGGCCGAGGCGTTCGTGTCGGCCAGAACGCGATCGCGGTATTGCGTGGTGAGCTTCGACTGCTCCTGATTCAGCGCGCGCAACGCGGTCTTGTCGGCATCGCCCAACTGCGCGCCGGAGCGGACGAAATTCTTGTAGTAGCGCTCCACGAGAAACTTCTGCTCGGCATCGAGGCCGGATTTGTTTCGGCCGTCATAGATCGTCTTGATGCGCGCGAAGAGTTTCGGATCGAGGTTGATGGCGTCGCGATGCGCGGCCAGTTTCGGCGCGACGGTCTGCTGGACCTTCTGCAGCGCTGGATTTGTATTCGACTGCGTCATCCCGCCGAACACGCGCTGCACGCGCCGCAGCAGCGCGCCGGTTTTCTCCATCGCCTCGATCGTGTTGGCGAAGGTTGGCGCGTCGGGATTGTTGGCGATGGCCTGGATCTCGGCCAGCTCGCGCTTCATCCCTTCCTCGATGGCCGGCTGGTAATCGCTGTCCTTGATGCGATCGAACGGCGGCGCCTCGAAGGGCAACGGACTCTTCTCGAAGAAGGGGTTCGTGGCCGGCGGATCGTCGGCGAAGGCGGCAAGCGGGAGGAGCATGGCAATGGCGACGGCTGCGCAGTGCAGTTTCATGGGGCTCTTATAACGTAGAAAAAGCTTCACGCGGAGTTCGCGGAGAGGCGGAGCACGCGGAGATGTTCTCCGCCTCTCCGCGTGCTCCGCGTGAAACCGTCTCTCCAGCTATCATTCGCGACCATGCGAATTTTGCGCGTCCTTGTTCTTCTCACCTGCACGAGCGCCCTCGCCGCGGCCAATTTTCCCGATCTCCACTGGCGTCTCCTCGGCCCCTTCCGCGCGGGGCGCGTTCTCGCCGTCACCGGCGTTCCCGGCGAGGCCGAACATTTCTACTTCGGCAGCGTGAACGGCGGTGTATGGGAGACGAAGGATGCCGGCCGCACGTGGCTGCCGATCTTCGACGATCAGCCGATCGGTTCGATCGGCGCTATTGCGGTGGCGCCGTCGAATCCGCGCGTGATCTACGTCGGCAGTGGCGAGGCCGACATGCGCTCCGACATCGCGCAGGGCAACGGCATGTACAAATCGTCCGACGGCGGCAAGACATGGTCGCACATCGGCCTCACGGATTCGCAGCAGATCGGACGGATCGTCGTTCATCCGGCGAATCCGGACATTGTTTACGTCGCAGCCCTCGGGCATCCGTACGGTCCGAATGCGGAGCGCGGCGTCTTTCGTTCGAAGGACGGCGGCGCCACCTGGCAGCGCATCCTCTCGCGCAACAACGACAGCGACACCGGCGCGATCGACATCACCTTCGAGCCCGGCAATGCGAACGTTCTTTATGCGTCGCTCTGGCAGACCCGCCGCACGCCGTGGAGCGTTTATCCGCCGTCGAATGGTCCGGGCAGCGGTCTGTTCAAATCGACCGACGGCGGCGATCACTGGACCGAGATCACCGGACACGGTTTTCCGGCCAAGCCGGGACGCATCGGCGTCGCGGTCGCGCCGTCGAATCCGCAGCGCGTCTATGCCGTCGTCGATGCGGTCGGCGACGGTGGCATGTATCGCAGCGACGACGGCGGCGCGAACTGGACGCGCAGCAGCACCGACGCGCGCATCTGGTCGCGCGGCTGGTATTTCGGCGAGGTGGCCGTCGAGCCGAAGGATGCCGATACGGTCTATTCGATCAACGTCAACGTCTATCGCTCCACCGACGGCGGCAGGAACTTCGCGCCGGTGAAAGGCGCGCCGGGCGGCGACGACTATCACCAGCTCTGGATCGATCCCGATCACCCCGAGCGCCGAATCCTCGGCGTCGATCAGGGCACGGTCATCTCCGTCAACGGCGGCCGCACGTGGAGCAGCTGGTTCAATCAGCCGACCGGCCAGTTCTACCACGTCGTCACCGACAACCGTTTTCCCTACTGGGTTTACGGCGCGCAGCAGGACTCCGGCGCGGCGCGCATTCCGAGCCGCACCGGCACGATCGATGGCGTGACGCTGATGGAGTTTCGCGAGACCACCGCGGGCGGCGAAAGCGACAACCTCGCGCCCGATCCGAACGATCCGGACATTATTTATGGCGGCCGCGTCGATCGCCTCGATACGCGCACGCAGCAGACGCAGTCGGTCGATCCGACCATCGCCTATCCCGGCAACGACCGCCGCACCTGGACGCTGCCGCTCGTGTTTTCGCCGCGCGATCCGCGCGTCCTCTATTTCTCGAATCAGCGCATGTTCCGCACCGACGATGGCGGCAAGCACTGGACGGTGATCAGTCCCGATCTGACGCGCGAGAATCCGGCGGTGCCCGCGAATCTCGATCCGCTGACCGCAGCCGACAAAGCCCAACCCGGTCCGCGGCAGGGCGTGATCTACGCGATCGCGCCGTCGCGCACGATCGATCACGACATCTGGGCCGGCACCGACGACGGCCAGATCTGGCGCACGCACGACGAAGGGGCGCATTGGCAGAATGTGACGCCGTCCGCGCTCACGGCGTGGTCGAAAGTCGGAATCATCGACGCCTCACATTTCGACGGCGAGACCGCGTATGCCGCGGTCGATCGCCATCGCATCGAAGACACGAAGGCGTACATCTATCGCACGCACGACGGCGGCAAGTCGTGGCAACTGGCGTCGAACGGCATCAATGAAACGGTGAACGTGGTCCGCGAAGATCCTGTGCGCCGCGGCATGCTCTACGCGGGCACGGAGCGAGGCGTGTACGTGTCCTTCGACGACGGCGATCACTGGCAGACGCTCCAGCTGAACCTCCCCACGACCTCGGTGCGCGACATCGACGTCCACGGCGACGATGTGGTCATCGCCACGCACGGCCGCGCGTTCTGGGCCATCGATAACGTGACGCCGCTGCGGCAGGACGTGCCCGCCGGCGATTTCCTTTTCAAGCCGGCCGTTGCCGTGCGCGAACGTCCGGCCGGATTCACCGGCTCGCCGATGCCGAAGGACGAGCCGATGGCGCCGAATCCGCCGTTCGGCGCGTACATCGATTACGTGATCCGAACCGCGCCGGCGCAGCCGGTGACGATCGAAATCCTCGACGCGAACGATGCTCTCGTGCGCCGCTACAGCAGCGCCGACGTTCCTTCGCCGATGGACGTCAAACGCCTCGGCACGGCGCCGGAGTGGTTCACGACGCCGTCCACCGTCACCGCGACGCCCGGCATGCACCGCTTCGTCTGGCCGCTGCACTACCCCGCGCCCGCCGGCGTCGGCGGACGCCGCGGCAGTGGCGGCAGCGGTCCGTTCGCCGACGGAATCTGGGCGCCGCCCGGAAATTACAAAGTGGTGTTGACCGTGAACGGCCAGAAATTCACGCAGCCGCTGACCGTCGTCCCCGATCCGCGCGTCAACCTCCCCGCGAGCGCCTACGCCGAACAGTTCGCCCTCGCGCGCGAAGTCGAACAGACCCGCGCCGCCCTCTCCGCCGCCCTCGGCGAAGCCGCGGCATTCGTCAAACGCACCGACATCACCGAGGCGCAGAAGAGCCGCGCGACGACAGTGTCGGGAACGATCGCCGGCGACGAATTCACCGCGCCGCCGCCGCCCGAATTGTCGCTGCGTTTCATCAGCCAGGCTCTCGCAAAACTAGCCGGCGCAATCGACAGCGCCGACACCGCGCCAACCGCCGACGCCCGCGCAAGTTGGGCGGCGCTCAAACCGGCCGCGGATGCAGCGCTGGCAGCATGGGCGGGTGTGAAGGGGGAGGCACCGATCCGCAGATGACGCAGATTCACGCAGATTGAATCTGTGTTCAATCTGCGTAATCTGCGGATCGCAGCTTTTTTGTCTGGGCGCGGCGCTTCTTTTCTTCGATCCGCCGCTGCTTCTGTGCTCGTGAGACGCGCGTTGGTCTGCGCGCCTCCTGTTCCGCGATCGCATCCTGCAGCAATTCTTCCATCCGCGCTAATGCCCGATCGCGATTGGCGAGCTGGCTTCGTTCGGCTTGCGACGTCACGCGCAGCACGCCGGCTTTGTTGATGCGTCCGGCCAGGCGTTCGCGGATGCGCGACTTGCGGTCGTCGGGCAGGGGGAGCGCGTCGACGACCACTTCGATCGTGACGCGCGTCTCGACCTTGTTCACGTTCTGTCCGCCCGGACCACCGGCGCGCGACGTGGCCGCGCAGAGGAGATTCGCCGGAACGATGATGCCGTCGCCGAGGTCGAGATCGCGCATGCGTGGTTACTGGCAAATGCCGAGCCGCACGCGGCGGATGGCTTCGTTGAGCGGGCGGTCGGCGAAGAGCGGATCGACGAGAGTGCGGATGCGGAGATACAACTCGGCGGTTCCGGTGCCGAGGAATTGGGCGATTTCGGAGGCGCGTCCGGAGACGCTCGCTTCGAATGCGGCTGCCTGCGATTCCGCGGCATCCAACGTGTGCGCCTCGGCCACACCTTGCATCATCGCTACGCGCCATTCGACGGCTTGCGCGGCAGCGATCAGTTCGATGGCGATGACGCTCTGCACGTTGCCGAGGATCGTGCGCATCTTCCGCGCGGCGTGCGTCGACATCGACACGTGATCCTCTGCATTCGCGCCGGTGGGAATCGAATCGACCGAGGCGGGATGCGCGAGGACTTTGTTCTCGGAGACGAGCGACGCGGCGGTGTACTGCGTGATCATCAGTCCCGAGTTGACGCCGGGACGCGTCGTGAGATTCGGCGGGAGTCCGCGATTGTGATCGCTGTCGAGCAGCATCTGCGTGCGGCGCTCGGAGATGTTGGCCAGTTCGGCCAGCGCGATGCTGAGAAAGTCGGCGGCGAGGGCGATCGGCTGTCCATGAAAATTGCCAGCGGAGTAGGCAAGGCGCTGATCGCCGCGATAGCCGTCCGGCCAGTTCTCGCGGAATCGGATGTCGAACGGCTCGCCGTCGAAGAACAATGGATTGTCGGTAGCAGCGTTGATCTCGCGCTCGGCCACGTCGCGCGCGTAGCGGATGGCGGCGCGCGATGCGCCGTGAACCTGCGGCGCGCAGCGCAGCGAATACGGGTCCTGCACGGCTCCGGCGCGCTCGACCAGTTTGCTGCCGTCGATCAGTGCGCGCATCCGCGCGGCGCTGGCGATCTGGCCGGCATGCCCGCGCGCGGCGTGAACCTTCTCGTCGAGCGCGCGCGTGCATCCGCACATCGCTTCGAGCGTCATTGCGGCCGCGGCGTCGGCGAGATCGGCGAGCCGCTCGGCGTCGGCGACGCCGAAGGCGAGCATCGATGCCGAGAAGTTGACGCCGTTGACGAGGGCCAGGCCTTCTTTGAACGTCGGCTTGATTTCGTCTTCGTTGAATCCGAGGAGCGCCGGAAGTTCCGACGCATCGCGAAGATCCTTCGTGCCGGCGACGTAGAAACGTCCGCTGCCGAGAAGCGTGGCGAAGGTGTGCGAAAGGGGACAGAGATCGCCGCTGGCGCCGACGGAGCCGCGCAGCGGGACGAGCGGGATCACGCCGCGGTTGAGCATGGCCTGCACGATGTCGACGAGCTTGCGTCGTACGCCGGAATGTCCCTGCAGAAACGAGTTGAGACGCGTAGCGAGAACGGCGCGGACGACGTCGGCGGCGTAGTAGTTCGACAGATCGTCGGGATCGCAGTTTTCGCCGACGCCGACGGAGTGCGACAGCAACAAGTTGCGCTGCAGTTGCTCGAGATCGGCGGGAGCTATCGGTTTATCTTTGAATTCGCCGAAGCCGGTGGTGACGCCGTACTCGGTCGCCGCCGGTTCTCCCGCTTCCCAGGCGCGGCGATAATTTTCGACGACCTGCGCGATGAGCTGTTCGCTGGCAGCAACGCGTTCGTTCGTGGACGGATCGATCTCCACGCGCGCCCCCTCGCGTGCGATGCGCACGAGTTGCTCGATCGTGAGCGAGTAGCCGTCGAGGAGGATCGTGTCAGTCATGGTGCTTTTGTCATCCTGAACCGGCGGAGCGCGGCGAAGGATCTCAAGTTACGCGGCTCCGGCTGAAACCGCGTAACTTGAGATCCTTCGCCGTCCTGCGCTGCTCCGGCTGTCGCCTTCGCAGCTCCGGCGGCTCAGGATGACACGGACTCGATCTCCGCGAGCAGCTCCTTGATTCCTTCCACCAGCCGCTCGCGCGGGATCGTCGTTTGTCCCGGCCGCTCCGCCAGCCATTTGCTGCGGTCATCGAGCAGCGACGCTTTCGCGCGCCCCGCGGCCATGTTTTTCACGGTCACGATGCCCTGCGCTTTTTCGTTCGAGCCGCAGAGGATGGCCAGCGGGATGTCGTACTGGTCGGCGTATTCGAGTTGCTTGCCGAGGCGCTTGGCGGTGCCGATGTAGAACTCGGTGGGGATGTTCGCGCGGCGCAGTTCCCACGTCATCTGCAGGTAGTCGTCGGTCAGCGCGCGATCCATGTTCGTGACCAGCACGCGGGCAGTTGCTTTTCTGGTATCGACGCGGCCGAGGTGCGCGAGCGCGGCCAGGAGGCGATCGACGCCGATCGACGCGCCGACGGCCGGGATGCGCTCGCCGAGGAAGCGCATCACCAGATCGTCGTAGCGGCCGCCGCCGAAGACGGAGCCGAACTGCGGCGCGTCGAGCAGGATCGCTTCGAAGACCGGGCCGGTGTAGTAGGCCAGGCCGCGGGCGATGGAGAGATCGAGCGAGACGCGATCGTCGCCGTAGCCGAGGGCGTAGAGATGATTCGAGATCTTCTCGACGACGTCGATCTGCGCGGCGGCATGATCGAGTTTTTCGAAGAGCGAACGTACGCTGCTGACCACCTCGCGCCGCGAGTCGGACTTGATGTCGAGAAAGCGCTTGATGCGATCGACCTGATCGGCGGTCAGTCCTACGCCGCGGATCGTGTCGCCCGATTCGTCCTTGTAGCCGTTCATCAGCTCGCGCGAGACCTTGTCGAGGCCGACTTTGTCGAGCTTGTCGAGGACGCGAAAAACGTCCACGCCTTGTTCCGCGCCGATGCCGGCGAAATCGAGCAGCAGATTCAGAATTGCGCGGCTGGAGAAGCGGACCAGGGAGCGTCCGACGTTCAGCGCCGAGAGCGTGTCGCACATGCCGGCGATGACTTCGGTATCCGCAACCTCCGACTCGGTGCCGACCGAATCGAGATCGAATTGCGTGAACTCGCGGAAGCGGCCTTTGTCCGGCTTGTCGGCGCGCCAGACCGGCGAAACCTGGTAGCGGCGGAAGGGACGCGGCAGCTCTTTGTACTGCGCGATGACGCGCGCCAGCGGCACGGTCAGATCGAAGCGCAATCCGAGCGCTTCATTCTCCGGATTGGTGACGCGGAAGATCGACGATTGCGCTTCCTGCCCAGCGCTGCCGGAGAGGACGTCGAGAAACTCGATGGCCGGCGTGTTGAGCGGAACGAATCCGTACAGTTCATAGACGCGCCGGATCGTATCGATCATCGACTGCCGCGCCAGCATCTGGTCGGGAAGGAGGTCGCGCAGACCGCGGGAGACACGAGGTTCAACGGTGTTGGTCATTCGGGCGGGGGTCCATGGTACCGAGGGCCGGGATCGAACCGGCGACCCCCAGATCCACAATCTGGTGCTCTAACCAACTGAGCTACCTCGGCACAGGACGCGGAATGATACTCAGAAAACCTGTGAGGCGCGAGTCAGAACAGCGCGTGTGCGGGATGCATTCTTGTGTCATTCAGAGCCGCCGAAGCTGCGGAGCGCGAAGCGCGAGCAGCGCAGGACGGCGAAGAATCCCCGGCTGGTAACCCGGAAAGGGAGGGGCTGCGTTTCCCACCGCCGCCCACCGCGGTTAGCAGCCGGGGATTCTTCGACCGTCCTGCGCCGCTCCGTCGCTGCGCGACTACGCGGCTCCGGCGGCTCAGAATGACAGCGAGCCGCTACTCCGCCACTAGCAGCAGATCGGCGAAGTAGCCGCGGCTGTCGCTCCATCGGCGTTCGACGCGGAAGTTGCCGGCGGCGGCGAGGGCGGCGAGGGTGGCGACGTCGTATTTGTGCGAGTTCTCGGTGTGGATCGTTTCGCCTTCCTCGAACGCGACTTCGTATCCGTTGATGAGCACCCGTTGCGCGATCTTGCTGACGAGGTGCATCTCGATCCGTCCCTCGTCCGCGTTGTAGAAGGCGCGGTGCGCAAAGGTGGCGAGGTCGAACGTGCCGCCGAGCTCGCGGTTGATGCGGACAAGGAGGTTGCGATTGAACGCGGCGGTGACGCCTAGGGCGTCGTCGTAGGCGGGCTCGAGGATCGACGGCGATTTGCGAAGGTCCGCCCCGAGAAAGAGAGCGTCGCCGGGAACGAGGGCGGTGCGAAGGTTGGCGAGCATCGCGCCAGCGGCGGATGGATCGAGATTGCCGATACTGGACCCGAGAAAGAGGATGATCGTGCGCGCGCCGGAGGGCGGCAGATACGGGCGCAGCAACGCCGCGGGGTCGCGGAAATCGCCGCAGATCGCGGTGATGGAGAGATTCGGGTAAGCGTTCAGCAACTCCTGGCTGCTGGAGGCGAGGATGCCGGCATCGACGTCGATCGGAAAATAGTCGAGCGACGGCTGACGATGCAGGACGGCCTCGATCAGATGCCGCGTCTTCCGCGCGCTGCCGCTGCCCAGCTCGGCGATGCGTACGTTCGGTCCAAACGCGGCCGCAATCTCCGCTGCCTTAGTCCGCAGAATCTCGTCCTCGGCACGCGTGACGTAGTACTCCGGCAGTTCGCAGATGGCTGAGAAGAGCGCCGAGCCTAGCGCGTCATAAAAGTAGTGCGGGAGGAGGAACTTCGGCGTCGCCGTGAGCCCTCGGCGGACATCCTCGGCGAAGCTGCCGGCGGGAAGGGCGAGGGCTTCGTGGAGCACGAAACGCTCGCGCGTCGTACTCGGCGCGTCGACGGCGAGCGATGGTTCCATCCCGCCGGATTGTAGCGGATGCCACGCCAAGGTTTCGTGGCAGGTTATTTGTAACGTGAGTGGCGTCGGCAAGGGGTAACGACTCGATGACCCACAACTCGCGCGTCCTGCTGGTGGACGCCGACGAGCAAGTCCGCGCTTTACTTTCCAGGGCGCTGCTCGACCGTGATGTGTTCTGCGACGCCGCGGTGTCGGTGCGCGATGCGCTCGTGCAACTCGGCGCGCGCCGCTACGCGCTGATGCTGCTGCACCTGGAAATGCCGGGCGTCGAGGGCGTCCTCGATTGCATCCGTTCGCTGCCCGCCAACCGCAGGCCGATGGTGCTGATGACGGCAGATGTCCGCTCGTCGAAGGACGCGATCGATACAGAGATCGTGCAGATCATCATCCGGCGCCCGCTGAAGATCGCCGAGGTCGCGGGGATGATCCGGGCCTGCCTGGAGTTCGTTCCGGACGACGATCAGCGGACGGTGTAGCCGGCGGCGCGTAACGCGGCGGACGCGTCATCGAGCGCGGAATCGCGGACCAGCACGTAGTCGGTGTCATGCGTGGAAATGACGAAGAGAGCGACGCCGGCGTCCGCGAGCACGCGTGTGAATGCGGCGGCGACGCCGGTCAGATCGAGCGGCATCGGACCGGCCAGCTTCAGACAGCGCCAGCCGCGATCGGCGATGACGTCGGGGACGTTCCCTTCCTCGCAGACGATCGACAGCTCCTCGCTGGTGCGCGTGATCGAGAGAAACGCGCCGCGCGCCCAGGCCGGCACGGCGTCATCCGCGTGCAGCCGAACGATGGCGTAGTGGCCTTCGAGAATGGTGAAGGTGCCGCTCATGACGCGCTCATGAGCCGCACGGCGTCGATGAGTTGCTGCGGCTCGAACGGTTTCTGGACGACCGTGCTCACTTCACCCGAAAGCGCGTCGATCAGCGAGTCGGGCGACGCGGTCAGGAGGATCGATCGCTTCAGCATCTGCGGATTTTTCGTTCGCAGGTGGCGGATCACGGTCATCCCGCCTTCGTGCGGCATCATCAGATCGAGGAGCAGGACGTCATACGTGACCTTCTGCAACGCGGTGATGGCCTGGCTGCCGGTGAGGAAGACGTCGACGCGGAATCCGTCGTTGCCGAGGATGCGCGCCACGAGGCGCTGCATGGAGGGATCGTCGTCCAGCAGAAGAACGCGCTTGCGGCGCTTGAATGGAGAAAGCATTTCGACCCGCAACCGGCGCGGACCGTTGCTTCATCCACGTTGGGTGCCACAAGTCTGTTGCGGTGTGGTGCGGGGTACCGGATTCGAACCAGTGACCCTCTGCGTGTAAAGCAGACGCTCTACCGCTGAGCTAACCCCGCATGAGGGACGTGGAGGATAACAGAGTCATCTCCGGAACCGCTCCGGAACATCGACGTGCCCGGCCACGCGCTTCCAGTCGATCGAGCCGCCGCCCTTGTTGCCGACGCGGAAGTCGCCGCCGACGTCGGACACTTCGACGCTGCCGGAGCCTTTATTGCCGATGTGGACGTCGTGCTTGATGTTACGGACGTCGGCCGAGCCGCTGCCGTCGTTCGCGATTTCCACGCTGCCGGCGCCGTTCACGTCGATGTCGCCGGAGCCGTCGTTGATGCGGACGTTGCCGGAGACGTTGTCGATGGTCATGTCGCCCGATCCGTCATGCACGGAGAGGTCGCCGATGACGTTGCGGATGACGATGTCGCCGCTGCCGTCGGTGAGGTCGACGCCGGCAACGTTGTCGATGGAAAGCTCGCCGGAGCCGTCTTCGACGCGGAGCGCGATGTTGTCGGGGACGGTGACGTCGAAGTCGAGCTTGGCGCTGCTGCCGAAGAAGCCATTGTTGTCCGGCGTCTCCGCTTCGACGCGCAATTCCGAACCGTTGCGCCAGATGGTCAGCTTCGTGTCGCTGAGGACCTCGCGGCTGGAGGCGCAGGCGGTGCCAGTGGCGCGGACTTCGCCCGCTCCGCGCCGGCCGTTGACGTGAAGGTATCCCGCGCGCCCGATGATGACGATGCGGCTCACGCCCGCCGCCGGCGCCGCGACGTTGCGTTTTTCCGTGAGCGAGCAGTCGCCGAAGATATCGGCCGAGGCGGTGGCTGCGGTGAGCAGGAGAGCGAGCGTAGTCAGCGTGCGCATGACGGTTTCGTACGGCGTTTTGCGTGACGGGTTTCCGGTTCGTTGAAACACTTCGCCGATTCCGATCACTACCTGGTAGGGATTTCGGTAATTCAGCCACTCCCTAGGTAAGAGGTATCGGATGCCGTCCAAAAGTCTGATGATCATCGGACTTTCCGCATTGGTTTACGCGATCAGCAGCGAACCGGCTGCGGCGATGAACCTGACGATCATCAGCGGCAACAACCAGCAGGGCCTCCTCGGGCAGCCGATGGGGCAGCCGCTCGTGGTGGAACTCGCCGGTCAGGTTCAGGCCTCTCCACAGCTACCTCCAAGCCCCATCTCCGGCGCCGCCGTAGAGTGGCGCGTCACGAAAGGTCAGGCGCAACTGGATCGGCCGTCGGGTATCACCGACGCACAGGGACGTGCGAGCACGAACGTCACGCCGGGCAGCTTCGGCACCGTCGAAGTCGAAGCCTCCGCTGCGGGCCTCTCCGTCACATTCACGTTGAGCTCCACGACATCCTTCGTGAACCGCACGAAGGATCCTGGCCAGCGTCCGATCGAGCAGACCCTCGACGGCATCTGTGCACGAAATGATGCGACATTTTCAAGCGTCTGCACGGCGCTCTCGAAACTATCGAACAGCGATCTGACGGCGGCGCTCGAGCGCATCGCGCCGCAGGAGTCTGGCGTTCAGTCGAAGGTGTCCGACGAAGTGGTTTCGGCCGTCACGTCCGCCATTCGCGGCCGGCTGTTGACGGTGAGAACGAAACGCTCCGGGACCCGCCGGCCGACTCTCACGGCGTCATCCGGCCCGTCGTCGGCGAAGGAGTACTTCGCGATGTCGATGGCGTCGTCCGCGGCCGGCAACGAAGACGACGACAAAGGCTTGTCGGTGTATCTGAGCGGCAACCTCGGCTCGGGAAATCGGCTCGCGCGGACGGGTCAACTCGGCTTCGACCTCGACTCGCGCGGCCTGATGGCTGGCGTCGACCGGCAGTCCGGCGACAACATCTTCGGCGTTTCTCTCCATCTGTTGAAACTCGATGCAACGCTGGACGGTAAGGCCGGCTCGGTCGGGGTCAACGCGTATGCAATATCGATCTACGCAAGCCGCGACGGACTCTTGACGAAGGACGCCCGGCCCACGGATGCGGGGTTGCATTACGACGGAGTCCACATCGACGGAAGTCTCAGCGTGGGCAGGAATCGCTACGCCTCCGAACACGTCGTCGACATTTCCGGTCTCTCGCCATCGCGCGCGACAAGCGTGAACGACGCGAGCGTTTTTACTTTGGCAGGTGCCACCGGCGTGGAGGCGCACCGAGGCCGCTCAGAGTTCGAAGCGTCGCTGTCCGGCTCCTGGTCGCGCACGCGCATCGGCGATCTGACCGAGAACGGAAGCGGTCCGTTGATCCTCTTCGTACAAGGACATGAGATCGACTCGCTCGTGGCGACCGGCTCTTTGAGTGTCCGATCCGCGAGGTCTGTCCCGTTCGGAACCCTTTTTCCTTACGTTCGTGGGGAGATGGTCCATGAGTTCCATAGCGCCGCGCGCCTCGTGACCGCGCGCTTCTTGCGCGATTCCCTCGGCACGTCGTTCACGATTCCGATCGACCGTCCCGATGCGAATTACGGAAAGGTCGCGGCGGGACTTCTCTCCGTTTTCCCTCACGGCATCTCGGCATACGTCGACCTCACGCAGGATGTCTTCCGCTCCGACCTGAAGTTCCGAACGGTTCAACTCAACGTGGACAAGTCGTTCTGAGATTAGCGATGAGGAACGTCATCATGCCGTCTCGCTCTACCTTCCTTGCGCTGTTTTTAGTGGGAACGCATTCGTTCGTGAGCGCACAGGTGCTTCCGCCGAACGCTGACGATCTGGAGATGGTTCCATGCCGTCTCGCGCCGCGGATCAGATCGATCGGCGGGACGACGCGCAGCATCCCGGGGCGGCGGGTGCAGACGACGAGGGCCGACTGCAATGCACGCGGCGGGCTCGATCTCGTGCGGAAGTCGATTCCTTCGTCTCTAGCCGCCCTGCATCCGCTCCGATGCGGGGAGGCGCGCTGCTATTCGAGTACCGAGGTTGCGGGCGCCGTGGAGAGGATTCGGGAGCAGGTTCGCCAGGCCATTCCGCCGCAGGGCGCAGCGCTGGCGCTGACCCTCGACGCCGATCTGGATCGCGCCAGCGAGCTCGGCGAGCCGCTGCCGCTCGATCCCATTCAACTGGTCCGTTCGCGTCCGGACGATGCGACGAGCGGCTACCACACCAATGCAGTCGCGAGTTTGTTCAGCAAACTGGAAGAAGTGATCGATCACATTCTGAATTACGATAGCCTCGCGCCGACGCTCTTCATCCGGAGCAATCCCCAGCTCGCCACGTTCGAAATGTCCGTCGGCGGTGCCGCCGTCACGAAGCTCTCCGGGACGACCAACATGCAGTTGCCGCATGTCTGGCGCGGCCGGTATGACTTCGTGGCGCGGATGGCGGGGCGCAAAGTAAGCCAGACCAGGATCGATTTCATGAACGGCACGCCCAAGCGAGTCTTGTGCGAACTGGTTCCGGACTCAGGAAGCGGAATGTCTTTCTGCAAGGTGGAGCAATGATCCGGCTCACGGAGGCGGCCCGGAAGTATCGCAATCATCTTCTTTCATTCGGAGTCACGCTCGTCGTCGGCATGGCGCCGTTGCTCGGCAAGGTCCACATCCCGCTTTTTACGTCGATCCTGGACGTCTTTCCGCGGAACTTCAGTCAGACGCTCATCCCCTTCGTCGCGTTCATCATGACGTTGCCCGCCGTCGCCGTGCAGTTCATTGGCAAGGACGTGATCGCGCGCAAACATCTGAATCGCTGGTTCCGATGGAACTTCGTGTTCCTCGCGCTGACTACCATTGCACTCTACGTCGTCTATTCGTACATGGTCACTCAGGTCAGTTTCGAAGGGGAGCACGGTGTCGTGGCGTATGTGACCGGCAACAAGATGCTGGACGACTGCCCATGCGTCGCGGCGAAGCTCCCGATCTCGACCTGCATCGGAGAGAAGATCAGCCTCAATCCGTCACAGGTCACGGCCTGCTACGACCCGGCCGAGATCAACCTGCGCAAGGCCATCCTGTCGACGTTGTACATGATGATGATGCTGTCATTCGGAACGCTCATCGGCCTCCTGATCGTCAGGGAAAATCAGCCGCAGTCGCAGCGCAAGCGCCAGCCGAGGCCTCGAACGCGAAAGCGCGGCTCATCGCCTTCGCCTCCACCTCCCGGAGCATGAATCCGCCCCATGCAATTCTTCGTCGCCCGCGCAGGTTCTGAGCCGGACCGCGGTAGCTGCGTCCTCGCGGGATTGATTTTGCCTTCCACGGCTGTTATGGTGTCGCGTTTTGAAGCGGACGTTTGTATTTACAAGGGTTTAAGTCTTAAGGAGACAGTGATTTGTCAACCACCAAAGAGCAGAAAACAGAGCTCATCACCTCGTATCGAGTCCATGACGTCGATACCGGATCGCCAGAAGTGCAGATCGCACTCCTCTCGAACCGCATCACCTACCTCACCGAGCACTTCAAGACGCACGCGAAGGATCATCACAGCCGCCGCGGTCTTCTGAAGCTGGTCGGCCGGCGCCGCCGCCTTCTGGACTACCTCAAGAAGACGGATCAGGATCGCTACCGCACGCTCATCGACCGGCTCGGTATCCGCAAGTAACCAGATCGGGGCGCTCGAACGCGCCCGCAGCAAACGGGCGCACGCAAGTGCGCCCGAGGTTTTTCTGGCGCGTGGCTCGCACGCGCTCTACTCCTTCCGGCCGGATCCCATCATCCGGCCACCAGCGGACAAATCTACTGCTTCGAGGTGATGAGTGGCCTCGGGCACAAAGGAATCAAATGTACAAGAAGGAATTGCAGATCGGCGGGCGCACGCTCTCGATCGAAACCGGTGCGGTCGCGCGCCAGGCCAACGGCGCCTGCGTCATCCGCTACGGAGACACGGTCGTCCTGGCGACGGCCTGCTACAAAGATGGCGTCGTCCTCGGCGACTTCATGCCGCTCACCGTCGACTACAAGGAGTACACCTACGCCGGCGGCCGCATCCCGGGCGGATTCTTCAAACGTGAAGGCCGGCCCACCGAAAAGGAAATCCTCACCTCCCGCCTCATCGACCGTCCTCTCCGCCCCTCCTTCACTAAGGGCTACCGGCAGGAGACGCAGATCATCGGCCTCGTGCTTTCCGCCGACGGTGAGAACGATCCCGACATCCTGGCCATCAACGCCGCATCGACGGCGCTGGTGATCTCCGAAATCCCCTTCCCGAATCCGATTTCCGCCGTGCGCATCGGCTACATCGACGGCCAGATCGTCGTCAATCCGACCAACGCGCAGCGCGACCTCTCCGACCTCGACCTCGTCGTGGCCGGTACGCCCGACGCGATCGTCATGGTCGAAGCGGGCGCCCGCGAAGTCGACGAGACCGTCGTCCTCGATGCGTTCGAAGCGGCGCATAACGAAATCCGCCGCCTCTGCGCGCTGCAGCTCGAACTGCGCGCCGAAGCCGGCAAGCCGAAGCTCGAAGTCACCTTCACTCCCAAGTTCACCGAAGAGCTGGTGACGGAGCTGATGGGCCAGCACGGCGATGCGCTCAAGGCCGCCATGCAGACCCTCGGCAAGCACGAGCGCTACGCGGCGCTGAAGGCGCTGAAGACGCAGATCCTCGGCGCGATTGCGCCGGAAGACACCGAGCGCCTCGCCGCGACGCACGCCGCATGGGCGGAGATGGAAGTGCAGATCTTCCGCAACCTCATGCTCAAAGAACACAAGCGCGTCGACGGCCGCTCGTTCACCGAAATCCGTCCGATCACGATCGATCTGAACGTGCTTCCGCGCACGCATGGCTCGGCCATCTTCACGCGCGGCGAGACGCAGGCGCTCGTCACCGTGACCCTCGGCACGCCGCAGGAAGCGCAGAAGATCGAAGACTTCGAAGGCGAGACCTTCCAGCGCTTCATGCTCCACTACAACTTCCCGCCGTTCTCCGTCGGTGAAGTGAAATTCATGCGCGGCCCGGCCCGCCGCGAGATCGGCCACGGCAACCTTGCCCGCCGCGCGCTCGCGCCGATGCTGCCGCCGCAGGAAGAGTTCGCGTACACGATCCGCATCGTCAGCGACATCCTCGAGTCGAACGGCTCGTCGTCGATGGCCTCGGTGTGCGGCGGCTCGCTGGCGATGATGCAGGCCGGCGTCCCGCTCCAGTCGGCAGTTGCCGGCGTGGCGATGGGACTCGTCACCGGCGAACACGCCGGCGAAGTGGCCATCCTCTCCGACATCGCCGGCATGGAAGACCACGAAGGCGACATGGACTTCAAAGTGGCCGGCACGCGCAAGGGCATCACCGCCCTGCAGATGGACATCAAGGTGGCCGGTCTGCCGCGCGAGATCATGGCCCGCGCGCTGGCGCAGGCGAAGGAAGGCCGCATCCACATCCTCGACAAGATGGATGCCGCGATCGCCACGCCGAGCACCGAGCTTTCCGAATACGCGCCGCGCCTCTACACGATCCAGATTCCGAAGGACCGCATCCGCGACGTGATCGGCTCCGGCGGCAAGACCATCCGCTGGATCGTCGAAGAAACCGGCACGAAGATCGACGTCGAGGACGACGGCAAGGTGACCATCGCCTCGATGGACGTCAAAGCCGCCAACCGCGCCATCGACATCATCAAAGGCCTTACGGCGTCGGCCGAGATCGGAGCGAACTACAAAGGCACGGTCAAGCGCATCGAGCCGTACGGAGCGTTCGTCGAGATCATGCCCGGCCAGGACGGCCTGCTGCACATCTCGGAGATGGCCCACGGCCGCGTCGGTCAGGTCACCGACGTCATGCAGATCGGCGATGAAGTCGAAGTGCAGGTCGTCGGCATCGAGCCGGACAGCGGCAAGATCCGCCTCTCGCGCAAACCGCTCCTTCCGCCTCCGACCGAGGAAGAGCTCGCAGCCGCCGCAGCACGTGGCCCGCGCCGCGAAGGCGGACCGGGCGGCGACCGCGGTGGCCGCGGCGGTTTCGGCGACCGCGATCGCGGACCACGCCGTGACGGCGGCGGTGGTGGACGGGGAGATCGCGACCGCGGCCCTCGCCGCGACCACGATCGCCCTCGCCATTCGGGCCCCCGCCACGAAGGCGACCGCGGCCCCCGCTTCAACAGCGACAGCGGCGCCCGCGAAGCATCCGACGCCCCGAAAACGGGCGGCGGCGACGAGGGTGGGAACTCGTAGGTCAATTCACTATCGCCAACTGAAAACGCCGCCGAAAGGCGGCGTTTTTTGTTGCTTCTTGATATCGAGGCAAGCGCGACCGGGAGTTTCCTCAATTCTCGCGGGTTTATGATTTCCCTTCGGTCCCAATAATCAAAGGCATCCCTACTATGCTCAATCGGCTCCGCGTCGTCGCACCTCTCGTGTGTTTACTGACATCCGTGTCCCTCTTTGCTGCGACGCGCACCTGGACCGGTGCAGTGAACGCCAACTGGTCGCAGCCGGGGAACTGGTCTCCATCCGGAGTGCCGCAGCCTGACGACACTCTGATTTTTCAAGCGGGTGCAGCGAACCGGAATATGTCAAACGATCTGCCGCCGGGGACTGCGTTTGGGGCAATGACCTTCAGTGACGACTCCTACACCTTGAGTGGCAATCTTCTGATGCTGACCGGCAACGTTAGCGGGTGCATATGCAGCGCAGATCTGAAACTCGGAGCCTCGGTGGCATTTTCCGGAGTCTCGAACGGCGCCATGAACATCAACGGCCAGACGTTGACGGCGCAACAAGCAACGTTCAACGGCCCGATCAATGGAAATGGGACGATCATTTCGACCGCGATGGTGTTCGCGGGAGGCATCTTTCTTAATAGCGGCAACTTCAGCGGAACCATTCATGGCGGCCCGTCGGGCGGAGGGCTGGCGCTGGGAGAGACCTGTTCTCTGCCGAACGCAACGATCTCGATCGAGCAGATCTCGCAGGGTTCACTCAGTGCGACGCTGGGGGATGTGACGATTACACCTTCGCAGTTCGGCTATGTCTCGCCTGGGCCGCCGGGCGGAGTGCTTCATACGAAGTCGCTTACGCTTTCCGCGGTAACTCCCCCCGCGCAGGGTGGAGGCATCCTCGCTTTTTTAGATTCGACGGGTGGAGATCAGATCGACGTGACGGGAACGGTGACCCTCAATGGCGCACCGTTGGGAACCTTACCCTTTGGCAATCCTTCCGTCGGACAGAGTTTCACCATCATCAAGAACGACGGAACGGATCCGGTGATCGGTACGTTCGCCGGACTGCCCGAAGGCGCGATTTTTACCGCCGTCCACCGGTTCCGTGTTTCGTACGTTGGCGGCGACGGCAATGATGTCGTCCTGACGACACTCGGCGAAAGCAACACCGCACTATCGCAGAATGCCATCACCACGCAGTTCGGCGAACCATTCACGGTGACCGCAACGGTCACCGCACAATCCGGGACGCCCACAGGGTCCGTCGTGTTCACTGCAGACGGAGTGACGATTGGCGCAGCACCGTTGCAGAACGGCGTCGCCAACCTCCCGGTCACGACGCTCAACACGGGGACGCACGCCATCGTCGCAACATTTCAGGGTACAGGCGGTTTTCCCGACAGCGTATCGACCGGTATTGCGCACGTCGTCATTCAGGGGCAGACGAAAACAGAAATCACAGCCAACCACCCGAGCACTTACGGGCAGGCGGTTCGCTTCACGGTGGCGGTAAGTGCGCAATCGCCCTCTTTGGCACAGCCAGCCGGGAATGTGACCATCCTCGTCGGCGGCGTGCCTTTGGGTACTGTGCCGTTGGTAAACGGCACCGCGATTTTCGAGACCTCCGCGTTGCATGCCGGCGTCATGTCGATTACGGCGGCGTATGAGGGCAACGCGAACCTTGCCGCGAGCACTGCATCCGCGATTCAGCAGAGCGTCGGCAAGGCTCGGACCGAAGTCGATGCGCGGACGCACACGCCGATCGGTGTCGGGCAGGCGCCGCTCATCACGGTGTTCGTGAACGTCACGCCTGGCTCGCCGATCGCTCCGACGGGCGTCGTTACCATCAGGGAGGGCGTCGCGATTCTTGGAACGCAAGTGCTCGCCAGCGGCGTGGCCAGCTTCAGCCTGAAACCCCTCGCTATCGGCGATCACACGCTCGTGGTGGATTACAGCGGCGGCGATGATTTCGAAGCGAGCAGTGAGACCATCACCCAAAGCGTCTCCGCACCGGTGGTTTCGATCCATGGAGCGCGTGTTCTCGAGGGGAACGGAGGTGTGACGAATCTCTCGCTTGTGGCCAGTCTTTCGGCCCCAAGCTCAGAGACGATTCGGGTCTCCTTCTCCACCCTCGCCGGCAGCGCCACCGAGGGAGAGGACTACGAGAAAGCCAGCGGCGTGATCGAGTTCGCTCCAGGCGAGGTATCGCGTTCGATCGAGCTGCGCATCATCGGCGATACGTTTCCCGAGCCGGATGAAACATTTTCCGTGTTTCTCTCAGACCCGGTGAACGCCACGATCGATGCACCCTCCGCCGCGATCGTCATTGCCAACGACGATCAGGTTTCGTTGCGGCATCGTCCTTCGCGGCCGTAACCACCGCGTGGCGACGAGGATGGGAACTCGTAATCATTTCAAATTGCTGCTGATTGAAACGCCGCCGAAAGGCGGCGTTTTCTTTCTGAGGGTACAATCGCGCTTCGGTCCTTCCGTATACATCTGAAAATCAGCCGGCAGGTCAGTGCCGAGGTATCCCATTCATGGTCCATAAACGCGCGGCGCTCCTATCGCTGATCTGCCTGTTCATCTGCTTGCCCGGATTCGCGGTCACGCGATCCTGGACCGGAGCGGTCAGCTCGAATTGGTCCAATCCTTCGAACTGGTCTCCTTCCGGTACGCCCGCGGCGGCCGACTCGCTCATCTTCCCGGCCGCGGCGGCGAATCGATCGATGACGAACGACCTGCCGACGGGGACGACTGTCGGAGCGATGACCTTCAACGACAACTACACACTGTCCGGGAACGGGTTGACGCTGAATGGAGATCTCGCGTTTCTGCGCGACTCGAATGATTTTTCGAGTGTAGGCGTCACGTTCAACACGAACTTCAAACTTGCCACCGCGGTGACGTTCGGATCAGCCTGGAACAGTTACAACGGCACGATCGACGTCAATGGACAGACGCTGACGATCGACGAAACCCATACAGCCAACGCAACGGCGGTATTGGACGGGCCGCTGAACGGGACCGGGACAGTCATCATCAATGGCTCGGGCGTGTACATCAACGGAATCGGAACGTTCAGCGGGACGATCAGCGGAGGCATGACGTGGCGGGGGCTCTGCCGAATGCGACGATCAGCGGGCGCTTGTCGGGAGTGGGCACGGTCGGAAACGCGACCCTGGGGCTGTTCTCGCCCGGGCACGAATCGCCCTGGAAGACGTTCGGCTATGACATCGCCTCGGGAACGATCCACACCAAATCGCTTTTGCTCACGGGCACCAGTCGATTCGACCTCGCGCCCGGCGGAGCATCGGATCAGGTCCAGGTGGCCGGGACCGTCAGCGTTGGTGGCTCTCTGATCGTCGACCTTCTGAGCGGCGCACCGGCGGCAGGGCAGACATTTACACTCATCGACAACGACGGAGCCGATCCGGTCACCGGAACATTCAACGGAATGCCGGAAGGAGTAACGTTCGCCGTCGGAACGTCCACGTTTGCCATCTCGTATCACGGCGGCGATGGCAACGACGTCGTCCTGACCACTCTTTCGAGTCAGAAGTCATGGACGGGCGCCGTCAGCAGCTTCTGGTCGGACTCGCACAACTGGAGTCCTCAAGCCGTACCGAGCTCCGGCGAGGTGCTGCTGTTTCCGGCCGGCGCCGTCCGATTGACGATGACGAATGATCTGCCGGCGGGGACCATCGCCGGAGCAATGACGTTCAACGATAACTACACACTCTCAGGCAACGCGCTGACGTTGAACGGCGATCTCGCGTTCCACAGGGACGCGAACAATTACGCCAATGTTCAGGTCACTTTCAACACGGACCTGAAGCTAGTCACTGCCGTGACGTTCGGCTCAGCGCCGAACAACTACAACGGCGCCATCGACGTCAACGGCCAGACATTGACGATCGACGAAAACAACACCATCAACGACACCGCAAGGCTGAACGGTCCGCTCATCGGGAGCGGGACGGTCATGATCAGCGGCCCGGGCGTGTACGTTGGCGGAACCGGAACATTCAGCGGGACGATCAACGGAGCGATGAACGTCTCCGGATCGCTGCCGAATGCGGCGGTCAATGGGCGCCTGACGGGTGTGGGCACGGTCGGGAATGCGGTGTTGGGAACGTTCTCGCCCGGCAACGAATCGCCCTGGAAAACATTCGGATTTGACGACGCCGCGGGCGTGATCCATACGAAATCGCTCGTGCTCAACGGCGGCGCGAGATTCGACCTCGCACCGGGTGCGACGTCGGATCAGGTGCAGGTCACCGGATCCGTGGCGGTGGCCGGCCCGCTGACGCTCAATATTCTCAGCGGCGCGCTGACGGTAGGACAGAGCTTCATCCTGATCGACAACGACGGAGCCGATCCGGTCAGCGGCACATTCACCGGAATGCCCGAGCACGCGTCGTTTGTCCTCGGCGGCCAGATGGCGCGCATCAGCTACCACGGTGGCGACGGAAATGATGTCGTCCTTTCTGTTCCCGCTCCCACCACCACCGTCCTCACCCAAAACGCCGCCGACACCAAAGTCGGCGAATCGTGGACGCTTACCGCTACGGTGACTTCTCCAGGCGGCTTCCCCACAGGAGTGGTCTCATTCTCCGCGGACGGAGTCACCCTCGGGACTGCGGCAGTCGTGAACGGCGTGGCCGCACTCACGATCGCGCCGGCCACGGCCGGCACGCGCCAGGTGACCGCCACGTTCATCGGCACGGACGCCTTCATCGACAGCGCGTCCGCCGTCCTTTCGCATGTCGTCTCTCCCGGCCAGACGAAAACCGACCTTGCCGGCGATTATCCTAGCGGCATCTTCGGACAGACCGTTCAGTTCACGGCCACGGTGAGCGTCATCGCTCCCGCGGCGGGCCAGCCGGGCGGAAACGTGACGTTCCAGGCCGAGGGCATTGCCATCGGTACGGCTCCGGTGGTGAACGGCGTGGCCACGCTTGCCGTTTCGAACCTTTCCGTCGGCAGCCATTCCATTACCGCCACGTTCCCGGGCAACGGCAACTTCCTCAATTCCGTTTCAGCCGCGATCACCTACGAAGCGATCCGCGCCGAGACGAAGACCGTCCTTGCCGCCGATCATGCGAGCAGCGTCTATGGACAGGCCGTTCACTTCACGGCCACAGTGAGTGTCGTCGCGCCTGGCACGGGCCAGCCGGACGGAAATGTGACGTTCCAGGCCGACGGCGCCGCCATCGGCACCGCGCCGGTGCTGAACGGTCTGGCCACGCTTGCCGTCGCGAACCTTTCGGTCGGCAGTCATTCGATCACCGCCACATTCCCCGGCAATGGCAACTTCTTCAGCTCCGTTTCGGCCGCGATCACCTGTGAGGCGGCGCGCGGGGAAACGAAAACCGAGCTTGCTACCGACCATCAGAGCAGTGCCTATGGACAGGTAGTGCGCTTCACCGCGACCGTCAGCGCCGTCGCGCCCGCGGCAGGGACTCCCGGCGGAAACGTGACGATTCTCGCGGACGGCAACGTCCTAGGCACCGTTCCGATCGTGAACGGAACCGCCTTCGTCGAGACTGCGTCCCTGCACGCCGGATCGAGGTCGATTTCTGCGACGTACATAGGCGACGCGAACTTCACCGGAAGCACCGCCTCCGCATTGCAACAGCCGATCACCAAGGCCGTGACGCGCGTCGACGCAACCGTGCACGGTGTCGTCATCGGCGCCGCTTCTTCCGTCAACGTCTCCGTGAGTGTCCCGGCACGATCCAACCTCATCCCCTCCGGAACCGTCACCATCAAGGACGCTGGCGGCATCCTGGGTTCTTCGCCGCTCGCGCAGGGACTGGTCAATTTGGATCTTGCACCGCTTCCGGCTGGCGATCACACATTGACCGTCACCTTCAGCGGCGACGCCGATTTCGAAGCGAGCAGCGCGACCGTGATTCAAACCGTAATGCTGCCGGCGATCTCCGCCGGTGTCGCGCATATCGTCGAAGGCGGTCGCGGAGGGAGCACTGCGACGATCGCCGTGACTCTTTCAGCGCCGGTATTGGTGAACGTTCGCGTCTCGTTCTCCACCGTACCCGGCAGCGCGAAGGAAGCGGAGGATTACGAGAAAGCGAGCGGCGTGGTCGAGTTTGCGCCCGGCCAGGTTACCCGCGCCATCGAGCTCCATATCATCGGCGACACGATTCCGGAAGGGACCGAGACCTTTTCACTCGTGCTCTTCGACCCGGTGAACTCCACGATCGACAGCCTGTCCATCCCGATCGTCATCGTCGACGATGACCAGGTGCCGTCGCGGCATCGTGCTTCGCGGCCGTAACCACCGTTTGTGGTAAACATGCGCCCGTTCGGAGGGAGAGCGCATGAATCGTCTGCTGCGGCTGCTGTGTGTCGCCGGTTTCCTCGTCCCGGTTGCCTATGGGGCAACACCTTCCAAGCCAACCGCGCCGGCGCTGCCGGATGCGTCCATTTTGAAAGGGATGCAGTGGCGCGAGGTAGGGCCGTATCGCGGCGGGCGTGCTGACGCGGTCGTGGGGATCGCCGATCAGCCGAACGTCTACTACTTCGGATCGACCGGCGGCGGCGTTTGGAAGACGGTCGATGGCGGACAGTCGTGGAAGCCGGTGTCCGATGGATTCTTCGGCGGGACGATCGGTGCGGTGGCCGTTGCTCCTTCCGATCCGAGCGTCGTTTACGCGGGGACGGGCGAGGAGACCATCCGCGGCAACGTCTCGCCGGGCGCCGGGATGTGGAAGTCGACCGATGCGGGGAAAAGCTGGACGCACATCGGGCTCGATGACTCGCAACAGATTGCGCGCATTCGCGTTCATCCGTCGAATCCCGATCTGATTTGGGTCGCGGCGCTTGGGCATGCGTTTGGGCCGAACGACATGCGGGGCGTCTATCGCTCGCGCGACGGCGGGAAAAACTGGGAACGCGTGCTCTTCGTCAATCGCGATTCAGGTGCGGTCGATCTGAACATGGATCCTTCGAATCCGCGCATCCTCTACGCCTCGACTTGGCGCTTCCGCCGCGGCGCGTATTTCTTCGACAGCGGCGGCGAAGGGTCGGCGCTGTGGAAGTCGACGGACGGCGGCGATACGTGGAAAGAGTTGTCGCGCAACAAGGGCATGCCGAAGGGGACGCTCGGAATCATCGGCGTCAGCGTTTCCGCGTCGAATCCGCAGAACGTCTACGCCATCGTCGAGGCGAAGGAAGGCGGCGTGTTCCGCTCGCGCGACGGCGGCGATACGTGGTCGAAGACGAGCGACTCCGCCGATCTTCGCCAGCGCGCCTGGTACTACACGCGGATCTACGCCGATCCGAGGGATGAGGACACGGCGTACGTCGTCAACGTCCGCTTTCACAAGACGAAGGACGGCGGGCGGACGTGGAGCGCGATCAACACGCCGCACGGCGACAATCACGATCTCTGGATCGCGCCGAACGATCCGCAGCGGATGATCGAGGCCAACGACGGCGGCGTGAACGTCACCACCGACGGCGGCGTGAACTGGACCAAGCAGGACAACCAGCCGACCGCGCAGTTCTATCGCGTTTCCGTCGATACCGACTTCCCCTATCGCCTCCTCGGGCCGCAGCAGGACAACACCGCCGTGCGCATCCGCCATCGCAGCGGCGGCGGCGGAATCGGTCCGCGCGATTGGGAAGAGACGGCCGGCGGCGAGAGCGGCTACATCGTGGCCGATCCGAAGAATCCCGACATCGTCTACGGCGGCTCGTACGGCGGCCTGCTGACCATCTACAACCACAAGACCGGCGAGCAGCGTGACGTCAATCCGTGGCCCGACAATCCGATGGGCGCTGGCGCGGCCGACATCAAGCACCGCTTCCAGTGGAACTTCCCGATTTTCTTTTCGCCGAACGATCCGAACAAGGTCTACGCCGCGTCGCAATACCTGCTCGAGTCGACGAACGCGGGACAGAGCTGGAAGGTGATCAGCCCCGATCTGACGCGCAACGACAAGTCGAAGGAAGGGCCGAGCGGCGGACCGATCACGAAGGACAACACGAGCGTCGAGTACTACGACACGATTTTCTACGGCGCCGAATCGCCGGTTGAAGCGGGCGTGCTCTGGGTCGGGTCGGACGACGGATTGGTCCACGTGTCCCGCGATGGCGGCGCGCATTGGGACAACGTCACCCCGCCGAAGTCGATCATGCCCGAATGGATCATGATCAACGAGATCGACGCCAGCCCGATCGACAAAGGCGCGGCGTACGTTGCGGCCACGAACTTCAAGTGGGACGATTTTCATCCCTACCTTTACAAAACCTCGGACTACGGCAAGACGTGGACGAAGATCGTCGACGGCATTCCGGCCACCGAGTTCACGCGCGTGATCCGCGCCGATCCGAAAAAGCGCGGATTGCTCTACGCCGGTACGGAGCGCGGCGTCTGGGTTTCGTACGATGACGGCGGCCACTGGCAATCGTTGCAGTACAAACTGCCTATTGTTCCCATACACGACTTGCTCGTTCACGAGGATGCGCTCATCGCCGCCACGCACGGCCGCGCGTTCTGGATGCTCGACGACCTCGAGCCGCTGCGCCAGCTCACGCCGGACGTCGCCGCGCAGCCGGTTCACGTCTTCACGCCCGCGCTCACGTGGCGGACGGCGGGCGGGGGAGGGCGCGGCGGCGGGCAGGGAACGAATCCGCCCAACGGCGCCATCATTGATTACTACATCCACGGCCAGAAGCCGGGCACCAAAGTCTCCATGGCCATCCTCGGCGGCGACGGAAAAGTCATCCGCGAGTACACCGGAACCGTGCAGGCCGAGGCCGCGAAACCGCGCGAGGCGGCGGGGACTGCGGCAGTGACTGCGCTCCCCGAGGCCGAGCAGCCGAAGGAAGCGATCAAATCCGAGGGCGGTGAGGCGGAAGAAGAAGGCGGCGGCGATGAGGGCGGCCGGCGCGGACGCGATTCGAACAAACTCACCGAGGTCGTCAACGGTCACAATCGTTTCGTCTGGAACCTGCGCACGGCCGAGGCCAAGCGCTTCCCAGGTTTGATCATGTGGGCCGGTGGCACGCTCGGACCGCGCGTGATTCCGGGAACGTATCAGGCCAGACTCACGGTCGGCGATCAGCCGCCGGTGACGACGTCATTCGAAATCCGTCAGGACCCGCGCAGCACGTCGACCGCTGCCGATCTGAAAGCGCAGTTCGATTTCGTCACCAGCGTTCACGACAAGCTCTCCGAGGTGAATGAGGCGGTCGCGCGCATCCGCGAGGTGCGCAAACAGCTCACCGACGTGAAGAAGCGCGTGGCCGACAACAAGGCCGTCGTCGCCGCGGCGAACGATCTCGACAAGAAGATGACCGCGGTGGAAGAGGCGCTGTACCAGACCAAGAACAAGAGCTCGCAGGATCCGCTGAACTATCCGATCCGTCTGAACGACAAGCTGGCCGGCGTCGGCGACTCCGCAGCGACCGGTCCGTACGCGCCGACGGCGCAGCAGATCGCGGTTCGCGACGAGTTGGTAGCGCAGATCAACGCCGAGCTGGCGAAGCTGAAGGCGATTTGGGATACGGACTTGCCAGCGTTCAACAAGCTGGCTGCTGGTGTGCCGGTGGTGAAGTGACAACGGATGCTGCGTGAGCAGCATCCGTTGTCATCCTGAGCCGCCGATGCCCCGGAGGGGCTGAGGACGGTCGAAGGATCCCCGGCCGATAACCCGGGTGGGCGGCGGCTCCGTGTACTTGCGCAGCCCCCGCCCCGTCCGGGTTACCAGCCGGGGATTCTTCGCCGTCCTTCGCGACTCCGGCGCTCGCGCCTACGTCGCTCCGGCGGCTCTGAATGACAGGTTGACCCAACCTCCGCCGTTCGCGTTCGATTCGTGCGCCGCGTCGAGGACGCGCTGTTGCATCAGGCCGTCTTCGAACGTAGCGGCGTTCGCAAGCGCACCTCGGTCGCCGTCGTCGAGCGCAGTTTTCAGCGCGCGGCCGAGGTAGTAGGTTCCGGTGCCGAAGGCGCCGCCGGCGGAGTTGCCGCGGCGGTCGGAGGGTTTGCTGGTGGTTGCGGCGGTGAACGGTTCGCCGCGCATCGCCGTCAGAAGATCTTCGCCGACGAGACGCATCGCGCCTTCTTCACCGTGGATGGTGAGCATGGTCGGCTCGTCGGGGCCGGAGGCGACGGCGCTGAAGGTCATCGAGGCGATGGCGCCATTCGCGAGGCGGAGAGAGACATCGGCGAAATCGTCCGAGGTCACATCGCGCAGGGCGTTCTCGAACGGGCGCTTGTCGATGATCGTTCGCAGCGTCGCTTGTACCGCTTCGATCTCCATGCCGAGGAAGCGGAGGGTGTCGACGAAGTGCGAACCGACCGCGCCCCAGATACCGCCGCCCTGCTCCGCATCGCTCCACCAGTTCCACTCCCGCGACCGATCGCCGCGGCCTGGACTGGCGTAGCGAACCTCGGCGTAGCGAATCCCGCCAAGCTCGCCGATCCGTTCGCGCGCGGCGCGGAAGGAGGGGAGGAAGCGCAGCTCGTGATCGATCAGCGAAATCCGTTCGGGATGTTTCCGCGCCGCGGCGAGAAGTTGTTCGGCTTCATCCGCATTCAGCGCCGTCGGCTTCTCACAGAGCACGTGTTTGCCGGCATCGAGTGCGAACGCCGCCATCTCCCGATGTTCCGACGGCGGCGTGACGATGGTGACGAGATCGACGTTCGATGCGATCAACTTGCGCCAGTCGTCGAACGGCTCGACGTCGAGCTGGCCGGCGATCTTGCGCGTGCGCTCAGCGTTGTGTCCGGCGATGGCGACGACTTCGAGTCCGGCCTCGCGGAACGCCGGCACCTGCACGCGCGCGCCCCAGCCGGTGCCGATGATGCCGATGCGTGCCATGGAGGAGGAGTCTAGAAGTTTGCGCGGTCGAAAATCAAAGCCGCAATGTGTGGCCGAGCCTTGGGCAACCAACGCTGCCGGCCGTGCCGGCTAGGTTGCTTCGGCGGCCATCGGCGTGCCGAGTCCGCAGAACAGGCCGACCATGTCGAGCAACTCGGCGACGTGAAACGGTTTCTCGAGGATCACGGCGGGCTTCAGGTCTTCGTCGCTCGCATCCAGCTTGTAGGCGGAGATGATGATGACGGGCGATTCGCGGCGATGCCCGCGGAACCAGCGCAGCCACTCGCGGCCATCCATGCGCGGCATCGCCAGGTCGAGGATGACCAGCAGAATGTCGGGATTCTGTTCGACGATGGGGATGGCGTCCTGCCCGTCGGTCGCGGTGAGGACCTGGAATCCGTACGGCAGCAGGAGATCGCGATACGCGGCGACCAGAGTCGCATCGTCGTCGATGACCAGCAGCTTGCGCAATTTGAAGGGGGTACGCCGCGCTCGAATGCTCACCTGCGCTCCGTGAATCCAAGAAGGTCCGAGATCGAAGGCGGGATGTGCAAGTGGCGTACCGCACGGGACCGTAGCCTCGGCGTGAAACAATCGCGCCGATGCTCGACGTATCGTTGACGGACGCCCCCCTCGGGACGGTGATCTTCCCGAGATCGACCCACACGGCCATCGTCGGTCCCGGAGGATCGGGCAAATCGAATCTGCTGCAGATCATCGCTGGCGATCGCAAGCCGCAATCGGGCGAAGTGCGCATCGGAGCGCGCGACGTCACCAGCCTCAGGCGCGCGCGGCGTCCGCTGCTCTACACGACCTCGGCCATCGATGCGCCGTCACGCTGGTCGGTGCGCCATCTCCTCGTCGCCGCGGCGCGGCAGCGGACGATCGATCGCGAGGATCGGCAGCACGAGATCGAGATGGCGTCGACGAAGTGGAAGCTGTTGCTCGACCGCCGTATCGACACGCTCTCATCGACGGAGCGAACGCGCGCGAATCTGGCGCGAATCGAGATTCTGAAGCCGGCCATCCTGATCGCGGACCGCGTATTGGAAGCGGTGAGTCCATCGGAGAATCTCGCCGACGAGTTTTACCGGACGCTTCGCGTAATGGGCACCACGGTCATCACAGTGCCGTCGTCGATCGTCGAGTTGGGTGCGGTCGATCGCGTGATCGTGCTCGACGGCGGACGGGTCGTGCAGATCGGAATGCCTTCCGAGGTTTACGGGAATCCGCACAGCGAAGCGGCGGCTGCGGCGACAGGGGACGTCAGCGTCGTGCCGGTGACGATCCGCGGCAATGTGGTCGAGTCGATCATCGGGTCGTGGGAGATCGATCCGCCGCCGTTTCAGGGAGAGGGGATCGCGCTGATTCGTCCGGACGAGTTTTCCGTCGCGGCGCCGGGCGAAGAATCGGATCTCATCTTCAGCGTCGAGGAGGCCAGTTTCTACGGCGGCGCGTGGCACGTGGTCGGAGTGCTCAGCGGCGCATTCCTGCTGCGGGTGACGCTGCCGGGATCGCTTGCCATTCACAAGGGGAAGCTGATGGCGCTTCGGTACGATCCTGCGCGGTTTACGCTGCTGCCGGCTTGATTCGAGAGAGACCGATTTCACGCGGAGCCGCGGAGACGCGGAGATAAAAACTTCTTTTCTCCGCGGGCGCCGCGTGAAAAAGGGTTATCTCTGGTTTTTCCGTCCGTTCGCCCGCGGACGCAACTGCTGCTGGTTGCCGAAGCGTTCGAGCTGAGCGCGCATCCGGTCCCACTGCGAGTCGTTGAGGACGGCGCGCATGTCGACCAGCATCATCAGCTCGCGTTCGAAGAGCCGCGTGCGCGCATCCGACAAACGCTGCGCGTCTTTGCGAATCGCCGCGCGGTCGAGTTGAGCCTGATCGAGATCGCCACGAAGAGTGATGTTCATTTTCTCAACCTCGCCGCGAAGGTCAATCAGATCGCCCGATGCCGTGCGAAATATGGTCTCCAGCTTGTTCTGCTGCTCCTCGGAGAGATTGAGGCTCTGGATGATCTCCGGACGGCGCCACCATTTGCCGGGCGGCATCGCCGATTGCGCGAACGCAGACGCCGCGAAGACGGCAACGAATGCTGCAAGCAGAAGACGTTTCACAGCGAACTCCCCTGATTCGCGTTCGTTTTGTTGTCCGCTACCCACGACTCCCATTCGACCACGTTGTGGAAGTCCTGCAGCTCTTCCGACTGCCACGCATCGTGGATGTCGGCCGCGGACGGTGCGGGCGAAGGCTGCGCAACGACAGGAACAGTGATGACGCGCGCCGGCTGATGAACCGGTTTGACCGTCTCGTAGACCACCGCGCCGCCGAGGAAGAACGACAGGATCGCCGCGGCGGCGACGCGCAGCGTGCGGCGCGCACTGATCGCGTGCGCGTTCTGCGCATCGACGCGGCGCATGATCTGCAGCCGCTGGCGCGTCCAGAACGTCGCCGGCTTCTCGGTGTGGCACGCGGCCGCTTCGCGCAGCTTCCGCTCCAGGCGCTCGTAGCGCGCGGCGCAGTCGCTGCAATCCGCGAGATGCATCATCACCGGCATCGATTCGCCCGGCTGCGTGTAGTACGTCTCCAGTAGATCTGCTTCGCTAAAGTGCTGTGTCATCGGATAAGGCATGGGGAACTCCCTCTCTCTTCGTCACCCACTCGCCCAGCTCTCTGCGGACTTTGTGGATGGCGCGGAACAGATGCGCCCGGACCGTTCCGGAGCGCAAGCCGAGGAGCTCTGCAATCTCCTCGAGCGAATGATTCTCATAGTGTCGCAGACGGAAGATGATTTTCTGCTGCGACGATAACGTCCGCTCGGCGCGGAGAATGGCCGCGCGAAGCTGGTGGGACATGAATTGCCGTTCGGCGTCGGGCTGCTCGTCGACCGGCTCGATGGCGTAGATGCGGTCGTCGTTGTCGTCGTCGTGCGAAAAAAGGCTGACGAACTTGCGGCGGCGCAGCCAGTCGCGCGAACGGTTGATGGTGATGCGGGTCAGCCACGTTTCGAGCTCCGAGCGGCCTTGAAACTTGCCGAGGTGCGTGTAGGCCTGAATGAAGGTGTCCTGCGTGATCGTGTCGGCCTCGGTCTCGTCGCGGGTGATGGCGTAGGCCACGCGATAAATCTTGCGCTGGAAGCGTTCGACGAGGATTCCGAACGCCGCACCGTCGCCGCCCAGCGTGCGAGCGATGAGCTCCTGGTCGGACGGTGCGGATTCGCTGATCGGATTCACTCGGAACGTCGCCACGGTACCCACGACCCTTTGGACGGCTGTCCGCCGCCCGCGTTTACGCGATTATGATGCCCGCCCGTTGGAAAAGCCGCCAAGCACTCTCCTGGTCCACGCCGCGATGGCCTCGGTGTCGGTGCTTTTCGCCATCAACTACATCATCTCGAAGATCGGGATGCATGTCTTCAACCCGCTGACGTTCGCGTACTTACGCGTGCTCGCGGCGGCGATCGTCCTCAATACCGTGCTTCGCGAACGGAACGCCGCGCCGCTCGAGCCCGGCGATGGCTGGCGGCTCTTCGGCTTCTCGATCCTCGGCGTGGTCATCAATCAGACGTTCTTCCTGGCCGGCCTGGCGCTGACGACGGCGCATGCGGCGGCGATTCTCATCACCACGATCCCGATCTTCGCGCTCGCCGCCGGGATCATCCTCGGGCGCGAGAGTCCGACCGCGGCGAAGATCGGCGGCATCGTTCTCTCCGCGATCGGTGCGGTGCTGGTCGTCGGCGGCGAAGGGCTCAGCGGCAGTCCGCGAGCGCTGATCGGCGACCTGATGATCGTGACCAACTCGCTGTCGTACGCGCTCTACCTCGTCTTCTCGAAGCCGGCCATGGCGCGCATGTCCGCGCGGCGCGTGATCGCGCGCATGTTCGCGATCGCGTCGATCGTCATGCTCCCGATCGCCGCCTGGCCGATGCTGCACGAGCCATGGCGCGCAATTTCCGCCGCTGCCTGGGCTTCGCTCGCATTCGTCGTCGTCGGACCGACGGTCGCCGCATACCTGATGAACGCCTGGGCGCTGAAGTATGCGGAGAGCTCAGTGGTCGCCGCGTACACGTACTTGCAACCCGTCTTTGCGGTGATCCTTGCCGCGATTTTTCTACAGGAACAGATCAAGCCGATCGCGTTGCTGGCAGGCGCGATGATCGTCGCGGGCGTCTACATCTCCTCTCCGCGACTCCGCGCCTCCGCGTGAAACCGGTTCTCTTACTCCTCGATCCACGTCCCGTGATACCGCACCGGCGGCGGCACGAGCGACGTCCGCAATCCGCGCACTTCCGGTTTCTGCAGCACGAAGAAGCGCTCGTGGAAGAGCGTTGCCAGCGGCGCTTCGCGGATCACCATCTGATTCAGCTGCCGGTAAATCTCCGCGCGCCGTTCCGAATCGTTCGTTCGCCGCGCCTCGATGATCTGCGCGTCGACTTCCGGCCGGTGGTAGTAGAAGCCGCGGATCGAATGCGCGTCGCTGTGGAAGAAGACGTAGAAGAAATTGTCGGAGTCGGGGAAGTCGGCGTACCAGTTGCCGCAGAAAAACATCCCGTGTCCCGGCTTTACCAGCGGCTTGCGCGCGTCGACGGCCGAATGCATCGTCACGTTGACGTCGATGCCGATCGCGGCGAGGTCTTCGATGATCAGCGGAAGCTGGCCGGAGTTGTTGAACTCGTCCGTGTCCCACGTGCGGTACTCGACGCGCAGTCCGTTCACGCCGGCCTGGCGCAGCAACGAGCGGGCGCGTTCCGGATCGTGCTCGATGCCGCGAAGGTTCGGGTCGTAGCCGAGGAGTCCCGGCGGCAACAGCGACTTCGCTACGACGCCGAGGCCGGCGAAAACGCGCTCGTTGATGCGGTCGCGATTGATGGCGTGATTGATCGCCTGGCGCACTTCCACGCGATCGAACGGCGCGGACGTGCAGTCGTAGCCGAAGTACGACGTGTGCAACTGGATCGTGGTCAACATGTACGGCGCGATGCGCGGATCGGAGCGGACGTCGTTGACGATATTCAGCGGCACGCCGTGCGCGACGTCCACCTCGCCGCGCAAAAACGCCTGGGCCACGTCGCGGAAGCTGCGCAGGTCGAGGCGGAACTCCAGCTCGTCGAGGTGCGGAATGCCGGCCACGTAGTAATCGCGATTGCGTTGCACGCGAACGCGTTCGCCTTCCGTCGCTTCGACCAGCCGGAACGGTCCCGCGCCGACGGGATGCAGCCGGAACTTCTCCGGATCGCGCGCCTCCTCGGCCGGAATGATCGCCGCCTCATGCATCGTCAGCAGCGACAGGAAAAACGCCAGCGGCTCCTCGAGGATGATGTCGACCGTGTGCTGGTCGCGCACCTGAATGCCGCTGAGCGTGCGCGTGCGTCCCGCGGTCACCTCGGCTGCGCCGCGTACTTCGCGCATGATCCAGCCCGACTGCGAATTCAATTCGGGCAGCAGCAGCCGCACGAGTGAATCGTGGACGTCCTTCGCTTCGAACAGGCGTCCGTTGTGGAAACGCACGCCGTGCCGGAGATGAAAGCGGTACACGTGACCTTGCTCGAGCACTTCCCATCGCTCGGCCAGTCCCGGCATTAACTCCGCGCCTTCGCCGTACATCACCAGATGCGCCTGAATCGTCTTCGACATGTAGCCGAGCGCCGCCGATCCGACGAAGATGGGATCGAGCGTCAGTTGCTGCCACAACACAGTCGACGTCGTCAGCTTGCCGCCCTCGGTGGGCGTCGGCAGCGTGAAGCGGTCCAGCTCCGAATTCAGTAGCGTCGACTCGTGCGACAGCGTGTTGGCCATCTGATTCAGATCGCCGATCGACACGTTCGACTCGCGCGTGGCCTGCTGGATCACGCCCATCGCTTTCACGATGGCCGAGCTTTCGGTGGCCAGCACCGACGTTGATTCGAGGACGTTCTGAACCAGGCCCATGATGTTTTCCATGGCCCGGCTGATGGCGCGGCTGCCCGTTTCCTGCTCCGACATCGCGCGCTTGAGGTGCTTCGTGTAGTCGCGCACCATCGACGTCTGTTCGCCGACTTTGCGCGCCGTCTGCGACTGCTGCTGCGTCGCGCTGGCGGTCTGCTGCACCATCTTCGTCACTTCTTCGATGGCCGCCGTCGCCGCCGCACTTCCGCGCGACTGCTCGTCGGTGGCGCGCGCGATTTCGGCGATCGAGTTCGTCGAGCGCGCGGTCATGTCGAGGATCTTGTCGAGCGTCTGTTCGGCGCGCGCGGTCAGCGCCACGCCGTCGAACACGCGGTCGCTGCTGATGGTCATCTGCTCGGCGGCGCGATCGACGGCGCGCTGCACGTTCTGGATCAGCGTCCGGATCTCGTCGGTTGATACCGAGGTGCGCTCGGAGAGATCGCGGATCTCGTCGGCAACGACGGCGAAACCTTTGCCGCGTTCGCCCGCCTGCGCGGCGATGATCGCCGCATTCAGCGCGAGCAGGTTCGTTTGTCCGGCGATCTCGTCGATCACGCGAACGATTTCGCCGATCTCCTGCGACCGCTCGGCAAGATCGCCGAGTGCTGCTTTGGCTTCGTCGACCGCGACCTGAATCTTGCGCATCCCCTCGACGGTTCCGCTGACGGCGACGCGCCCTTCGCTGGCGGCGTCCTTCACGTACTTCGCGAGCTCCGCCGATTGTTTCGCGGACTTGCCGATCTCCTCGGTCGTGGCATTCATCTCCACCATCGAGCTGGCGGTCTGCGTGGCGAACGACGAAAAGCTCTCCGTGTTCGCCGCCACCTGCGAGATCGACGCGCTCATCTCCTCGAAGGCGGATGACGTCTGCTCGACGAATTCAGCCAGCGTGTCGGCGATGCGGCTCACTTCCTCGATCGACGCCGACATCTCCAGAATGGACGTCGAGGTCTCCTCGGCATTCGCGGAGAGCTCTTCCATCGACGTGCGCACGTTGTTGATGGTCTGGTCGATCTGACCGACCGATGCCGAGGTCGATTCGGTGGAGATGAGTTGCTCGCCGGCGCCGCGCGCCAGCACGCGCGAACGGCCGCTGATCTGACTGCTGGCGGTGGCGACGTCCGTGGCCAGTTGCGCGAAACGGCGAATCGTCCGCTCCAGATTCGAAACCAGCGCGCGCATCGCCGCCGACATCCGCGCCGACTGCGTGGCCAGTTGAATTTCGCGCGCGGACAGCGAGAGATCGCCGGCGGTGATGCGGTTCAGGAGTTGGATCGAGGAGTCGCGGCGCGCGAGGACGGCGCCGAGCCACCACTGGAATGCCGCGACCGTGATCGCGCTGGCTGCGAGCGCCGCAAGCAACGCTCGCCACCAGAAGGCGAAGGTGATCCCGGGAACCAGCAGCAGGAACAACGCGAAGAGCGTGAAGCAGGCCACGATCAGAACCCACATCTGCTGGGCACGCCCGAAGTGTCTCAGGTTCATAGAGTTCCCGTTGCCGAAGTGAGCCGATGCTACCATGCGCGCCGGTGAACGACTACTTCGCCGCGCGGCGCGCGCTGATCGACGAAACCCTCAAAAACATCGCACTCCGCGCCGGCGCGCCGAAGCCGCTGGCCGATCCACTCAAGCGCGCGCTGACCTCATCGGGCAAACGCGTGCGCGGCGTCCTGCTGCTGGCGGCGGGGGAGGCGGCAGGCTGCAAAGCGGAAAAACTGGCCGATGCCGCCGCGGCCATGGAGATGATCCACGCGTCATCATTGATATTGGATGACCTGCCGTCGATGGACGACGCGCAACTCCGCCGCGGCCAGCCGGCGCTCCATCGCGAATTCGGCGAAGACCTGGCCATCCTCTCGTCGGTCGCGCTCCTCAATCACGCCTACGGATTGGTGGCGAAGAACTATGCCGCGCTGACGCCGCGCCAGTGGCCGATGCTGCAAGTGATCAAGCGCGTCGTCGACGCCGTCGGCTGGGACGGCACGATCGCCGGCGAAGCGGTCGACCTGCACAGCGAGACGTCGCGCCTTGATTTCGACACGCTCGAATTCATCCACTCCCGCAAAACCGGCGCGCTCTTCGTCGCCGCCGCCGCCGTCGGCGCGATGCTCGCCAACACCTCTCCCGCCGCCCTCGGCCGCATCGAAGTCTTCGCCAAAAACCTCGGCCTGGCCTTCCAGATCACTGACGACATCCTCGACGTCACCGGCAATCCCGAACAACTCGGCAAAGACGTCGGCAAAGACGCCGACCGCCTGACGTTCGTCAAACTGGCCGGCGTCGACGGTGCGAAAAAGCTCAGCGACGAACTGGTCGAGACCTCTCTCTCGTCAATCTCG
>Ga0157369_10000034_pt1 | contig 200710 bp, 173 predicted proteins | sample C25metaG_FD_113461 | JGI IMG/M metagenome (GOLD analysis project Ga0157369, IMG submission 113461) | Corn rhizosphere microbial communities from Kellogg Biological Station, Michigan, USA - C2-5 metaG | ecosystem: Host-associated > Plants > Roots > Rhizosphere > Soil | place: USA: Michigan... | reverse complement strand
TTTACTACAAGCCGCGGGTGAGCAAGGCCTTCCTCTCCGAGCATGCAAAAGGACTCATCGCCCTTTCTGGGTGTCTTAAGGGCGAAGTGGCCGAGTTCCTAATGGAAGACAAGTACGACGCCGCCCGTCAGGCGGCGACGGCTTACGGCGATATCTTCGGCAAACAGAATTTTTTTCTGGAGATTCAGGACCAGGGGCTGGAGATGGAGCACCGCATCCATCCGGGACTGTTCCGGCTTGAGAAAGACCTCGGCCTGCCGCTTGTGGCTACCAATGACAGTCACTATCTGTGCGAGGAAGACGCCCACGCTCAGGACGTAATGGTCTGCATTCAGACCGGCAAAAGCATTCAAGATCCCAACCGGATGAAGTTCCAGGGCACCGGGTTCTATGTCAAGAGCCACCAGGAGATGTACCAGGTATTCAAGGATGCTCCTGACGTGCTCTCGCGCACGCTGGCGATTGCCGAACGCTGCCATGTGAAGCTGGAAAAAGTCAGCAACCCTTTTCCCCGCTTTGAAGTGCCCGAGGGCTATACGCTCGACAGCTACTTCGAGCATGTCACCCGGCAAGGATTCGCGCGCCGATTGGAGACGTTACATGAGCTGTCGGCTTCAGGAAAACTCAAGCACGGACTCTCCGATTACGAGCAGCGATTGTCGCGCGAGCTTGCCATCATTCAACAGATGACGTTTTCCGGATATTTTCTTATCGTCTGGGACTTTATCCGGTACGCCAAGGAGCACAGCATTCCCGTAGGACCGGGTCGAGGATCGGCTGCCGGGTCTCTGGTTTCCTACGCCCTCGAGATCACCGACATCGATCCTCTGCAGCATGAGTTGCTGTTTGAGCGATTCTTAAATCCAGAACGCATTTCGATGCCGGACATTGACATCGACTTCTGCATGAACGGTCGCGGCCAGGTGATTGATTACGTCACCCGCAAGTACGGTCGGGAAAACGTGGCGCAGATCATCACCTTCGGGACCATGGCCGCGAAGGCGGCCATCAAAGACGTCGGCCGCGCGATGGATGTTCCTTACAACGACGTCGACCGCATTGCGAAAATGGTGCCGACCACGCTGAACATTAAGCTGGAAACGGCGATCAAGGAATCCCCGGCACTGCAGCAGGCTTACGAAAACGATTCCCAAGTCAAGCAACTGATCGACACCGCGATGAAGCTGGAGGGCTTGGTGCGGAACGCCGGAGTGCACGCCGCCGGCGTCGTGATTTCGCCGCGCCCGCTCAACGAACTGGTTCCCCTATTCAGGACGAAGAACGAGGAAATTGTCACCGCCTTCGATATGGTCGCGATCGAGAAGATGGGCCTGTTGAAGATGGACTTTCTCGGGCTGACCACGCTGACCATTCTCGATGACACGCTGAAGCTGATCCGACAGACGCGCGGGGAAGCTCTGAAGCTGGAGACGTTACCGCTGCATGATGAATCAACATATGAGAAGGTCTTTCACAGCGGCCTTACCTCAGGCGTGTTCCAATTTGAATCACACGGGATGCGCGATGTCCTGCGGCGCTACAAGCCCAACTCAATCGAAGATCTCACGGCGCTCAACGCACTCTATCGCCCTGGTCCGATCCAAGGCGGCATGATCGACGATTTCATCGATCGCAAGCACGGGCGCAAGAAGATTGAGTACGAGCTTCCCGAACTGCAGGCAGTCTTGCAGGAAACGCTTGGCGTGATCGTTTACCAGGAACAGGTCATGCAAATCGCCAATCGACTCGCCGGATACTCACTGGGTGAGGCCGACCTGCTTCGCCGGGCCATGGGCAAGAAAAAGGCCGAGGAAATGGCGCAGCAGCGCGAGCGATTTACCCAGGGGGCGGTCCAGCGCGGGTATCCGCAAAAGAAGATCGAACGCATCTTCGACTTGATGGCGCAGTTTGCCGGCTACGGATTCAACAAATCGCACTCCGCAGCCTACGCTCTTCTGGCTTATCACACCGCCTACTTGAAGACGCATTATCCCGTGGAGTTCATGGCGGCGCTGCTTACGTCGGTCACCGGCAGCACGGATGATGTGGTCAAGTACATCAACGAATGCCGCGAAATGGGGATTGCGGTCGAGCCCCCTGATATCAATATCAGCGATGCCAATTTCACTCCGCGCGGACAGGCAATCCGGTTTGGACTGGCTGCGGTAAAGAACGTTGGACACAATGCGATTGAGTCGATTGTGGTTGCAAGAAAGGACTTGGCCGGTGCCCGCCCCGCATCCGCCGAATCCAGGCCAGGGGGAATCTTCGCCTCGATTTATGAATTCTGCGAGAAGGTTGACCTGCGGCTGCTGAACAAGCGCGTGCTTGAGTCGCTCATCAAAAGCGGCGCCATGGATTCACTTGGTCGGCGAGCCCAGCTAATGGCCGTGCTCGACAAGGCAATCGAGCATGCGCAGAAGGAGCAGCGCGATAAAGAATCCGGACAGCACGGCCTGTTCGGGGTCTTTCAGCAGGAACAAGACCAGGTTCCTGAGGTCAAACTGCCGGACTCCCCTGATTGGGATGAGCACACGCGGCTGGCGAACGAAAAAGAGATTCTGGGCTTTTTCATAACGGGTCATCCCCTCGAGAAATACCGCGAGAAACTTGAGGATCTGCGCGCGCTTTCGATCGGTGAGCTGTGCGCGATGAAACAGTCGACGGGTAAGGACGAAAGCTTGACGACAGCCGGTATGATCGTGAATCTGCGGGTGCTCAAGTCAAAGAAGGGCGACTTTTACGCGCAAGCAACCCTTGAAGATATGTCTGGGTCGATGGACATGCTGGTCTTCCCTGAGGCTTACAAAAAGCTGCAAGAAAAGCTAAAATCCCTGGCCGAAATTCCAGTGCTCGTCCGCGGCGGGGTACGAATCGAAGAAGGCGCGAATCCTAAGCTCACCCTGTCGGATGTCCATTCGCTCGAAGATGTAAAGGTCCCACTACCCAAGTCGCTGCGCATTCGCGTTCCGCTCGACAATGCCTCCGCGGGAACCATTGACGAACTGCATCTCCTTTTTTCTCAACGCAAAGGCGAGGCCAAAGTGTTGTTTGACGTGGAACGCGCGGGAGATTTCATGGTGGTTATGGAGGCGGAAGGCTATAATGTCCTGCCAGACCGCGCCTTCATCACCAGGGTCGAGGAGCTGTGCGGCCGCGGAGCGGTGCGAGTCATCAATTGATCAGGTCATCTAGCCATTGGATGATCGGTTGATCTGGTCAAGGTAGCCTGGATTGAGTAGGGCTGGTTCAAATCAGCAGATCATCAGATTCCAAGAGGATAACGATCGCTACGGCGAAAATACACCCCATGAAGTCAGCGGACATTGGCGCAGTGCTGACCGGCGCCCAACTCTTGCTATCGATGGTGGAGACGCGCCGTACAATCCACAATGGCAACCAACATGACTCCACCGCCGGCGACGAACTGGCCAAAATCGAGCTGCAACTTGGACATCTGGAGTCTCTCGAGGGCCAGAGCGACGACATCCGCAGGGAGATTGACGACCTTCGCCAGCGGGTGCATGCCTTAAGGAACGAAATGGCGCATCGCGAAGCCTGGGTTAAGACCGAGCTGGCTCGCCACCCGCAGCGCCCCTACCTGTTGGACTACGTGGAAAAGATCTTCACCGACTTCAGCGAAATACACGGCGACCGGCGATTCTCGGACGATCCGGCCATGGTTTGCGGCATGGCACGATTCCATGGAGAAGAAGTGCTCCTGGTAGGCACGCAAAAGGGGCGGGACACGAAGCAGAAGGTGTATCGCAACTTCGGCATGCCCAATCCGGATGGCTATCGCAAGGCTCTTCGCGCCATGAAGGTTGCCGAAAAATTTGGCCGTCCCATTTTTACCTTTGTGGACACCCCGGGGGCTTACCCCGGGCTCGGAGCCGAGGAACGGGGGCAAGCCGAGGCCATTGCTCTCAACCTGCGCGAAATGGCCAGGATGCGCGTGCCGATCATTACCCTCATCACTGGCGAGGGCGGAAGTGGAGGAGCGTTGGCAATTGCGGTTTCAAACCGCGTGTTGATGATGGAGAACTCGATTTATTCCGTCATTTCGCCGGAGGGCTGCGCCTCGATCATGTGGCGCGACGCGGGCAAACGAGAGTTGGCGGCGGAAGCGATGCGGATTACGGCTCCTGATCTCAGGGAACTCGGCTGCATCGACGACATCGTTCTTGAACCCGAGGTTGGCGCGCACGCCGATCACGATGGTGCGGCGAAGCTGGTAGACGAAGCCCTGCAAAAGAATCTGGCCGAATTGAAGGGAATGTCTGCCGACACCCTGATTGCCAGCCGTTACGATAAGTTCCGCAAGATGGCGCAGTTCTTCACGCAAGGGTAGTTCCTCTTCGGTTATCCCCGCTTCACCCCGCCAGTTACTATCATTAAACCACTGCCGTATAATTATCCGCAGGTTCCCTCACGAATCCAGCGTAGTGTGGGCACGGTTTTGCCTTTGCGAGATCGTCATGGCAGGAAGGACCTCCTAATCTAAATGGCTACAACCGACGTGGGGCTCCACGAGCCCGCCGGGCGGGCCTCGATGGCGCCTGTTGTCAACAACATGAGCATCCAGGTCGCGACCGTGAACGGGAGCGGCTCCCAGAGTTCCAACACAGTTCTGCTGCGCAGCATTTTCCAGATGGGCATTCCGGTGTCTGGCAAGAACCTATTTCCATCGAACATAGCCGGCCTCCCTACCTGGTACACCATTCGGGCCAACAAAGACGGGTACGTCGGACGAAAGAAGGAAATTGACTTTCTGGTCGCCATGAACTCGGAAACCGCCTCGGCCGATGTACGGTCGCTAGCTCCGGGAGCCGCGGTGCTCTATGACGAACCCTTGCGGCTCGATTCATTGCGCCAGGACTTGATCTTCTACTCCGTGCCGTTCGACAAGCTAGTAGCCACCGTCTGCCCCGAAGCCAAGCTACGCAAACTGGTCAAGAACATGATCTATGTCGGCGTTCTGGCCAAGCTGCTTGCAATCGACATGACTGAGGTTGAGAAGGCGTTGCGCAAACAGTTTGCAAAGAAGGTGAAGGCGGCAAATCTCAACTTTGCGGCGGCCCAGGCTGGCTACGATTATGCCGAAGCCAATCTGAGCAAGCGCGATCCCTACCGCCTCGAGCGCATGGACAAGACCCAAGGCAAGATCATCATCGATGGCAACTCGGCCTCAGCCCTGGGCTGCGTGTTCGGTGGCGTCACCATGATGAGTTGGTACCCGATCACGCCTTCCTCGTCGCTGGCAGAGGGAGTCATTGAGTATTTGAAGCGCTTCCGCATCACGCCGGAAGGCAAAGCGACGTTTGCGGTGGTGCAAGCCGAAGACGAATTGGCGGCCATCGGCATGGTTGTTGGGGCGGGTTGGGCAGGTGCAAGGGCGATGACTACCACCTCAGGCCCCGGCATCTCGCTGATGAGCGAATTTGCCGGGCTTGCATACTACGCCGAGATTCCGGGAGTAATCTGGGACGTGCAGCGCGTGGGGCCCTCAACCGGGTTGCCCACACGCACATCGCAGGGCGATGTGCTTTCGACCGCCTTCCTCTCGCATGGCGATACTAAGCACCTCATGCTCTTCCCGGCTTCGCCGATCGAGTGTTTCGAGATGGCAATCGAGGCTTTTAACATTGCCGAGAAGTTTCAGACCTTGGTTTTTGTAATGTCGGATCTCGACCTCGGCATGAACAATTGGATGTCTGCCCCGTTTCCTTATCCGGAGAAGCCCATTGAGCGTGGCAAGGTGCTCACGAAAGAAGATCTCGACCGGCTCGGCAGTTTCGGGCGGTATCAGGATGTGGACGGGGATGGCATTCCCTACCGTACCTTGCCAGGCACTGAGCATCCTAAGGCGGCTTACTTTACGCGCGGCAGCGGCCACAACGCGATGGCCCAGTATAGTGAGCGGCCCGAAGACTATGAGAACAACATGCTGCGGCTGAACCGCAAGTTCGAGCATGCTCGGACTGCGCTGCCCGCACCGCTCGTAGAAAGTCAGGGGAACTCAGAGATCGGAATCATCGCCTTCGGCACATCCCACTGGGCGATCCTTGAGTCGCTCGACCAGTTACGGGATGAGCACAAGCTGACTCCCGACTACATGCGCTTTCGCGCCTATCCGTTCGCGCCCGAGGTTGCAGACTTCATCCGCTCCCACCGGCGCCTCTATGTCGTCGAGCAGAATCGGGATGCGCAAGTGTTCAGCTTGTTGAAGTTAGATCTTGAAAGCGAATTGGTCCCGAGGCTGCGCAGCGTGGCCCGCCTCGACGGCCTGCCCATCGACGCCCGCTCTGTGACCGAAGAAATTGCAGCTAAGGAGGCCGAGTAATGGCAACCACATCAACCCCTCCTCCCAAAACCAACCGTCTGGGCCTAGGCGTGATCGATTATCGCGGCGGCAAGACCACCCTATGCGCGGGTTGCGGGCACAATGCGATTTCTGAACGAATCATTGACGCGCTTTACGAAATGGGTGTGCAACCTGAGCGAGTGGCCAAACTGAGCGGCATCGGCTGCTCTTCGAAGAGCCCGGCCTACTTCCTGAACCGTGCCCATGCCTTCAACGCGGTGCACGGACGTATGCCTTCGGTAGCAACCGGCGCGGTGCTGGCGAATCAGAGACTGATGGCGCTCGGCGTCAGCGGCGACGGCGATTCGGCCTCAATTGGCATCGGCCAATTCGTCCACCTGATGCGGCGCAATCTGCCGATCATCTACATCATCGAAGACAACGGCGTATATGGCCTCACCAAGGGCCAGTTCTCCGCGACCGCCGACGTGGGCTCAAAACTGAAAACCGGCGTGATTAACGAATTGCCGCCGATCGATACTTGCGAGTTGGCGGTCTCTCTGGGCGCCACATTCGTCGGTCGCTCCTTCTCCGGCGACAAGCGCCAACTGAGTGCCATGCTGAAGGCCGCAGTCGCGCATCGCGGAACCGTGATGCTCGACGTGGTCTCACCGTGCGTGACCTTTAACGACCACGAGGGTTCGACCAAGTCTTACAAATTCATGCAGGACCACGACGAGCCTCTGCAGGAAATCAGCTTCATTCCTGGGTTTGAGGACATTGAAATCGAGCATGATCCCGGCACCACCCTCGAAGTGGAGATGCATGATGGTTCGCGCCTGCGTTTGCGGAAGCTTGAAGAAGACTACGATCCAACCGACAAGGTACGCGCCGTAACTCGCATGAACGAAGCCAAGCGGAGCGGCGAGATCCTAACTGGCGTGCTGTATGTGAATACCCAAACCCCTACGTTCCTGGACATGTTGAATCTCACCGATGATCCGCTCGCAACCTTGCCCCAGTCGGTGCTGCGTCCCGGGCCCGAAGTTTTGGAACAGGTGATGGAGGAATTGCGGTAGAGCTCGCCCGGTTATCCAGGTTCCCTCTTCATAAGAGCAGCTATCGAGAGAAGAAAGTCCGGCAGGCTCTCATGTCCTCCGACATGGGAGCCTGGGCTTAAAGCACTACTTACTTCCCTTCCGGTCTAAATCCTGCCAACTGCATGCCTCTTTGGGCTTCGGGATTCTGCATGAAAATCTGCCAGACATAGCCGGTGCGGGCGTTTTCCGCCATGAGCAAGATGATCCCGGTATCGATGCCCACGATGTCAGAGTCGAACCAGCTCTTCAAGGGATTGAAGGCATCTACAAACCCATAGGGGCCAATGGCCCTGGGATAGCGGTCGTGAATCGTGCGCATCACGCGCATGCATTCCTGGGGAAGAAACGGCAAAGAGCCGCCTGCTGCTGCGGGAACCACGGTACCATCGATGGGGCCGACCGCGGGCGGTCCTCCCCAGACTACGTAGCCTTTTGGGGAGTCAGAAGCCGTGATTCCCCACAAATCCTCGCTATAGGTCGGAAACTGTTTGCCCAGCTCCAGGCAAAACTGTCGATGCACCTCGGTGGCAATTTTCGAATTCTCGAAGTAGTCGGCGTATTTATCGCGCTTTCCACGGAAGTCGAACCACGCTTGAGAGTACTGGTGCACGAATAGGGGGGCAAACGATCCGATGTAGCGCATGCCGTCGTACTCGAAGGTCGTGCGCTTCCATGCATCCCAGGCCTCCGGGCGCAACGGATAGGTGGGCGATCCCAGCCCGAGCAGGTACATCATCATCATTTCGTTGTAGTAGTCCCAGCGGTAAGGGAGAAAGCCCATCTCCGGCAGCCACCCATGAGGCAGGAGGGAGGTATCCTCCGAGAGCCATGTCCACTCCACCCGATTGGTGATCTCATGCGCCAGCAAGGTGATGTCGGTGTCGCGAAAGTGGGTACGGCAGGTAAGAATGCCGCAAAGCAGAATGGCGGTATCGATCGAGGAAACTTCCGAATCCCAAACTCGCTCGCCCGTGTTGATGTCAGCCCAATGAAAGAAGAAGCCACGATGATTGGGCAGCTTAGAAGCCAGGAATTGAAGCGTTGTTATGACCCGCTGCCTCGCCTCCGAACGGGTGATGAATCCGCGATGGTCAGCAATGCAAAGAGCGGTCAAGCCAAATCCGGTAGCGGCGATACTGGCGACGGAGGAGTTGTCGGTGCTGGCTTTACGGGAGTTACACCGGTCCTTCACCAACCCCGTTTGCGGATTCGCCTGTTCCCAGAAGAAGCAAAAACTGGCGCGTTCGATGTCATCGAGGAGCTGATCGTCTTCCGCGGAAAAGGTCGACGTTGGTTTGGGAGAAGGCAGGGCGCCTGCGCAAAGAGGGTGCGTCAAGGGTGAGGCGACAGTGGCCCCAAGAAGGCCTTTGAGCAGAGTGCGCCGGTTCAGGCGCAGGCGCGCATTGGTCACACGAAGATGTTAACCAAAGTCCGGGTAGATGCACACCCCCCGGCTACGGTTTTTGCTCGTGTTTGCGCATCTGTCTTCCGATCTCCATGATGCGCTCGAATGTTGGCTCCAGTTGCGCGGGGTCCCGCAGGCACAGGGTGAAGGTATCGCGAATGTCAAAGGGCAGTAGATTTCCCCCAAAAAAATGCCAATCCTTTCGCTCGGGCGGCCCCCCCGGCTTACCCGCTGGCGGAATCGGGTTGGGCAAATGGAAGGCGTACATGCTCCCCCCGGCCAGAGCCTGAGGCGAATATTCGATCAGCCAGGCACAATTGCGCGCGTCAGCGAGATTGTTGCCGGAAACAATCGCCCAAAGTCCGGCATCGCCCGGGGCCGGATTCTGGCAGTCCCACAGCCGAGCGTGCGGGGCGTAAAACTCGGGTTCGGAGAAGCCGTAGCGGTCGAGCAAAACTACAGAACGGGAATGCTCGAGCGCAAACTGCTCGACCTCTGGAAACGCCTGGTCCCAATCAAGATTCGAGTCATTGACCAGGAGATATGCTGGTTTGCCCATGGCGAGCGAATTGAGGTAGGGGAGGTAGTGAGGATAGGAACGGACGGCCGACACCAGGCTGAAAAATACGAGTACAAAGGTCGACAGAGCCCCTGCAGTCGCCAAAGCGGGCCGACTCGCACGGAGTCTTTGCAGCCTCCGTGGCAGCGGTGCTAGCAGCAGCGTGAGCAAGGCGATGGCGATCAAAAAGTGCCGCACGCTGATGTCGAGCCGGTTCAACATGCAGGCCCCGACATAAACCACCAACGATACCCAGAGGCAACGCCAATGCAGCTCCCAGCCTGGTTGAATCGGACCGTCCTCCGGTCCGGCCAATCTCTTCGCTCTGGTGAAGATTGCGAGGGCAAGTCCCATCCCCAAAAGCAGCAAAAACGAAAGTTGAGACTTTAAGGCGAAGATGACCGGAAAGTAGAACCAAACCCCATGCGGGTAGGAATGGCCGAGAAGGAAGGTCGGGCGGCTGCCCGCGCTCGCGACAAATCCTCCCAGACCGCGCAGATAGATCCATGGCGGCATTAGCACCCGGCGCAGAATGGGCGACGATGGGAAATTTGGCATCACGCTGAAGGAATCACTAGATTGGTGCCAGGAGAAAATGAAGTAAACGGCATACACGAAAATTCCCGCCCAGGCGACGGCTTTCAGACAATTCCACCAGGCGCGGCGGCGCCATCTGCGGCGTTCGACCTTCTCGGTCGGTATCTCGGGTAACGGGCGCCATCGTAGGCTGAGAGACACGGCCGGAAAAACCAGGAGCAAAAGTCCGGACGAGAATTTTGAAAGCAACGCGCCGGCAAATGCCAAGCCGACAAGGAGCAGATCCTGGGTGCTCGGAGAACGCCAGAGCCGGGGCATAAGCCAAACCGTAAGCACCCAGAACAGGGTGATGAAGACGTCGGTCACGACCAGCGGTCCGAATGCCAAGAACGCCGGCGTGGTTGCATAACAGGCCAAACATAAGAGCCCGCCCCATCTTCCGCCCAGCCGCGAACCAAGCAGGTATAGGACAAACCCCAGCAGCAGGGTCATTAAGAGCATGGGAAGTCGCGCCCACCAGATGGTCGAGCGCGGATCATTCCACCTCAGCAAGAACCCCTCGCCGAAGGCCCATTCGCCAAGATATTGATGGAAAAGCTTGGAGCTAAACGTCCAGCTTACGTTCGAGTAGTCGGCGTGTGCGCCACGGATAAAAAGCGGCAGGCCGGCAAGAAGTTTCGAAAGCGGAGGATGCTCTTCATTGAGACGCAAGTCGAGCTTTTGCCAATAGCTGACGCCAGCTGCGGTGTGCGCGAATTCATCGATGGTGATTGATTCGCGTCGCGCGGCCCCACCTGAGAGCACAGCCATAAGGGCAAGCAGCATCGCTGCCAGAAACAGAGCAATCCTTGAATTGGGTTCAGCTTGTTGCACACTCTACCCCGCATGGCGATGCTCCGAAGGAGCTTCCCCTGATTTCTACGATGTTGCCCTGGAGAAAGTTGCACAATTGTATAGTGAGAGCATGAGTCCGGGAAAAAAGTTCCTACTCGGAATTCTGATTGCGGCTCTGGTCGCGTCTGGGCTGTATGTGCGTCATCTGCGGAGAGCGACGATCCAAGTGGTTGGCGCGGTGATCGCGCAGAACGACGATCCGCGAAAAGAACTGCCGATCGCCAGTGTCGAAGTCACTGCTTCCGACGGGGTCTCCCTGACCCGAACCAAGTCAGACACCAACGGCTATTTTGCCTTCAGCTTCCGAAAGCGGTTACTCCGCCTGCATCCGGTGATTACCCTCACATTCAGTCATCCTGATTATGAAGCGATCGAGATGACGGCCAAGCCGGGCGGAAACATTACGGTCGCGAAGCTGGTCTCGAATAAACCCCTGGAGCCTACGAGCAATGCTGGTCCCAAGCAGACGATCGGCAATGTGACGGTGCGTTACTCAATCAAATCTTCGAACGTTGCCACCGTGGGCAGTGCGGTGCGATCGTTCGAGGTGCCCAATGTGGGCAACGTTGGTTGCAACAGCCGTTCACCGTGCTCGCCCGATGGCCGATGGAAGGCGGCAACCGGCAACACTTTGCTGGATGCGGGGGCAGGAAACGAGTTTCGCAATGTGCGCGCCTCCTGTATCGCGGGACCGTGCCCGTTCACCAAGATCGATACCAACAACCTGGAGCGTCCGGGACGAACCGTTTCGGTTTCGGCGCTGGCCTGGTCTGATACTGCGACATTCCTGGTTGAGGCCGAAGTCATCCGTCCCATGCAAAGCGATGTGGTAAGAACTTCCTACCCGGTTATTTTCGGTGAAGCACTGAACTTCACCTTACCCCATGCCGCCGAGGGCGTCAGCTTGCAGGCAGAACTCAACGGGCAGAGCATCGTGTTTCCGCTGGGGCCGGCGCTAAGGCTAAGTTGGGCCGATTGCCAGGCGCGGGCCAACCCCGATGAAACCCGCGTATATCGCTGCGAGTTGAAGCCAGGGTACCGCTGGTTAAAAAGCGGCAGCTAGATTGCCGGGCCACTTCTCCCTGGTTTCATTGTCCGAACGAAAGGTTCAGTCCGGTGGTCAGCACCAGGTCGTTCTGCCGTTTCCCTGCCGGCGGATTGGTGACATAGATATCGGAAAAGCTGTTCTGCCATCCCAGGCGATGAGTCATCTTGGTAACCGTGCCGAAATCAAAGGTAGCCCGGTATTCGCCCGTGTGGCTCAGATTGGGGAAGAAGTTGAGGTCCTGTGAGAGTACGGTCGATTTCCCGATTTTGTGAGTCAGGTCCTCGCCAATGGTGAGCGCCGCGAAATTACGGGTGAAGACGGTGTAGTTTTCATGCGTGTAATTGAGGCCGCCGAGGAAGTCGAGCGTAGTGCGGTCATTCTTGATGGCATGAAAGCCCAGGCCGCCGCCTTGCACTGCGCGGATGTTCAACCCTTGGAGCGCATCGGAGAAGAAGTCGGCTGCGACAAACCCGAACAGGCGATTTTTGATGTCGTGGTCATAGCGAAAGCCACCGCCGGCTGTGTTTGCGGTTGTGGATGGCACGGCCCCGGGTGCATCGTTGGATGCGTAGACGGAGTTTGCATACGCGCCCAGCTTGTCATGGAGTGTCTGCCGGGTGGCGACGAAGGCAATCGCTAGGTTCTTTGTCTCACTATTGCCACGAGTCAAAGCAAAGCCTAAATTGAGGCCACTCTTCCATTCCTCAAAGACTCCCGGATGCAGCGATTTTTGGTACGCAGCCTCTTCTTTATCGTTGCGCAGGGTCTTCACTTCCGCGACTGGAGCTTCCACGGTGCCGCTGCTCGTGGAAACTTGCAGCTTGCCGTCTGCGGTAGTCACCGGGCCCGCTAGGGTCTTGCCATTCTGCATTTGGAGATGCAGCCTCTCGCTAGAATCGATGGCTTGAACTGACTCCCATTTGAGCGAGATATCGCCGGCGTAGTCCGTGTGAAGGACGAGAGTGGTGCCATCGGACTGAACGATCGTTCCGGTTAACCGGTCAGCGTTTTTGAGAGTAACTTGATCAGCCGAGGCCCAAAGAGATGACAGAATTAGCGCGCAGGTCAATGCGAGATGACGCACCGAAACCTCCAGGAATTGCAAAGTTTGTTTTCACAAAGAGCTTACCGAAAGATGGGCTTCTCGGAAGAATGGATGCCTGAGTTGCTGGAAACAGCGCTTCGGAAGGCTGTGCCGGCACCCAGGGGAGCAGCGGCCGGTAAATTGCTTCTGAACAACGCGGCTCGTAGGCCCGGATTCTAAGTTACGAGCCGTCCATGCATCTATCCGTCATGCCTCCGATCGCGCCAATGCTCGCGAAGCGGGTAGACAAGGTCCCCGAAGGCGAGCAATGGATCTTCGAACCAAAGTGGGACGGCTTTCGTGCCCTGGTTTTCCGCGATGGCGGGGAAATCCTGATCCAGAGCCGTGACGAGAAGCCGCTCAACCGCTACTTCCCTGAACTGGAAAAGCCTTTACTTCTAGCGCTTCCCTCCGGCTGTGTCCTGGACGGTGAGATTGTCATCGTCCGGGGGGATTCGCTAGATTTCGATGCCCTGCAATTGCGGTTGCATCCTGCAGCCTCGCGCGTCCTGAAACTCTCGCAGCAGACCCCCGCCTCGATCGTCTTTTTCGATCTGCTTTGCGAGGGCAATCGCGACCGGCGGGGTGAGCCGTTCGAAAAACGGCGACGGGAGCTCGAGAAACTTCTGGCAACGGTAAAGCCCCCCATTCACCTGACGCCAGCCACGCGTGACCTCGGTCTGGCTCAGGATTGGTTTCGACGGTTTGAGGGCGCGGGGCTCGACGGGGTCGTCGCAAAGCCCATTGACCTGGGGTACGAGCCCGGGAAACGCGTGATGCTCAAGGTGAAGCACGAGCGCGATTGTGACTGCGTCGTGGGGGGATTTCGCTGGCATCGAAAGGACTCAGAACCTGCTATTGGATCACTGCTTCTGGGGCTGTATGACGAGCAAGGGGTTCTGCAACACGTGGGAGTGTGCGCCAGTTTCCCGGTGGCAAAACGCCGGGAACTAGTGAAGTTGCTTGAGCCGTATCGGAAGAACGCACTCACCGACCATCCTTGGCGGAATTGGTCGGATGAGGACGGGGCTCGGGCGAGCCGCATGCCCGGGGGAGAGAGCCGTTGGAGCCAAGGGAAAGACCTATCGTGGGAACCCTTGCGACCAGCATTAGTCGCTGAAGTCGCCTATGACCACATGCAAGGCAGCCGCTTCCGGCACATGGCTCAGTTTCGACGATGGCGGCAGGAAAAGCCTCCCAAGGATTGCACATTTGATCAGCTGGAAACCGTTGCGCCCGAGGAATTGCGCAAACTGTTCCGCTCGGGACGTTGAGAATTACTGGCTGGGCGAGCAGGAATGTCGATCTTACTCTGCCGTGTACAATCGCACTGGGAGATGAACACAGATTCTTCACGGAAATTGATCATCGCAATCGACGGGCCGGCAGGAGTCGGCAAGAGCACAATTGCGTCGCGTTTGGCGCGTAAACTCAGTTACGTAAACCTGGAAAGCGGTGCGATGTATCGGGCTCTGGCTCTGAAGGCCATTGAAAACGACATATCCTTCGATGACGAAGCGATGCTGGATGACTTGGCGCATCACACGCGCATCACCCTGGAACCGACGGTAGGTGGCAATCGTGTGCTGCTCGATTCGCGAGACGTGACTCAGCGTGTGCGTGAAACCGATGTTTCAGAAGGCGCGTCACGAGTTTCAGTGCATCCCAAAGTGCGGGAATGGATGGTGGCGCGACAACGCGAACTCGGAATCCTGGGTGGAATCGTAATGGAGGGGCGGGATATCGGAACCAAGGTTTTCCCCGATGCGGATGTGAAGGTCTTCCTCGATGCCGACCCCGTGATTCGCGAGGTGCGCCGAAGGACGCAACAGCAAGCGCGCGGGGCTACTGTGGAATCCTTGGCAGCAGAACTGCGCGAGCGCGACCGGAGAGATCGCACGCGTGCAACGTCGCCCCTGGAGCCGGCCAAAGACGCGGTGATTCTTGATTCAACCTCGTTGACTGAGGACGAAGTCCTGCGCAGGATTGAGGAACTGGTAGAGCGAAAGCTTGCGATGCTGTGAAGCAGGCCGACTTTTTTGATGTGCTGGGGTCGTCCTTGGAGGCCCCCTCCCCCTGAGCTTATTTTCGGGTTCCCGCCGGCCAATATACGGTCCACTTGCGCTGGCGAGCGAGTTGCTCGAGATCGGGATTGGGATTGACCGCAACCGCATACCGCGCGCTGCGCAACATCTCCGCGTCCCAGCGAGAGTTGCCAAAAGCGGCATCCGGCGGGCGTCCGATGACTTCAAGGATTGCTTGAGGTTTGCCGATGCCGGAGGGTACGCGGATGAGCCGATCGCTAATGATGTCGTTCTCGACTTCGACGGCCGCGGCCAGGATGTGGTTGGGCGGAATTCCAAAGTGCTTCATGGCCTCTCGGATGATCCATTCGTTGGTGGAGGAGACCGCCCAAACATCGCATCCCGAGTCGAGCAGCCGACTGACAAGTTGGCGCATTTCAGGAAAAATTCGGCTGAGGAAGTGCTGATCAAAAAACTCCGCCGAAAGACGCAGGACGTCGGATTCTTTCAACCCCTTGTGCAGCTGAACCATTTCGCCGCACATCTCATCCTCGGTGACTTTTCCCTCCTGGTACTGGAGGTAGCGGGCCCGCGCCCAGCGAACCACTTCGTCGGAAACGACGCCCCGCCTCAGCTCCCAGTCGAAGAAGCGTTCGCCGGCGTCTCCAGACCAGAGTGTGCCGTCGCAGTCAAAGACCGCCAAACGCGGAGAAAGGCGCAGCACCGACTCAATGATGTTCGGTTGCGACGGAGCAGAGGTTTCAGTCATGGGCGAGTAGAACAGAATCTACTCTACCGTTATAACACCCTGAATCTCAAAGTCCTCCGGTACAGTCACGGCCTTTGGGAATCCCGTAGGCCTCTATGCCTAGCCCGTCGTGCATGACCATCAGCGGAGTGGAGTAGTCGAACCACAATTGCACCCCGGACCGCTGCTGTTCAGAATGATGGGGTACATCAGGGGCAGATGAGAATAATCAGCCGGATCGCGGTCGACGACGGAGGCCAGCACTGGTCCGGCACAGCCCCGCTTCGTGTACCAGGATGCCGTTGCTTGAAAATGCGTGATTTTCATCCCCCCTGGAATCGGAATGTAAGCTTTCCCTCCTCCGCTCTTTCCCCGTGAGTCAAACACCGCCTCAGCCCAGAGCTACCAGTGATTACGATCCATCGGGGTGATGGACTGATTTGCAAACCCAGTTTTCAGCGAAGCTTGAGCCTGGGAAGGCCCCCTCGAACAACGGCCAGTACCCAACGACAACACGACTACCACAAAACAGCTCAACTGCTTCATGGTGCCCCCCGATTGTTGTGGCGCGAATGAACAAGAATTCAACGCGAAGGTTCAACGCGAGGATTGGAGGGATTTTAACGAAGCGTAGGCTTCTGGAGTATTTAAATTTGTAGTGACCCTGGGATCGGTCGTCTCTAAATACACAATTCGCTGCTGGCAAGAGTGTTCCACCTGCCTTGCATTCGAGCTGACGGGAGCTCTGAGAAAGGCTTCGATCATTTCGCGGCCGATCAGAATGGGGTGACCATGGTTGCCTTGAAATTCAGGAACCACCGCCCAATGGCCGTAGTGGCGAGAACGGAAGGCCTCGACCAGAGTAGCCAGAGTCTCATCCTGCAACGGGGGGCGATCGACCAGGGTGACCATAGCACTGTCCCGGCCGCGATAAAGAACTTCCCGCAGTCCAACCTGGAGAGAACTGAACTGTCCTAGCTCCGGAGCAGCGTTTACCACTAGATCCCCACCACAACCGTAAACGATGGGGCGAAGGTTCTTGGCGTTTTCCCCGGCAACGACGAGCACGAGCTCGCAGTGATTCGATAGCGCCTGAATGGAGGATGAGAGGAGGGTACTTTGAGGCCTGGGCCCCGGCGAAGCGTCGTTCCCGCTCGGCCATCGCAGCAAAGCCTTGTCATGTCCCATGCGGGAAGACTGTCCAGCCGCGAGAATGACGCCGCAGAGACCGAACGTGGGCATGTGACACCGCACCTTGGGAAAACCTTCCTGGCCGGGCAAGGCCAGGTCCTAGACCTTTACCAGCGCAACCCCTGTTGCGGGGCCTGGTCTCCCAGCCCCGCTTCTATTTAAAGCCAACCCGCCACGCCACAGAGGAGCTGCAGGCGGCAACATTATTTTGCGCCCTCCCCGTTCAGCAGGCTTCCCAGGCCACTCGAGGCGCAACGTAGGCCAACGTAGAACGTACCGAATTGAGCATAGACGGCGCTGACCTGGTCAAAACGCATTTCATAAATCAGTTTCTTGAAGACCAACGGCTCGTCGGCAAATAGATCGACTCCCCACTCCCAATCGTCGAAACCAATGGACCCGCTTATGATCTGCCGGACCTCGCCGGCATAGCGGCGTCCGACGAGCCCGTGCTCATTCATTTGCCGGGCCCGCTCTTCCATGGAAAGCGTGTACCAGTTCTTGTCTTCGCCGCGGCGGCGATCCATGGGATAAAAACAGATGTACCTGCTTTTCGGGATCTCGGGGTAGAGCCTTGGGCGCATGGCGTCGCGTTGACGGGCGAGAGTTTCATGGATGGCCTGTTTCCACTCGTCGGAGTGCGGCTCGATTCCCTTCTCGGCTAGTTCGCGATAAGTCTTTAGACTGGATTCATAGAGTCCGAGTTCGATCACGGAAAGATAGGAAGTTGCAGGTTCCAGGTACTCGCTGATGCGAAGCCGAGCGAGCTCGAGTTCGACTTGATTCAGCTTTTCAAATCCCGTCCGAAAGTGGACCAACATCAGATCGCCCTTGTGGCCTAGAAGCGAGTAGAGGGTGGAATGTCCGGCTGGGTTCTGCTCGGCTTTGCTAAGGAATCCTGCAGCTTCTTCCGTGATCTCAGCCTTCAAAGAGGGCTCTACCTGTCTCCAAGCCGCCCAGCGCACGCGCATCATCTGATGGAGGACACCGTAGCCTTCCAGGGTCAAAGGAACGGCAGGAAGATCGGTCGTAGCCGACCGAGGGCGTGCTGTACGGAGTGAGGACATCGCCTTTCAAACCATACCATGGCCCCTGGCGGATGTTAACCGCTGACCGTCGGTGTTCGAGACCAGGCGCGGCAACTGGGGTACGTGCGCTGAATTTATTGATCTGAATGATTGACATTGCCAATCTCCCGTCAGATTCTGAAGCTATGGTCACGGTTGCGCTGACGGAACTGCTGGGGAGGCCGGTGCTCGAGGCTTCTGGCCAGGTTTGCGGGCGAGTGCGGGAGGTGGCACTTACCCCGGCAGAAGACCGGGCGAGGGTCTCAAGTTTTATCGTCCGTACGAAGGACGGGGATCGTCTTCTTCCCTTCTCGGCGGTGGTCTCAATGAACGGCGGAGTGCGAACAGCCTCAAAGGTCTCTGACTGGGCGGCTCCTCAGGCAGACGGCCTGTTCCTGCTGGAGAGGGATTTGCTGGACCAGCAGATCATCGATGTCTACGGGCGCAAGGTGGTCCGGGTCAATGACGTGGACCTGCATCCGGAGAGCGCGGCGGGACACGTACAACTCAAGGTTGGATCGGTGGACGTGGGGCTGCGCGGCGCCATCCGCCGACTATTGAAGGGTATCGTGCCGATGGCGGCGCTCCGGGTGATGCTAGAGCGAATCCCGCCCAAGTTGATCCCCTGGGACTTTGTCGACCTGATTGAGACCGATCCTGCACGGCGGGTCAAGCTCAAGATCTCCCATGATCGCCTGGCCAAGCTGCATCCGGCCGACATTGCCGATATTGTCGAAAAGCTAGCCCCGGATGAGCGCGAAGCTGTCTTTGAAACCCTGGATGAAGAGGTAGCCGCCGGGGCACTGGAGGAAGTCCGGCCCAAGGTACAGAAAGCCATCGTGGAGTCGCTTGACTCTGACCGCGCTGCCGACATCGTGGAGGAGATGAATCCTGACGCTGCGGCCGACCTGCTAGCAGACCTACCGGAGGAGCGGACGAGCGAAATTTTGCAGGAAATGGAGCCTGAGGATCGCGAGGAGGTGGCTGAGCTACTGGAATTTGGCGAGACGACCGCTGCCGGTCGCATGAATACCGAGTTCATTGCCTTAGATCCTGCCTCAACCGTGAATGAAGCCATCGAAGCGCTGCGGAAGTTCGAGGGCGGTGTCGAGACGGTCAGCACGCTCTACCTGATCGATCCAGACGGCACCCTGAAGGGTGCAACGCCGCTAGCCAAGCTGGTGTTAGCCAAGCCGGATGATCAGCTGAGGTCGTTAACGCAAGAGCCGCTGATCTTCTGTCATGCCGGGGCCCGGGAGAAAGAAGTCGCGGAACTGTTCGACAAGTACAATCTGATGACGCTTCCTGTAATTGATGACGCCGGAAAGCTGACCGGCGTGATCACCTCGGACGATGTGATCAGTCTGTTGCGGGCGAAGCTCTGACTTCCCGCGTTTTGATCGCCCACGCCGGTCAAGGTTCGAAGCTGTGGTGCCTGGCAACTCCGACCTAACCTCGTCCGTCCGTTAAATACGCTGTGCCCACCCCGGCTTGAAAATCTTCCTGGATGGCCCAGAATCAACGATTTCACCTGTTCAACTGCCCTCGTTCCCGTTTATCCTGAATGACCACAGTACGCGCCGTTCAATCCAACTAGAAAAAGCTGCAATGAGATTTGCAAGACGCTGGCGAACCCGGATCATGCTGTTCTTTGCCGTGATCGGGCCCGGCTTTATCACCGCGAACGTCGACAACGACGCCAACGGCATCATGATGTATTCGCAGGCTGGTGCGCAGTTCGGGTACCGGCTGCTGTGGACGATGATTCCGGTAACTCTAGCCTTAATCGTCGTCCAGGAAATCTCGGCGCGAATGGGGGCGGTGACCGGCAAGGGGCTGAGCGACCTTATTCGCGAAGAGTTTGGCCTGCGAATCACCTTCATCATGATGATGGTGATCCTGCTGATCAACTTCGGCAATATTCTGGGAGAGTTCGCCGGAATCGCCGGAAGCCTGGAACTATTTGGACTCTCGAAATACTACACGGTGCCAATTTGTGCCGTAATCGTTTGGCTGATGGTGGTGAAAGGACAATACAAAGGCGTCGAAAAAATCTTTCTGGTCGCGTCGTTCATTTACCTCACCTACATTTTTTCCGGAATCATTGCTATGCACTCCGCGTCTCAGGGCAGTACGGCAGCAGAATGGATCAAAGCGCTCTCGGCGACGGTGAGACCACCCCGCCAAGAACTATTCCAGCGTGACTATCTGTTCGCCACGATCGGCGTAATCGGGACCACAATCGCCCCCTGGATGCAGTTCTACCTGCAGTCCTCGATCGTCGAGAAAGGGGTTACGAAGCGGCAATACAAGGCGTCGCGACTGGACGTCATCTTTGGCTGCTTCTTCACCGACATCGTGGCCTGGTTCATCATCGCGACCTGCGCGGTGACGCTCTATGCGCACGGGTTTCATGAAATCAACTATGCCAAGGACGCGGCCGAGGCGCTGCGGCCCTTAGCCGGCGATTACGCTTATATCCTGTTTGCGGTAGGACTGTTTAATGCCTCGTTATTTGCGGCATCCATTCTGCCGCTTTCAACCGCATACACGGTTTGCGAGGGTCTTGGCTTCGAGTCGGGCGTGGGCAGAAGCTTCCGCCAGGCCCCCGTGTTCTATTGGCTCTATACGGCTTTGATTGCCTTAGGCGGAGGGTTGATCCTTCTACCCAATTTGCCGCTGATCAAGATTCAACTCTATTCGCAAGCAATCAACGGTGTGGCGATTGCCCCAGTTCTGATCTTCATGCTCTTGCTGGTCAATAAAAAAGAGTTGATGGGTGAGTTCATCAATTCACGGTTCTATAACATCGTGGCATGGGCCCTGACGATTGTGATGACCATCCTTTCGGTGCCCTTCGTGTGGGATACGATCCGGCAAATCTTTCACGGATAAATGAGGCGGGCAAACCCTGGCTGTCTCAAAGAGCCCTCGGCGCCAGATTGCGGCTCCGAGAGAGACGGGGGAGACCGAATAGAACCCGGCCTCGATTGGCTCACTGGTTTAGAAAGCCATGAGCACTACGCCCGCTGCGACGAGCAGGGCTGCCGCCCAACGCCTTCCGTCAACGTGCTCGTGCAGGAAGATCTTGGCAGCGATCGCATTGGCCACGAAGGTCAGAGATGCTGCAGCTGGTCCGATCAGGCTGACGTCGTTCCAGGACAATCCAAACAACAAGCTGTAGAACGATACCGCCATGCAGCCCACTCCCAAAAGGAAGTATCGATTGCGTAGCATGAGGAGCACGACGAAGGCGAGGCCTCGCTTGGCGCGCAGCGTGCCCAGATCACCGATTTGCTTCATGGCGCGGGAGAGCAACACGTCGCCGGAACTGGAGGAGATCACCACCGCCAAGATGGACAGCCAGGCATTGAGATCGCTGATGGCGTGGCGGATCATGAGTGCTCCGCAGCAGGCTTATCCGAGATCGTGGGGCGCTTTGGCGGACGCCTGGTAATTTCCGGACCGGCGGTTACGAAACCCACTCCGCTTGAGACGAGCGAAATTCCCAGCCACCGCATCAAGCTGACCCGCTCATGCAGGGCAAAGCGCGCGATCAGCGCAAGAAGCACATATCCCAGAGAACTGGCCGGAAGAACGTAGGTCAGATCCGCCCAAGACAGGGCCGACATATACGAGGCAAAGAATCCCAGCAGAAAAACAATTCCCAACCCCACCCAGGGATTGGAAATCGCCAGCAAAAGGCTGCCAAAATCATGCAGGGAGATGTTGCCCACCTGCTTCATACCGTAGGCGAGCAAAGAGTCTCCGACGGGGGCAAAGACGGTCACGCCCGCCAGAACCAGGTATTTGCGGAAGTTCACGGAAGCTTAAACCTGCACGGTTTCCTGGGGAGCCGGAGTTGAGTTTTCAGAAGCGGGCAGGTGACCATTCCCGTTTCCGTTAGCCGCTCCGTTGGCTCCATGGTTCGCCTTCTGTCGTATCAGCTTGTTGCGCTGAGAACGCAGCTTCAGGAACGTCTTTGCGTCTTTGTACAGGCGCTTGCGCTCGGCAGAATCGAAAACCGCCTTCTTCAGGATACGAACAACCGCTTTGGGACGGAAGTAGTACTCGTCATAGAAGCGATGCACCGACTGTAGAATTTCATCGGCGGGCAGACCCGGATATTCGATGTGGGCCAGCTGATGTCCGCTCTCATCGACCATGCTTCCCTTGACCAAAAAATTGTTCTTGATGGCGAAGTCGTAGAGCTCGGTGCCAGGGTAGGCGTGGGCGACCGAAACCTGTATGGTTTCAACATCCAATTCCTTGGCAAATCCGATCGTGTTTTTGATAGTTTCGCGCGTTTCCCCGGGCAGGCCGAGAATGAAGTCTCCATGGATGACCAGGCCGAGCTTGTGCGCGTCCTTGGTGAACTGGCGAGCCCGTTCGAGGGTTGCGCCCTTCTTGATGTTCTTGAGGATCTGCTGATCGCCGGATTCGTATCCCACGATCATGAGTCGGCATCCGGCATCTTTCATGGCCTTCAGCGTTTCATAATCGGTGGTGACCCGAGAGGTGCAGGACCAGGTCAATTTCATCGGCTTTAGCTTCTCGCAGAGCTCAATCGTGCGCGCCTTCTGAATATTGAAGGTGTCGTCGTCAAAGAAGAATTCCTTCACGTGGGGCCAGTACTGTTTGGCCTTCGCCATTTCTCGAGCAACGTCGTCGCTGGAGCGCTTGCGCCAGGCATGGCCGCTCGTGGTCTGGGGCCACAAGCAGAAAGTGCACTGGGCGGGGCAGCCGCGGGTCGTGTACAGCGATACATATGGGTACAGCAGGAAGGGCACGGTGTAGCGGCGCACATCGAGGTCACGCTGATACACATCGGTTACGTGAGGCAGGGCGTCTAGGTCCTGCAACTGTGGCCGGTCAGCGTTGTGCGCGATGGACCCATTCTTACGGTAAGACGCCCCAAGGATCTCCTCGAGGGGCTTGCCGTCGGCAAACTCCTTGGTAGCGTAGTCGAATTCCTTGCGGACAATGAAGTCAATGGCGGAACAATCTCGCAAGCTCTGTTCCGGCAGGACGGTCACATGCGGACCGACAAAGGCAATTTTTATCTTGGGGTTTACGTCTTTGATCCGTTGCGCCAGGCGTATGTCGCCCGGGAAGCCCGGAGTGCTGGTGTAGAGCACCAGGAACTCGAACTGCTTCGCTAACTCGACCGTCTGCTCCGCTGAAACGTGGTGCGGAGGCGCATCGAGGAGCTTTGCCCCTTCAATCATTCCGGCAGGGTAGGCCAGCCAGACCGGGTACCAGTAGGACTCGATTTCTCGAGTGGCCGGCCAGCGCGACCCGGCGCCGCCATCGAAATTCTCAAATGAAGGTGGGTTCAGAAACAGAGTTTTTAGGGGCATAATGTGAAGTATTTATCCTACCATTGACCTTGCGCACACCTCGCGCAGGTAATCTTTTGGTCAATCCCGAACAAAGGTGTGAACCCGGCCCTGCCTAAGCGTACTGAAAGTGCACGGCTTGACCAATCGGGATGGCCTGAAAGGTGTTTGGGTGCAGTGAACTGGCGAAAAGTTCCAGCGGCGAGGGTTGCTATTTTGGCACCCCGACCCAGGATTCCAGGTCGCCGGTCACGCGCAACAGAGCTAGGCGGGCGCGCGACAGTTCAAAGTCGGCATCCTGGAGTTGATTGAACTTTTCAGACATTTCGGAACGGGCATTGGCTTGATCGTGAACCGTCGCCCCGCCGGAGCTCGTGCGGACCTCGATCTCTTCGAAATTGGACTTGGCCAAGTCAAATTCCAACTCGGAAACCTCCTTGGCAGCGGCCAGCTGGCGGGTTGAGTTTTGCAGCTTCAAGACCTCCTGAGAAACTTGGTTCTTGGCGGTCTCAACCTCCGCTCTGGCCCTCGCCGCGTCGGCATCGGCTGCTCTCGCGTGCGCGCGTTGCGGAGCGTTAAAGAATGGAAAGCGAATCACCACGCCGATGCTGGCGTTATTCCGCTGGAACGCCTTTTGTGCGAAGAACTGATCCCAGTTGTTGTATCTGGCAAGCAAAGCATATTGCGTGGCGAAGTCTATCGAAGGCCAGAGGCCGCGGTGCTCGGCACTGGCGCGAAACTGCTGGGCAAGCGCGTGCTGTTGAGCCTGGGATACCAAGGGGCTAGCCTCGGCAGCTCTAGAGGCCGTGGCCGGGTCGCTTGGTACGTCAGGAAATGCTGGGACCGATTCAGGATCCACCTGAATGGAGGATGCTGCCAGGCCGGTCAGTTGCGATAGCAGCATGCGGAGCGACTGTACCGAGTTGTCGGCTTGCAAAACATGCAGGTTGGCACGAGCGACCGCTAGTTTCGCTTCCGTGCGCATTTGCGGGCGATCGACTCCGGCGTCGACCCTCTGCTCGGCGACTTGCTCCATACGGACGGAGTCCTGGTGCTGTTGACGAATGCCGTCGACGTTGCGTTCCCACTTGACAAGCTCCAGGTATGCCAACGCCGTATCCTGGATAATCTGTGAGCGGCGATCCTTCGTGTTGTACTGAGTGGCGGCGTATTCCCGACGCGCTGCACGGATCGCATCCCGCAGCTGAGGGTTCAGGAGTGCCGATTGCCCAGTGACATTCACGAGCGAGGGCGCGGACCCTTCGAGGCTGAGTGGATATCCCCAGGTAGCTCCAAGTCCCGAGCCGACGATGAGCTGCGGAATGTAGTTGTTGCGCATTTCACGGTAGGAGTTCAGGGCTCGCTCTTCGTCCGCGACCGCTTGGGCCGCTGTCGGGCTGTGCTGCAGAGCCAATTCGACGGCTCGCTTCAGGGTGAGCTTCTGCGTATCCTGCGAGTGGGAGGCACGAACGCTTAAGAGAAGACTCAACGCGCACAAGATTTTCCACGGGGAGGCAATCCTCATCCCTCCAATCTGCGAAAACAGCTTGCGCGCGAGTAGGGTTCGCATTTAGCGGTTCAGGCGCTTTAGCGCCTCTTGAGCCGGGCGAAAATCATGGGCCAGCGCCAGAGCGGAGCGATATTCCGTCACCGCCATTTCCTTGTCGCCCATTTTCTCTGCCGCATTGCCGAGTAGAAGATGGGCTTTGAAGGCCGGCGCCTCCTCCACTTTCGAACTGCTATTCAAGTACACGTGCAGCAGTTGGACCACTTCGGGCAGATTACGCTGCGCCCGCAAAAGAATCTCGGCGGCATCGACCAAGGCGTCCGGACGGTCCTCAAAGGGCGCCTCCCGGACATGCAACAGGGCTTTCTCCATATCGTCCCAGCGCTCGCGATGCCTGTAGAACAAGCCCAGATTCAACCACGCGGCAGCCCCACCGTGGCTTGCCTCGATGGCTTTCTTGTACTCGGTTTCCGCCGCCACGAAATCGTGTTTCTTTTCTGCGATTCTTCCATTCAGCCAGTGCGCCCGGGGGGCATCGAGCGATTGCAAGGAATTGGCCTGCTGTTCGGCCTTATCGCGACCTCCGCCAACCACCCCGGGCGCTTCCAGATAGAACTCTGCAAGGTCGCTACGCGCATCCACGCTTTGCGGATCGAGCTGAACCGCGGCTTCAAATTCTAAGCGTACGTGCTTAGCCAGGCCTGCGGCTGTGATCCAACTCGACTGGTCGGCTTTGACTCCGTAAATCCTGCCGAGCCAGAGGTGATACCGGCTGTTGTGCGGAGCGAGTGAGACGGCCTTCTCGCAGGCAGAAATCCCACGGTCCAACGCACCGATCGTCAGGTAGGCACGGCAGATGAGATTGTGGGCGGAGGCATCGTTCGGACTTTGATTGATTTGGCCGCGCAAAGCACTTAAGGCTTCATCGATGTGTCCGCTCGCGAGCAGAGCGGGCGCACTTTCATTTGCTCCCGCCAGGGCTGAACAAACAAAAAACACAAAAAGTAGGACGGATAGCAGGAATGCACGTCTCATCAGCGGGCAACCCTCACAGGCAATTTGTCGCGAAGTGGCTTGTTATTGGTGGAGCCAATAGCAACCAGCGCGTTCTCCGGTAAGCCACCGGTAATCTCCACCTTGGTGAGATTGGATATGACGGTCTGCACGGGTGTACGGCGGAGTTCATTGTCCACAATCTGATACACGTAAGGGACGGAATCGTCTTGGCGAAGCGATTCCCGCGGAATGGTAAGAACATTGGAATGTTCCGATGTGACAATCGTGACGCCCACATTGATATTAGGCAGAAGCTTAAAGTCGCCGTTGGGGACGATGCAGGTGGTCTCTCCGACGTTGCGCGTACCGTGAAGCTTGACTTCTGCGGGCACGTTGCTCACAGCCCCCGCCCAAGTGCGACCCGGCACGGCATCCCAGGTCACTTCAATGCGATCCCCGGGGGAAAGGCGGGCAATGTCGGGCTCGTCCACATAAGCTCGCACGAGAACCTTCGAAAGATCTGCCACTTGCAGAATTAGCTCGCCAGGATTTACGTATGCCCCCGGCTTCACCGGCAGCGAATACACCACACCGCTGAAGGGAGCGCGGATGAGTAATTGGTTCAGGACATCTTCTGCTGCGCGGTAGGCGCTTTCGGCTTGCGTATGCTCGGCTTGAACGCGGGCGACCTCGGGTGGGGAGTAGCGGTCCCTCTGGCGACTCTCTAGCAGTTTTACCTGCGCCGCGGCTGCTTCATACTGGTTTTGGGCGGCCAGCACCTCGCCCGGCGAGGCGGCTCCATTCTGTTGCAGCTTCTTGAGCGCCTCCAGGTTGCGCTGGGCGGTGTCCAGATCCCCACGAGCTTTTACCAGTTGCGCCTGGGTTGTCAGGACCTCCTCATGGGTGCCACCCTGCTGCGCGGCGGTGACGTCAGCCTCCGAGGCCCGCACTTGTGCCAGCGCCTGAGCCGCCTGGCTGCGTGCGTTGGCGGCGTTCAGCTCAACCAGCAATTGCCCCTTGGTGACGTGCTCGCCTTCTTTCACCAGCACGCGTTTAACCGTCGTCCCAATCGGTGCGTGGGCTTCGAAGTTGTGAACCGGCTCCACCTTTCCGTTGGTGGAAACCGCGCTGCGAATCGTGCTACGAGTCACTTTTGCGGAGGTCACCGGAACGGAATCGTCTCGCGACATGAATGAGGCGAGAATAATCACGCCGATGGCCGCACCGATCGCCCAAAGAATCCAGCGCCTCGCACGTCCGTTTTTTGCTCCGTGGATTTCAGCCATTTCTTTTAACTAGAGTAAATGTAACACTGCATGCGCGGCGAGCGAATGCAACTTAACCATTTAGATGCATGTAGTTGGAGGAAAAACTCAGAAAACTTCCCCGCCCAGGGGCGCCAGCCGGCGACCATGGTCGGGACCCGCTAAAATGCTTCCTATGTCGAAAGCACAGCGCTACACGCCCGAACACGCCGCCGCGGGCCTGGACCACAAGTTTGGCGAGATAGAAACCTGGGCCAACCAGTTTCCCGGGTACGAAATTATTGTCGACGATCCAGAATTCACTTCCGTGTGCCCGAAGACCGGCCTGCCGGATTTTGGCGTCATCACCATACGATACATGCCCGCCAAACGCTGCCTCGAGTTGAAGTCGCTGAAGGAATATTTGCAGAGCTATCGCAATCTGGGAATATTTCAGGAAAACATCGTCAACCAAGTGCTCGAAGACGTGGTCCGTTGGGCAAAGCCCGAATGGGCGGAGGTGAAGGGCGAGTTTCGTCCCCGGGGCGGGATCTCAACCACTGTGGTAGCCAAGTGGCCGCGGCCGAGGAAATGACCGAAGACCAAACAATCTCCATGCTTACGCGCAGGCGGCTTGAGCAGGCCCTTTGGTCGTTCCGCGATGGAACGTCAAAAATCATGGTCTTTTAGCAATCGGCCGGGCGCGATTCAGTAACCAAAAATTGCGCCCCCTGCCATGCTATATTCCCTTTTCCGTGACTGAGAACAAGTTCCATCCCCGGACGGCGCTGGTCGCGCTAACCGTTTTGAATTTGCTGAACTATGCTGACCGAAATGTATTGTTCGCGGTGCAGCCGCTGGTACAGCAGGAATTTCACATCAACAAGGAACAAATCGGATATCTGACGAGTGCATTTCTGGTGTGCTATATGTTCGCCGCCCCCTTCGTAGGGCCGCTCGCCGACAGGTACTCGCGCAAAGTGATCATCGCGGTGGGTGCGATTTTCTGGAGTGGCTTGACCCTGCTCACTGCGGTGACTCACACTTATGGAGAGTTGCTGGTGCGGCACACCTTGGTGGGCATTGGGGAAGCCACCTTCGTGACGATCGCCCCGACGTTTGTCGTTGATCTGTTTGCCGAAAGCCGCCGCGCGCGCATCCTGGGGATCTTTTACCTGGCGATCCCGGTCGGTTCGGCAGCCGGTTATTTGCTCGGTGGATATCTGGCACCGACGCACGGGTGGCGTTTCCCCTTCTACGTCGCCGCCGCGCCCGGGTTCATACTGGCTTTGACGGTGTTGTTTTTGCGAGAACCACGGCGCGGTCAGTTCGACTCCATCAAGGAAACACCTGAGCGTAGCAGCATTCTGGGACTAGCCCGCAACCCGGCCTTTCTCTGCGCCACACTGGGAATGGCCATGATGACGTTTTCTCTCGGTGGATTGCAGGTATGGATGCCGCAATTCCTCTACAGTGAGCGCCACTATTCGCTCCAGCATGCGAATCTGTATTTCGGCCTTATCATTGTCGTAGATGGAATTCTCGCCTCTCTTGCCGGGGGTTGGCTTGGAGATTTTCTGCTCCCGCGAATGAAGAGTTCCTATTATTTGGTCTCAGCCGTCAGCATGGCGCTCGGCATTCCGTTTATGGTGCTCGGCCTATTTGTTCCTGGTCGCACGATGATTCCGGCCATCGCTGTCGCCGCGTTCTTCCTTTTGTTCAACACCTCTCCTTTGAACGCTGCGGTCATTAATTCGGTAGGCGCCAACATTCGGGCCTCGGCGCTAGCGGTCAATATCTTCATCATCCACATCCTGGGTGATGTGCCGTCGCCAACCATGATGGGGCGGGTCGCGGATCGGCATTCGCTCGAGTCGTCTTTTGTCTTGCCGGTCATTGCCATGGCACTTTCAGCCGCCATACTTTTCATTGGCATGCGATTTGCACCGGAGCTGCAGGTTCACCGCAAGGTCGCAGGAGCTCATTCGGATTGAATACCTTCCACTGGATTACTGGCTGGATTCTGGGCCTGGTATGGCTATCTCGCGTCATCGACGCAGGATTCGGCATTCGCAACATTCCCGATATTTCCCTTCCCGAGTGGGACCGGCAGCCTCCCGAGCCACATCCAAGCGTGGCGATCATTGTCCCGGCACGCAACGAAGAGGAGTCGATCGAGCAGGCTTTGCTGCGGCTCGAGGCTCTGGATTATGACAACTATCAGGTGATTGCCGTCGACGACCGCTCCACAGACAAGACCGGTGAAATTATGGATCGCCTGTCAGCTTCATCTTCCGGACGACTGAAGCTGGTGCACGTGCGCGAACTTCCCCGCGGATGGATGGGCAAGGCGTACGCGATGTGGAGCGCCGCTCGCGAAACCACCGCCGACTGGTTGCTGTTTACTGACGCCGACATCATGTTTCGCAAGGACACGTTGCGCAGGGCTATAGCCTACAGCGAGAGCGTAGGCGCGGATCACCTTGTCATCTTGCCACAGGTCGTCATGCACAAGTTCAGCGAGAAGATGATGATTGCCTTCTTCCAGCTGTTATTTGTTTTTGGACACAGGCCGTGGAAGGTTTCCGATCCGAAGTCAAAAGACCATATGGGTGTCGGGGCGTTCAATATGGTTCGTCGCAAGGCCTACGCGGCGGTGGGAACATTTGAACGCCTCCGCATGGAAGTTCTGGACGACATGAAATTGGGAAAAGTAGTAAAGAACGGTGGCTTCAGCCAGCATGTGGTCTTTGGCGATGATCTGATCCGGGTCCGCTGGGCGAATGGGGCAAGAGGCGTAATCAACAACCTGACCAAGAATTTTTTTGCGGTTATGTCGTTCCAAACATGGCGGGCCCTGTTGTCATGCGCCGGCATGGCCATTCTGAACTATTTGCCATTTGTCGGCGGATTGCTCGCCCCCGGCTTCGCGCGGTCGGGTTATGTCGTAGCCCTCGTATCGATGCTATTTCTGTATTCAGGAATTTGGAAGCAGGCGGAAATCCATCCCTGGTACATTTTCTTGCACCCCGTGAGTACGACGTTGTTCATCTACACCATGCTTCGATCAACCTTCGTGACGCTCCACAACGACGGAGTCAATTGGCGAGGCACGCACTATCCTTTGTCTGAGTTGAGGAAGCAGCAGGTCTGAGCGCTTCTTCCCCCGAGCGGACGCGCCGAGGAAGATCCCGGGCGATGGTCAACTAGGATGGTTCTGAGGCTACGGCCTGCAAGAGGAGTGCCCGCATCAACCCACCTGCATGGAGATGAAAAAGCACGAGGGTGGCGCGACACCGTCGGCCGCGCTCGTAAAAGCGCGGGCCGTCGGAATGGCGCATTGCTGAGGACTAGCGGAACGCCTTGACTGCAGCTGCTTCGTCGTCCCTTACATCGAAGACGGTGTAGAGCTTGGTGATCTGCAGCAGGTCGTGGACTTTCTTGGTCAAGTTCAGCAGCTTCAGTTCCCCGCCCTGATTGCGGACGGTGGTGTAGGCGCTGACCAACTCGCCGATGCCTGAGCTGTCGATGTAGTTCACATCACCCAGGTTCAGCAAGATCTTCTTCTGTCCTTTGCCGAGCAGATCTTTCACAATGTCGCGGAGAATGACACTGCCTTCGCCCAGGGTGATTCTGCCACTGCAATCGACAATATTGACGCCGTCAACTTGACGGGTGCTGGTTTTAAGGGTCACTGAGAAGCCTCCTTGCCGTCCGCGGCTGGTCCGTGGACGTGTTTGATCAATTTGATTTCTGTGCCCGCCGTGGAAGGATTGATCTGCACATCATCCATGAACGAGCGGATTAGGAAAATACCTCGGCCGGAAGTCTTCAACAGATTTTCCGGAGCGAGCGGGTCCGGGATTTTGGCCGGATCTAGCCCCTTCCCCTGGTCGCGAATCGTAATCACAAGGTCGGCTGCGGTACGTTCGAAGTCCAGGCTCACCTTTTTCGCCGGATCGTAAGCGTTCCCATGGAGTACCGCGTTTACCGCGGCCTCTCGGACCGCCATGGCAATCTGCAAGACTTCCTCTTCTCCAAAGCCATTTTCAGCAGCAATTTCGCTGGCAGCCTGCTCGGCATTATCAACAGTCTCTAGGGTCGAGTCCAAGGTAAAGGAGCGCCGCTCTGGAGTCATAAGCACAGGTTTAGGGTTTGCGCGAAACCGATAGCGTCAGCACGACAACTTTATCCGTTTTCCGGCAGATTGGGTAGTTTGCCTTGACGCGTGTGCAAATGTCAACGGAAGCTTCCAAAGCTGTCAAGCCCAGTTCAGCACGCCCATCACCCGGTGGGCAAAAACATCCCTGTTTTGCTGCCGACAACGTATGTTGCAGAAAACCGATGCCCATTTCCCAGTGATTTCGGGGAATGGCAGCGGAGCCGTACAGAGAAGACTGGAGAACGGGCCTCAGAGTTCGACAGAAGCCTCCCGAAGGCGGGAGGCGGCGGTTTCCGGGGTTACGGGGGAGTAATACACCTCTTTGAAAGTGTAAGACTTCGCCTTTGCAGCCAGGATGGGCAGGATTTCAATGTGCCAGTGGTAGTCCTCGTCGAGGGTCTTCCAGTATCCCAGGCTAGCCGAGGCATGGGACTGATTCGGGGAGGTATGTAGCACCATGTGAAATGATTCGGTGATGGTACGGATGCGCTGCAGCGTGCGCTTGAGGAGGCCGGCCAGGTCGCGAAGGTTTTGCGGATGCGCCAGCGCCGAATGCTCGAAGCAGGCCTCGTGGGTACGGGAGAGAATCCAAGTCTCATAAGGAGCTCGAGAAGCATAAGGGCAGGTGGCGACAAAATCTCCGCGAACCTCAATGACGCGCTGCCCGCTCGCTGTTTCTTGCGCGATGATGTCACAAAAAACGCAGCGTTCCTTCTGCCGGTAATAGTCGAGACCAGCGCGCAGCTCATAAAGGACACGGCGGGGAATAAAAGTGGTGGCAGCAAGTTGAGAATTCGGGTGCGCAAACTCCTGGCCTGACGCGGGGCCGAAATTCTTGAAAATACTGACATAGCGAAAGCGGGCGTCACCTTTGAGGTCCTGGATGCGCTGGGCGGCGAGGAAAAGGAATTGCTCGATCTCCACTTCGCTGGAGTTCCACAAGTGCCGGTCGTGCTTGGGGTTCTCGATCAGCAACTCGTGGGCCCCGACATTCGGCATGCGGTCGTAAATCCCTTCCCCTCGGCGATCCAGCTTCCCCTCAATGTGATAAATGGCACCCGGATGGACAATGGCGCGGGCTGACCAGGGACCGGCTAACACCGGGGGACGTGTGGAGATTTGCTGAAACTTATTCTGATCGGGCGAGCCGGGACAGAGCCGGCACTCGGCTTCCGGATGAGGGGCCAACTCGGGCAGGTCATCGCCGGTCATAACCCAGGAGCGGGTTAGCGGATCTTTGCGCAGTTCCATGATGCCCTTAAGGAAACACGCATTATCGCACGAAGACCTGTAAGGGACTGGTTTTCCACGGAGAGCACAGGTTTGTGGTTGCTATAATCCGCGCAAATGCGCTTGCCGGTGATCAAGTCTCAATGACCTGTTCTCGCGAGGTGGTTTTTGCGAATGGCAGAATGACTGATCACTGGGAGTAAATGTCTACCAACTTCATGTCAGAGCCCTCCACACCCTTGATGCGGCAGTATTCGGCGATCAAGAAAGAACATCCCACGGCTCTGCTGTTCTTCCGCCTGGGAGATTTCTACGAACTCTTTTTTGAAGATGCGGTGCTAGCCGCCAAAGAACTGCAAATTACGCTGACCTCGCGGAACAAAGAAAAAGGCGTTGCCATCCCGATGTGCGGAGTCCCATTTCATGCCGCAGAGGGGTATATCTCAAAACTGATTCGCCGCGGTTACAAGGTTGCGATTTGCGATCAGGTAGAAGATCCGCGGCTGGCGAAAAAGTTGGTTCGAAGGGAGGTAACGCGGGTGGTCACGCCGGGCACCGCGGCGGATTCCTCGCTCACGGCCGAGGAGAACAACTTTCTCGCAGCGGTGGTCCTGAGCGACGCGCGCGCAGGATTTGCCGCGCTCGATCTGTCCACAGGCGAGTTCCGGGCCACGGAATTTTCTGGAGAGGGGGCCTCTCAAAGGATTGAAGAAGAACTTACCCAGTTGCGCCCCAAAGAGCTGCTTTATGCGAGTTCTGCCCCTCTGTTTGACAGCTTGAGCCCCGCCGGGGCAAATGCCCACGCCCGTCCAGCCATGCCGGGCGTGATGGCCCTGGCAATGACTCCCCTGGATGACTGGATTTTCACGCCCGATCACGCAATTCCACTGGTCGAAAACCACTTCGGCGTGCTTTCGCTCGAGGGATTCGGGCTGGCTGGCAAGCCCGCGGCGGCAGCCGCCGCAGGCGCTATTCTTTACTACGTTCGCAGCACGCAGCGCGGCACGCTCGATCACGTAGACCGCATCGGCTTCTACCAACGTCAGAGCTGTCTGGTCCTGGACGCCGTGACGGTTCGAAATCTCGAGCTGATGGAACCGCTTTTCGCCGGCACCGATTCAGGAGTCACGCTGTTTCGAACGCTCGATGCAACCGTGACGCCTATGGGAAAGCGCCTGCTGCGGGCCTGGATGTTGCGGCCTTCGATCGACGCGGACGAAATTCAGGGCCGTCTCAACGCAGTCGAGGAACAGGCCAAGCAGACCATCTCCCGGGAAGAACTACGCAAGGCGCTCGAGGGCGTACTCGACCTTGAACGGCTGCTCAGTCGAGTCACACTGGAAACCGCGAATCCGAGGGATGTGATCGCCCTGGCAGCATCGCTCGGACGAATTCCTGCGGTGCGGGCGGCGCTCGGCGGACTGTGCTCAGAGCGGCTAGGGCAGTTGCTCAACTCCATTGATGAACTCAGGGACGTGCGGGAGACGATCGGGAAGACAATCATTCCGGAACCACCGATTTCGCTAAGCGATGGCGGAGTCATCCAACGGGGGGCCGATCGCGAACTGGACGAACTGCACGAGTTGAGCCGCAACGGCAAGCAGTTCCTGGTGCAGATGGAGTTGCGCGAGCGCGAACGCACCGGGATCGCGTCGCTCAAAGTCCGTTTCAATTCCGTTTTTGGGTATTACCTCGAGATTTCCAAGGCCAACCTTCACCTGGTGCCTCCCGACTACGAGCGAAGGCAGACGCTGGTGAACGCGGAGCGCTTCACCACACCGGAACTGAAAGAATACGAGTCGAAGATTCTGGATGCGCAAGAGAAGATTGTAGAGATCGAACGGCGTATCTTCGGGGCGTTGCGCTTAACCATTGCCGGCGAGGCGAGGAGAATTCGACAGACCGCCTTGGCCTTAGCCGAGGTAGACGTGCTCGCGGCGTTTGCAAATCTGGCTGTACTACGGAGTTATTGCCGCCCCCAGTTCGACCATTCCTCGGACTTGGAAATCGTCGGGGGGCGCCATCCCGTCATAGAACAACAGCAACTGGCGGCAGCCGAACGGGAACGATTTGTTCCGAATGATCTGTATCTGAATGCGACTACCCATAAAATCCTGGTGCTGACCGGCCCGAATATGGGCGGCAAATCGACCTACCTGCGGCAAACCGCGCTGGCGGTGATCATGGCGCAGATGGGCTCGTTTGTGCCGGCGCAGCGGGCAAGACTGGGGATCATTGATCGCGTATTCACCCGTATCGGGGCCAGCGACAATCTGGCGCGCGGTCGATCGACCTTCATGGTCGAAATGACCGAGACGGCGGCAATCCTCCATACGGCCACGCCTCAATCCCTCATTCTGCTCGATGAAGTCGGACGCGGGACCGCCACCTACGATGGTCTCGCGATCGCCTGGGCAGCGATTGAGTACCTGCATGCGCGGACAAGGGCTAAGACTCTTTTTGCGACTCACTACTTTGAATTGACCGAATTAGCCGAACAACTCTCGGGCGTGAAGAACTACCGGGTGTCAGTTAAGGAAACCAAGACGGGAATCGCGTTTCTTCGTAAGGTCGAACCGGGTGCGGCCGACCGGAGCTATGGAATCGAAGTAGCCAAACTGGCTGGCTTGCCGGAAGAAGTTGTGCGCCGGGCGCGCGAAGTTCTGGCCGAACACGAAAATCTCGAGAGTCGCATGAGCGCACACCTGACGGCGGATTCACCTGCCTTGCGCGCGGCGCAGTTGACGATCTTCACCCCGCTCTCGCAGCCCGTGCTGGAACAATTGCGTGACGTGGATTTGAATCATCTGACCCCCTTGGAAGCGCTGAATCTGCTCGCAGAACTCAAGAAACAGGTTCAATGACAGTCGCATTGAGAACCGCCCCGGGCTAGGGACGCGAACGAGAGTCCATGGGCCGAGATCCTGCAAACAGGCAGTGTCATGAGTCGAGCGCGCCGTTCACGTAAAATAGAGCTTCATGCCAGGCTCGGCGCGGCCCAAATCATCCCAACAGCTGGGACAGCTTCTGATCGTCGGTTTCGACGGGACGGAGATGTCGCCACGGCTCTATGACCTTTTGACGCGCTTGCAACCTGCGGGTGTGATTCTGTTCGCGCGGAACATTGAGGGCCCGCAGCAAACTCACAAGCTGTTGAAAGATTGCCAGGCTTGCGTGCGCGATCCGCTTTTCAATTGCGTCGATCTTGAGGGAGGTAAGGTAGACCGGTTTCGCAAGATCATGGGATCAACGCCGTCGGCAGCCGATGCCTTTCGAGGCGGGCCGAAGTTTTTTCGCAAGCACGGCGAAATCATCGGGAAGACCTGTCGGGCCCTGGGATTCAACGTCGATTTCGCGCCAGTACTTGATTTGGCTTTTGCCGCATCGCGCACCGTGATGGCTTCGCGTTCGGTGTCGGAAGACCCCAAGCAGGTGATCCGGTATGCGCGGGAATTCCTGGTGGGACTTTCCTCTGCGGGAGTCATCGGGTCGGGCAAACACTTCCCTGGACTCGGCGAAGGAAATCTGGACTCCCATCACGATCTGCCGGTTATCGGCAAGGGTTTCAAAAGACTCTGGGACGAGGACCTGGTTCCTTACCGGGTGATGAAGCGGGAGCTTCCCATGGCGTTGATCAACCATGCGACCTATCCGGCAGTGACGCGGGACAAACTGCCGGCATCGTTGTCGAAGAAGTGGATAACCGAGGTGCTGCGCAAACGGATCGGATACAAAGGCCTGATCGTTTCTGACGACCTCGAAATGGGCGGGGTGCTCAAAACCGCGCCTATTGATAAGGCCGCAGTGGAGTTCATTCGTGCCGGCGGAGATCTGTGCTTGATCTGTCACCAGCAGGAATTCATTGAGCAGGCGTTTGAGACGATGCAGCGGAGGCTCGACGGCGATGCCGGCTTTCGACGACGAGTGGCGGAATCGCTCAACCGAATTGCAGCGTTCAAGACGAAATATGCAGCCCGGCTGAGAATGCCCCCGGCACCGTCGCCGGATAAGATCGGTCGGCTTTCGCGGCAACTATGGGAGTTCAGCGAGCGCGTGCGCTTGCAGCAGATGGCAGCAGAAGCAAGCGCTGGAGCGGGCGCATGATCGTTGCGGGAGTGATGAGCGGCACCTCGGCAGATGGAATCGACGTCGCGCTCGTCGAATTTCCACTTATCCCAAAATCAGGCAGAGCCGGGCTTTCCCGCAGGCGAAAGACCGGGCAGTCCTCGACTGAGAGGTCATTGCAGTTTCGCGGGCACGCAGAGCTTCCCTACCCGGCGGACGTGCGTCGACTGGTGCTCGCGTCCATGAACTCACCACGGGCGAGCGTTGCTGACCTGGCGCGGCTGAATTTCCTGCTCGGAGACTTGTACGCCGAGGCTGTGATTTCCGCGCAAAAGAGGCTGAAGCTCAAGGCTGACTTAGTCGGCTGTCATGGACAGACGCTCTATCACCAGGGCCGGCAAGCAACGTTTCTGGGCCGGCAACTCGCGGTCACCTGGCAGTCGGGCGATGGATCGCGCATGGCGGTGAAGCTGGGCGTGCCGGTAGTTTCCGATTTTCGTCCTGCCGACATGGCAGCGGGAGGAAAGGGGGCGCCGCTTGTTCCCTTCCTTGATTACCTGCTCTATCGCGATCCGGCGATTGGCAGGGTGATGCTCAATATTGGAGGTATCGCAAACGTCTCCGCGCTTCCTATGGGAGCAACCCTCGATCAGGTTATCGCTTTCGACACCGGCCCCGGCAACATGGTGATCGATGCGCTCACCGAGCAGCTTTTTGGGGAGCCCTGCGATCGTGACGGCAAGATCGCCGCCTCCGGTCGGGCCCTGCAGGATATCGTCCGCCGGTTTCTCGGCGAAAGTTACTTCCGCCAGAAGCCACCGAAGACCTCCGGGCGGGAGGAATTCGGACGGGAGTTTGCGCGGGAATTCCTGCATGCGTGCAACATGTGGGGAAAGGAACACGAGACGCCGGTGGAAAAAAAGGACGTGGTTGCCACGGCCACCGCGTTCACGGCACTGTCGATCCGCGACGCGCTCAGGCTTTATGTCGTCAAGAAGGATAGTTTTTCTGAGCTCATCACATCTGGCGGGGGAACTAAGAACCCAACCTTGATGGACCTATTGTCATCGGGCGTCGAGGAGCTTGGATTCAAAGTGCGCTCCTCCGACGAATTCGGGATTCCTTCGGGCGCTAAGGAGGCGGTTGCGTTTGCAGCCCTGGCGTATGAAACCTGGAATCACAGGCCGTCGAATGTGCCGTCGGCCACCGGTGCGAAGAGGCCGGTGGTGTTGGGGAAGATTTCTCTACCATGAAGGAGGCCGTCTAGTTGAGAATTGGCCTTCGGAGGCGGAACGCCGTCGCCGGGGGTTTGCGACCGCGATCACTTTTTATGCCCGTTTACATCGCTCTGCTTCGTGGCATCAACATCGGTCCGCACAAGCGGATGAAGATGGAGAAGCTGCGCGCATCCTGCGAAGCGCTGGGTTTCAAGAACATTAGAACTTACATTCAAAGCGGGAACGTCGTTTGCCAGGCCGGGAAACTATCGTCCGATGGCGCCGCCAAAAAGATCGAATCGCAAATTGTGAAGGACTTTGGGTTCTCGGCTGACGTGATCGCGAGAACTGCGGACGAAATAAAGCAAGTCCTCGAGGCGAATCCTTTGCTTAAAGAACGCGGCCTAGATTCTGAAAAGTTTCACGTGGTGTTTTTGCCGGAGGTTCCCTCTTCCGAGTCGATCAAGAAATTGGAATCCATCGTTCTGGCTCCGGACAAGGTGCGACATCAAGGCAAGGAAATCTATTTCTACTTTCCGAATGGCGTCTCGGGAAGCAGTATTTGGAAACACAACCTGGATCGCGTGCTGGGGATCTCCGGCACGATGCGGAACTGGAGGACGGTGAACACGCTCCACCAAATGGCGGGGGAATGCGAATAAAGCCCTCCTCAGCCGGTCATCAGCCATCAATCCGTGCCTTGGGAGCCTGGTTTCGGCCCATGTTGGGTGTGACGTTGCTGGTTTTTCTCTTCTCCTGTTCCCGCTCGCCTGACCCCAGCGCGCTGGTGATGATCATTGAATCGAGCCCTACAAATCTCGATCCGCGGGTTGGGGTGGACGCGCAGTCAGAACGAATTGACGGGTTGCTCTTCGACAACCTCCTCTCTCGCGACCCACAACTGAGCGTAAAGCCTGGGCTGGCTGAGAGCTGGAATGTCCCCGATCCGAAAACTTACGTGTTTCACCTTCACCGTGGGGTCAAATTCTCCGATGGGCGACTGCTCACCTCGCGTGACGTCAAGTGGAGCTTCGACTCAGTGCTTCAAGGCAAAGTTCGAAGCCCGAAGGCCGGAACCTACAGGTGGGTCCAGCAGATCGACACACCGGATGACTACACGGTTGTTTTCCGTTTGAAACAGCCATGGGCGGCGTTGTTATGGAACGTCGCGGGCGGTGAGGGTATGGGGATCGTTCCTTATGGAAGTGGCGAAGAAATCAGCCGCCACCCTGTCGGGTCCGGACCATTCAAGTTTGTAAGCGCGGAGCAGGACCGAGACGTAGTAATCGAAAGGAACGACTATTACTGGGGAGAACGGGCGAAGCTCGATCGAGTACGCTTCATGGTTGTTCCTGACACAACCACCCGCGCACTGGAACTGCGGAAAGGCAGCGCTGATTTGGAAATCAATTCATTGACTGCCGATATCGAACGGAGCCTCCAGGCCGAGTCCCACCTTGCCACCCTGCATGGGCCGGGCACGCGCCTGGCCTATTTGGCCTTCAATCTGCGGGATCCCATCCTCCAGGACGTCAGAGTTCGCCAGGCTATTGCCTATGCGATTGACCGGACTGCGCTGGTTCACTACTTATGGCGCGACCAGGCGCGACTAGCCAGCAGCCTTCTTCCCCCCGAGAGCTGGGCCCATGCGGCCGACGTTACCCAATATCAGCATGACCCCGAAAAGGCCCGACGCATTCTGGACGACGCCGGATACATGTCGAAGAATGGCGTGCGCTTTCATATCACCATGAAGACTTCGACCGAAGAGAGTTCCCGCGCCATGGCAGCAGTTTTCCAGCAGCAGCTCCGCGAGGTCGGGATCGCAATGGACATCCGCAGCTTTGAGGCTGCGACCTTCTTGGCCGATGTAACCCATGGCGAGTTCCAGATGTATTCGCTGCGCTGGGTCGGCGGCAACGAAGACCCCGACATGTTCAGTTACGCATTTCACTCATCCAACATCATTCCCCGTGGGGCGAATCGCCAGTACTACAGCAATCCGCGGGTAGATGCGCTGATCGAGAAGGCCCAAACGGAGCTGGATCAAAACGTCCGCAAGCAGGATTATGCAGAGATCCAGAGGATCCTGGCGAATGACCTTCCCTACGTGTACCTCTGGTACTTCGACAATTTAATGGTTTATTCCAAACGAGTGCGTGGACTCGAACTGAATCCGTCGGGAAATTTTGATTTCCTAAAGACCGCCGAACTGCGCTGAAAAGTAAGAAGTTCCACTATCGCTTCCAGGCCTGCGCTGCTCCCCTTCCCTCAGCCACTGCAAGTACCATCTCAAATGAACCGCTTGAGTTTGGTACCATCAAACCTGCGTGAAAATTCTTTTTATTGGCGACATCTTTGGGCGGCCGGGGCGGACCATTGTCCGCGACAAACTCAAGGACTTGGTGCGCGAGCACGCCATCGATCTGGTTCTAGCCAATGGTGAGAACGCGGCTGCCGGGTTTGGCATTACACCCTCCCTGGCGGACGATTTGTTCGAACTCGGGATTGACGTAATGACCACCGGGAACCACGTCTGGGACAAGCGCGAAATCATCGACTACTTCAACTCTGCCGATGGCAATTCCAATTGCCCGGCGCGGAGGCTGCTGAGACCCGCAAACTACGCGCCCCAGTTGCCGGGACATGGCGTCTATGAGGGACGCAAAAACGATGTGCCTTACGCGGTGATCAATCTGCAAGGCCGCGTATTCATGGCGTCGAATGATGATCCATTCCGAAAGATGGATGAGCTGCTGAAGCAGGTCAAGGCAAAGGTGGTGTTCGTGGATATTCACGCGGAGGCCACGTCGGAGAAGATTGCCCTTGGATGGTATCTGGATGGCCGCGTGACGGCGGTGGTCGGAACCCACACGCACGTGCCGACGGCTGACGAACGCGTGCTCCCGGGTGGGACGGCTTATATCACTGACGTGGGGATGACCGGTCCTTATGACAGCGTGATCGGAGTGAACAAGGAGCAAATCATCACGCGCTTCTTGAATAACATGCCCACACGGTTTGAGGCGGCCACGGGCGATGCAAGGCTGTGTGCGGTAGTCGTGGACGCGAATGATACAACCGGCAAGGCACATTCGATTCAAAGAATCAGGGTGAGCTGAATTACGCGGCGGAAAAAAGCTAGCCTCAAAAAGAGCTCCGCCGAGGAACGCCAACGAGCCAGGCCCAAATTCGTGAGCCCTGGTGTCGTAGGGGAGCGCGGCATTCGGGAGGACGCTATGATCTTCTTGCTCGAAGCGCGAACATGGGTACGCCGCTGATTCATGCCAGTTTCCCTTCCACAGTCTGAGGCATACGTCTTCGATATCGATGGCACCTTGCTCGTGACCCGCGACCTGGTGCATTGGAACGCGTTGCATCGGGCGATGCTCGAAGCATACGGGGTGGACACAACCATTGACGGAATTCCCTACCACGGAATGACAGACCTCTCGATCCTGCGGGCAGCTCTCGGACGCGAAGGTGTTCAGACAGGCGCCTTTGAAGCGGCACTACCCAAGGCTCTGGAAGTCGTCTGCCGGGAAGTGGATGCGAATCGGGGCGGAATCTGTCCACAGGTTTGTCCAGGAATCCCGGCACTGCTAGCCCAACTCTATTCGCAACAAAGGTTGTTGGGGGTAGCCTCAGGAAATCTCGAGACCGTGGGCTGGCACAAGATTGAAGCGGCGGAACTGCGCCACTTTTTCAGCTTCGGTTTTTACAGTGATCATTGCGAGACTCGGGCAGGAATTTTCCAGAACGCGGTGCAGCACGTTCGGCACTTGTTAGGTGCGGAAGCGCGCACATGTTTTGTGGGTGATACGCCCTCCGACGTGAAAGCTGCGAAACAAATTGGAGCACAGATCGTTGCAGTCGCGAGCGGTACGTTCGGTTCGGAGCAACTGAGGGCTTGCGGGCCGGATCTGTGCGTCGAATATTGTCAGGAGCTCCTGGGCTGAGTCCCGGCCTGCCTATTGCGGCACCCAAATCTTCCTTCGATCTCCGAGAGTTGGAAAGCGGATGCCTTCAGGGGAAATCTCGCCAGGGACAGACTTCAGCTCTGCCGGGATCCCCGAAGCATGCGGCGGATTTCATGGTCCCGGCGATGGGGCAAGTTCTCTAAGGCGGCTTCGGCCAATGCCAGGTACACAGCCTTGATGCCCGGTGAGCGCGAGAGCGTGTTGAGCTGCAAGCGCACCGTCCCCACGTCTCCGCGGGCGAAAGGACCGGTAAATGAGCCGGAGGGGCCGAACTGCTGGTAATTCGAGAGTGCCTGGCGAATGATGGGCAACATGCGGATGCGGGCTTCGGCCGGCGACAGCCCCGCGAGCCTTGCCGCCTTTTCTGACGCCGCGAGCAAGGAGATGAGCAAGGGGCAAATGAGCGTGGCAAACAGGTGGTAGGCGGGTTTGTTCTGCTTGCGAATAGTGACGGGGTTGCCCCCGACTCGCTTTGCCGCCTGTCTGGCGACCCGCATGGCCAGCCGATCCCCTTCGATTGCGAACGGAACATCCCTTAAGTTGGGGACTGATTTTTGGACAAATGTCATCAAGGGATGAACCGAGGCAACACTTGCCCCCGCTTCCTTGAGCCGAACAAGCGTGTCACTGGTTAGAACTCCGCTGGAATGAAACACGATTTTCCCCTTCCATGCGCGCGACGCGAGCTCGGCAGCGGTGGCCTCTATGCGCGAATCTGGAACGCAAAGCCAAACCAGATGGCCACTCAATTCCGCGCTATTGAGAGTCGTGGCGGCGGCCCGAACCGCCTGAGCGAGCCGGCGAAGTTGAGGCGACACGCGGTGATGCGCCACGAGCTCGCACACCCTGTAACCAGCGGAGTGGAGACGGGTAGCGAGCGCGACGCCAAGCCGGCCGGGGCCGACAATGGAAATCGACGGATCTTTCACGCGGGGAGGATATCAGAGGACGCGTCCAATCCGAGGCCAGCAAAACTTACAAGGTGACGAGCTGATGATCTAAGCATGCTGGATTGATGACGTCGAGCACCGAGTGCAACAGTCCGGTACCATGTTTTCCCAGAAAATATGCACCCGCCAGCTCACGCTCTTGAAGCGTTTTGTCCGGGTACAGCGCGTTGCTCAGCAGACGTGAATGTCGTTCTGCGACTTCGCTCTGTCGCAACTCTGCGCGGGCGGCGCGGGAGCGAAGGGTGCTGAGTTGATGAAGCATCTTGACTTCAGCGTTTTTCGCCGAGTCGATCAGGGTGGTATCCAGTTGTTCGAGGGCTTCACGCACAGCAACCATGGAACACTCGAGCGCGGCCTGGGCCTGCTCGAAAGAACTCTGGAGCTTGGGATCGAGCAATCGGGCCCCAAGCTTCTCGCGCAACGATTCGACGCCCTGAAACAAATCGGGGAACCCGAGCTCGTATCGTTCCAGCAGCGTCTTGGGCTTGGGCTCGATCAAGGTAGCTGAGAAACGCGGCAAAATCGGAGTGACTCGGCCAAGCAGTTTCTCATACAGCACTCCCAACTGTGCAAAGTATGCGATTTCGGCCGCGCCACCCACGTAGGCGAGCGTGGGAAGCAGGTAATCTTGAACTACTGGTCGCAGGAGCACATTGGGGCTAAACGAAGAGGGCGAGCTTGCGGCGAGTTCTAAGAGCCGCGACTTGAGGACGCGTTCCTCCCCGACCACAAACTCATCTTCCGACTTGAGGTGCACAGGGATACGAGACCCCTGGCGTATCAGGAAGAGCGGAGTGGTCGTATTCGTGATCCGCACCTGGCGATGGTAGTCGGCTCCCTGAAGCTCTTGATCTCGTTGCCAAAGGGAGCGGTTAAACTCCGCGGCGCGACCGAGGACCTCTGCATAGAGCGGGGCGGCTATCTCATCAAGCTCGGGGTCCGACGCATCAAGAAGGATAACTCCGAACTCTGCGAAGATCCGGGCGAAAAGCTTGGCGAACGCGGTACCGAAACTCGCTTCCGGGCGATAGCATTCTGAAATCCAGGCCGAGATTTCTGAGTCGCCGAGCAGCTGTTTCGCGCGCGCGGTCAGCTGGTCAATTTCCTCGCCGAAGTGGAACGAAGCAACGGGGGCATCTTGGCCGTCGTGCGTCCCGGTGGTGAGCATCTCGAGCTGTCCTTCCACCCCTGGCAGCTTGACCTGGTTGACTTCCTCGAGATCATGATCTTCGGTTGCGAGCCAGAACACAGGAACGCACTGGATACCCAATTTTCTCGCTTCGGCGGCGGTTTTGACCGCGCTCAGGGCCTTGTACAGCGAGAAGACAGGCCCCCCGAAAAGACCAACCTGCTGCCCGGTAACCAGGGCCAGCGCTCCGGATCTGAAAGCGGCAATGTTTTCCAGGGTTTTCTGCGAGGAGCCGAAACTTTTGTTCTGCCGGTCGAGAATCTCCGTCACGCGGGCCCTTCGTTCAGGAGGATATTGGACGTTCCCGGCTTCGTCCTCCGCCCATTCCAAAAACATCGGGGAACGCGAGTAAAAGGGCTGTGCCGAAGGATTGCGCTCGCTAAAGTCCAGAAACAGGCGCGTGGTGTGAGGAACCTGGCGGAATGGAAAACAGTGCGATTTCAACGCTGGCATCCCATTACGAAATGGAAGTCGGTGGTTCATTGATCAGATGACGAAACCCATCTCAGGATGCAAAGATAATAAAGTATTTAATGGTTGCACCATCAGGCCTGGATTCGTTCCGCGTGGATCAATTGACTCAAACCTGTACTCGATCCGTGTAAGAACCCTGGCGCCCGGGGGAAGGCTATTGGAGCCAAATCCTAGTACTTCACCACTGAGATTGGATGGCCGCTCGGTGCGGCTCGAGCCCCTCCGGCCAGAGCATGCTCCCTTGCTATGGGAAATCGCGAAGGATCACCTCGCGGACCTTTTTCGGTGGATTCCCTACCGGATGGAATCCTTAGAGAACTTTCGGACTTTCAACCGGCATGTGCTCGATGAGCAGCGACGGGGGTTGAGCGTTCCTTTCGCCATTTTCGAGGGAAGTTCGGGACAAATCGCGGGGACGACCCGATACATGAACATTGATTTCCCAAACCGGAAAGTGGAGATCGGATCAACCTGGATAGCGCCGGGCTGGCAACGAACAGCAGTAAACACAGAAGCCAAGTATCTGCTGCTGAGGCATGCGTTTGAGGTGTGGAACTGCCTGCGGGTGGAACTAAAAACCGACTCCTTGAACCAGCGCTCGCGCGAGGCGATTCTGCGCCTCGGAGCAAAACAAGAAGGTACGCTGCGTAAGCACATGCTGACCTGGGATGGGCGACAGCGCGATTCTGTTTACTTCAGCATTCTCGATAGTGAGTGGCCCGCGGTGAAAGCCGGGCTCAAAACGAAGCTGGAATCCCGATGACCCACGGCGCCGGCCCTTTCGCGAATCCTTCGATCGGCGAGCGCTTGCAAACCGGGGGCCGGAAGGACTCGTAACGCGGGTCCGAGCAGCGGATTACAATAGCTGCATGTCTGATCCACTCGTCATCGCAGGCCGCAGCTTCAAATCCCGCCTTATCGTTGGAACCGGAAAATACCGGTCTTTCCAAGAGACAGCGCGCGCGCTCGATGCAAGCGGCGCCGAGATTGTGACGGTAGCGGTTCGCCGTGTCAACCTAGATCGAAGCAAGGAATCTCTGCTTGACTACATCGACCCGGCGAAGTATTTCCTGCTGCCGAACACTGCCGGGTGCTATACCGCGGAAGAAGCCATCCGAACGGCTCGACTGGGACGCGAGGTCGGGATTTCCGACTGGGTGAAGATCGAAGTCATCGGCGACGCAGCCACACTCTATCCCGATGTACAGGCGACGCTTGAGGCCACGCGGGTGCTGGTGAAAGAAGGATTCACGGTACTTCCCTACACCTCAGACGACGTGGTCTTCGCTAAGAGGCTCTTGGACGCTGGGGCCGCCACCATTATGCCTTTAGCAGCACCGATTGGAAGTGGCTTGGGAATCCAGAACAAGGCGACGTTGCAGATATTGCGGGAGATGATCAACGGCGTCCCCCTGATCGTCGATGCCGGCGTGGGCACGGCCTCCGATGCAACCCTCGCTATGGAACTGGGTGCAGACGCGGTGCTCATGAATACCGGCATCGCCGCGGCAAACGAACCGGTGCTGATGGCCGAAGCCATGAAGAATGCCGTCATCGCAGGGCGCCAGGCGTACCTTTCCGGACGCATGCAAAAGAAGCTTTATGCAACCGCCAGTTCGCCTCTGGAAGGTGTAGTGCGTTAGGTATTTCTTTCGGTCGCAAGCTGCGGTACTATTCCGTCGTTCCTTTCCTTGCAAAGCAATACTTCTTGATTCTTGCCGTCGGTGGTCTTCTAAAAAATTCGGGGCTGTCACAAAGGGGGCTCATGCTGAGGCTCAAAGTGAATGGAGTGGAACGGAGCTTTGACGGTGATCCGCAGATGCCATTGCTGTGGTACCTGCGAGACATCCTCGGACTCACCGGTACTAAATACGGCTGCGGTATGGCGCTGTGTGGCACCTGCACGGTCCACCAGAATGGCAAGGCGATTCGGGCGTGCGTGACCCCGATGAACAAAATCGCAGGCACGGAGATTCGGACCATCGAGGGTCTCTCTGAGGACGGGTCCCATCCTGTACAGAAGGCCTGGATGAAGGTCAATGTCCCGCAATGCGGATACTGCCAGCCTGGGCAGATCATGCAGGCGGCCGCCTTGCTTGCCAGCAATCACCATCCCACCGATGCGCAGATTGACGAAGCCATGGCAGGTAACTTGTGCCGTTGCGGAACGTATCAGCGAATTCGAGCAGCGATCAAAGAAGCAGCGGGAGAACGGGCATGAGCGAAATCACAAACGTCAGCCGCCGCAATTTTCTGCAGGGAGTATTTTCAGCCGGCGCGCTTGTGTTGAGCGTCAAGCTCGGGGCCGGGGCATTGTGGGGGGCTGAGACCGCCGCCCAAACCGGCGTTGAACATGCGCCCTTCCATCCCAGCATGTGGGTTGGGATTGAACCAGACGGCACCGTCATTATTGTGGCGCACCGGTCAGAGATGGGCTCAGGCAGCCGCACCGCACTCCCCTTGGTGTTGGCCGATGAACTCGACGCCGACTGGAAGCGGGTCAAGATTGAACAAGCCATTGGCGACAAGCGTTACGGTTCGCAGGACACGGACGGTTCCCATTCGGTGAGGGATTTCTACCAGCCCATGCGCGAGGCAGGCGCAGCCGCGAGAATTATGTTGGTGCGTGCTGCGGCGCGGGATTGGGGGGTTCCAGAATCCGATTGCGAAACGGATCTTCACAGTGTGGTGCACAAACCGAGCGGCAAGAAGTCCGACTACGGGAAGCTGGTTGCACTGGCCATGCAGGTTCCGGTGCCCACGAAGCAGGAGCTGACCTTCAAGCCGAAGAATAAGTGGCGCTATATCGCCAAGGGATCGCCCAGCTACGATCTGGGGCCGATCTGTTGCGGGAAGGCTCCCTACGGAGAGGATGCGCAAGTAGACGGCATGCTATTCGCGGCGGTGCAGCATCCCCCGGTTCTGGGTGGCAAAGTGAAGTCCTATGACGACAAAGCTCCGCTCGAGGTGAAAGGTGTGCAGCAAGTGATCGCGATCGCCGGATTCAAAGGCGCTCCCGCGTTTCAGCCCTTGGGGGGTGTTGCGGTCGTAGCCGACAATACCTGGTCAGCATTCGAAGGAAGGAAGAAGTTGAATGCCACCTGGGAGAACTCGCCCCACGCTGTGTACAACTCTGACGAATTCAAAAAGGAGTTGCAGAAGACCGCCCGGGCGGAAGGCAAAGTAATGCGCAACCAGGGTAACGTGGATGTTGAGTTCGCCAAAGGCGGCAAGACTCTCGAGGCAGACTACTATGCGCCGCACCTCGCCCATGTTTCCATGGAGCCGCCGGTGGCTTTGGCCGACGTGCGCGGCGATAGGGCCGTGGTCTGGACCTCGACGCAAAATCCTCAGGCGGTGCAGGAGGTGGTTGCCGCCCAGCTGGGGATTCCGCAAGAGAACGTGATCTGCAACGTCACCCTCCTAGGAGGGGGCTTTGGACGAAAGTCCAAGCCCGACTACGTTGCAGAGGCTGCCCTTCTTTCAAAGAAAACTGGCAAGCCAGTGAAGGTTGTGTGGAGCCGGGAAGACGATGTGAAGTTCGGGTATTACCATTCGGTGGCGGCCATGTATCTGAAAGCCGCGCTCGGCAGCGATGGGATGCCAACAGCCTGGTTACATCGGTCGGTATTCCCGCCCATTGCGTCCACCTTCGCCGAAGGCGCCCAGTATGGCGATGAGGGGGAAATGGGGATGGGATGGACCGATGTTCCCTATCAGCTTCCCAACTTCCGCGCAGAGAACGGACCAGCCACAGCTCACGTGCGCATTGGCTGGCTTCGGTCTGTGGCGAACATCTACCACGCCTTCGCCGTTCAGTCGTTTACCGACGAACTGGCCCATGCTGCGGGAAAAGATCCGGTCGAATATCGGTTAGCATTGCTCGGCAATCCCCGGAAAATCGACCCCAAGCAAACTCAGGGCTTTCCCGAAAGCCCTGCGGGATACGAATATGACACCGCGAGGTTGCGACGTGTCATCGAGTTGGCAGCGGAGCGGTCGAACTGGGGCAAGAGAAGACTTGGCAAGGGCCGCGGGCTAGGCATTGCCGCCCACCGGAGTTTTCTCACCTACGTCGCCACTGTTGTCGAGGTCGAAGTCAACCATCAGGGAGAGATTCAGATTCCCCGCGTGGACACGGTGGTCGATGCCGGGCTGGTGGTCAACCCCGAGCAAGCGCGTCTGCAGTTTGAGGGCGCGGCGGTGTTCGGGACTAGCTTGGCACGCTACGGCGAGATTACCGCCAAGAACGGGGTCGTTGAGCAATCCAACTTCAACGACTACCAGATTGCTCGAATGGGAGACGCCCCCTACCAGGTGAACGTGCACGTGCTGGAGAGCGACGCGCCACCGGCAGGAGTAGGCGAGCCCGGGGTCCCGCCCTTCGCCCCGGCGTTATGCAATGCCATCTTCGCGGCGACGGGAAAGCGGGTGCGGGAACTGCCACTCTCAAAAATGGATTTCTCTTCGGCATAGACTGGCTCGGCATAGACCGGCCTCGGGCACCGGAATTCGCGTAAACCTACGGATCTCATCACACGAGATTCTCCCGGATCCTGCTGCTGTAAAGGGTGATTTTTCCTGAACTACAGAATTGAGGGGATGGCGTGTGTACAAACCCATGCCTAGGATTCTCATGGGGATTTTTGTCAAGGGTGCCTGTCGGGCACAGGAGAATCGGAAAATGATCAAAGCACCGGCGGTTACGAGTTTTCTTGCAATGCTGGGCACGGCGGTACTGATGGTCGCGAGCGCAGGGCGGATCAACGCCCAATCAAGCGACCCGAATCGCGACGATGCCTCAGCGACCAGTGAAAGCACCAAAGATCAGTCGGATATTGAAAAACGGATCAAGAACGCAGCCCAGGTTCTCGAGGAAGTGATGGGCCAAAAAGATAAAGCCATTCCCGATAAGATCATGAGCGATGCAGAGTGCGTCGCGGTGGTACCTTCCATGGTCAAGATCGCCATCGGTTTCGGAGGGAGCCACGGGAAAGGGGTTGCGACCTGCCGCACAGCCAATGGTTGGAGTGCGCCGGCGCCATTCAGCGTCACCGGCGGAAGCTGGGGTCTGCAGATAGGCGGGCAAGCCATTGACCTGGTCATGCTGGTGATGAACAAGAAAGGAATGGATGCCCTGCTGTCAAGCAAGTTCAAGATCGGCGCAGATGCGTCCGCAGCCGCGGGTCCCGTCGGCCGCCAGAGCGAAGCCAGCACCGACTGGAAGATGAAAGCTGAAGTACTGACTTATTCGCGAGCGCGCGGAGTGTTTGCCGGAATCGACCTGAGCGGCGCGAAGCTTTCACAGGATGCAGATGAGACCAGAATCCTTTTCGGGAAGATGGTTCCATTCGCGACCATTCTGAGCGGCAAAATCGCACCACCTAGCGGCAGCGAGCCGTTCCTGGCTGCCGTACGCAAATATGCGGCACAGTCGCGCGAGCAGGGTGCCCTGGAGCCGGCGTCGGTTCCAGCCTCCCATTAGACTCGGCCAGACCCAAGGCGAAAGCTCAGGGAACTGCATTTGCGGGCAGTTCCCTTTTCTTTTCCTTTTCTCGAGAAATACCTGGGCCGGTCTCGCTCAGCAAATGAGCTAAGCACACTGACGCGCTAGAGTTTTCACGCCGACGAAATCCTCAAATTGGATTGCGCGCTTTTCGGCAGTGTGTTCGGCGAGGACCCTTTCCTGGGCACAATGTCCAATCCGATCGACCTGTTCTTGACTCAGTTCGGTCAGAATCGTGACTATCGCCGAGGAGGAGTCGGCCAAAAGAATTTCCGTGCCCGGGGTAAAGAAGGTTTCAATTCCACTCCAAGCGTCGGAGATAATGGCCGCTCCGCAACCGGCAGCCTCGAACAGGCGCACCGACGGGGAGTATCCGGCTTCGATCATGTCTTTGCGGGTAAGATTTAAGGTAAAGCGGCTGGAACTGTAAAACGGCGGATGAAGTCTCGGTTCTAAGTGGGTGATTCGTTGAATGTTTTTCGGCCAGAAAACGTCAGCGGGATACTGCGGCCCGGCGACCACGAATCTGCTGTCTGGCAGCTTCCCGGCCGGTTTGCACAGCAGTTCCTCTAATCTTGCCTGGCGATCCGCTGCATACGTGCCCATGTAGCTCAGATCGCAGCGGAACCGGTCATCGGGTTCACTGATGCGATAGCGATCGGGATCAAAGGAGCAATAGAGCGGAACGGCGCAGCGCGCGCCGAACTTCTCCGCCAATTCGCCGAGCATGGGGCCGCCGGTGAAGCTGAAATAAATGTCAAATCCTCTGAGCTGCTCGCGCGTGAGATATTCCGCGTCCCCATTACGAAGCTTGGAAACCGTAATGGGGGTGTCAATGTCATAGAACACTTTCACCGCTGCATTGGAGCCGAGAACTGTGTCGATCGCTTCGGTGGAGTCAGGAAAATAGGAGCCGACCATCCCAATTTCGGCGTCGTCCAGCTCACGTCGAAGCAATGGCTGAAGCTCTGCCCAGCCGTCATAAATGTGCACTCGGCAGAAGGGCGGCTGAGGCATGTCACGATTCGAGGAATACCACTCGAGATCGCGTTCGAAGAAGACGATATCGTGTCCTCGGGCGTTGAGTGCGCGGACTAACGCCCGATAGGTTGTAGCATGTCCATTTCCCCAAGACGAGGTAATGGACAGGCCGCAGATGACAATCTTCATCAGTTCTCTCGCGAAGCCATTTCTGACGCGAAATTTGCCATGACTAAGGTTCCGTGCTGGCGCAAAATATCGTCCACTAGGCAGGCACGGAGCCGGTAGGTATGGTCGCGCAGCGCACGCTGGTTTAGAGCGCCGCCGGTCGCCTCTGCCTGCTCTGGCCCAATATCCCGCAAATACCGCACGATCTCTCCCGCGTCGTGTGCCACCAGGATCTCGCGTCCAGGCTCGAAGAAGGTCTCGACTCCGAGCCAGGCATCTGTGATGAGGCAAGCTGCTGCCCCGGCTGCCTCGAAGACGCGGGTGGGAGGAGAAAATCCTACTTTGGCCATGGATTGGCGGTTGATATTCAGCACCATGCGTGCGGAGGAGTTGATGGCGTTGTGATGGGCGGTGCCGACGTGGCCGATCCAGCGCACATTCGGGGGCATTGCCTTGCCGTTCCACCCCTCGCCCCCTAAGAGGAACTGAAACTCCGGCGCTTGCTCGGCAGCCGCCAAGAAGAATTGCTCGACGCGTGCTTCCCTGTCGGGCATTCGGTTGCCAAGGAACGCCAGATCGCATTTCAGCCGCGGATCAGCTGGAACCGAGAAGTGGGTTTCAGGGTCGAGCGCGTTATAGATGGGATAACAATTCTTCGCGCCGAATTTCCGGTAGTGATCGACCACCGCCTGCCCACCCCCGTAGGTGAAGATATAGTCGTATTGCGGAATGAGCGTACGGAAGCAATCGTGGGAGTTCTCTTCCACGCGGGCAAGGGTTGCGGGGGCGTCTACGTCCCAAAAAGCCACCTGCGCCCCTCCTTGTCGGCATTGGAGGACCTCGCGTTCGAGCAGCTCGTCGTCGGCGCCGACTCCGCTGTGCTTAATGACCAGGTCTGAGGCGCAGGCCTCGTCAAGAACCGATTCGAGATCCCGCGGCGTTTGATACACGCGGACGTTGGCGTAATCAATGGTCGGGCAATCGCGATTCAGCTGGCGCTTGTAGATATCGGGTTCAGCAAAGGTGATTTTGTGACCCAGGGCATGGAGATGCTTGTAAATGCCACGGTAGTAGGTGGCGGCGCCATTCCAGTAACATGAGGTCAAACTGGAACCGATCACGTATAGTTTCATTCTTCAGCTCTCCAGCCTTTGACAGATTTCGAGTAACTGGTGGGCTCGATGGGCGCAGGTGTGACGCGCACGAATGGTCTCAAGCCCGCTCGTAGCCAGTTGCTGGCGAGCACGGTCATCGCGCAACAGGTTTCTGAGTTCCCCGATCATGGATCGGGAGTCCGGAACCGAGATGTAGTCCTCACCAGGGCGAAACAGGCCCTCGGCGTCATGCCACGGGGCGCACAGCAGCGGTGATCCGGACGCCAGCGCTTCAAATACCCGAATTGTAGGTACCCCACTGAGGCCGTTCGCATAGAATCGGCGTGGAACATGCAAGCTGATCTTGCTGCGCGCGTACACTTCGGGGGCCTTCAGGTTGGGTAAGTAACCGCGGAACTGAATGTTCGATTCGACCAGGCGCGCAAGAGCATGCTTGGGATAGCGCACTCCATGGACGGCGAAGGTGGAGCCGGGCAAGGCCGCCGCAGGCTTCATGAGAAACTCTTCCAGTTCGAAGGTGCGCTCTTCGTCCCCCCAGTTCCCGATCCAGACGGCGTCCGTGTCCTTTTCGGCGGCCCGCGGGAAAAAGTGAGCGGTGTCTGCAGCCTCGTGAAAGGTCCAGGTTTGCTTCACCCCAAAACCATCCATGTAAATGCGCCGGATCGCGTCGCCGAAGGCAAGCACACCATCGAACTGGCTGAGGGGAAAACGAAGAATTTCTTCCGGGGCCGTATAGGCGCGGTGGTGTGTGTCGTGAAAAAGAACGCGGAACCGGAATTGAGGCCTCAGTTCTAGGATTGCGTTCACAAGTTCGGCCGGATTCCATTCGTGGACAACGACGATCTCTGCACCCACGAGTTCGGTTTTGAGGAAGGCCTTCCAATCTTCCCTCATCGAATAGAAACGGACGTCGAGCTCGGGAAACGCCCTCTGCAGACGGGTGGTGGCCTCGTGGAGCATATTCTCGCCTTCGGTAGCGAGATTCTGGAGCGACCAGCCTTCGCCTCCTTCGTAACAGCGGACTTCGTGGCCGAGTTTCACGAGTTGCCCCGCCAGTCCGCGGAGGAAATGCGCGTTGCCATGGTTCCAGTCGGAAATCCAAGAATGCGCGAAAAGCCGGAAGCTCAGGCGCCCGTTCATGCGACTTGCTCCGCTCGCGAGACGACCTGATGGTAGGAAGTCTCGTATTGCGCAACCATTCTCGGCGCGGCAAATTTCTGAGTGGCGCACACGAAGGCTTGGTTGGCGAGCCGGTCCCGCAGTTCCTGATTGCTGCTGAGCTCCTTATTCACCCGCGCCAAATCCGCCGGGTCGTCTTTGCGGAAATAGGCGGCCGCATCTCCCCAGAGTTCATGGAAGACGGGAATGTCGTTCATCACCAGCGCGCACCCGGACAAAGCCGCCTCGACGGGAGAGAGGCCGAAGGGCTCATAACGCGACGTGGCAGCATAGAGCGATGCTTTTGCGTAGATATCGCGAAGCTCGCCCTCCGATTGTGGCCCGCTCAGCTCAATGTTTGAAGGAAGAGCCGGAAAGGCGCGGTTTTCGCGACCGGGTTCCTGCGTCCAGCCAACAATTTTGGTTGCCATTGGCTGAGCGGCCTGCAGCAGCAGCGAAACGTGTTTGCCTTCATCCCAAATGCGGCCGACGGAGAGAATCAGTTCTTGTTTTTGCTGGGCGGGATCGAAAAGTTCCCTCGAGCGGCCGTTGTAGATGACCCCTGCACGCTCCGGACGCAGGTAATGTCGCGAGACTGCGTCGAGCATCCACTGAGAGGGCGCAACCACCAGACCCGCAGCCCGTAAGCCGTTGGTCACGTGCTCACGATAGCGGCGCATCCAAGGTGTGTCATCAGGTTCGCGGCCGTGGACTGCCACCCACCAGCTAACGACGTCGCTGTGGGCCACCACGATTCGCGGCACATCGACGTCGATATCGCCATAGCAATATTGACTAAAATGCAGCACATCCGGCCGGACCTCTCGAATCAGCAATTCCAAATAGTGCCGCGATTCCTCGATGTCGTGCTCGCTGACTTCCATCCATTCCAGGCGATATTCGGTCGGGCGGTAGTCCACCGATTCCAGCTGCCGCAACCACGAGCATTGCTCTGGACTTGGCAGTTTGCCGAAGCTGACCAGGGTGACTTTATGTCCGTGCAAAGCCAGGCCGGTGACGAGCTCTCGCGTATAGGTCCAGACCCCGCCGACAGTGTCGGAGGTGATCAATGCGTGCATTCGAGGTCCTCGATGGGCGCCGGTTGCTGATCTTGAATGTCGCTGTAACCCTTGTCGCAGAAGGTGCTGAGGTAATGCTGATGGGCTCGCTCCCAAGCGTAATCGTCGGGGGGGCCGAAGCGCCGCTGATAGTCCGGGGTGCCGGGGAAGGCGAACATCGGTACGGGTTCGCTGACCCAGACGCCGTGCTTGCGCAGATCTTCCTGGAAATCACGCACCTGATCGCGGCTGTCGTGTTCTGTGAGGATAAGGTTTGCCTGAACCCAAGGCACGCGCTCGCGAGCGTAGATGAGCAGCTCACGAATGCGCTCGGTGCTCATGCGACAGTTCTTATTCAGTTGATCCCGGCCCAACGCGGTGATCGACTCGATGCCACACTCCATCGAAATGCAGTGGGCATTGCCGAGCAGGTCAAGCGATTCTTCATCCCAGAGATCGATGCGAGTCTGCAATCCGGTCGTAATCTTGCGCTTGTTCAATTCCTGCAGCAGGTGGCGAACCGACTTCCCCACCCCGAAGATTTCGTCGATCCAGTAGATGTAATCGACTCCGCGGTAGATGAGGGTGTCCACTTCCTGCAAGACCGCGTTCACGTCGCGCTCGCGGAATTTGTTGCGAAATAACGTCTTGTTGCAGAAACTGCAGGCCCATGGGCATCCTCGGGCAAACTCCAGTTCTGCACCACGACCCGATCCTTGAAAGACGTGGTGACGGTGCTCGCGCATCTCCACTTTGTAGTTGTCAAAGCTGAGCGGGCCAAGCTTCCTCATGTCGGTCACGCCGAGCGCCGGGCTCAAGTGGACGCCCGCGTCATCGCGCCAGCAGCAGCCCTCGATTTCCTCCCAAGGTTGCGACGCGAGTTGCGCCAGGGTCTGGTCGGGCTCACCCCGCATGGCGACATCGCAATCGAGCTTGCGCAGGGTAGCTCCTGGAGTAGCGGAGGAATGGGGGCCGATGGCAACCTTCACGGCGCGTGTTTCAAGCTCGGCAAACCACTTCCGGGGAACGCGCAACTCGGGCGGCGGACAACGCCAGAAAAGATAGGACGGTGCCGTCGGAATTACGACGAAGTCGGGATGAAAACCATCCAGCATGGCCTTCACTTGCGATGTGCTCAGCTTTTCCAGTTGAGCGTCGAGCAGCAGAGGCTCGTGTCCCGCATCCCTGATTTGATCGCAAGCAAACAGCAGTTCCAGCGGATAGTGCGGCTCTTGACAGCCGAAATAGGTAGAACCCTCAAACGTCCATGCCGGATTGACCAATGCGTACTTCATGACGCGACCTCGGGCATTCCGGTCAACATTGGTGAAGCCAGCGACCTAGCGGGTATGCGTTCCTCCTGCCTATGCTCTTTCCACCAGGCAGTGATTGCCTGAAGGGTTTGACGGAGATTGCGCTGCGGTTTCCAACCCGTGTGTTTCTTGAGCTTGTCGTAATCAGTCACATAGAACAGTTGATCGCCGGGGCGGGGACGCTGCAAGGTGTAATGAATCTGCTTGCCGGTAACGGCTTTGATCTCGTCCATGACCTCAAGCAGCGAAACCGAATTGCTCATGCCGCCGCCAATGTTGTAGATCTCGCCGGCGGTCTTCTCGAGACTGGTGCGTACTTTTTCAAAAGCATTCACGAGGTCATGCACGCACAAAATGTCTCGAACTTGTCGCCCGTCGCCATAGATCGTGACCGGCCGGTGTTCGAGAGCTGAATAGAGGAAGTGCGCCAACCAGCCCTGGTCTTCATTTCCAAACTGCCGCGGGCCGGCAATGCACGACATGCGGAAGACAACCGTCGGCAAAGCGAACATGCGGCTGTAATCGTGAACGTATTGGTCGGCAGTTCCCTTGGAGCACCCATAGGGAGAGTACAGGTCTAGGGGCTGGGATTCGTTCACGCCTTTTTCGTCGAGGGGCCAGTAGCGGCGCCCGGTCTGGACCAGTTTCTTGCTGGCGAGATTTCCGTAAACCTTATTGGTAGAAGTAAACAGAACGAAGGGCTGACGACCGCTCTTGCGGGCAGCTTCTAGGATATTCAGGGTTCCGAGGGCGTTTACTTCGAAGTCCGTGCGGGGATCCGACAGGGATGAGGTCACGGCAACTTGCGCGGCGAAGTTGTATATCTCAGTGGCGCCCTGAACTGCCCGTTGAACCAAGGTAGCATCCCTCACGTCGGCGATGGTGATTTTCAACCGCTCTGCGTTCTCCACCTCACGTCGAAGACACTCCAGGTTGTTTTCAACGCCAATGCGGGAGAGATTATCGAAAATATGAACGCGCGCATCCGTGTTCTTCAGGAGATGCGAAGCCCAATTGGAGCCGACAAAGCCCGCACCACCAAAGATCACAACCGAACGGAACGATAGCACTTTCTTCACTTCTACACCTCGAACTGCGCCCACCCAGGGCACATGGATTCAGAACTACGCCACAAGTCCGTGCACATTGAGTTGCTGGATCGCCTGGTCCACTGAATCTTTGGCCGGCTGGGATCCGAGCCACGACACCAACTCTTCTACACCTTGCCTCAGGCTCATTCGCGGGCGATAGTCGAGAAGTCGTGATGCCTGGCTGATGTCGGCGAAGCAATGCCGCACATCTCCCGCCCGGCACTTCCCAGTAATCTCGGCCGGAACCTGAACGTCGAGCGCGCGGGCTAATGCATCGGCAATTTCACAAATCGTGACCGGATCCCCGGAGCCAATGTTTAGCGCCTTGCCGTCGCCGCGGGAGTTCTCGAGCGCGAGCAGATTGGCTTGCACAACGTCGTGAACACTGACGAAGTCGCGCATCTGCTGGCCATCTTCGAAAATGACCGGCGACTTGCGGTTCATGAGCCGCGAAGCGAAAATCGCACACACCCCGGTATACGGATTCGAAAGTGACTGGCGTGTGCCGTAGATATTGAAATAACGCAGCGCCACCACTGGAATCTGGTAGGTACGACCCAAAAGCAGCGCCATCTCTTCCTGATCTTTTTTCGAAAGCGCGTAAATCGAGGTGCACTGCAGCGGCTTGTCCTCGGGCGTTGGGACCGGCGTAAGATTCTCGCCGCAATCTGAACAAATGGTCTCCCAGTTCTTGGCTTTCAGTTGATCAAGCGGCCGAGGCTGCGGCGCCATTGCCCCACACTCACGGCAGAGGTATTTCCCTTCGCCGTAAATTGACATCGAGGAAGCGATCACCAGCTTTTCCGGAACCGCGCGGGTGTCGAGGATCGCCTGGAATAGGTTGGCAATCCCCAGGTTGTTCGTCGCGGTGTACTCAGAGACCTGGTACATCGACTGGCCGACGCCGACGGCTGCGGCCAAGTGGTAGATGACGTCGGCATCTTTTACCGCGTAACTCAATTTCGCGAGATCGCGCACGTCGCCGTGAATGAACTCGGCACCTTCCGGGATGTAAGGCTCTTGGCCGTGATGAACCTGCGGACTCAGATTGTCGTAAAGGCAAACTTCGTGACCACATTTCAGCAACGCATCTGCAGTATGAGAGCCCACAAAGCCGGCGCCACCCGTAATAAGGACCCGTTTCGCCTTCACTTAACGCTCGCTCCTGATGACGTTGATTAACTTTAGTTTGTAAGTTCCCGCGAATAAGCAACTTACAATACGCACTACGCCCACTGCATCGCAGGAACAATCCCAGCAAACGTTGGATGTATGTCACTTGGGGTGAGATGTCTTCTGCGACGAACTTCCAAAAGAATCGAATGCCGGGCACTTGCTGCGAGAAACGATTGCCGCTGCGATGATTCGCGTTAAACCGCGCGAATCACACTTTCTGGCGCCTCTCCCATCACATTCGGTTCGGGCCGGTTGAGTTGCTGTGGTCCGTACCGCGCGACGATGTATCGCGCGAAGTCTACGAAATCGTCGGGATTTTTGGGGGGGCTGGTGTAGTGCGGAATAACACCGAGGTGTTCGGGCGTAAAACATAATGTAAGTGTGGTAGTGAATTCGTCGAGGGCTTGCATCTGCCGGTCGAACCAGGCCTCGGCATCCGGACGGAACCAATCTGCCCAGCTCAGTCCGGTGCGCACATAATTAACGCCCAGCTTGCGCAACCATTCAACTGCGGGTTCAAGCCGATGATCTTCGAAGTGAAACCACTGGCAGATACCTAGTCCAGCAGGAAAATGGTTTAACGCGAGCTTTGGCGTGCCATCTTCGCGCAGCAGCCCCATGTAATAGTGACGGTAGTAGGCGCTTCCCTCTGCTTCCTTATGACGAGTTGTCGCCGTCCAGGTGGCCGGAAGATCGTACAGACTGTACCAATGCACGCGGTCGACAATGGGCAGTAACAGCTCCGCGGTGCGTTGCAGTCCGAAGACCTGTACCTCTTCTGCTCCGAACGAGGACACGCCAGCTTCAGAAACCCAGACCGGCTTTGTCGTGACCGCGCGGATTTCCTCCACTTTTTGCGGCCATTGATGGATGCTCCAATGATTCCAGTCGAGCGGGAAGCCGTGGATGGCCACCACATCTACCACATCCAAGACCCCGTAACTTCCGAGGAGTTCTACAAACCTTGGGTCAACCGGCGAAAGTCCGCCGAGCACAATGGTGAGGTCTGGATGGATGCGTCGAATCTCCTTCGCCGCTGCGGTTGTCATGGCGGCGAACATCTTCCAGTCAGGGTCGATTTTAAAGTCCCAGTGAGAGAGATTATTCGGTTCGTTCCACAGCATCACCGCCTCAATCATGCAGCCCGTCTCCCGTCCTTAGCGTTGCGCATTTCCTAGAGTGTGCCTTCGAGCTCCCGCTCAACGACGTACTGGCCCTCCCGCCTCACGTGCGTGGGATGACAGATCCATGTCTCGGGCTCAGGGTGATCTGCGATCTCCAAGCCCGAGCTTCTGAGCATTGACTCGACCGCAGCGCGATTCGGAATCCACCAATTCGTGGGATCGTGGGAGTAGCTTTTCTCGATGAAGTACATCGCAGGAAAATTACGCTGCTCAAAGATCTGCGTATTCCAGAAGGGGTAGTCCTCTTCCCAGTCTTGCACTTCGCCGGATCCGCGAACCATGGTTTGAAAGATCAGGGAATCGCCAACCTTCTTGATCAGGTTGTCCAGCGCGAATAGAGGATAACGGAGGTGATAGAAGACACCCATAAAGAAGACATAGTCGAATTGACCCGGAATGTGGTCGGTTTCGTAGACGGAGCATTTCTGCAGCTCGATTTCCACCCCCAGAGTGTCCGCGGCAAAGCGCGCCTGTTTCAAGTAGCGTTCATCCACGTCGATGCCCAAGACACGCCGGGCCCCTCGCTTTTTCATTTCTATCGAGTAGAACCCAGCGTTGCATCCGACGTCGAGAACGGTTGCGCCGCTAAGGTCTTGAGGTATCGCGTGCGCAATCTGGCACCACTTGATATTGGGAAAATCACCGAGGAAATGGTGCGGTGCCGTCGGCACCCCGTGCAGGTTCAGATTGTGAAACCATTCGCCAAGTTCTGAAATGCGTCCCGCAAGCTCGCGAGAAGTTCTAGCCGATGGGACTGCCTCATGTAGAGATTCAGGAACAGAAGCCATGTCATTCAAATGGAAGTGCGGTTCAAAGATGCGCAAATCCAGAGTGGCGTTGCGTGTAAGGAAGAGGGGAAATCTCGGCGAAGCTGGCCCAACGGGCGTCATCGACAAAGTAGGACAGCGAGCCAGACTCCTGGCGCGAGAAGCCTCTGCAACCGGTTGGAACAAAAAGCACATCCAAGGCGCTCATGGCCGGAGATGTCTCCAAAATCCCGGAGAGTTCGTCCGTCACGAGCGCCATCGAGGTGCCGCTGCCACCCGAGGCGTCCACGCTTTATCGCGAGGTGCTCGAGGCTATGAATCAGCACGAGCTGCCTTACGCGGTTGCCGGGGCGTTCGCTCTGCAGAAATACACTGGCATTTCGCGCATCACCAAGGATCTCGATCTGTTCATGAAGGCCAGCGACATCCCGGCTGCCCTCGAGTATCTCAAGCAACTTGGTTTTCGGTGCGAGACTCCCGATCCGGTGTGGCTTTCGAAAGCACATCGCGGGGATTACTTCGTGGACCTGATCTCTGGAATGAGCAATGCCGTGATCGTGGTCGATGACAGCTGGATGAAAAGAACGCTCCCGGCAATGATCGCCGGCGTTCCTTCACGAATCATTTCGGTTGAGGATCTTCTGGGCTCAAAGCTGTTCGTCGTGAGGCGGGAGCGCTTCGACGGTGCCGACATCGCGCATATCATCTATCGCACCCGGGGACAACTCAACTGGGACCGCGTCCTCAAGTTGGCCGGCGAGCACTGGGAGATGGTGCTCTGGGCCTTGGTCCTTTTTCGTTACGTTTACCCGGCCCAAACTCACTATGTGCCCCTGCCGCTCTGGCGGGACTTGCTGGGCCGCTTCATGCATGCAATTGAGCACCCCAATCCGGATGCAAGTTTCCGGGGAAGCCTCGTCGACGACAACATGTTCTCGATCGACATGAAGGATTGGGGTTTACCGGACCTTGAGGCGAAATATAGGGCTCGGGCATTACGGGCGCGGCCCGATGCTGTTTTCCCGCAAGCTGAACAGCGTGCCGCGGGGATCAGAGAGCGATGAGAGTAGCAGCCACTGCGGACTTACATTTCACGCCGGCGCGATTCAGCGCCTTGCATGACCAGCTGAATAAGGTGCGCGATGAAGCGGATGTCTTCGTCTTGGCTGGAGACCTGACCAACTTCGGCAGACCGGATGAAATGGAGCCGCTGCTGAATGTGCTTGTGCGCCTCAGGCTTCCCACGATCGCGGTGCTCGGAAATCATGATTTTGAAAGCGACCGCCAGACCGAACTCATGCAAATGATGTCGCAAGAAGGAATCAAGGTGCTCGATGGTAGCGCGTACGAACGAGACGGGGTGGGTTTTGCAGGCACCAAGGGCTTCGTTGGCGGATTCGGTCGTGGGGTGCTTACCGCCTTCGGCGAGCAGGAGATCAAGACCTTCGTTCGCGCGAGCATTGATGAAGCTTTGAAGCTCGAGCGAGCCATGTCCCAATTGCGCACGCCCAAGCGAGTCATCGTACTGCATTACTCTCCGATCGCCGCCACCATACAGGGCGAGGCGCACGAGATCTATCCATTTCTAGGGACGTCGCGCCTGGCTGAAGTCGTGGACCGCCACGGGGCGGACCTCGTGATTCATGGGCACGCGCACAATGGGTGTTGTGACGGCCAAACTGCCGGCGGAATTCCCGTGCACAATGTCGCCATTACGCTGCTGCAACGGCAGAATCCAAGCGCTGTGTATCGAGTTTTCGACGTCTAGCAGTTTCCGCTACCGCATGATTCGCCTTTGGTTACAGAGTTCACCCGATTAACGGAAGCAGCGCTATCGACTAGCGTCAATTGGTGAGCTGCAGTCTGCTCGCGTGCGCGGTTAGAGTGGCGCACATCCTGCTCGAGGAGGTAAGCCGTGGGATTGATCCTCCTGATCGTTGTACTGTTGCTACTCATCGGCGCCCTGCCTAACTGGCCGTATAGCACGGGCTGGGGCTACTATCCGAGCGGAGGGCTGGGGTTGATTCTGCTCATCCTGATCATCCTTCTGCTTCTTGGTAGGTTGTGAATTCCATTCGCCGCACCTGGCGTCAACTTCCACCACGTTCACTTCAACTTCTGAGGGAGCTATGAGCACTTCGAAAAAGCAGGGATCATTCATTGCCGACATCGAGGCGATTCGTCAGCGGGCGCGCCAACACATCGAGAACGGCGCGGTTACCGATGCCTATCGGGGTGACCGGGAAACCACAATCAGGGTGCTCAACGAAGCGTTGGCGACGGAATTGGTGTGCGTCCTGCGCTACAAGCGGCATCACTATGCGGCTTCGGGTATTCACGCGCAGGCCGTGGCCGACGAATTTCTGGAACACGCGCGGGAGGAGCAGGAACATGCCGACAAGATTGCGGAGCGCATCACGCAGCTTGGAGGCGAACCAGACTTCAATCCTGAAACGCTGACGAAACGCAGCCACAGCGAATATGTCGAAGGGAAAAATCTTTCCGACATGATTCGAGAGGACCTGGTTGCAGAGCGCATCGCCATTGAGTCGTACAGCGAGATCATTCGCTACCTCGGCGACAACGATCCAACCAGCCGGCGGGTGATGGAAGAAATTCTTGCTAAGGAAGAAGAGCACGCTGAAGACTTGAAGACTCTGATTCATACCTTGACCCAGGCAGAGCAAAAATTAGGTCATCAGGATCCGAGTGCAGACTGGCCTCTAAGGCGAGCATCCTAGGCTTGGGTGCATTTCGAAAATCGAACCGTTTCAACCACTTAGAAGCAGAAAAACGTTGCTCAAGTGAGTTGCGGCTTCTACAGGCTTGCCCGTAGGCAACTTACAGCGTTCGCCGCATTGTTTCTCACAAGACCGACCAGATAGGGTGCCACTATGCCGAAAAGTGCAAGACTGCCTGTGCCCGAAAGCCCGCTCAAGCACGTGTTGTGGGCGCACGCTTCGCGGGTGCGGATCCCACGCCCTACACCGCGCCGATCGAAGCCTACCTTGTTGTGGATCGATGATTTTCAGGTGGGTCTTGAGATGTACCGCGCGATGTTTGAGCAGCTCGGATATCGCGTGCTGACGGCATGTTCTGGCGATGCGGGACTGGAGATCGCGGCCACTCACTCCCTGGACCTGGTTGTAACCGACTACGAAATGCCGGGGATGAATGGAGAAGCCGTGGCCATCGCCTTAAAAGCTCTCAATTCGGATCTCCCCGTTATTCTCTTCTCCGGGAGTACGACGGTCTCGGCTCGCGCTCTTGAGACGGTTGACGCCTGCTGCGATAAAGCTGGGTCTAGAGAAGAGCTCTTAGCTGCCATACACTTTCTTTTGCAGAAGAAACGCCGCACCTTCCTACAACCTCCGCCAGTCGACGGGGCGTCAGATCACGGACAAAGGACGGTCGCGTAGTCTCCGACCGCCTGTCGTTTCAAAAATCTGAGAGCAGGAGAGTTGAACATGAGGAAGTTAGCGCTTTCACTCATCATAGCGTTCGCGTTCTACGTCACCGCGGCCGCTGCTCAGGCGGGCGGCGGGATGTCGCCTGGAACGCAGGGAAGGCAGGGATCTTCACCAGGCACGCAGCAGCCCGGAGCAACGCAACCCGGGGCAACGCAGCCAGGACAATCACCGGATATGGGACCCGGCAATGATCAGACCGGGACCACGAATAACGCCAAAGGCGAGAAGAAACTGAAAGGATGCGTCGAGTCGCAGAACGGCCAATATGTCCTCCTGACGAAGAAAGGCAACGTGGCACTCGCCGGGCAAGATGTTTCGGCTCACGTCGGCCATGAGGTGGCTGTAAAAGGAACCTGGGATAACAGCGCCTCGAACGCCAATGCTTCGGCGACAGCAAGCTCCTCGGGCAACGAGTCCTGGTCTAAAGGCACATTCAACGTAACCGACGTCAAGATGGAATCCGAGCAGTGCAAACTCAAATCGAAAGACCACTCAGGAATGAGCGGCAGTAGCACTGGAGCGAGTGGGACCGGCACGGGCAGCGGAACCGGGTCAACGACCACGCCCCCACAGTAGCGTTTCCTGCCTTTAGTTTAGAAGGGGCCCCATCCGCAGGGCCCTTTTTCTTCTCTGGCATCATGCAGTTATCCCCAGTCGCATCAGAAGCTTGCAAGCCATGAACTCCATGGTTACTTCGGGCAGATGACGGACGTACGTTGCCGCCTTGGCCTTGCGGCGTCTAGTGTCTTAAGGGTTCTCCGAGACCGAACAGCTCGATCCAACTCATAAAGGGCAAATGGCAAGGCACGCAACTGCGATCAACCGGAGCGGAGCCGCAAGGCGGCGCAGCAATCGCATGGCACTCAACGCCGCGGTAGGCCTCACGGGTGAAGACCACACCAAGACCCATTTCTCGCTGAACGCGAAGGCCACAAGCTTGAACCGGCACGGCGCCGCGATTCAGGTCCAGCGAGAACTCCCGCTCGGGATCATGCTCGAAGTTAGAAACAAACGCGGCACCAAGCTCTCGGCGCGCGTTGTGACGCAGGTGAGCGCTGAAGAGGGAAAGCTTATTTACGGAATTGAGTTTGTCGAGGATAGCGATCAGTCGCGAACTTTCTGGGGAATTAACTTCCCCGCCGACGCCTAAGCCGGTTTGACCCCTGTTCGAGCTGAACGCCCGTTCGCTTCGTCGACAATACCAAAAAAACGATCCGGACCGACAACTGGTTTCCATTTTCGCGCGAAAGAAACCAGCTCGGCCCGGCCTTTAGAAAACATCGATTGCTATTTTGCCGCGTGAGGCTCTGCTTAGATCCTTGTGCTGCCTCGGCGCGTGAGTCCCGTTATCAACGTGATGATGAACACCACGAGGAAGATGAAAAACAGGAGCTTCGCGATTCCAGCCGCTGCCACCGCCACACCGCCGAATCCAAAGATAGCGGCGATAATCGCTACAATCAGAAATACCAGCGCCCAATAAAGCATGCTGCCTCCTCTAGGCTTGGTCTTTTGACCAGCATCTGTGGCAAGGATAGCCAAGCCAGCAGCGTCTGACGATCAGGCCGACGCTGTACTTCAAAGTGCGATTTGCTGTAGGGGAGAGGCTAAATGCTCCTGGGTTTTGTTAGGTTTAGCGGCAGCACGATGGCCTCGTCGCAGGGGGCAAGATGGGCTCTTCTGAATTCTCTTCTGAACTATCGGTATGTGATCAGAGTCGGGTGTCGATCGCCCCTGGCCACCAATTCATGGATCTTTTCGATAGCTGCGATATTCCCCCTTGCCCCGGCAGCGGTGCAGTTCAGGGCTGCGGCTGCACAAGCGAAATCGAGCACGCGCTCGAGGGGCCAGCTTTGAAGCAGGCCGTAAATAAAGCCGGCGTGGAAAATGTCACCTGCCCCAGTGGTATCGACGGCGGGCACGCGGAAGGCAGCGGCGTGAAAGAATCGCTTTCCGTCCCAGGCAAGCACGCCGTCCGTTCCGAGAGTCGCGGCCGCCAGCCGGGATCCGAAGCGCGACTGCAACCATTGCAAGGCGGTTTGCAATTCTTGCTGGCCGGAGATTCGTTCCGGAAGATCTCTGCTCACGATCAGATAGTCGATGGTTTCAAGAAGCTTCTCGACATTCGGATACACCTCGTCGAGATCTGCAATGACCGATGCACCCGCATCCCTCGTCCATTTTGCCGCCTGAGTTGCGGCCGCCGTGTCGCAACCGTCCACCAGCAGCGCGCGAGCGTTTACGAACCATTCCCGATGGAGTTCCTGGGGTTCAATTGCCAGGCGTGGATCCCGATGCCAGAGGACGGAGCGTTCGCCTTGTCCATCGACCAGGATGTGGGAATGGGCGCTCGAACATTTGGGTACGGTGATGATGTGGGTTTCGACGCCGGTCTCTCGGAATGCGCTGCGATGGATTTCAGCCGCTGGATCATCTCCCAACTTTCCGATGTAACTGGTTCGTATTCCCCAATATCGGCACGCGATCACCGCGGTTGCTACCTGGCCGCCTGGCATGACGCGGAGTGAATGCACGTTCGCCTTGGAGCCGGGCCCGGGGAAATCCGAGATGGATATCAAGGTGTCGGTGGCATTGAGGCCGAGGCCTACCAGGTCGGCGGAGGGGCTATTCACTGGTGAAGTAGTCCACCGTAATCGGATTCTCGAACAGAGAATAATCTCGCGTCACCACCGTGATTCCGGTATCGGTCACAAAGTATTTTTGCCGATCGGAATCAGGATCGAAGCCGATGCTTGTTCCTTCTGGAATATGCACGTCGCGATCAATGATGGCGCGTCGAATCCTGCAGTGTCGTCCAATATTGACGTGGGAAAACAGAATGCTCGAATCCACGTCGGTGTACGAGTTGACCCGGACGTCTGGAGAGAGAATGCTGAAGCGAACGGTACCGCCGGAGACGATGCAGCCGGCCGACACAATCGAATCGAGCGCCGTGCCGGTTCGGCCAGGCTCTTCGAATACGAATTTCGCCGGCGGATATTGCCGTTGGTGGGTTCGAATGGGCCAGGCTTCGTCGTAAAGGTTGAATACCGGCGAGATCGAAACCACGTCCATGTTGGCTTCGTAGTATGCCTCCAGGGTGCCTACGTCGCGCCAGTAGAGGGCTTCCTTTTTGTTCTCGTCGACAAAGTTGTAGGCATAGACCCGGTAATCATCGAGCATCTTGGGAAGGATGTCCTTCCCGAAATCGTGTGCTGAGTGCTCGTCTTCGGCGTCTTTCAACAGAATAGGAATGAGAACGTCAGTGTTGAAAAGGTAGATTCCCATCGATCCGGGAACTTTTGCCGGGTTCCCAGGCGAACGTAACTTCGTGAACGTGGGCTTTTCCTCAAAGCCGGTGACGCGGTTGTCGCGATCGATTTCCATCACGCCAAAGCGATAGGTCTCATCGGGATCAATGTCGATCACGCCTAATGTGACGTCGGCAGCCGAGTCCATATGCTGCCTCAACATGAGTCCGTAGTTCATTTTGTAGATGTGATCGCCCGAAAGAATCAGGACATGCTTCGGTTGTTCGGAGCCGATGGAATAGATGTTCTGGTAGACGGCATCCGCGGTACCTTGGTACCACTGATCGCTCACCCGTTTCATAGGCGGGAGCACCTCGACGAACTCTCCCATTTCGCGGGCGACGATGTTCCAGCCCTCCCGAATGTGGCGATTCAGCGAGAGCGCCTTGTATTGGGTAAGGATGTAAACCCGGCGCAAGTCCGAGTTGACACAATTCGAAAGCGTGACATCAATGATGCGGTAGATGCCGCCGAAGGTTACAGCGGGTTTCGCCCGGTCGCGAGTGAGAGGGTAAAGGCGTTCCCCAGCTCCTCCCGCCAGAAGCACTCCCAACGTATCTTTCATGTCGTTCCGCTTTGATGATTACGGGCGCGCGTGCGACATACGCCTGAGAAAAAAGCTTAGCAGTCCACGATGCTACAGGGAAGGTGGCGGAAACGCCAAGCCATGGCCGGGGGGGCTGTTGGTGGGTTGACGGAGACTCTCGCTCAGAACTTGGATTCCCTAGGCATGGGTGTTTAACATGCGAGAAATGCTGGAGAAACGAGTGATTTATAGCGGTCTTGCCGTATTCCTGCTTGCATCCGCGTGTCCGATGCTGGCAGTCCATGGCGGCGTGGCTTCATCTCTTACCTGGCAGCCGAACAAGTTGGTCCGCGGCTCCGCGGTGCTCTTTCAAGTCCGGACTCCGGTTGGGGTGCGCGAGCTCTCGGGCAAGTGGTTTGGACGCGATCTGAAATTCTATCCTCTGAAGAACCACCGCGGCTTCTACGCACTGGCGGGAATTCCCGTGGAGACGGCGGCTGGAACTTACGATCTGGAACTGAATGGCCGAGGCGCAGGCACGTTCCACCTGCTGAAAAAGGTCCCTGTCGGACCTGCACGATATCCTCGCGTTGCCATCACTGTGGCCAAACAGTTTACCGAGCCCGACCCCGAGCAGCTAAAACAGATTGCTTCCGACAAGCAGGTAAAACAGGATGTTTTTTCAAAAACGACCGAGGCTCAGCTGTGGAGCGGGGATTTTCAAGCACCTGCAGAAGCGCCGGCTTCCGGAGTCTTCGGGACGGAGCGCGTTTTCAATGGCAAGGTGCAAAGCCGGCACCTCGGCTTGGACTACGCCGTCCCGTCCGCTACGCCCGTGCGAGCCATCAACGACGGCCGGGTGGTGTTGGCACAACACCTGTACTTTGAAGGCGGCTTCATAGTGATCGACCACGGCCTGGGATTAATGAGCCTTTACCTGCATCTCTCCGACTTCAAGGTGAAGCCGGGCGACAACGTTGTCACCGGCCAGGTAATCGCCACTAGCGGCGGCAGCGGACGGGCCACGGGACCCCATCTACACCTGGCGGTTCGCTGGCAGGGGATTTATGTGGATCCCGCCGTGGTGCTGAGACTCCAGATGCCCAACTAACCCTATGTTGAACCAGAAAGCGCGACCCCAGGCCGGCACTTGTTACGCTTTCGGAACAAAACCACGTCTCGAAGGCAGGCCACCGAGTGCAAAGATAATCGTTTTTCTTGGGATTTTATGGGGTATGTTCCATTTTCGTAACAAGTCTCTTAAAGCAGGAGCAAAAACAGAGGACGCGCGTACTCTCGGCATAAGCTTTCGCCGGTTATGCGTGGGGAAGCGCGAACTTTTCGCCGGTTGATCGCTATCGGGATCTTGGAGGCCCCCCTGACAAGCTCCCGATTTTTTTGCCTGCAGGACTTCCTATTTAGATTTGGGTTGTGAGTTCACACGGCGGCGACGCGAGTGTGCAGGTCGGGCTCCACGTCGGCAGCGACCCCATCCCGATAGGTCACCACTCGGCCAGAGATTGCCGGGATACGCTCGCCAGGAACGATAATTCCAACCAGATTCAAAGGATCGGCGGCAGAGATCGTGACAAGCTCTCCGGATGGCGGAAGCTTGCGGGTCGCCCGCAGCGACTCGACGGCGGCCGGCAGGGCAAACTGTTCCCCCAGGAATCCATCGACGAAGCGTCCGCCGCGAATCTCGCCGCGGGCCTCTAGGCGGCGAAACGCCCATTGGAGTTCACGCCACTTCGGGAGATTGCTCTCGCGCGCCAAAAGGTCTCGAAAGACTACGCCGTAACGCCTGAGAAGCATCCAGCCGGTCGCTTCAATGGCACGATCGTGCTCAACCGCAGAATCGGTATGAAGGATTGCCCAGCGCCCAGAGCTGTGTCGGGGACGAGCACTGCGCCCATTTCCCTGCCCCGAACGCCGTTTGGGGTCAATGAGAGCACGTAGGTTGTCGAAACCATCGGCGGTGACAAGGCCTGCTGCGACCAGTTCCCACAGCCCGGTCTCGACTTCTGCTTTAAGCCGGGCGAGGGCGCGCACAATGTCGGTGAAGAATGATGCGCCGCGATGGCGAAGAAATTCAAGAACCTGCTGGGCCACAGGGCTTAACCCCCGGCCTTCGTCGAGTCGTTGCTGAGGCAGCATCCAGTCAGCTTCTTCGCGTACAAAAAAGGTAATCGGCGCGACGCTGGTGGGAATCACCCGCCGTCGGGCGGAGTTCGCGTCCGAAGCCTCAAGTGTCGCAGGATGTGGGGATAATCTCCCCCACCCGACCGCCCCGGTGAGGCAGAGCTGATCGAGCCAGCTTGGATCGTAATCTGCAATGCGGCGTGCTAAGACCTGCCTCTCCCAAGCGTTGGCTGGGATTTCAAAGCCTTGCAACTGGCGCAAGATTTCAAGCGTTGCCCGCTGGCCACGGGTTTGCGACTCTGGGGTAACGTGTTGCCAACGCAGGAGCCAGCGCATGAATTGCGCGGGTGTAACCGGCTCAACCTGCTTACGAAGGGTGGCGACCGTGAGGCGATGTATGCGCGCAAGCAGTCGGCGGTCGCACCACTCATGGTTAGCCATCTCCTCGCCAGGGGGAGCCTCGAGTCCCGCCCGCGAGGGGGCGTCGGTAAACTTGCCCCTCAGGATTGCGCCGGTCGACTCCAGCCGCAACATGGTTTTCTCGATCTCGTTGGCTTCGATTCCCAGCAGCGATCCGAGTTCGAACGAGCTGATCGGACCAATGTGGCCCATCCAACCGGTCACAAGCCCGAGCAAGCCATCTCCCTGGGGCAGCCGCCCGAGGTCGGGGACAACGGACGCAAAGCTCGCTTGTGGAAAGATCTGTTGGAATGACTGCGCGCGCTCGACCGCGATCCAGTAGGCCCGGTTATTGGCCTGGCCGCAAAGGATCCGGTTTTGAGTTTGAAGCCGTTCCAAGAGCGGCTGCCACGCCGTCCGGCTCCTCTCCACCGCACGCGCCATGGCCCCCATCTCTCCAGCAGTCGATGGAAACGCGATCAAAGTGTGCAACACGTCATGCAGCTCATCGGCATCGCGCACATCCGGCCAAGCTTCTGCTCGGACTTGGTCGATGGCAGCCGAATCAAGTTTTCCCACCTCTTCGAGAACCGATTCTGGAAGCACTCGGCGCATTTCAACCGCTCGTGCCCGCCGCTCTTCGAGAGGTGCATCGTCAAGGTAGGCGTAAGGATTGGCATTGAGAATCTCGTGCGAAAACTGCGAAGGCACCGGGGTGTCCACCGCGATACAACGGATTCGTCCCCCTTCCATGCCACGAAGCAGTTCCTTCAAACCTTCGAGGTCCATCGCCTCGGTAAGGACATCCTTCATGACTTCCTTCACCAAGGGATGATCGGGAATCTGAATATCGCCCACAATGTTTTCTTGACAGGCGGCGACGTCGGGAAACACCGATGCCAATAAATCATCCGAACGTATTCGCTGGATCTGCGGAGGGACCTTCTTTCCTCCCTGGAACCGCAGCAAAGCCAGGGAGCGATTGGCATCCCACCTCCATCGCGTGCCGAAAATAGGCGAAGGCAACGCGGCTTGCTCGAGGATGGGTTGAACGCTCTCAGCGTTCAGGAAATGAAAGACATCTGCCAGTGGAAAACTATGCTGCTCGGCAAGCGCAATGTTGAGGCCATTGTCGGTCGCTGCTGCCTGGAGCTCGAAGTTGAAACTCCGGCAAAAACGCTTGCGGAGCGCCAGACCCCAGGCCTTGTTGATACGCGCGCCGAAGGGCGCATGAATCACCAGCTGCATCCCTCCGCCCTCATCAAAGAAGCGCTCGGCAATGACGGTGGCCTGAGTGGGAACCTCACCGAGAACGGTTCGACCTTCAAGGATGTACTGGATTGACTGCATCGCGGCAGATTCTTCAAGACCACATTCCTGCTGCAGCCAGGAGCACGCTTCAGCGACGGCCGGTAGCTTCGGGGATAGCAATCGGGGAGAAACTCCGGCCACGCGGGTACTGATCTCGTGTCGCAACTCGGCAACGTGCCAGGAGTGCTCCTGGGTGCGGGCTGGGGCTTCTCCCAGCCAGAACGGCACGCTGGGAGGCGCACCGTGCGCGTCTTCCACCAGCACCCGGCCGCTTTTGCCTTCCACGCGACGAATGCGCCACGAAGTATTGCCCAAGAGCATGATGTCGCCGGCATTGCTCTCGACCGCGAAGTCTTCGTCCAAGGTGCCGACCAGGGTTCCTTCTGGCTCCGCCACCACATTGAACAATGCCGTCTCGGGAATCGCGCCGCCGCTGGTAATCGCGGCCAGGCGTGCTCCTCGCCGGGCGCGCAGCTTCCGGTTCACCCGATCATGGTGCAGATACGCTCCATAGCGGCCACGCCGGGCGGCGATTCCCTCTGAGAGCATCTCCACGATCGAGTCGAACAGTTCACGGGAAAGATGGCGATAGGGATAGGCACGCTTTATGAGTTCAAACAGTTCGTCTTCGTTCCAGCCGGGCTCATGGGGGTCAGAGATTCCCGTCTGGCCAGAGCCTGCTTCTGCCGTCCCGGCTTCCCATGAGAAAGCCCGACCCATTTGGTCCGCGGATGTCGCGCAGGTTGCCACAATCTGTTGGGCGAGCACATCGAGTGGCGAGTCGGGAATGATCAAACGATCCAGATCGCCCTGGCGAATGGCCCGCACCAGCGCGGCGCACTCAAGCAGATCGTCACGCGTGGTTACGAAGAATCGGCCTTTGGGAACCGCCCCGCGCCAATGGCCGGAGCGGCCAACCCGTTGCAATGCAACTGCAATCGAGCGTGGCGAGCTGATTTGGATGACCAGATCAACTGTTCCGATATCAATTCCAAGTTCCAGGGACGCCGTGGCTACCAGAATCCTGATCTCGCCCTCTTTCAACTTTCTTTCAGCAGCCAGTCGCAGCTTTCGCGAGAGGCTGCCGTGGTGGGCACCGACGTTCTGTTCCCCAATCCGTTCCGCCAGATGATGGGCAACTCTCTCGACCAGCCGGCGGGTGTTCACAAAGACCAGGGTCGAGCGATGCTGTTCTGAAAGTTGGATGATCCGGTCGTAGATCTCCTCCCACATTTCGTTACTGGCGACAGGGCCAAGCAGGGTGGATGGAATTTCGACGGCAAGATCGAGTTTGCGCTGATGGCCAACATTCACCACCACGGGATCGGGGCGACCATTGCCGGCGAGAAAATGTGCCACTTGTTCAATCGGCTTCTGCGTGGCAGAAAGCCCGATTCGAATGGGGGGATGGTAGGTTAACGCCTCGAGCCGTTCGAGCGACAACGTCAGGTGGGCCCCACGCTTGTCATCGGCCACGGCGTGAATTTCGTCCACGATGACGGTTTGGACGTCTCGCAGGATCGCCCGGCTTTTCTCTGCCGTGAGCAGGATATACAGAGATTCGGGCGTCGTGACCAAGATGTGCGGCGGATACTTCAGCATCGCCCGGCGCTCTGGCATCAAGGTGTCGCCAGTACGGACGGCGGTACGAATCTGCGGCATGAGCAGACCGCGCTCCCCAGCCAATTGAAGGATCTCGCCAAGCGGGATCTCCAGATTTTTTTGGATGTCGTTGCCAAGGGCCTTGAGGGGAGAGATGTAGAGGACTTCGGTTCGATCGCGCAGCTCTCCCTGGAGCGCTTTGCGAACCAATCGGTCAATGCAGGCAAGAAATGCGGCCAAAGTCTTGCCCGAGCCGGTGGGAGCTGAGATGAGCGTGGTGCGGCCAGCGAGGATATGCGGCCAGCCTTGCTCCTGCGGCTCGGTGGGCGTTCCGAATTTGGTGGCGAACCATTCGGCGACCAGCGGGTGTGCCCACGAAAGAGACTGCATCTTCATCATTGTAGGCCGCGTCACCTGGTTTCGCAAATTGTTCGCCTGACCTTTGGGTCCTCGCCAGTCGCTCCTTGACGTTTCGCTTCGTCCTGCGGCTCCAAGAAGGATCGCCAAGCACGAAAAGTCGACCTCATTCACTCCCCACCGAATTTCAGGAGGAAAAATGATTGTTTTGCCTTCCCTGCTTCCCTTCTGCGAAACTGGCTTAACTTGCCATGGGGCGCATCCACGTACTTTCTGAGAACGTTGCCAACAAGATCGCTGCCGGAGAAGTCGTCGAGCGGCCTGCCTCCGTGGTAAAAGAACTTCTCGAGAACTCCCTGGACGCGGGCGCTACCCGAATAACGATTCAGGTTGCGGCAGGCGGCAAGAAACTGATTCAGATCACCGATAACGGCTGCGGCATGGTACGAGACGATGCCTTGCTCGCGTTCGAGCGGCATGCGACTTCCAAGATCAAGAATGCCGAAGACCTGCTGAGCATTTCCACCTTGGGCTTTCGGGGCGAGGCTTTGCCCTCAATCGCCTCGGTCTGCCGGTTGCGCCTGGAAACTCGTGATCCCGAACAGGATTCGGGCACGGTGGTTGAGATTGCCGGCGGAAAGATCTTTCGCGTCGAAGAGGCTGGCCTTCCAGCAGGCACATCCATCACCATCCACGATCTTTTCTTTAATACCCCAGCGCGGAGGAAATTTCTCAAATCTGAGTCTACCGAGATGTCGCATATTGCTTCTCTCGTGACCCACTACGCGCTTGCACATCCTGATAAGCACTTCGAGTTGCATTCTGCCACGAACGCGATGTTGGTAGCGCCACCGGTAAATGGATTCCGCGATCGGGTCTATCAGGTTTTTGGGAAGAGCGTGCTCGATCAGATGATTTCTGTGGCTGCCGAACGACCGCTCCTGCACATCGGTTTGCCCCAACCACCGCCCTGGAGGCGCAAACCGGAAGAGGAAGAAGGCGCGGCTACGGAAGATCCCGGCAGCCTGCGCCTGCATGGCTTGGTATCGAAGCCGGAGATCCAGAAGTTGAATCGAAACTCGATCTATACCTTTGTGAACGGGCGTCTGCTTCGCGATCGCCTCATTCAGCATGCGCTAGCCGAGGCATATCGGAACATTCTGCCGCCGACGGTCTTCCCTGTCGTGCTGCTGTTTCTCGAGATGCCGTATGCCGAGGTGGATATCAATGTTCACCCCTCGAAAACGGAGGTGCGTTTCCGCCAGCAAACGATTTTGCATGATTTCTTCCGCGACTCAGTGCGCGCCGCGCTGATGAAAGCACGCCCCGTACCGCAATTTGTGACCGAAATTCGTGCCCATCCTACGGCAGGCTCGGCTCTAACCATCGGAGCGCAAAGGGCGAGCGCCGAAGTCAACAGCGCATGGAAGGCGTTTTACAGCCAGGCGGCTCCCGGCGCCGATGCCTTTCCCGCGCTACCCCAGGCTAGGAGCGCCGCGGCCTTTCATTTTGGCGAAGCGATCGAAGCCGGGGAGAACGGCCTCCCGGCGGGACTGTCTCGGCCGCAAACTTCTGAAGCGCCGGTTCAACCGTTTGGCGAGGACACCTGTGCTCCTCCGCTGGCGGAAGAGCCGGTTCGAGCGAGCGACGAGGTGCCGAGCCTGTCATCTCTCAAACCGCTCGGGCAACTCCGCGAGTCATTCATTCTGGCGGTGAATCACGAAGGGCTGTGGATCATCGATCAGCACGTGGCGCATGAGCGCGTTCTGTTCGAAAAGATTCTGAAGCAACGGGGACGGCAGAAAGTCGATAGCCAGCGGTTGCTCATGCCGATTGTTATTGAGCTGACGCCTGCGCAGCAGGCGGTGTTCAGCGAAATCTCCGAAGAACTGCAGAAGAACGGCTTTGACGTTGAGCCGTTTGGTGCCCGCAGCCTCGCCGTGAAGGTTGCCCCCGCTGGAGTGCAGGGTTCTCAGGTAGAGCATATGCTCCATGAACTTTTGGATCACCTTTCGCGCGAGCAGCAGGTGCTGAATCTCGACCAGGTTCAGGGGCGTATCGCGGCTTCGATAGCGTGTCATGCGGCCATCAAGGTCAACATGCCGCTGGAACAGAATAAGATGGAATGGCTGCTCGCCGAACTGGCGCAGACCGACTGCCCGATGTCATGTCCGCACGGAAGGCCCGTAGTTCTGCGATACTCAATGAAGGACATTCAAAGAGCCTTCAAGCGAATTTAAGAAGCTCTTCAAACTGCAAAGGACGGTAAGGTCGGAAAAGAGCTAGAGGCAGACCAACGATGCCTGAACAAACCACAAAACCGCGAGCCTCTCGGCGGCTCACATGGGCCATTGGGCTTTTGGCTCTGTTTATGTCGATTGCGACCGTCTACCAAGTGCATCGCTACGGTGAGACCCGCCCTAGGGTAGCCGATGCGGCGAGCGGTCGCACGCACGCCGTGAAGATTCACCAGCAAGTGGTCTATCTCACAAGCGGAGAATTTGGCGCCACGGTCACCTCGCACTTGATGGCGGTAGGAGCCATAGGAATCTTTCTCGGCTTGCTCCTGAAATCTCGGGCCCACAAATCCTCTCAAGGCCAATCGAGCTAGTGTTCTCATGACCGTTCAGGAACTTATCGAGCTACGGCGAGAGAAGTGGCACGTCGATGGCAAGCCGGTGCGCACACTGGATGAGGCACGCGATTTCATTGAGACGACGGGATTTTGCCTGATGTTCCCGCTGCCTACGCCGATTCTGGTTCCAACCTTTATTGGCGCATGGTCGGGATCCGACGAGAATTTGCCTACGCAAAAACAAGCTTTCACCGATCCGAGGGCAAAGGATGCGACCGAGCTGATGGTCCGGAGTTTGCGCGGTAAGTTCGCCTACGAAGCGAATCCGTTTGATGAGAACAACGCCTTCCTGCTCTCGGCGCCAGTGTTTCCCTACTTCTATGCTCTGGTGGGCGAGCGCAACCCGCGGCAAGCACCAAAACCCGGGCCGCGGTCGCCTTATTCTCAGCTCGCTTGTGACGCATACCAAATCATCCACCGCAAAGGGCCGATTTCGAAGCTCAAACTGCTCGATGATCTCGGCAAGGGGATTTCCGTTCCCGCTCTTGATCGCTCACTGGCCGAGCTGTGGTCGAAGCTGCGTATCGCCCGAGTCGATTATGACGAACGCGAAGGCGCATCCTGGGACGTACTGCAGCGATGGGCCCCCGATGCAGTGTCGGAAGGCGTGAACGCATCGGTTAACTCCGCGCTCTCCGCATTGCTATCCAAATATCTGGATTGCGTAATCGCTGCAGATTTGCCGGAACTCGAGTCGTTCTTTGGGAACTTCGTGCCGCGATCAAAGGTACGAGAGGCAGTGAATGCGCTACTTGCGGCGCGGGAGCTGAGTTTCGTGCCGCTGGAACATCGGTCGTTGATTCATATCACCCAGACACCCGCCAGGCGCTCAGGCACAAGGTAAATAGGCAACTCAAGCAGCGAAGATTCGAACCATCGGGTTCTCTGGCCTGGCCGCTTGCTGACTTTGTGGTCTCAGTGAAGTTACCTTTGGTGCGGGGTGTTTGTCGTTCTTTCATTGACTCCTTTCCCTAAGCCGCTAAGAATTACAACTACAAGAACTTTTTTGGGCACGAACACCTAGGCAAAACGTTGAAAGAACAGAAACGACAATCGCAGCGGGGAACGGAGCGGCACTGTGTAACCATTCCCGTTCAAGTCACTGTTTTCGAAGGCAAGCGCTACGTCGATTTCAGCGGCGAGGCTTCCGATTTCAGCGCCACTGGGTTGTGCCTGATCCTGACTCGCCAGTTGGACAGGGACACGGTTTTGGCCATGAGGCTCCAGCTTCCTTACCACTCGGAAGTAATGGAGATGCGTGGTGTTGTGCGTCGCCGAAGCGGCTTCCATCACGGGGTGGAATTCATGAGCTTGACAGCGTATCAGCAAAAACTCCTCGAGCGCACCTCAAAGATTCTAGGCTTGCTTCGCTGATTCGGGGTCCCCATTCCCCGCCATCCTAAATTCAATCGCCGCAGGAAAAGCTTGAGAGGGCTTGCCTGCAAATCGAAAAACGTGCGCCCGCACCCCCTGGTATTGACGCGTTCGCCTGGCAAGAAGTAGGCTTCCTCCCTCAGGCAAGGAGAACTTCAGTGCCCATTGGTCGCCGTGATTTCATTCAGTCCGTGCTTGCAGGTAGCGTTGCGCTTTCCGCGCCGAACGCCGTACATGCCGCGAGTGCGGTGGCCGACGAGAACAAATCGGCAGGCAAAGCTCAGCCTCCCGTGATCATCAGTGCCGAAAACGCTTCAAATTATCTCGATCCTGCTTACTCGTTTCTTTCTGGTGGCGGCGACACCCTCGACGCGGCCTTGAAGGTTGTTCAGGGCCCCGAAAACGATCCCAATGACGAGAGCGTAGGACTAGGCGGCCATCCCAATGAGGATGGAGTCGTGGAGCTCGATGCGTGCTGCATGCACGGGCCAACCCGCACGGCCGGATCGGTCGGCGGCGTCCGCAATATCAAAAACGCTTCCCTGCTGTCGAATGTGGTGCGTTTGCGCACTGGGCACGTGATGCTCGTAGGGGAGGGAGCGGAGAGATTCGCCGTTGCGCAAGGCTTTCCGCGAGAGAACCTATTGACCGATAAATCCAGAAAGGAGTGGCTGCTCTGGAAGGAAACACACTCGGACTGGTGGGGAGCTTCGCTCTCCAGTCCGGACTGGCGCTCGCGGCTTCGCGAGCGTGCCCATTCCGACGATTGGCATGAATATCTTGACCGAATGAATGAAATCGCGGCGCAGATCGGCATTCCCCCAGAGGCACGCATGGATGCGATTCGCTGCGTTGTTTCCCCTCCTACTGGAACCACCCATTGTTCCGTCTTGAACATAAAAGGGGAGATGTCGGGCTGTACTACAACGAGCGGTCTGGCCTGGAAGATTCCAGGCCGCGTGGGAGACTCAGCGATTATTGGCGCGGGATGCTACACCGATCAGGACGTGGGTTCTGCCGGCGCCACCGGCAGCGGTGAAGAAAACATTAAGGTGGCAGGCACACACAGGATTATTGAAAACATGAGGCGCGGAATGTCGCCGCTCGAAGCTGGAATGGACACCCTCGAGCGTATCGCCCGCAATTACAACGGCGACAGGGAGCGCCTACAGTACATCGACATGGTTTACTACATTTTGCGCAAGGATGGAGCGTATGCCGGCGTTTCCCTGTGGGAGGGCTATGGGGATGTAGCCACCCCGCACCGCATAGCCATTCATGACGGCACGAAGCGCCTGGAGAAAACCGCCCGTCTGTTTCGCGGAGTGTCGCAGATTTGGCCGCCGCTGTTTAGGAGTTATCCGGAGCAGCCATGATCAAGCTATGGGCGTCTGTAAACGGCTCCACCTTTCATGACGAAATCCACGTTTTTCAAGGTTGCGATGTCGTCAATGGGATTGCCGTGCACGGCGATAACGTCGGCTAGGAAGCCAGGCTTCAGCTGACCGATTTGTCCTTCCCAGTCGAGCAACTTGGCGCCATTGATCAGGTCAGCCTGCAAGGCAGCGAGTGGGGTCATCCCGTAGTTCACCATCAGCTCTAATTCCCGTGCTTGCGTTCCATGAGGAAATGGGCCAACATCGGAACCCATCGCGATCGGCACGCCGGCGGCAAGCTGCTTGCGAAATTCGCGGACATGCAGGTCGAGTAAGGCTTTCTCCAGTTCTTCCGTTCCTGGGCGCAGGGGATGAACCTCAAAATACTCGGAAATGGTGAATGTCGGGACGGCAAAAATACCCTTTTCATGCATTAATCGCATGGTTTCTTCACTCAGCTGATACGCGTGATCGATCGAGGCGACGCCTGCCTGCGCGGCGTAGAGCGTCCCAATTCCTCCCGTCGCGTGAACCGCGACCCGCTTGCCGACGCGCTTGGCTTCTTCGACGGCGGCGGAAAGCTCGGCTTCCGTGTACTGATACGGCGTAGAGAGTTGGCCATTCACCATCTGGTCTGGCCCGGTCTGGTAGATCTTCGTGAAATCCGCGCCTTCCTTGTATTGCTGACGCATTACTTCAATCAGTTGTTCTGTATCGTTGGCGTAGTCGGCATTGGGAAGCACATGCTGGGAAGGGTTGTAGCCGATGGCGTCCTCGTGTCCGCCCAAGGTATTGATCGCGTTTCCGCTGAGCCGCAGACGTGGCCCGGGAATTTTTCCGCTGTCAATAGCATCGCGCACAGCCGTGTCCGCAGAGCCCGCGCCTTCGGTCCCCATGTCCCGTTCGGCGGTAAATCCCGCCATCAGGTCGTCGTGAGCCGCCAGGGTTGCCATGATCGTACGCTGGGGCACGGACTCGATGACGGTCTGGAGATCTTCCGCGCCGGGATGCAGAAACAGATGAATGTGTGCGTCGATCAAGCCGGGAAGCAAGGTGCGCTCCCCAAGGTCAATGACTTCAGCCCCGGCCGGTCGGCTCACGTGTTGCGCGACTTCCGCGATTCGGTCGCCCCGGACGAGCACCTCTCCGGGCATCATCATGCGACCACTTTCGACATCAAGCAATCGCGCGGCATGCAAGATAACCGGGCGAGAGGATGGGGCTTGCGCGCTTGCCGCGCAGGCCAACACCAGAAAGAGGATGAATAACACCGCTATGCGCTTGGAATAATACATAGCACGACAAGATATCAGCGGTGAGCGGCCCTAACAACTTGCCAGGTGAGAAACCAATACAGATAGAACCATGCCGTCGCCGGACTCGCGCTTGGGTGAATCCGACGGTTGCGGTCAGGGAAATTTGCGATTCCGTATAATGGCGGGCGCATCGCAGGAATGAGGTGGCAATGTACCAACCTGAGGCCTATTTCGCAGCCCTCACCTTCATGTTGATCAGCATGGTTTGCTGGGGTTCTTGGGCGAACACCATCAAGCTTACGCCCGGCTATCCCTTTCAACTCTTCTATTGGGACTACGAAATTGGCATCATCGTCGGAAGCCTGCTTTGGGGATTGACGCTCGGAAGCCTGGGCGGAGGCCCGCTTTCCTTCCTGAGCAGCATTCAGCGAGCTGATTCCAGGCATATTCTCTTTGCCCTTGCGGGTGGCGCAGTATTCAACGTGGCAAACCTGCTCTTGGTGGCCGCGATCGATATCGCCGGATTGGCTGTGGCATTTCCTTTAGGCATCGGGCTGGCGCTCGTGGTCGGCGTGCTGCTGAATTACAGGTTTGCGCCAAAGGGCCAACCATTCTTACTCTTTACGGGCGTTGTCCTGGTCATCATCGCCATTGTGTTGGACGCTCTCGCCTATCGCCGGCGGGAGATCCAACGGCAGCAACTCAGCGCGCTTGGGATTTGGATCAGCATCGCTTGCGGGGTATTGATGGGCAGTTTCTATCCCCTGGTCACGAAGGCCATCACGGGCGAGAACTCGCTGGGCCCCTATTCTGTGGCCTTTTTCTTTGCGCTCGGTACGGCAATCTGTGCGATTCCCTCCAACTTCGCTTTGATGAAGAAGCCTCTTACCTCCACTGCTCCGGTCACGATGGGGCAATACGCCGAGGCCAAGGTTTCTTGGCATGTCTGGGGAATTGTGGGTGGGGTGATTTGGTGCACGGGAGCGGTCTTTAACTTCGTTGCCTCCCATGCCCAGATCGTCGGGCCAGCGATCTCGTACGCGATTGGTCAGGGCGCCACCATGGTTTCCGCCCTATGGGGTGTCTTTGTTTGGAAGGAGTTCAAGGATTCGCCCATTTCGTCGCGGAAGTTGATCCCCGGAATGTTCTTGTTTTTCCTGCTTGGGTTGGGCCTGATCGCCATCGCACCGATGTTCGGGAGCCACTTGAAATGACAAAACCCCTGGTCGTTGTAGGCAGCATCAATCTTGATCTGGTCGCGGGAGCGCACCACATTCCGAAACCAGGGGAAACCATCATTGGCTCAAGCTTTCAGATGTTTCACGGCGGCAAGGGAGCGAATCAGGCGGTTGCCGCCGCCAAGCTCGGGCATCCCACGTATATGGTCGGGAACGTAGGGCATGACGTGTTTGGCCCGCAGCTTCGGCAGGCTCTCGCAGAAGCCAAGGTCAATACGAGCGCGGTGAACACTGTCGATGCCGTCTCCGGCGTCGCGCTGATTACCATCTCGGCCGGCGGCGAGAACAGCATCGTTGTCGTGCCCGGCGCAAACGGACTGCTGTCACCGGAGCAGCTAGAAAAAGCGGCTCCGGTCTTGAAACAGGCGGGATTTCTATTGACGCAATTAGAAATTCCACTCGAGACCGTGGAATACCTCGCCACATTTGCGGAACAGCACCAGATCCCTTTGATGCTCGATCCCGCGCCAGCCCGCGATCTGCCACTGAGCCTGCTTAGCAAGGTGGAATGGCTTACGCCAAACGAGAGTGAAACCGAGATTCTCTTACGGCAGGCGGTCGACGGAAATGAAGACTCTGCGGTCTTTGCTGCAGCCGACCAGCTCCTCACATTGGGCGCGCGCAATGTGCTTTTAAAACTTGGAGCACGAGGTTGTTTGGTTGCGGAACGGGATCACGAGAAGCAATTTATTCCCGCATTTCTGATCAATGCCGTGGATTCGACCGCAGCTGGGGATGCGTTCAACGCCGCCTTTGCCGTGGCATTGCTGCGCGGGCAATCCAGCCTGGAGAGTGCGCGATACGCCTGCGCAGTGGCGGGTATTTCTGTCTCTCGATACGGCGCGCAACCATCGATGCCAACCTCGACGGAAGTGGAAGAGTTTATCCAACTCAGGCGCTAAAGCGTTCTTTCAGAGGGCTTGCTCCGAAGAGCATCACACAACGTTAAGGAAGTGGGACGGACTTACCAGTTCGAGCGGACTCGCGGGCGGCGGACAAGATGCGCACCACGGTGATATTGGTGTCGAGTGCTGACAATCCGTCAGGCTTAATCTTTCCTGACACGACCGCAATCAAGTAAGAGATGGGATCATCGTAGGGGCTCGGGAGCGACGGGGCCACTTCCAAATGCTCCTCCCTGTCCTCTTTTCGGCGTACTCGGAGACGGTCGCGACCGACCGTGATAGCTTGGCCGGTTTCGCCATAGACTTCCATGTCTTTTCGCCCAAAGGGCCAGTTCCAGGACGCCTGCAGAATCGCCTGAGCCTTTGGATAAGTGACGACGATGGTTGCTTCGTCGTCAACGCGAGGATAGATTTGTGGCTTCAACTGCTGGAGCACGGCAGTCACGGTGGTGGGAGATTCCCCGTGCATAAGCCATGTCATGAGGTCGGCTCCATAACAGCCGAAATCGAACAACGCACCCGCGCCGTTCCGGTTAGGGTCGGTTAGCCAGTCAAAAAACTCGGGTTGAACTCCGATCTCCTTCGGTCCGTTGTGACCATCGTGAACGACGACTTTGCGAATGGGGCCTAGAGCACCATCCCGCAGCAGTTTAAAGACGGTGTTATTGCTTGGATACCAGGTGGTTTCATAGTTCACGAGGACCGGTATATTGGCTGCATCAGAGGCATGCTTGATGGCCAGTGCATCCTCCACCGATATCGCCAGCGGCTTCTCCATCATGACCGGAAGACGGTGCCGAGCCGCGATTTCGACCACCCGCCGATGCTCCCTCGTGTCGGTGTAGGCGAGAACCGCCTGGGGCTTGACGGCTTCTAGCATTTGCTCGAGATCGGTGTAGAGCAAGGTCGATTCGAGCTTGAACTCGTCCGCATAGCGTTTAGCAAGTCGCTGGTCGGGCTCAGCGATACCGACGATCTGGATGTCGGGTCGCTTTGCGGCCGCGGACAAAAAGCCAGAGACATGACCGTGCACCAAACCGGCGATGACCACGCGAAATGCATTTGGGTCTGATTGCGCGTGCATGGGATTCGGGCTCGCGATCGCACTTGCGAGCACTGTCAGGGCAGCCAGACGAAAGAGCTTGAGCATGAGGATTCCTTGACCACTTGGGAATCATCGTACAGGGAGATCGGAAGAATGGAAATTTCTAACCGGCGGGAAAGCTTCTTGGTGATGGGGATCCCTTGGAGGGAGACCTGATTGCGATTTAAATTAAAAAACTGCCCGATCACTGGAGGCAGGGTCGGGCAGTTTTCGCTTGCACTTTTTGCTCAGGAACTGTTGCAGCATACCTGGCCACGCCCTCCCTAGGGAACTGTCAAGCTTGACAGGCCCCTTTTTGGCAACGCCTCTTCCGGAACTAGGGCCTCGGTGCGATTCTTACTTTGGGCAGACCAGTTGAGGCAACTTCAGCACGGATTCAGGGGGTCGGACCATGGATGAGAAATTCTTTCGGGCTGCAGACGAAGCGCTGCAACGGATGGTTGACGCGGGCAATCCCACAACCGCGGACGTTCGGAGGAAAGCCGGGAGAACCGGTCCCAGAAGTTGACGCTGAAGATCTCAAAGCTGTTTGGCAAGTTCAATGTGAAATTGAGGCACAACGGCCCGGTCAGCCGGCCGCAATCGGCTTGGAATTGATGGCGTGTGTCTGTACCCCACGAGCGAACGTTGCGGCAGTCTTCTACCGAATCAGCATGTTGACCCTATTGACCTATTTTGCTCCTGACAAGCTCTCTCCATGATCGATCGAGACGAAATCCACAAAGCCCTCCTGGTTGTGCTCGCGAAGATTCCGATGGCATGGATAGGAGGAGAGCAGAGGAAAGGCTTCCCTTTCGACGTTGACGAGTTCTTCCGCAGATTAGGGGAACACCCGGAATCGCCTGAGTCCAATCGTTCACAACCGTGATTACCATAGCTGCGAGATGGGTACCTTATTCTGGCAAGTTACAGCTTATTCTATTCGAGGTCACACGCTATGACAGACTGGTTCGCGCGCCCCGTCCTTCACGTTTCTGACGTTCAATCCTCGCTCCTTTTTTACGTTGATCGGCTCGGCTTCACTTGCCCCTGGCGCTACGATGAGGACGGGGTCGCGCAGGTGGATCGGCAAGGTTGCGCCCTCATCCTAGCCAACACGTGGCCGGAGAAGGTTGGGAAGGGGCTGATGTTCATTTCGCTGAACGTCGAGCCCGCTACACGCGACGGCGCAATCGCCGCGTTGGACGCGCTGCGCGCGGAATTCGAGGCCAAGGGCGTTTCGGTGAAGGAGGGTTCTTGGGGCTACCGGCTCTTAGTAGTTGACGATCCAGACGGCAATCAGCTCTTCTTCAACTATCCGAGCGAGAGCGCGTCCTGACATTGGCCTTTTGTATCGATGATTGAGGGGTGCGAACAGGTACCCCACTCGGGCTTTGTGAGATGGCATCCAACTGTTTACGATCCTTACTTTGAGGAGTGATTGATGGCCCGTGGGATGGTGGGTCAAAGGAATGTGCTCTTGTTTGTGATCTTTGGCTTGTCCATCTGTACCTTCGGCGAAGCCGCGCAGTCGCAGCTCGGCGCCGAGTACTCTAGATGGTTGAACGAGGACGTTCGGTGGATTGTAACGGATCAGGAGCGCACGGATTTCCTGATGCTTGAGAACGGCAATGCCCGGGACGGGTTCATAAGAGAATTTTGGGAACGCCGCAATCCCACGCCAGGCGCCGGCCACAATTCGTTCAAAGAAGAACATTATCGTCGCCTGGCTTTTGCCAACGAGCACTTTGCTGCTCGTAGTCCTGGGTGGAAGACGGATCGCAGACACGTCTATATCGTCTATGGCCCTCCAGATGCAATTACGCCTCATGCTGGTTCTGGAACCACAGTCCCATCAGAAACGTGGTATTACCGACGCTTAGCCGACAACACACAAGCGTCGTTTAAGTTTGTGGATGCATGTCGTTGCGGCGAATACAAGCTCAAGAAATAACTGGCCGCGGTTTTTGAAAAATCTGTTGCTGGCTGATAACGCCAGTCGGTGGCCCGCGTTGTCGGTGCTTTGCCATTACCAGGGAGAGCTTCGCAGGCTGGGAAAGCATATGTGGTCACCGGCGACGGCACAGGTTCGCCCTGTCTTTGGACCGCAACACGGCGAATGTCCAGCTGGGGGGCCACTCGCGGGCTCGCCTCTTCGCTCGATGCCGGTACTATGGGCAGTAACTCTAGGGCTGAAATGGTTGGCAGTGCAGGAAAATGGTGGGCAGTGCAGGACTCGAACCTGCGGCCTTCTCGGTGTAAGCGAGACGCTCTAACCAACTGAGCTAACCGCCCGGGCTAAAGGGCTCCTCTGATTCTAACCCACGACGGCTGCTATGCTTGTGGCAACCATGGGACGGAATCCGTTCGACTCTGACAATGCGCAACTCTTCGAGATTCACAGCCGGGCAAAAGGGCCGGCGGGCACGCTACCGCTTACCCCCGAACAACTGCAGACTGAGCCCTCCGGAAATCTTTTCGGATGGAGTCAGAATGCCGGCATGGGATGGAAAGCGTCGGAGTTAGGTGGCAAGGAATTTCTCATGCTGTCGACGCATGGCGGAATCCGCGACCGGGACGGCACGCCGATTGCCTTGGGATACCACACAGGTCACTGGGAAATTGGGTTACTGCTCGAGGCTGCAGCGCAGGTGTTCAAATCAGCAGGCGCCATTCCTTTTGCTGCGGCGTGCAGCGATCCCTGCGATGGCAGATCGCAGGGTACGACCGCAATGTTCGACAGCCTGCCGTTTCGGAACGACGCGGCCATCGTATTTCGCCGCCTGATCCGCTCACTGCCCACTCGGCGTGGGGTGCTTGGCGTTGCCACCTGCGACAAAGGCTTGCCTGCGATGATGATGGCACTTGCCGGCAGCCGCGAGTTGCCGTGCGTACTTGTTCCAGGCGGCGTCACGCTGCTTCCTGAAAAAGGCGAGGATGCCGGACGTTCGCAGACAATCGGTGCGCGGTTCGCCCATGGCTTGATCACATTGTCCGAAGCGGCTGAGATTGGTTGCCGCGCATGTGCAACTCCCGGAGGCGGCTGCCAGTTTCTCGGAACCGCAGCAACATCTCAGGTCGTCGGTGAAGCGCTCGGACTCTCGGTGGGACACTCAGCCTTGGCGCCATCCGGGCATCCCATATGGATTGATGTGGCGCGCCGCTCGGCCCCGGCGCTCCTCGATCTTGACAGGCGCAACATCAAACTCGGACAAATTCTCACTGATGCCGCGATCGAAAATGCCATGGTTCTGCACGCGGCCTTCGGAGGTTCAACCAATCTGATACTTCATTTGCCCGCCATTGCCCACGCTGCTGGATTGCGACGGCCGACGGCATCTGATTGGGCCCATGTCAATCGCAGGGTGCCTCGGCTGGTGGATGTTCTGCCCAATGGTCCGCGCAACCATCCGACGGTTCAGGTTTTCCAAGCTGGTGGAGTGCCAGAGGTCATGCTGCATCTGCGCCGCGCCGGTCTCCTGAATACGTCGGCGCTTACCGTTGATGGCACTCTGGGTGATCGCCTGGATGCGTGGGAAGACTCCGAACGCCGTCGAGTGCTGCGCTCAGGCCTGCGGGAGCGGGAAGGGGTCGATGCGAATGATGTGATTTTTGGTCCGGATGCAGCCAAACTGCGTGGCGTGACCTCGACGGTCTGCTTCCCGCACGGGAACCTCGCTCCCCAGGGATCGGTCATCAAGAGTACGGCGATCGATTCTTCGGTTGTAGGAGCTGATGGGGTTTACCGCATAACGGGGCCGGCCAGGGTATTTACGAGCGAGGCGAGCGCCATTCAGGCAATTAAATCGCGGAAGATCTCCCCCGGCGATGTCATCGTGCTCGCAGGTCGCGGGCCGATGGGCTCCGGAATGGAAGAAACCTTCCAGCTCACCGGTGCGCTTCGTTACCTTCCGTTTGGCAAGCACGTAGCGCTGATCACCGACGCGAGGTTCAGTGGCGTCTCGGCCGGGGCGTGCGTTGGACATATCTCGCCGGAGGCGCTCGCGGGCGGGCCAATCGGAAAACTGCGCGATGGCGACATGATCGAGATCGTGGTGGATCGCCAGAAGCTCACGGGTACGGTGAATCTTGTCGGAGAAGCGGGCGCCGTAGTGTCTGCTGACGAGGGCTCGCAGATTCTAATCAAGAGAGATCTCCGCCCGGACCTTGCACCCGATCCTTCCCTGCCGAGCGACACAAGTCTGTGGGCCGCCCTACAAGACGTAAGTGGAGGACCCTGGGGCGGCGCGGTCTACGATTGCGATGCCATCCTAAAGGTGGTGGCCGCCGGGAAACGAGCGTTGGCCAGAAACCGCACAAAGTCCGACTAAACACTCCTGCTACACTCGCAACGTGCGGCGACTCATCGTGAATGCGGACGACTTCGGATTGACTGAAGGAGTCAACCGCGGAATTCGCGAAGGCCACGAATCAGGAATCGTGACCTCCGCTACGCTCATGGCATGTGGCAAGCGGTTTGAGGAAGCCACATCTCTCGCGAAGGCCCTGCCTCGCCTCGCGATTGGTTGTCATGTGGTGCTGATCGATGGGCAGCCAATGGCCAATCCTTCGGAGATCCAAAGCTTGCTGATGACCGGCTCTGCCAGCTTCCAGGACAAGCTCATGCGCTTTGCCGCTAGGGCGGCATCGGGAAGGCTGGATGTGAGCCAGATTGAACTCGAGATCGGTGCGCAGATCGGCAAGCTGCAAGCTGCAGGCGTTGCAGTCTCGCACCTTGATTCACACAAGCACACGCACATGTTTCCGGTAGTGCTGCGCGGCTTGCTGGGCGCAGCCAAGACGTGGGGCGTGAGAGCAGTCCGAAACCCGTTTGAACCCCTGGTGTTTGCCAAGCTTTCCCGTTGGACGCGGCAGTTCCAGTTGCGGATGATGAGTCGTTTTCGACGCAACTTCCGTCACGCCCTCGATGAAGCGGGCATCGTGGCGCCAGATGGATGTGTTGGGGTGGCGGTTACCGGTGGACTGGACCAGAACGCGTTTCGTCAGCTGATCGAAAGCCTGCCCGAAGGTACTTGGGAATTCGTGAGCCATCCCGGATATAACGACCGCGAACTCGATCAGGTAACTACAAGGCTCCGGCGATCGAGGGAAATCGAGCTAGAGATTCTGACTTCGCAGGCAAGCAAGGAAGTGCTTCAGCGTGAACAGGTCCAGCTCATCTCCTATCGCGACTTGTAAGCGGCCTGCGGTGTCTCGGGTCCCGGACGGCAGGAATCTGCAGCGGCGTGAGCGCCGATCCTCTCATTCTAATGACCCCAGAAGTACACTCACCTTGGACAGTAACGCTGCCTGGATCGACGCGGTATGATCTGCTCATGGAACCGAAGGGCGAAACTCGAGTTGCCGCCGAGCTTCCCGTGCGCGTCTGGGGCATGGACGCTGATGGTAAGCCTTTCTTCCAAAACGCTACCGCTTCCAACCTGAGCAACGAAGGTGCGCTCCTCAGCCGAATCCAGCACCCGCTGAAGGCAGGCGAAATCCTTGGGGTACAGTACGGGGACAAGAAGGCTCGGTTTGAAATTAAGTGGATCAAGGGTAGTGCCCTGCCAAAGGGGTTTGAGGCCGGAGTAAGAATTCTTCCCAGCCAGAAAATTCCTTGGGACGAAGTTACGCGCGAGGGAAAAAACAATCCAGAGCTCACCCGACGGTCGGACAAACGTCGTTTCCTGCGGCACCGAGTTCAGTTCCCAATTGTGATCAGCTTTGCCGATGCACAGCGCGCGCACATGCAGTGCTCTGCCACCGACATTGGTGGCCGCGGGTGCTATGTAGAGACTCTGGTCCCGCTCGCAGTGGATACCGTCGTGAACATTACATTCTGGATCGACTCGGACAAGTTCCTTACCAAGGGACGCGTGCGTACCAGTGACCCTGCCGTGGGAATGGGAATCGAGTTCACCGCGCTCGAAGAACAGATCCAAAAACGGCTGCAGGAATACCTCGACAACATCGACCAAGGTTTCGCGAAGGCGGCCACCCAGGGCAGCCGGCCGTAGACCACCCCCAAGAACCACAGGCAATCTGGATTTCCGTTTCGGGTAAGGACACCTGGCTTTCCCGGATGTTACCATTCTCGAGTTTCAACGGATTGGCATCCCCAAATCGTTTTTTATAGATGGCGACCATCCGGAGCGCCATGGGGACCGGGCCTAAACCAGGAGCGGCCCGAACGGAAGAGCGCAGGGCTGCAAGAGAGCGTCTTACCCCGTCTTTGCGGGGAACAAGCCTGAAGCGAACGCGTGAAATGAATCTTCCGACTGCCCAAGGTTATCGAATCTGCACGGGAGGGCAGCTTGAGAATCGGAATCACCTGTTACCCCACTTATGGCGGCAGTGGAGTAGTCGCCACCGAATTGGGGCTCGAGCTAGCGCAACGCGGTCATGAAATCCACTTTATTTCCTATGCCCAGCCCATCCGGCTCAACCGGCCGGCACCAAACATTCACTATCACGAAGTAGAGGTTTCGCGGTACCCGCTTTTTGAATATCCGCCCTACGACTTGGCATTGGCGACGCGCATGGCGGAGGTCTCAGAGATATACGACCTCGATCTCTTGCACGTGCATTACGCGATTCCTCATTCGGTGAGTGCACTCCTGGCCCGGCAAATGCTTGCCTGGGGACCGAAACACCGGCGGCTTCCATTTGTCACTACGCTTCACGGCACTGACATTACGCTGGTCGGACAGGACCCGTCCTATCTGCCGGTAACCCGTTTTTCCATTGAACAAAGCGATGGAGTGACGGCAATCTCACAATACTTGCGCGAGCGGACCCTGCGCGAGTTCGGATTGAAGAACAACATCCAGGTCATCTACAACTTTGTGAACACGGAACTGTATTGCCGCCCGCTGGAAAAAGACTTGACCGAGCACCGCGCCGAGTATGCTCCCAATGGCGAAAGAATTCTGGTACACGTTTCCAATTTCCGCCCGGTGAAACGTGTGACCGATGTGATCGAGATCTTCGATCGCGTGCGGCAGAAGGTTCCCTCCAAACTCTTGTTGATGGGGGATGGCCCGGAACGGTCGCCGGCGGAGCGACTGGTTGTGCAGAAGGGCATTCACGACGATGTGATCTTTCTGGGTAAACAGGAGGAGGTTTCAGAGAAACTTGCAATTGCCGACGTGCTTCTGCTGCCCAGCCAACTGGAATCATTCGGTCTGGCAGCGCTCGAGGCGATGGCCTCAGAAGTCGTCCCGGTGGCAACTCGGGTGGGGGGCGTACCCGAGGTCATCGAGCACGGCGTCACCGGATTTCTTGGCGAGGTGGGCGACGTGGAAGCGATGGCAAATTTTGCCACTGAGATTCTGGGTGATGAGTGGCGGCTACGTGCCATGGGAAAGGCCTGCCGCAAATGGGCCGCCGATCACTTCTCTGCCAACAGCATCATTCCCCAATATGAGCAGTTTTACCGGCGGGTGCTAGAGCGCTCCTCATAGAGCGCCGCCGGATGGGTATTGTCCTCCGGCAGGACAGGCAAGCGCAAACGAACTAAAGTTCCTTTTCCATTGCGGCTGTCCACCGTCATGCGGGCATCTTCTCCGTAGAGCACCTTCAGGCGTTCGGCGACATTCGCCATTCCAATGCCACCCTGACCAATTCCAGCTGGACGTTCCAGCAACTGAACCGACGCCATCCCCACGCCATCGTCTTCTACCTCGATGGTGACGTGTGAATCGGAAAGCTGGCTGCGCAGGTAGATGCTTCCGCCGTCGATCTTGGACGAAAGCCCGTGCTTGATCGAGTTCTCGACCAGCGGTTGCAGCAACATGCTGGGCACCATGACGTCGAGAGAGGACGGATCGAGTTCCTTCACCACCTTGAGTTTGTCCCGCCCAAAGCGAACCACTTCAATGTCAAGATAGTTGTCGATGAAATCGATTTCGTCCTGGAGCGGGACAAAAGCGTCACTGCTATGCAACAAACGGCGGAGAATACTAGCCAATTTGATGATGAGCTCACGAGCCGTGTCAGGCGCGATGCGGACTAGCGATGAGACCGAATTCAGAGTGTTGAAAAGAAAATGGGGGTTGATTTGATTCTGGAGAGCCGTCATGCGTGCGCGAAGCAGCAGGCGCTCCTGTTCTTCGAGCTTGATCTGGAGGCGCACCCCGTTCCATATCTTCAGCTCGATCACAATCACGGTCACCGAAGTCGCGTACGCCAGCAGGTTGACCCACCCGGGATAGCCCGAGATGTTGGGATAGCTAGGAATGAAGCCACCGGCTTCGATATGCAGAAATCGGAGGAGCAGAATGGCGAGAAAGAAGACCATCTGCCAATCGGAAAAGCTTGGCCGCTCGTCGCTGCGGCGCATCCAGCGCAAAATACTCAGATAGTTGAACGGGGAGAAACTCCAGATCTCTTCGTCGTGGGGAATAAAGTGGCGAAGCTGGCCTGCCAGGGCACCGATGACGGCGTTCAATGGGACCATCAACCAGGCCCCGCTGAAAATTCCGGGAAGCGCGAGCAGCGCTCCTCCAATCGCTCCCGTCGAGCGACCAGCGAGCGCACCCAGAAGAATCGTCGTTTCGACCGACAAATCCCCGATCTGGGGATTTGCGGGTGTGAGCTTAAGCCAGATCCACACTCCGAGCGCCAGGGCTTTGCCGATCCAGGCCGAGACCACCAACCAGAGAATCAGGTAAAGCTTGTTGCGCCAAGAGCGGTGCTCACGAAAAAGTAGGGACTTGAATTCGACCGACCGAACCAACCCGGCGGCGACCGCGGCTGCAAGGCCGAGCTTCACCAGGAGGTTGATCAGAATCAGACTGAGGCTTTGGTCCATGGATGCGCGATTAGGAGAACTTTATCAAAGACCGCGGCAAGTGGTTAGTGGCTAGTGGCTATGGGTGAGTGCGGACCCCGATTGCGGGGCCGGGATTGCACACGCCGGTCAATACGGACCGATAATGCCGCCGATATGGCGGGCGGCAGGGTCTTTGGATTTTTCGTTTCCCTGCGCCAGGATTTCGTCCATCTGCGCCGCTACCCTGGCCGCTTGGACGCGACACAGCGTGGCATAGTGGCGGGCCCGCGTTCGATCTCGAAGCACGAAGTGGTAGAACCCGGCAGCATGACGCAGGGCGTTCATGTTCTCGGGGTCAAGCTCGAGAGCCTCGCGCAGGTACTTCTCGGCTTCGGAAGAATCTCCGCGCTCCCAAGCCTGAAGCATGCGGTTAAGAAATTCGTAAGCCGCGATGTTGTTTGTACTCATATCAGCAGCAAAGTCCTAACCGGTTTCCGTCAGACTACGATGCCGGCAATTGCTTCAGGAGCCCTTTGGCCCGACGGAACCATGGGCGCTCCCGGCGCTTGAGATAACTTGGAAGCGTCGGCTTCTTCGCAAGCACGCGTTTGGTCCACTCGCGGGCTTCTGCATTGCGTCCTTGCGAACGAAGGAAATCAGCATAATTCAGATAGGTTTCCGACAAAGTCGAAATCGCAACTGTTTTTTGGAACAGGGCGTCGGCTTTTTCCACTTCACCGGTCTTCGCGTAAGCATGGGCTAGCAGTCCGGCGGCGCGGTAGAAATCGTACTTGGGATCCGTGGCCACCACCTTTTCTAGATCGGCCACCGCTGCCGGAAAATCCCCGAGCTCGATTTCGGCCAAGCCGCGGCGGTAAAACGGATCGGGAGAATCCGTACGGGCAGAAATCGCCTTGTCGAAATACTCACGCGCGCGCGCATATTTCTTCTCTTCCAAGCACAGGTCCGCCAATTCCTCGTAGTTGCCGGGCGCCGGATTGTCGAGAACGATGGCTTCGAGTTCGCGAATGCGGCGGCGACGCGGGAAAACCTTGAACGACTGCCGCATGAGGCCAAAGTCTGGAATCACCTCGACGGCGAGATAGACAATCGCGCCCAAACCGCCACCGATCAAGATGATCCAGAGCCAGTAGGTGTCAGGCCGGCGCCGAATGAAATGGACGATGGCGATACCCTGGAGGATAAAGTTCCAGGGATACAGAAATAACGAAGAATAACCCATGCGATTTAGCGAACTATAGCAGAAGAAAGGCGAAAGGGGCAGTTACGAAAAGCAGCGGCTGGGAGGGCCGGCGATGGGCGAGCAAACATGAGTTTCTGGCGCTGTGGACGAACTCGGACAAGCCCTGTCTCCAAGAGCATCCTGCTAAAATCTGCCTAGTGATGCCCCCGATCCGTCTTTTGGCTGTCGACATCGACGGCACCCTGCTGAACTCACAATTCCGAGTTTCGCCGAGGGATCTCACCGCCTTGCGGCAGGCACACGCAGCAGGCGCGGAAGTAATTTTGGTCACGGGGCGGCGGCATGCATTTGCCCTGCCCATGGCCCGCCAGCTTGGATTCGACCTGTGGCTGATCAGTTCGAATGGTGCTGTGACCCGGTCCTCGAGCGGAAAAGAGTTTCGCCGCGACCTTCTGCCCGTTCAGGTCTGCCGCCAGCTTTGTTCCACGATGCGTGAATTTCGCGGCAATATGGTGGTCACATTCGATAAAGAGACCAAAGGCGCGCTCGTTCTCGAGCGCATGGACGATCTCACCCACAGCATTCAAAAGTGGTTGGAGAAGAACCTCGAGTTCATCGATTTTGTGGTTCCGCTCGAAAACGCGCTGACCACCGATCCCGTCCAAGCCATGTTTTGCGGGCCCACGGCCCGGATGGGCCAGGCACTCGGAACCCTTGCCTCGAGCCCTTGCAGCGAACAAGTCACCGTGCTGCGTACCGAGTATCCCCTTCGGGACCTGACCATCGTCGATGTGCTGAGCCGCGAATGTTCCAAGGGCCATGCGGTAAAGCGATGGGCTGCCCACCGGGGTATTCCGCGCGAGCAGGTCATGGCCATCGGAGATAACTACAATGATGTTGAAATGCTTGCCTTCGCTGGACGTCCATTTATCATGGGAAATGCGTGCGAGGAGTTGAAGGCACGAGGGTGGCCGGTCACGCTCACCAGTGACGAATGTGGCGTGGCAGCGGCGATCGAGCAAGTTCTTGGAATCCCAAATGGCGCCACGACCGGGCAGCCATTGGGCACCCTGGTTGAGTAGCGCGGATTCATTGTGCGAATGTCCCCTGCACTTGCGTCGTTGATTCTGGCCGCATGCGGCACCTGCCTCGCTGCCGATGTTGCAGTGCTGCGCAATGGCAACTCGATCCGCCATGAACGGAAAGAGGTTTTCGGTAGCCTGACGCGGCTCTACCTGGGGGCCACGAACCTTGGGTACATTGAGATTCCTAGCGATCAGATCGATCACTTTGAGAGGGATAGCTCCCCGGCCCTTCCACCCGACCCGCCCGAGACACAACCCAAGCCTTCGTTCAACCCTCAGCGCCAAGCAAGCCTCTCGGCTGAGGGATTGGATCAAATCGTCAGCAGCGCCGGACAACGGCACCAACTTGATCCAGACTTCATCCGAAGCGTGATCAAAGCGGAGAGCGGATTTCACCAGAATGCCGTCTCCAGCAAGGGTGCACTTGGCCTGATGCAGTTGATGCCTGGAACGGCGTCCGAGCTTGGTATCGCCAACCCGTTCAATCCGAATGCCAACGTAGAGGGTGGGACCAAGTACCTTCGCGATCTGCTCGAGAAGTACAACTTCGATGTGAACAAGGCCTTAGCCGCCTATAATGCAGGGCCTAAGCGCGTAGACCGATATCACGGAGTTCCTCCTTACTACGAAACCCAGGCCTATATTTCCAGAATCATTCGCGACTTCAACCGGCAGAAAATTGCGAAGAACCCGGCGCTTGCGAGGAAACCTGCAGTTCCGGCGAACAAGCGTGTCACACAGAAGAAGCCCGTGGCGGCCAGGACCTCGGCCAGCGCTTCACGAAAAACACAAGTTCCAAGCAGTTCAGGTACACCTTCAATTTCCAAAGGACCGGAGACTGCATCGCGCTAAACCGGAAAGCATCACTCAGGCACTTCGGCAAAGCTACGGCGCGTCAACCATCGTTCATGAACAAGAAGCAGATTCTGACGACCGCAGTCGTGGTGGTGATTCTTGGGCTGCTGGTCTATCTTCAGGTCCAACATTGGCGTAGTTTTGATTGGGCGCGATTTCGCAGTGCCAGCCGCGTCTCCGCGGTGCACATTTTGGCCGCGGTTGGACTGATCCACATAACGTATTTCCTTCGCGCGTGGCGATGGAAGGTTTTTCTTGAGCCGGTGTGCAAGACTAGGACCTCGCGGCTGGTGGCTCCCACGTTCATCGGTTTCACCGGGCTGGCGCTGTTGGGACGCCCCGGCGAATTCATTCGCCCATACCTGATCGCTCGCCGCGAGGATCTTTCTGTCGCCTCGCAGATCGGAGTCTGGACGGTTGAGCGCATTTTCGACATTGGCGCATTTACCGTCCTTATGACGATTGATGTTTTCTTTTCGACCGTCATCCGCGCCAACCCCTATCTTCACAAGTTCAAGATTGCTGCCGTGGTGCTATGCGTGCTGGTGGCGTTTGCAGCGGTCCTGGCAGCGCTGATCAGGAAACGGCAACATCAGGTCGCAGGGTTCTTCCACAAGCTCACAGCGCGTTTTTCAAAAAGCCTGGCGCATACGGTAGATCAGAAAATCCGGGCGTTCGGGGAGGGCCTGAACACCGTCGCGAGCGGCAAGGCCTTGCTGAAGCTGATCGCGATTTCCTTGATCTTGTGGTTCATGGTCGCGTTGGCTTATCGGGAAGTGGCGCATTCCTATCCTCCGGAGCAGGAGCAGAAAGAGCAAGGTCCGCCGTCTGTCGATGTAGAGACCGCGAGCGTATCCGGCCAGCCAGAGCTTGCCGGGCAACCCTTGACAAATGAAACCATCGCCAACTTGCAGTCGGCACTCCAGGCAGAGGGCTATTTGTTGAAGGAGTACAAAGGCGATCTTTGGCTATATCGGCAGAACAAGCGGGTGAAGAAGGTAGGAGACCGGCCATACCTGTCGAGTCTGGACCTGCCTCACGTTTTGCTTCTGATGGGTTTCAGCATGGTCGGTTCGGTGGTTCAGCTGCCTGCGGTCGGCGGAGGCAGCCAGTTGGCGGTGATCAGTGCCCTGCAGGTTGTGTACGGGATTCCACCCGAGCTGGCATTGAGCTGTGGCATTCTTTTATGGCTGGTCACATTCATGTCCTGCATCCCTGTGGGGCTTACCGTTGCCCACCGCGAGCATCTATCTTTAAGGAAGCTGTCAAAGGCCAGCCACGCGACCGCAGAAGAGAAGACTGATTCCTGATTCCTGGTTGTTGGCGGTGTCTTGTGGGCGATTGGCCCCTGGGCAGAAGCTCCTTGGGGAAACGTGATGCATCGAGGCGAACGGGCCGTGCGGAGAAAGACCGACACAATTGAGATTGGATCGAAGGCACCGGACCTCATCCTCTCGGCTGCGAATTCACAAGGCAAGTTTTCACTCCCGAATCTGGTCGGGCGGGGACCGCTCGTGATTGAGTTCCTGCGCGGGACCTGGTGACCTAACTGCCGCAAGCGGATGGCTCAGTTGGAGCCATACAAGCAGGAACTCGAGAGCCTCACCGCAAGCCTGGTGTATATTGCCGCCGAAAAGCGCGAGGGCGTCTGGAACCCGGTGAAGTACCTGGAGCAGAACCCGATCTCGTTTCCCTTTCTGGTTGACGAGGATCGGGTGGTGACAAAAGCTTACGGGTTATATCACGCCTTTAGTCACGACGCCTTTCGGATTGCACACCCTGCGACGCTGGTCCTCGACAAAGCGGGAGTGGTTCGCTATATCTACCGCGGCGAAGACCAATACGATCGCGCCCCGATCGCGGAACTATTGGCAGCCGTGAAGGAAGCTCAGGCCTAGTGAGCCATCGCGATCAATTCCGCCTCCGGCAGAAGCGGCAGGTCAAGCCAGCCCTCAACCGGCAATGCGTCGGCGGGTAAGCGATTCTGCCAGATGCTGAAGCGCAAACGAACCCTGGTCGCCGCGGGATCTGCCGGCGCAGCAGATTCGAGCGGCGCCGCATACAGCAGCGCTAGCGGCAGCTTGAATTCGAAATTCTTGGAGAGTACGGCGCGCACCCCTTGGTAGGACAAAGGATCGTCTGGACCCGAGACGCGCGGTGCCGATAAAGTCCCGTCCCGAGCGTCCAGCACAAGCCGAAGCGATCGCCGAGGACGTACAGAGTGATCCGCCCAAGACTCCAGATTGATGACGATTTCAAATTCGCCTTCCGGAACTCCGCCGGTGAAGTCCACCCGCCCATAGACGTTGCTCTCATCGATTCCGGCATAAATCGAGTCCATTAGAAAAACCTTGCCGTGCATCGCGCCCTGGCGGCGGTCGGCGGTGTAGTGCGCGGCCCCCATCCACTCAAAGTAACTGATCATGTCGCCAGAAATTCGTGGTCGAATGTAATGAGTCTGCGGCGTTAGCAACGGCTGTACGGTCCCGCTGATGATGGGTTGTGCCAGATAATCGGGCGGTGTGGCACCAAGAGCCTGATATACGTTCGACAGGTGCTTGCGGTAAAGTTCATCAAAGTCGCGATCGTTGGCGGAGTGATGCTCAGGACCGTACCACCAATTCCAGTCGCTGCCCTCGGCAATCGAGAGCTCCTCTTTGGCCAGCTTGCGCTGTTCCTCCGAGCATGCGGGTGAGGCTTGCGCATAGAAGTTGCGCGCATGGTAGAGGTAGTCCCAGGAGCGATTGTCCTCGGGCGAGCCGATCCAGACGTTGAAGTTGGCATGAATCCAGGAGCCGGGGGTGAGCGTCTGGAGCACGTTGAAATTTTTGTGCCGGGCGATGGCTTCAGAAACGGTGACGGCTTCAAGTGACTGGTCGCCCTGCAATATGTCATAAAAGCGGCGGAGGAACTCGCGGCCAGATTGCGGGTAGTATTCCCAGGCATTCTCGCCATCCAGAATGATCGTCACCACGGCATCAGCCCCTGTTCGGAGAACCGGTTGCGCGGAATCTTTAATGTTCTGGACGAGGTGAGTGGCGGCCTCCGCAGCCGGCATACCCGAGTAAACAAAACCGATAAGGTCAGAGATGGCATGATCGCGGAAGAGCAGATGCATGCTGCTCTGGCCGCTCTCAAAGCGGTGAATGTTGTAGAGCTTGCCGGCAGAAACATCCGGTACCCGGCCATTTCCATCGCGCATGAACGACATACCGAGAGTACGGGCCAGCACGCCTTCGTCGGTAGCCATCCAGTGAACGCCCAGTCCACTCGCAATGCCAAGCACTTCTTCGGAAACACTGCCTTCTGACGGCCACACGCCGTTCGGGCGGAGACCAAACACTTTTTCGTGCAGATCGAGACCGCGTTCCAGCTGCTCGCGAGCGTCTTCGGGATGACGGAAGCGGTTTTGCGGGAGCGGAAGTCCGGGGGTCGAAACCGCGCCCTGATTGGTGTCACACACTAGCGGCAGGATCGGATGGAAGAAGGGAGAAGTTGAAATCTCGATTCTTCCCTCTCTCGCCGCCTGAGCGTGGGCCGGGAGGACGCGCTGGACGAGGGCCACCTGGTGGCGGGCGATGAAGTCCTGGTCCTCCAGGGAATAGTTGCGTCCCTTGCGCACGAGTTCAGCCACTTCCGGCTCCTGCAGAAAGAATTCGTCAAACCAAGCGAGCTGCGAGAGCACCTGCAGGTCGGTGTAGTCCTGCGGTTGAAAGAACTTGTCGGCCCGATCCGGATTGGACCCGCTCGTTTGAAACCGCTCCCAAAGCTCCAGATAGCGAGGGTAGCGGCCAATCAAGTGAACGGGATTCGCCTGGAACAGATACTGAAGCGCGAATCGGCGTTCCTCGGAGCTCAGATCGCGAGCTGGTTTCGAAGCAACCGTGAAGAACGGATCGCGCGTGGTGCCGCTTTCGTAGTCTTGAATTTGCGTGATGAGCGACGGAACCAGATTAAAGGTTTGATGGACGTGAGGGAACTCATCGAGCAGTTTCACCATTCCGTAGTAGTCTTTGAGGGCGTGCAAACGTACCCAGGGGAGACGGTACTCTCCGGTGACCAGATCTTTGTAGAAAGGTTGATGTTGGTGCCAAAGCAGAACGACACGCAAAACAGACATCGATGGCTGAATCCTGATTACAATGGGATTTTTAGCAGTCTAGCATGTGAGTGCTGGAGCCCTTAGCCGTCCGCTTGCACTCGGGGGCTCGAGTTTATGCAACTCCAAAGATCGATCGTGATTCTGAGTGCTGAATCGAATTTCACTCAACCATGAAAAACTCGCACTCCGTAATTTCTGATGCGGCCCGACACGATGTGAGCCTGCTCTCGAAGCAGGACCTCTACCTGTTCAATGAAGGCCGCAATTATCGTGCTTACAACCAGCTCGGCGCGCACCCCGCTACTCACGAAGGAGAACAGGGAACCGTCTTTAGCGTATGGGCTCCGAATGCGCGGTCGGTGAACGTAATTGGGAATTTCAACGATTGGAATCCCCGATCACACGACCTGCAGCCACGCGGCACGTCAGGAATCTGGGAAGGATTCATTCCCGGGGTGGGCAAAGGAGCGCTGTACAAATATCGCATCGTTTCGCATCATCACGGGCACGTAGGCGACAAAGCCGACCCGTTCGGGGTTTACCACGAAAAGCCGCCTCGCACCGCGTCGATTGTCTGGGACCTGGATTACAGCTGGGGCGATCACGAGTGGATGGGGTCTCGCGGTAAACGCCAATCTCTGCATGCACCGATTTCGATCTATGAAGTCCACCTGGGATCATGGATGCGGGTCCCGGAGCAGCACAACCGCTGGCTGAGCTACGGGGAGATTGCGCCGAAGCTGGCAGACTACGTGAAAAGAATGGGATTCACCCACGTCGAGCTGCTGCCCATTATGGAGCATCCCTATTTTGCCTCCTGGGGATATCAGACGACGGGATACTTCGCTCCAACCTCTCGCTACGGTGCCCCCCAGGATTTCATGGGCTTTGTGGACCATCTGCACCAACGCGGCATCGGCGTAATTCTCGATTGGGTCCCCTCGCACTTCCCTTCCGACGCTCATGGGCTCGCTTACTTTGACGGAACGCACTTGTTTGAGCATGCCGATTGGCGGTTGGGATTTCATCCCGATTGGAACACATACATTTACAACTACGGCCGCAATGAGGTGCGGAGCTTCCTGCTTTCGAGCGCGATGTTCTGGTTGGATAAGTACCACGCCGACGGGTTGCGGGTGGACGCCGTGGCCTCGATGTTGTATCTGGATTATTCGCGGCGGGAGCACGAGTGGATTCCGAACAAGTACGGCGGTCGGGAGAACCTGGAGGCCATCGAGTTCCTGCGGCAGCTGAACCAGGAAGTATACAAAGAGCACCCCGACGTGCAGACCTACGCGGAAGAATCGACTGCCTGGCCGATGGTTTCAAAGCCCATCTATGTGGGCGGTCTGGGCTTCGGCATGAAGTGGGACATGGGCTGGATGCACGATACCTTGTCCTATCTTTCCCATGATCCTATTCACCGGCAGTATCACCACAACCTTCTTACCTTCCGCATGTTGTACGGCTTCAGCGAAAACTTTGTGCTGCCGCTGTCGCACGATGAGGTAGTGCACGGGAAAGGTTCGATGATCGGGAAGATGCCGGGCGACGAATGGCAGAAGTTCGCCAATCTGCGATTGCTTTATGGATACATGTTCGCCCAGCCGGGAAAAAAATTATTGTTCATGGGCAGTGAATTTGGCCAAGTGCGCGAGTGGGGACACGATACCAGCCTGGAATGGCACGTCACCGCATACCCGGCGCACTCGGGAGTGCAGAAGTGGGTGGAGCAGCTGAATCACCTCTACGGCCAGGAGCCAGCCCTGCACGAACTCGAAAGCGACCCTGCGGGATTTGAGTGGGTCGATTGCAATGACACCGGAGCGAGCATCGTTTCATTGCTGCGCAAGGCCCAGCGCCCGGAAGACACCATTCTGGTCGTCTGTAACTTCACGCCCCTGCCGCGGGAGTCATATCGCATCGGCGTGCCGTTCGGCGGATACTGGCGAGAACTGTTGAATAGCGATGCCAGCGATTACGCGGGGAGCGGAGTGGGGAATGCCGGGGGCAAGATGGCGGAGGAAATTGCGGTGCATGGCCGGCCGTATTCGCTATCGCTGACCCTGCCGCCGCTCGGGGTGCTGTTTCTAAAGGGAACATGATTTGTCGGAGCCTGAAGCTCGGGTGGCTGCCCACTCAAGCTGCAATGCAGCAACGGGAACAAGCCCTTCGAGCCAGTTATGCTCGGCAACAACTCCCGAAGTTGCTAACCTAGAGTCGATGACCATCACAGGTGAACTTTTCGAACGCGCCGTGTCGATCATGGCGCGGCTCCGCGGTCCGGACGGGTGTCCCTGGGATCGCGAGCAGACTTTTGATTCCATCAAGCCCTATACTCTCGAAGAAACCTACGAAGTGCTCGAGGCCATCGACCATCGCGATTGGGACGAGCTCCAGGGCGAACTCGGCGATCTGCTCCTGCAGGTGCTCTTCTACTCGCAAATGGCCAGCGAAGAACAAAAGTTCTCGATCAACGAGGTGTTGACTCGACTCTCATGCAAATTGATAGACCGGCATCCGCATGTGTTCGGAAACGCTACGGCTGAAACCTCCGCTGATGTCCTGCGGAACTGGGAAGCGCTCAAGGCGGAGGAAAAGAAGAAAAGGCTTGCGGCGGACCCTCAAAAGGGGGAAGCCGAAGAACCTGCGTCGGTTCTATCGGGAGTTTCCCCAGCCATGCCGGGCTTGCTTGAGGCCCACAAGCTGAGCTCACGCGCAGCGCAGGTGGGATTCGATTGGCCAGAGATTGGAGGACTGTTTGAAAAGCTGGAGGAGGAAGCGGAGGAGCTGAAAGCCGAGCTGCAGCAGCTTCCCTCAGTTCCCACTGCCTTGCGCCCGGGCGTCGCCGGGTCGGGGAAACGGCAAATCCCTGAAGACCTCAAACACAGAATCGAACAAGAAGTCGGGGACATGTTGTTCGTGCTGGTGAATATTGCGCGATATCTTTCGCTTGATCCGGAGTCGGCGTTGAAGAAGACAAACCGCAAGTTCAAACGGCGATTTCAATGGATGGAGGAGCAGCTGCGGGCGTCAGGCCGAGGTCCGGCGGACGCGGACATGACTGAGCTTGAGGAATTGTGGCAGAGCTCGAAGAAAGCGGAAACATGAAAGTCAGCGCCATCACCATGCGCGAGCTTCAGATACCGTTGAAGCAATTTTTTGAGACCAGCTTCGGACGGGTGACCCATCGCCGCATTTTTCTCGTCACCGTGGATTGCGAAGGAGTGGAGGGCTGGGGCGAATGCGTTGCCGGGGAAGGCCCTTTTTTCAGCTACGAGTGGATAGAAACCGCCTGGGTGACCATTCGTGAATTCTTGGCGCCCGCTCTTCTCGGATCAACGCTCGAAGGCGCCGCTCACAGCGGGAGGTTGATGGGGCGTATTCGCGGGCACAACATGGCGAAGGCGGGGCTGGAAAACGCCCTGTGGGATGCGGAGGCAAAGCAGAAGAAGCTGCCTCTGTGGAGATTGCTTGCGGGCACGCGTCCCGAGGTCTCAAGTGGGGTTTCGATCGGCATTCAGGATTCGCACGAGCAGTTGCTCGAAAAGATTCAAGTCGAACTAGACGCCGGCTACCAGCGAATCAAGGTGAAGGTCAAACCGGGGTGGGACATAGACGTGCTCGAGAGAATCCGCGCGCGCTGGCCCAACATTCCTCTCAGCTGCGATGCCAATTCCGCGTACCGGCCGAGCGATCTTGAGCGTCTTCGCAAGTTCGATGACTTCAAACTCTTGATGATCGAGCAGCCGTTGTGGGAAGACGACATCTGGCATCATGCCAAGCTGCAGAGGGAATTGAAAAGCTCGATCTGCCTGGATGAATCCATTCACAATGCGCGCGATGCGGAGACTGCCATCGAACTTGGCGCCTGCCGCATCATCAATATCAAGGTGGGACGAGTGGGTGGGTTCCGTGAGGCCATCGCTCTGCACAACCTTTGCCAGAACAGCGGAATCCCGGTGTGGTGTGGCGGAATGCTGGAAAGCGGAATCGGCCGCGCCCATAACATCGCGCTTTCAACCCTTCCGAATTTCAGCTTGCCGGGGGACGTTTCGGCCTCGAATCGCTACTGGTCGGAAGACATCATTGATCCGGAAATCGAGGTCCGCTCGACCGGAACGATTGCCGTAAGCAACCAAGCCGGCTTGGGGTACGAAATCAAGAAGGATCTGATCAACAAACTCACGGTCCGCGAGGAGACTTTCAAGCGAAGATCCGCAATTGCCTAATGAAGTTGGGGCCTTTTGCCTTCGGCGTTGGCCTCTCGCGGTTCTTTTTTAGCTGGAACCCGATCAAGGGGTTGTTTTCCGGCAACGGTTGTCTGATCCGCTGCTTTCATCAGCAGCTCAACTCCCTGGGCAAATGTCAGGTCGGAAGGAACCGGGCGGAAATCGGAAAACGTGTCGCTCGATTGAATACTGAGTTTCTTCACCAGCAAGATTTTGCCGGTCATAGAAAGTTCCATGCGGGTGATTTCCCACTGGCGATCGCCAATGTCGGCCTGCTGTACTAGAAAGCGGCCGCCCCGATCGAGGTGTCCCAGAATCCCCCAGCCAAATCCTACGTCTTTTTCAAGCACGGCATTGATCTGGGCAATGCGCTTTTCAGGAACGTCTACCAGCAGATAACCTTTCATCCCGGTAAGAACCTGTTCGACGCGCGAAGGTGGATCATAAGCGGGATTCGGACGAAACCTCAGCCGAACGAGTTGGTGACCGAGGCGTCCGAGTGAGGCAGTCCCGTTCTCGGTAGTGTCGGCCTCATACAGAAACGCATCCGGAAGAGCCTTGAGGATTCGCATGGTGTGATCCGCATCCTCTTTTTCCTGCTTGCGCTTCTTGCTCAACTCCTGAGGATTGCGAACGTAGTTTTGAAGCCGCGCTTCTTCCTGTTTACGCTCCTCGGGGGAAAGCGGATGGCCGTCGCGGGCGATGAGCATGCCTGCTGTGGCTTCTCTGGTCTCGACAATGAGTTTGACCTGACTCAGTTGGGCTGTCTCCTTAACGTCCTTGAACATGAAGTGCCTGCCGGATTCGCGGTTGGAGGCAACCTCGTTGTTGACGGCTTGTCGGACAAGTTCGATGGGAGAAAGATTTTCGCTCGCTTGCTTTGCGGCAGCGCAGAGTGAGGAGGCCAGCACGGCCAGAGCGAGGGCGCGTGAAACCGCAGCGAATTGGGGCCGTAAGGCCATTTTCTCCTACACCGGCAGCTTCGTACCTTTAGAGGGATAATACAGAGCCCCTGTTGTACGCAAGAGCGTTTGCGACCAATCCAGGGTTTGGACGACGTTCGGGAGCCCAGGCACAGCATTTCGAAGGGCGATGGTTTACAATCCGTTTGATTTGGCCTGCAGGGAGGCATCTGATGAGCACAGCACCGGGTGGACTCGCCAATATCGGGAAGTCGGTGAGCATCAAGGGAGAACTTTCCGGCAAAGAGGACATTTACGTGGATGGACAGCTGGATGGCAGCATTCAGCTTCCTGGGAACAGCGTAACGGTGGGTCCGAACGGTCGCGTGAAAGCTGACATAACCGCGAGGAATCTCACGATCGGGGGAACGCTAGATGGAAACGTCCACGCCAGCGAGCGGACCGAGCTCCGTAAGACTGCGGTGGTGAATGGCGACGTTCAGACGCGAAGAATTGCCATTGAAGAAGGCGCATACTTTAAGGGCAAGTTGGAGATTCTGACGGAAGCCAAGACGTCGGCATCCCCGGCGGTTGCCGCGGTTGCGGCTCCGGTGGCAATGCCAGTCACCTCCACCCGGCAAGAAGACAAGAAGTAAGTTGGCCTTTGCCAGGGGATGCGGGTATATTGACCGTTGGCGGTCATTTCGGGCCGGGAGGCACCTTCAACTCCCTGCTGGGGCGACCGAGTTCGCCATCACTTCGCCAGATTCATGAGATTCTTTCGTAGCACGCCGGCCGAAGCGCCGGCCCCTAAAATTCCCCAACGGCTGACGCGCCGCTCAAGCGCGATGACCGAGCTTACCCGGCTCTTCAAGTCGGAAGACCCGCTTTGCGTGCTGGACATTGGTGCAACCTCAGCCAGCAATATCCGTTTTTTTACGGAAAAAGGTCACCGGATCTACAGCCAGGACCTGCTCGAAGCCTCCACCGACCCGGAACTTCTCACCAAAGATGATCAAGGCAACGCCGCTTTAAACAGCAAGAGATTCATAGAGGAGAACCTCGCCTATCCCAACGGGCATTTTGACATCGTGTTCTGCTGGAACCTGGCCGATTACATGGATGAGAGTCTGGTGAAACCAGTGATTGCACGGCTATGGTCGGTGATGAAGCCGGGTGGCATGCTCCTGGCATTTTTTCATACCCGCGAAGCCGGGCCCGACGCACCGTACTATCGTTACCACCTGACCGACACCGACACACTCGAAATGCATGCCATCAATGCCAAAAAGGATCCTCGCGCGCCGTCAGTGAAGCCACTCACGCTGCAGAGAGTTTTCAATAATCGCCACATCGAGAATCTCTTCCGCGATTTTGCCTCCATCAAGTTCTTCCTTTCCCGGGACAACATCCGAGAAGTTCTGGTCGTGCGCTAGATACACGCCGGAACAAAAAATCGACTGGCTTTCTTCAGCAATTTTTTGGCTTATTTTTGGGAGACCGGTTAGGGAGGTGGCAGGCGCCGGATAAAGGGGAGGTACAACCAACGCCTGCCTTCCGTCTCCTTCGCGTTGGGGCTAAGTTATGTGTAATTGACTGCGCATAGGCCCGACTATCAGGGTGATACTGTATTTTTTGGCTTAGGGCTGTTATTCCGATTTCGACCCTGGCGACAAAACTCTTTCTCCTCTGTTTGCATCAACTTGCAGGAAATAAATGAGCGCCAGGCAGAATCCAAGCCGTACCCAGATGTTTCCGGAGAGCAGATTTCCTCCGATCAAAGATTACGGGATCATCGGCGACTGCCGCTCCGCCGCCCTCATCTCAAAACACGGGTCCATAGACTGGCTCTGTTGGCCGAGATTCGATTCACCTTCGGTTTTCGCCGCCCTGCTCGATCGCGAATCGGGCGGCTTCTGGAGTATCTCTCCCGCAAACAATGGCTCGGTTCGGCGGGAATACGTTCCTAGCACAAACATCCTGGAAACACGCTTTGAGGCGCCCGAGGGAACAATAACGCTGACTGATCTTATGCCGGTTCGCGAGAACACCTCCCTTGTTCCCGATCACGAGATTATTCGGCAGGTGGCGTGCACCTCTGGGGAAGCGGAAATCCACGTTGTGCTCGAACCGCGAGTGAAATACGGCGAGGCGGCTCCCAAGCTTGAGCAACGCGGCAATCTGGGTGTGCGCTTTTGCCACGGCCGCGGCGTGTATTGGCTGCGCAGCAGCGTGCCCGTGAGAATTCTCGGTGGTTCGGCAAGTTTGCGGCACAAAATGAGGGCCGGTGAAAGCCTTCTTTTCTCGCTCAGTTACACCGAGAACGCCCCGGCAGTTTTACCGGATCTGGAGCAAATCCCTGAACGGATATCGGTGTGCGCGAATTGGTGGAAAGGGTGGGCTGCACAAATGCGCTACCAGGGAGAATTCCGCGACGAAGTCCTGCGCAGCGCGCTTACCTTGAAACTGCTCACCTTCGTATTGTCGGGAGCTGTCGTGGCCGCCCCGACCACTTCCCTACCCGAGCGAATTGGCGGCAACCTCAACTGGGACTATCGATACTGCTGGTTGCGCGATGCATCACTCACAATCCGCAACATGCTCGAACTGGGATATCTCGATGAGGCTTCGCAATTTCTCGACTGGATGCTCCATGCCACACGGCTCACGCAACCCGAGTTACGCATCCTCTACACGGTCTTTGGTAATCCGGCGCCACGCGAGCATCAGTCCCGGGTGCTGCGTGGATACCGGAATTCCGCCCCGGTGAGATTTGGGAATGATGCTCGTGACCAGTTGCAGCTAGATGTTTATGGAGAGGTGATCGACGCGGCGTCGCTCTATGCGTTTCATGGAGGAACGCTCGATCGCGAGATGCAAAAAACCCTGGTCGGATTCGGCAATTATGTGGTCAAGCACTGGAATGAGCCGGACGAAGGCATTTGGGAACCGCGTACCGGCCGCCAGGATCATACCCATTCGCGATTGATGTGCTGGACGGCGCTTGACCGGTTGGTCTCCCTTGTCCAACAAGGCAAGCTCAAGGCTGCGAATCTCCACGAGTACAGGCGTAATCGAGACGCAATTCGACATCAAATTTCGACCCGCGGATGGAACGAGCGGCTTCAGAGCTATGTGAGCGTGCTCGATGGGGACGATCTGGACGCAAGCCTGTTGTTGCTCTCATGGTACGGCTTCGAGAAAGCCGACTCCCCTCGCATGCAATCCACCTACCGCGCGATTCGCACGGCCCTAGCCACCGGCGACCAACTGCTGTACCGTTACCGCACAGATCCGCCGGAGGGGGCGTTTGCGATTTGCAGCTTTTGGGAGGCTGAATACCTTGCCCTGGGAGGGGGAAACAGCGAGGAGTGCCGGCACTTGATGAAGGCGATGTTCCAATACCAGAACGATCTCGGCCTTTATGGAGAAGAGATTGATGCCGACAGCGGCGACGCGCTCGGCAATTTCCCCCAAGCCTTCACCCATATTGGACTGATCGGAGCCGCTCTGTCTCTCGAGCAGCGTGTCAAAGGCGAGAAGCAGCTAGCCCACCGTGCACAAAGTGCACCCGAGCAAAACCACGCGATTCAAGGAGACCTGATTCAGCTATGAACTGGAGCAGTTGGATACTCAGCGGATTTATCGCGACGGTGGTGCTTTCCGCAGCGCTAGCCACTAGCCAGGGGCTGGGGCTCACGCGCATGAACCTGCCATACCTGATCGGGGCAGTGATGACCCATGACCGCGATAAGGCTCGCTTGTATGGATTCATCGCCCACATGATCAACGGCTGGGCTTTTTCGATCATCTACGTTTTAATTTTCGAGGCCACGCGAAACACAAGTTGGTGGTTCGGCCTCATCCTTGGGCTGGTGCATGCCTTATTCGTATTGTCGATTGGGATGATGCTGCTGCCCACGCTGCATCCCCGCATGGCGAGTGAACGTCACGGGCCAACCTCTCGGCGCCAGCTCGAGCCGCCTGGATTTATGGCACTCAATTACGGCTATCAGACACCGCTCTCCGTGTTCTTGTCGCACGCGGCATTTGGGTCGATTCTAGCCAGCCTATACCAGTTGCACTGATCTACCAGTGCTGCTCTCCTCTGGCGTTCAGTGCCTCCGGAGCACGTGGCGTAAGGCGCTGAGAAGCGCGGCGGGCCCTTCGTCGGCCAGGATCATTTGGTCCGGTTGGATGATGGGATCGGGGCGCCGGGCGTCGGAAATCGCGATTACCGGAGCCTGCGGGCAATGCTCGCGCATTTCGTCAGCAAACTCCCGCACCACCGCATCGGGCAGAGTGTAGCTCAGCACCACCACGTCATAATTCCCCGCCTGGATCAGATCCAATGCTTGCGCGCGGTCGGTCGAGATCTGCACATGGAATCCGTGTTGCTGAAGCACCTCCGCGCGATAAAGCGCGAGTTCTCGGATGCTTCCAAGCATCAGCACACGATTACGCTCGGCGAATTTTCGACCGCCCGCTGCTTGGCCTTTCTTTTGGGAGCTTTTTGTTCTCCGCTCCCATTCCCGCCCGAAGCAAGTCCATGGGGCCCCGAAAGAAGCATGACCAAAGATTCTGTGATGGGACAGCCGGGCTCTCGGTGCCACCGTTCCTCCTCAGGCTTTAGACGATAAGCGCAGAGTGAATGCTCGAAGAATAGCCGCAGATCAGCTTTGAATTCAACTCGATGGCGAACAATTGGGGTCTAAGCCCCCGTATCTCTGCTGCATTCCTTAGCCGTCGACCAGGGAGTTGCCATCTAACTAGTCTAACGATGGCGGCGCGGGTTTTTGTCGTTTCCCTGCCCTGGGTCAAGGTGAAGTCCAACGGCGTCAGCCTTGGCCACGCCATCGCAACTCACCCGCTCTGGCCCCCGACCAGTGCTTTTTCCGGATTACTGGAGTAACCGAACGCCCCGGTTGCTCGTTGACCCGGTCTGCTGCAATCCATACATTCTGCATTGGGGGTTGTATGAAGGACATCCACGAGGTTCTGCGCCGTAAACAGGCAAAGTACGCTCAGCTCGGCAAGCAGATCGAGATGCTGCAGCAGGCGGCAGAGAAGCTTCGCGAAGTCGCTCCTTTGTTGACGGACAACGACGAGGACGATGGCGCGATTCTGGGCGAGATGGACGAACCCGCCGCGCCCGCCGCAAAGGCTGCGACGGCCCAAGGCCAATCCGCATCCGCGAAGCCGGTTGTCCGCACGGTTGCTCCGCGCTGGCCGTAAACTCGGGCTTTCACCCATGTCATTCCGCGCATTGCTGGTTACGAAAGACGACCAGGTCGCTGAGACGCTTACCCCGGTTTTGTCTAATTTCGGCCTTCGCACCGAATGCTGCGGCTATTCTGACGCCGTCTGCCTCATCACCGAACAGAAGTTTCAGGCGGTGCTAGTGGATTATGACGATCCGCCTAGCGCTTCTCTGATCCTGCAAAATTTGACGAGCACTCCTTTTCAGGCCAATGCCGTCACCGTTGCCCTGCTCAGTGACAAGAACAAAGTGCGCAACGTATTTGGCGCTGGCGCGAATTTCGTCCTCTATAAGCCGCTCGACGAAACCCAGGCCACGACTACGCTCCGCGCAGCCACCGTCCTGCTTAAGCGGGAGCGTAGAACCGCCTTTCGCGTCCCCATTCAGGTGGCCGTCCAACTCATCCTGGCGAATGGGACAGAAGGTGCTGCGGAGATGGAAGGGATACTGCTGGACTTAAGCGAGACAGGAATGGACGTCCTGGCTGCGCAGCCGCTTTATCCTTCGGCTCGGGTGAAGATGAGTTTTCTACTGCCCAATGCCGCGTCAGAATTTGAATTGCTGGGGGAAGTGGCTTGGGCGAACCCGAATGGCGAAACTGGCGTGCGATTTCGTGACACGCCGGAGAGCGTGCACGGGGCCCTCCATGGGTGGCTGGCACAGAATTCAAGACCGGGTACCCCTGTGGTTCCCGAAGCGGTTGCCGATTGCCTATTGACCGACCTGAGCCTCGGCGCCTGCTACGTGGAAACCGCATCGCCGTTTCCCGAGCGCACCCAGGTAGTGATGATCGTAGCAGCGGACGAACTGGAGTTTCGTGCCCAAGGACTGGTCCGGGTAATGCACCCTTCTCGCGGCATGGGAGTCGAGTTTGCCATGCGGAACGGGGCGGAGCGCCAGCAGACCGAGGAGTTCATCCGATTCCTGATGAGTCGGCCCGGAGTTCGCCCGCAGTTGCGGGTCGCTCCCCAGGTGCCTGAAAATGAGAGCGACGATGAGACCTCCTCGCTCGGGCAGTTCGATTCTGAGATCGAAGATCCTCTCCTCGATCTTCTGCGCAATCATGAATCCTTCAGCGAAGAGATGTTTCTACAGGCGCTCAAAAGTCAGCGCAGCGCAGAGGTCATAGAGTCCTAGCCCTTTGTCCGTCAGCCCTGCCTCTTCCATTTCCTGAGCAATGCGATGAGATCTTCCGGGCCGAGGGCCCGCGCCCGTTCCCATTCTCCGTTGCGCTGACTATAAAGCAGCTTGCCGCTTGTATCGAGGATGGCGATGGCCGGTATGCCACGTTTCATCGGAACGCCGTATTCGTTCATAAGATCTTGATTCTTTTCTCCACGGCCAACATCTACGTGCACGACTTCGTAGTTTGGCGTCAAGGCAGCCGCGATGTCTTTCCGGTGAAAGGCCTTGTCGAGGACGTGGCAGTCATAACACCAGTCAGCGCCAAAGACGACCAGCACCCGCTTATGCGCCTTTGCAGCTCGTCTTTCTGCCTCCCGAATCTCCTCCCGGGCGTTGGCTTGAGCGGGATAGATACTTTCGTCAATCGATAGCGGCTGTTCGAGCTTGGCAATGTCGCGCCCGGCAGCGATGATCCTCCAACCTCCGTTTTGCATTTGCCAGAGCTGCGCTGCCGTCACATAAACCGTTCGCGAAGGCGTCCGCGCGGAAGCCTGGAATAGGAGTTTCTGGATCCCTGGCTGGGGCGAGACAGACTGAACGATGTGTATATCCATGGAGCGAATCTTCAGTCCCGTCCAAAACGCCGCCTCCGCACTGGCGTCCACATTGCCCTTTCCGGTGTCGATCTGCGCGGGTGGCGCGACGCTATAAAGCGACATCAGCTGGTTCGGATTCCCGTTAAGGATCGCCATTTGCCACTGCTCAAGAGGCTGAAAATTTTCGGCATTTTGTGCAAGGCTGGCAGACAGCGCGACAGACAAGAAGACAAAGCGCAGAACCGAAGGAAAAACTCTCATAGGGCGAGTATAAGGCCGTGGAGCGGTCCGGTTTCGACGCGAGCCTCGCTCTCAGGCCGCGGCCGGTCAATTTTGCTAAGCTCTACGCGTGGACAATAAATCCATTGCTGGCGTTCTCTACGAAACCGCTGATCTGCTTGAGGTCGATGGCGGCGATTCCTTCCGCATTCGGTCCTACCGAAATGCAGCAGAAGCGATTGAAGGTTGGCCACAACAGATCTCGGATCTGATCGCCAACGAAAAGCAGGTGCTTGCCATTCCCGGAATTGGCAAAGGTATGCTCTTGAACCTCAAGGAGATGCTTGGCGAGGGCAAACTGACACTCCATGCCGATCTGCTGCGGAAGTATCGCCCATCCATGCTCCAACTCCTAAAAGTGCAAGGACTCGGCCCAAAGACCATCGCCCTGATTTGGAGTGCGTACCAGGTCTGCGACCTTGAGGGTGTGGAGAAGTTGGCCCGTGAGGGCAAGATACGCATCCTGCCGCGCATGGGCGAGAAACACGAGCAAAAACTGCTCAAGGCGATCGAAGACTACCGGCGAATTGCCGGCCGTTTTCTCCTGGAGGCGGCTGAGATTCAATCCGACAAGATCATCGAGCATCTACGCGCGTATCCCGGAGTTGATCAGGCCACCCCGGCCGGTTCCCTGCGGCGCGGACGCGAAACCGTTGGGGATCTCGACATCTTGGTGACCGGACCCGCATGCTGCGATGATGCCGAGCGTCTGAAGCTGATTGACCACATCATCAAACTCCCCGGACTGATGGAGATTATCGCCCGCGGTGAAAACAAGATCAGCTTTCGTCTGCGCGGGGGGATGCAGGTAGACGTGAGAACTCTCGCACCCGAGTCGTTCGGCGCAGCCATGCAATACTTCACCGGCTCCAAGGCGCACAACGTCTCGCTCCGCCAGCGGGCGCTGAAGATGGGCTACACGCTCAACGAGTACAGCTTGGCGCGCCTAGACAATCAGGCGATCGTTGCCTCGAAAAGCGAACAGGAGATCTACGCGGCGCTCCAACTGGATTACATCCCTCCCGAGATCCGCGAGAATACGGGCGAGATTGATGCCGCTGAAAAGCACACGCTGCCCCCGCTCTTGGCTCAGCATGACATTCAGGGCGATGTGCACATGCACACTGTCGAGACCGATGGCAGGAACACGATCGAGGAGATGGCCGTTGCCGCCCGGGAGCGCGGGTATAAGTACATGGCGATCACCGACCACTCGAAGAATCTAGCCTTCGCCAATGGCCTTGACGATGAAAGGGCGGTCAAGCACATCGAGAAGATCCGCTCGGTCAACGACGCAATCGACGGTATCCGCATTTTTGCCGGCATCGAGGTTGACATTTTGGAAGATGGCACTCTCGATCTTTCAGACGCTGTCCTGGCGCAGATGGATCTGGTGATTGCGAGCATTCATTCCCACTTCAATCTGTCGGCCGAGGACATGACGAACCGGCTCTTAAAGGCTCTCGACAATCCTCACGTCTCAATCCTGGGTCATCCCACCGGGCGAATTCTTCTCCGCCGGGATGCTTATGCTTTCGACATGGACGCCCTGCTTCAGGCTGCCGCGCGCAAGAAAGTCGCGATGGAGTTGAATGCCTATCCCGATCGTCTCGATTTATGCGACCGTCACCTGCGGCAGGCAAAACAGGCCGGCGTAAAGATCGTAATCAACACCGATTCGCATCATACTTCCCATATGGAAAAGATGCGGTATGGTGTTTTGCAGGCACGGCGTGCCTGGCTTACGGCCAACGACGTTCTGAACACGCTCACCGCCGACCAGTTTGCAGGCGCGATGAAGCATGACTGGCCCAGTCTCTGACACGCGAGTAAAATCTCGAGCCTAGGAGGGTAAAATGTCGAATCCGCCGACCCCGCCCAGTTCCCCCCTACCTCCGCCTGCTCCTGAACCCAACCACGACTTCAATATCGCCGAGGAGTACGGCACGGCACGGAAGAGCCTTCCGCCGGCTCGAATCGTCGGCATTTGTCTTGGAGCTGTGATCCTGATTGTGGCGGGGTACTCCCTGACCCATCGCGCCCGTCCTCAATCGAGCGGCAGCATCGACGGGGTGTTCTCAGCGCCCATGCCGAATCAGAAGTTGCTGATGATCGCGGTGAACATCTCGCTGCAGAACAATGAGCAGAAGCCCACCTGGATCAAGAGCATTCAGGTTAGCTCTGAGGTCGCTGGTCAGAAACAGGCCGATGAGGCAGTGCCGGCGGTAGATGCCGAGCGCTATCTCACGGTGCTGCCGGATCTGAAGCCCCACGTTTTACCGATCCTCACGCCAGAAACGCGAATCAACCCAGGGGGAAAGATCTCCGGGACGGTGTTGGTGGGCCTACCCCTGACGCCTGAGGAATTCGCCGCTCGCAAGTCCATTACCGTTACCATCTTGCCCTATGATGAGGTTGCGGTGGTGCTTACCAAGTAACTACTCGTGCTTTTGGATGTATTTCCGTCGGACCATGTGATTGTGCGATGCGGGGTTGAGTTCGTCATACTTCAGACAGCTGATCGAACCATCCACCTCGAGAACCCCGAGCGCGACATCCTTGTAACTGCTGATTCCATGCTCACGCAGCGCGCGCTCCAATTCGTCCATGCTGACGTGTTCCTTGGACATGTGAGCCGTGATGACTTGGCCATCGTGAATCAAAAGGCTGGGCTGGCCCTGGATCAGTTTTCGGAAACGGCGATTGGTTCCGGACAGGTCGGCTACCACGTAGTTCAGCAGGAGCAGCGTCAGCGCCGCTGCAACTCCGCCCATCAGAGAGTTGTCGGGCCCAGTCATCGCGTTCTGGACGGAGTTACTGATTAACAGAAGCAGCGTAAGGTCGAAGGGAGTCATCTGGCCCACCTCGCGCTTGCCACTGAGGCGCACCCCAAGCAGCACTACAAAGTAGACAACGACGGTGCGCAGCACCACCTCTATGAGTACGTGCGTGCCGGGAAACATGTGTGCCCAGAATATCGATGGGGCATTTCGCGGGGAAGAAACTACTTAGGAACGTGTCTTTCTAAAGCTTGGCTTTGTGCAAGCGCAGGGAATTCATGATCACCGAAACCGAGCTAAAACTCATGGCCGCCGCCGCTAAGATGGGACTGAGCAACAGTCCGAAGAATGGATAGAGCACGCCGGCGGCGATGGGAACTCCGATCGAGTTATAGAGAAAGGCGAAGAACAAGTTCTGACGGATGTTCTTCATCAGCTGACGGCTCAGTTTTCGAGCTCGAACAATTCCGGAAAGATCGCCCTTCAACAGGGTAATGCCCGCGCTTTCAATCGCCACGTCCGCTCCCGTGCTCATGGCAATGCCGACGTTGGCTTGGGCAAGAGCAGGTGCATCATTGATGCCGTCTCCCGCCATGGCCACGCGTCGGCCTTCCTGTTGCAGTTGCCTGACAACCGCCGCTTTCTCGCCGGGAAGAACCTCGGCCTGGAATTCTTGTATGCCGAGCTGCTTTGCGATAGCCTCGGCAACCGAGCGATTATCGCCCGTCAGCATGACCACCCGTAACCCCCCATTCTGCAGCTCTCTGATTGCGCCCGCTGCCAGGGCCTTGAGCGGGTCGGAAACGTAAATCACCCCTGCATATTGATGGTCAACCGCCACATAGATCGCTGTTCTGTCCTCGGAGGCCGCAAGCGGCGCGGCGCTATCCGGGATCCCGTTTTCTCTCATCAAGGCCCAGGTTCCCAGTACGACCTCGTGCCCGCCGGCTTTGCCGGTAATTCCCTTCCCAGCAAGGGAGTGGAATTCGTCCGGATCAGCTAGCTTCAACCCTCTTTCTTGCGCCGCGTGCACCATGGCGTGGGCAAGCGGATGCTCGCTCGCGCGTTCAAGCGCCGCCCCCAGCTCTAACAGTTGGTCGGCGCTCATGGCTGCAGCTGGAGCAATTGCCGTAACTCGCGGCTTTCCTTCCGTGAGTGTGCCGGTTTTGTCGAGCACCAAAGTATCGACCTTCTCAAGGGTTTCCAGGGCTTCCGCATTTTTGATCAAGACTCCGGCGTGCGCGCCTCGACCGGTGCCCACCATGACCGCCATTGGCGTAGCCAGACCGAGGGCGCAGGGGCAGGCGATGATCAGGACGGCAACGGCGTTGATGATGGCATGGGCAAAGCGAGGCTCCGGGCCGATGATGGCCCACCCGACGAATGTCAGCGCCGCAATCGCAATCACCGCCGGGACAAACCATCCCGCAACTTTGTCGGCGAGGCGTTGGATAGGAGCCCGGCTGCGTTGGGCTTCGCTTACCATGCGAACGATTTGGGAAAGCAATGTCTCGCTACCCACGCGCTCGGCGCGCATGATGAACGAGCCGCTGGTGTTCAGGGTTGCACCGATCACCTGATCCCCGGCGCTTCTTCCTACTGGAATAGATTCGCCTGTGACCATAGACTCGTCGACCGTGCTGTGACCTTCGAGCACCACGCCGTCCACCGGTACTTTCTCGCCGGGACGCACACGCAGGCGGTCTCCCGCTTGAACCTGATCGAGAGGAACGTCGATTTCCCGGTCGTCTCGCAGCACGCGCGAAGTCTTGGGAGCTAGATCCAGCAACGACCGAATGGCCGCCCCCGTCCGACTACGTGCCCCTAGTTCCATTACCTGCCCAAGCAAAACCAGCGTCACAATCGCCGCTGCAGCCTCGAAGTAAACCTCTGGGCTTCCCGTCACGTCGCGGAACGAGGCAGGAAAAATCCCGGGGACTACCGTCGCCACCAGGCTGTAGAGGTACGCCACTCCCGTGCCCATCGCGATCAAGGTGAACATGTTGGCGGAGCGGTTCACGACAGAAGCCCATCCCCGCTCAAAGAATGGAAGGCCGCCCCAAAGAACCACTGGCGTGGCCAGGAAGAGCTCGAGCCAGGGCAGCCAGCCCGAAGGCAAGGCCTGTTGGATCGGCATTCCGGGAAGCATGTCGACCATGGCAATCGCCAGCAAGGGGAGCGTGAACGCCAGACTCACCCAGAAACGGCGCGTCATGTCGAGAAGTTCCGGGTTCTTTTCTTCCACGGCAGTCACTATCCGAGGCTCCAGAGCCATACCGCAGATAGGGCAACTACCGGGTTCCTGGCGCACGATTTCCGGGTGCATGGGACAGGTGTATTCGGTCTGGGTGCGGGGAAATGGATTCTTGAGCTCGAGCGCCATGCCACAGCTCGGACATGGAATCGGTTTCGTTTCCTGGACCTCGGGGCACATCGGGCAGACGTAGACCGCGCTTGTGGAAACGGGCTTTCTAGCAGGCTTGTTCTGTTCCAGATACGCGGAGGGATCCGCCTGGAACTTCTCCAGGCATGAACGGCTGCAGAAAAAGTACTCTTTGCCTTCGTGGATCGTCCGGTACTTCGCTGATGCGGGATTTACTTCCATCCCGCAAACCGGGTCCTCGACCCTCTCGGAAGGGTTCGGTTGGGGAGCCTGAATTCCGACAAGCCCGATGGGCCTCGGCGGAGGGGGGCTGGGTTGCCCTGCGACATCGAGCATGACAAGTCCCGAGCGATTGGGTTTCAGGAATTGCTCCGGTCGAGCCTCGAACTTCTTGGCGCAGGCAGTACAGCAGAAGTAATAAGTCTTACCCCCGGAATCCACCCTCGCTTTTGCGGCGTCGGGATTCACCATCATCCCGCAAACCGGATCCATGACCTGTTTGGGTTTGACTTCCATTCTTAGCTTCCGATGCCTCTCCCTTAGATTCTTGAGCCGCTGCCCGCGATGCGAGCGGCGACTCAGGGGTATAAGCCTTGGTGTATCTTAAATTGAGCAGCTTAGAGGAGAGGCCCTAGCGAATGACCCAGATGGATGTTTCCTACCGCTATGTGAATCGTCCAGACGAGACGATGATGCGAGCTATCGACAACATGCGAGAAGTGTACGGAATTCGGCGCGTGAGCTTTAACGAAAAAGAGCAAGTGGTGCGGATAGAATACGACGCTTCTCGCCTGAAGGAACCAGTTGTAGCAAAACTGCTGAGGAATACAGGGCTAGCTATCGGAGAGAAATTAATTCCGGCCTAAGCTGCGGGGGAGGGCTTAGGGGGAATTCATTTATGCAAGGGGCGCCTGAAATTCACCTCTGGCCGAAGTTTTCTCAGTGCGCCCCGTTGCGCGCCACTTCGTCTGGTAAAGGACGTTGCATCCGGAGTGCCAACCGTAACACACTGAAAACATTATCCCTGTGGAAGAATCTCCCCTGTAGGATTTGCCAGCAGCTTGGAAAGAATTACTGGCATTGCTCCGAGGGCTAGGAAATTTCTGAAGGTCCCTTAGGTCCCACCCCTTCGATCAAGGCTCGTCCATTCTTTGGAAAGGCTCGTGGAAGGGGGGAAACTCACCAGGCGCAACATCCTGCGTGCAAGCTTGCCGGTCATAAAATGTCGAGGGTCCAATGGGTTGGAACGCAACACCGGGAGCGGCAAAACACGCGAGAGACGCAAAAACCGTTCAGGCGATACCGCCTGAACGGTTATGAATGATCAAGTCCTCCGCTGCCGTCCTACTGCTTCATCTTTGGCCGCTCGCAGGCATCCACGATCTTGGTCGGGTCAATGGCTGCGCTGTCAATCTGTTCTTCCTTGATTCGGCCATCCTTATCGATGAGGAAGTTCACACGGCGGGCTGCCTTGTATTGATCGGAATAGAGGCCATACTTCTTGGTGACATCTCCGCCCCAATCGCTCAAAAGCGGGAAGGTAACCCCGATTTGTTCGGCAAAGGCGTGATTGGCGAACGCGCTATCCATGCTCACACCCAGGACCTGGGTGTCGGTAGCTTCCAAACGCTTTAGATTCGCCTGGAAGTTTTTCATTTGCTGCGTTCAACCACCCGTAAATGCGAAGACATAGAATGCAAGCACAACCTGCCGTTTGCCGCGGTATTGGCTCAAACTTACGTCATGCATGCCACTGGAGTCGACATACTTGAGCGTGAAGTCGGGCGCCATGTCGCCAACTTTGGGCATAGAGGAACCAGCGTCCTTGGCCGCGGCTCTCAAAAGTGGCTGCGTCAGAATGACCGCACTGAGGACGAAACCTAACAATCGTCGCATTGAGAGCTCCTATGAAGGCTGAGTGTATCGTCTCGTCCCTCGTTGGGTCAACGTTGGAAAATGTCAAATCATTGAGGCACAACCGATTGCCTTCTGCCTGGGAAAAGCATTAGAGTTCTGACGCGCGCCGGCATGAGCCTCAATACCCTCAATGACATCTTGTTTGGAGTAGCCGCTCGCAACCAGGCCCAGCTTATGCTGCAGCTGGTAGGCGAGGAGTGGCGCTCGATTTCTTCAGAGCAGTTTGTCGGTAAGGTGAAGGGTGTCGCTACTGCCCTGTGCTCGTGGGGCATCTCGAAGGGCGACCGCGTGGCAATCCTTGCTGAAAACCGGCATGAGTGGGTGGTCGCCGATATGGCGTGTCTCGCGCTGGGAGCAGTTGTCGTTCCCATCCATACGACACTCTCGGCCGAGCAAACCGCCTACATGTTGCGGGATTCCGGCGCGCGCGCCATCTTTGTCTCGGCGGAAACGCATCTCGAAAAGGTACAGTCCGTCCGATCGACGACATACCTTGAAAAGGTGGCTGTCATGGACAGCGTGGCGACCGAGCGCGCCGTAGCCATGTCGGAGTTGATGCAGTTAGGTTCGACGGCTGATCTCGAGATTCTGGCACGCGGGGTCCAGTCCACCGATCTTGCCACCATCATTTATACCTCTGGTACCACCGGCACTCCGAAAGGGGTGATGCTCACGCATGGCAACTTGGCATCGAACATCACTGCCTTCTGCCGTGATTTCGGATTCTGCCCAGGCATGCATTCCGTGTCATTCTTGCCCCTGTCGCATGTGACCGCGCGATCCGTCGAAATGGGGCTGTTGCATCGAGGCGTCATCCTGGCCCACCTGCCGATTCTGGAGCGTTTGCCGAAGACCCTTCTCGAGATCGCGCCAGAGATCTTGCTGAGCGTTCCTCGGATCTACGAGAAGGTGCATACCCAGGCCGATATACAGGCCGCAACCTTTCCCAAGAAACAGATATACCAGTGGGCTTTGCGCGTGGGGCGCGCACACCGTGATCAGGTCTTGGCCGGCAAAACGCCCGCTGCACCAACCTGGAAACTGGCCAATAGGCTTGTGTACTCGAAAATACGGGCTGGAATTGGCGGGCGAGTGAGCATTTTTATTTCCGGCGGAGCTCCACTGGGAAGACCGCTCGCCGAGTGGTATGCCAACGTGGGCATTCGAATACACGAAGGTTACGGTCTAACCGAGACCTCCCCCGTCATTTCGGTGAATACGCCGGCGGCGCATCGCATCGGTAGCGTAGGCAAACCGCTCAGCAACGTGCAGGTTCGAATTGCTGAAGATGGGGAAATCCTGGCGAAAGCCCCGTCGGTCTTTCAGGCATACTGGAATAACCCGCAAGAGACCCAGGCAGCTTTTCTTGATGGCTGGTTCAAAACAGGCGACATAGGCGCTCTAGATAAAGACGGGTACCTGTACGTCACGGACCGCAAAAAAGACTTGATCAAGACCTCGGGCGGCAAATTCATCGCGCCGCAGCCGATTGAAAATGCCCTCAAACATCATTCCCTGGTGGCTGAGGCGGTCGTGGTCGGCGACAAACGGAAGTTCCCTGCCGCATTGATCTTTCCAAACTTCGCCGCTTTGGAGGCAATGGCCGCGGCCAAGGGAATACGGTTCGCATCGCGTGCGGAACTGGTTGGGCTTATGCCGGTCCGGTCTCGCTACGGGGAGATTGTCGAGGAAGTGAACCATCCCTTGGCACAGTTTGAAAAGCTGAAGGCGTTTCGGTTGGTTGCCGAGGAGCTGTCGGCCACAGGCGGGACGCTCACCGCCAGCCTGAAGCTGCGGCGGCGTGCCATCGAGGAACAATTCAAGGCCAAAATTGAAGAAATGTATGCCCCATCACCCGAATAACTCGTGCGAGAAGAAGGCGGCTTTCACCTCCTACGTTTCTCCCTTCCTCGCAGACGCATCCCAGGAGGAAACCGTCGCTGGGTTTGACGCTCTCTCAGTCGCGTGAGATAGTCTTAGATTTTCATCTTCCTTTCACATTTCGGGAGTTACGGCTTCATGAGATTGATCCCGCGGGAACAAAAGTTCTTCCAGATGTTCGCAGATGTCGCGTCGAATCTCACCAAAGGCGCCACCTTGCTGGTTGACATTTTGAAGAATCCGTCCGGAGATCCGGCTCGCATCGGGCAACTACAGGAAATCGAACACAGAGGGGATGAGATGACGCACGCCATCATCCGAATGCTCAACCAGACGTTCATCACCCCCTTTGACCGTGAGGACATCCACCTGCTGAGTTCATCGCTGGATGATGTTCTGGACTTTGTCAATGCCGCCGCCATTCGAATGACCCTCTACGGCATTACAAATCCTCCACCTGCCGCTGCTGAGATTGCAGGGTTTATCGTGACCCAGGCCGGGGAGCTTTCAAAGGCGGTGGCCCTGCTCGACGACAATCAAAGGCTGCTTGAGCACTGCGTCGAAGTTAATCGGCTGGAGAACGAAGCCGATCGTGTCAGCCGAAGGGCAATTGCCGAACTGTTCGAACGTGAGAAGGATCCGATCCAACTGATTAAGATCAAGGAACTCTACGAGGTCCTGGAAACCGCAACCGACAAAGCTGAAGATGCCGCCAACGTGCTGGAGGCGGTAGCGCTCAAGAGCGCATAACCTGCTTTGAGTCCAACATTCCAGACCAGGGGTTGCTGACGAGTGAATACCGGCCTGTTGCTGCTCATCATCACGGTTGTAACCGCTCTCCTATTTGATTTCCTCAATGGCTTTCATGATGCGGCCAACAGCATCGCCACCGTGGTTTCCACCCGTGTGCTGTCGCCGAAACTAGCCGTTGCCTGGGCAGCGCTTTTTAACTTCGTGGCAGCTTTCGTGCTTGGAACCGCCGTTGCCAAAACCATAGGAAAAGGAATGATTCGGCTGGACGAGGTTACCCAGTACGTGGTGATTGCTGCCCTAGGTGGCGCCATCGTTTGGGACCTGCTCACTTGGTGGTGGGGATTGCCGACCTCTTCCTCGCATGCGCTGATTGGCGGGTACGCCGGTGCAGCCATGGTCAGGGCTGGCCTGCATCACGGATGGGCGAGCGCCCATACCGTGATCATTCCCCAGGGTTGGACGAAAACCCTGGTGTTCATTGTGGTTGCACCCGTGATGGGCCTGATTCTTGCCCTCATTTTCAGCATCGCCGGCTATTGGCTTCTCAAGGACCAGACTCCCCGATCGGTCGACAAGTGGTTCCGTAAGCTGCAGTTGCTCTCTGCTGCGGCCTACAGCCTCGGGCATGGCGGGAATGACGCGCAAAAGACGATGGGAATCGTCGCTGGCGCGCTTTACACCGCCGGATACATGAGCGCTCATGATATGCAGTCGGAGTGGGGACGGTTCAAGTGGTTCATCATTCTAGCGGCGCATGCGGCCATTGCAGCGGGCACTTATTTCGGCGGATGGCGCATCGTTCACACCATGGGCTCGAAGATCACGAAACTGAAGCCCTTCGGCGGGTTCTGCGCTGAAAGTGCAGGCGCCTTGACGCTATTCGGCACCGCCCTCTCCGGAATTCCCGTGAGCACGACACACACCATTACCGGGGCCATCGTGGGGGTGGGAGCGGTGCACCGGTTGTCCGCGGTTCGCTGGGGAGTGGCCAGGCGAATCGTATGGGCTTGGATTTTGACCATTCCTGCTTCGGCGATCGTGGCCGGGCTCGTATTTTGGACCATCCAACTCTTTAATCAAGCAGCCTAAGAAGGGCGATGTTCTCACCCGGGGTCGGCGTCCCTCCCCCAAGCACATTGGTACAATCAACCTGATGCTCTCCAGGGCTCCCTTTACGAACGTTCCCGACGCCATTGAAGAGATCCGCGCCGGACGGATGATTGTCATCATCGACGACGAAGATCGCGAGAACGAAGGGGATCTGATGCTTGCGGCCGAGAAGGTGACGCCCGAGGCAATCAACTTCATGGCGAAGTATGGGCGTGGTCTGGTGTGCCTGACGCTCACCGAAGAGCGGCTTGAACATCTGCGGATCGGCCCCATGAGCGCGGAGAATACCTCCAACTACGGGACGGCGTTCTGCGAAGCCATTGACGCGCGAACCGGAGTAACCACCGGAATTTCCGCTTACGATCGAGCGCGGACGATCCGAGTTGCCATCGACCCGGCCACCCGTCCCTCCGACTTGGCCCGGCCCGGGCATGTCTTTCCCCTGCGGGCGCGCAAAGGTGGAGTGCTGGTGCGGGCGGGACAGACTGAAGCTTCGGTGGATCTGGCGCGATTGGCGGGGCTGGTGCCCGCCGGCATTATCTGCGAGATTATGCGCGAAGATGGCACCATGGCGCGCGTGCCCGACCTGATTGAGTTCTCCGAAGAGCACCAGATGAAGATGCTGACGGTTGCGGAAATGATCCGCTACCGGATGCAGCACGAACGCTACGTGAACCGCGTGGGTGAGGCGCTGGTGAACACACGATACGGTGAGTTCAGGGTCATTGCCTACCAGAGCGAGGTCGATGGCGGAGATTCGCACCTGGCACTCGTCCACGGTGATGTCGGCGAGGGCGAGGAACCTGTGTTGGTGCGCATGCACTCGCATTGCCTGATTGGAGACGTGTTTGGATCAGCATCGTGCGATTGCCGGGGCACCCTGGAAGGGGCGCTGGAGGCTATCGCCCGCGAACGTCGTGGTGCCTTAATTTACCTGCATCAGTCGGCCAGAGGATTTTCGATCGAGAAGGTTGGGGAGCGGACAGCGATTTCCTTCCATCGCGACAGACCTGCCGCGTCCACCCAGCCTGAAAGCCAAAGAAACACCCAGCGTGAAATTGGACTGGGCGCACAGATCTTATCCGATTTGAATTTGCGGCGGATTCGCTTGTTGACCAACCATCCTCGCCGGCTCGCCGCGCTAGAGGGATTCGACATCGAGATCGTCGAACAGATACCGGTGGAGTTAAAGAAAGTGAACGACCGACTAGGCCTTGCTGGCGAGTGAAATCTCCCCCCACCGTTGGCTCGCTTAGAACGGTTTTCGAATCTGGATCTCGCTATCCCGAATGAAGAATTGCGCGGAGCAGGAATGCGATCCGCAAATCACCGCGATCAGCCCGGCGATCTGCTTACGCGTGATCAGGCCAAGTGTGCCGCAGTTGGGGCAGGAGAGTACGGCCCAATAGGGATCTTCCTTTTCGCCGATGCGGCCTGCGTTTTCAAGCACAAAAATCGTACCCGGCTGCATCTGCTCCGGAATCCACTCGTTCAGAATTTCGAGTTCAGCAACCATTTCCCCTCCTGGTGGGCGAATCACTGCTAAGAACCCAATTTCACCTTGCGTGTTCGTTTTTCCGGAGCGCACCGGGCCGGCCACTTGCGGCCAGTCACCACGGCCCTAACGCGACGGACGGTATCACTCAGACAAATGGCAAACATCGGCTGACGTGAGTTCTTCAGGATGTCCACGATCTCCTGGGGTGAGGTCTCGAGATAAAGCGCGCGGCCGTCGGTCAGCAGGTGGTAGTTCGAGGTCCCGCTGACCGTTTCTGCCAGGCGTTTGCTGAACTCTTTTTGCAGGAAACGGACTACCTGTCGCATGCGTTGCAGGGAAAAGCCTTTGCGGCGCAGCTCGCAAATCACCGCGACTTCGGTAAGATCTTCAAAAGTGTAAATTCGGCGATGCCCTTCCCGTGCGGGAACGACCAGCCCACGTTCGTCCCACCATTGCAGTTGGCGGGCAGTGATGCCGGTCAGTCGAATCACATCACGAGAGGTGAACGATTCTTGCATTCGAAACCTCGAATGTTTCAAACATTCTGCTGACAAAATGTTTTCAACATTGTAGGCGCGAACTCTCGAGCCACGATGTGGGAAACAAAGGAAATGGTTAACTACAAAGCTACTGGGGAAGGCGTTAGGACGCCCACTTTTACGTGGAAAACTGGCAGCGCACGGCGGGAGTCAACTTTCACAGGGTTCCTGGGATCCGCCGCCGACGAAGTGGACGATTTCGAGCTTATCGCCATCGGAGAGTTTCGTCTGCGACCAGCGCTCGCGACGCACGAGTTCGCGATTGAGTTCGACCGCCACGCGATCGGGCTTCATGCCGAGCAGCGCGACCAGTTCCGCCAGAGTCTGGATGGAGCTGAATTCGCGGTCCTCACCATTAATCGTCAGCGTCATGTCTAGTCCAATTCCAGGCCATCGGCTTCGCACTCAAGCCATGCGGAGTGGTATCGATTTGGAGACCAGGAGAATACATCCGGGTCACCATAGATAGTAATGGCCGTCTCGCTTTTTGACAGCCACTCTTAGCCCGAATACCTCCGACAAAGTGTCGCTCCGAAGGATCTCCAGTTTGTTCCCATCCGCTACGATCCGGCCCATGGCCATCAGCAGCACCCGCTGGATCTCCGGGATAACATCGGAAAGGTCATGCGTGACGAGCACAATGCCGATACCTGACTGTGCCAGTTGGCTCATGGTTTCGTGGAGCATCTTTTTCGCAAACAAGTCGAGCGAATTACTGGGCTCGTCGAAAAGCAGGGCCTTCGGCCTATGAGCCAGGGCCCGCGCAATCAGGACACGTCTGGCTTCTCCCGAAGACATTTCCTGAACCGGGCGTTCGGCGAGGTGGGAAATGTTGAGCTGGGCGAGGGCCCAATCGGCTCTGGTCAGAAGTTCACGAGTAACCAGATGGTTGGGGTAGACATCGTTGCTGCTGAAAAACCCCGACAGGACGACATCCCTCCCTTGGGCTTCGCCCCTACACCACTCCATGAGGTCGTTGGAAACAATGCCCAGCAGCGGGCGAAGATCAAAGACGTTCCAGGTCTCCTCTCCCAGAATTTTCATGGCCGAACCGGGTCGAACGACGGGATAGCATTCCCGCGTGATGGTCTTGATCAAGGTCGATTTCCCGCACCCGTTGGGGCCGAGGATGGCCACATGTTCCCCGCTCTGGATGCGCAAATTGAGATCGTTCAGCACGAGACGCGCGCCTCGGTAGACCTGAATATTGCGTAGCTCAAGGAGGGGAGCGCCGGTTCGAGGCATTGGACTCCAGCATACTAGAGCGGTGGTGTTGGTGATGCCACGCGAAGATCTCCGGATCGGAGTCCCGTCGTGTTTGTTCCAGTTGCCGCAGTCGGGCACGGAACGAATGGTAAAAGGCCGACGAAAGAAAAGGGGATGAGCCCTAGGCTTCGACGTGCCTCATCTGGAACTTGCGCGTGGCGGTTCGCCCGCTCGAGTTGACCTGCACTAACACCGAAGATGTAGCGAGCGATGACTCCTCGACGATGACGACCAATTCAGCTTCGCCCGCGCTGTCTGTAGTCAACTGCGTGTAAAAGGGAGCGGCATTGTCACGAGCGAGGCGCACCGTCAGCCGCGCGTTGGCTACCCCAATCCCGCCTTCGGTTGCGCGCAATTTCACCGCGAGCTTTTCGCCTGCAAGCACAGATTCGGCATTCACCCAGTGAATGTCGAGTTCCTTGATCGCGGCCAGTGTCTCGGGCGTCTCGCGTTTATCGAATACTTCTTGCAATCGCCCTTCCCGGATGGCTTCGAGCACCAGACGATGTTGTTCGCGAAGGATGTGCTCTTTCCGTTGGTCTGTGAAATCCGGGCTCTTTGCCTGGTCGGCGTAAGGCGTAGCACGCTTCCCTATGCAGCGTCCGCGGACGAAGACCTGGGTTTGCAGGAGTAGGTCGGCTTCGCGAGCCTCGCTCTGCACGTGGTAGATCGTGTCCTCGTGTTTGACGTCAGTGTTGAAGCCAAAAATCATGGTGTGTCGCCCAAAACAGACGGAATCTATGTGCCTTCCCTTTTTGCAAACCTTCTGCGCTGCGCTTCCCCCGGCTCCTGTTTTGAGCTGGGCGGAGCAAAGATTTGCTGGGGCTAGACCAGTGTCCCTGAAAATTCGCGTGGGTGCAATAATTACGAAGGTGATCTCATCCGGTAAATCTCAGAACCTGGCACGCGAGGTTGCAGCAAGGGACTGCATCGTCGGGGCAGCCCGGCTGCTTCAGGGGCTGGCGGAAGCGTTTCGAGCCTCTTTTCCGGCTCGAACGAAGCTGTCGCCTCGAGCATTCAAGGAAGTGCCAACGGCATCGCCTTCTGCTTGAGGTAACCGGCAACCTGCCGGCTCGTAAATCCGCTCCTAGGCCACAGATTTCTTCTGCTCTTGCTGGATCGTACGCTGAACGGCGCGCCGCCCCTCCCGCTCAGCGGCTTCCCTGCTATCTACCGTTGCAGAGTGCAGCAGCTGGTTAGAAGGCCGTACACGATACACGTTGTACTTCCAACCAGTGGCCAGGAGCGTTGCGGGATCGACTACCTGTTCGATCTCGTAGGCGTAATTGTCTTCGTAGATGCGCATGCCGCGTTCCCTCCAAAATGTCCTACCGCCGGGAAGCCCGGTTTTCAGAAAGTGCTTCGATGCATTGGCTGACGAACGCTTTGTTCTTCGACCGGCTGTGATTTGAACTGTCATCGCCGGCAAGCCGGGACCGTTTGCTCCTGGCGAGAGCGCCTGGACATCATCTCGCGCGAAAAATCGAGCGCCCCGCGAAGGACCGACCCATCGAAGGCATTCGGGTTGAGCCCGGATTCTGGTTAGGAGGAAGCTGGAGTGTCGAGGAAGAACCTTCTTACCAGGCGCGAACGTTTTCAAATCCCTCACGATTGCGTTGCTGTTGCTTGTCCTGGGATCGCCTCTGGTGAAGGTAGCCTTGGATTGCGGATTCTAATTTCCCGTGGTCGTCACCGGAAAACCCGATGAACTTGAAGGGCTGAAGTTCCCATGACATGGGAGTCAGCATTTCAGCCGATCCGAGCACGGAGCCGGCGGGAGTGAGAAACATCAGCTTTCCAACCGAGCCCTGGCGAACGGGACGAGCGAGCGATAGCAGTCCGCCGGTCATGGAAACCACCTTCAACCGACCGGACGCCCGGTTGCCGTCGTTGAAACGGACCACCGCCGGAATGCTGTCGTCCAGCCGAACGCGCTCGGCTCGCCGCTGACCGCTCGATTGAGGAATAAAAGGCATGCGGTTACGGTCTCAGTATGAACTCGGGCAAGGCCAAAAACGAGATTACGTAAGGGCCGAATCTACGGGGAAAGATGACCGAACGGACACGTCCTAAGTGCATAAAAAATGCACCTCCAGCCACTTTAAGCACTGGCCGAACTTCGATGACGGAGGAGATGTGAGTGGCCGGACGCCGCTTCCGACAGGGGTTTTACTTGACATCACTGCCCTTTTCTTCTATCAAGGTAGACACTTTACGACGGGCGAATTCGTGCGTCCGACCTCTCCCCGTCACCTGCTCCCAGGAGGGCAAGATCAATGCGCAAGCTTCGTCATTTACTCTCAGTGTTCGTGTGTCTAAGCTGTACGGGTCTGTGGGCGGTTGGAGCCCCTAACGTCTTTGTTTCAACAGGATCCGCCGGCTTCATCTACAAGATCGACACTACTTCCGGAACTACAACAGCCATCGTCTCCAGCCCAGGGTTCGACTTCGAGGGCATGGTGGTTGCGCCCAACAACATCGGTCAAGCGGCTAATGATGAGACCACGCACTATCTGGTTTACGTTTGTGATACCTCCAACAGCAAAATCTGGCGCTTCGACCCCACCCTGGCGTCTCCCACATTAATGCCGGTTTATGATGGCGTCTCGGCCGCTTTGCGGCACCCGCAGTGCGGCAGAATTACTGCCCAGGGTGACCTCGTGGTTTCAAGCACCGATCCCGGATCGGGGCTGTGGATATTCTCCCATGTCACCGACCTCGCCGTGGTAGCTGCCCCGAAAGCATTAGCAGTGGTCCCGGGAAGTTCCCAAGGCCTGGCGCAGAAAAGCACCGGTGATCTGTTGGTAGTGGACCATACGAACAACAAGGTGCTTCGCTCCCCATCGGACCTGCCAGCGAACCCACCAGCGAACCCAACCACGTTTATCAGTTCTGGCCTGTCGCAACCTTTCGGAATCGCCCGCAGAAGCGACGGCTTCCTCTATGTCACCAATCAGGGGAACAGCAAGCTGCAGCAGTTCGATGCGACAGGAGCGAATCCGAGCACCTGCGTTGCGTTCAAGAACAAAGACGTTCCGAACTTCCTGCAGATGGCTTTAGACGATACCCTTTACGTGGCAGTGACGAGTAACAACGCAGGGAGCGTTCGCAGCATTAATGCGAAAACATGTCAGGCCATCAGCTCCTATGGAATCCCCGTTCCAGCGGTGGGCGTTGCACTTTCCCCGACCATGAATGTTCAAAAAAGTGTTTCTGCCACAAACGGCGTAGCCCAAGTAAATTTCGGGTTCGGCGCGTTCGTGCTGAACCAGATCGTAGGCTCCTGCAGTGGAACGATCTCGCTTAGTTTGGCGAGCCCCGCAGCCATCCAAACTTTGATTTCGGAATCCGGCGCCCCGGGAACTCCCGCAGTCAATCTGGGACTTGATGGCTTTGAAGCCATGTACGGCACGGCGAACCTCAACGGTTGTTTTGCGGGCTCCGCAACAAGCCAAACAACCAACTTCCAGGTATCCAACTTCATCCCGGCTGGGATAAACAATCCCCTGATCGTGGTTTGTTCGGAGCCAACAGATCCGGGGCCAACCAACTGCCAACCGCTGAACACCAATCTGTCGCAAATCGGCGGCTACCCGATCGGCGGCTACTTGCCATCTGATTACACCGGCAACGCTTCAAAATCCCTGCGATGCCGTATCTTCATGGTGAACGCCGCCCCGGTCAATGGCGATCCCACGCAACTCGCTGCCACCTTCTGCGGATTTCAGTCGCCCGTCAACAACACCTTCACCGGCATACTGAACAACTGGGCTCTGGCCTCCAGCTCGAGTTTCCCGGCGGGCAAATCGGTTCCGGTAAAGTTCAAACTGGCGTCGGGATCATGCCAAAACGGACCTTACCTATCGAGCGCCACCGCCATACTCGCGGTAGCGCAGATCTTGGACAGTAAGGGCAACAACATATTTGTGCCCATCGGGCTTATCTCGAACGGAAGCTCCGGGCTCGCGCAGCCGCTGTTCAAGGGCGACAACAACAATCAATATTTGTTCAATTGGGACAGCAGCAGCTGCATCCTCCCGAATGGCGTGACCCAGATTTGCCCCAAGGGAACCTACAGCCTAACCGTCCTGTTACTCACCAACAACACTTCCGGCGGAGCGCAGAGCATCTACGGTGCGCAAACGACGCTCGTCACGTTGAAATAGCTGTAGCTTTGAGACTTGCAAAGGGGCGAGCCGGTTGGGTTCGTCCCTTTTCTTTTGCTTGGACTCTTCCGGTATCAGCGAGGGGAAAAGGGGTCAAAGCTAGGCGATCGGCTTGAAATCAATTCTTTTCAGGATGTCGTCGCTGCGAGACTCGCTGCGGATGTCCTGTAGCGCTTTCTTTGCGATCTGCAGGTGAGCGTCGGCTTCTGCGGTTTTTCCGGTCGCGCGCAGTGCAACCGCCAGCCAGTAGTGCGCTTCTGGAATGAAAGATTTCATGCCGTCGTCCTGGGCCCTGCGCACCACCGCCTCAAGCACCGGCCGCGCCTGGGCATAGCTCTTCGACTCGGCAAGAGCCTGACCAAGCGTGACAGAAGCCTGAATTGACAGCGAGCTGAGGCCGAGAGAATCAGCCCCCGTGGCAACTTCCCTGGCGCTCTTGCTTGCCGTCGCTGCCCTGCCTTGATAAAGATCCGTTCGCGCTTGATTCAGCTTGACGCGCAGGATCTCTCCTTTGTCCTTTTGTTTGGAGGCGGATTGCAGGGCCTGATCGAATGCGGTTCGCGCTCCGGGGAAATCTCCCTTGTAAAGCAACAGCTCGCCCTGCTGGTCCAAGATTTTCTCTACCAGAACGTCGTTGTGTAGGGAGCGGGCTAAAGCAAGGGCCGCCTCCAGGTTTTTCTGGGAATCGTCGAAATGGCCAATCAGCGCCAGAATTCTCCCATAATTCGCCTGGACTTGCGCGAAATCGCTACTCTGTTGCTGCAGGTCTTGCATGTTCTTCATGGCATCCTGCTGGGCGCCCAAAGCCGCACCCAACCTGCCCTGAAGCGCAAACAGGCGAGCCATGCCATCGGAGGTCTGAGCAATCAATCCTTTGTCGCCAGCCGTGCGCGATACTTCGAGGGCCTTCAGGTAGTTATCCAGCGCCTTGTCCATTTTGCCGGTTCGAAGATAGGTGTCGGCGATGTTGTTCAGGGAACGGGCGGTGTCGGGGGTGAGGTTCAGCTTCTGCTGCAAATCGAGGGTGCGCTGAAAGTATGTAAGCGCCTCATCGTAGTGCCCCTGTTCCACATACAGATTGCCGATGTTGTTCAGGCAAATGCTCTGAGTTGTCTCGTCCCCTAGCTCGAGTTCGATCTGAAGAGCGCGTTTTGTTATTTCGAGGGCTTTGTCGTACTTGCCCTGGGAATCCAGCATGTTGCCATAGTTCAGCAGGACTCCACCCAGGCCGACCTGGTCGTTCAACTCGGTTTCGAGTTTGAGCGCCTCTTCATAGTTCTTCGCTGCATCATCCAGCTTGCCCTTCATGACATAGGCGTCGGCAATCTGCCGGACACTGAACGCCAAACCGCCCTTGTCACCGATCTGCTTCTCTATTTCTGCAGCTTGCTGGAGGTTTTGGAGCGCATCGTCCGGCTTGTTGGTCAGTCGATAGGCCGCTCCCAGGGTTTGAAGAACGTTAGCTTTGCCCTGCTGATTGTTGAGCTGTACCGCCAGACTCAAGGCTTGATTCAGATAATCAAAAGATCCTTCGGTTTTGCCTCTCTCAATCTGCACGCCTCCGATCGCCAGCAAGGCGTCCAGGTTCTTCGGATCGCTGGCCAGGACCTTGGCGTACAATTCGAATGATTTGTCGTAGTTCCCTTTACCTTCGTAGATCGAAGCCTGTTCAGCCCAAATGGAGGGATCCTGGGGCATGAGTTTGGCGAGATTGTCGTAGGCTTCAAGCGCTTTGTCGGCATTGTTCTGCACCCGCGCCGTGGCGGCCTGAATCATGTACTTCTCTGCAGCGGGAAGGTTCAGGTTGAGGTCCGAAGCCTTGCCGGAATATTCTTTGGCCTTGTTGCCATCGCCCAGGCGAAGATAGGTCTGCGCTAGACGGGCGTAGGCGAGAGCAAAGCTGGGATCGGCAGCAACAGCTGACTGGAAGCGCTTCACAGCTTCCAGGTCGTTATTCTGGCGCGAAAGTTCCAGGCCTTCACTGTACTGATGAAGCGCATCGACCGAACTCGACGAGGGCGTAAAGGCAGCCGCTTTCATCTGTTCCATCGCTTTATCGGATAGGGTCAAGTTGCTCTGCACGGATTTCGCGAGCTGATCGACGGCCTTGAGTAGAGCCTTCTCATTCACCGCTTCCGCTTTGATCTGAATGATGCGCTCGGTTTTCATGTTTTCGATTTGGGCATCAATTCGGATCTGATCGCCAATCTTGACGTATTCACCCCACACAATCTGGTCGGCGTTGGTGAACTCAGCAATGCGCTTTATCGAAGAATCAAGCTCGGTGTCCGGCGAGATGCGGAGGTCGGTCAAAATTTGATGGAGGCGCTCGGGAGAGACGGTATGGAGGTTTTCAGACTGCCCGACGTCGGTGCGAAGCATTTCGGCAAGGCTCTTCCCCATCCAATCGAGCGACGCATCTCCCGAAGCATTGCGCAAGGGCAAAACCGCAAGCGCAACCTGTGGGCCTGCACCGCTGGATGAGCTGGTAAACTTGCCTCTCAACGAGAATCCAATCATGGCCAAAACGATCACCGCCACAGCGATGCCGATTGCAGGCCAAGGCAAAGTGCGAGCAAAGGGACCGATTGAGGGATGGAAAGCCAGGGTAGCCCCAGCACGCTTTCCCTGCCAGGCTTCGAGGTCGCTCAGCAGTTGAGAGCAGCTTTGGTAGCGCAGCTTGGGATCGCGCTCCATGCATTTCGCGACAACGTTGGCAAGAGGCGCGGGGATGCTCTTGTCATGCTGCGTCACCGGCATCGCCCGTTCCTGTGTACGCTTTATCAAGCTGGCAAGGGCGCTGTCCGCGGCGAACGGCATCTTTCCCGTGAGCAACTCGTAAAAGATCAGTCCCAACGTGAAAAGGTCGGAGCGATGGTCAAGTTGACTACCAAGCGCCTGCTCAGGCGACATGTATTCCATGGTGCCCACAAGTGCGCCGGTCTGGGTCATGCCGTTTGACTCAACCAGTCGCGCCAGCCCGAAATCCATGACGATCACGCGCCCCTGGCTGTCGCGCATGATATTTTGCGGCTTCAGATCGCGGTGGATCACACCGACCGCATGCACAGCCTCCAGCGCACGGCAGACCTGCAGCATGATTTCAACAGCTTCGCCAGGTGGAAACCTCTTCTTTTCGAGGATGATCGAGCGCAGATCGCTGCCCTCGATGAACTCCATGGTGATGAACTTCACACCGTCGGCTTCACCCAAGTCATAGATTCGCACGACATTCTTGTGCGTGACCTGGTGTGACAAGACCAGTTCTTGCTTGAAACGGTCGAGCAGGGCTGCGTTGCCGACAAGATCAGGGCGGATCACCTTGAGGGCAACGATGCGGTCTACTTCTCGATCCTTCGCTTTATATACAGCACCCATGCCCCCGCGACCGAGTACTTGAAGAATTTCGTAGCGTTGCCCGAGAAGGGCTCCCGATGGCAGCAGTGCCTGCCCATCGAAATTCAACGCCACAGGGCCGGATGTTTTTCGCGGCGGCGCGGAAATCAGTGTCGGCGAATCCGGTCCGATCTCAACCGTCATCATCTGATCTGAGTCGGAAGGGCGGGAGGAAGCTGGGAAGGCTATGGTTTCCTGATCGCGATCTGTAGATTTGTTGGGGGGAACGTTCGAGTCCGAAACGGCTGGTCCTACAGCCGTGCCGTCAACAACCGTTTCAAATTCATCAGGACGGAGTGGATCACGTCCTCCCATGGAGTCTCCCAGCGAATAGTGACCGAGACGCTAAGAACGCTTCACTTGCAGAAAAGCGGTAGAGTTGCCCGTCCGCAAAGTATAGCACCGACTAGAGATGTACAAACGCCGGGCAGAGTGGCTGATCAAATGCCGGGAACCGCAAAGGCTCATACTGCGGTTCAGACAGGCAGCTGGGCCTAGGCTTAGCATCGACTACATCGCTTAGAATCCAGGCGGACGCTCTGCGGCAACGTGGAAGGCGCGTTCTAGGGCCATTCCAGCCCTGCCCATGGTGCCTTCCTCGAACAATCGGCCAATCAGGGTAACTCCGTGAGGAACCCTTCTCGGCGGGGAAAATTTTGGCAACGGGTGGTGCGGATCCGGTGCCCAGTCGCTACGGGCTTCTGAAACCTCCACAAATCCTGCCCGCAGGGTCAGCGACGGATGTCCCGTGAAATTCGTGATGGTCAGCATTTCATCGCGGAGAGAGGGAACGAGCAGGAGGTCCACTTGTGAAAATACCCGTGCCATTTCCTGGGCGACCTTGCGCCGGAAGCGGTCGGTTTGCACGAAATCCACGGCAGAGAGAAACCGCGATTGACGGAACACGTTCGGCCAGGCATCCGGAACCTGAACCTTGAGTTCGCTTAGCTTTCCAGAGAGCGTGAGCTCTTCGAAGGCGGCTGCGGCTTCTGCGAAAAGAATCAGATCGAGCGAGTCATAGGGCCAGTCGGGGATCGATACCCGCACCGCTTCCATGCCGACCTCTTTTAAGGTTTCAACTGCCGCGCGATCCACCGCGGTTGCAGGATTCTGCTTCATCCAGTCGGCAATGTAACCAACCCGAAGGCCCTTCACGCCAACGCTAGGATCGAAGTCCAGATGTGAGGGAACGCTAGCGAGATCGCCGGGGTCAGCACCGGAGATCGTGTGCAGAACCAGCATGGCGTCTTCGACGCAGCGCGTCATGGGGCCGAGCTTATCGAGCGACCAGCAGAGCGTCATCGCACCGGTACGGGGCACACGTCCGTAAGTGGGACGTAGTCCGGTGAGGCCGCAACGCATGCTTGGCCCAATAATGCTCCCACCGGTTTCACTGCCCATCGCGAATGCAACCAGTCCAGCGGCTGCGGCGGCACCCGGTCCGGCGCTCGATCCAGAAGATCCTTCTTCAAGCAGCCACGGATTCATGGTCTGCCCGCCAAACCAGATGTCGTTCAGCGCCAGTGCCCCGAGGCTCAGTTTTCCGAGCAAAACCGCTCCCGCTGCATGCAGTCGCTTCACAACCGCTGCGTCCTCGGAGGGCACACGGTCGCGATAAGGTTCGGCGCCGTAGGTGGTGGGAATGCCGGCAGTATCGAGCAGGTCCTTTGCGCCCCAGGGAATCCCGTGCAAGGGGCCGCGGTATTTCCCTGCTGCAATCTCCAAGTCTGCCTGTTTCGCCTGCTTGAGCGCGAGCTCGCGAGTGAGTGTAATCACGCAACGCAACCGAGAATCAAATTGCCCGATTCGTTTCAGGTAGATATTCGTGAGCCGCTCGGAGGTGAGCTTCCGCTGCTCAATCCAGCGAGAGAGCTTGGCTACAGGGGCAAAGGCAATGTCCTCCTCGTTAGACGGAAGCGGTCCGGAATCCGCGGGGCTGCGGATGAATCGGTCCCGCGCAGGACCAGGGGAAACTCCAGGCAGTACAGGATTCCACTTCGTTGCTGGAGAAAGCGTAGCTTCCATTGCTACTTTGCGCGGTCCGGTACGACGCTCGTAGAGCGAGGCCATGTTGCTGCGCCAACTGGTGGCTGCCTGCTCACGATCTGCCTCACCTAACTCGACTTGGACCAACTTTTCTGCTTCCTTGAAGGTGTTCGAAGAGACCTCCGGTCCAACCTGCGGCCCAGTACCGAATGCGGGCGGGGTGCCTGGCGGGGGCTCGGTCTGTGCAAGAACGCGAGAGCCGGTAGCAGCTCCAAGCAGGCTCAGGGAAGCTGACATGAAACGGCGACGAGAGTTAGGCATGGTGATCCTTTTTGAGGCGCGGTTAGCTCGCGCAAGAAAACAACAAACCTTACCACAGAGAGCATGCAGATCCCAGAGAAAGGCCGCAGAGGGAATCACCGTATGCGGATCGCGTTCGCCCTTGAACAACAAAGTTGCAGGGATGCAACCGAGCTAGTGCGCCTTCCATTCCCGCGGATATTCGATATACGACTCATTGAGGTCCGAGATCGCCGGACACCCGAGCAGGCGCATGGTGCGCTCGACATCTTCCCACAGAATCTGGATCGCCTTCTTCACGCCATGGTAGCCTCCAGCCGCCAGGCCATACGCGTAGGCACGGCCGATGAGCACAGCGCGCGCGCCCAAGCAAAGAGCTTTCACGATATCAGTGCCGCGGCGGATACCGCCGTCCATCAGAACTTCGGTCTGATCTGCAACCGCCGCGACAACTTCGGGCAAGGCGCGAATCGTAGGATACACTTCGTCCAATTGGCGGCCGCCATGGTTTGACACCACAACTGCCGCAGCTCCTTCGCTTACCGCCCGCCGGGCGTCTTCGGCGGTGAGGATTCCCTTAACCACGAGGGGTCCCTTCCAGAGTTGACGAATCCATGAGAAGTCGGCCCAGGAAACAGCGGACTGAGCCAACGAAGCACTCACGTCAAGGAGTTCCATCGGCCCCTTGCCGGGAATCACGATGTTTTCTAATTTCGGCAGGCCGCCATCCATCAGGAATCCGGCCAGCCATTGCGGATGTGACATGACCTCGGGGAGAAACGGCATCTTGGAGAAGATGCCCCCGCCCAGCAACTCCTTCATGCCATTTCGAGGGTCGCGTTCGCGCAGGCCAGCAACAGCGGTATCCACCGTGATGACAAGTGCCGAAAACCCCGCCTTCTGCGCGCGTTCGATTGCGCCTTCGGCTGCAGGGCGACCGCCCACCAAATAGAGTTGATACCAGGCCGGTCCGGTGGTGGCCGCTTTAACATTCTCCAACTTGTGACCGGAGATGGTCGACAGGATGTAGCCAGTACCTGCTTCTCCTGCAGCACTGGCAGCAGCCACCTCACCACCTGGATGCATCATTCGGCTGTATCCAACCGGAGCAAGCATCGCCGGGAAAGAAATCTCGCTACCGAGAACCGTAACGCTCAAGCCGCACTGCCCAAATGCCACTGCCTGGCGCGGGCGGAAGAGGATGTCGCGAAATGCGCGCGTGTTCTCGCCCAACGTGATTTCGCTCTCAGCACCCCCGTCGAGGTAGTCAAAGACGGCTCTCGGCACCCGCTTTTCCGCGAGCCGCCGAAGATCGCTGATGTTGACTACTTGCGATGGGGAAAATTTCATCAATGCAACCGGGTACTCTTTACTTCGCCGGACGCGTCATCTCGACGTCTAATGTGATCTGAATATCATCGCCAACTGCGCCTGCCGCACCATTCACTCCGAAGTCTTTCCGGTTAATCTTCGTGGTTGCTTCTGCACCCATGCGGATTCCGTTCATGGCAGATGTTTCCTGCGAGGGGCCATCCACGTCGAGGACCACTTCTTTGGTCGTGCCGTGAATGGTGAGGTCGCCAGTAATCTTCAACTTGCCCTGCCCCGCGGACTCGGCTTTCTTCGATTTGAAGGTGATCGTCGGATACTTGGCCACATCGAGAAAGTGGTCGCTGCGCAGATCGTTGTCCCGCATCTGTACGCGGGTATCCACCGAAGAGGCATCGATCGTCACATCAATTTGAGTCTTCGAAACATCCCCGGGATCATAGACCACCGTTCCCGTCGTCTTCATGAACTGCCCTCGCACAGTCGAGATGCCAAGGTGACGCACGGAAAATTGCGATGCCGTGTGATTCGGATCGATTTGCCAGGTCCGGGGTTCTGCAACTGCCAACGAAGCGTAGGCGATGAGGGCAAAAGAAAAAAGTCGTTTCATATCTCTCTCATTCTGTAATTTACCCGGGAAGCCCGGGGGCACTCCGATTATCGTGAATAGCAGGCTGAGGCGTCAAAGCATCCTTTGGGAAATTACATGGTGCGAAACGCTGACCATTGATGGTCGGTGCAGATTTTGAATTCTCGCCAGCGGCGATAGCGTCCCCCGCTCATGAGAAAGGGGCGATGCGAGCGACGATGACGCGCCCTTTTGGGCGGGGATCCTCACTGAGAGAGGTTACAGCTGGTCCCGGTATCGTTCGAGTCCAATGCGAACCAGCTGGCTTCTGCTGCGCACACCGGTTTTTGCGAAAAGCTGCTGCAAAGTGGCCTTGCTTGAGCTTTCCGACACGCCGATTTTATCGGCAATCTCCTTGTTCAGAAGTTCGGGAGCATCAGAATTGATGATTGGATATGCCGCTCTATGCTTCCAAAAACAGTGAACGGGCATGACCGATTGAACTAGGTGTCCATTTCGCACCTGGGAGGAACGAGAGGGACCGTTGCAGGAACCAAACATTCAGCAACGCGCAATGGGAGGACTACGGGCGCGATCACTTGTGGAGGGTTAGGCCTCAATCGCCCGCCCTCCAGACACACAGTCCGTTTGTCATGGAAGCCTGCTGCAGATACAAGTCCTTACGACGCATGTTTAGGTGATGCCTGAGCCAGAATATCGATCAGCGGTTTGGCCGCGGCGGGAATAGTGACCTTATTTTCCCGGACAATCTGCTTCGCGTCTAGTTCCTTCCCATAGAGATTCTTATTTGCGCCCCCGTCAGATCTCAGCGTAGAACCGGCCAGGGAAATTCCTCCAAAGATGCCTCGCGCTCGCGAATAGGAAAGAATCTCAGCTTTCATGGCTATGTCCGTTTCGGCCGACGTGGTTCGGCCAACTGGTCCTGCGGCTGCGGAAGCATCTGCTCCGAGTTTCACCTTGCTGGACATGACGGAGTTTGCTCCCTTCTCATTCATTACCAGCAGAACGAAATCGGTGGCTTCACCACCAATTTGGAAACCGATACTAGCGCCTTCTAGGGCAAACATGGCAGGAGCGCTCCAAGGCCCCCTAAAATCTTCTCCAGTTCGGCAGAGAATAGCGCCACGCCCGTAACTTGCTCCAATGCCCAAACCGGCCTTTTTGACAGACGGAAACACAACCACGCACTCCGCCTTATCTAAAAGGTCTTTGGGAATTCCCTTTTCGGGCATTGCCATAATTTCTTTCAGGACATCTGCCGATTCCTTGAGACGATCCTCTTCCTTTTTCTGTCCCACCACGGACACGACACAACAGAGACACATCATAGAGGTCAAAAGTGCTTTCATGACCCGGCTCCTTTCTGCCGACTGAACCCTCAGGGGAAGTCCTACTCATCCTGCCTGGCGCGACACACCAGGTTTAGGAACACTTTGCTTAGGCTGCCCTCAGCAGCCTGGCGCGGAGGCGTGTGAACTCCTCATCCGTAATCGACCCGGAGACCTTAAGTCGATCAAGCTTTTCAATTTCGTCCGCCAAGCTGAATCCAGCCACATTTCTAAGCTCATTCCGGGCCTGCTGAATCCGCGTAACATTGCGCTCAGAGATCCCTTTCCCTTGGAAAATCATGTACGCCAACACACCCACGTATGGAAACAGGATGACGCCGATTACCCAAAGCGCTTTACTCCATCCCGACATATCTTCCCGTCGAAACAGGTCTCCGAAAACAGAGATTGCCAACCAGAACCAAAGCACGAAAACAAACAGGGTCAGCACATCCATAAAGAAGTTGGCGAAGCTGAAGCCTCCCGCAAACAGCATATATATCCTTTTATATTTACGCTTCACTACTCTCTCGCAAAGTAAGGGAGCGCCAGCAGGCCTGCGCACTGGCAAAACTTACAGCCTGACATACCTAATGGCAGTCGAAAGCGGTGAACCAGACCCGAGAACTGGCTTGCTTGCGCGGTTTGCCGAATCCTGGGCGGAAAGGATGCGAATGGTCTCGGCCTAATGAACCGGCGGCGTGAACAGGATTAACCGAAAATTCATCGATTCCAAACGGCCAGCAGAGGAGAGATTCGTAGAAACAGTTAATGGCGGTCGGATCGAGATGCAGAATTGGCTATATGGCCATTTCTCTCTTTGACGCTTACTACGTCAAGACGTAACATTTGGCCCGAGAGAGGGCTATCGGCAACGCCTTCAAACACCTGCTGCCGATCTGGGCCTTTCTTTCCATTGTCGATCTCGCGATCGTTCCCGTCACTAACTTGGACGACAATCGTTGCGCCCGTTGCCACCGCTAATGTGGCCTCGAAGTCCTCCTTATAGATTTTGTGCGCGACCGCGGGATAGTGGTTCAGCCAATAGGTTTCTCTGGGCTCGGAGACTTCGATCTTCCATTGCGACCAGTCCGGCGTGCTCACGACACCCCCAATCTTTAAGTAAGGATGCGTGGGATCAGGCGTCACGCCACCGGCGATGGTGGTAGGTTCAAAAATTCCACGAATTCGGAGGGTTACGTCGTAAACCGTTCCCGCCTTCCCTGCAAACGTGAATGAGCGCTCGTGTTTCCGATCATGGAGGCAAGTGTCTGGCTGCGGCGGGTATTCACCGGTGCACTCGTCGTGCAGGAAAAGCCTATGCAGCCCGATGACACCCTGCTTGGAGTCATCTCCTTGGGTCATCTGCGCGTTACGGAGACTCACCTGCATGGAACCAAGCTTTCCGCGATCGCAGGCGATAGGGGCAAGAAAATAAAGCGACAAGGCCAGAATCTCTTGTCGTCGGTACCTCAGCATCGTCGTGGCTAGTAGAGAGGCCATAGAAGAGATATCAAGGGCTGCTTCAAAGATCCTGGCCAAGAATAGTCTTCCTGCTGCCGGCCTGCAACACCACGCGCCCGCCTATCGGAACGCAGAGTCAGCAACGGAAGCGAGAGTAGGGCCCCATAGTCGGGAGTACCTGTGGCTGGAGTGGCAAAGACATTAGACCTCCGCCCGGACGTTCGGGCGTAAGGTGAGTGAGCCGTCGTCATTCAGCTTCTGATGACAAGCCCAGCGCACCGGATACCGCATTCCCTTGACCTCAATTTCTGCTTTAAGCCTCAACCCTTTCCAGTCGGGGATATTTGGCAAAACGAATTGTGCCTGACGAATCTTTCCCGGCAAGGGATACCCCGCATCCAGGCAGCCGCTGGTAAGCACTCTTCCATCGGGGCTTTCCAGAGAGACTCGTAATACGCCCGGCACTCCGGCGATTCCGTCATTGGCAAAGCCCACGATGAGTCCGAGGTAGCTTGCGTCCTTATAGCTCCAAATGAACGACGGCCTCACGCGGTAGCCAAGCTTGCGATTGATCCCGTCGAATGCGGCTGGGTAAGCTCGATAGTAGGCGGCTAGATTTTGTGCGCTGATCTGGTGGAAGTTCCACAGTGACCAGTAGTTCGCCCCTATATCGATCACGTGTGCGATCATGTTCTCCGCTGGCGATATTCCTTCATGAGCTTTGGTCGGATCCGGTAGCTTGCCGGGAAGCCCCTGCTCCAGCAATGCGGCGGTCCATGGTGGCCGATTACTGAGCGCCTCAATTTGCTCGTTTTCAATAAAAATAGTGTCGCTGCGAATCCAGTTATTGCTGCGAACTGTTCGATCCACCAATTCTGAGTTGCCGACGCGGCTATAGTCCGGTTGCGTGTTGGTCAACAGAGGAGTCTTTTTGAAGTTCGCAAGTTGCACTTCTAGCATTTTGACCCATGTGCGCTCCGCAGTTTGGTAGTCAGGAAACGGATTGTTGGCAAATGGCCAAGTGTGCCCTTCCCCCCAGAAGCCGTACATGAAAGTATCAATGAACTCGATCTGCGGACTACCATCAAACTCCGCGGCCAAGGCCTCAACCAGCTCTTTGAACGCCTGCTGAAAAACGGGATGATCGTATCGCGGCTGATATTTGGAGTGCGGATTCGACAAATACCTTTGTGCTGAGCTGCTACTTTCTTGGTCGCTGAGCACCAGGTCAACTTTGGGAACCTTGTCAAGAACGAAATCGGGCAACGCAGGTGCGTGTGTGTAGTCCGGAGCGCACATCTGGATTCGCAGTCCGACCCGTTTATTGCTCTCCTTTGCTAAATCAAAGACCAGTTTCAGGTAGTCGGGCAAATGAATACTCCCAGGACGTGGCTGCACCTCCCGCCATGTTGGACGAACATAAAGTTGCTGACCGAGAGGAAATTTGACCAAATCTTCGATCGCCTGCGAAATATTCTCCGACTTGATTTCGTCGGTGCCACTATCCGCGGTGATGTAGGTGACTAATCCCTTGCCGTAGTTTGGCACGACTTCGTCCGTGCGCGTCGTCGTCATCACCACGTCATCAGAAGGAATGACAGCGTCAGGCGGATATTGCGGAAACGGACCTTGATTCAAACGGTCGGTAACCTGTGGGCCCGCGCCGAAATCGTACTTTCCCCAAAGATGCGCGGAGACTTTCCCCTCCGCCTTCCCTCCTGCAAGTTCTCCGGCCAGGGCAACTGCGAGCGTGCTTTTGAAGAAATCTCTGCGTTGCATAGCGTGACCTTCTTCTGGAGTTCAATGAGTTTCGACCGCAATCGGCCGGGCACAGAAATCTAACAGCCGACATTGTAAAAGATCAGAAAACCTCCCTGACAGCCTCGAAGTCGAGCCCGGCTTAGCCGAGCGAGAGATGGGCGGCAATCGTGAGTAGGACATTTGTTGGCGGGGTGTCGACAACTCCTTGAAAACAATGGCGGCGGAGGGATGGCATTGGCCGCGGATTCAGGGGACAAAATCCCCGGTAAACCACCTGAAGTTTGGGGATCTTGCGAGCGCTCCGATATTATATGCCGTCTCCCTGGGTTGCATTGACTCGGCAGCTTCGCAGAATTAAGATTCGCGCGTGTGATTGGAAAAACCATCTCGCACTACCATGTGGTTGAGGAACTCGGCGCTGGCGCGATGGGGCTCGTATTTAAAGCCGAAGATGTCAGGCTCGGCCGCTTTGTTGCACTGAAGTTCCTGACTGACAGCGCATCCAAAAACCCGCAGGCACTCAGCCGTTTTCAACGGGAAGCCAAGGCTGCTTCGGCATTGAATCATCCGAACATTTGCACCATTTATGAGATTGATGAGGTCGACGGGCGAACCTTTATCGCCATGGAGCTGCTCGAGGGACAAACGCTACGGCATCGGATCAGCGGCAAGCCCATGGAGATCGAAATCCTACTTGACCTCGGCATTCAGATCACAGATGCCCTAGACGCTTTCCATACGAAAGGTATTGTTCACCGCGACATCAAGCCCACTAATATTTTTGTCACCACGCGCGGTTACGCCAAGGTATTGGATTTCGGCATCGCAAGATTTTTTCTCAAGCCTGAGAACGCCACCACAAGCACTGGCGAATCCGAAGATCACCTCACGAATGTGGGTATAAGTGTGGGAACCGCAGCTTACATGTCCCCAGAACAGGTGCGCGCACAAGATTTGGATGGACGTACGGATTTGTTTTCCTTCGGCGTTGTTCTCTACCAGATGGCCACGGGGAAGCTGCCATTTCAAGGATCCAGTTCCGGCCTCATTACCGATGCCATCCTTCATAGCGATCCCGTAGAACCCAATCGAGTCAACCCCGAGATTCCACCGGCGCTTCAGGAGGTGATTCGGAAGTCTTTGGAAAAGGACCGGGATCTGCGTTATCAGCACGCGTCAGAGATGCGGGCTGAGTTAGAGCGGCTCAAGCGAGATGCGGCTTCGGGCAGAATGACCCTTCTTAAACCAGAATCGAACCCAGGATCGACTGGCCGTGCCTCATCGACCACCAAGCAGTTGCCAGGCTCATCGTCAACAACCTCTTCACGTCCCCGCAGGATTTCCAAAATCATTGACTCAATTGCGGTCCTGCCTTTCAAGAATGTAAGTGGCGATCCTGACCACGAGTACCTCAGTGACGGCATCACTGGCAGTCTTATCAACAATCTGGCTACGCTGCCGAAGTTGAGGGTAATGGCGCAAAGTACGGTTTCCAGGTTCAAAGCCAGAGAAATCGACGCTCAGGTGATAGGTCGTGAGCTTAATGTTCGCAGCGTTCTCGCCGGAAGGATCAGGCAAAGCGGCGGCTCGTTACGAATTGGGACGGAACTTGTCGATGTAGCGACTGGCTCTCAACTTTGGGGCGCGGAATACGACCGCAAGCCTGGTGACATCTTTGTCATCCAGGATGAAATTTCCAACGAAATTTCTGACAAATTGCGCTTGAAGTTGACTCGAGCAGAAAAGAAACAATTGACCAAGCGCCACACCGAGAGCGCGGAAGCGTATCGGCTTTATCTCAAGGGGCGTCACCACTGGAACCAGTGGACCGAACAGGGTTTCTATAAGGCCATAGAATATTTTCAGCAGGCGATCGAGAGAGATGCCGGTTACGCCCTGGCATACGCCGGACTGGCCGATTGCTATGTATTGCTGGGATGGAACAGCTATCTCCCGCCCCTGGAAGCATTCCCAAAGGGGAAATCGGCTGCCAAGGCTGCGTTGCAACTCGACCCGTATCTCGCCGAAGCCCACACATCATTGGCGGCGGTGTTGTGGCTTTACGATTGGCAATGGGACAACGCTCAAACTGAATTTAAGCGCAGTCTGGAACTCGGCCCCGCATATCCCACCGCCAACCATTGGTACGGGGAATATGCGATGACCATGGGCCGACACGACGAAGCCATGGCTAGGATGAAGAATAGCCATGATCTCGACCCGTTGTCGCTGATTATCAACGTCGCAATCGGGTGGCACTTGTACTTTAACCGACGTTACGACGAAGCCGTCGAGCAACTGCGTCGCACGGTCGAATTGGACCCTAACTATCCGGTCACATACTGGATTCTCGGGGTTTTGCTGAGGAAGACCGGGTGTTATGAAATGGCCATCACGGAAGGGGAAAAAGGGGTAGACCTGTCAAACGGCAGTCCTCTGATTCGTGGGGCGCTTGCACACACCCTCGCTACCGCTGGAAAAACAACGGAAGCACGTCACATACTGGACGATATGGCAAGACTAGCCAAGCAAAAATACATCGCGCCCTATTTTTTCGCCGGCATCCACGTCGGATTGGGAGACAAGGAACGCGCAATTGAATACTTGGAAAAATGCTATACCGAGCATTCCCATTGGCTAATCTATATTGATAAAGATCCGAGCCTGGACGGCTTACGGGATGATCCACGGTTCCAAGACATAGTCCGGCGCATTGCCATCCCTTCGATGGCTGCCGCTTCCACCAACGGGTAACCGTCACGCGACCCAGTGCTTGCTTGACTCTTTCTGTCTTCGGAACGCAGCAATTCCCTTTTGAAGACCACGCGATGATTGTGCTGAGGGAAAACCCCTACTGCGTGCGATCAAGAAACTCCTCGTTCCAAGCCGCTCGAATCGCCTCCAGTTTCGCCCTATCAAAAGTAGTGGAGGCGTCGTCAAACCCAGCTAGACTCGTCACTCGACTGTGAATCTCCTCCAAATCGGTCGAGAGCGGGTACAGCTCAGGATACCTTCTTGAAAGCAGGACTCCGATCTTGACGGCGTCGTCCCAAGTCAATTTCTCAGCCATAAGATTCTCTGCAGGATTCGGGAAATTATCCTACAACTTAAGGCTGAAACAAAGAGCCTCGGGGAGCCTACTGAAAACTGGACTGCGCCTGAAGGTCAATCACCAGTCCCGGCAATTGGACGGCAAAGCGTTGGCCTGCGGCAGATTGTGCTCCCCAAAAATGGAGGGTTCCAGTTCTGGCGATAACCGGCGGGCCCACGCCAAAAACAAATACCCGGATGGCGGGGAATCCTGGGCGCAGATCCTGGTGCTAAAAAGCCTGGCCTCCTCGATGTGTAACTTGCGCACATTGAACAGGCCAGTTCCAGCTCACTGCTTCTTCTTTCACTGATGAGCAGATTTAGGATCGTCTATTATTTCTGGGCTTCCAAGCGCTACAAAACGCCACTCTCAATCTCCCCTGAAGGGGCTGAATCAAGCCTCTTTCCCAAGATCCTGACACTCAACTTTTATGCCCGGTCGTCTTCAGGTCGTTGTTCGTGTCTCTCAGGCCGCGGTCGTGGTGTCTCGCCCCTAGGCCGTAATCGGGTATCGGCCCAGCCAAACTACCGTTGGTTCGGTATCAAACCAGGTTGCAAGAAATTGCCATACTAACGCTGCCACGTTCGTCCTCACTGCTGTCTTATGTCACCTCGTTCCAAACAGAGTAGTAAAGCGCGGAACCTGCAGCATGCCTCCAAGCCTTCGTCGCCGCTGATGACAGAGAAATCGAAGCCGACGAGAAACGGCTTAGACAAATTCGAGAAGTTTCCGCCAGCTACCTTGCTGCGATGGAACGAACACGGGACCAAACTGAGGGAGACAGCATGACAGACAAACCGCGCGTGACGCTGCCCGGAAAAGTCGAGAAGGTGATCAAGCCTGCCGCGAACGAACCCGAGAAGGCTCAAATTGCGATCGAAGGAGCGGATCCGCTCTACCGTGAAATCCGTATTGAAAACGCTCTCACGGATGGTGATGGTCAGGAAGTCCACCTTGACCAAGACGATGAAGTCGACGTGACAGGGGCAGCAGACAAAGTCTCAACTGATTTTCAAGATCGAGGAGAGTCTAGCGAGGAGGATCTCGAGGAACGCAACGCCTCCTAAGCGAGCAGCTTTCCCGACCGCTCTGGCAGACTTTCTTTGGTGCACTTGGACGAGCACATGTTCTAAACAGTGCGGCTCCTGCTGCCGAGCCGCCTGACTACAACACCGTTCGCAACGATATTCTGTCTACCGGCTTGGACATCCTTGTTTGAGATCTGCCGCTCGACTCACACCCGCAAGAAGAGCAAGAGACTCGCCTCAAGGGAGTGAATCACCACAGGCATACCCTCAGCGAACATCGCGGATTGACGCGATTGCTCAAGCGGGAGCCGATGACCTGTAATGCTGCTTGAAACCCGGCCTCCATTGCAGATACAACCACGGGCCACGGTCCCAGCTGCATCTGGCGAACCTCGAGGATCATCCTATCGGGCAAACTATTAGGAGCAACCAAATGTGTGACTACTCCCTCATGGCGCTTCCAAATCGGTTAGCCGTATGTGGCGATGAACTGGTTGTACACAGGTTCGAACTCGGGAGCCTGGGTTTGGCCTCTGCGGTGGATATTCTGCGCACGGCCGCCGAACAAGAGACAAACCTAGAGCTTTCTTTTTTTCAGAAATTAAAGAGATGGTGTTATCCTCCCGCGCAAGCCGAATGCACGGCAGTCTGTGTGCCGCCCGGAGCGCGCCTGTTGCTCCGGGATATCCCCGCCAAAATGCAGCAACAGTTTTGCTTGTGTTGTTCGGTACAAGAGGTCACGTTTACGCAAATTGGCACCGTTGGATTTCGAGATGCGGTGCGTTTTGCCAATGATAAAGAACTCCTCTTGCAGCGCCTCACTGAAGGTCAACGGGTTCGCGTGCTAGCCCTTTCGACCGAAGAGCCGGACTTCCCTGCTGTTCTGAAAAGCGCGGTGTTATCCGAAGCGCATTTGTAGCAGCTGCCACGTCGTCCTGTCCCATTGCTCGCGTCATAATGGCTTTGTGAAATGGCGCGAGTCGCACGACTCCGCGGAAAGCACTATCCCGTTTGTTCCGCCTTTTCTCGTGCTCTGAGCCAGGAACGCATTCCTGGAGCACGCTACAACCAGAGTGGCATATCATGACGCTTCCTAAAATGTCTGGCTTCCAGCAAGTTGCATCTCAGTCTTCGGATCGTCGTCTTATGCCAAACGAAAATGCGTTGGAAGCCCGTTATCAGGCCCTGTCCGTCCCTTGTGCCTGCGCGACACTTCGTCGTGCCAACCGAGCGGTGACACAGCTGTACGATCTTGTGCTCGCACCCGTCGGAATCAAAGCAACACAATTCATGGCCCTCAAATCAATATTCGAAGCCGGTGAGATCGCGCAATGCGTCTACGCTCGAGAGTACGGAATCGCGATTGAGACGCTCTCCCGGCGCTTAGGCAGCCTTCGGCGCAAAGGGCTAGTCAAGATGCGTCGAGGAGACCATCACGGCGAAAGACTGTATCGAATCACCGAAAGCGGTTTAGAACTGCTGTTCCAAGCGATGCCTTATTGGGAACGTGCGCAGTATCGCCTGCGTACCCGTCTCGGCGAGGATGGCTGGCACGCGTTACTCCAGATGTGTGAATGTGTTTCCCGCGCCGCAAAAGAAGCAGAGCAGTTTCGCGTGCGAAATGACTTGCAGTTCGTGGCGGCCAATTATTTGACGGAATTGAGAGCAGGGACGCACTAGACTCGCTGTTGTCACTAGGCCCCGGTTTTCCCCCTCTCTCGTGGTATCGTCGCCGGGCGGGCAAAACCGTCCAAAATTGCTCAATCGGCTTTCCCGGTTTCTCGTCTCGCTTCTGCCTTTTTGTGCCTGTACCAGAACAGGTACAGAAGAGCAGCAACTCCTCCAATTCCTAGCAATGCAAGGAGGCAATAGAGTACAGGCTTGTAGTAGCTTCGCAAGCTGGAAATAATCGTGGTTCCATAAATACGGCCGAGCAGAGCCACGATCAAGAAGCGCACCGTCCTCCCGAGGCTCAGGGCAGCCACGAACTTTTTCCGCGGATACTGTAAAACGCCAGCCGCCATCAGGACTGGCACCATGGGAAAAGGCGGCGGCAGGACGGCGCTTACGGCAATTGTTGCGAAGCCTCGTTTCTTGAACCTGTCGTAGACTCTCTGAATCTTGTTTTTGCCAATCTCCTTTTCAAGGGTCTCTTCCCCGCCCTTTTCGGCGAGCCGATAGGTCAGGTATCCTCCGAGAACAGCGCCAGCCACTGCCATCACAGCGTAGTACAGCCACCATTCTCTTCGGTGCGCCGACAGCAGAATTACGAAGATGTCCATTCCACCCGGAATGGGTATGGCGGAGTTATCGATAATGCCAAGCAAGATCAGACCCGGTCCACCGAGTCGGTGAATCCAGGTCCACACCCCGGTTTCGACCAGGAGCAAACCCAGGATTTTTGTCCATTCCACTTTTGCTTAGAAGCAATTCGAGGCGTGGAGGGCAAACATAAACTTATGCGTCAAATTCTCCAGCCAAAGTATTAAATACTTGCTGGTTATGGGCATAAGTGCGGAAAGGTCCCGGTCCCGGCGAGCGCCGCGAAATCCTTTCAGCGAGCGTAGACGAGAAAACCGGGCAGATCTCGGCGCTCGCTGAATTAGCGACAGCTGATTTCACTTCGCTGATTATTTGTTGGAATTGCTTCCCGACGGGCAGGTCTTCGCAACGTGCTTGAAGCTCTCCACCGTAAGAGTCGGCTGCTGTGTTGCTGACGTACTCGCCGGATTGTTCGTAGCCGATGCGGACATCGACGACCCGGTGATTTTTATCTCATGTCCAACGTGTTCACTTAGTTTTGAAGTATCCCCCTCCAGCCGGTAGGTTGTTCCATTATCGGCCACCAAAGAGTAATTTCCATCCGACCCTTGCAGGCAGCCTCGCACCGTTGTTTGCGCTGACGCCGCCGTCCCGGTCTGGTTTGAGCCGGTTTGCGGGTATTGGCTTTGTGCCGAGAGCCACGCAGCCGAAGCCAGCAAGCTCAGAGTGAGCAACAATGTTTTGATCATGAAGCTCCTCCTTTCTCATATCGATTCGATAGCACGGACGGCATGTGGGGTTTTCCAGTTTCCCCGGCGAAAAGCGCAAATCCTGGGGTAACCACTTGAAATCAAAGAGGATTTTGACGCGAAACCATCGCCTCAGTTTTGCGCATCGTATTACGGACGACACCTGGCCAAAGGGGGTTTCCATGAAGCATTTACTACTTAGTGCGGTGTTGTTCCTGGCCACAACCGCCCTTGCCCAGCAAGAGGGACAACACCCCCCAACAACTACCCCGCCAACGTTCCCGGAAGGCCGGGAAACTCCGAGGCAGCCATTACCGCCAGATACACAGGCTCCGCCAGCCGAGACCATGCCCAGCCAAAAGGTTGAAGCACAGATCTCGGATCAACTCACGGCCGAGCCCAGCCTTTCGAACAACAACATTGACGTGCGAGTCGACGACAACTCTGTCGTACTGTCTGGAAGCGTCGAGACCGTGGGGCAGCATGATCTCGCTGTCCGCATTGCACGTTCGAATGCAGGCGCGCGACGGGTGGTCGACAGAATCAAGGTAAGACAACAAACATAGACTTTCGAGGAGTAACTATGAAGGTGAAAGAAGTCATGAGCGTCAACCCGACTTGCTGCACGACCACCGACACGGTGCAGCAGGTGGCAAAAATGATGTGCGACTTGAATGTAGGTTCCATCCCGGTTATTGCCGATCGCCAGTCGCGCGCGCTAATGGGCATGATCACAGATCGCGATCTGTGTTGCCGAGTGCTGGCGCTGGGGCTGAACGCGACGTCCACGCCAATCCAGGAGTTTGTTTCTTACAATCCGGCGATATGCCGTGACGGGGAAAACGTTGAGAGTTGCGAACGCTTGATGCAAGAACACCAGGTTCGACGTATTCCGGTGGTGGACAAAGAAAATTGTGTCATCGGGATTGTTGCCCAGGCCGACCTAGCGTTGAAAGATAAGGCAGAGCGGGTGCACAAGACAGTGGCTGAAATTTCGAAGACTACGCGGCCATCTATCCCGGCCGCATGATCCTATGGCGGGTCCGGACCGGACCCGCCACTTCATTCTGGAGCCGAAAACCATGCACGCCTATGGATTACATACAAAAGTCTTGCTGGACGGTGGGGATCCGCACGAAACCCAGAGCATCAGAGATCTCATGGGATTCCTCGATGGGCAGACTACGAACCCCACGTTTGTGGCTAAAAATCCCGAGGTTCAGCGCCAGATTGCCTCCGGGCACAAACTGTCGTTGCAGGAACAGAAACAGGAATACAAAGCGATTGTCCAACAAATTTCACCCCTAGTTGGCTCCGCCGGCGTTTCGATCGAAGTGTTTGCTGACTTTGACACACCCGCCGAAGAAATGGTCCGTCAAGGCGAGGAGATGTTCTCTTGGATTCCAAATGCGTATATCAAATACCCCTGCCTTCGCGAAGGTCTACGGGCAGCAAAGCTTTCGGTAGAGAGAGCGATGCGCGTAAACATGACCCTGTGCTTCTCGCAGTCTCAAGCCGCGGCCGTATATGCCGCGACCAAGGGCAGCAAACACCCTGTCTATGTCTCGCCGTTTGTCGGCCGGCTCGACGATCGCGGCGATAACGGGATGCAGGTGATCGAAAACATCCAAAAAATGTATGCCCGGGGTGATGGTCACGTGCAGGTGCTCGTGGCAAGCCTGCGCAAGATTGAACATTTGTTCTACGCCTTTCAACTCCGTTGTGGACTTGTCACGGCGCCAGCAAAACTTTTGGAGGAGTGGGCCACCCGACACTTTTCTCAGCCCGGAGAAGATTTTGTTTATCCAGCCACCGATAAAAACGGCAGATCGCTTCGGCCGATTCCCTACCAGGACCTGGACCTAAATGCTTCGTGGGAGAACTTTGACCTGAAACACGAGCTCACGGACAAAGGTATCAAGAAATTTGTGAACGATTACAGGAGCACCATTGCTCCCGCTGCATGATGCGTTTTTAAGTGCGATATTGCAGGCGTCCGGGGATGCCAAGGCACATTGATGATGCAGCCTCTCGGTTCGTCTTCGATCATGAGCAAAGCTGCGAGGTAACCCGATCATAGCCGCGCATCCGCTCGCAAATGACCCAGCGTGTACCTACGCAGCCGTGGCGGAGCCGCCGGGATTCGGCGTCCCAAGGAACGAATGTCAGCAACGGCTTGACACGCTCTTCGCTCGAAGCGAGCGCCCCACCCAATTGATCCGTCCTATCGCTAGCCTAGATACGCAGATTGGATGCAATGGATGCTGGTTCAGGCTGGTCAGGGGGGCGCCCACTTCCGGACAAGTTGCTCGACGATTGTGCCTTTGCTTAAACCACACCCGGACAAACAGATTGGCACCCGTGCAGCATCGAAATTGCTGCCGACTAGGCTCGACCTCGGTGCACACTTGATTACAGGCGCTGCCGAATCACTGATCGAACTCCGACTTCGCGGTGGGGAAATCCAACTCAGCCGGGGGCGCACTGCCTTTGTCAGTGAACCTACGGGCCGTGTATACCGCAATCCCCGCCATGGCCTATTTGTCTTGCAGACGCGCCTCCTGGGCAAATACCGCTGGTTCCTAAATGGGGAAGAACCGGAGTTCAGTTGCGGCTCAAACATCGAGCAGCATAGTTGGATGGGTTACTACATTCAGGCTCCCTCCAACTGGAGGAAAACCCAAACTCAGGAAGCAAGTCCATTGCAGGAAACGATTGAACTGCGGAGCAAACGTTTTGTAGGCGAAGGAATGCGTGAAGACATTCAGCTCACCAATCACACACAGATCGCGACCGAGGTTCGGCTTGAACTACAGTTCGAGCCCGAATTCCTGGCTCCTGAGGAAGCCGAGGGAAAGCGCCGGCAACACGGGAAGATTTCAAAGCAATGGCGAAAAGTTAGTCCAGGCGAATGGGAACTGCAGATCGGATATTTTGCAAAACATCACTATGCCCATCAGCACGAATCCGGGGAGGCAGAGTTCCGCCGCGGCTTAATGTTGCGCATTCAGAATTCGGATTCGGATCCGCACTATTCAAGAAACCGGTTGGGGTTCCAGGTCCATCTTCCGCCGCACGTGGTCTGGAAATGCTCTCTCGAATGGCTGGCAACTGCGCACGGGAAATTGTTACCAGCGCCTTCGCCGCGCCCGATTGTCACAGCCTACGATCGTAAGCGATCGAGCTATCTCAGCAATGTCACCGGATTCACAGTAACAGCCGACGACTTGCGTCAGGTGGTTACAAAAACAGCAAGAAGAGCAACGCTGGATTTATGTGCGCTTCAGATGTTCGACTTCGAAGACGGCCGGGAGGTAACGGTCGCTGCGGGCGTTCCAACCTATATGGGGGTGTTTGGGCGGGACTTGATGGCTTCCGCTTGGCAAGCTGCCTTGCTCGGACCTGAACTGGCGCTGGGGACTCTTCGAATACTGAAGCAGCAACAGGCAACGGAAGTGAATGACTGGCGGGATGCTGGGCCTGGGCGCATCGTACACGAAATGCACACCGACCCACTTTCTGTGCTCAACATCCGACCGAAGTCGCGGTATTACGGCTCCGCCTCCGGCGCCTTCTTGTACCCGATTCTTCTTTGCGAACTGTGGCACTGGACAGGTGATCTGAGCGTGATCCGGCCTTTTTCGGATACGGCAGTTCGCGCCCTGAACTGGGCGGACAAACACAGTCTCGATGAAACCGGTTTCTACCGATATCAGACCAGATCTGAGCAGGGCATGAAAAACCAGGGATGGAAAGATTCCAGCGATGCAATCGTGTATCCCGATGGCAGTCAGGTATCGGCTCCCATTGGTACGTGCGAAATGCAGGCATTCGCATATGCAGCCAAGCGCCAGTTGGCAGAAGTGCTTTGGTGGTTGGGAGAAAAAGACCAAGCGGCTGCTCTTTGGGAACAGGCGTCAGCACTCAAGGCGCGTTTTAACGATCGTTTTTGGATGGAAGAGGAAGGTACGTTTGCCATGGGCATCGACAACCATGGCGAACTCATTTGCTCGGTCGCCTCCGACCCAGGACACTGCCTGCTTTCGGGGATCGTTGACGCCAGTCGGGTCCCGCGACTGGCGAACCGGATGCTGATGAAGGATCTGTTCAGCGGCTGGGGAATACGAACCTTGTCAGCAGATCATCCCGCGTACAATCCGTTTTCGTATCATCGCGGTTCGGTGTGGCCAGTGGAGAACGGGGGGTTTGTGCTTGGGTTTGCTCGCTATGGCCTGCACGGCGAAACATGGACCCTAGCCCGTGCCATGTTTGAAGCTGCGCAACTGTTCCCCGGCTTCCGACTGCCAGAAACATTCGCTGGCCATCAGCGAACCGAGGATGCTCCTTTCCCCGGGCTCTATACGAAATCAGACTGGCCGCAGGCGTGGTCAGCCTCGTCGGTGCTTAACATTCTGAGAGCAATGTTGGGGTTATTTCCCTACGCTGCGGCGAATCTGCTGATTCTTGATCCTCATCTTCCTGAGTGGTTGCCGGAGATCACAGTTGAGAACATGCGAGTGGGTAACGCACGAGTGGCCATCCACTTCAGCCATGCGTCCGATGGGTCAACTGATTATCGCGTCCTTGATCTTCAAGGGGACCTTCATATTCTGCGACAGCCAAGCCCCTGGTCCCTGACGGCGGACTGGCCCGAGCGAGTAAAAGACACACTGTCTAGCCTCGTTCCCTGGCACTAATAATCCAATGTCGTCGCACTGCTCGCAACGGGTGTTCTTGCTTCCCTTTTCGGACAAAAACCAGTGCTCGAGTTCCTAAAGAACGGCGCATTCATTGCAATTATCGCGCACGGGATAATCGGCATTTCCCTTGTGTGGGACAAGGTGCTGCTCAAAAGGCCTGGCACCAAGAATCTCTTCAGCTATGTTTTCTGGTTGGGCGCGATGAGCGTCTTCGGAGTCGCGCTTATACCGTTTGGTTACAACTCACCTTCTTTCCATGTGATCTGGATAGCCTTTTTAGCAGGCGTGGCGCATCTGGCCGGCGTCTTTTTCTACTACATGGCACTCAAGCGGGGTGAGGCGTCGGAGACTCTCGCCGTCATGGGAGGATTCTCTCCGGTTGCGACCGCCGCAATCGGTTTTGCGCTGCTATCAAAGCAGATGAGTGGCGGACAATTGCTGGGATTTGCTCTGATGGCAAGTGGAGGGTTCATCATGTTTATTTCGGAACGCCTTCCACTGAAGAAATTACTGCCTCCCGTGCTGCTGTCTGCCGGACTTCTCGGCTTTGTCAATGTGCTTGAGAAACTCGTCTACGACCGGACAAACTTTGTTAGTGGCTACGTTTGGTTCACGATCGGTACCTTCGCGGGCGCCTTGGCGCTTCTGGCACCCTCATCTTGGCGCCGACAAATCCTTGCTGAATCAGGACAAGACAATTTCCGAAGCAGATTCTTGTACTTCGTCAATCGCTTTATCTCGGGCGTGGGTTCTTTTCTGATTTTCTACGCTATCAGCCTGGCACACCCAGCCATTGTGGATGCGATCTCGGGAGTGCGCTACGTCGTCATTTTTCTCGGTGTCCTGCTCCTAACAAAATTCCGGCCGATGTGGCTCAAAGAGCAATTTGAAGGGTGGCAGTTCTTCACGAAAGCGATCGCCACAGGTTTGGTGGTTGCAGGTCTGATCCTGGTGGGAATGAGTTCGGAAAAGCCGGGGGGATTTGGGATCTGCTAGCGGCCAGTCACTGTTCCGCGGAGCGCGCACTGAGTCAAGTACAGAGCTGGGGACCAGCCTGCCCGACGAGAAATATATTCGAGGGTGAAGGTGAAGCGCTCGAGGGGATGAGTTCTGCAATGCCCCATTTCTGGGTGTGCATTAGCGGTCTTGGCAGCTTTCGGCGCTTCGAGCTTCCAGGGGAGCGCGCCAATCCTTTGCTGACGCAGCCCCGGCGCGCAGCCACGCCACGCGCGTAAGGAAAGAGCCCACGATGGCTCCCAGAGCAGCCCAGCGCCGAAGTGAGTTTGCTCGGTTCTTGCTAGCGAAACGGCTCGTGACACGCAGTGCAGCCGGGAGTGGCCCAGAGAGAACTGCTCCCATACGGGTCATCGCTCCGCTACCGCCATGTTTCAAGGGAGTCAGATCTGCATGGTGTCGGCTTTCCAGCCGAATTCCCTGCCAGACCCCAAACAGCGCAGCGCCAAGCCCAAGTCCCTGGAGAGCACGGCTCTTTGCGTGTCCGAGGAGTTCCAGCAGGCCCACTGCCGCACCGAGACCAGAAGCGGCGAAGTGCAATGGCAGGTCGACAATATTCTGATTCCACACCGGGATAGTCGTAGCTCCGATCAGAACACCGGTATACGTGGCAAGCCCCAACCCAAAGGGTATGGCAGCCGCTTCGCCGGCGTTTTCAAGCACTGTCACTGAAAAAGAAGGACCGTAGCGCTCGCGCAGGAAACCCGCGAATGTAGCTGCAGAAACGGCACTGCCAAAGGCAAGCAGAGTCCAGGCCCCCATAGACATCGGACTCTTTGGTTTGAACACGCGCATCATGTCCAAAAAACGTTCGGGACGGCCGAGATCAGCAATCAGGAGGGCGGGCGAGACTAGAGCGCCGGCAGCGGCAATCAAGCGTGCATTGCGCGCGAGCTTGGGGTCAGCGCCAGTATAGTGAGCGATGGCGCTCACTACGGCCGCCGCGCCAGCTGTACCCCCAACGAAAAAGTAAACGGGAATCGCACGAGTCCATTGGGGTGGCTTCAGCAAGGGGATCCCGTAGTAGCCGGTCTCGACAGAGGCTTTGGGAAAGGGCGCTCCAGTGGGTCGCACTCCGGCCTGCTTCATCTGGCCGCGAGATTCTGCTTCCGTCCGAATCTCATACAGCCGGCGCTCGCGTCCGATCTCAGGTTGAGGCAGGCGACTTGGCTGGCTATTCATTGCCCATTCCTTGTGCCATCAGCTATGAACGCCAGCAGAGTTCCGCCCAACAAGATGCCCGCTGCCAGGGCGGCCGAAATCCAACCCTTCTTCAGATACACGGTCGGTGCCTGTGGGTTGGGAGGAAGATTGAATGTCCTCGGATCTCCGCGCACGATGAACATTGCGTGAGTACCTTGAACGCTGGTGTGAGTGGGATCATAGAATGTGGCATCGTCCATCCCGCGTTCCTGAAGCACACGTACTCGCTCACTCGCTTCAGCTCTGAGCTGGTTGATTTCACCGAACTTGATGGAATTAGTTGGACATGCCTTGGCGCAGGCAGGCTCGAGCCCAACTTTCTGACGGTCATAGCAGAAGGTGCATTTGAAAGCGCGCCCGTCCCCCTCATTTTTCGCAACAACCCCGAATGGGCACGCCACCACGCAGTAGGCACAGCCATTGCACACATCTGACTGAATGAGCACCCCGCCGAACTCGGTACGCACAATGGCCCCCGTAGGGCACGCCTCTAAACAGCCGGCTACTTCGCAGTGCTTACACACGTCCGAGGAAAAAACCCACGAACTCTGGCCTGCAGCATTCCCACCCAGCCCCGGCGTGGGCGGCTCCTCGACGAATTTAACGTGTCGCCACGTCAGGGCCCCGACCGCGCCTGTGTTATCGTAGGAGTAACCGCTCCAATCGAGGCCGTCGTCGCTTACCTCATTCCACTCTTTGCAGGCCACCTCACAGGCCTTGCAGCCGATACATAGAGTCGAATCCGTAAGGAATGCCGTGGTACTCATGCCACACGCTCCCGTACCAGAGGATTGTGAATCGCGTCATTGTTCCGCGGTCGGCGACCCGGCTTGATATCGCAGACCAGTGCTTTAGTTTCCATAATCCGAACATTTGGCTCTTCGCTGATAACAAGAAGATCGTTGACGACGTCGCCGGTCACCTGTCCCCTGTATCCCCAGTGATATGGCAGGCCGACCTGGTGTATGGTGCGACCGTCAATCTGCAACGGCCGGAGTCGAGCAGTGACCATTACTCGAGCTTCAATCATGGCGCGCGGCGTTGTTATGGTGGCGTACTCACCATGACGCAAGCCAAGCTCTGCCGCGAGCTCGGGAGACACTTCTGTGAACAATTCTGGTTGCAGTTCGGCGAGGTGGGACAGCGTGCGGGTCATGCCTCCGGCCGTATGGTGTTCGGTCAAGCGATACGTCGAAAGGATGTATGGATAGCGCGGGTCACCCGGAGAGCTCACGTAAGGGTTGTTGGGCCGCTCTTTTTTTTGCGCTGCGGGATTGTCTTGCTGCGCATAAAGCGGATTCTTGATCAATGATTCCAGGGGTTCATAGTGTGTTGGCAGTGGCCCATCTTTTAGGCCGCTCGCGACCCATATCCAGCCCACTCCATCAGGATGTAAAGTGAAGGGCCTTGCCCCGCCAAGCGCTTCCACACCGCGGCCTTCATGAACATCGGAAGGTTTGTCGGGTGGGGTCGTCTTCTCGTAATCGGGATTGTCGAGCCCCGTCCATTGCTTCTTCCCTTCGTCCCACCAAATGAGCTTTTTTCGCTCGCTCCAAGGTTTCCCGTCCGGGCGCGCTGAAGCCCGGTTGTAGATGATGCGGCAGTCGTTGGGCCATGCGAAACCCCAACCATGGCCGAGCTGATCTTTCGGGTTCCGTTCGTTTGCACGGTTATACCCTTCCTTCGGATAGACGCCGCAATAAATCCAGGCACCGCACGCCGTTGAACCGCTTTTTTTCAGTTCCTTCATGTGCTGGAGCTGCTTGCGATCAGCCACGGTGTAGCCGTTGATTTCTTTTAGTACTTCTTCGCAGTTGGGCTCAGCTATCGAACCCTCGACCGAGTAATTCCATGTCAAAGCACGAAGACCACTGTTCCGGGGACGAGAATCCTGCTTTGCTTTTTCTTTCAATCTTCGTCCTAGGTGATACATGAACCAGGTTTCGCTACGCGCATCGCCAGGGGGGTCCACGGCTTTCTCTCGGTATTGCAGCAATCTTTGCGTGTTGGTAAATGTGCCCTCTTTTTCCGCACTTCCGGCCGCTGGAAAAAGGAAAACCTCACTCCCAATCGCTTCTGAGGTCAATTCGCCACGTTGCACCTCGGGGGACGCATACCAGAAAGAGGCAGTCTCGGTCTCAACCATGTCGCGTACCACGAGCCATTTCAGCTTTGCCATGGCAGCTCGCTGCAGGCGGCCGTTTGAGGCGCCGACCGCGGGATTCTGGCCCATGACGAAGAGGCCCTCGAGCTTGCCATCCGCCATATCAAGCCAGTAGCCAAAGTGGGAGTGATCGCCGGTCACGCGCGGAAGCCAATCAAAACCCCAATCATTCAACTTGGTCGCGCCTTCGCCGTAGTACGCCTTCATGAGGCTGACGAAGTACTTCTCAAATGCTGACCACAACCCGGTACGCGAACGGTGTTTCTTGATGTATTCGCCGAAACTGTTGGAATCAGCCTCGAAAAAGGGCATGGGCAGATATCCAGGCAGGATGTCATAAAGGGTTGGAATATCTGTTGAACCCTGAATCGATGCGTGTCCACGCAAAGCCAGAATCCCTCCCCCAGGCCGACCGATGTTGCCAAGCAGCAACTGCAGAATGGCAGCGGAACGAATGATCTGCACGCCCTTTGAATGTTGCGTCCAACCAACGGCATAACAGATCGCACCGGTTTTTTCAGGGCCCGATGCCGAGGTAAACGCCTCTGCTATCTTGAGAAAAACGCCTTGCGGAATGCCACAAAAACGCTCGACGATTTCTGGTGTGTAACGCGAAAAATGTCGTTTCAGCACCTTGAACACACAGCTTGGATGTTGCAGACTGCGATCTTCCTCATACTTGCCAGCATCCTGCGCCTCACCCCCGCGGTCCTTCCCATGCCCTCCTCCAGCCACAGAGTGTCCGGGCATGGCTTCCTTATGGGCGCCTCTTTTGACCGGTGATCCCCGATACAGCCAGCTCTCCGGATCGTATTGCTTCTTTTCGGTATCCCATCCGGAGAAGAGGCCCTCGAGATCTTCGGTATCCTGAAAGTCTTCCCGCAATATCATCGGGGCATTGGTATAGTTCACGACATAGTCGTGGAACCATTTTTGGTTTTCGAGAACGTAATGAATCAGGCCACCGAGGAAAAGAATGTCGCTGCCGGCACGCAACGGCACCCAAACATCTGCCATTGCCGAAGTGCGCGTGAAACGCGGGTCAACATGGATGATCTTGGCGCCTTTTTCCCGGGCTTCTAGCACCCACTGGAAACCGACCGGGTGGTTCTCCGCCATGGACGATCCCATGATTAGGATGGCATCGGCGTTGGCAAGATCCTGTTGCGCAGTCGTGGCGCCCCCGCGTCCGAACGAAGTGCCCAGACCGGGCACAGTTGAGCTGTGTCAAATGCGTGCCTGGTTGGATACACAGACCATCCCCAAGCCCGCGGTGAAGAGTTTTTTAATTAGGTAGTTCTCTTCATTGTCGAGGGTTGCGCCGCCGAGATGAGCAATCGCGGTCGTATGCATCACCGCGTTACCATCTTTCGTCTCCAGAAAGGTTCGTTCGCGAGTCTCCCACACGCGCTCGGCAACCATATCCATAGCAGTTTCGAGGTCGATCTCTTCCCAATGCCGCGAATGTGGCCGACGATACTTCACTGTTTTCAGGCGAGCGGGATGAGTGTGAAGTTCGTAAGTATCGGCACCTTTTGGGCACAGATGGCCGCGTGAAATCGGCGACTGAGGATCGCCTTCAATCGAGACCAGTTTTCCATCCTTGTGAAAAACCAGTTGCCCGCATCCCACTCCGCAATATGGACAAATCGAACGAGCCAGATCAGCGCCGTCGGTTTTTGGCCGAAGGTTCCGAGTGCGTTCGCTCATAGACTCAGATCCCGTACCATCCGTACCTGTTTGGATCTGACGAATCAACGGCCACCGGGAGAGTAACGTCTTGATCACGTGCGTCTGCCTATTCGAGTTGTTTGGAGGTAACTGTAAATCGGAAGGTTGTACATCAAAGAATCGCGACTTCAATTGTTCCTGCTGCTGATCAGGCGCGAATTGTCAAGGTGTGCGGCTGTCGAACTCACTCCGTAGTTGCCCCTAAGTCTCGACTTGGGTTGGTGCTGTGGTGTGGGTTCGGCGAAGCAGCCCCTCTCGAACCCATTCCGCGATCTCCTGGGTGACGTAGTGCGGTGGAATGATAGGGAAAATGGGCTTATCGGGTAGAGCATTCATGGCCACGGCCTTCCACGTGAGCTGCTTATCGGCTCGGTGCAGAATGATGCCATCGGCACGCTCGAGAAACTCTCGCGCAGATTCCTTGAAGTCCTCGATCCCTGTGTCAAGCACTGTGAGGTACAGGTCGGGGTGCAGCCAGCGGATCACGCTGTTGGATTCGATGATGGCATTTTTCGACCCCGCTATTCGGCGGCGGATTTCCGGCATGATCTCTCCCAGGCAGCCCTGGCGGGTGCGCACCCAGAGTGAGCAGACAGCACCAGCCGCGAGGAAACGGGAAGTATCACTATTGCCGCTCAGGTCGCGTTCCCTGCTGATCGGGAGGCAAGCGTCCTGGCTGGTATCACAGCGACAGGTTTTGCCGTTGGCCGAACAAATACCATGCCCAAACTGGGTTATCTTAAGCGCTGTCCAGGCAAACTCTGGAAGCGCCGCGATGATTCCTGCAACGACGCTAGTTTTACCGACGCTCCGCGAATTCCCGCCAATTACGACGACACTCACATTGTGCTCGGTTCTTTAATCGAAACTCTCACACTCAAAAGATCGATGCCCCATTCTTCGCAGCGCATGCCATCTTCCCGAAGAGGACGAGCGCTAGCCGTCAAGGGCATGGAACCGTATCTCTCCCTCGCAAACACTCGCTTTGATGCGTTCATCAACCATCCGTTCAACAGAACCTCGGCCATTTAGGAATTTGCTTTGATGCTTCCACAACGCCAACCTTTGTCGGGCTTTCCGCATCCAGAAAATGCTGATACTTGAACCGCCAATGAGCAAGAAAAATGGCAAGCACGCTTCGTTAGCAGACCCGTCCAATCTCGATCCGTTCGACTCTGACAAGAAGATGCTGCAGGTCGTAATTGAAACCCCAAAGGGGAGTCGAAACAAGTTTTCGTTCAATCCAAAGCAGCACATTTTTGAATTGAAGAAAGTTCTGCCAGCCGGGATGACATTCCCTTATGACTTCGGGTTCGTTCCCTCGACAAAAGCAGATGACGGAGACCCTATTGACGTACTGGTTCTAATGGATGAGCCGGCGTTTCCGGGCTGCGTCCTCACCTGCCGCCCCATCGGTGTCATCGAAGGCGAGCAAGGCGACAAAAAGGACAAGGAACGCAACGACAGGATCATCGCGGTTGAACAAGAAGCACATCGTTGGGCAGAGGTTAAAACAATCGATGACTTAGATGAGCAGTTCTGCCGCGAACTGGAAGAATTTTTTGTGAACTACCACAAGCTGACAGGCAAACGATATCGCGTGTTGGCTTTGAAAGGCCCGGGGCAGGTGAAAAAGCTAGTGAAATCAGGAAGGAGATGACCCAGAGCCTCATCCGGTTCGTCGTCGGTGGTCTTGTCGTCTCCGTATTCGCGTTGATAGGTGGTCTTCTCAAACCAAGAAGTTTCGCTGGTTTATTTGGTGCTGCGCCTTCGGTGGCGCTGGCGACGTTGGGACTCACGGTAGCGAAAGAAGGCCGTTCGTATGCAGCGATTGAAGCGCGCTCGATGATGGTGGGAGCAATAGCGCTCTTCACTTACGCTTCCTTTGTGAGTTGGATCCTGATGCACTACAAAGTCAAGGCACTCTGGGCGACGATCTGCTCTATACCCCTGTGGCTGTGCGTTGCGTTCGGTTTGTGGTACTGGTGGCTGGTGTAAGAATGCAAATTGCCGTCGATCTTTCTGCTCTCAAAAGAACAACGTGGCGCGAGTATGGGGTTCGATTTGTTGTGGGAGGATCGATTACCGCCATCGCAGGACTCATTGCCAAGGAATTCGGCGCGAGTGTGGGCGGTCTGTTCTTGGCATTTCCGGCGATCTTTCCAGCCAGCGCAACGCTAATAGAGAAGCACGAAAAGGAGAAGAAAGAAGAGCACGGACTGGAAGGAATTGACCGCGGTAAAGAGGCAGCGAGTGCGGATGCAGCCGGTTCCGCGTTGGGAAGTATCGGACTTCTCATTTTTGCAATATCGGTTTGGCGATTAATGCCCAAGCACAAGCCTTGGCTTGTGCTTGCCGGCGCGACACTACTCTGGTTGGTGGTTTCCGTACTGCTTTGGCGACTTCGAAAGCGACTCTAGCGTCAAAGAACCCAGAAGGAACCTCTCACGGGTTATCGCCTCACCGATTTTACAGGGCCGGGCGCCATGGCCCCCGGCCCCTCGAACAAGGAGATCGCAGTCGAATATTTCTCGATCGTTTCCTCCTCGCCAACCTTCCTCAGGCAGCGCGGGGCTGCCGCTCAGCGATGGGATTCACCGTCGTTTCTGCAATTTGTGTCAGCTTAGCATCCGCTGCTCGCTCTTCATTTAGGGTCTGCTGCAGTAAAGTTGCGGCTTCTGTCAATCCAAGCTGTTGTGCGAAAGAAACCAGCGATCCGTAAACGGCGATCTCGTAGTGCTCAATCTTATTGCCTCCCACGATAAGCGCAGCATCACGTAACTGAGAGGAATCAATATCGCCGACGATGTCCTTGGCAGAGCTCGTAAGCTCATCGAGTATGTCATTGCCTTTGCTGTCCGCTTTTGTTCCAAGTATCGAGAACACTCGTTCCAGCCGTGTGATATGACCTTGGGTTTCCGTGAGGTGCCGTTCGAAGGCGCTCCGCAACTCGGATGAGGTTGAAGACTCGACCATCGTGGGCAGGCCTTTCTTCACCAGCTTTTGCTCGCAATCGTACATATAGGAGAGTTCGATCGCGAAAAGATCGCGCAAATTATTAATCTTCATTTAGTTCTCCTTAGTCTCTGTAATTGTTGCTTTCTGTGCGTCCTCGTGCTGACATAGAAGTTATTTTTGAGATGATTTTTCGAGGCCCTCGGTAGCTCAAAGGCAGACTTTTGAAAAGGATAAGAAGCGATCAATCCCAGAGCAGCTGCAGCCATGATGTACGAGCTTCATTGCCACGAGGAGCGTCTGCAACTTTCAAGCCGCGGTTAACCAGGTCAACTCAATGCTCTTCAGATCTTCGACGCTGCCAATCGGAGCTCACTATGAGAAATGAAGCGTGTCGCTAAAGGAAACTGGGAGCCGGGTGATGCGCCTGCCCTCGGTAGCCCTGTCCTGGAGCCTGGAGGCCGTTGCTAAGGCGGGCACCATATCCATTATCGGGGTTTATGGAGAGGTTGACTCGTATCCGATTGGCAAGGCGATGGAGAAAAACCTGACGCTCACCATGGGCAACTGCAATCATCGGCGATACATTCCCCATTTGGTGGAACTGGTGCGTAATGGCACTTTCAACCCCGCTGAGATCCTCACGCAAAGAGAACCGATGACATCGGTGATCGATGCCTACAAAGCGTTTGACAAGCGAGAGCCGGGTTGGGTAAAGGTCAAACTGGAACCACCCTCGGGGCAACAGGCTGCCGCATGAGCGGCCACTACGGTTTGGCTAGAATGCTCTCTTTTGTTGCTCCAGCCTGTGTCCATTCCTGAATTCTTGCGACCGCACGTCGATGTCGGCACATTCGATTCGTAAAATTGGCGATACCTGATCCGGACCGCCAAGATGCCTATATTTGATCAGGCGGCTAGCCGAATCAGGGCAAGCCCGGTTTCCTCGTCATGACTTCGGCGCAAATGGACCGGCATCTCCGACAAAATCATCTCCAGTGTCGGCCATACGCGACCGCCAAGAAAGTGGCCGCCGTGCGCCGTCCCATCGGCCTTACCGACCACCACATGTGCATGCAAACTTGGCCTGCCGTCCTTCTGCACAATGTTGCCTGTAAAGGTCAGAACTTCCACCTGCTCATTGATGGGTATCTTGCGATAGGCCTTTTGCTGTCGATCAAAAAAGCCCAAGGTAACTTCACTGAACGCTCCAATTGCACTCAAATGTGCGTCAGCAAACCGATTCGTACTGGCGAACTCCAGCAGAGCTTTCCGTACTTCATCCTGCTTCTCAAACACGATGGCATATGTCCGTAGACCATTTTGATCATGGAGAAGTTTTGCTTGCATTGAATACCTCCTTGTTCGGAAACGAATCTGCTTTGGGCAAGGGCCTTAGTCCCGAGACTTCACGATGACGGCATTCGGTCGGAAGTAGGCGTATACCTCGCTCCTTTTGGATGTATACCGCAGAGAAGAGTTTTTCTGCGCCTTTCTCAGCCGGTGGAAGGTTCCGATGTTTCGGTCCAGTTCGGAGCCGACGCCTATTCCCTGCCAATTGAGGCCTTTGTCACCTTCGGCACCCCGCTGTAACAGGCTGTGGGGCAGCTGGGAGCGCAACAGGTTCTCGCTTTGTGTGCGGAAAACCTAACCGTACTTTCCCTCAGAGGACGGAATCAAAAGAGCTCGATGCTCACTCTGGGCCCGGAGGGGGACGCGAGGCGAGCGCCACGTGCCCGCAGCTCTCGAATCAGGCAAGTCAGGGTCGTCGCCCCGCCATGACTGTTCGGGTGTGTGATCAGAATCACAGGCCTGTGTCACCAGAATCATGGGATAAGTCTCGCTCAACAGGTAAGTTCAACCTGCCGTAGAGAAAAACGCACCGGGGGCCCGACCTGAGGGGAGGATGAAATGCGCTTGCCTCGGCTTGCCTGTTTACGCTTCGCGTCTTGTGTGGCTACTGCTCTGGTCCTAACCTTTATCTCCTTGGCTTGGTCCCAAGGTACCGCCAAGCCAGCGAACGAGAAGATCGACAGCGCTAGCGCGAGTTCTTCTGACTACGTCGGCAGTGAAGTTTGCGTCACATGCCATGCCGACCAGCAGAAGAGCTTCGAACACACCATCATGGGCAATGCCATGATGGCCCATCCGAAGACTTCCCAAGAAAAACTTGGCTGTGAAGCGTGTCACGGGCCCGGAAAGGCCCACGTTGAGGCAGGCGGCGGGAAGGCCACGATCCCAATCCGTTTCACCAAAGATTCAAACACTCCAGTAGAAGAACGGAATGCTGCCTGTCTTTCATGCCATACCAAAGGCAACCAGATATTTTGGAATGGAAGCGCGCACGAGTCGCGTGCGATGGCTTGTGTAGATTGTCATCAGGTTCACTACGGCAGCGTTGCCGAACGATATGTGGCGTTGGCCAACCTGCCGGCAAAAGATCAGCGCTACGGCCAGCCTTTGACCGGACACGTTGGGACGAAGAATACGCAGCCAGAGCTGTGCCTGCGGTGTCATCAGATGAGAAGAGCCCAATTACAACGCTCCTCGCACATGCCCTATCGCGAGGGAAAAGTCACTTGCACTAGCTGCCACAATCCCCATGGGAGCCCCAATCCGTCTCAGCTCATCCAGTCTACGATCAATGAAAACTGTCTGAGTTGCCACACTGAGCGTCGGGGTCCGTTTCTTTGGGAGCATCCGCCAGTGATGGAGAATTGCGGAAATTGCCACGAGGCCCACGGTAGCAGCAATCCGCAACTGCTGAAAGTGCGCATGCCGCGAGTGTGCGACTCATGTCACGATTCAAGTCGCCACCCAACCCAGCCGCAGCCGTTGCAATCGATCAAGAACTTCAACCGTGGATGTACGAACTGCCATTCTCAAATTCACGGATCGAACCACCCTTCAGGTAATGCATTTTTGCGTTAGTGAGAATAGCAATGAAAACTGCAAAAGCGATCAATTTGATTTTCCTGCTCATTCTCGTGGCCATCCCGCTGCCCTTTTTTGGCCAAGACAACGGTACCGACGGTCACGAAAAGAGCTCCGAAGAAACCAAAAAGCCACAGGTCGGGATTGTGGAATTTGGCGTTCGGGGAACTTGGGGTGAAGTGTATGGGCGTCCAGACTTGCCGTTTACGCCGTTGCTGAAAACGTCGAAGTATGAAGAGTACCGCGATTTGCGCGATGGTTTTTTCGTCCCCCGAACGCGCTTGAATTGGGACAACGTAGCTTCAAGATATTTTGTGGATTTCCAGTCAGCGAAGGCGATCTATCGCGACCAGAGCTATTTGGCGACCTTTGGTGAGTGGAACCGGTTCAGGGTGCAGTTACGGTATGACGAAATTCCGCACACATACTCGGGTACTGCCCGCACCATCTATAGCGAGACCCGTCCCGGGGTCTTCCAGATTCCGCTGCTCACGCGGAATACTCTGCAGACTCTCGCAGCGACCGCTCCCACAAGTTTGCCGAGCACGATTCAGGGACAAATCGTTCCTGCCATGGCCTTCTATACTCCGGCAATTGAACGTCGTGCCGGTATGTTGTCTTTTCTTTACGATCTGACCCCGGACTGGAACATCCTGGCTTCCTATTCAGGCGAGCATCAATCGGGCCGGCGTGCGATGGGCCTGATCTTCAACTCCAGTCCGAGCGCCTCGTTAACGGGCGGTTACGGCGTGGAAGTTCCCGAACCAATCGACTATTTCACGCACAACATCAGGGTTCGGGCAGAGTATGCTCAGGCACGATGGGTAATCCAAGTCGGATATCTTGGGTCGTTGTTCCAGAACAACATCAAGAACATAATATTCGAAAATCCCTTCCGAACGACTGATTGCCTGGCTCCAAACGGATGCACCAGCGCGACCCAAGGTCCGGCGGCCGGGATGGTAGATCTCTATCCCCGCAATGGCGCGAACTACATCACCTTCGCCGGGTCATTCTTGCTATTGAGGCGCCTCCGGTTGCTCGCCAGCATAAACGCGGGTTGGCTGCGGCAGAACGATCCCTTCGTGCCGTACACCATGAATTCGGTACTGGAAGGGTTGACGTCTTCTTTGCCGGCTACGAGTTTAAATGGAGAAAAACAGACTCTTGCCATGAACTACAAGCTCATCGAGACGATTGGTAAAAGGTTCGAAATCAAGGCTGGTTATCGTCATTACGATTACAACAACAACACGCGCGTGCTTAGTTTCACCCCGGTCGAAGGAGATTCCGGGCTCCCCAGCGCGGACGAGAACACTCCATTTGGTTACAACAGGAAGAATGTCGAGGTCACAGGTAATTGGTATTTCGCGAAAAAGAGCACGGCAAAGATCGGCTATGAAGGCGAGATCATGGACCGCAGCAACCGCGACGTGGCACACTCGACCGAAAACGGGTTAGTGGCATCGGTAGATACGACTCCACGCAAGGATTTGACGCTCCGCTTAGCCTATCGATACTCTCTACGGGATCCTGAGCATTACGCGGACGACCAAGCCTCTACGGTTTCAGGGGGGATCACCAATGACTCGATTTTCAGCCGCCGCTTCGATGAGGCTGCCCGCCTGCGCCATCGCGGCGATATTCAACTGGAATACAGTCCGATGGACAGGCTGAGTTTCTCCGGGTTTGGAGGCACGACGCAAGACAACTACAATCGCAAAGGCGGAGTCAACAGTTTCAGTCCCCTGAACTTTATCCCAGGAACTATCTATCCTTACTTCCTATATGGAGTGTTAAAAGACCTTTCCTACAATGCCGGGTTCGATAGCGACGTCTCACTAAGCCACGACCTCACGTTCTTCGCCGAGTACTCATACGAACGCTATTACAAGGCAATGGCATCCAGATACCGTGTTCCGGGATCGAGTGCCACGCCGACGCCGCTCGACTGCAGCACCCCTAGCCAGGGTTGCGACAGCGCTAACAACGATTGGGGGAGCACGTCTCGCGACTGGGTGCACATCGTTTCCTTCGGGTTCGATACTCAAATGGGCAGGAAGGTTTCCTTTGATACCTACTATTCGTTGTCGGCTGCGAAAGGACATGTCAATAGCTATCCCTTGGGCGATCCGACGATCACGACGGGTCCCAACAAGTTCTTATTGACAGGAACCAACGCTGCTGTACCCTACCCTGAAACGGTCAGCCGAAACCACGAAGTTGTCGCGATTTTTAGATACAAACTGCGCCCCAATCTCACTCCAAAGATCGAGTACCGGTATCAGCAGTGGGACAATCGCGATTATCAGACCAGCGCCATGACCCCGTATATGGGCTGCGTGAGTCCGCTTCCACCGGCGGCCGTTGTACCGGGTTGTACCAGTCGGCTGCTGGGAACTCCAAGCCCGTTCTATCCATTTTTTGTAGTCGGCGATACCAGTGCTGCCAGATATTTGTTCATGGGTGTCGATCAGCCGTCGTATCGCGCTCACTATCTCGCAGGAACCCTGGAGTACAGCTTCTGAACCTAAGGAGCCATTTGACATCTTGGTGTTGTGCGGTAGGATGCGTGACACCAAACCAATAAGGAGGACAAGAGATGACTCTACTTCGTCCAGCAGCATCTGCCGTGGTCGCAATAAGTTTGAGCCTATTGGCGCTGCCCGCGGCCGCCCAAGACGCTGCTGCCACTTATAAGGCAAAATGTGCGATGTGTCACGGTGCTGACGGGAAAGGCGATACGCCAGCAGGAAAAAAAGTGGGCGTGCATGACTTCGCTTCCGATGAAGTCCAAAAACAATCGGACAATGATCTGGGCCAGATCATCTTTAAAGGCAAGAACAAGATGCCCGCCTACGAGAGCAAATTGAAACCTGAGGAAGTTAAGGATCTGATCGCTTACATTCGAAAGCTTGGGAAATCGCATTAACGGCTGATCCGAATGATTAATCCAACCACCCTGACGGTCGGTGTCTTTATCGTGAGCATAGTTTTGGTTGCGGGAATTATTCTGCGACCGGAGATGACGGTAGCGCGTACGGGCAAAATTATGGCCTTCATCGCCTTATTTCTTTTGCCGATCATCGCGGATAGTCTAGGACTCTCTGTACACTTCGAGAAGTCTAAACAAACTTCCTTTTGCTTGTCGTGCCATGTGATGCAGCCTTACGGAAAAACTCTTTACGTCGACGATAAGCATTATGTCGCAGCGGCCCACTTTCAAAATCATCGTATTCCGGTCGAGGAGGCCTGCTATACGTGCCATACCGACTACGTGCTTTATGGCGGAGTCCGCGCCAAACTGCGTGGAATACGACACGTTTATGTTCAATATCTCGGACATGTTCCGTCGCCGGAAAATATCCACCTCTATAGTGCATACAACAACCGTGAATGTTTGCACTGCCACCTAGGCGCTCGGTCCTTTGAGGAAGAGCCAACCCATAGCGCTATGCACGACGATTTGGTCGCGAACCAAATATCGTGCTTAACGGGCGGGTGCCACGATACCGTGCACAATGTAGGCGACCTGGCAAAACAGAAGTTCTGGAAGGAAGATCACTGATGTCTACCCAGCCTAAGATGCAGCGACGATTGAGAATTGCCGGAATGCTAACCGGCCTGGGGCTACTGGTGCAGCTGTCGACGTTCTTCGGGATTCACGCTAGCGCGTTTATGGCATTCGCGATCATTGGCGTGCCCCTTACCTTTGCCGGGTGTACGTTGTTTTTGTATTCCCTTGTATCGAACCCGAAATGATCGCCCCGGCCTGGGGGCCAACTATCTGCACCATCACACCTTGGACTCACGGCAAATCCTGCAGGACGGGGAGCTTGATACCGAAGGAAAGTTCTTTCACCTGGTCATTGAAGCTGCCGCCTGCCTCTAAGCTGTGATTTCAATCACAAACGGTTGTGGCACCGGTCATGGCCGGAGTCTTCTCATGAATCGACAATCAGTCCATGGATTCAGAGGAGATCGCCATGATGACACTCTACAGACTGGTTCGCCTTATCGAAACCCATTCCAATGAACTGGCTTCTAGCCTCTTAAATCGCGTACATAGCTCCGAGACAACTCCCGACTACTACCTTGTCGCTGATAAAGACCTGAGGGAGCGCGTCTATGAGATCTATCGCCATCTGGGCGATTGGCTCATGAGCAGGGGCGAGTTCGATCTCGAGCAGCGATATGAGAAGATCGGGGCGCGTCGGGCTAACCAAAGCATTCCTTTCAGTCAGGTGGCCTCGGCGATCATCCTCACGAAAAACAACCTTTGGGAATTTCTTAAACTGCATTCCGAATTGGAGCGACCAGTCGAGGCTTTTGGCGAGCTGGAAATGCTCCAACTACTTGATCTCTTCTTTGATCGCGCCGTCTACTTCGCTGCCGTCGGATATGAGAAGGCCGGCGCCGAGATGCGGGTCGAAAGCGAGAGAGCGACTGCCTGACGGATGGACGATGAACTGGGGAACAGAATGCTGAGAGATGCTGATCAGAGCCGGCCATGGGCTGAGGTACGTCGAATCGAGATGCGCCTGTACATCCGATGGATGCCTGAGGCGGAAAGCCTACTTGAGGCACTCACGCGATGAACTCGGGCCCTACGCGACGTAGAAATCTTTCGCATGAGGGCGCTAAGCGGCTCTGCTAACGGAAAGAAAAATGAAAAACAATGTACGTGAAATCCGTTGTTTCGATTACGTGAATCAACCGTATGGGCGCGTTCGCGATGTGTTCCGCCGCGATGCAACGTCTGAGTTTCGGGCAGCGACGAATTCTGCTGTGTTGCGAGCACAATCCGTTGCCGCCGCGTTGCATGTCGATGTCGGCGGCATTGGCATTAAGGCTGACATTGAGGTGCGGGTCACCGACGTTGAAGAGAAGATTGAAGCAAATTCTTCACCAAGCACCCGTCTACAGCTGGAATGGAAGGCCGCAACCATGCCCGGCCTGTTTCCCGTCATGAACGCGGAGCTTTCGGTATACCCGCTCACCGCGACCGAGACGCAGTTGGATTTCTTGGGCCACTATGAGCCACCTTTTGGCGTGGTCGGGAAGGCCATGAATGCGGTTGCCTGTTATCGCATCGCCGAGGTCTCGGTGCATCAGTTTGTCGTCGAGGTCGCTGAGCACCTCAGACAAACGCTCGCGCAGACGGCGACCGGCAAAATTCCATCCAGCAACTCTTGAACCTGCAATAATGAAATGGACGTCGCAGTGCAAAAGGAAGTAAATGACTGACCGGTCCTCGATCATCGCAAGGCCTGCGAGCCACGTGCGATCGGAAAAGCCCCAGCCCCTAATTCTAGAGCGGATCAAGTCTTTCCCACCCGTTTACTTTTCGATGGTCATGGCGACGGGAATTGTCTCTATTGCGAGTCATTTAGAAGGCATTTCTATCTTTCCTGTTTCGCTGCTATGGCTAAATGCGACTCTGTATGGAGTCTTCTGCCTCTTTCTGATCGCCCGAATAGCATCGGGTCCCGCACGCCTCCTCTACGAGCTTACGGATTTCAAGCTTGGACCGGGATTCTTTACCATTATCGCGGGGACGAGCGTTCTGGCGCGACAACTTGTCATTATTCACGCCAATCTGCACATTGCAGAGATCATGCTAGCGTTCGCAGTTCCGCTGTGGGGCTGTTTCATTTATGTGATCTTTACAGCATTTACGGTGAAGGAGAACAAACCGACCCTTAGCGACGGCATCCATGGCGGATGGCTACTCTCGGTCGTGGCGACACAAGCTGTTTCGGTCTTAGCCACGTTGGTTGCGCGTTCCGCTTCGGAACATCAACAGCATTTGCTTTTTCTGGCCTTGGCACTCTGGCTTTGTGGCGGGATGCTTTACATCTGGATCATCTCACTTATTTTCTATCGCTATACTTTCTTTCCGCTCGCTCCTTCTGACTTAATGCCTCCATACTGGATCAACATGGGAGCGATGGCCATATCGACCCTCGCAGGGGCCTCGCTCATCCAGAGCGCATCAAATGCGAGCTTTTTGGGAGACATTCTGCCCTTCTTGAAGGGCTTCACTCTGTTCTTTTGGGCAACCGCAACATGGTGGATTCCGATGCTTGTAATCTTGGGTTTTTGGCGTCATGTCTACAAACGATTCCCGCTCAAGTACGACCGATTGTATTGGGGAGCAGTATTCCCGTTAGGTATGTACAGCGTGTGCACTCGTCAACTCTGCGACACATTTCATCTGCCTTTTCTGCTTTGGTTGCCGCATGTGTTCGTGTGGATCGCACTCGCCGCCTGGTCCCTAACCTTCTTGGGCCTGGCCACAACCGGACTCAGCGAAGTTCTTCGCTTGCGGGGTTCGGGAAACCCGCTCAGCGCGTCGTCAGGAACCTAACATGGCTACTTCGACCAACCGAACACCCCTGCTCTCAAAGGCGTCGCATCCAAGTAGCGATGTAACGAGAGCCACGTTCTGGGGATTGGCAATCGCCACGACATTAATTGTGTTGATCTACTTCGGCAGCAATCGCTTTCGGCACTTCGATGCCGCACTGATCCCATACACTGGCGCAACCGTTTTTACCGCCTTTGGCATTGGGTACCGCTATGCCATGTGGCTGCGACGTCCACCGACACGGAAGTATTGGTTCCGTGGGTGGCAGCTCTTCCTTCGTCCGCAAAAACTAATTGCAAACGTTGGCCGCTTGATTCAGCTATTTGCGGCTGACTTTTTTGCCCAGCGCTTCATTGAGAAGCGCTCGCATCTGCGATGGGCGGCCCATTGGTTGATCGCGTGGGGCTGCATTCTCGCCGCCGCCGTTACGTTTCCTCTGTCGTTTGGATGGATTCACTTTGAAAGCGCCGCCATGGATCAAAACATCTATCGTGCGTTTGTGTTCGGCGTACAGGTGGCTCAGTTTCGCCTTGGAACGGTTACGGCAGCGCTCAGCTTCAACGTACTCGATATCTCCGCGGTAATGGTGCTCGTTGGGGTTGCACTGGCGCTCTTTCGCCGGGCTCGAGATCGAGGAGCCATGGCCGTCCAGCAGTTTGCCCAGGACATGATGCCCCTGCTGCTTCTCTTTGCGATTTCTATTACTGGGTTATTCCTCACAGCTTCGACTCACCTGCTGCGTGGATTGAACTACGGCTTTCTTTCAATGTTGCATGCTGTGACCGTAATTTTCACTCTGCTCTATTTGCCGTTTGGAAAGTTCTTCCACATATTCCAACGCCCGGCGCAGATCGGAGTGCAGTTTTACAAAGATGTAGGTGCTCGCGGCCCACAGGCGAAGTGCTTACGCTGCCGCCAGGAATTCGCTTCGCAAATGCACGTAGATGATTTGAAAGAAGTAGAACGTGCCCTGCAAATTCGATACGAATTGCCCAATGGAGCTCATTATCAGGACGTCTGTCCGGCATGCCGCCGTAAATCGCTTGCTTTAGCCCAGGACGGGAAGTGGCGTGAACACGGCGGACGTGTCGCTGCAGACGCAGTTTCTATATGGCCAAATTACCTGTAGACGTCGTTGTTCTTGTTGATCAATTCGGTCCGAGGCTGAATCGCATTCCGGCGACTGGGTGGAATGCAGATATCGAACCGGATCGCCTGGTAAAGACTCATTGCTGCTTTTGCGGACAGCAGTGCGGTATTCAACTGAAAGTCAAAGGCAACCGGGTGATTGGCTTTGAGCCGTGGGAAGACTTTCCTTTCAATCAAGGCCGGCTCTGCCCCAAGGGCGTGAAACGATACATGCAGGATGAACATCCTGACCGGCTCAAGTCCCCGCTCATGCGAAAAGAAGGAACCGGCTTTGTTCCGGTCTCCTGGGAAGAGGCGATGGACAAGGTCGCGAGCGAGATTTGCCGCATCCAGCAGACCTTCGGGAATGACGCTTTCGCACTCATCGGCGGAGCCTCGCTCACCAACGAGAAGGCATACCTGATGGGTAAGTTTGCCCGCGTTGCCGTACGCACAGCGAACATTGACTACAACGGACGCCTCTGCATGGTGTCGGCGGGCGTAGCTTCGAAGAAGGTTTTTGGCCTGGACCGCTCAGCCAATCCGTGGAGCGACATTCCCAAAGCCAAGGTGATTCTTGCTGCCGGCTCGAACGTGGCGGAATGCTCACCTATCACCACTCATTACTTCTGGCAGGCACGAGAGAATGGAGCCAAGATCATCATCCTCGATCCCCGCATGACGCCCATCGCGCGCAACGCCGATCTTTACATTCCGGTGAGATCGGGAGGAGACATTGGGGTCTTCAACGGAATGTTAAACGTGATGATTGAGCGCGGCTGGATTGATCGAGCGTTTCTGGCCCAGCATACGACGGGCTGGGAACAAGTCGAGGAGATCGTCCGCACATACACACCCGAGTACGCGTCCAAGGTTGCAGGCGTGCCTGCCAGCATGATCGTTCGGGCGGCAGAAATCTGGGGACCTGCAGAGACGAGCTTTCTGTTGCATGCTCGCGGCCTGGAACATCACTCCAAAGGCGTGCAGAACTGCATGGCGGCGATGAATCTCGTTCTGGCAACGGGCCGTATTGGACGTGAAGGCTGCGGCTACGCCATGATCACCGGCCAAGGCAATGGTCAAGGCGGACGCGAGCATGGACAAAAATGCGATCAACTTCCCGGCGGACGAGACATCGAGAACCCCGAGCACCGCAAATACGTTGCGGGGATCTGGGGAGTTCCTGAAGAGAGTATTCCGAAAAAGGGTTTAACGTTTGTCCCCATTTTGGAGGCGATCCATGCCGGCAAGATCAAGGGCATGCTCTCGATCTGTTGCAATCCAATGGTGTCCTTGCCAAATACTTCCTGGGTGCGGGAAGCGCTGGAGAAACTCGAGTTCTACTGCACCATCGATTTCTTCCTCTCGGAAGCTGGACGCTATGCCGATGTGGTTTTAGCCGGATCGTTGATGGAAGAAGATGAAGGCACCACGACCAACGTGGAGGGACGGGTAATCCATCATCGGAAAGCCGTCGATCCTCCGGCGGATGCCCTAGTAGATTGGAAGATCATTTGCGATCTCGCCGCGAGGCTCGGGGCCGGGGACAAGTTTTCCTACAACTCACCCGCACAGATCTTCGAGGAGCTACGAGTCGCCTCGAAGGGTGGCCCGAACGACTATTACGGAATCACCTGGGAACGCATCGATCACGAGCAGGGCGTCTTCTGGCCGTGTCCATCGCTCGACCATCCTGGGACGCCACGCCTCTACGAAGGCGGCAGGTTTGCACATCCAGACGGCAAGGCGCATATGCAACCGGTCGAATGGCGTCCCGCGGCTGAAGAGCCGGACGTCGATTATCCGGTCATTCTGACCACAGGCAGGGTGGTCTCGCAGTATCTGTCGGGCTCGCAGACGAGGCGCATCGGCGCTCTCGTCGATCAGTACCCGCAACCTTTATGCGAGATTCATCCGCTTCTGGCTAAAAGGTTCGGCATCAATGAGGGCGATTTTGTGAAAGTGGAGAGCCGCCGCGGTTCCGTAATCGTGCGTGCGGCGGTGGTTAAGACGATCCGTCCCGACACAGTCTTTGTGCCCTACCACTGGCCCTTGGAACGTGCCGCAAACAACATGACTGTGCGTGATATCGATCCTATGTCGAACATTCCTGAATACAAGATCTGTGCAGTCCGGGTGAGCAAAGCTCCTGAGCCAGAGGACTCCATTTCAGAACTCGAGGTACAAGCCGGGGGGATCCGGTGAACGCCATGGAGTTTTTCATCGACTACTCGCGCTGTATTGGATGCAAGGCCTGTGTCCAAGCCTGCGAGGAATGCGACACCCATCGCGGAGTCTCCATGATTCATTTGGAAACGATCATGCGTGCAGATAGTGTGCAGACTGCTCCACAGGTATGTATGCATTGTGAGGAGCCGATATGTGCACAAGTCTGTCCCGCCGACGCGATCAAAAAGACCCCGGATGGAATCGTGCAGAGTTCATTGAAGCCTCGTTGCATCGGCTGCTCGAATTGCGTGCTCGCATGTCCATTCGGCGTGCCTAAATATCGCGTCGAAATTAATCAGATGATGAAGTGCGACATGTGCTACGACCGCACCAGTATTGGCAAGCGTCCGATGTGTGCGACGGTCTGCCCCTCAGGAGCCCTAACATACACCACGCGTGAAGACATCGAGCGCACGCGCCAGGGACTTGCCATTCGAAACTGGCAATTCGGAGACGAAGCTGTTCGAACCAAAGTGAATGTCCTTGTCCCGCGCAGCGTTGAGCGCATCGACGTGGGGGTCGAGCAGCTAGGAGTCACACACACTGACCGGTACGATGTGGCCGCGTTGCTCGCAGGAGACTGAAATGGTCGAAGACGAGAAGTGCAAAGAATGCGCTGGATGCCAAAAGCAGACGCGCTGGCGTGAGGATTTCCCCATTCCATGGGAAAAGGATGAATACGTCAGCAGGCGCGAGATGGTGAAGTTTCTGAGCCTCGGATCGTTGCTCATCGCTGGAGCGAATTTGATTGCCGCTGCGGTGCCACGTGTTCGGCGCAGCGACAAGTTCCCGCGCATTCGAATTGCCGCTGCGCACGACATTCCCGCAACCGGTTCCCTGCTGTTTCGTTACCCGACTGCGGAGGATCCCTGCATTCTCATTCGTGATCGTGCCGGGAAAGCACTAGCTTACTCGCAAGTATGCACACATTTATCATGTTCGGTTGTGCACAGGCCCGAAGAAAACACGCTTTTTTGCCCGTGCCATCATGGCTATTTTTCTGTGGAAGAGGGTAGGCCTAAAGGAGGACCACCCACCCGCCCCTTACCGCAAATCAAATTGGAACAGATCGGTGACGATCTGTTCGCGGTGGGAGTCAAAGTATGACCCGACAGGAGCAAGGAACGGTGCTTTTCTCCGCCCTCCTGGCCCTAGTGGGCGTCGGGGTGGTGGTACAGCTTTGGTTGTTATCTGCCAGTGTCGATGCGATTTTCCGTGATGACACAGTTACACCATTGCATGCGGCCATAGGCTCGGTGCTGCTGTTCCTAATCAACGCTGCCCTTCTCTTGTATCTGTTTGCTTTTGACGCACGAACCCGTCGGTCGTGAGCGCAGCCGAGGCAGCTCACGGTTGGATATGCCGGCTTAGTAGAGTTCGACCTTTCCCCATCAGCTACTTGAAGTAAGGTACGCGTTCAGTTGAACGTACGCCTGAGCGGCCTGCATCCAGCCCGCTGCTGCTCGACTGCGTTGAGAAAACCGGCGTCGCCGTACATGCGTTAGCGGACATCCCCCTTCGAGCACCGAGCTCCAGTGGCTTCCAGTCCGGACCGCGTGCTGACCGCGCTAGTGCCAGCACCACGCCGATAAATTTCACGCCCTGCGCCATCACCTCATCATCATCAGAACACTACCACTCCCTGGGTAGCGGGCTCCGGGTCAGTTCGGAAATTCTTGCGTATCAGGGATTCGCTGTTTGGGCCTGGTCTTGGCTACCTGTATCCGCGGTTACCGAGATGGCTGCAGTTACGATCTTCGCTATGAATCTCATACTCACATTCCTCAGTGACCCGCCAGAGACTCGACATTGAGCGGAGTCTTAACGATGCCTTTCATGGCCTGGCCGACGGGCTGAAAGCAAGGAAACACACAAAATCAGTTTGCAGGGGCTCCGATCAACGGGGATGTCCGCAAGCCACCGATAGACCTCCCGACGGAGGCTTACAAGCAAATGATGAGCAATGGCGTGCGAATGCACTTAGAGATTGACATTCCCCAGGGAGACTACCTCTTGCGCACTGGTATCTATGATCTCCGATCAGGCAATGCGGGGACACTCGGAATTCCTCTGCTAATGCTGAATACAGGGAAGAAAAACTGACGGCGCGCGTCCCCTAGCTAACGCAGTTCTAACAATTGTTTCGATTTCCGTCGGAGGTAGCGTCCAACAACGCGACATCTCCGACGAACACGCAATGGTAGGGGCACGGCTGGCATGCGAAACAGGTAGTACGTGCACTCAACGACATTCAAAATTAGTGGCGTCCTCAATGTCGCCCTGTCCCTTGTACTGCCCGTGTTTGGGATACGGGCACAACGGGCGGCTGCGGCGTGGAAATGCCTTCCCGGTCACGAGAACTGATTGAGGCACGTTTCCCTTCTCGACCCAGTTTGTTATCGCTTGCAAGAAATCGAACTGATCAAGTCCCGGGCCACCGCCGCAGTGCCCCATTCCAGGGATAAAGTAGAACTGGCCCCACTTTGACACTGCTTCAAGTCCACCGTTCGCGTCCACCATGTCCTTGTAGTAATCAAACGTGTCGAGCGGTGAGAACCACGGATCGCTGTCGCCATGATAGAAGATCAGCTTTCCACCATGTGCAGAGAAAGTCGTAAGATTGGTGGATGTCGAATCGGTCAACGGCTGAATATCGGTAAGAGCTTCCTTTTCGACATCAACGTCCATCGCCGTCGTGGCAGGCCCGAAAACTCCTGGACCTGGCGAGAGAATTCCACGGATGGGAGCGCTCGCCGTAATGCCAGTGTCGTAAAGGAAGCCGGGATAGACTTGGACTCCCGTCGCGGTCTTAGGCCCCCCCATGGCCTTCTTGATCGCGGCAACTTTCTCTCGAGCCAGGCATGATTCGCTCTTCCCTTCTTTGCACGTCAGTTCTGAGGGATCGAAATCGCAACCAAGAGGGTCGGAGATTATGCCGTCCGCCACTCCATCTTTGGCGTCACACTTGTTAATCAGAGCGTCTATGATCAGTTTGCGATCGCGGTCGTTGATCGACTGCGTAATAATGGGCTTTCCATCTGAATCTTTCGGCGCGACCTGGTTGAACGCAACCGGAATCCATTTACCGATGGCGAGATTCGAAAGACCGGTGCGCATGGCTGGATCACCAACAATGATGCCGTCGAAAGCCGTCGGGTAGCGCTGAGAAAGGATCATGCCTTCGCGACCACCGGTTGAACAGCCGGCGAAATACGAAAACATTGCCGGCTTTCCGTAGTGCTCCGCTATGAGTTGTTTGGCAAGCGTTGCGACTTCGGCGTTGGCGAGATAAGCGAAGTCAAGGTAGGCCTGTTGATCTTTCATGAAAGCGAAATCAAATCCGGAATGATGGCTCCTATGCCCGGTGTCAGTGCTGATCACAGCGAATCCACGCATGAGAGCGGGCGTGTCTCCAGCGGCACTCAAGCCAAGTGGAGCCATGACGACGCCATTGCTGCCGGCTCCGCCTTGCATGAGGAAATCACCATTCCATCTGTCAGGCATGGCGAGAACGAAGGTGATTCCGAATTCTTCGCTGGCAAGTCCCGTGCGACGATTCATAACGCCTTCGATTCGGCAGTACGCAGGCAAAGGCGCGCTGTGACCTGGTCCCCATGGATTCGGTTCGGTGGTTCCCGCCGCAACGGCTGTCGCTTTGGTGATTTGGACGTTTGAGGCTTTGAAATTCAGCAACCTCGCGCACGGGTTCGAGTGTTGGGCACATGCGTAACCAGCCGTTAGAACTGCGAAAATCATCCCTGGTAGGAATTGCACACGCATATTGCCTCGCTTTCTTTACGGAGTCCCGAGTTCTCACCCTTAAATCGATACTGCGCTTGATCAGAACGGTTTTTATTCCGGCAGCATCACTTGCCCTTTAATTTCAAAGTTCCCGCTGGCCGATGGAACGCCGGTTCCGGGCTGTCCTCCGCCGATTGATAGCGCATATTTGCCTTGCGCCACGATGATGTCTCCAGTTTCAGTCACCATGCTTAAATCGCGAGGATTCAAGTGAAACTCGACCTTCTCGCTAGCGCCTGGTTCGAGATGGATGCGCTGGAATCCACGTAGCGCGCGGACGGGAGCGCCGGGAATATCGGGGAACTTCAAATAGAGCTGCACAACCTCATCACCGGCAACCTTGCCGGTGTTCGTCACCGTAACCGATGAATCCAGTGGATCGCCGGCGCTGAGCGGAGTCTCGGGCAGTGAAATATTCCCGTAACTGAACGTGGTGTAACTTAGGCCGTATCCGAAAGGCCAAAGCGGCTCGCCTTCAAAGTAGCGGTACGTTCGACCTTTCATCGAGTAGTCTTCGAAGTGTGGCAGTTGGTGTACGTCCTTGTAAAATGTGACAGGCAAGCGGCCCGCTGGATCATTCTTGCCGCTCAGAGTCTCGGCAATTGCAGCGCCACCTTCCTCGCCCGAGTACCAAGCTTCGACAATTGCGTTGGCATGTGCCTTTTCCCAGTTCACGCCGAGAGCGCTGCCATTCATCAACACGACAACAAGCGGCTTGCCACTTGCAGCTACCGCTTGAATGAGGTCCTCTTCTGGTTTCGGCATGTCCAGGCTAGTGCGATCTCCGCCGGAAAATCCAGGCTGATCGACGGGCATTTCCTCGCCTTCGAGGCGGCTGGTGATTCCGACCACCGCGACAACCGCGTCCGCATTCTTTACCGCGGCTATAGCTGCAGGGTCGGGAGCGTTATTGACCGGAGCCCAGATGAGCTGTGCCTCGTGTTTCCCTTCGCCAAAACGGGAATACCTCACTTCTAATTTTGCGGCATGCCCTTTCTCGAGATGGACCTGGCCCATATGGGTCTGGTTGCCCCATCCCTGCGCCACCGGCTTGTCGTCCACTGAGACGCCGGCAAAACCGTCCGCCTTAATGCCAAGCAGATAATCGCCGGTAATGGTGGCATGGAGAAGGCCCGTCCACCGCACGGCGAGAGTTTTCGTCGCCTTTGCTTCTTCAGGAAGCTCGGCGTCGGTCAATTTAACCCCGGATTCAACCCGAGAGACGAGTGTAGTAGGTTTGGCCTCAAAACTTGGGCGCGAGCTATATTCGGCATTTAGGCCGGGCTTGCCATCCGGAGTGGTGAGCGCGGAGGCCGGGACCGGATCTCCCTGATGCGAGAGGAACTGGGTTCCAGGCACGTACGTGATCTTTACTGCTGGGAACTCCGCTTTCATTCCCTCAAGCACACTGACCGTGTGTGTCGGTGTGCCGTTGTAATTGCCCAGCAGGACCGCCGTCTGCTCCGCCAACGGCCCAATGACGGCGATGTGCTTGACCGACTTCAGTGGCAGCACACCATCGTTCTTTAACAGCACCATCGATTCATTCGCCATTCGTCGCGCCAGTGCGCGGTGCGCTGCGCTGTCAAGCTCGCTTTTTTCAATCTTGCTGTAGGGCACCATCTCCGGCGGGTCAAACATCCCGAGCCTGATACGCGCGGTAAACAATCGAACGAGCGCAGTATCAATCGCGCTCTCGGGAAGATACCCCTGCTGCACTGCCTCGACATACGGTTTGTAGTCGTGATCATCGGTAACTTTGCCCGGACCGTCGATACATTCATTGTCCATGCCGCGTTGCAGCGAGACAGCCGATGCCTGGGGCTGAGTGGGACGATAGTGGTGATCCCTGAAGATATTGCGAACCGCATCGCAGTCCGAGACTACATATCCCTCGAAATGCCAAGCCCCACGAAGCGAGTGCTGCAAGAGAAATTCGCTGGCGCAAGCTGGCTGGCCGTTCACGGCGTTGTAGGCGCACATTACAGAGTCCGCGTGGCCTTCGACGACCGCGGCGCGAAATGCGGGGGTGTACGTGTCAAGCTCGTCGTGTTTGCTGACGTCCACGTCAGCGAAGTGACGCGTGGGCTCAGGCCCGCTATGTACCGCAAAATGCTTGGGCGTAGCGATCACGCGATAATAATGAGGATCGTCTCCCTGCATCCCGGTGACGAATGCCACGGCCATGCGCCCGCTCAGGAAAGGATCTTCTCCGTAGGTCTCTTGACCGCGGCCCCAGCGCGGGTCGCGGAAGATATTGACGTTGGGTGCCCAGAAATCCAGGCCGCGGAAAAAACCTGAGTTTCCATCCTGTAGAGCTTGAACATGGACAATGCGACCTTCTGTGCCAATTGCTGTCGCCATCTCATGGATGCGAGGCGTATCGAATGTTGCCGCAAGACCGATGGGCTCGGGAAATTCGGTTGTGCCATCGGCGACGACGCCGTGCAGGGCCTCGCTCCACCAATCGTAGGCGGGAATATTGAGCCGCGTAATTGCCCGAGCCTGATTCACGAGCTGCGAGGCTTTTTCCTCAAGTGTCATGCGGTGCACCAGGTCTGCAGCTCGCTCCTGGGGTGACAACTTGGTGTTCCTGTAAGGAAGATTGGTATCGTCCTGCCCAGCTGCGACACCGATGAACAGAATGCAAAGCACTAAGGCTGCGAGTGTGAGTTTCCTTAAGCGACCCATCTCTTCTCCCCGTGTCAAGAATTGCCTAACGACAATCTGCTTCAAAACAGAGGTTCTTGCTAAAGAATGGCAACACGTAATTCTGAAAACGATCGGCCACTCTACTGGTGTGAGTACCGGAATATGTTTCGAAGCTGTTCTGGATTCCATACTTGTCCAGAACGTCGTGCAACCTGCCGGCATCGACCTTTAGACCATCTTGGTCGCCCACATCAATGGCGATCGCTCGATATTGACGGAGATTGCCGACGTATTGATCGATGAAAGCCAAGGGCGCATTCGCCGCCCATTTCGCGAGAACATCAGGCTGTGGTTGGCCGTCTTTTGTCGGGAGATCAAGATAAAGCGGCGGGTTCTTCGGATCGGGCGACAATGCTGCCGCGCTGGCAAGCATGGCGCGAGGAAAGAACGGCAGCTTTGCCGAATCCTCCGGCGCCTTCACCGCCTCCAACGCTTTGTCCAGTTCGGGATTAGCCGATCCACCCTGTCGTGGTGCTAAGCAACAAGGGCTCATGATGTAAAGCGCCCCGAAAACATCCACGTGCTTCATGCCGATGCGTGTTGCGCCGTAGCCTCCCATGGAGTGGCCAACCAGGCCGCGGCCCGCGCGCCCGGGAATGGTCCGATAATGGGCGTCGATGTAAGCAACCAGATCGTGTGAAATGAAGCGCTCGAAATCTCCGGTGGTAACTGAGCTTGAATACATCGAACCGTTGTGCAGTGTTTTAGAGTCGGGCAGGACAACGATCATCTCTTTCGCGCCTAGAGCAAAGGCGCCTTCGATGGCCTGCGGAACATGAATTTCGTGCGTCCACTGCTCGGCTCCGATCGAGTAGCCGTGCAAGGCGTAAACGACCGGATAGCGTCGCGACTTTTCTTTGGAATAACTTGGCGGCAAAAATACAAACACATCGCGATCGACGGCATCGCCTTCCAAATTACCCTCCAATGCCGCTCCATGCACCTTGATATGCTCCGCCGCAACCGGCTTCGCACCGGGAACAGCGGGAGGTATGTCGGTCTGCAGTTGGGCCAAAAGTAAAGGACCCAAGGCAAGAGTTGATGTGAGGGTCGCTACACGAGCGAATGTCATGGTAGGCAAGGCACGTCCTCCTGGGGTTCGTTCTCAGCTAATTTCCAGCTACTGCATTGGGAACGAGTAGATACTCACGCTAATCGGTGCAACCGAGAGCGTCCGCGTGTTATCGATCGGCATTTCTTTCACCCCGACCTGCGGTTCTCCTGCAGCCTTATTGGCAGAATCGAGACCTCTCCCGGTCAACTGCCAAACTTTCGCTCCGCTGGCGAGCCTACCGCCAACAACGTTTAGATCGAATGGCTGTGGTGTTTCAGTCGCATTCACCACGGCAAGGTTGAGCAATTTGTGATCGGGCGTCAGCGCCGCAAACATATCGAACGGATACGTGGGGCTGCCTGAGTTTGTCTCAGGCTGATCGCCGCCGACAGGATATTTCGGCGGCGGTTGTGGCGAGTTACCCGAAAGGTCCACCGGTACAGACCCGGGCTTGAAGAGGGTACTGTAGAGCTTGAAAACAAGCCCTGTTGTGTTCAGCGTTGCAGCCGTTGGCGTGTAATCGAGTGTCGAAACGCCCATGGTATGCGCCGACATCGTGAGAAAGTTGGTGTGCCGGAGCATCTCGTTGAAGATCATGCCGTAGGCGAGGGCGAGTTTTAGGTCAGGGGTACGATTGAAGTTGCCGCCAAAGTAGGCATACTCGTCGATCGATAAGAATATGTGCTTATCAAGCAGCGCCGGGAAGCGCCCCTGGTACCGTTGCCATTCCTGAGTTTTCAAACGCACGATGTTGGCTGGGTAGCGCGCATACTCGAGTGGCGATTGCTCTATGTTGTCATATCCGGCGTCGGTAGGTGCATCCGACGGCAAGCTTTTTGCTTTTTCAACGTTAAAGTGCCGGCCGGGCCGCGCATACCAGTGTTGGGTGATGCCATCGAAGTTGCCCCAACTGTGCTCAAGGATGCCGCCGGTCCAATCCTCAGGCGTGCCTTCAAGGCCCTTGATGTTGTCCACATTCTTCGCGCGCGGTTCGCCGATCAGGTCCATTGGCTCCAACATATTGCCGGATGCCAGGAGCGTAATGGATGGATCAACTTTGCGCATCGCCTTCGCGAATTCATTGTGCTTGAGAACGTAGTACTTCAGGTCTGTTCGGCCGAGTTGCCAACGACCATAAGGCTCGTTGCCGATGTTCCAAAACGTAATGTGATAGGGCGCGGGGTGACCATTTCGCGCCCGGATAGCCCCGAACCGTGTGCTCGCGGCCCCATTCATGTATTCGACTTCTTCCGCTGCAGAATGCGCATCGCCGAAACCAGCGTTCACGGTAATGTACGGTTCTACGTCGATCAGCTTGCAGAGCGTCATGAATTCATCGAGCCCAACGTCATTGGTCTGCATGGCGTTCCACGCGTAGTCGAACATGGGAGGGCGCCTGTCCGGGTCGCCGACTGAATCGTACCAGCTCCAGTCGGAAAGAAAATTCCCGCCAGGCAACCGCCAGAAGCCGGAATGCACCTGGCGAAGAAGCGCAGTCGTGTCGGGACGAAATCCGCGGACATTATCTGCGGGCATCAACGAAACGGTGCCAATGCGAAAATGACCCGTCCCCGTCCCTGTGATTTCCAAGATAGCCTTGTCAGCATCGGCACTCGAGGTGAAACTGAGCGGAAACTTTTTATAGGTATCAGAAAGCCCCGGCATGGAAATCGCCTGACGATGGCTCGCGCCGTCTCCCCAAATCAGAGTGACCTTTACCTTTGCGCCTGGTGCGCCGCGTAGGTAGATTCGTCCAACGTATTTTTTGCCTTTGACCAACGCCAGGCCGGATTGCTGGATACCATGCGGCATCGAGGGATCGAGCTGAATTCTCGGACTATGGTCGCCAACGAAGGAGTTCTCTTCGTCCATGACAACGACTTCGTCAGGTCCGACTGGGCGCCATTTGCGGAGCTGCATGCCAGGGAACCCCGGTCGTCCCTGAGTTTGGGGTTCCTTCGAAGAGATCGGGAAGTAGAACTTACGGTCATCGAGCATTTCGGACCAGAGGCTGCGATAAATGAGCGTGCCGATGTGCTCGATGAACATGCCGAACTCGTATTTAGAGGTGGCAGGTGCGGTCTTAGAAACATCAATGTTCACTGCGACTGGTTTTGCTTGACCGGTCTTCCCTTCGCTCGTTTGTCCTTGAGCGAATGCAAGTATCGAGAAAAAACCAAGGAATACAAGCAACACCTTTTCCCGAATAGCCCCACTGTTTGTTCTTGAAATCACTTTGATTTCTCCGATTCTTTGTCAAGCGCCGGGAACATTCATGCGGAAAATAAGCAAGCGATCTGAGGCTGCGGAAACTCGATCTGATACCTCCGCCTATGCTCCTGACATTGATGCCCAGATTACTTGGGTAAATGAGCTTTGGATTGGTGCTTTCTATTAGGATTTTCGTAGTCAGCGGCGGCATCGATCTTCCAGACCGCGAGTAATGTTTGCTGTGGTGACTGCATTCCCAAGGCGATCGGCGCTTTACGATTTCGTAACGATAGAAGGGCACGGCCGCGATCTCCCGGCTATTACTTCGAAGCTACGAATCAGATCCTTGGTCTTCCGTTGAAACGACTTAGGGTTCTCGACGGCGCCCGCCCGTTCTGACACGGGTGGCACAAAAAGGCAGAACGCCGCCACACCTCCCAAAAGCAGAAACTTCCGTCTATCCAATGACATTTGTCTAAATCGCTACCGGTAACGAAACTCCTCATTCTAGCAGGCGAGTCAAGGGTCTCCCCACCACACAGCTAGAATTGACTAAATCGATGTAGATATCGATTTAGCACACCGTTTTTGCTTGATAACCAAGCCCCAACAGCGCTAAAAATCAATGCCACAAGTATTAGCGCTACAGGTACCGATATCTCCATCGGTTCAATGAAATACGTCGAGGAGGATCCCATGGAAGTGTCCCTGGCGAGAACGCGCAGGAGTGCCGTCCTACTCTCAAATTTCAATTTCTCGGAGGTGGTCATGAAAGACTGCACATTCATCCGTGCAGTTCGCCTGTTCGTTTAATCGGCGCGTTCCTGGCGATTGCCTCAATTCACGCATTCGCCCAGGAAACAACACTAGACGGAACCGTTACCGATCAGTGGGGTGCGGTAGTTGCTAACGCTAAGATCACCGCGACGAGCGCGGCGATCCCCGATATTCCCGACGATGTCTAGCCGTCCCGTGTCGATGAAAAATGTGGCACTCGGAGAAGTTGGAGATGGCGGCATTAATCTTGTGTCAGAGCATGCCAATATCAAGCTGTATAAAATGACGATCTACGTTTTGGCTGCCCTCGAAGCGCCGGCGAAGTAAGCTCAAATTAAAGACTGTCAAAACAACGCCTCAGCATCGCGGAATTGAACGCGGCCACTTTACCGCTGGCATTGCCCGCTGAAAGCCGCTGGCGGCTTTGTGCTCGATGTGAAGACAGACCTGCCCACCTTGCGAATTCTGACTTTCGGGGAGTCCCCAGAGTTCTAGACGGCAGCTAAAGGAGCGGCCCTGAAAGAAAGGCCCCAGCTGTTTTCTTCGTTGTGGAGTCTTCCTTTCCGACCCAATGTGCGTCAGCTAGTTCATAAGCGGGGGCGGAACGTGCACTGAAATTGCTTTGCCAGAATAGTAAATGACAGCGTCCGGATGAGAACTCGGGTCAATTCCGGTTCCCTGCCCCTCTCTGACCATCGAGACTCGAAAAATCCGACTCCCCAGCATTCCCGGGAAACTTCCTAGGCGCCCTCCGACCGTGAGTTTCCCGGCGCGGTTGTCCCAATGTATAGGAATACTGGTATAGGCACCGCGCTCATAATCGTAGTTGTCGCCCTCGTCTTCATACAACGTGAAATCCGCGTCAGCTCCCCCGTAGACGCGCAGTTCAATCGGGTCTGATTTTGCTGACGCAAACTGCACAGATGGCCCAAAGGGAATGATTGACCCTGCCTTCGCATAAAGAGGCATCCTGTCAAGCGGCGCTGCGGCGGTGATGGTTTGGCCGCCGCTGCTGCGTTTGCCCGTCCAGACGTCAACCCAGTCACCTCCCGCGGGCAAATACACATTGCGCCGGGTTGCTCCCTCCTCAGTGACAGGGCTGATCAGCAAGGCGGGACCAAACAAGAACTGGTCCGATATTCCTCGCGCTTCGGAATCCCGAGAGAACTCCAGGGGAAGCGCACGCATGAGCGTCTCGCCTTTGTCCGTGACACCCCATGCTGACGAGTAGATGTACGGCAGCAAGCGATAGCGCAACTCGTCATACCGTGTAAGAATCTTTTCGACTTCAGGTCCGTAGTTCCAAAGCTCCGCATTCGATTTGTAGCCATGTACGCGGAAAATGGGACAGAACGAACCGTACTGAAACCAGCGAATGAGAAGTTCGTGGTACTTATCCGACGTGTATTGATTGTCAGGTCGGAAGAACCCACCGATGTCAGTAGTCCAATATGGCATCCCTGACATGCCGAAACTCAGGCCGGCGGCAATCTGGCTTTTGAACGTGGTCCAGTTTGCGCTGATGTCTCCTGACCATGAGGCGGCAGCGTTTCTTTGCTGTCCAGCAAACGCTGAACGGGTCAGAATCATGACTCGCTTTCGGTCTGTCGTTGCACGTTGTCCCTCATAAATCGCCCTCGTCACATATAGCGGATAGGCGTTGCGTACTGACTCCCCAGGACCCAGGAATGTTCGCTTCCCTTTCAATATGTCGAATTCCGGCTCTGAAGCGTCCATCCACCAGGAATCCATTCCATGCTGGAAGATTCCTCGATTAAGCTCCGACCAAAAGACCCTCTGCGCCTCGGGATTAAAGAAATCTGTCCAAGGAGTACCTGGGATTAAGAGCGATTCCGAAGCCATCCTTTTATATACATCTGTCTGTTCGCCGAAACGTGACCAGATGGAGATCATCATGTGCAGATTGCTCGCATGAATCTGGTCAAGCATTTCCTTTGGGTGCGGATAGTAGTCCTCATCGAACTTCATTGCACTCCAGCCATATTTGCCCCAGTACAGCCAATCCTGAATGAGGGCGTCGACTGGAATGTTTCTCTTGCGGAATTCGGCCGCGATATCGAGGATTTCCTGCCGACTGTGGTAACGTTCACGGCACTGCAAGTACCCGTAAGCCCATTTTGGAAACAGGGGTGCCTCCCCAGTGAGTTGCCGGTACTCGGAAATGACACGATTCAGGTCAGGTCCGTAGAAGAAGTAATAATCAATCGCCTGCCCCACCTCCGAGCGGAAGGTGGTCGTGTCTTGGGGTTGCCGCAATGCCAGCTGAACGCCCGCGGGTCCGCCATGAGCAGTGACCTCGTACTCCTTATTTGCCTCCAAGGCCGCGAAACCCGAGGCGGATGTAGGAGTCCACATATTCTGCAGATCAATCACGTGCTGGCCGTTCACATCGACGGTGAGCTGATCTTTGTTGTCACTGCTCAAAAGAAACCCGTACGGACCTTGCGCGCTGGTGGTGAACTTACCCGTTCCGGTCCCTGCGTCAATTGAAATAACTTGATCGGCAGGGTTGAAGTCGGTCAATGATGGATTATTCCAAAGCAGCCCGTATCCCTTACTCGACAAGAGAAATGGAATCGAGATGTTGGTGTTCGCCTGATGAAGCCGAATTGGAATGCCCCGCACGTTGAAGAGACCTTCCTGATGCTGCCCTAGACCATATAACGCCTCATCGGACGGCGAAAGAAATGTTTGTTGAACTTGCCACGTTTTGGCTTCATACACAGACGGTACGTCGAATTTCCTGCCACCATGGCTAGGTTCGGCCAACACAGTCCTGCCATCCCTCGAAATGAAACTTATCGCCCCGCTACTGCGGCTCACTGACACGGTTATGGCCGCCGCGGAGATACTTATTACCGCTTTCCCTGTCTTAACCTGAACACCGTCAACGTGACATGACCCCACCACGACAGGAACCTTCGCCGCCGGGATCTCCGAAGTTGAACTGGCGATTACGTGTACAACGCGGTCTCCACAAAGCTCGATCCGCATTCTCCCGGCAACCGTATCGAAAGTGATGCCATTCGCATCGGGATGAGACTGTTTAATGGCAAATCCAGGCTGACTTCCGGCCCAAGCCACGGAGTTAACAATAAGAAAGAAGAAGGTGGGAACGCCGAATTTTCTGGTCATGTTTCAGTTTCATTCCTCTAGGGCAGAAGTGACGAGGCTTTATTGCGACTCCTCCTCGGTTGGAGTTTGCTGCATCGAGACAGCTGCGCGGTTCAAGCCTTCACTGCGTAGCCGGGTTGAAATCTCGAATGCTTCGTTGGCCGAGTTTCGATCGCCCACCTTCAAATAGAGACGGGCAATCTGATAGTGAATGTGGCCGTCCTTGTCGTCCGAGAGTGCAAGCTTCAACTCAGCAATGGCTTCTTGCGTCCGATCCGTCTTCGCGTACACACTCCCCAGCAGCGCATGCACATGAGAGACATACTCCGGCTTCGTATTCAGACTTCTCTTCAGGTACACCTCTGCTTCAAGAAAATCATTGCGAGCGCAGAGGATCTCTCCCATAACGGCATTTAGTTCCGGATCATTTGAATTGTTCTTCAGAGCGCTCTGAGCAACGTCTGAGGCTTGATCCAGCTGGTTGTCCGCAAGCAGTGCCAGGGACAAACCGAACAAAGCACCCGTATCGTTGGGCACGAGCGCCAAAGCTTTCTGGTATTCCTGTTCTGCGCTAGGAAAGAAATTCCGCTGACGATAAAGGTCTCCCAATAGAACATGCAATTTTGGTGAACCGGAATCGAGTGCGCTGGCGTACCCCAGAGCTTCCGGAGCGAGCCTCTGTGCCGACCTTGTTTCCCAGTACAATCCCTCTGCTTCTGTCCCGGGTCTCAGAGCGAGTTTTTCAGATGAATCAAAAGCAAGACGATAATCTCCAGTTAAATAAGAGCACAGCGCGAGGACTTGAAGGTCATCAGGGCGAAGCACTTGGAGTCGCGGCGCCAGGCGATCCCTGCATAAGCGATACCTGCCTTTGGCATACGATTCGGCAGCGGTACCGTGCCCCGGCTTATCTGAACGGTCGTCCAATTCCCGCGCATGGACTGTGTTTTGCTCGTCGACATGCCCCGGGGAACCGTCCCCGAGAATAACAAGGATTTCCCTCGACACCTCTACTCCCATCTGCTTCCTTTCCAGAACCTTCTGCAGGGCGGACCTCCGAGAGTGACTTAGTCCGGCCTTTAACTTCGCAACATTAGCTCGAAAGAAATCAGCATCGGCTTCCCAGATTTCCTGAATCTCGTTCGCCGCCTTCTCGCTGGCGCCTTGCTCAACCTGAAGGCGGGCGAGACCGAGTTGTGCCGTGAGGGATCCTGGGTTCGTTTTGAGCTCGGCATTCAGTTCGCGCTCTGCTCCTACTAGGTCTTGCTGATTTAACAGTACAAACCCGTAGTTCGCGTGCGTTTCGGGAGGAAACTCTGCGGATGCTAACGCCCTTTTGTATGCTTCCGCAGACTGTATGAGCGCACGTTGGTCGAAGAAGTTGTCCGCCATCAGCGCCCTGAGGTAACCCGAATCCTTGTATCGAGTCAGCAAAATCCGTGCGTCGGATTCAACTTGCTCCAGATAACTCATTCCCAAGCGATACCAACTGTCGGTATTCGTCGAATCAAGTTCCGTTGCTCGTACGTACGAACGAATTGCCAACCGGGTATTCCCAGTGACCGCATAGGCCTGTCCCAGGGCGAGTTGAACTTGCACATCGGTAGGGTTTAAAACAGCAGCTCTCTTGAGAAGAGGGATGGCTTCGTTACATCGCTTGAGCTTTAGGTAGTCGAGCCCAAGAAACAAAGTTGGGACGAACAACGATGGCTTCAGGCGAATAGCCTGGCGGAATGCCAGTGCCGCATCTTCGTCTTTGCCCGTCTGGTAGTACATCAAGCCGAGGTTCGCCTGAATCTCAGCGATTTCGGGATGAATAGCTACGGCTTGCCTGTAGAACTCGGCAGCATTTTTAAAGTCGCTCCTGGCCTGGGCTTGTTGTGCCGAGGCCAAAAGGGCTTCAAATGCATCGAAGTGCTGCGAAAGCAGCACACCCGATGGAAGGCAAGCCGTGACACAGCCTGCAACGATGTTGACCCAGATCCTCCGCACGCGTCACCAGTAGAATTTCAGTGCTGCTTGCATCTGCCTGGGCGTCCAAGCTTGCGTAATCGTGCCGAACCCTCCACCCATAAACGTGCTTGGGCTGTAGTAGTTGGTGTGGTTGAGAATATTGAACATATCTAAGCGGAACTGGAACCGGAATCTTTCCTGAAACGGGAAATACTTCTGAATGCTGACGTCCCAGTTCCTATAGCCGGGTGCGCGCAGATCGGAGAAGTAGCGGGGAGCATTGCCAAGACTCCACGCGGGAGCAACCGCGAAAGCCGAAGTGTTGAACCAGGCGTTGCGGCTTGAATTCGCGATGTGGTAGTCGCCTACAACATCCGGATGCTGGCCCGCCCCGAAATAGTTGAGTCCGTTCCCTGAACTCGTAACGGTGAGTGGAAAGCCTTCTTTTAGGGTCAGAGCCCCGGAGGTCTGCCAGTTACCGACAATGGCATTTGCGACTCCGTTCATGCCCGAGCCGAACTTTTTGCCCTTACCGACCGGCAACTCGTATACATAGCTCAGAACGAAGCTATGAGGGGTATCAGTCGCGTCCACTGATTTCTCCGCGGCGAGGTTGTACACATTGCGGATGTTCTCAGAGAAGTTCGCGGACGCGGAAGCCCAGTTTTCGGGTCCACCCACGTTATCGATAAATTTTGAGAATGTGTAAGAGGCTAACAACGTGAGACCATTCGAGACTCGGTGGGTATAGTTGACATCAAGGGCGTTGTAGCTGGAACTCCCCGCGGGATCCTGGTTTTCGTTGATATCGCAGAATTCCGGATAGGGCCTTAGTAACTGCCCTTGAGCGATTGTGGGCTGATCAAGGCTGCAGCCGCTCGATGCAATGGTGCCAAAAAACGGATTTGGAACCTGACTCAATAAAGAGTTGCCCATGGAGAAATACTTGGGATCAATCTGATTCAGATTCAGGCCACTGGCAGTGACATGAACGCCGTGGTTCCCAATGTACGTCACGTCCAGAACGTCATTTGATGTAGGCGCGTACTGGAATCCATACATCCATTGCTGATCGTAGTACATTTTGCGGCTGCGGGAGACCGCGGTCACGCTGAACCCCACGTTGGTTAAACCGCCCAACGTATTTCCAGTTACGGGTATGAGTCCACCTGAAAACGCAGTGCTCAAGGTATTTGCCGGCGTTAAACCGCCGTCATTCGAGGCGACATAAGGAGTGTCAGAGCTGAATCCGGGCGCCGGACCAGTTCCGCGGTAGCTCGGAGGATAGAAAACACCGTAGCCTCCGCGCATTACCAGCTTCGGCATTAGTTGATAGGCAAATCCAATTCTAGGCGCAAAATTCTTGTAATTGGTGTTGAACAGTCCGCGCTGGCCGGAGGTGGCAAATTGGAGCTCGCCCTTGTAGTTTTGCCCGACAGCTGTACTAATTGGGTTGACAGCGTTGTAGTCAAACGAGGCCTGGCGATTATAGCGATCGGTTACCGGGCGTTGTACTTCCCAGCGGAGACCTAAATTCAAAGTTAGCTTCCGTGTGGCTTTCCAGTCATCCTGCAGATACAAACCATGAAACCAGGTGCGGGTCACTCCCGAAATAGCGATGCCGGTATTCCCGCTGGCAGGCACTCCCAGCATCATCGAAGCGACCGAATCACCCGTTCCCGAAGTCGGGCTGGTGGGATCAGGCCCAGCGGTGAAGAGATTATTGAAATTAAACGGCGTGAAATGGAAACGACCGCCGTTCTCATCGGTAGCGACAGCCATGTACCCGAACGATAATTGATGCTTTCCTCGTACTTCCACGAAATCAACGGATCCGCTGGCAGCAGAGCGTGGAAATGCTCCCTGCCCGGCCCCCGCGACTGGCCCTTCGGGCAGATAATTTGCCACAGTGATAATAGGAAACTGAGGCGAGTACGTGTCGATGAAACTGGGCAAACCGAGCGAAGAGGCTTTAAAGCCTTTGCTCTGCATGTCGTTACCTTCCACCCATTTCATGCCACCCAGATTGACGCTCATTGTGAAAGTAGGACTAAATACCTGGCTGAGGCCAACCCCGATGTTCCAACGGTTGTTGGGATTTCTCTGCCCTGGACCAGCCGGATCGCTAGCGCCAAAGAAAGTAGCCTCTTCATCTTTATATTCTTTCTTGTAGGAATATCGTCCGTAGAGCCGCGTCTTATCGCTAATGTTGTGATCAATGCGGCCACTATACTCGTCCGAATAGTCCGCCAGGAGCCCTGACGCACTCCAGTTATTGGTCAACGAATTGTTAAGCGCCGTTGGGTAGTAGTTGACCAGCGCCTGGCCAATGGAATTAATCCCATTTGTGGAGTTGGCAAGATTGTTTCCAGCGATTGGGTCCCGGATAAACACCGTGCTGCCCGTATTCGGCCCACATGTTGCCATAACTTGATGGGTGCTGGACGGATCGTAAAGTTGTCCCGCCAGAATCGGCCTGCACAAAGCATCGGTCCCGACTTGGGCACCCAATAATGCCGAGAAGTCCCCGCTGCGGAAAGTTGGGATTGGCACGGTCCCTGCGTATTGTCCTGCGTTGTGGTCCCTGTGGCCCTCGAAGTTGAAGAAGAAGAAGGTCTTGTCCCGTTGCCTGTAGATACCGGGAATATAGATTGGTCCCCCAACGGCAACGCCAAACTGATTGCGATGTGAATTTGGTCGCCGATTCCCATTCAGATTATTGAAATAGTTGTTCGCGTCGAGCGCCCCGTTGCGCAGGTAGTCGTAAACGTCTCCGTGCAGTGCATTGCCACCGGACTTAGTCACGACGTTGATGACGTTTCCAGTGCTCCACCCGTATTGCGCAGTGAATGTATTTTGTTGGACTTTAAACTCCTGCACGTTGTCTGGTGATGGTACGTAAATTACGCCGCCCCACCCTTCGCTCGCATCCCACGCGCCATCGAGAAGAAACGCCGTCGTCCCAAAGTAACCCCCGCCAAAATTGAAGAATGAGACGTCCTGATCGGCTGAACCTTGCTGTCCACCCGACGAAATGGTCTGCCTTTGCGACAAGTTGTTGACCGATGAGTTCAACTCCACGAAATTGAACACGTTCCGGAGATTCAGCGGCAATTCAGTAATCTGCTTCGTGGAGACATCGGCACCGACGTTTGCATTGTCTGTCTGCAGCAACGCGGCCGTTGCGTTCACCTCGATCTGCTCGGAGGCCCCAATGCTAAGCGTTACGCTCTGGCTGGCGGACTGTCCGACCTCCAGCGCAATCCCTTCCTGTTTGAAGGTCTTAAAACCCGCCGCCGAGACGGACAGACTGTATGTTCCAGCTGGGAGAAGGGCAAAAGAAAAATTCCCTTCGGCATCAGTTTTGAACGCTCGGGTAACCCCCTTCTCCGGACTGCTCAAGACGACATTGGTGTTCGCTAGCCGCGCCCCGGAAGAATCTGACACTGAACCTGTGAAGGTGGCCGTGGAAGCGAGCGTCTGCCCCTCCGCGATCGATACGGCTATGCTGATCGCAAAGGCAGCGACGACGGAAAGAAGAAGCAGGGAGAGACTCCGAAGCTTCGGCATTTGCGAAGGGCTCCTTATTCTTGGATACCCGGAGCGCTCGTGACCCTCGTGAGCTACATGGCCACATAGGCGCGTCAGAGCGCGGGTACCCAAACCGATACCTTCGATTGGCTGATTCTGTCTAGGTCGGTTACGGTAGCGTACGGCGGAAGGCCGTCGAAAATCTTGTGTTGACAATGGATTAGCGGTCAAGATAAAAGAACGTTGACATCGGTAACTGTAGCGGTACACTACCGTCACTCTTCGAAACGCCGGAAGACAAAATCTGGTAGTGAGGGCCCTTGGCGACTCATCACAATTCGATTCTCGAACTTGTTCCATTTGGTGCCCGAGGCGAGATTCAAGAGCAAGTTGAGGACATTCTTCACAGCGTCCCTTTTCGTACTAGCCGCCAATGCCAGGACCTGTTCCGTTACATCGTGGAGCACAGCCTGGCCGGAACCGAGGAGTCGCTTCGTGAGCGTGTCATCGGAATTGAGGTGTTTGGGCGTGTTCCCAACTACGATACTAGCGAAGATCCAGTAGTTCGACTTCGCGCGGCTGACATCAGGAAGCGTTTAGCGCAGTATTATCAGGCGCAGAATGCTCCCAAGAAGTGGAAGATTGATATTCCGACCGGTTCGTATAAAGCACAGTTCCGACCCTCGGAGTTGGCCTCGTCGCATGTTGCGTTAGTCGTAGAATCAGCCCCTCTTGAGGTGCCTGTTGCGAACCAAGATACACTGGCAGGTAGCACGCCCCCGAAGCAACGAAAATCCCGCTGGCCGCTTATCTTGGTGGCTGGCTCCCTCGTAGCCGCCGTTGTCGGCTTGGTACTGGGCCGCACTTCCATCTACTCGAGGAATGTTGTGGATCTCTTTTGGGAGCCAGTATTAGCGAACTCACGACCGGTATTGATATGCACTGGTAGCAATCGGGTCTATCGTCTCGCTGAAGCGGCCCGGGCCCGCTATCGCAAGAGCCATGCGCGCCGCTCGGACGCAACGCCGAGCCTCGAGATGCTGGTGCCTCAAGAAGAACTCAAGGATTTTGCCGGCGAGGACTTTATTCCCGTGCAGGACACCTACTTGACGATCGGCGATGCTTCGTCAACCTCGCAGATATCCTCTTTCCTGACTGGGCGTCATCATCCTTTTGACTTGCGATTTGGCAGTGATCTTTCTTTCGGCGATTTGCGTGAGGGATCAGCCGTGTTGATCGGCGCATTCAACAATAGTTGGACGCTCAACATGACGAATAGCCTTCGCTTTGTCTTTGAGGACGGTGATTCCCCGCAGATGCACGTTCAAGACCGCCTTGACCGTTCCCGCTCGTGGTGGCCGAAGTTCTCCAATGGGAAGTTCAGCGAGGATTACGCAATCGTCTCCCGCATCCTGGACTCAAAGACGGGGACCGTTCTGGTGACGGTCGCGGGCTTGGATCATACCGGCACTCGCGCAGCAGGGGAGTTCGTGACAAGCCCGCAACTCATTGCGGAATTCGTGAAGCACGCACCGAACAATTGGAGTCAGAAAAACCTACAGATAGTGCTCCACACTAATGTTGTAAACGATATTCCTGGGTTGCCCACGGTAGTCGCTGAGCATTACTGGTAAACCGCGTAAATCCGCCCACTTTCACCGGGTCAAGTACCACCATTCTTCATGCGTCGCTTAGACAGCAACGCGGTAGAGTGTCGAAGCACGAGATTCGTCTTAATGACCTTCACATTCCGCGAGAATCGGTGAGGCTCACACTCCATACATTCAAGCAGTGCCCTAAATGCGGTATCTGCGATTTCTGTCGGCGACATCTGCACAGTCGTTAGAGGAGGCACCATGAACTGTGCCAAATGGATGTCGTCAAACCCGACGACAGATAAGTCCCGTGGGACCTCAAGTGACAGCTCGAAAGCCTGCCGCATTACGCCGATTGCGGTCAGATCGTTGGAACAAACCACGGCCGAAGGCGGATTCCGCATGGCAGCCAGTTCCCTCATGGCTTTCATGCCTCCCTCCAAAGTGTGGTCTCCCTGGACGAAGGTTTCCCGTGACGTTTTCAAACCGATCTCGGTCATACAGTCTTGGAACGCTGTTTTGCGAGTAGCCGCAGATCTCAAAAGCGGCGGGCCGCTGACGAATGCTATGCGCACATGTCCGAAGGCAGCCAAGTGCTGCACTGCCTGACGAATACCATGCTGGTAATCAACGTGAACTGTTTTGAGCAACTGCTCCGGTGAATCTATGTCAACGGAAAACACTGGCACATATCCGTTTTTGAGTATTTCGATCAGGGAATCGTCCGGTCCAAAAGTCAGGATTGCAACCCCGTCTACCCGACGCTCAATCATTCTTCGGGCGGCAATTTCGAGACCGTTTGCGTCCCGCTCAACCGAGGTGAGGAGAATTTCGTAATTGTGCTTGACGCCTAGTTGGGTGAAGGTTTGAACTATCTCGGGGAAAAAAGGATTGCTGATTTCAGACACGAGCAAGCCAAAGATTCGGCTACGTCCAGAAACCAGGGCGCGTGCTTGAGTGTTAGGGTAATAACCAACCTGTTCGATGACCCTCAACACCCGCCGCGCGAGGACTGGGTTTACCGTGGGCACGTTATTGATTGTCCGCGAAACCGTTGCGGTGGAAACCCTGGCAAGTCTCGCGACATCGAGTTGATTCAAACGTTCGCGTTGTATTGGAGGCATCGCTACAGTCAACCTAAGCTTTCACGCGGTACAAGCATCCCAAATCTGGGAACTTTGGCCTTAACCTCAGCGCCTATTGCGCACCATGAACGAATTTCAATCGAAGCACGTACGCATATTTGCCCGGAGATTGCGCAGGTACACGAACATGTAGCCCATCGGCACGCTGCTCGAATTCCAGCTTAGAGTTGCTCCCCAACAACTCGACACTTTTCAGTGCTTCGCTACCAGCAGTCGGCGTGAGCGAGTGAACTACTGCTTCACCACTTGCCGGCCATGCGAGTCCAATGACATAAAGTACATCTGGTTTGGTAGTAAAACGAAAGTCTTCGGCAGTGTATTTCGCGCTATCTGTATCGTGGAAGGTACCGGCTGTGACTTTAGTCGGACCCTCGCCATAGGTCCTCCACGGACGAGTGCCGTAAATGGCTTCTCCATTGATATTCAGCCAGGCGCCAACGTCTAGAAGCACTTGCTGGACCTCTTCGGGGATAGTGCCATCCGAGCGCGGACCGATGTTCAACAGCAAATTGCCGTTTTTACTGACGATATCGATCAACTGATTCACGATAAACTCGGGCGACTTGAAGGTGTCGTTGTTGATGTAGCCCCATGACTTGTTGCTGACAGATGTGTCCGTCTGCCACGGTGATAAGCGGAGGTCGCCTAGCTGGCCGCGTTCGATGTCGAGCACGCCAGAGTGCTCTTGCATTGCGTAATCTTTGTAATTGATAACGCCGACGTGATCGCCGTACTTAAGCGAACTGTTGTAGTAAAACGCAGCAAACCGTGTGAGGTTCTGCCGAATCGACGGCTGCCCAATCCACCAATCAAAGTAGACGATGTCCGGATGATATTTCTCAACCAGCTCAGCTGATCGCGCAAGCCAATCATTCACCCATGAGGATGAAACGTAGGTGAAATCATTATTCAGCGGCGTGCCCCCTGGATTCATGACCCAGTTGTGAGCCGGACCGTAGAACATGGCATATTGCGGGTCATTAACGTCCGAATGAATTGAGCGGCCCGGCCCAAGAAAAAAATTGTGTTCGACGCGATGCGATGAAACGCCAAAATGCAAGCCTGCCGCGCGAACGGCGTTGGCCAATTCTCCCGTCGTATCACGATGTGGACCCATTTTGGCTGCGCTCCAATCGCTCAGGCTGCTGTCATACATTGCAAAACCATCGTGGTGTTCCGCCACCGGAACGACGTATTTCGCGCCAGCCTTCTTGAATAGCTCGGCCCAAGCCGCCGGATCGAAGCGCTCAGCCTTAAACATGGGTATGAAGTCTTTGTAGCCAAACTTGTCTTGAGGCCCAAAGGTCTGGACGTGATGCTTGTACTCATTGGAGTCCTTCACGTACATCATTCTCGGATACCACTCGCTGCCGAATGCTGGAACGGAATAGGCCCCCCAGTGAATAAAAATTCCGAACTTTGCGTCGCGATACCATTCAGGGGCTTCATATTTCTGGAGTGATTCCCAATCGGCTCGAAACGGCCCCTGGCGATCAACCGAGTCCACAACATTCAAGAGAGCGGCGCGCTGCGAATCGTACTTACTGCTCGCCTTCTGCCAGAGCTGATCAATTCTTTCCGGGTCTTCTGAGGCCGTCGGAGAAATAGCACTCTGCGACTGCAGGAAGGCACTCGTGCTCAGAAGAATCGTAATCATGCCGAACTTTTGGACCGATGAACCTAATGAAGTCATTGCTACTCCTCTATCCGGGGTAAGGAATCAAGCCTGCTGAGTTTTGCCCACGACAATCCGTAGAGAGAGACCAAGACAAAACAGACCAGCGGCACGACGAAGCCAACACGCATGGAGTGCTGGTCAGCGATGTGGCCCATGAACGGCGGTGCAATCGCTCCCCCGACGATGGACATCACGACCAGCGACGATCCGACCTTTGTGTGTTCTCCTAAACCGCGAATGGCGAGTGCAAAAATCGTCGGGAATCCGACCGACATAAAGAAAAATGTGGCGAACATGGCGTACAGCCCTGCCTTGCCGCCGTGCATCGTGATTGCGACAAGCACAACGTTGACGGCTGAGTAGATCGCGAGCACCCGATCTGCCCTGAATCGACTGATCACGGCACTGCCGCACAGCCGGCCCGCCGTGAACAACACGAAGCCGATAGCTCCGAGCCACCTCGAGGCCTGGAGACGGGTTGCCCCCAGATCACTCTCTAGAACGTAGTTCACAAAGAAGCTAAAAATTCCGGTCTGCGCGGCAACGTACAGTGCCTCGGCGGCTATGCCCAGAGTGAAATGCGCTCGCCGGAACAGGTCCCAGTTTCGTAAAACCAGCCACAATGCAGCAAGATATGCGGCGATCAACAAGGCATATTTCACAGGCTGGAGCAAGTGCTCATTCACGCGAAGCAACGTCCAAACCATTTGCAAAATGGGCGCAATGAAGAAGTACAGGACCCCAAGTACCACAGCTAGGACCAACGCAACAAACGCTACTTGAGACCCCGGCAACATCGCATAACGCCGTATCGGATCTGGTCGATGACTTTCATCTTTCACGTGTAAGTCTGGCACCCGCGACATTGCAAACACGATCATTAGAACAACTACAAAGAGGCCGATGCCCATGTATGGCGTCGAGAGACCAGCATTCGCGCTCGTGCCTTCTCTTGAGGAAAAGGCAAAGTACCCGCCGACGATAGGCCCGAGAATCCAGCCGGCGCCATTCAAGGTTTGTGCAATATTGATGCGGGTGGGACCTGATTCTGGCGATCCAAGCACTGTCGCGTACGGGTTTGCTATTGTCTCCAGGCAGGTCATGCCGGCGCCGATGACAAACAAACCCAGGAGAAATGCCCAGTAGGTTCCGATGTTTGTGGCAGGAATAAACCAGAACGCGCCGGCCGCAATTAACGACAAGCCCACCAGAATGCCGCCCTTGTAGCCGATCTTCTTCGCAATCAAACCGGAGGGAATGGCCATCAGGAAGTAGGCCAAGTAGTTCGCTGCCTGCACCAGTCCGGACTGTTCCTTGTTGATGTGCAGCGTGTCCTGAAAATGCTTATTCAGGATGTCAATCATTCCGTTGCAGAATCCCCAGAGCAAAAATAACGAGGTGAGCAACACGAAAATGGAAACAAGGTTTTCGCCCAGAGCAGTGCGAAACAATCCACCCGGATTAGAAGCCCCCGTTGTCTCGGTTGAATCTGTGGTGTAAGTATTCATAGGACCTAATCGATGGAGACGAGAATTTTCTTGAAATGTGATGGGTTCTCACTCCAGGAACGCAAGGCGCTTGCTGCCTCCTGAAGCGGAATCACACTACTGACGGCCTCGTTCACGGGAAACTTTCGCTTTTCGAGCAGGCCGATCACTGCTCGGAAATCTTCCGGTTGAGCATTCCTCGATCCGATAACATCCAACTCTTTTTGCACGAACAGCTTGGTCTCGTAGCTCACAGGTTCTTTGGAATAGCCGATATACACAACCCTGCCCGTAAACGCTACTTCTTCCACAGCAGCACGGAATGTCTCGGGCGTGCCGATTGCTTCAATGACGACGTCTGGTCCCCGCCCCTCGGTCGCTTCTCGCAGACTGTCATGCA